>Ga0213826_1000058_pt1 | contig 203015 bp, 206 predicted proteins | sample MC6MC0899MG_FD_180668 | JGI IMG/M metagenome (GOLD analysis project Ga0213826, IMG submission 180668) | Enriched soil aggregate microbial communities from Iowa State University, Ames, United States - MC6-MC0899-MG | ecosystem: Environmental > Terrestrial > Soil > Unclassified | place: USA... | reverse complement strand
TGTGTATTATTGGTACATATAATGTACTTTTTTTACAGTTATGATAATTTATTAATACATAAAATCAGTTACTATTTACGAAATGATTAATTTCGTCGTATTTATGCTTTATTTTGGAAAATATATAAATAAATATAAGTTGTAATGTTAATTGTTTTTTATATATTTTAAATTTTAATAAAATAACCAACTATATATTTTATTTTGTTGATCTGCTTATACTAATTGTAATTTTTACTGGACTGGAAAAGATTTCTTGAACGAATGTTAAAACTCGTAATCCACGATTTTGGTAAGTTTTTATAATTACGATATCGGGCACTGGTGGCTCAATAAATTTATAAAATACAGATTTATAATTAGTTGGATCGTTTATTGAAGTACATTAAGTGGGAAACACCCAGGTAGATGAAGTAAAATTTACAGATGTATTTAAGTGAGATTCGATACAAATTATTAAACAACCTAATCAATTATAATCATGGAAAATAACAAAAACAACCCAGGACAAGACGGAATGAACAACCAAAACAATCCGCAAAATCAAAATCAAAATCAAAAAAATCAGAACGATCCTTCTTTTGATAAAAATCAGAATAATGATCCTCGCAATGATCAAAACCAAAATCCGGACAGAGGTCAGGAAAATCCAACGGAACAAGGTGCGGGCAGAAATAATAATTCTGAAGAACACCGTACCAACCAGGATCAGAAAAGATACGATGGATCTAAAAATCCCGACGGTATGGATACCAATGTAAAAAATGGCGACAGAGATTTTAACGAGGACATTGTGAACGATGATGATCGTACAAACAACAAAAACTTTGAAGATTAAATTTGCAGTTTACTTAATTAAAATACCCTCTCCTAAAAATTTAAGAGAGGGTATTTTTTTTAAATTTCATCCTCTTTTGTTAAATGCGCAGTAATTATATCTGCTACTTTTTTAATGGTGCTGTGCACTATTTGATTGGAATTCCCTGCAAAAACTTCTTTCACCTGCAAATGGTAATCCGGAAAGATAAAATCAATAAACATGGTGCCGACCGGTTTATCGTCGGTCTCGCTGCCTCCGGCTTTTGTAAGACCTGTTACAGCAACAAGAATATCTGCTTTGTTAAACATTTGTTTTGCGTTTAAGGCCATGCACGTTGTTACTTCGCTTGATTCGGGTGTATGTTGGTCTATTAGTTCTTGTGGAACTTTAAGTATATTAACCTTCTCATCGGCATCGTAACAAACAATGCTTCCAAGCATAATAGCACCTGAATAAGGGGTCAGTGCAAATGCAACAGAAAGCGCTCCTGCTGTGGCACTTTCTGTAAAAGCAATTTTAAGTTTTCTTTCGGCTAACAAAGCGCAACAGTTTAAAACGCTTATTTCTGTCATATTTTTTAATTGGTTAAGTGTTAGTAGGCAATTTTTCCTCCCGTTGCAGGGATAGTGATACCACCTATGTATGAGGCTTCCTGCGATGCAAGAAAAACATAAATGGGCGCAATTTCAACGGGCTGTCCCGGTCTTTTAAGGGCAGTATCCTTTCCAAAATCTTTATAATCAATTATGGTACTCGGAATTAAAGGTGTCCAAACGGGTCCCGGAGCCACTGCATTTACACGGATATCTTTTTGCTGCTCTATAAGCATCTGGTTTAAATTAGCCGTGTAATTCTGTATCGCCGCCTTGGTTGCTGCATAAGGCAGAAGCGTGGGGTTGGGCTGGTAGGCGTTTACCGAGGTTGTATTAATGATGCTGCTGCCTTTTGGCATAAACGGTATGCTTAACTTACACAAATGAAACATAGCCAGTACGTTGGTATCAAAAGTTAGTTCCCATTCTTCGGTGCTTATCTCGTCGATTGTTTCCCTGCCCATCTGGTAAGCGGCATTGTTGATTAACACGTCTATTTTTTTAAACTTCTTAACGGTGGTTTCAATTAACGCCTGGCATATTGCCTTATCATTAATATCGCCCTTAAATAGCAGTGCTTCCCTGCCGGCTTTGCGTACCCACTCTGCTGTATCCTTGGCATCTTCATCTTCCACATCGTTTAAGTAGGATATGACAATATCGGCTCCTTCGCGCGCAAACGCAATGGCAATGGCTTTTCCAATGCCCGAATCACCTCCGGTAACCAGTACGCATTTATCGGTCATTCGGTTGTAACCTTTGTAAGATTCCTCACCGTGATCGGGTTTTAATTCCATCTGATCTTCTGATGCAGGCGGATTCTGTCTTGGTTCGTGAAAGGGCGGGCTGGGATATTGACGGATGTTGTTTTCTTTTTCTTTTTTCATAACGATGATTTTTAGTATTTGTAAATTTTTCCTCCGGCATCTAAAGTTTCACCGGCGATAGATTTCGATTCTGTTGACGCAATAAACACATAAAGCGGAGCAACTTCATAAGGATGCATCGGTGCAGCCGAGTTTATGTTTGTTGGCAGGCTGCTGTAATGTGGTAATTCATCGGGTAATGAATCAGACCATATAAAGCCTGTGGTGATGCCGTTAATGCGAAGGCTCTTTTTCGTTAAAGCCAGCATTTTGTTCATTTCGTATGTATAGGTTTTAACGGCGGCCTTTAAGGCGGCGTAAAATATAAGCTGGTCGGGTTGCGCATACGCACAAAGTGTTGCCGAATTGATGATGATGCCGTTAGGTGCAAGATATTCGGGCGCAAGCCGGCCTAATGTGAATAGCGACTGTATTTTTAAACTGTCGTTTTTACGAAGCAGGTAATGTCCGGTTTGTGTTTCTTGTTTGTTTGATATGGAAAAAGTATTTACCAGTATATCAATTTTGGGCACTTTCTTTAAAATGTTTTCAAAAAGCCGTTTGCACTTAAACTCGTCAAAGGTAGACGATTTAAACAGCCATACTTTCCTGCCGAGTTTTTCAATTAATTTAACCGTTTTTTTGACCTCTTTTTCATAAGTTAAATGGTTGTAAACCATAATAATGTCAGCACCTTCTTTGGCAAAAGCAATAGATACGGCTTTGCCAACCCCGTTATCGCTGGCGGTTACAACAACACTTTTATCCAGCAGCTTTTCAGATCCTTTATACTCGTCTGTTGTATACTGCGGGGTAATTTTCATAAAGGAACTTATTTCATTTTCTGAAAAAGCACTGGGCGGACTTTCAAATTGTAAATTTTTTTTCATAGTGAGATATTTTGACTTGTAATGTATAAGCAGTAGCAAATTCCATACTATAAAGTAGCATTTTTATGTTGTTTTTTTTTATTTTATAATAGTCAATAATTATCAATATTTATTTAACTTCGAATTTGTTATTGTTAGATTCATGGGCTTAGGTAAAATTCATATTTTGTAAGATAAAGAAACAGATATATTAAATTATGTCGAAATTTTTTACTTTTTTGTTTGTAGAAAAAACTCGCTTTTAGGGTAAAATATATCCAAATAATAAAATTTATTAAACAAATAGTTGCATTATTTCACTAGACTACTTTTATTGAAATCACAAATTTATTGAGGTATTTAATAGTTGTAAGTGTTGTTTTATTTTTGCCATAATTCTGGCCTTAAACCCTCTAAAAGATTTGGCATAATTATATCTAATCATAAACTGATCACAGATATATGAGGATGAAATCTCAATGCGTTTTTAGTTGTTTTTCAATGGATAAAATTGCGGATCGGAGTTCTAATTGTGTTTTAAATTCATTAAATAAGTCAAGTTGAACTATTTGAGAAAGATATCCTTTGTTTCCAAGTAATACACAGTCTGATATTTGCGTTTTATAACTAATTGACTCCAAATGTTAAGATATAAAAACTTTTAATAGCAGTAGAAATACTGTGTTCACTCAAATTTAAGTTAAAAATATAGTTGTTAAATAATTATTTTGTAACTTTCCAAAATCCTTATTTGACCTAATACGAATTATTGAGCTTCAGAATGAAAAAAATTTTAATAATAGAAGACGATGTTTCTTTTTGTTTAATGATGAAAACGTTCCTTACCAAAAAAGGTTTTGAAGTTTTTAATGCATTTTCATTTAAAGAAGCTACCGTTATTTTAAAAGACCAACAGTTGGATCTTGTTTTAACCGACGTTCGTTTGCCCGATAGCGACGGTATTGAAATACTAAAATACATTAAAGAAGTAAATCCTGCCATTCAGGTAATCCTGATGACGGGTTATACCGATATTAAAACAGCGGTAAACGTAATGAAAATTGGTGCTTTCGACTATGTTTCAAAACCCATAAATTCAGACGAAATTCTGCACACCATCCACAAAGCGCTTACCGAAGGCGTTAAAACGTCTACTGTTGTAAATGCTTCAGTTGAAAGTGATAAAAAAGAAACCCGTCCGGTAAAAAATGCCTACACAGGCAGCCATTTTATTAAGGGAAGAAGTGCAAAATCTAAAGAATTGTACGATTTTATCAACGTGGTGGCACCAACAAACATCTCGGTTCTTATCATTGGAGACAGTGGTACCGGGAAAGAAAACATCGCCTATTCTATTCATAAGTTAAGCAAGCGCGAAAACATGCCTTATGTGGCAGTTGATTGCGGTGCGATACCTAAAGATTTGGCTGCAAGTGAGTTTTTTGGTCACGTTAAAGGATCGTTTACAGGTGCTGTTACCGATAAAATTGGTCATTTTGAAGCAGCTAACGGCGGTACTATTTTCTTAGACGAAGTTGGAAATTTAACGTACGATGTTCAGGTTCAGTTGTTACGTGCATTACAAGAGCGTAAAGTAAAGCCCGTGGGAAGCAGTAAAGAAGTCGATGTGGATATCCGCATCATTGCAGCAACAAACGAAGATTTACAAAAAGCGGTTCGCGAAGGCGATTTCCGTGAAGATTTATATCATAGATTGAACGAGTTTTCTATTCAGGCACCTCGATTGAACGAACGTGGAAAAGATGTGTTGGAATTTGCAGAATTCTTTATCGCACAATCTAATGCTGAATTAGAACGTAACGTAGAAGGATTGTCTGATGAGGTAACCGAAGTTTTTTTAAGTTACGAATGGCCGGGTAACCTGCGTGAAATGCGTAATATCATTAAGCGTGCGGTGCTTTTAAGCAGCTCAAACCTTATCGAGAAAAATGTATTGCCGGCAGAAATGTTTCAACAAAACGTATTAAAAAACATCGAAGTACATGATCACGTAATGGCATCACCGGATAGCTTTGCAACTACAAACATGCAGCGCGAAGATTTAAAACTGTATTCATCAAGCAACGAAGAGCAATTGATCCGAGTAGCGTTGGAAAAAGCAAAATACAATAAAACAAAAGCAGCTCATATATTGGGTATCGACAGAAAAACTTTATACAATAAATTGAAACTGTACGATATTGAATTGTAAATAGTTATAAAATTACTAAAAAACGGGCTTATGCCCGTTTTTTAGTAATTGTTTTTAATCGGGGTACAAAACAACAGTTTGTAGATTATTAAAGCTTAAAAAATTATTAATCATTTTTTTATTAATTGATATTTAGATGTTTATGTTTGGTTTGCTATGTTGGCTCAATGATTGAAATAAAAAATTGACATTAAAGAAGAAAAATGAACAAAGAATATAAAATTGCAGTAATAGGTTTAGGATATGTAGGGTTACCGTTGGCAGCACTTTTTGCGCAAAAGTATCCGGTAGTTGGTTATGATATAAACCAAAAAAGAATCGATGAATTAAAACAAGGCATTGACAGCACTTTAGAGGTTTCCGAAGGAGCTTTGAACGGTGTCCTAAATACATCAGATCGTATTAAGGATAACGCTGTAGGATTGTATTTTACAACAGAAGAAACCGATTTAAAAGCAGCAAATTATTATATTATAACCGTTCCCACACCGGTAGATAAAAACAACAGTCCCGATCTTACACCATTGAAGAAGGCATCGGAATTGGTGGGTAAAGTATTGAAAAAAGGCGATGTGGTGGTGTATGAATCTACCGTTTATCCGGGTGTAACCGAAGAAGAATGTGTTCCGGTATTGGAGCGTGTTTCAGGTTTAAAATTTAATGTAGATTTCTTCGCAGGCTATTCTCCGGAACGCGTGAATCCGGGAGATAAAGAACGTACTATCGATAAAATAATGAAGGTAACTTCCGGATCTACTCCCGAAACAGCTTTAGAGGTTGATGCCTTGTATCGATCTGTAATTCCTGCGGGTACACATCTGGCTCCTTCTATAAAGGTAGCCGAAGCTGCAAAAGTCATAGAAAACTCCCAACGCGACATCAATATTGCATTTGTTAATGAACTGGCAAAGATCTTTGCACTTATGGGTATCGATACCAAAGCGGTATTGAAAGCAGCTGGTACCAAATGGAACTTTATGCCTTTTCAACCCGGTCTGGTAGGCGGTCATTGTATTGGGGTCGATCCATTTTATCTGGCTCAAAAAGCGCAACAGATCGGTTATTATTCTGAATTGATTTTGTCAGCACGAAGACTGAACGATTCCATGGGCTCGTTTGTAGCATCAGAAGTGGTTAAGCTAATGATTAAGAACGATCTTAAAATAAACAACGCTACTGTTTTAATAATGGGCGTAACTTTTAAAGAAAACTGTCCCGACATGCGCAATTCAAAAGTGTGGGATGTGGTTGATGGCCTGCTAGACTACGGCTGTAAAATTGTGATTTACGATCCGTGGGTAGATTGGACAAAACGAAAAATTCCGACAGGAGTAACAGTTATCGAGAATTTAGAAACTGATGATTATAATGCAGCTGTTCTTGCAGTGGCACACCAACAGTTTTTAGAATTAAACGTACGCAGCTACCTAAAAGAGAACGGAATCATTTACGATGTAAAAGGGGCATTGTTGGAAAGAGTGGAAGGAAGGCTTTAAAATACACATAATCTTGATGAAATTTTTGAACTTCGAACAAAATTTTGGTTAAATTAAATATGGAAGATCAAAACAAAGAATTATTAGAATTAGCACATACAAAAATGCCCTTTGGTAAATACCAGGGGCGTTTTTTGGTTGACATACCCGAACCTTATTACGTGTGGTATAAAAACAAAGGTTTTCCGGCGGGTAAATTGGGCAAACAATTGGCAATGATGTACGAAATTAAGCTGAATGGATTAGAGGTTTTAATACGAAATATCAAGAACAAATATCCAAAGCCGTAAGCAAGTATAATTGTTAATAGTAAAACTTTCAAAACCCGAATTATAGTTGTAATTTTGCCAAGTTTAATATAGAACAACACAACACACAACACACAACATACCTTACAAATGAAACAATGTAAATATATTTTCGTTACGGGCGGTGTAACATCATCACTTGGAAAAGGAATTATAGCAGCATCTTTAGCAAAATTATTACAGGCTAGAGGTTACAGAACAACAATTCAAAAGTTCGATCCGTATATTAACGTGGATCCTGGAACTTTAAATCCGTACGAACATGGCGAATGTTTCGTGACTAATGATGGTGCCGAAACCGATTTGGATTTGGGTCATTACGAGCGTTTCCTAAATGTTCCTACTTCACAGGCGAACAACGTAACAACTGGTCGCGTTTATTTGTCGGTTATCGAAAAAGAACGTCGAGGCGAGTTTTTAGGTAAAACGGTTCAGGTTGTTCCGCACATCACAAACGAAATTAAAGAACGTATGCAGTTGTTGGGCAAATCAGGCGATTACGATATCGTAATTACCGAAATTGGCGGAACTGTGGGCGATATCGAATCATTACCTTACATTGAATCTGTTCGTCAGTTGGTGTGGGATTTAGGCGATAAAAATGCTATTGTAGTTCACTTAACTTTGGTGCCTTACTTGGCAGCAGCTGGTGAATTAAAAACCAAACCTACACAGCACTCTGTTAAAACATTAATGGAAAGCGGTATTAAGGCTGATATTTTGGTTTGTAGAACAGAGCACGAAATATCATCAGACATTAAACGTAAACTGGCAGCTTTCTGTAATGTTTCGCAAGAATCGGTTATTCAGTCAATCGATGCTTCAACAATTTACGAAGTTCCAAACAATATGTTAGATGAAGGTTTGGATATTGTTGCATTGAAAAAATTGGATCTTCCTGAAAAAGGATTACCTGATTTAACCAAATGGAACGATTTCTTACACCGATTAAAAAATCCGAAACATACCATCAATATTGGTTTGGTAGGAAAGTATGTAGAATTACAAGATTCATACAAATCGATACTTGAATCATTTGTTCATGCAGGCGCATCTAACTATACTAAAGTCAATGTAGTAAGTATTCATTCAGAGTATCTGACAACTAAAAATGTTGCCGATAAAATGAAGAATTTAGACGGTATTTTGGTGGCTCCAGGTTTTGGATCAAGAGGTATTGAAGGAAAGATCGAAACGGTTCGTTATGCACGCGAAAACAACATTCCGTTTATGGGAATTTGTTTGGGAATGCAAATGGCAGTTATAGAATTTGCACGTAATGTTTTAGGTTACGAAAACGCGAATTCAACAGAAATGAACGATAACACACCGCATCCGGTAATTACGTTTATGGAAGAGCAAAAAACAATCACCGATAAAGGTGGAACCATGCGTTTAGGCGGTTGGGACTGTGAAATTAAAGAAGGTACAAAAGCATTCGATATTTACCAAAACACAATGATTAACGAGCGTCACCGTCACCGTTATGAATTCAACAACTATTATACAGAAGCGTTTGAAAAAGCTGGTATGGTACTTTCAGGCGTAAATCCTGAAACAAAATTGGTAGAGATTATTGAATTGCCAAACCATCCATTTTTTGTTGCAGCTCAGTATCACCCGGAATATAAAAGTACAGTAGCAAATCCGCACCCATTATTCTCTGCATTCGTAAAAGCGGCAGTAGAAAAAAAAATTAACGTGTAGTAAACGAACTGCAGGTTTAAAAGAAGAATAAATTTTTCAAGAATGGAAGAAAAAAAATTAGACAAAAGTAGCCTTATAGGTATGGCTATCATTACCGTTTTATTGTTTTGGATGTTATCGGGAAACATGTTTTCTGATGATAAAAAAGACGATAAAACAAAAGAAACAGCTAAAACCGAAACGGCTGCTAAAACTCCGATTGATCAGTTGGCTGCAAATGCACAAAACGATACGGTTGCAAACCCACAGTTAAAAAATCAGTTGGGATCGTTTGCTTATGGCGCTTCGTTGCCAAGTGTTACAGATGCAAAAGACATCGAAGTTAACAACGGTGTGCTAACTGTTGTTTTTTCTAGCAAAGGCGGTTATATTAAAGAAGCTACGGTAAACAATCAAAAAAGAATTTCGAGCAAAAATGATGATCTTGTAAAAATCATCACCAACAATAATTCAAAGTTAGATTTAAAATTTGCTACTAAAGACAATCGTTTGTTAAATACAAAAGATTTGTTTTTTGAACCAACTTTAACAAAAGAAGGCCAAAATACAGTGGTTTCAATGAAGTTAAAAACATCAGAAACTGCGTATTTAGAATATCGTTATGTATTGAAAGCTAACGAGTATATGTTGGATTTAAGCATAAAATCGGTTGGTTTAAGTTCGGTTCTAAACACGGCAAATCCAGCAGAATTAACTTGGCAGTTAAAAGCTACACGAAACGAAAAATCGATCACTTACGAAAATCGTTATGCAGAAATCGTGTACGAATACGAAGAAGGTAAAGACGATTATTTAAATCCTGCAAAAACAACTTCTGAAGACGCTAAAGATTTAACCTATGTAGCCTTTAAGCAGCATTTGTTTACATCGGTTTTATTGACAGATACGCCAATTAAAATGGCAAAATTAAATCAGGAAAACCTTGTTACAGACGAAGACGAAAAAGCTGGTTTCTTGAAAGATTTTACTGCGGTTATGCCGTTAGAATATAAAGGTGGCGAACTTTCGTACAACATGAACCTTTACATGGGACCTACAGATTATAACATCTTAAACGATTACGAAAAAAACTTAGACGAAATTTTACCGTTAGGTTGGGGGATTTTTGGCTGGTTGAACAAACTAATCGTTATTCCGATCTTTACGGTATTAACAAATTTAATTCCACACGGAATTGCCATTATATTGTTCACGGTTGTGATTCGTTTAATCATGTCGCCGGTTCAGTACAAATCGTATGTATCGCAGGCAAAAATGAAATTAATTCGTCCGGAAGTAAACGAATTGAATGAAAAGTATGCGAAAGATCCAATGAAAAAACAGCAAGAAACAATGAAGCTGTACAACAAAGCCGGTGTAAATCCAATGGCAGGTTGTATTCCAATGTTGATTCAGCTGCCGGTGTTTTATGCATTGTTCAGTTTCTTCCCATCGGCGTTCGATTTAAGACAAAAAGCATTCCTTTGGGCAGACGATTTATCGTCGTACGACAGTGTGTTTACCTTACCGTTCTCTATTCCATTTTATGGTAGTCACGTAAGTTTGTTCCCAATCTTGGCTGCATTAGCGACGTTCTTTTACATGAAAATGACCACAGGCGATCAGGCAGCAATGACTCCGCAACAGGAAGGTATGCCGGATATGGGTAAAATCATGAAAGTTATGATTTACATTTCGCCAATCATGATGTTGTTTTTCTTTAACAATTACGCTTCTGGTTTATCGTTGTATTATTTTATATCGAATTTAATTACCATAGGAATTATGTACGTAATTAAAAACAAAATTGTTACAGAAGATAAAGTAAAAGTAATTATCGAAACAAACAAATCAAAAGACAAGCCTAAATCTAAATTCCAACGCAAAATGGATGAGTTGATGGAACAGGCTCAACAGCAAAAAGCGAATCAAAATAAAAAGTAATTAAATAAAATAAATTACATTTAAAGCATCTTTGAAAAAGGGTGCTTTTTTTTGTAAATAAGCAAAAGTATCAAAGTATTATAAATATTTTTCGGTAGAAAGACTTAATTACCGTATATAATTTTAATTTATAAATTAATGAAATTTTACAAATTCTTAGTATCCATTTTGTTTTCTTATAGTTTATTAGAACTAATGAAGTACACAGTTTTACTTTTTTTTCTTTTAACAGATAATGATATATATTATTTCCAAAATATAGATACTAATTCTTTTGCTTTAAAAGTTGGATTAATAAATTATTTACCAATTTATTTAGGAATTTTATATATTCTAACTTATTTTGTAATCAAATTATATAGAAGAAGAAAACTAGATTTTTTAAGTTTTTCTTCATTGATAGTGTCATTGACTTTGTATAATTTTTTTGATTTTAGAATAGCATTCTTCTTTATTGATAATTGGAAATTAAGATTATTATTTTCTTATATAGTTTTAACAATGATCATAATTATTATTAAAAAACAGTATTCCATAGCTACGCAAAGTCTCTGACTTTGCGTAAAAATCTTGACGTAAATCAGGTTTATAATAAATATAATTTACTTAATCTAACAAGTCTGCCAATTCTTCGCCTACAATCGAACCAATAGCAATGCCCGTTCCTGTTAAACGAACACCACAAAAAACATTATCTGAAAGTTGTTTCACGATCGGATTTCTCTGTTTGCCCATACCCATAATTCCGCTCCAACGATGATCGATTTCAAATTCATGATTCGGCAGAATTACTTCTTTTAAATAAGTTTCTAGTTGATTTTGGATTAAATCTGTTATACCAAATTCAGTTGTGGTTTCGCCTTCCAAATCCAGATTTCTTCCGCCTCCGAATAACACGCGATTACCAACATTTCTAAAATAATAAAAACCTTCATCCATGTGGAAACAACCTTTGAACGGTAAATTTTCGATTGGTTTGGTAACCAAAACTTGCGCGCGAGCAGGAACTACGTCCAAATCGTATAATTTTTTAGTAAAAGCATTGGTACACAAAAAAACTTTTTTTGAATTGAAATGAAATCCATTTTCCAATTCAATTTCCACTTCTGAATTAAAATCGTTTATCGATTTAACTTCTACATTATTTAAAATGGATATTTGATTTGAAATCACTAATTCCACAAAAGATCTCATCATTTTTCCGGTATGAATGTGACCTTCAAAATCAGTTTCAACCATTCCGATAGTATTTTTAAAACCAAAGTCTTTATCAGATTTTCTGTAAACATTTTCATTAAAAATCGGTTTTAGCCAAGAATTAATTTTATCTAAATTGGATAAACTTTGCTCCATCAACTCTTTGTCATTTTCCCGAAAAATTTCATAACCGCCGAATTGATGATAATCCATTTTTTCATCAGGAATCAGCGAACGCAATTTTTGCAAACCCTTGAATCTTCTTTCTACCAATTTGTAAACTTCTTCTTCAGAATTCGATTCCAGATACCAAAGCACTTCCGACAAAGTTCCGAAACAAGCAAATCCCGCATTTTTGGTACTTGCGCCTTCGGGTAACATTCCTTTTTCAATGATTACGATTTTTGCTTCAGGATGTTTTTTGCGTAAGTGATATGCCGTACTCAAGCCGACAATTCCGCTACCGATGATAGTGAAGTCAACATTTCTAAAATAGGTTTCGAGTTCCCAAAAACTTAAATTCATAAAGAAAATATTTAAGTCAAAAATAGAATGAATTTATTAATTAAATGCAGTTCATTGATTAAAAATTACCGTTCACAAATTTATGCTTTCTGTTCATAAAGTTGTTTTATTTAATTTAAAATCAATTACTTAAATTTATTATACAGTTAAATCCTTTAAAATGATTATCATGAAAAATATTTTGTTAATTCTCGTTATATTCTGTAGCGCAAATTTACTAATCGCGCAAAATCAAATTTTCAAAACGTATCAGGACAAAGTTGCGCTGCAAAAAGATGCAGAAAATTTGATCGAACTTTTCACAAACGATTTAAAAAAAATAGAACCAACGATTTCATTTGACATCAAAACCCGCATCAACACTACGCCCTATTTAATTTATTATGATGGAAAAAATGAAGTAAGCTTGCCCTATTGGGAAGAAGTCATTCCGCCGCTAAAAAGTTTTATGAACCAAGTTTCCGGTAGTGAGGAAAAAGGGAAAGAAGTGTTCGGTTTGTTTTTCAATGGTTTTTACATTCCCCATGAACTAGGTCACGCATTGGAACACCAAACAGAAGGAAAGGTAGAAAACGGTTACGAATCTGAATATTTTGCCAATACCATTGCCATTCTTTGGTGGCGCAAACAAGGAAAGGAAAAAGAGCTGAAAAAATGCTACGAATACACGAAAGAGATTCTGAAAAAACTACCCAATCCTATTCCTGAAGGCAAAACCAAAGAACAATATTTCAGCGAAAACTACCGAGTAGCAACCCAAGATCCGAATGTTTATGGCTTCTTGCAATTTTCACAGTTCATCAAAATTTATGAAGATAAAACTTTACCCGATTTTGATACGTTTGTTTCGGATTATTTAAAAAAATGAAGAAGTACAATACTGAATAAAAAATAAAAATACCATGAAAAGAAGAAACTTTATTTTAACGGGATTACTTTCCATTCCTGCGATTTCGTTTGGAAAAATTTTAGATTTTAAAGTATTCAATCGGCCGCTGAAAGGAATTTTCATCAAAGCCAACGAAAGCCGTTTTGATGGTGTACAGAAAACCATTACGAATGACTTGTTACGTTGCGTGGTTTCCAACAAAGATTCGGACGGACAATTGTTGATGGGAACCACGATGCCCAATTCACTCAAGTACAAAGGCGGTCCGCCGCTTCACATCCACAAACTTCAGGACGAAATATTTTTTGTGGTTTCGGGGGAATTTTTAATTCAGTTAGACAAAGAAATTTTTATGGCAAAAGCGGGTGATGCAGCATTTATTCCGCGCGGAACACCGCATACTTTTGCGAATCCGCATGAAAACAATCCCGGCTCCTTGATTTCGAAATGGAAGCATATTTCAAAACCATCGCTTCAGGAAAATTTCCTGAAGAAACTTCGGCTGATCTTTCTGATGTTGGCGCTCCGATTGATGTTGATGCTTATTTTAAAAATTTAAACCCATGAAAAAACTATTTTTAATATTCGTTATTTTATTGATTTCACAAATTTCTTTTGCACAATACCAATACCCAAAATCGAAAACCATTGATGTGGTTGAAACCCATTGGGAAATAAAAATCAACGATCCGTACCGATGGATCGAGGACATCAAAAATCCGGAAGTGATTGCTTGGTTCAAGGCGCAATCGGACTACACCAATGCTCAATTGGCGAAAATTCCGGGACAGGATAAATTATTTAAAGAATTTAAAGACCTCGATGCGATGCGTTCTGTGCGATACAATCCCGTTGCCAAAGCGGGCGGAAAGTATTTTTACGAAAAACGATTGCCAAGCGAACAGATGAATAAATTTTATTCGCAAGACATAAAAACCGGAAAAGAAACCTTGATTTTTGACCCTCAAAACTACGTTGCAGGCAAAACATTTGATTTCCAAACCGTGGTGAGCGATGATGGTTCGCGCATTTTGTTTTCGCTGGGTGAAGCCGGAAATGAAGTGAGTGATGTGCATATTTACGATGTGAAATCCGGAAAATTTTTACCCGAAATCCTTCCTTTGGCGCTGGCTCCGGCTTTTGTTTTCGGGAGTAATAACCAAATTACGTACACAAAATTGAAAAATTATGATGTGCACGATCCCGATGCGTTGCTGAATATGCCTTGCAAAATCCACGTCATCGGAACGCCTGTTTCATCGGACAAAATTATTGCAAGTTCTTCCACACATCCTGAACTCAACATCCAACCCCAAGAATGGTTACAGCTGATGACTTTTCCTAATTCTTCTTATTTATTTTTGGGAAAATTTACGGCGGAGAAAAACCTCACGATTTATTTTGCACCCAAATCTGAATTGAACCAAGAAAAAATCAATTGGAAAACTTTGGCGACATCTTCTGATGAAATTCATAATATAATGGCTTATGAAAATGACTTGTATTTACTTTCTCCAAAAGGAAATCCGCATTTCAATATTATTAAAACCAATTTAGAAAATCCAGATTTAAAGAATGCGAAAATAGTTTTCAAAGGAAATGCGGAATGGAAAATATCTAAAATTTTTCCTACCAAAGATTTCATCATCATCAATAAAAGTAAAAACGAATTGGTCATCAAACAATCTTTTTACAATTTGAAAACCGGGAAAATTTCTTCGCCCGAAATTAATTTGGAAGGAAATATAAAAGCGAAAAATTTCTCTACTCAAGACAATGAAATCCTGCTTACAAACAGCGGTTGGAACATTCCCAATCAATTTTCAACATTGGATCTGGAAACAGAAAAATTGACCAAAAATCCATTTGAAATTGTTTACAATATGCCTTTCCTCAAAAATCTTGTTGTTGAGGAAATTGAAGTTCCATCACACGACAGAGCGATGATTCCGCTGAGCATCATTTACGACAAAACCAAGGTAAAACGCGACGGAACGAGCATCGGTTATATGTTGGGTTATGGTTCTTATGGCATTTCGCTCACGCCCAGCTTCCGAATGGAATTTATGCCATTTCTTACCAATGGCGCTGTGGTGGCGGTGGCGCACGTGCGAGGCGGTGGCGAAAAGGGTAACGATTGGCATTTGGGTGGAAAGAAATCGAATAAACCCAATACTTGGAAAGATTTCAATGCGTGTGCGGAATTTTTAATTCAAAAAAAATATATTTCGCCAAAAAAATTAGCCATTTCGGGTGGAAGTGCAGGTGGAATTTTGATCGGAAGAGCCGTGACAGAACGCCCTGATTTGTACCGAGTTGCCATCCCGACAGTTGGAATTATGAATGCGCTGCGTATGGAATTTGAACCCAATGGACCGGCAAATATTACAGAATTTGGAACAGTTAAGGATGAAACGGAATTCAAAGCACTGCTTGAAATGGATGCGTATCAGCACATCAAAAAAGGAGAAAAATATCCGGCAGTTTTGGTTACCACAGGTTTCAACGATCCGCGTGTTGCGAGTTACAATCCGGCAAAATTTGCAGCGAAAATGCAAAATGAAAATGGTTCTGAACATCCGATTTTCTTAGATGTGAATTACGAAGCAGGGCATTTTGGTGGCAGTACACATGATGAATACTTGAAGGAAGAAGCGCGAAATATGGCGTTTGTATTTTGGCAATGTGGGCATCGGGATTTTCAAATTAAATAAAAATGGAAAGGAAATATAAAATTCTAATTGTATTTTTTACGCTAATTATGATTGTATCGTTTGTGGGATTTTATAATTCATATATCAGTAAATTTCCAAGATTAGGAGAATTTCAGAATTTGATTCACATTCATTTCGTGGCATTTTCGTGTTGGTTATTTTTAATTGTTATCCAGCCGATTTTGATCATGAAAAAGAAGTTTAAACTTCATAGACAATTGGGGAGATTTAGTTATTTGCTCGCACCGATTCTTGTGTTGACTATCATTTTATTGAGCAAAGAAAAGTTTATCAGAGAATTTTCAGAATCAGAATCTTCTGCAGCGATGACGGCTTTTATCGCCTTTGTTGATATATCATCTTTTTCGACCTTTTATCTGATTGGGATGTTCAAAAAATCAAATGTAAGGTGGCACGTTGCTTTTATCATCGCAGCAACTTTAATCGTTTTAAATCCGGGATTGTCGAGGCTTTTGAACCAGATAACGATGGGAATAGGGATGCTTACTGCGGTTTTAATTCCGTTTTTGGTACCGGGAATTGTTTTAATTATCGAAAAAATTAAATACAAAAGAGCCATTTTAAAAAGTCCCTATTTTTTGATAGTTATTATCTGGACGATAGAAATTTTATTATTTATCACCATCCCGCAAACGGAATTTTGGAAAAACATCACTCATCATTTAGGAATGATTCTCACAAAAAATTAAATCGAATTCTTTAATATATGAAAAGAAAACATTTTATCAAAACCGCTCTGTTGGCAATTCCCACACTTTCTTTTGCCAACCTTCTCAATTTCGACCGAAATAGTTAAATTTTGGAAAAAGTAACAAAAAAGGATTGATTGTAAAATCGGGCGAAAGCCGTTTCGGTGGCGAACTTTCCACTCCCAAAGATGCTTATTTGCATTGTAAAGTTTCTACGACGAACACGCGAGAAGGTTTGTTCATACAAACTTCTACTCTTAAAATTTTTTAAAGAATTGGAGGACCGCCGCCGCACATTCACAAATACGAATACGAAACCATTTATGTTGTTTCGGGTGAATTTGTCGTACACATCGATGGCGAAGATTTTACTTTGAAAACGGGCGATACGGCGTTTATTCCGAGAGGAACTTTGCACACGGTCATCAATCCGATTGAAAATAATCCCGGAACTTTGATCACGATTTTTTCTCCAGCACCGAAAAAAGTGGAAGATTTCTTTGGTTACATCAGTGCCAACGGAACGATATCACCGGATATAGTTCCTGAAGGTTGGTAGTTGAAATTTGAATAAACTTTTATAAATTAAATTCTATCAGCAGATATTCAGATTTTGATGAATAATCTGTTTGGTTGGTATGAACAGCTTCAATAATCACGCTTTTTTCATTGATCCAATATAAAGTGTTTGGTACAATTTTAAAATTTACAAAGTTTGCCAGCAATTTCTCTTTAAAACGAAAGTTGTTATCCAAACCTGAAATTATAAGTAAACAACCCACATCATTATCATTCGTTAATTCTGCAAATTGTTGTGATTCTTTATTGTAAACGGGCAATGTGTTTTTATATTGAACTTCCTTTTGTGCATTTCGTTTGCTGTAAAAAGAATATAAAGTTTCATTATCTTCGCTAACTCTGAAAACATACGATTGCAAGATAGGAGAGAAACCTAAAGATGTTGCGATACTTTCTTGTCCGGTTTCTTCATTTATACTTTTAATAGGAATTTCAACTTGTTCGCCGGAATTTGTTCTAAAAGAATAAATACCTGTTTGAGTATTAGTTTCAATGTTTTGTGTCGAGAAAATAAAAGTAGTATTTCCTTTGCGTCTGTTTTGCAGATAACTTTGCTTACTGATTAATTTTACTGTACCATATTTTTCAAATGACTTTGATTGATCGTCATAAACACCATTTAAGTTGCTGTATCGAATAACATTTAGATCTACAGATTCTAAAGAAAATTCATCTTTCATTTTAAAGTGCTTTTTCTTTACAAAACCGTTATAGCTTAAAGGATTGTTACCATACAGAAAATAATTCACTTCGTAAAACTCATCTGATTCATTCACCAAAAAAACTCTTTGTGAAGGCGAATTTTCTATTGTTTTAATCTGACTTTTTATGGTATCTGTTGAAGCAAATAACGTAATCTGTTTATTGTTTACAAAATACAATTCGTTTTTCTGATCATCAATATCAAAAGGAATTTCTTTAAATTGGATAATGGTATCATTTGTAGATATATCTGTTTGATTCGCTTCTTTTTTACAAGAAATTATCGATGTTAAACCAATGATACAAACGGTTTTTATAATGATATTTTTCATAAATTATTCTTTAAATGAATAAAAGCACCTAAAATTAGGTGCTTTTATGTTATTTTTTGTTTGTATCGCACCATTTACGTGCATTAACAAAAGCTTCAACCCACGGAGAAACTTCGTCTTTTCTTCCTGCCGGGTAATTCGCCCAGTTCCAAGGAAAAACAGAACGTTCAATATGTGGCATTGTAACCAAGTGTCTTCCTGAGGCATCACACATCATTGCGGTGTTATAGTCAGATCCGTTTGGATTTGCAGGATACGCATCGTACGCATATTTTGCAACAATGTTGTATTGATTTTCACTGTTTGGCAAATTGAATTTACCTTCACCATGCGAAATCCAAACTCCCAAAGTAGTTCCCGCCAAAGTTGACAACATAATTGAATTATTCTGCTGAACTTTTACCGAAACGAAGTTAGATTCGTGTTTTTGTGACGTATTATGATGCATTTTTCCATGCACTTCATGATCAGGATTAATCAATTCTAATTCCATAAACAACTGGCAACCGTTACAAATACCAACAGACATAGTATCAGGACGAGCAAAGAAATTCTTTAATGCCGTATTTGCCTTTTCGTTGTACATGAATGCACCAGCCCAACCTTTTGCCGAACCTAAAACATCTGAATTCGAGAATCCGCCAACAGCACCAATAAACTGAATATCTTCTAACGTTTCACGACCCGAAATTAAATCGGTCATGTGAACATCTTTTACATCAAAACCAGCTAAAAACATGGCATTAGCCATTTCTCTTTCAGAATTTGATCCTTTTTCACGAATAATCGCCGCTTTTGGTTTAGTAACCGAAGGATCAATCACAGGTTTTGCTCCGCTGAAATGGAAAGGGAAATTAAACTGTAAAGGTTGTTTTTTGTAGTTCATTAAACGCTCGCGCGCCATTCCGTTTTTAGACTGTTTTTTGTCTAAATAATATGAAGTGATGAACCAAGTATCGCGTAATTCGTTGATGTTGAAATTATATAATTCTTTACCGAAGAATACTTTTAAATCATGTCCTTCAGAAGGAACTCCGATCTTAACAAACTCGATACCGTTTAACGACATTTTGTTTTCAAAAGCTACATCATTTTGTGCCTGTAAAACAACCGCAATGTTTTCGTTAAACAATGCCTTGATCATGTCCGGTTCGTTCAAACCTGTTAAATCAATATCTGCATCTAAATTATAGCCTGCAAAACACATTTCTAACAAAGTTGTAATTAAACCGCCCGAACCAACATCGTGACCAGCAGCAATTTGATTATCGTTGATTAAATCTTGAATAGTATTGAATGCTTTTTTGAAATAAGCAGCATCTGTTATTGTTGGAACATCGTTACCGATTTTGTTTAAAATCTGTGCAAAAGCCGATCCGCCAAGTTTAAGTTTGTCTTTAGATAAATTAACGTAATATATTGACCCTGCGCCTTTTGATAAAACAGGCTCAACTACTTTTTTGATGTCTGAACAGTTTCCTGCTGCAGAAATAATTACTGTTCCCGGAGCAATAACATCTCCTTCAGGATATTTCTGTTTCATTGAAAGAGAATCTTTTCCTGTTGGGATATTTATCCCTAATTCAATTGCAAAATCGGCACAACCTTTAACAGCTTGATACAAACGTGCATCTTCACCTTTGTTGTTACAAGCCCACATCCAGTTTGCAGATAATGAAATTCCGCTTAAACCGTCTTTAATCGGAGCAAAAATAATGTTCGATAACGCTTCACCAATTGCATTTCTACTTCCCGCAACCGGGTCAACCAAAGCAGTAATAGGCGAGTGCCCCACAGTTGTTGCAATACCTTCTTTACCTTTAAAATCAAGTGCCATAACACCCACATTGTTTAAAGGCAACTGTAATGTACCAACACATTGCTGTTTAGCCACTTTACCACCAACACAACGGTCAACTTTATTGGTCAACCAATCTTTACAAGCAACAGATTCTAACTGTAAAACTTGATTTAGGTAGTTGTAAACTTCTTCTTTTTCGTATTCTAAATCTGCATAATTATAAACAACAGTTTCATCGTTCATAATTGTTTTTGGCGATGAACCAAACATATCTTCTAAAGCAAAATCCATTGGTTTTGCTCCGTTTGTAGCCGATTCAAAAGTAAAACGGTGATTGTTTGTAACTTCACCCACATTGTACATTGGTGAACGCTCACGATCTGCAACACGTTTCAATGTATCAATATCGTTTTTACCGATAACCAATCCCATACGTTCTTGAGATTCGTTACCAATGATTTCTTTTGCCGATAGTGTAGGATCTCCAACAGGTAATTTGTCTAAATCGATCAAACCACCGGTGTTTTCTACTAATTCAGACAAACAGTTTAAGTGTCCGCCTGCACCGTGATCATGAATAGATACGATTGGGTTAATATCGGCTTCAACCATACCACGCACCGCATTCGCTGCACGTTTTTGCATTTCTGGGTTTGAACGTTGAATGGCGTTTAATTCGATACCAGATCCAAAAGCACCTGTATCTGCAGACGAAACTGCTGCACCACCCATACCAATACGGTAGTTTTCACCACCTAATATTACAATTTGATCGCCTTCTTTAGGTTCGTGTTTTTTCGCTTGATTTTCTTTGCCGTAACCAATACCACCAGCCTGCATAATTACTTTATCGTAACCAATTTTGCGGTTGTTTTCTTCGTGTTCGAAAGTTAAAACAGAACCCGTGATTAAAGGCTGACCGAATTTGTTTCCAAAATCTGAAGCCCCGTTTGATGCTTTAATTAAAATATCCATCGGAGTCTGGTACAACCAGTTGCGTTCTTTCATGCCGTTTTCCCACTCACGATCGTCAACCAAACGAGAATAAGACGTCATGTAAATCGCTGTTCCTGCCAATGGCAACGAACCTTGACCACCTGCCAAACGGTCGCGAATTTCACCACCCGAACCTGTTGCTGCACCGTTAAATGGTTCAACCGTAGTAGGGAAGTTGTGCGTTTCTGCTTTTAATGAAATTACCGAATCAAAGTCTTTTTCTGTATAGAAATCAGGCTTATCGGCAGAATTCGGAGCAAATTGAGTTACGCGCGGACCTTTTACAAAAGCCACGTTATCTTTATATGCCGAAACAATTCCGTTTGGATTGGTTTCAGATGTACTTTTTATTAACTTGAATAACGAAGTTGGTTGTTCAACACCATCGATTACAAACGTTCCGTTGAAAATTTTATGACGACAATGTTCTGAATTTACTTGTGAAAATCCAAAAACTTCAGAATCGGTTAATTTTCTTCTGATTTTAACCGAAACATTGTTTAAATAATCAACTTCTTCATTACTTAATGCCAAACCTTCTTGTTTGTTGTAAGCAGCAATATCTTCAATTTCTAAAACAGGTTGCGGATCAATATTTACCGTAAACATATCCTGCGTTAAAGAATTGTATTTTTGAGAAATCATTGGATCGAAATCGTTGAAATCTTCTTGTGCTTTCTGAAATTCTTCAATACGAATAATTCCGTTAATGCCCATATTCTGCGTAATTTCTACTGCATTTGTACTCCAAGGAGTAATCATTGCGGCACGCGGACCAACGAAATTCTGTGTTATTGAAGGTGTTTCTATTTGTGTAGCATTTCCAAACAGCCAATTTAGTTTAGCTACATCTTCTGTGTTTAAAGGAATTGAAGTTTGTACAGCGTAAACCGTACCAGACGCATTTTCAAAAAATTGAATCATCGTTAAAAGATTTGTTGTGTTGTGTTGATTGAAAATAAAGAACAAAAATACTACTAAAAATTCATATTAGCAATTTAATCTGCCGAAGAACTTACGTGTTGATAAGCGCCTAAATCTGCCGATGCTAACCTGCTTTTTCCCAATAAATCTTGTGCTGCTTGTTGTGCAAAAAACGGATTTCCGTAATTGATCAGCGATGTAGCTTTATCGGTAATCATCAGTTCGTTTTTAGAAGTATTTAAAAAATATGGCTGGTGATCGCTGAAATTTTTAGCAAGTAAACAATTATTGAAATTCGTTGTGTTGCTGAAATTATATGGGAAATTAGCAGTGTCGAACCTATTAGCTGAATTTTGAAATTTCACTAACGAATATTCAAACTTAAAGGTAAAATTAGTTTCTTTATTTGCCGCAACCATCAATAACGATTCGCTTGCATTACCATAAATAATACTGTTTTTAAAGTGCGCATTTAAAGCAAAAGCATTCGTTCCGTCTCCATTATTCATTATAACGGCCGTTTGATTTTGTCGGCTCCAGAAATTAGCAAACGTACAGTGTGTAAAATCGTAAATTCCGCCATTTGCAATAACCAAGCCAGCTACACCACAATTATTTGTTACGATATTACTTCCCGTTACTTTCGCGGTAGCCAGCAATAATGCTGCTTCTTCACAGTTGTATATTTGAAGATTTTCTAACAAAGCAGTTCCATTATTCGCATTGATCAATAATCCGTTAATGGCATTTTTAATTATTGCATTTTTTATGTTCAGATTACTGTTCTGACCGATTAAAATTCCTGACCATTGTCCTGGAGTATTTTCAAAACTTGGTTCTAAACGATCGCCTTGAAATAAAATTGGAGTTTCGATTGATCCTTGCGCGTTTATTGTTGATGTTGGGAACGAAACCAAAGCTGAATTTCTGTGGAAATGAATTTCGGTTCCTGTAGAAATATTCAAGGTTTTATTAGGCGGAACAGCTGCATATCCGTAAATAACATAAGGTTTATCATTATTCCATTCTAATTCATTACCGTTAGTAGCATCATTTTCATCTAAAAAGAAACCATAAATTTGATCGTCATTTATCGTGATGCTTTCATATGAACCGTCTTGAAATTTCTGCGGATAAAGAAAAACAGCATCTTTAACCAAAGTTACCAAGTTCACTTTTTGCTGATTGCTACCTGCCTGAAACAGAATTTCATCGGTATATAAAAATTCTTTTCCGTTGGTTTGTTGTTTGATATCAACCGTAGTTTCAACAAAAATAAACATACTGTCTTTAGCCAAAAGTTCAATGTTTTCGAAGCTTTTTCCTGGCATTCCATCAACCATTAATCGGAAATTAGAATTATCGCCTTTACCCAATCTAATCGACGGAATTTTGATGTCTTTATCACTGTTATTGTAAACCTTTAAATTGTAAGTGCTTGATCCGATATTTGAAAAAATAGTGTCTAAATAAACGGTGTCTTTAGAAAAAGTTAGTTCGGAACCTGTAGCTGGTTCAAAATTAAAGTCGTCACGACAAGAAGTCAAGCTTATCAAGCAGACAATAAGGATGATATTATATAGGAATTTCATTTCTTTGTGTAAAATTTAATAAATATAACGAAAATTATTAAAAAGTCGTATTGCTTAAAAATTAATAAATTGGTTTTACTTTAATTAAGATTTAGAATTTTTTTTACCCAACTTTCCTGACTGTATTTTTTATAAATTTCTTCGGGAAGTTCCTCATACGGTGTGTTTAAAAAGTCATTGGGAATATTCGTAGTATTTTCTGTCCAAATGAAAATATTGTTAGGGTTGTAAAAATCGTAATTTATTATATCTGTATTTGTTGTAATTAGTTTTTTACCCAAACCCATTGCTTCAAAAACACGGAAAGTTAGTCCGCGTTGAATATCTTTTTGTATATCAAGTACAATCTTAGTGTCTTTCATTAAAGCAGTTGTTTCTACGAAAGAGATTGGTTTTTTTATAATTTCTATTGAGTTTGATGCTGGTTTTTGGATTGGTGTTTTATTGTTTCTGGGAAGCTGTAAAACCTTTATCTTAATAGTATTGTTTTGACTTTCAATTGTTGTTACAATTTTTTCAATCAGCGGATATCTACTATCATAAGAACTTAAAAAAAACAAATCGGTAGAAGGATTAGTATTTCGATCTTCGGCAAAATAGAAATTTGGTAAAAATTTTAGATTGTAAGTTTTTGCATCTTCAGGATCAAAACAAAAACAATCATCGAAATATTGAATAGTATCTTTATATGCTGGAAAATGATCAAAACCATCCCAATAATATACTATTGATTTATTTGAAATCTTTTTTAAGTATGTTAAAACACTTTTGTGAAATACATTAGGTGCAATAGTAAAAGAATAATCAAATTCTTGAGTTGAATTAATATTTTCAAAATATTCTTTTCCTTGCCAAATTTCTTTTAGATTCTTACCAAGAATTTTTTTAGAAAAAAAATTTAAAATACGTTGCTTATCGTTTTTGTATTTATATTCCTTTCCTGTGTAAAGAATAGTGGTTACTTCGCAACCTGAATATTTTTCAAATCCGTTTTGAAAAACTTTGTATAAACCAAAATTATCCAAACATAGAAACAGTATTTTTTTCTTTTGCATTTTATTTTTATATTTTAAATATGTTCTTTACCCAAGATTGAAGTGTATATTTTTCAAATAAATCTTTGCTTAAAGGTATGTAAGGTGTTTTAAGAAATTCCTCGGGAATTTTAACATCATTTTCATTAATGACTAAAATATTTTGAGGATTGTAGAAATCATAATTTAAAATATTTTTATTTGTTGTAATTATTTTTTTCTGAAATGCCATTGCTTCAAAAAATCTAAAGCTTAATCCTCTTTGATTTTCTCTTACAATATCTATTAATATAAAACTGTCTTTTGTAAGATTTTCTACCTCTTTTAAACTTTTATTTTCACTAAAAAAAACAAAGTTTTTATTTACATTTTTAGCAGGTTTATCTTTTATAAGAAATAGGTAGTTATGTTGATTTTGAGAATCTAGCACGTCGGCAATTTTACTTAAAATAAGCATACGTTCTTTATCAACAGATTGTATTGCAAATGCTAAATATTTTGGTTTATGATTTGTGTTTAAAGGTGTATTTGAAATATAGTTAAAATTAGTTGCATGTTTAAAATTGTTGTTGATAATATCTTCATCGTCAAAACAATAAATCTCGTCAAATAATTCTTTATAATTTTTAGGTAATGGCACACGGGTTAAGCTATCGTAGTTGTAAGCTATAAGTTTTTTAGTATGTTTACGAGCTTCGTTACTAAATTTTGGTAAAAAAAAACCGGGGTTAACCATAAATGTTATATCACTATCCGATTTGGTAAGTTCACTTATAATTCTTTTGTGCTGGATATTTTTCTTTAAATTGATATTCAATAAATTTTTAGTAAAAAAATTAAGAATTTTAGTACCTACATTTGGATACTCATATTTAAATGCGTGAGTATTGACATGATTAACATCATGACCAAGTTCTTTTAACTCTTGAGCTATTTTTTGATTAAATCCCCATAAGTCAAAACTAAAAATTGTTATTTTCATACGTTTTATTAAATTTTAAAAACTGTTTTTATCCAATTTTCTAAAGTGTACTTATTGTAAATATTTTCAGGAATAGGTTGATAATTAACAGCTAAAAACTTTTCTGATATTATAGGTTTACTTTTAGCGATAATTAAAATATTATTTGGATTGTAAAAATCATAATCCTTAATGTTGACATTGGTTGTTATAAGTTTCTTTTGTAATGCCATTGCTTCAAAAATTCTAAAACTTAAACCGTTTTGACCTTCTCTAACAAGATCTAACAAAATTTCTGAATTTTCCATTTTGTTTTTAAATGTATCTAATGGAATTCGTTCACTAAAAAAAATAATATTATTATTTACACCTTTTTTTGCTTTACCATAAACATGAAATTCGTAACTATTTATATTTAAAGCATCAAGTTCATCAGCAATTTTACTTAAAGTATGTATACGATCGTTACTTTTAGATTGAATTGTAAATGCTTTTAACTTGTAATTTTTGCATATTTTTTTTTTAGTAGAATATATAAAATTTGTTATAAACTTAAAATTGTAGTTTTTGCAATCATCTTTATCAAAAGAATAAATTTCATCAAAATAGGAAATTTTATCTGGAGGTAATGGTAAATGCGCCATGCTGTCATAGTTATAAGCAATAAGTTTTACAGATTTCTTTCGAATTTCTTTTAAAACAATATGATTAAAATGTGCTGGATCTACAACTAAAGTTATATCTTGAATATCATTTGGAATTTTGTCTAATATAAAATTTGTTTGTTTTATTTTTTTTAAATTTTTCTTTATGAAAGTTTTGCTTAAAAAGTTTTTAAGTTTTTCTCCGAAATTTTTATAGACATACTTAAACTCTGCACTATTTATGTAGGTTGCATCAACATTTTTGACTTTCAATTCATCAACTATAAATTTATTGAAACCATATAAATCTAAACTTAAAACGGTAATTCTCATAAATTATAATTCGGTTATTTTTTGTTGTGTTTTTAATGATTTTGTAAGCGGCGCACCTTGAAGATACAAATTAAAAAACGTCCACTTTTTAGGTTTTATTATGCTTGAAAAAAAACTGGTTATAAATAAATATAATAGAAGTATTTTTTTACTAATTAATCCGTAATGTTTTTGAACCAAGTAAACCAACGAAATTTTAAGTTCTTTTTTTATTTTAACGCTGCGTTCTGTACTTGCACCATGATAATGTAAATATTTTGCTTGTGGCACTATGTAACAATCTTTATTCAGGTTTTTTAAACGAAGGCAAACATCTGTTTCTTCATAATAAAGAAATAAATTTTCGTCAAAACCACCAATTTCGTTAAATTTTTCTTTGTTAATCAGCATAAAACTTCCCGATACGGTGTTAACTTTCATTGGCGTTTGATAGGTTTTTTTTCTAACAGGATATTTTTCAGAATTCAACCTTTCTAAAAACCTTCTTCCAAAAATTTGTCTTGTTGTACTTGCATAATGATCAAAAGATATAATTTCATTATTCTTTTCATCAAAACTTTGCCCGCCAACAATAGCTACATTTGTTTTGCTTTTTATAAAATCATACAAAATTTGTAAACAGTCGTTTAAAAACAGCGTGTCATTATTTACAAATGCCACAAATTCTGATGGTTCTGCAAACTGTAATCCAAACATATTTCCGCCACCAAAACCCTTATTAATGTTGCTTCTGTGTAACGAAATTTTACTGTTAACATTCTGGTTTAAATAATTTTGTAATTGGTAATAATCTTCTTTTTCCGAATTATTATCTACAATATAAACCTTATAGTTAAAGCTATCATCTGTTTTTTGTAAAATGCTTTTAATACAATTAATAGTGTACTCGCTAGAGTTGTAATTAATAATTATAACGGCTATTTTTAACATCTATCTTTAATTTCGAAGTAAAAATAAAGAAAAAAGTAAGTTATACCTACTTTAAATATCTTATAATATATATTTGTATCATTATTTGTAATTAATGAAAACAGCTTTACTGATATCAACCTACAACTGGCCGCAAGCTTTAGAACTTATCTTTAAAAGTATTTTTGAACAAACAGAAATGCCCGATGAAGTATTGATTGCTGATGATGGATCTACCGAAGAAACCAAAAAGCTTATCGATAATTTTATTCGAAAAAGCACGTTTAAGGTAATTCATGTTTGGCAGGAAGATAAAGGTTTTCGCAAAGCCATTATTTTGAATAAAGCCGTTGCTAAAAGCACGTGCGATTATATTATTCAGATCGATGGAGATTGTATTATGCATCCGAAATTTATTGCAGATCATAAAGAAAATGCTCAAAAAAATGTGTATTTGTACGGAACACGAGCTACAATTACTAAAGAAGCATTGCCAGGGATTTTTAATGAACAGAAAACAAAATTCAATTTCTTTTCTAAAAATTTAAAGAAGAAATCAAGAACCATTCACAACAAATTATTGTCTAAAATGTATAAACCGCACGAAGGTTTTTCGTCGAATTTCCGTGGTTGCAACGTGTCATTTTGGAGAGAAGATTTTATTGCAATTAACGGTTACAATGAAAGTTTTGAAGGTTGGGGTAGAGAAGATAGTGACTTGGTTATTCGATTGGGAAATAAAGGCGTTTTAGCAAAGAGATTGCGTTATGTTGGAATTGTGTATCATATTTATCATACCGAAAATCCACGCGATCAGTTAAAAGAAAACGATTTAATTCAGCATAAATCAATTCAAGAAAAAATTATACGAACAGAAAAAGGAATTTCGCAATATTTGTAAAATGAAGTTAGTTGTACAGCCGCAGTTTATTGATCTACAAAAAGATATAGAAACTTTACTTACGCATTTTAATGAACAAGGAACGCTTTTGGTTAAAGGAAGCCGAAATACCATTAAGATTTTCCCGTTAAACGATCAATTGCTGAATATTAAAGCTTTAAAAAAGCCTAATTTAATTAATTCGTTTGTATACAGATTCATTCGTGATTCAAAAGCCAAACGTTCTTATAATTATGCTTTACGGTTATTAAATAGCGATATTGGAACGCCGCAACCCATTGCATTTGCTGAATATACTGACGGAATTGGTTTAGGAAAAAGCTTTTACGTTTGCGAACATATTGTTACAGAATATACTTACAGAGATTTAGTTGAAAATCCTAATTTAGAAAATCACGAGGATATTTTACGTGCTTTTACCGTTTTTTGTTATAAACTGCACGATGCAGGAGTGGAGTTTAAAGATCATTCGCCTGGAAATACATTGATAAAAATTAATCCAGATAATTCATATTCGTTTTATTTGGTCGATTTAAACAGAATGCAGTTTCACGCTCAAATGTCGTTTGAACAACGCATGTATAATTTACGCCGATTAACGCCTAAAAAAGAAATGATTGCTGTTATGGCAAACGAATATGCGAAATTGTACACACATAAAACTGAACAAGAAATTTTTGATTTGTTATGGAACTTAACCAGCGAATTTCAAATGAAATTTCACAGAAAGCAAAAGTTGAAAAAACGCTACAAATTCTGGAAAAAATAACGGTTTATTTCTTGCGTAAACGCTTAATTTCGGTATAACGTTCCCAAATAGAATATGCCATAAGATAGCTAACAACAGCTCCTTTTTTTCCGTCTAAAAAACCTAATCTAAATAAATAACGGTTTAAAAAACAGTAAGTTGAATGTCCGTAATGTTTAAAGATGTTATATTTTTCTCCTTTACTGAATTTTTCTTTAGCTTTTAATTTTCCGTAGTTTTTTAATTTTTCTTTATAAGTTTCATAATCATGAAAAGAATAGTGGATCAGTTTGTTTTTAAGGGATGAAATTTTTCCTTCAACCATTAATTTTTCGTGAACCAAACCGGTGTAAGTACCAACTTCTTTTTTAAACAAGCGTATGTTTTTATCGGCTTGCAAGCCTGTAAAATGCATTGGTTTGTTCTTATAATAGTATGTTCTGTAGAAAAAATAAGCGTCAGCAGTTGGGTTTTTCAATGTTTCTTGAATTTCTGCAGATAATGCCGGAGTAAGGCGTTCGTCTGCATCTAAAAATAAAATCCAAGAGTTTGTTGCATATCCTAAAGCAATATTTCTTTGCGATGCATAATTTTCGAATTTATGCTTATAAAACTTTACTCGATCAAATTTTGTTGCTAATTCTTCGGTAGCATCAGTACTGAAAGAATCAACAATGATAATTTCATCAACAAAAGTTAAATTTTCTATTAATTCTACAATATTATGCGCCTCATTTTTCGTAATTATTAACGCAGAAATTTTAGTGTTGATATTCATAGTGTTTATGCATTATGTTTTAAGAAATGCATTAATAATGGTTTAAACAACTTGGGATCAAGTTCTAAATATAGCTGTTCATTTTTAATTTTAATATCTTTAATTGATAAATTTTCAAAAAGATTCGGCTTGTAATCTTTCAGATGTACAGATATATAATTGATGCCGTCTTCGAAACTATTCCATCCTAATTTATCAATAACTGGCGAAAATATTGTAAATGCAGGTTTGTTTAGTGCTTTCGCCATGTTAATTGCACCACCGTCATTTCCAATTATAAAATCACACTCATTCATCAATCCTATAAAATCTCGTAACGATTTTCCTATTACATCAAAATAAATATGCTTTTGAGTTTCGGGTTTGCAAAGTTCGTAAATTTTCTTGGCTTCGTTTGTTTGATTGGGGATATAATTAAACAGCAGATTTATTGGTTTATAGGCAATAATTTCATCAATAACTTGTGCCATATATTCTAACGGATACGTTTTGGATTCGCTACTTCCTAATAAACTTATCATTGCCAAAGGAATGTTTTTATCAATATTATGCTTTTCTAAAAGTGTAATCACTTGTTGTTTTTCGTTTTCACTTACAACTAGTGTGGGTTTTAAAACTTTAGGCGTTAAAATTCCCAATGGTTTTAAAAGTTCTAACCTTTGTTCTATAGTTAGACCTAAATTTGTTTTTGGCTGATTGTGACGTTTAACAACGTGAGTATAAATAGCGTTTATATATTTTTTATCGAACGAAATTCGAGTTTTTGCTCCTGAAAATCCTGTAATTATCCAACTTTCTAATTTAGAGTAGCTGTCTATTACAATATCGTATTTTTCTTTTCTGATTTTAGCAGCAAACTTTAATAGTTCAATTTTTGATTCGCGTTGTTTGCTTGTAAAATGAATAATGTTGTAATTAGAATGATTGTTTAAAAGTACCGGATATGTGGTATCGTAAATTAAATAATCGATTTGAGCATTCGGAAATTCTATAGCTAAATTTTCGCAAATGATAGAAGAAACCAACACATCGCCGATCATCTTTTGCTGTATTACAAGAATCTTCTTCATTATTAGAATTTAAAGTTTGTTGATCGGTAACTTAACCAAGTTTTGTGTTTTAGTGCTGTGTTATAGTATCTGTAAAGTTCTAAAAATTTGTATCTATTAACTTTTAGTTTCTTTAAAAAGAATAAAGGAAATGACAAAATCGCAAAAATACCAACGCTAAACATATTATTTGTCATTAATAAAGTATGCAGCCATTGCTGATTTGCAGGCGAAAAATGATTTGCAATATAAACATGTCGCGATTTTATTACTTCGGACTTTGTTATGGCTTTTGTTTTAGGATTAACTCTTGATGCTCCACCATGTAAGTGAAAAAGCGAAACTTCTTTCGTTATAACACAAAGTAAATTATTGTCTTGAGTTTTTTTGCATAAATCAACATCTTCAAAATACATCCAATAATCTTCGTTCCATTTTTCAATCAAATCAAAATTATCTTTCGATATAAATATTGCCGAACCTGAAATCCAATCGGGATAACTTCTTGTAGCTGTTTCTTTAAAATGTTCAGTTAATTGTTTCTTTTTAAAAACTCGTTCTAAACTTCGCAATACACCAAAAAACCGTAACGATTTTGGAAATAATAAATTGTATTTATGAAACGAATCCTTACTATTTGTTTGTAGGCAAGATAAAATTCCGATATTTTCTTTGTGGTAAATTGCGGTAAAATGTTCTAAAACACCAGTTTTTAGTTTGGTATCTGGATTTAAAAAGAAAAGATAATCTCCGTTAGCATTCGCAGCACCTAAATTGCAACCATTTGCAAAACCATTATTTCCAGAATTTGATATCCATTTTACAGTTGGAAATTTTTGCTGATACTGTAAAAATAAGTCATTTGTAGATTTATTATCAACAACAATTATTTCGGTATTTAACGCTGTATTCAAATTTAAAATACTTTCAATACAATTGCTTAAAACAACCCATGAATTATAGTTTACAATGATAATAGAAACATCCATAAATAAATTATTCTTTTTTAGCGTAGTTTGCTAATTAGTATTGGTTGCAAAATTAAATAAAGCCAATACATTTTGGTGTATTGGCAAAATTTTAATTCTAATTTTAAAAACACAACATTTATAAAATGTTAGATTTTAATATAGTTAATCTCGTTTTCGTACGATCTAACTGCTCCGCTTTTTAATACAACAAGCAATCTGCCTTCATCGCTCCATCTTGCAGCTTCAATTTCTTCGCCAACAAAAAGTTCCAATTCATGACCATTTGCATCTGTTATGTAAAGCATCTGACCGTTAATTCTAAAATTATTCGATTTTCTAAAGTTCTCTGTAAATTCCATATTTCTATTTTTATTCAAAAATACAAAACAGATTTTTATCTGCAATCAAATAAATTTTTATTAATACAATTTTAAGTGGTATTTTTGATGTGTATCTAAAAATATACTAAAAAATAATTATGTCAGACGATAAAAAAGTAATCTTTTCAATGTCGAAAGTGAGTAAAACCTACTCATCGACAAACAAAACAGTGCTTAAAGATATTTATTTAAGCTTTTTCTACGGAGCTAAAATTGGAATTTTAGGTTTAAATGGTTCAGGAAAATCATCTTTACTTAAAATTATTGCAGGTGTCGATAAAAATTACCAAGGGGATGTGGTTTTTGCACCGGGTTATACTGTTGGATATTTAGAGCAGGAGCCGAAATTAGATGAAACCAAAACCGTGATTGAAGTCGTTCGAGAAGGAATGGCAGAAGTAGTTGCTATTTTAGACGAGTTTAACAAGATTAACGATATGTTTGGTTTACCTGAGGTTTATGAAGATGCAGATAAAATGCAGAAACTTATGGATCGTCAGGCAGATTTACAGGATAAAATTGATGCAGTTGGCGGGTGGGAATTAGATAATAAATTAGAAGTTGCTATGGATGCACTTCGTTGTCCAGAACCAGATACGCCAATTTCTGTGCTTTCGGGCGGTGAACGTCGCCGTGTTGCTCTGTGTCGTTTGTTGTTGCAAGAGCCAGATGTATTGTTGTTAGATGAGCCTACCAACCACTTGGATGCCGAATCGGTTCATTGGTTAGAGCAACATTTACAACAATATAAAGGAACAATTATTGCTGTAACGCACGACCGTTATTTCTTGGATAATGTTGCCGGATGGATTTTAGAATTAGACAGGGGAGAAGGGATTCCATGGAAAGGAAATTATTCTTCTTGGTTAGATCAAAAATCTAGCAGAATGGCACAAGAAGAAAAAGTGGCATCAAAACGTAGAAAGAATTTAGAACGCGAATTAGATTGGGTTCGTCAAGGGGCAAAAGGTCGTCAAACCAAACAAAAAGCACGTTTGCAGAATTACGATCGATTGTTAAATGAAGATCAAAAGCAGTTAGAAGAAAAACTGGAAATCTACATTCCGAACGGACCACGTTTAGGTACAAATGTTATTGAAGCTAAAAATGTTGCGAAAGCATTTGGCGATAAAATTTTATACGATAATTTAAACTTTACATTGCCACAGGCTGGTATTGTTGGAATTATTGGACCAAACGGCGCAGGTAAATCGACTATTTTCCGTATGATTATGGATGAGCAAAAAGCCGATGGCGGAGAATTTGTTGTGGGTGATACTGTGAAAATTGCTTATGTAGATCAATCGCATACAAATATTGATACAGAAAAATCTATTTACGATAATTTCGCAGATGGTCAGGAATTAATCATGATGGGCGGTCGCCAGGTAAATGCGCGTGCTTATTTATCGCGTTTTAACTTTGCAGGATCAGATCAAAATAAAAAAGTTTCAACCTTATCGGGTGGTGAGCGTAACCGTTTACACTTGGCAATGACTTTAAAAGAAGAAGGAAACGTTTTGTTGTTAGATGAGCCTACCAATGATTTGGATATTAATACCTTACGTGCTTTGGAAGAAGGTTTGGAAAACTTTGCAGGTTGCGCCGTAATTATTTCGCACGACCGTTGGTTTTTAGACCGTGTTTGTACACATATTTTAGCTTTTGAAGGAGATTCTGAAGTTTATTTCTTTGAAGGATCTTTCTCTGAATACGAAGAAAACCGTAAAAAGCGTTTAGGTGATGTAGCGCCAACACGTATTAAATACAAAAAATTAGTTCGCTAATTAAAATCAAAAAGCCGTTTCAAATTTTGAAACGGCTTTTTTTTAATAAACTTAACTAAACTACTAAAAACTATATTTATTATCTGCAATTACTTTGCTTGCGATAGTTTCTTTTAAGGCAATAACATTTGGGTGGTTGTCGTATTTTGTAAAACGACGCAAGCCCATCAGCATCATGCGTAATTCGTCTTCTTGTGCGAAAGAAACAATTCCTTCTTTACCTTTGGTATAAATAATATCTACCGCTTGGTATAAATATAATTTTGCCATAGCAATTTGAACATTTGCTGCTTCTTCGCCAATATTTTTCGCCAATTTTTCAGTTCTTAAAATACCCGATTCTGCCATATAGATTTCAATAAGCATATCAGATGCTGCCATTAATAATTGTTGGTGCTGGTCTAATTCGGTTCCGTATTTTTGTACTGCCGATCCTGCAACCATTAAAAAGGCTTTTTTCAGTTTTGCGATCAATACTTTTTCTTCTGCAAATAATTCAGAATAATCTAGAGTTTCAAAATCGGGAATTCCCATTAATTCTTCGCCAACTTTCATTGCCGGACCCAATAAATCAACATGACCTTTCATTGCCTTTTTAATTAGCATACCTACAGTTAGCATTCGGTTTATTTCGTTTGTTCCTTCATAAATTCTTGAAATACGGGCATCTCTCCAAGCACTTTCCATTGGTGTGTCTTCAGAAAAGCCCATTCCGCCAAAAATCTGAATTCCTTCATCGGCACAATGCTGAACGTCTTCAGAAACGGCAACTTTCAATACAGAACATTCAATCGCAAATTCTTCCACACCTTTTAATTCTGCTTCCTGATGTGAATTTCCTTCAGCCAAACGAGCATTGATTCTGTTTTCGATATCACCTGCAGCTCTGTACGAAGCCGATTCTCCGATATAAGCATTTGTAGCGGTTTCGGCAATTTTAGATCGAATAGCACCGAAATTTGCAATAGGCGTTTTAAACTGCACACGTTCGTTCGCATAATTTACCGATTGCGTAATTAAACGGCGTTGTGAGTCTAAGCACGCAGCTGCCAACTTAATTCTACCCACGTTTAAAGCGTTCATGGCAATTTTAAAACCTTCGCCACGACCTCCCAACATATTTTCAACAGGAACAATTGTATCTGTAAAGAAAACCTGACGTGTTGAACTTGCACGGATTCCTAATTTGTGTTCTTCTTCGCCCAATGTAATTCCGTTTGGATTTGCGGCATCATATTCCACAATGAAACCTGTAATGTTTTTATCGTCTTCAATTCGAGCAAAAACAATCATTAAATGACAAAAACCTGCGTTTGAAATCCACATTTTTTGTCCGTTTATTTTGTACGATTTTCCGTCGGCACTTAATTCGGCTTTTGTTTTTCCTGAATTTGCATCAGATCCTGCACCTGGTTCGGTTAAGCAGTAGGATCCAAACCATTCGCCCGATGCCAATTTAGGTACATATTTTTGCTTTTGTTCTTCGGTTCCATACAAAGTAATTGGCATTGTTCCGATTCCGGTATGTGCACCAAAAGCAGTTGAAAACGAACCAGTTGCCCCAGAAATATAGTCACAGGTTAGCATGGTTGATACAAAGCCCATACCCAAACCGCCGTATTCTTCTGGAACAGCAACACCTAAAAAGCCTAATTCGCCGGCTTCGCGCATGCATTCTTCGGTAAACTTGTAATCTTTTTTCTCGAAACGATCTTTGTTTGCCCAAATTTTACGGTCTACAAATTCCTTTACCGAATCGCGCATCATTTTTTGTTCTTCCGAAAAATCTTCCGGAGTGAATATATTTTCTGCCAAGGTCTCTTTTATCAAAAATTGACCGCCTCTTGTTATGTTTTCCATTGTTTATGTTTTTTAGAGAAAAGAAAATAGAGTATAGACGATAGACTATTTCAAATTGTTTTGAAAAGACATTGTCATGCGTTGAAATTCTTCTATTTTATTTTCAAGTTGATTAAAAACTTCTTGATTGATATAATTTCTATGTTGTGCAATATGTAATTGTGTGATTAATTCAAAAGATGATCCTAATGAAACATCTAAAAAATGACTAAAAGATTTATCTGTTCTTGCAGAACCTTCTGCAATATTCGATGGGATTGAAATAGAACAACGACTAATTTGCGAATTAAGGCTGTATTTTTCGTGCGTAGGAAAATTTAAGAGAATATCAGAAATGTTATTAGCTATCTCTAATGCTAATTGCCAAATCTTTAAATTCTTATAATTATGTCTCTTCCCAATACTCATAACAATCTATTCTCTTTTTTCTATGTTCTATTCTCCTAAATTAAATCAACTCATAAATTCCTGCTGTTCCTTGTCCGGTTCCAACACACATGGTTACCATTCCGTATTTATTACCGCGACGTTTCATTTCATCAAATAATTGAACAGACAGTTTTGCTCCGGTGCATCCTAATGGGTGACCTAATGCGATAGCTCCGCCGTTAACGTTGATAATTTCAGGATTTAAATCTAACTCGCGAATTACAGCTAATGATTGTGCTGCAAAAGCTTCGTTTAGTTCGATTAGTTCGATATCGCTTTGTTGTAAACCTGCTTGTTTTAATGCTTTTGGAATAGCTTTTACAGGACCAATTCCCATAATGCGTGGCTCAACTCCGGCTGATGCAAAAGTTACCAATCGGGCAATCGGTTCTAGATTTAATTCTTTTACCATTTCTTCGGACATTACTAAAACAAATGCAGCTCCATCGGACATTTGAGAGGAATTTCCTGCGGTAACAGATCCATCGGCAGCAAAAACTGGTTTTAATTTTGCTAAAGCTTCCACACTCGTTCCTGCACGCGGACCTTCGTCTTTTGTTACTATATACGATTTTGTTTCTTTTTTACCTTTGTCATTTATGAAAGTATCTTCTACGGTAATGGGTACAATCTGACTATCGAATTTACCTTCTGCTTGTGCTTTTAAAGCTTTCATGTGCGATTCAAACGAAAACTGATCCTGATCTTCACGCGAAACATTAAACTGCTTTGCAACCGCTTCGGCAGTTAAGCCCATTCCCCAATAATAATCTTCGTGACCGGCAGCGGTAACCTTAAAATCGGGAGTTGCACGGTAACCACCCATTGGAATAAAACTCATAGATTCGGCACCACCTGCAATGATACAATCTGCCATTCCCGACTGAATTTTCGCTGTAGCCATACCAATAGTTTCGATTCCCGATGCACAATAACGGTTTACGGTAACCCCAGGAACGTCGGTAATTTTTAAACCCATTAATGAAATTAAACGTGCCATGTTTAAACCTTGTTCGGCTTCGGGCATGGCGTTCCCAACCATTACGTCATCGATACGTTTTTTGTCTAATTGTGGCACTTCATTCATCATAAACTCAATGGTTTCTGCTGCCAGTTCATCGGGTCTTTTAAAACGGAACAATCCTTTTGGTGCTTTACCAACGGCCGTTCTGTATGCTTTTACTATATATGCTGTTTTGCTCATTGTATATTGTATTTCTTAATGTATAATGTATATTGTATTGTTGTAAAATGTACTATTTGTTTTCCAGAGATGATTGAAGTTTAATAATCATATTTTGAATATGTTGAATTTCAGACTCTAATAATATGAATTGCTCATTAGTTAAATAACCTATATTTTTAGATATAATGATTTGAGTTTCAAATTCAAAACAAGACCCTAATGAAATTCCTAAAAAGTTACTAAAATCTTTGCTTGTTTTTCTTCCACAACCTTCTGCAATGTTTGAAGGAATAGAAATTACACATCTTCTGATTTGAGAAACCAAACCAAAAAGTTCATCTTTTGGAAATCCTTTGGTTACTAAATAAGTTTCGGTAACCAATTCAATTGCCTTTTGCCAAACTTTTAATTCTTTAAAGTAATTCATCTCTATTTTTGTATCTTGTATATTAAAAAAAGTTACAACTTTAGTGGTTCATTATACAATATACAAACCACATTATACAGTTAAACTTCTAGTTTCTCAACGGTTTCCCTTTAGTTAGCATAAACTGAATTCTTTCTAAGGTTTTGCGTTCGGTACATAAACTTAAGAATGCTTCGCGTTCCAGATCTAACAAATATTGTTCGGATACTAATGTAGGTTCAGATAAATCGCCACCTGCCATTACATAACCTAACTTGTTTGCGATTTTTTTATCGTGATCAGAAATATAATTTCCTGCCGTCATTCCGTCTGTTCCAACCAAGAAAGCACCCAATGCCTGTTTACCTAAAACCAAAATATCTTTGCGTTGAACAGGTTGTGTATAACCAGCTTCGGCCATTAATAAAGCATGTTTTTTAGCTTCGGCAATTTGTCGGTCTTTATTGACCACAACAATATCTTTAGTCGGTAAAAGCACACCGTTATCAAACCCTTCGTAAGCCGATGTAGCTACTTTTGCGGTTCCGACAGTTAGGAAATATTCCTGAAGGATATTCAATTTAACATCGTTCTTTTTGAATTGATCCGCAGCACGTAACGTCATTTCTTTAGATCCGCCACCGCCAGGAATTACACCTACACCAAATTCAACCAAACCAATATAGGTTTCTGCTGCTGCAACCGCTTTGTCTGAATGCATAACCAATTCGCAACCGCCACCCAACGTCATTCCATGTGGAGCTGCAATTACCGGAATACCCGAATAACGAACGCGCATCATGGTATCTTGGAACGATTTTATGGCAAAATTCAATTCATCGTACTCTTGCTCAACCGCCATCATGAAAATCATTCCTAAATTGGCACCGACCGAGAAATTTGCTGCCTGATTTCCTATAACCAAACCGCTGTATTCTTTTTCGGCAAGATCTATGGCTTTATTGATTCCGCTGATGACACCGCCTCCAATCGAGTTCATTTTTGAATGAAACTCGAGATTTAAAATTCCATCGCCTAAATCAAACAACGTAGAATCGGCATTACCCCAAACTTTTTTGGTATCGCGAATGTTATTTAAAATGATGAATGCATCTTGTCCTGGAATTTTCTTTTGAGATTTTGATTCGATATCATAATAATAAGTAGCACCTTCTTTTACGGTGTAGAAAGATGAGTTGCCCGATGCTAACATTTCATTCACCCAATCAGCAACATTTTCGCCGTTTTCTTTAATCAATTCGATACCTTTTTCAACACCAATCGCATCCCAAATTTGGAAAGGACCGTGTTCCCAGCCAAAACCAGCTTTCATTGCATCATCGATCTTATATAAATCATTGGTAATTTCGGGCACGCGATTAGAAACATAAGCAAACAATCCCGCAAACGATTTACGGTAAAATTCGCCTGCTTTGTCTTTTCCGTTCACTAAAACCTTGAAACGATCAATTACGTTATCAATGGTTTTGGTTAGTTCTAATGTTTGGAACGATGCTTTTTTGTTTGAGCGATATTCCAATGTATTTAAATCAAGTGAAAGAATATCTTTATCAACTTTTTTATAGAAACCTTGTTTTGTTTTGCTTCCCAACCATTTATTTTCCATCATGTGATTGATGAAATCGGGAAGTTTAAACAATTCATGCGCTTCATCATTTGGAACATTTTCATGCAAACCATTAGCAACATGTACCAAAGTATCTAAACCAACCACATCAACCGTACGAAAAGTTGCCGATTTTGGTCTGCCAATCACCGGACCGGTTAATTTATCGACCTCTTCAATGGTCATATCCATTTCTTTTACCAAATGAAAAAGACTCATGATGCCGTAAATACCAATACGGTTACCAATAAACGCAGGTGTATCTTTTGCAACAACCGATGTTTTCCCTAAGAATTTTTCGCCGTAATTGTTTAAGAACGATAAAACTTCGGGTTTGGTTTTTGGTCCGGGAATAATTTCAAATAACTTTAAATATCGAACCGGATTAAAGAAGTGTGTTCCACAGAAATGCTCCTGAAAATCTTCGCTTCGTCCTTCGCTCATAAAATGAATCGGAATTCCGGAAGTGTTCGATGTAATTAAAGTTCCAGGCTTACGATATTTTTCAATTTGTTCGTAAACTGCCTTTTTAATATCCAGACGTTCAACAACAACTTCAATAATCCAATCAACATCTTTAATTTTTGGAAGATCATCTGTTGTGTTTCCTGTCGAAATTCTGTCGGCAAATTTTTTATCGTAAATAGGCGATGGGTTCGATTTTAAGGCAGTTGCCAGATTATCGTTCACCATTCTGTTTCTTACCACTTTATCGTTAAGTGTAAGACCTTTTTTTTCTTCGGCTTCGGTAAGCTGGTTTGGAACAATATCCAAAAGCAATACCTGAACGCCAATGTTTGCAAAGTGACAGGCGATGCCTGAACCCATGATTCCGGAACCAATAACAGCCACTTTTTTTATTAATCTATTCATAATTCTATGAAGTTTGGTTTCTTAAAATTTCTTTTTTGTTACGATGATGTTCTGAATTTTCTCTGACATCTCTATAAAGTTATCAATCTCTTGTTGCGAAAAGGTTTCTAAAAGTTTATTATTAAAATTGATTACCGTTTGTTTTGATAATCCACGTTTTTCGACACCCAGCGGAGTTAAATAGATATTAACACCACGACCGTCTTTTGGATTTTTCATTTTTGAAATTAGTCCTTTTTCTTCCATTGTTTTTAAGGTACGCGTTAAACTTGTTGGTTCCATACCCAAACGCGGAGCCAAAGCTGTAGAAGGCGTTCCATCTTTATCTATGTTTAATAAAGCATAACCAAGCGCCATACTTGCACCGTATTGCGAAGCTTCTTCGTTATACATGCGGGCAATGGCTTGCCAGGTATTTTTTATTACTGAATCGAGCGTTTTATTTTTCATGAATTTATTTAGTTATACCAAATATAATAAAAAAATAGTATGCACGCATACTATTTTAAATTTAAATTTTCGTTAAAAGGATATTTTATTGTTATTTGTAAGTGTTATTAAAGCAAAGATTCAAATCATTTCCAAAATTGCCACCACCTTTTTTTTACATATTTAGTAACTACAATACCAGTTAAAACTACTTCTTCATTATAATTATCATCTTCTTTTAAATAAAACTTTCTATCAACAGATAAGTTTGTTTTATAAATCTTTGTCTCATAATTTTCAAAATATGGATATGAAATAAGAATAGTTACAAACCCATGTTGAAAATTTTTGGGTAAATTTATTGAAAAGTATCCATCACTATCTGTTACTATCTGTAAATTTAATTCTTTAATTAAAATATTTGCATCAGGAATAGGTTCTTCAAATTCAGTTAAAACTTGTGCTTTAATTATATCTTTTAAACTATCTTTTTTAATTTGTTTTAAATTAATTCTATTGTAATTAGATTCGTTTTTAGAAATATTCGAATTGTTAGTTGTTGATGACAGAGGCAATGCAAACACACTTCCTGTTGATCCTATTAAAAAAATTGCAGTTAGTGCTTTATATAACTTTGATCTGTTTTTTTTAGATTGAATTTCTATTGGACGATCTAATTGCGATACAGACATTCTGCCACAAATACTGCCCTTCGATTGTTCAATAACTTTAATGATCTCCGTTTTATCCAACTTTGTAAAATCAATAACCTCTTTTGAACATTGCATACAAAATTTTCCTCTATCATGAGGTTGCATCGAATTCCATTTTTCTTCACATGGATTTTGAATATTCAGTAAATAGCTATTGTTCAATATTTTGAATTTTAAAATTATTATTTATATAAATAACCTTACCGCCATACCATTGATAAATTAATTTTAGTTTATTGAATTTCCTTTTTACTAAATAGTTTTGAGCAAAAATAGAATCATCATATTTATCAATTATAATACCTTCATCTTCGCTTAATTTTCCTTGTTCTACTAGAATATAAGTTGAATCAATTTTATTTTTTTCAAGCAATTTAGTGTAAACTCTATCTGAAGGTCTTTTTCGTATAAAATCAATAAAAAAAGTTTTTTCTTTAACTTCTTTATAACCTTGAGGAAACAAATCATCATGACTAAATTCACTACTATTTAAAGTTACATTAGAATTGAATGGGTAAATATTTATTAAAAAATAATCATTTTGTATTGAATCTATTTCCACTCTAAAAATATCATAATCTTTAACATAGCTATCTAAATATGATGTGTTTAAATAATCATCTATAAATGGTTCAATATTTTTATAATCCTTGAAATCAACATTTTTTTTAATACTACTACAACTTGTCAAACTAAAAACTAAAAGTAAAATGGCTGTAGTTATATTATTAAGAATACATCTTTTCATACAGATTCTTATACTTCTCTAAAATAACTTTACGTTTTAGTTTCAAGGTAGGTGTTAGTTCGCCTGTATCAATTGCCCAAACATTTGGCGTAAGCGCAAACTTTTTAATTTGTTCCCATTTACCAAACTGCGGATTAATTAAATCTATTTCTTTTTGCAGGCGTTCTATAACCAATTCGTTATTTACCACTTCATCTAACGAAAAACCGACATTTACTTTATTGCGGTTTGCCCATTCTTTAATAAAATCAAAATTAGGCTGAATTATCGCTGCAGGCATTTTTTGTCCTTCGCCAACCACCATAATTTGCTCTATAAAACGAGATTGTTTCATGGCGTTTTCAATCATTTGTGGAGCAACATATTTACCGCCGCTTGTTTTAAACATTTCCTTTTTACGATCGGTAATAAATAAAAATCCGTCGGCATCAACTACACCTATATCTCCTGTGTGAAACCAACCATCGTTAAAAGCTTCTTTTGTTTTTTCTTCATCTTTATAATATCCTTCTGCAATCGATGGTCCTTGGCAAAGAATTTCGCCATCCTGAGCAATTTTAACGGTAACATTGCTTAAAATTCTACCTACCGATCCAATTTTCCATCCATTGTTTCGCTGGTCGTTTACAGAAATTACCGGAGATGTTTCGGTTAAACCGTATCCTTCCATCACCGGAATATCGGCTCCACCAAAAATTCGAGCCAAACGTGGCGATAATGGGGCAGAACCCGATACCAGCAATTCTAAATTTCCGCCCAAGGCTGCATGCCATTTAGAGAAAATCAGTTTGCGGGCAATTTTCAGTTTAAATTCATAAAAACCGCCGTTTGCTCCGTATGGTTTAAAATCTTCAGCCAAACGCAATGCCCAAAAGAACAGTGCTTTTTTAATACCTGAAAGTTCAGATCCTTTGGCATAAATTTTATCGAAAACTTTTTCTAAAACCCTTGGAACAACCGTCATTACCTGTGGTTTAACTTCTTGCAGGTTATCTGAAATTTTCTCGATAGATTCGGCAAAATAAATCGATACACCCATATATTGGAACAGATACAGAATCATTCGCTCAAAAATATGACAACACGGCAGAAAACTTAACGCAGTATAACTTCCTCTATCAAATGGAACACGCTCTTCGGATCCTAAAACGTTACTAATGATATTATTGTGGGTAAGTAAAACGCCTTTTGGAGTACCTGTTGTACCTGATGTATAAATGATCGATGCTAAATCGTCTGGAGTTACGCTGGCTTTCGCAGTTTCCACATCAGCCTCATTCAGTGCATCTTTACCGGCAGTTATAATGTCTTGCCAATTGGCGCATCCCGGAATTTCATCAAAAGAATAAATGCCTCGAAGCTTTGGAATATTGAATTTTACTTTATCTAACTTATCTAAAATAACCTTATCGGAAACAATAACATACACACTTTCTGAATGCTTTATAATGTATTCGTAATCGTGTTCTGAAATGGTAGGATATATAGGCACAGTAACCGCTCCGGTCTGCAAAATACCAATGTCCATAATATTCCACTCTGTTCTGTTTGTAGAGGTTATCAGTGCAATTTTATCGCCTTTTTTAACACCCATAGCAAGTAATGCCTTTGAAACATAATTTGCCTGTTCAATATATTCCTGTATGCTTGTTGATTTCCAAACGCCGTTGTATTTTGTTGTAAACGCTTTTTGCAACGGATAATTTTGCAACTGGTAATAAGGAATATCGAATAATCTACCTATTTGAGACATATATTGTGTACTTTTTTTGATGACTATATCTGCAAAATACTATTTTTTTAGCATAATTGCACTGTTTTTTATAATTAGTTTAGTTAAAATCTACTTCTTTTAACTTTTGAATACCTTCTTGATATATTGTTGCAGACGGTATTTCTTTGTTTTCGTCTGCCGTATTGATTAATTGTCCGTCTTTGAAAAAGTAATCTGCGTAACGCAATAATTTGTTGGCATTGTTGGCATCGGTTTCTTCAATAATGCAGGCAATCAGTTCGTTATTTTTGTAGTAAAAAACTTTTTGCAGAGTGTATTTATCGAAAACGGTATAGATTATTGAAAAAATATTATTATCGGATAACACATAATACGAAAGATCATACGTTGTACCATTGGCTGTTGTGCCCGGTTTGTTGATAGGATCGAACCATTCGTTTTGTGATGTTGATTGTATGTAGTTTTGGATCGATTTAATTTCGGTATCGTTATTTTGTGCAAACACCGATGTTACCAAAAAAGTACATATTATTGTTAAAATGATTTTTTTCATTATTGTTTTAGTTTAATACGATTGGCTCTGTTTGCTATTTCCCAAGCAGTTACAAAAATTAATTGGGTGCGCTTCAGCATATCATCGAAATTAATTTTATCAACCGTATCTGTCGGTTTATGATAATCTGCATGTTCGCCACTGTAATAAAAAATTACGGGAATGTTGAATTTTGCAAAGTTGTAATGATCTGATCTGTAATAAATCATTTCCGGATGCTTATCATCATTAAACGTATAATCTAAAACCAGATTGGTGTATTTTTTGTTCATGGCTTCAGAAACATCGTGTAATTCGGTACTTAACTTATCGCTTCCCACCAAATAAATATAGTCTTTTTTATTTTTATCGTATGTTAAATCTCTGCGACCAATCATATCAACATTTAAATCGGCAACAATATTTTCCAAAGGGATAATTTTAGAATTCACAAAAAAACGCGATCCGTGCAAACCATATTCTTCGCCCGTGCAATGCAGAAAAACGATCGATCGTTTTGGTCCGTTACCGTTTTTCTCGGCAATTTTAAACATACGTGCCATTTCTAACAAAGCAGTAGTTCCGGTTCCGTTATCATCGGCACCGTTATAAATTTCGCCGTTTGTCATACCAACATGATCGTAATGTGCAGAAATCACCAAATATTCGTCAGGTTTTTCACTTCCTTTTATATAGGCAACAACGTTTTCACTGTCGTTTAATTTCGGGCTGAACATACGTTTCATAGCTTCAGACGGAACTGCCTGAAAATAATCATCTGTTCCCGGCAAGGCTTCAATTCCTATATTTTTGTAGATGTTTTTTAGGTAATTCGCAGCCTTTTTTTGTCCGGCTTCGCCTGTTTTTCTACCTTCCATTTCATCGCCCGCAATTATAGAAAGATGTTTTATTAGTTCGTCTTTCGATAAATTTTCCATCATTTCCTTTACACGGTCTTTTTGTTTTTGTGCATGGATAAAGCCCGAATTCATTGATGCAAAGGCAACAAACAGAAAAATTTTATTTTTAAACTTCATTCGTATCATTTTAGTTTTACAAGTACTAAAAATACTAATTTTTACGATTTGCTATTGTATATTTGTTGAAAATATTAAAAATGAGCAAAGTTGTACTGATAACAGGCGGATCATCTGGCATTGGCAAAACGGTTGGAAACTTTTTACAAACCAAAGGTTACACGATTTACGGCAGTAGTAGAAATCCTGAAAATGTTGCAGATAGCAAATTTCCGCTGGTTGCAATTGATGTTCGAAACAATGAATCTATACAAAGTGCAGTTGACAAAATTATTGCAAAGGAAGGTAGAATAGATGTGTTGATTAACAACGCAGGCGTAGGTATTACCGGACCAATTGAGGAGATTCCGTTAGATGAAATTCAGAATAATTTTCATACTAATGTTTTTGGACCAATTGAAGTTATGAAAGCGGTTTTACCACAAATGCGTCAACAAAAATCGGGATTAATCATAAACGTAACATCCATTGCAGGCTATATGGGCTTGCCTTACCGCGGAATTTATTCGGCATCAAAAGGAGCTTTGGAACTGATTACCGAATCAATACGAATGGAGGTAAAACCTTTTAATATCCGAGTTACAAATGTGGCTCCGGGCGATTTTGCAACCGATATTGCTGCTCGACGTTTTCATGCTCCGGTTCTGGATCAATCGCCTTACAAAGAAATTTACAGTCAGCAATTAGCGACCATTAACGAACATGTGAATGATGGTGGCGATCCAATAGAAATGGCAAAAGCGATTGATGAAATCATTCAGACAAAAAATCCGAAAGTTCATTACAAAGTAGGTGCTTTTATGCAGAAATTTTCTATCTTTCTAAAAAAGATTTTACCAGACACGGTTTACGAAAAAATGCTAATGAATCATTATAAAATTAAGTAATTTATTTGCCACAGATTCACAGATTTTCACTAACTTTTGATGATATTTTTTTACAAATAATTAAAACAACAACACAATGAAATTTTTTATAGATACAGCAAACCTTGAACAGATTAAAGAAGCACAGGCTTTAGGAGTTTTAGACGGCGTTACAACAAATCCGTCGTTAATGGCGAAAGAAGGCATCACCGGAAAGAACAATATTTTAAAGCATTATGTTGATATATGCACTATTGTTGATGGCGATGTTAGTGCCGAAGTTATTGCCACCGATTATGAAGGAATGATTAAAGAGGGCGAAGAGCTTGCGGAATTAAACGAGCAGATTGTTGTAAAAATTCCAATGACGCAAGACGGAATTAAAGCTTGTAAATATTTTTCTGATAAAGGAATTAAAACCAATGCAACTTTAGTATTTTCGGCAGGGCAGGCATTATTGGCAGCAAAAGCAGGTGCAACTTATGTATCACCGTTTATTGGTCGTTTAGACGATATTTCTACCGATGGTTTAAACCTGATCGATGAAATTAGATTGATTTATGACAACTATGCTTTCGAAACGCAGATTTTAGCGGCATCGGTTCGTCATACCATGCATATTGTTAATTGCGCTAAAATTGGTGCCGATGTAATGACAGGTCCGCTAAGTTCTATTTTAGGATTACTGAAACATCCGTTAACCGATTTAGGTTTGGAACAATTTTTAGCAGATTACGCTAAAGGGAATAAATAAGAAACACAAAAGCACTTAATTTTAAGTGCTTTTTGTTATTTTGTTATACAAATCCAACAATTCATTAGCGGCTGTAAAAGGAGATTTTTCGTTATTTTGTACAGCATTTTCTGCATTTTGTAGTTGTTCGTATATGGTTTGGTTTTGATAAAAATTCGAAAGCAATTGCTCGTTAATGGTTTCTCTTAACCAATAGGCATTTTGATTTTTTCGGTTGGTTTCAAAATAGCCATTTTCTTTAGTTAGTGAAAAATACTTTTCTAAAAGCTGCCAAACATCTTCAATTCCTTGATTGTAAAAGGCACTTGCTAATAAAACTTTAGGTTGCCATTTAGAATCTTTCAAAGGAAATAAATGCAACGCACGATTAATATCTAATTTGGCATTATTGGCATGTTTCAAATTATCTCCATCGGCTTTATTGATGATTACAGAATCTGCCATTTCCATAATTCCTCGCTTAATTCCTTGTAATTCGTCACCAGCTCCGGCTAAATTCAACAATAAAAAGAAATCGGTCATGCTGTGAACTGCTGTTTCACTTTGTCCGACCCCAACCGTTTCAATCAAAATAGTATCAAATCCACAGGCTTCACACAAAATAATACTTTCACGGGTTTTTCGGGAAACACCACCTAAACTTTCGCCCGATGCCGACGGACGTATAAACGCATTCACATTTTTAACCAAATCTTCCATTCGGGTTTTATCGCCCAAAATACTTCCTTTGCTAATAGTACTGCTGGGATCGACTGCCAAGACTGCTACTTTTTTTCCGATTGATGTAAGATACATTCCAAAAGCTTCAATAAAGGTACTTTTTCCAACGCCGGGAACTCCGGTTATTCCAATTCTAACCGATTTATTTGCATGTGGCAAACACGTTTGTATAATTTTATGCGCTTGTTCTTTGTGTGTGGGATTGGTACTTTCTATAATAGTGATCGCTTTACTTAACCACGGAATATCGCCTTGTAGTAGTTTTTCGATTAGCAAATCAATATTTAACGACTTTCTTCTGAAATTCTGAATCGTTCGAATGGAATCCTGATTCACATGATCGGGTTGCGAAATTCCTTCAATTTCATGTAAAGATTTTTTATTCGGAAGCTTTTCGTTCGGCATAATGAATCGTTTCAACAAACTTACAAAATTGTTCTAAAAATCGTTTTAAAATTTAAGTTGTATTGGGGTGGTTTAAGTAAATTTGTTGTTTCAATCTATAAAAAATGTCTACAATAAAAAATACAGATGCGCAAAAACCCGTTTACGCAATATTGATTGCCATAAGCGTTGCCCATTTGTTGAACGATTTACTGCAAGCGGTTATCCCTGCAATTTATCCGAAATTAGAAGCCAAATACCATCTAACTTTTGCACAGGTTGGTATGATTACGCTTTGTTACCAGTTGGCAGCATCGATATTTCAACCGGTTGTTGGGGCTTATACCGATAAAAATCCAAAGCCGTATTCGCAGATTTTTGGTATGTTGTTTACCATGGCAGGAATTACTTTGCTGGCTTACGCATCAAATTACGAATTGATTTTAGTAGCGGTTGTTTTGGTTGGAATTGGCTCATCAATCTTTCATCCAGAATCATCTCGTGTAGCTTTTATGGCATCAAACGGAAGACGGAGTTTTGCACAATCGGTCTTTCAAATTGGCGGAAATACTGGAACGGCTCTAGCTCCGTTATTAATTGCGTGGATCGTTTTGCCAAACGGACAATTATATATTTTGTGGTTTTTAGGTTTTGCAATTTTGGCGCAAATCGTTTTAGTATACATTGCCAAATGGTACAACGATAAATTAAAAATCGCTTCAAGATCAACTAAAAAAGTAATTCAGGTGCCCGATTTATCTGCTTTTAAAGTAAACTCGGCAATTACCATTTTATTGGTTTTAATCTTCTCTAAATATTTTTACGTAGCAAGCATTACCAGTTATTTTCAGTTTTACACTATGGATAAATTTGGTTTAAACGAAGTACAGGCACAGGTTTATTTGTTTTATTTCTTGATTTCAGTTGCTGTAGGAACCTTGTTAGGCGGAATTTTTGGTGATCGTTTTGGTCGTAAATATGTGATCTGGTTTTCGGTATTAGGTGCAGCTCCGTTTACATTGGCTTTGCCTTATGTAGATTTACAGTTAACAGGTATTTTAATTGTAATTATTGGCTTGATAATTTCATCGGCATTTCCATCGATTTTGGTTTACGCACAAGAATTATTGCCAAAGAAATTAGGAATGGTTTCAGGCTTGTTTTACGGTTTTGCCTTCGGAATGGGTGGAGTAGGATCAGCCGTTTTAGGACTTTGGGCAGATGCAACTTCTATACAGTACATTTACCACATTTGTTCGTTTTTACCGCTGATCGGCGTTATTGCTTATTTCCTTCCAAATATGCAGAAAGTTAAATATAAAGATGTAGAATAATGATTACTGTTGATATAAAAAATAAATTAGTCGAAGTTGTTGGTGTATCGTATGTTTTTACCGATGACGAAACCTTGAACGAATACGGAAAAGATCATACCGAAGATCTGGTTTTTCCACCTTCAATTGTAGTAAAACCGGCATCAACCCAAGAAGTAAGTGCAATAATGAAAATTGCTTTTGAACATGCTATTCCGGTTGTTCCTATTGGTGCTCGCACAGGTTTAAGTGGTGGAATTTTGGCTGTTCATAAAGGCATCGGACTTTCAATGGAACGATTGGATCAAATAATAAAAATCGACGAACAAAATTTACAAGTTATCACACAACCAGGAGTAATTACAGAGGTTTTACAAAATGCCGTTGCCGAAAAAGGATTGCTGTATCCGGTTGATCCAAGCAGTAAAGGCAGTTGTTTTATTGGCGGAAATATTGCCGAAAACAGTGGCGGTGCGCGTGCGGTAAAATACGGCGTTACCAAAGATTACGTGCTTAATTTAGAAGTTGTTTTGCCAAACGGCGACATTATTAACACGGCTGCAAATACCCTGAAAAATTCTACAGGATATAACCTAACGCAGTTAATGGTTGGCAGCGAAGGTACGTTGGGTGTGGTTACCAAAATTGTTTTAAAATTGGTGGCTGCCGTTCCGCATAATGTATTGTTATTGGTTTCGTTTTTTAAGATGGAAGAAGCTGCAGCAGCTGTTTCGGCTATTTTTAAGGCAGGAATTGTACCAAGTGCGTTAGAATTTATGGAACGCGATGCGATTGACTGGACGATGAAGTTTACCGATGTTCCCGATTTGAATTTAAAGCCTGAAATTGAAGCTCATTTGCTGATTGAAGTCGATGGAAATTATCCGGAGATTTTAATGAGTGAAGCAGAAAAAATCCTGACGGTTGTTGAACAGTTTCAGATTGATGAAGTTCTTTTTGCCGATACGGTTGAACAGAAAAATGCGTTATGGAAATTACGTAGAAATGTAGCCGAAGCTGTAAAACAAAATACGGTTTATAAGGAAGAAGATACCGTTGTGCCTCGTTTTGAATTACCTAAATTATTGATTGGAATTAAATCAATTGGTGAGAAATACGGATTTAAAAGTATATGTTACGGACACGCAGGTGATGGAAATTTGCATGTAAATATCGTAAAATTAGATATGACAGAGGATGCTTGGAAAAACGAAGTTCCAAAAGGCGTAAAAGAAATTTTTGAGCTGACAAAATCGTTAAACGGAACTATTTCGGGCGAACACGGAATTGGTTTGGTTCAAAAAGAATTTATGCCGATTGTTTTCAGTGATATAGAACTGAATTTAATGTATCAAATCAAAAAAATATTCGATCCTAAAAACATCATGAATCCCGGAAAAATATTTCCGTCAATCTACAATCATTAATCATGCACCAGCATTTTCTATTGTACAAACCTGCGGGTTATATTTCGCAGTTTATTTACGAACAAAAACGAAACAAGAAAAAATTGGGCGAATTTTATAATTTTCCCGAGGGAACAATGGCGATTGGTAGATTGGATGAAAATTCTGAAGGTTTACTGATGTTAACAACCGACGGTAAAATCAGCGAAGAAATTCGCAGTACACATTACGAAAAACAGTACGTTGTTCAAGTTGATGGAATTATTACAAATGAAGCAATCGAAAAACTTAAAAACGGCGTTGAAATAGGAGTGAAGGGCGAACGGTTAACCACTAAAGAATGTTTCGCAGCAATCATGGATAAACCTGATTATGTGGGCGAAGGTTACCGCATTCGTAGTGACAGACACGGACCTACAAGTTGGTTGACGATTACATTAACTCAGGGAAAATTCCGACAAGTTCGTAAAATGACCGCTGCTGTTGGTTTCCCAACTTTACGATTAATCCGCATTCGTATTGGCGATTGGAAGTTAGAAGGAATGAACGTTGGCGAAGTTGTAAAAATTGAATTGTAATAATATTTATATAACAGTCATATTTATTAAATTTGATGCAGACTAACTGAAATAATGAATACACAAGCAAACGAAAACTTTAAATTCCAACGGATTATTGCAATAGTCGGCATCATTCTGTTTTTAGTGAAGTTGTATGCGTGGTATCAAACCAATTCGGTAGCTATTTTAACCGATGCTTTAGAAAGTACCATTAACGTAATTGCGGGTTTGATTGGTTTGTACAGTTTGTATTTGTCGTCGTTGCCAAAAGATCATAACCATCCGTATGGTCATGGAAAAGTCGAGTTTATTTCGGCTTCTATTGAGGGTGCATTGATAACTATTGCTGGAGTTGTCATTGTATACGAAGCTGTTGGCGAACTACAAAATCCTAAAAAAATTGAAAAGCTCGATTTAGGTTTGATTCTGGTATCGTTAACTGCCGTAATAAATTATGTGTTAGGCTTTTATGCTATTAAAAAAGGTAAAAAGAACAATTCATTGGCGTTGATTGCAAGTGGTAAACATTTACAGACAGATACTTATTCTACGATTGGAATCATCATTGGATTGATTATTTTATATTTTACCGAAATTTCTTGGATTGATAGTGTTACTGCTTTAATTTTTGCAGGATTTATTATTTATACAGGATACAATATTGTGCGCGAATCGATTTCGGGAATTATGGATGAAACCGATGAATTGCTCCTAAAAGAAGTGGTTGATTATTTAAGTGAAGAACGTCGCGAGAATTGGATAGATCTGCATAATTTAAGAATCATTAAATACGGAAGCACACTGCATTTTGATTGCCACATGACAGTACCTTGGTATTTTAATATAGAACAAGGTCATAAAGAAGTTGATGCGTTGGAAGATGCTGTAAAAAATCATTTTGGTGACCGAATTGAACTTTTTGTGCATTTAGATGCTTGTAAAGAATACTCTTGTCATATCTGTATTAAAACCGATTGCCCTGTGAGAAAACATCCGTTTCAAGAAAAAATTAAATGGACAATGCAGAACGTTTCTTTAAATAAAAAACATAATAGCAACTTATAGATTATTATCTGTGTCAAAAGTTACAGTATCAAAAACTGCTTTCGTTCTTTATCAAACACAATATCATCTGTATCAAAAAAACGATCAAAGATTCCTTCGTTAATTAAGTTGGTTGTGGTGTCGTGATAAAATCTATCATCTTTCAACAACATAATTTCATCGCTTAACTGTAACGCCAAATCTAAATCGTGGGTAGAAAATAAAATACATTTGTTGTTAACAGTGCACAGTTTTTTAAGCAGTTTAAAAAGCTTTACTTTATGATACAAATCTAAATGCGTAGAAGGTTCGTCTAAAAATATAAACGGAGTGTCCTGCACAACAGCACGCGCAATAAAAGTTCGCTGTAATTGTCCGTCACTTAACTGCGATAATTTTCGGTCTTTTAAACCGCTGATTTCGCAATCATCCAATGTAGTATTTATAAGAATTTCATCAACTTCGGTTAATTTATCTAACCAGTTGGTATAAGGTTGTCTGCCTAATTTTACTAATTCGTAAACCGTAAGATCTTTATTCACGTTTTCATGCGTAAGCACCACACTTACCATTTTGGCAAATTCGGAAATAGAAAAAGTATCAATATTTTTATCATCAATAAAAACAGCTCCCGATTTTTTATCTAACAAACCCGAAATTGTTTTTAATAAAGTCGATTTTCCAATTCCGTTGCTTCCCAATAACGATGTAAGAATTCCGGTTTTAATTTCGAAATTCAAATTGCTGAACAGCATTTTATCTTTGTAGCCAATGCTTAAATTTTCGGTTCTAAAAACAGTCATAAACTACATTTTTTTCATTACAAAATAAAATCCAACGGTTGCAACTAAAATCATAACGCAGTTAAAAATCCACAGGTTGGTAAACCCGTAATTTTGAGCGATAAAAGTTCCAATTAAAGGCGATGTGACAAATGCTAACGAGAACGACATTCCGTTTAACCCCATGTAAGATCCGCGATTGGTTGGTCCTGATCGATTAACGGCTACGGTTGATGCAAACGGCATAATTAATATTTCGGAAATCGATATTAAGAAGATTGACAAATATAAAACCACAATTAAATGCGATGGCAGTAATACTAAAAATGCTGCACCACAAAACAAACTTCCAATAATCATGTTAGCGGTTAATGTGAATTTTTTCTCGGCATAATGAACCAGCGCCATTTCTAAAATAAAAACGACAATTCCGTTGAATGCCATTAACAAACCGACTTCTTTTTCGTCCATCAAAGCTACATTTTTATAGAATAGCGGCAACGTGTTTAATATCTGAAAAAAACAAAAAGCGTAAATGGCAATGAATATGCTAAAGAATATAAATTTTCGGTCGGCATACGCAGATTTGGTTTTAATGATTTGTTCTGCCTTATCGGCAATTACTTTTTCGGGCGTATTTCCTTTTCTGTTTTTAAAATAGATGATAAAAAGCGTTCCTGCTAAAAACGACATTACCGCATTGGTATAAAACAAAAAGTTGTACGAAACTGCTGCTAAAAATCCACCAATTGCCGGACCAATAGAATAACCCAGATTTAATGCCATACGGTTTAGTGAAAAAGCACGAGTAATATTTTCGGGTTTAGCGTAATACGAAACCGATGCACTGTTTGCCGGGCGAAACAATTCCTTAATAAAACTCAAGAAAAAGATTGATAAACAAAGTGTTTCAAAACTTTTGAAGAAAGGCAGTATCAAATAAAAAGGAATACTTAAAAACAAGCTGCTAACCTGTATTTTAAAAGATCCGAATTTATCTGTAAGCCAACCACCAACAAGCGATCCTAAAATAGATCCAACACCAAAAGTACTTAAAACAATACCGGCATTTTTTAAAGAAAAATCTAAAACCGTGGTCATGTAAACTCCTAAAAAGGGCAGTACCATTGAACCGCTTTGGTTAATAAACATTACAAGCGCCAACAGCCATGTAGCCTGCGATAAACCTTGGTAAGCGCTAATATAGTTTTTCCAGTATAATTTTAAACTTTCCATTTTGCAAAGGTACTAATATCAATGTAATTTGTTAATAAACAAAAACATTAAGTTTGTGTGTGCAATCTTTTAAAAAAACTATCTTTGTGTACAGTAAATTTTATGTATTTATAAATGAAACCTAACACACAACAATTACAAGATTTGGTAACACAAGTTAGAAGAGATGTTTTACGTATGGTACATGCCGTAAATTCTGGTCATCCGGGCGGATCTTTAGGCTGTGCAGAATATTTCGTTGCATTGTATCAAGTTATTATGAACAGAAAAGAAGGCTTTGATATGGATGGAAAAAACGAAGATATCTTCTTTTTATCAAACGGACATATCTCTCCGGTTTTCTACAGCGTTTTGGCTCGCAGCGGTTATTTCCCTGTAAGCGAATTGGCTACTTTTAGAAAAATCGATTCTCGTTTACAAGGTCACCCAACAACACACAGTCATTTACCGGGAATCCGCATGGCATCAGGTTCATTAGGGCAAGGTTTATCTGTAGGAATTGGTGCAGCGCAGGCAAAAAAATTAAATAAAGATGCTAATCTGGTTTATGTTCTTATGGGCGATGGTGAATTGCAGGAAGGTCAAAACTGGGAAGCATTAATGTACGCCGCTGCCAATAAAATTGATAATCTTATTGCTACTGTTGATTTAAACGGTAAACAGATCGATGGAACTACCGATGAGGTTTTAAACATGGGAAGTTTACAGGCTAAATTTGAAGCTTTTGGATGGGATGTTTTAAACATTGAAAAAGGTAACGATTTAGAAGCTGTAATCAATGGTTTACAAGAAGCAAAACAAAAAACAGGCAACAAAAAACCGGTAATGATATTATTACACACCGAAATGGGCAACGGTGTAGATTTCATGATGAATACACATGCTTGGCATGGTAAGGCACCAAACAACGATCAGTTAGAAAGTGCTTTAAACCAAAACATTGTTACTTTAGAAGATTATTAATAGAAAAAGAGAGAAACCCTATGAAAAAAATTGTTTGTTTGGCAGTAAGTTTAACCGCATTTGCAGGTTTTGCACAAAACAATAAATCGGTAGAATTTACCAAAAAATTGAGTTATAAAATCGAATCGTCTGATTCACCTGACAGTATCGAAGATTACTCAAACATCAATTACGATCATTATTTAGATAAAAACAATAAAGAAAGTTTATTGTCTTTCTATTATAACGATACACCTGCAGCAAGTTACGGTGGTAGCGAATCTAATTATTTTGTTTCTAAAAACTGGATGGTTCCTTTAACCGTTAGTGGAATTTCAAAAAGTGTAAACTATACAGCGTATGGTGCTTTTAAAATTTTGAATGAAGGTCAGTCAGTAACAAAATTAGACCGTAAAGGAACAATTGGCGGAACAAACTGTCAGTATTATGCTATTTTAAGAGATATCAACAACAAAGAAAGTTACGATTATTGTTTTTGTATCGATGAAAGCAATAAGATCAATAATGCAGAATCTATTTTTCCGGATTCTAAATTAAAAGGATTGATTGTATCGGTAGAATATAACAGTGAAAATTCTTACAAACTGGTTTACAAATCAAGCCAGAATGTAAGTTTAAAGTTAGATATCGATAGTGATAAAATGGCGGCAGATATTGAAGAATATCAGAACAGTGCAGAAGCTGAAGTTTACACAGATTATGCAGTAGATTCTGCAGCAGTAGCAGTTGATACAGCTTACGGCGATTACAGCAATATTTACAGCGATCCGTTGTACACGTATAATTACGATAGCAGCGAGTTGCAAGATTACAGTTTGTACACGTACATTTCGCCAATTTATTCTGTAACCACAACCGCTTTGTACAATACAAAAGAGTATGGTGGTGGCGAAGGAACATTAAAGCGCGATCAAATTGCTTCGTTTTACAAAAAGGAATCAAAATCGTTGGTAAAAAACTTAAAATCTGCAAAAATGATTACTGCAGATCAAAAGAAAGAGTTAGACAAGTTCTTTAAATCACAAAACGAAAAAATAAAGAGTTTTGTTCCTAACCAAGTGGTAGATTATGCTGCAACAGACGTAGTTGAAGCTTATGCAGTTGCCGATACGGCAACTTACGCAGAAGACTACGATTATTACACAAAATACGAGTCTAGCTATAAAAATGAAACAATAGATGAAATTGTTTTGGCTTATGACATCGATGTAAAAGACAACGAACAAATTAAACAATATGCACCAGATTATTGTGATAATTTAAAAAGTAAAATTCCAAATTTCCAAAATAAAAGTTTAAGTACGCACGTTCACAATTTAACCGGACAAATTTGCGATTTATACCTTTATAATAACGGCGGAAACGTAGGTTATTTTGAAACGGTAAACAGCATGCGAAAAAGCTATTTGGAAATAGAAAAATTAAGAAGTTCATTATCACAAAAAGATCAAAAATTACTTTTAGAATTTATAAAGAATTTAGATTAATGAAGAAATACACAAACTTAGGTAGTAAAGATACACGCTCTGGTTTTGGAGCAGGATTAACAGAATTAGGTCAGAAGAACGAAAACGTTGTGGCGTTGTGTGCCGATTTAATTGGATCATTAAAAATGGACGATTTTAAAAAGAATCATCCGGAACGTTTTTTTCAGGTAGGAATTGCCGAAGCTAACATGATTGGTTTGGCTGCCGGAATGACGATTGGAGGTAAAATTCCGTTTACAGGAACATTTGCCAACTTTTCAACAGGTCGCGTGTACGATCAAATTCGTCAGTCGGTTGCCTATTCAGAGAAAAATGTAAAAATTTGTGCATCGCATGCCGGATTAACTTTAGGTGAAGACGGTGCAACACATCAAATTTTAGAAGACATCGGCTTAATGAAAATGTTGCCGGGTGTAACCGTAATCAATACCTGCGATTACAACCAAACAAAAGCAGCTACATTGGCAATTGCAGATCACGAAGGACCTGTTTATTTACGTTTTGGTCGTCCGGTTGTGCCTAATTTTATTCCAGAAGACATGCCGTTTGAAATTGGTAAGGCTTTAGTACTTTCAGAAGGAACCGATGTTACCATTGTAGCAACGGGTCATTTGGTTTGGGAAGCATTACAAGCTGCCGAAGAATTAGAAAAAGAAGGAATTTCTGCTGAAGTTATCAACGTACACACCATTAAACCGTTAGATGAAGAAACCATTTTAAAATCGGTTGGAAAAACAGGTTGTATCGTAACTGCCGAAGAGCATAATTATTTAGGTGGTTTAGGCGAAAGCATTTCGGGTGTATTGGCGTTAAACAAACCAGCTCCGCAAGAATTTGTCGCAGTAAATGATGTTTTTGGAGAATCGGGAACACCAGAAGCATTAATGGAAAAATACGGTTTAAACGCTAAATCAATTATTCAGAAAGCTAAAAAAGTACATTCAAGAAAATAGTTTTTATTGATATTGTCAGTTCAAGCGTAATCGAGAACTAAAGTAAAAAAAGCAACCAAAATGCATGGTTGCTTTTTTTGTTTAAATAAATTATGATATAGAATGCTTGTAGAACAAGTTTTACTTTAGGCTTCTTTAAAGTACTACAAAGTTTATTTTGCTATCTGCTTAATTTTGCATAAAACATATAAAAAAAAGGAATTATGAAAAAAAGATTTTTAGCAGTTTTAGCAATTAGTACAATTGGTTTAACTATATTTTCTTGTTCAAATGATGAAACTGTACCAGAAGATAAGAAAACAGAAGTGAATAAAAAAATTATTAAGGCTAATTTTCCCGTAACTGACGTTTATTCAAGAGATTCTGAAAGTTATTTATATAATACTGACGGAACAATTAATAAAATTATTGTTGGTGACAGTTATGAAGAATATACAGTGAGTTATTCTGACCAATTAATAACAATGAATTTAACAAAGCACAATTTTTCTGGTTGGATTGAATATTTAGAAGTTACAAATATTCATTTATCTGAAGGTAATGTTTATAAAGTAATTACTAACACTAAACGTATAGCCAGTACAAAAACTTTAACTACTAAAGATTCGCTTAGCTTTTCATATAACAATGAATATTTATCATCTATTATTCAAAATACTAAAGAAGATAATGAACCATATAGACAGAGAAAAAAAGTTGAATTTTTTATTGAAAATGGAAATATAGTAAAATCTATCACAAATTTTTTTACCCAAGACGTTGAAACTCTATATACATATGACAATAATGAATATATACTAGATGGAGAGTTTATGTATGAAGCACCATTATTTAATAATATTGGACGTTATTATATATTAATTAAAGATAACTTAGGTAAGAAAAATAAAAATAATATTATATCAATGGTAAATAAATATAATGAGGCTACTAAGCCAAATTCATATATGAAGAATTTGCATTATACAAGAAAGGTTGATGAACATGGTAGATTAAACGAAATAGTTATTTCTGGAGAAGGTTACAATCAACAACCTATCACTATTTCAAATGCTAAAACAGAGTTAAAGTATTAAAAAGAATATGAATAGCAACCAAATTTCATGGTTGCTTTTTTTATGATTGTTTTTAAAGTGTAGAACTAATTCTATGATTTGATTATAAAAAATACTACAAAAGATACTAAATCAAAAGAGTAATTTTGTGTAGAATTTATTAAATCAAATCAAAAATGAAAAACCTTATTTTAAGTGCATTTACTCTTTTAAGCGTCAGTATTTATGCACAGGATATTAAAACTAAAAAAGATAAAATTCTATTCGATAATAAAGAAATAGCCAAATTTGAAGAAAAGAAAAGGTTGTATACAATATCAGATCTTAACGGAAATGTTATTGTAAAAATTAAACCTAATATTCATGTGATTAATGAAAATAGTAGAAAGGTTTACTATGAAGTATTTTCTGCAGATGAATCAAAATCAGTTTCTTTATACAATAAAAGCGAGAAGAGTCCACTTTCATTAGAAAAAAAGTTTTTAATTGATTTTACTTTAGGAGAATATAAATTATTTACAGCAGATGGAATTGACACTACTGTTTTAACTGCAATGTTAGATACGAATCTTAATGTTAAAGAAGAACTTAAAAATAGTGCGGCAGACGTTAATAAAGAAAAAGAGCGTTTAATATCATTGTTTAAAGATGCCAGATTAGACTTTGATAGAGAAGGTAATATCTTAAAAGATCGTAAGATTATTGGATCTTTCAAAAGAAAAACCGATGATAACGGTGTAAATTATTTGTACGAAATTTATAATATCGATCATAATTTAAATCACAATATAATTGGTGTTTGGCACAGTTTAAAATCAAATGTAAATTTTGCAGGTAAAACCTATAAAACAGTTAATAACCAATTGTTGTTTAATAATGACAAAGTGTATGAAATTTCAGGTTCTAATTCAAGTAAGAATATGTCGTTAAGTATGGATGATCTTGCAATTATGATTACTGCGTATGCTTTTGAAAATGGTTTAATCAAATAATTCTCTAAAGCATAAAACAAAAAAGCAACCAAATTTCATGGTTGCTTTTTTATTTATCATAATATTTATAAAATAAACCCTTTAAGCAATTAATAATCATATAAAGCGTTACAATAATATTATGATAATTTAATATATTTGGTACTTAAAAAAATAGTTGAAATGCGAAAAGCGAATCATTTTCTATATTTATCGTTTTTGTTGGGCGGTTTATCTGTACAGGCACAGCAATCATACAATTACACTCAAGAAAATAAAGAATTTTACGACGCCGTAAATCTTTACAACGAACAGCAGTATGCGGTAGCGCAGATTTTGTTCGATAAAACCAAAATAAAAAATAGTAACGACGAAATTCAGGCAGAAAGTGCTTATTATAGCGCAAACTGTGCCATTCGATTGGGTCAGCCGGGAGCCGAGCAAAAGATCAGTCAGTTTATTTACGATTATCCTACAAGCAGTAAACAGGCACAAGCGTATATCGATGTAAGTAATTTCTATTTTTCTCAAGGCGATTACGATCAGGCATTGCGTTATGCAGAAAAAATCAACGAAGATATTTTAAGTCCGGCTGATAAAGACCGTATTAATTTCCAAAAAGGTTATGCGTATTTCAGCAAAAAGGAAAACAATAAAGCTAAAAATTATCTTGAAAAAGTTGATTTAGACGGAACCTACGGCAATCAGGCAAAATATTATTTAGGATACATTTCTTACGCAAATAACGATTATACGCAGGCAAACGAATATTTTGCAAATGTAGAATCGGTAGAGAAATACCAAGAACGCATGGGGTATTACAAAGCCGATATGCAGTTCAAAAGTGGTAATTTTGATAAAGCTGTAGAAGAGGGTTTGGCGCAAATGCCAAAATCTACCGAAGCAGAAAAATCAGAATTATCTAAAATCATTGGTGAAAGTTATTTCAACCTGAAACAGTACGATAAAGCGTTACCATATTTATTGGCTTACGAAGGTAAAAACGGCAAATTAAGCAACGTAGATTTTTATCAGTTGGGATATTCTTATTACCAGCAGAAAGATTACGACAAAGCAGTTTCAGAATTCAATAAAATTATTGGAGGAAACGATGCGGTTGCTCAAAACGCGTATTATCATTTAGGAGAAAGTTATCTGAAATTAGATCAGAAAACACAAGCTTTGAATGCTTTTAAAAATGCTTCCGAAATGAATTTTTCTGCAAAGATTCAAGAAGATGCGTTTGCAAATTATGCCAAATTAAGTTACGATATTGGTAATCCGTACAAAAGTGTTCCCGAAGTGATAACCGATTTCTTGGTGAAATATCCCGAAACACCTTACAAAGCAGAATTGAATGATTTATTGGTAGATTCTTATATATCGACCAAAAATTATCAGGCAGCTTTAGATGTTTTAGAATCGAACAGAACACCGTTGAACAAAGCGGCTTATCAAAAAGTTACTTTTTACCGTGGAGTTGAATATTTTAACGAGGGTAAATTCAGTTTAGCAAACGGAATGTTCAATAAATCAATCGCCGAGCGTCAGGATAATAAATATGTAGCTCGTGCAACGTATTGGCGAGGTGAAAGCGAATATGCTTTGAACCGTTTTAGCGATGCTTACCAAACATTTACCACGTTTAAGCAATTACCGCAAGCTCAAAACACACCGGAATTTAAAAGTGCCGAATACAATTTGGGTTACGCAGCGTACAAGTTAAAAAATTACAGCAACGCAAATACACATTTTAAAAGCTATTTAAGTGTTGTTAAAGATGACGCCAAGAAAACCGATGCAACGCTTCGTTTGGCAGACGGTTATTTTGTTACCAAACAATATTGGCCGGCTATGGAAATGTATAATTCCATATTAAACAGCAACTCGTCTTACAAAGATTATGCAGCGTTTCAAAAGGCGGTAGCGTATGGTTTTGTAGATAAAAATCCGACGAAGATTGAAGAATTACAGAAATTTATATCAAACTATAAATCATCAAGTTTGGTAGATGACGCTTACTACGAATTGGGAAGCACGTATGCCAACAGCAATCAAACCAGTAAGGCAATTGAAACATTCAATCAGTTATTGACGAATTATCCTAAATCGAATTTGGCATCAAAAGCCATTCTGCGTCAGGGTGTGGTTTATATTAATGCGAACGATGAAGATAAAGCTATTGAACGATTCAAAAAAGTTGTGAACGATTATCCGGGATCACAAGACGCTATTGAAGCTGTTCAAAATGCACGAATTGCGTATTTGGATACAGGCAGATCGAACGAATTTGCTGCTTGGGTGAAAGGTTTGGATTTTGTTGATATTTCTACAGCCGAATTGGAAAACGATGTTTATACTTCGGCAGAAAATCAAATGGCACAAAATAATAACGATGCTGCTTTAAAAAGTCTGAAAGATTATATTGCAAATTATCCGAATGGTTTACATGCAACAAAAGCACACTTTAATATTGCCGAAATCAATTACGCTAAAAATAATGTAAGCGATGCTAAAAGCAGTTATGAGAATGTAATCAAGCGTGGAAAATCGGAATATACCGAGCAAAGTTTGGTTCGTTTGTCTAACATGTATCTAACCGAAAAAGACAAAGCAAATGCAAAACGCGTTTTAACGCAGTTAGAAGCCGATGCAAGTAACGATACCAACAAATTGTTTGCGCAATCTAACTTAATGAAAGCAGCTTACGATGAAGGCGATACTGCAACTGCTGCAAAATACGCCACTATTTTAGCTGCAAACTCTAAAGTTGACAAGCGTATTAAAGCAGATGCAACTGCAATCAGTGCCCGAGTTGCAATTAAAAACAACGATACAGCAAATGCTCGTAAACTGTACGAACAGTTAAATACGATAGGGACAGGCGAATTAAAAGCCGAGGCATTATATTATGATGCTTATTTTAAAAATGCCGATAAAAAATACGATGCTTCTAACAAAACGGTAGAAAAATTGGTAAAAGAATACGCCGCTTACAAGTATTACAATTCTAAAGGATTGGTTTTACTGGCTAAAAACTTTTATCAGTTAAAAGACAGTTACCAGGCAACTTACATTTTAGAAAGTGTAATTTCAAATGCAACCGAGTTTGCAGATGTTGTTACAGAAGCTAAAACAGAGTTGGCAAAAATTAAATCAGAAGAGGCCAAACGTAATTCATCGGTAAAATAATTTGTTATGAAAAAGTACTTATTCAGTATCACTATATTAGCGGCATTGCTGGCAAATAAAGCAAATGCCCAAGAAGATAAAAACAAGAAAAACACTACGGTAGGAACAGAGGTTGTTAACGTAACATCAGAATATCAGGCAACTTTGAACGATGCTTTTAAGATTAACGATAATCCGTTAATTGAAGATGAAGATATCAATCAGAAAAAAGACGTGAAGTATACGATCTTTTCGGTTCCGGTTGCATCAACTTTTTCTCCTGCAAAAGGCGAAGCTGCAAAGGTTGACAATGATTCACTGGCAAATTTCTACAACAATTATGCGTTGTTTGGCTACGGAAATCTTAATACCATTCGCGGAGAATTGGGAATTGTAGAAAAAATAGGATCGAACAATATGTATCTGGGCGGTTTTTTGAAACATATTTCTTCTGGTGGCGGAATTGACGGAGTAGAATTAGATGATTCTTTCAGTAAATCGAATTTAGATTTTACATTGGGTCAGCGTAACGAAAACGGTCAGTGGAATACACAGTTTGGTGCCATGACATCGAAATACAACTGGTACGGAACGCCGTCTGATTTTTATGTGTCGAATTTTAATTTCGATTTGGTCGATCCTTTGCAAAAATACAACGATGTTCACATTGGTGGATCTTACGAAAGCTACATTGGTGCATTTGAAAAAGCAGATGTATCATACAAATATTTCTGGGACGAGTTCGACAGTAAAGAAAGCCGATTTATTTTTGCTCCGAAGTTTAATATTGAACTTCCAAATAATACCGTTCACGTTAATTTAGAAGCCGATTATTTAAATACACAATTTGCAAAAAATGGTCTTGATAATGCGGTAGATAAGTATAATTACTTAAACCTTTCAGTTAATCCAAGTATCAAATTTTTCAACGCCAATTATTCGTTAGAAGTAGGTGCAGGTTTAACGTATGTATTAGGAAAAGAAAATGGAGTTGAAGATAATTCACTTGTTGTTTATCCAATGGTGAAGGCGAATTTCAACTTGGTTCCAAACATTGTTCAGGCTTATTTTGGTGCAGTTGGTGGAGTGAAGCAAAACTCTTATGCCGATTTAGCTGAAGAAAATCCGTTTGTGGCTCCGTCTTTAATGTTGAAACCAACCAAAACAAATTACGATTTTTACGCAGGTTTAAAAGGAAAATTGTATCATAATTTATCATACAACGTTCGTGCAAACTATAAGGTTGAAGACGATAAAGCCATGTTTACAATCAATCCGTACGATCTTAATTTGCAAAATAAACAAGGATATCAATACGGAAATTCATTTGGTTTGATTTACGATAAAGTAAATACGTTGAGTTTGTTCGGAGAATTGAATTTTGATTTTTCAGACAAAGCAAAAATTGCATTATCGGGCGAATACAACAATTATAGTGCAGAATATTACAACAATGTTTTTCATTTGCCACAAGGTAAAGTCAACGTAAATGTATTGTACAATTTCACGAAACAATGGTTTGCCGATGCTAATTTAGGATTCGTTGGTCAGCGTTATGAATTCAGCGGAGTGAATACATTTCCAAGACCAGATGATATGAAGTTAGGCGATTATTACGATTTAAACCTAACCGTAGGTTTTAGACCAACTGCACAATGGACTGTTTTTGTAAAAGGAATGAATTTGGCAAACGAAAATTATTTCCGTTTTAACCAATATCAAGTTCAGGGATTACAAGTTTTAGGCGGTGCCATGTATAAATTCGATTTTTAATAGAAAAGTATAAATAATAGTAAACTAAAAAGCTCTGAAAAGGGCTTTTTATTTTTTTATGGACAGAAAAGAATTAAAGCAACTGGTTTTAGATACTTTAAACAATCAGATAGAAACCATACAAAATCAAATTTCAGGGTTATCGCAAGATGCACAGAACGATGCTAAAAGTTCGGCAGGCGATAAACACGAAACAGGTTTGGCTATGATGCATTTAGAACAAGAAAAATTAAACGCCAAGTTAATTGAGCTTTTAGATATGCAGCAAATTGCTTTAAAATTATCAGAAAATAAAACAGTAGAAAAAGTGGTGTTAGGATCAATCGTTAAAACCAATAAAGCTGTTCTTTATTTAAGCGTTCCAATTCAGCTGGTTACCTATAAAAACACAAAGGTTGTTTGTGTATCGATACATGCGCCTTTAATTCAACATTTATTAAATAAAGAAGTTGGGGCAGAGGTTACATTTAATAATATTTCGCACAAAATAGTAGAAATTCATTAATAATTCCTCAACTAAATAGTTTATTACTTCACATTTAAGTCGATTTAAATTAAATATTTCGATTAATTTCCGTAAAATTGCTCAATAAATCTACATTAAAAACACGGAGATTATTGTTACCCATATCATGATAAAAAAAATATTAAAAAACATAAAAGCCATTAAATTTTACGCACAAGGAAGAAAGTTTTACAGTGATCAGTATTATATCAATACGCAAAACAAAACCAACCTTGAAATTTCAAAAAAGGCTACACGAACAGAAATTTTAAATTTTCTTTTATCTTTAAAATCAAATCCTACAAATTATCTGGAAATCGGTGTTCGTAATCCTGCACATAATTTTGATTTAATCAACGCAAATACCAAATACAGTGTAGATCCCGGTGTAGAATTCGAATCAAATCCTGTCGATTTTAAAATGACCAGCGATGACTTTTTTAAGAAATTATCAGCAGGTGACATTTTATCAAAAGATATAAAATTCGATGTTATTTTTATTGACGGATTGCATCTTGCAGAACAAACTGATAAAGACATAATTAACGCACTTGAATATTTGCACGAAGACGGATTTGTTGTTTTACACGATTGTAATCCACCTACCGAATGGCATGCAAGAGAAAATTACGACTACCATAACACACCAGCACATAAATATTGGAACGGTACTACATGGAAAGCTTTTTTAAAATGGCGATGCAATGAAGCAGTAAATTCATGTTGTATTGATACAGATTGGGGCGTTGGTATTTTGTCTAAAAAACATTCAATAGGAAACAGTATAGAATCTGTAAATCCGTTTTTTGAATATTATATACTAGATGAAAACCGACAAAAAGAATTAAATTTAGTTGATTTTGAGGTGTTTAAAAGAAATTTCTCTTAATAACTTTAATTTATATCAACATCATGTAAGAATGATCAAATTGATTCATTTATTGAAAATCAAGCCATAAATCAATTTTTATATAGTTTAAGTGTTCATAACTACACAAAGAATAAATGCTATTAGATATAAGAAATTCGCTAAAATTTCGTATATTTGTAGTTAAGTTTATTATTAGTACACCTATTATTATGAGTGAAGAAATAAAGAAAAATTCGTATTCTGCCGATAGTATTCAGGCACTAGAAGGAATGGAGCACGTACGTATGCGTCCGTCAATGTATATTGGCGATGTAGGCGTTCGCGGTTTGCACCATTTAGTTTACGAAGTTGTAGATAACTCTATTGACGAAGCTTTGGCGGGTCACTGTGATTCTATTCAGGTAATTATTAATCAAGATAATTCTGTTTCGGTTCAAGATAACGGTCGTGGAATTCCGGTAGATATGCACAAAAAAGAAGGCGTATCTGCGTTGGAAGTTGTAATGACAAAAATTGGTGCAGGTGGTAAATTCGATAAAGATTCTTACAAAGTTTCTGGTGGATTACACGGGGTAGGTGTATCGTGTGTAAATGCTTTATCTGATCATTTACGTGCCGAAGTACACCGCGATGGTAAAGTTTGGGAACAAGAATATGAGCGTGGTAAGGCAATCTATCCTGCACGTCCAATTGGCGAAACAAACATTACGGGAACAAAAGTTACCTTTAAGCCCGATGCTACTATTTTTACGCATACTTTAGAATATTCATACGATACATTGGCGGCACGTTTACGTGAATTGTCGTTCCTTAATAAAGGAATTACCATTACACTTACAGATTTGCGCGATGTTGATGAAGAAGGAAAAGCAAAACACGAAATTTTTCATTCAACCGAAGGATTAAGTGAATATGTTCGTTTTTTAGACGGAAACCGTACCCCGATCATTAGCCATGTAATTAATATGGAAAGTGAAAAAGGCGAAATTCCTGTAGAGGTTGCCTTAATTTATAACGACAGTTATTCAGAAAATATTTATTCTTACGTAAATAATATCAATACGCACGAAGGTGGAACCCACTTACAGGGTTTCCGTATGGGATTAACCCGTACCTTGAAAAAATATGCTGATGCTTCAGGTTTATTGGAAAAATTGAAATTCGAAATTTCGGGTGACGATTTCCGTGAAGGTTTAACAGCAATTATTTCTGTTAAGGTAATGGAACCTCAGTTTGAAGGACAAACCAAAGCAAAACTAGGAAACCGTGAAGTAGTTTCTCCCGTATCGCAAGGTGTTGCAGATATGTTGGAAGCTTATTTGGAAGAAAACCCGCAAGACGCAAAAATCATCGTTCAAAAAGTTATTTTAGCAGCGCAGGCACGCCATGCAGCTAAAAAAGCGCGTGAAATGGTGCAGCGTAAAACGGTTATGAGCGGTGGTGGTTTACCTGGTAAACTTTCTGACTGTTCAGAGCAAAATCCTGAAAAATGTGAGATTTTCTTTGTCGAGGGAGATTCCGCAGGTGGAACTGCAAAACAAGGTCGTGACCGTAATTTTCAGGCAATTATGCCGTTACGTGGTAAAATCTTGAATGTTGAAAAAGCAATGGGACACAAAGTGTTCGAAAATGAAGAGATCCGAAATATTTATACAGCTTTAGGTGTAACTATTGGTACAGAAGAGGATAGCAAAGCGTTAAACCTTTCTAAATTACGTTACCACAAAGTAGTTATTATGTGTGATGCCGATGTTGACGGTAGCCACATTGCTACTTTAATTTTAACGTTCTTGTTCCGCTACATGCGTGAATTAATTGAAAAAGGTTGTGTTTATATTGCAACGCCGCCATTGTACATGGTGAAAAAAGGTACAAAGAAGCACTATGCATGGAATGATGAAGAACGTTTGGCATTCATGGAACAATTGGGTCAAGGTTCATCGGTTCAGCGATATAAAGGTTTAGGAGAGATGAATGCAGAACAGTTGTGGGAAACTACAATGAATCCGGAATTTAGAACTCTTCGCCAGATCACCGTTGATAATTTAGGTGAAGCAGACCGAGTTTTTTCTATGTTGATGGGTGATGAAGTTCCACCACGAAGAGAATTTATCGAGAAAAATGCTGTTTACGCAAAAATCGATGCTTAATAATATACCGAAAACCAGCTATTAGCTGGTTTTTTTATTTGTGCAAAATTATTAATAAAATCTAAAAAGGTGTTCAAATAAACACCTTTTTTTATTGTTAAATCTTTTGTGAAGTTATATATTTGTCCGTTTTATATAATTTTTTCGTTTTTCTACTTAAAAATCCATAGAACAAAATCATTTAAAAACTATTAATTTTTTAAAAATGCAGAATAAGGGACTCGTTAAGTTTATTGCGATTGTTTTTGCGTTGGTAAGTATTTACCAATTGTCCTTTACGTTTGTTACGAATCATTACGAGAGTAAGGCAAAAGAATTTGCCAATGGTGATTTAACCAAAGAATCTCGTTATTTAGATTCAATTGCAAACGAAAAGGTTTATTTAGGTCAAACTTTTGCTGAAGTGCGTTCAAAGCAAATTCAAAAAGGTTTGGATTTAGAAGGTGGTGTCAATGTGATGCTTCAAATTTCTGTAAAAGACATTTTAAAAGGATTGTCTAACGATTCAAAAAATGCAGTTTTCAATCAGGCGATCGCGGAAGCGGAGAAAAATCGTGAAGGAAATCAAACATTTTTAGAATCGTTCTATGAATCTTTCGATAGAATATCTGGCGGAAAAGTGAAATTGGCTTCTTCTGAAATTTTTGCAAACAGAAATTTACAGGAAATCAACACTTCTATGAGCGATGCTCAAGTAAAAACAATTTTAAGCAAAAAGGTAAAAGAATCAGTAGAAAGTGCCTACAAAGTTATTGGTGAGCGTATCGATAAATTTGGTGTGGTTTCTCCAACAATTCAAATGGTTGGTGAATCGGGCAGAATTTTGGTTGAATTACCGGGTGCGAAAGATATCGATCGTATCAAAAACTTATTACAGTCAACAGCACAGTTAGAGTTCTGGGAAACGTATAAAGGTGACGAAGTTGGACAGTTTTTAATGACTGCCAACAATGTTTTAAAAGATAAGGCTACAAAACCGGCAGCAGTTGCAACAGATACTACTGCAACGGCAGCGCCAAAAAGCGATGTTGATAAATTATTAACAGGTGTTTCTAAAGATACAACTGCTAATAAAACACAAGATTTAGGACCAATTATCTCTTTAATCAAAGCTCCGGGTTATCAAGGTTCGCCTATCATTGCATTTTTTGCAACTAAAGATACAGCACAAATCAACACCTATTTAAAAGATCCACAGGTTAGAGGTTTGTTAAGTGGCGAATTACGTCATGTGAAATTTGCTTGGGGAAAAGCTAAAAAGAATTCAAACATTGTTGAATTATATGCTTTAAAAGGTAACGCACAAAACATTCCGCCATTATCAGGATCTGTTGTTACCGAAGCTCGTGATGATTACGATCAGGTTACAGGTAAACCAGTTGTTTCTATGCAGATGGATGCAAACGGAGCTAAAATCTGGGAAGCATTAACAGGTAAAGCACACAGCCAGCAATCAAACATTGCTATTGTATTGGATGATATTGTTTACTCGGCTCCGGGTGTAACTACAGGGCCAATTGCAGGTGGTAGTTCAAGTATTTCTGGTGATTTCACTGTTCAAGAAACAAAAGATTTAGCAAACATTTTAAAAGCAGGTAAATTACCGGCTTCTGCAGATATCGTTTCATCTGAAATTGTCGGACCATCATTAGGTCAGGCAGCTATCGATGCCGGTATTATGTCGTCATTAGTAGGTTTGTTCATCATTGCAGCGTGGATGGTTTTCTTCTACGGTAAAGCAGGTTGGTTCGCAAACATTGCATTGGCAGTTAACTTATTGTTCTTATTTGCTGTATTTACTGCATTTGGTTTTGTATTAACATTACCAGGTATTGCAGGTATCGTTTTAACAATTGGTACGGCGGTAGATACAAACATTCTTATTTACGAAAGGGCTAAAGAATCGCTTCGTGAAGGTCATTCGGCTAAAGAAGCTATCAAGCATTCATTCTCTTGGAGTGGTGCAATGTCTGCTATCGTAGATGCAAACGTTACAACCGCTTTAACAGGTATTGTCTTGGTTATTTTTGGTTCAGGACCTATTAAAGGATTTGCGGTTACCTTATTAATCGGTATCGTAACATCATTATTTACTGCAATTGTTATTACCAGAATTTTGGTTGATACAGCAGCAGCAAGAGATTCTAAATTAGCTTTTAGTACAAAAATTACACGTAATTGGTTTACAAATATGAATTTCGATTTCATTGGAAAAAAGAAAATCGCCTATATTTTTACATCAATTACCATGTTATTGTGTATTGCTACATTATTCTTTAACGGATTGAATTACGGAACCGATTTTACCGGTGGTAGAACATTCCAGGTTCAGTTTGATAATGAAGTGGATGCTTCAGCGGTTTCAAACAAATTATCTCAAGAATTTGATAGTAATGTAGAAGCTAAAGTTTTTGGAGATCGTGACAAATTAAAAATCACTACAAAATATAGAGTAGAGGAAGAAGGTACTAAAGTTGACTTAGAAGTAAATCAGGTATTGTACAACAATTTAAAACCTTTCTTTAAAACTCCGTTAACTTATGAGCAATTTACACATCCTGAAGCTAGTGGTTTGGGTATTGTACAGGCTTCAAAAGTTGGTCCAACCGTTGCAAAAGACGTTAAAACTGATGCTTACTGGGCTGTTGGTGGTGCGTTGTTAATTGTATTTGCTTACTTGGCAATATCATTCCGCAGATGGCAGTATTCATTAGGTGCCGTTGCAGCAGTAGCACACGATGCATTGTTTGTTTTAGGAGTTTATTCGTTCTGTTACAAATTTGCACCGTTTAATATGGAGGTTGATCAATCGTTAGTAGCAGCATTGCTTACCGTAATTGGTTATTCTTTGAACGATACCGTAATTGTATTTGACCGTGTACGTGAGTACATTAAAGGTGATACAGAAGGATCTTTTGAAGAAGTAGTAAATAAATCGATCAATACTACTTTATCAAGAACATTCAATACATCGGCAACAGTAATCGTGGTATTATTAATCATGTTTATTTTTGGTGGTGAATCAATCCGCGGATTTGTATTTGCAATGTTATTAGGTATTGGTGTAGGTACATACTCATCGTTATTTATTTCAACTCCAATTTTGGTTGATACAATTAAAGGTTCTGCAGAGCGTGAACGTGCAGCTGCATTACAGAACAAACAAGAAAATACTCAAGAAGCAGAATAAGCTTTTTTAGTATTCATACAATAAAAAGTCGCTCAATTTGAGCGACTTTTGTTTTTATTGAAATGGTAGTGAAATTATAATTCGACAGAGATAAATTTAAAAAAAATTAGTTTTTTAGCGATTGATTGTGTAATTTCGTAAATAATTACATTTTGTTTCAAACAGTTTCTATATATTATGAATCAGGCAACTACAAAGGAAGCTTTAACTTTTGAAGACTTTAAAAAAGAGGTTTTAAACGATTATACAACAGCACGCACATCACGTGAATGTAGTTTGTTAGGTCGAAAAGAGGTTTTAACCGGAAAGGCAAAGTTTGGTATTTTTGGCGATGGAAAAGAAGTTCCACAGCTGGCAATGGCAAAAGCTTTTAAAAACGGAGATTTCCGTTCGGGTTACTACCGCGATCAAACCTTTATGATGGCTATTGGTGCGTTAAACATCCAGCAGTTTTTTGCGGGATTGTACGGTCATGCCGATATTACTCAAGATCCAATGTCTGGTGGTCGTCAAATGGGTGGGCATTTTGCTACACACAGTTTAGACGAAAACGGCGAGTGGAAAAATCTTACACAGCAAAAAAATTCAAGTTCAGATATTTCTCCAACAGCGGGTCAAATGCCTCGTTTGTTAGGTTTGGCACAAGCATCAAAAATTTATCGTGAATTCCCGAATGCAGATAAAAATCAAAAATTTTCTGTAGATGGAAATGAGGTTGCTTGGGGAACAATTGGTAACGCGTCAACTTCTGAAGGATTGTTTTTCGAAACAATCAACGCAGCAGGTGTATTGCAGGTACCAATGGTAATGAGTGTTTGGGACGATATGTACGGAATTTCGGTTCACGCACGTCATCAAACAACAAAAGAAAGTATTTCTGAAATTTTAAAAGGATTCCAGAAAGAAGAAGATACCAACGGATACGAAGTTTTAACCGTTCTTGGTTGGGATTATCCTGCGTTAGTTGATACGTACGCAAAGGCAGCACAAATTGCTCGTACAAATCATATTCCGGTTTTAATTCACGTAAAAGAATTAACGCAGCCGCAAGGTCACTCAACTTCTGGTTCGCACGAACGTTACAAATCTGCAGACCGTTTACAATGGGAAGGCGATTTTGACTGTGTTGTTAAAATGCGTTCTTGGATGATCGACAATAATATTGCTACAAGCGAAGAATTAGATACGTTAGATGCCGAATTGAAAAAAGAGGTTTTAGCGGGTAAAAAAGCAGCTTGGGAAGCGTATTTAAATCCTATTAAAGAAGAAAGAACTGTATTGGTTGAAGTTTTAAATCAGGTAGCATCATCATCGGCAAACAAAGTGTTTATCGAAAAAATGATTGCCGATTTAAACAGCATCAAAGAACCAATTCGCAAAGATAATTTAACAACTGCACGTAAAATTTTACGTATGGTTATTGGCGAAGCAGGTCAAAACGCTTTAGCTACTTGGATTCAAAATTATACAAACGAAATTCAACCAAAATTCAGTTCGCATTTAATGTCGCAATCAGTAGGCAAGGCAGAAAATGTAGAAGAAATTCTACCTGTTTACGATGAAAATTCAGAAATGGTTGATGCACGTTTAATCATTCGTAATAACTTCGATAAGATATTCGAAAACTATCCTGAAACGTTAATTTTCGGAGAAGATTCTGGAAATATTGGTGATGTGAATCAAGGTTTGGAAGGTTTACAGGAAAAATACGGAGAAGCTAGAGTTTCCGATGCGGGAATTCGCGAAGCAAGTATTTTAGGTCAGGGTATTGGTATGGCAATGCGCGGTTTGCGTCCAATTGCAGAAATCCAGTATTTAGATTATTTATTGTACGCTTTACAGATTATGAGCGACGATTTGGCAACGGTTCAGTACAGAACGGCAGGTAAACAAAAAGCACCGCTTATTGTTCGTACGCGTGGTCACCGTTTAGAAGGTATCTGGCATTCGGGTTCGCCAATGGGAATGATCATTAATGCTATTCGCGGTATGCACGTTTTGGTTCCAAGAAGTATGACAAAAGCTGCCGGATTCTATAATACGTTGTTAAAAGGTGATGAGCCTGCTTTGGTTATTGAATGTTTGAACGGATACCGTTTAAAAGAGAAAATGCCTAACAATATAGGGGAATTTACTACGCCGATTGGTGTGGTTGAAACCGTAAAAGAAGGAACTGATTTAACAATTGTTTCTTACGGATCTACTTTAAGAATTGTAGAACAAGCTGCAAAAGAATTGTTGGAAATTGGTATCAATGTTGAAATTATCGATGCGCAATCTTTATTACCTTTCGATAAAAACCACGATTGTGTAAAATCGCTTCAAAAAACAAACCGTTTGTTGGTAGTAGATGAAGATGTTCCAGGTGGTGCATCGGCTTATATCTTACAACAGATTGTAGATGTTCAGGAAGGATACAAATTCTTAGATAGCAAACCTGAAACATTGGCTGCAAAACCACACAGACCGTCGTACGGAACTGATGGTGATTATTTTTCTAAACCGTCTGTAGAAGATGTTTTCGAAAAAGTTTATTCAATTATGGGTGAAGCTAATCCAAAAAAATATCCAAGTTTATACTAAACAGATAAAAGAAAATAGACGAAATAATAAAGACTAATTATTAATCGTTTATTTTTTAAAATATCATAAATAGTTTCTATTACATTAAGCACCTTATTTAGGTGCTTTTTTTTATATTTGATAAATTATTAATGTATAATGAAATACAATCCGTTTAAAATTATAATATGGGTGCTGTTTTTAGTTTTTGTATTGCTAAACAGCGTGCGCTTATTTATTTACGGTTTTGTAATCAGTTTTATGATTGTGATTATCGATCGTGCTTTCTTTGGAACACGCAAAAGATCCGATACACAGTTTTTAAATCTGTTCTTAACTTTTACGTCGATTTTTACTTTGTTTTATACTTTTTCGCCTTTTTTTAGATCGATCGAATTTAAAATTTCGCATCCACGATGGCAAAAACTTGAGATTGTTTCAGTAAAAAAATCGGTAACACAGAAAGTATCCACACCATTTAATTTTTTAGAGAAAGAATATACTTCTATATACGTAAATTATATTGATGAATTGGGAAAAGTTCAAACCAAAGACGAAGAAATAAAGCATTACGCTATTTTAGGATTTGAACCGTTGTTCAGTAAAAAAACAATCGAAAATGAGTTGGATTACATTCACAGTCGCAGTTTAAATAAACTGATCAATAAAAAAGCGATCAATGTGTATCAGCATCCTTCAAAAGATAAAATGAAGGTCTTTAAAGGGAACGATGCCTTTGCACTGCGTCATTCAATAGGTTTTCAAATTGCGTTGCTAATAACGTATATTTTGTTTGTCTCACTTACGGTTTACTGTATTTGCCGATTTAAACAATTGGCAGCCGCAGTTAAATCATCAAATATAAAAGAACAAAAATCAGCCTATATCATTTTACTTATTTTATTGTACAGTTATTTAGTGGTTGGTATTACGGTTATACATTATTTAAAATTTTAATTTTGCAACCAGATTAAATTAAATACATTACATTAAAAAATTCACTAACTTTGCACGGTTTTAAAAAACAAATAAAATGGTTAAAGATTTATTTGAAAGAATTCACGATAATAAAGGTCCGTTAGGTAAATGGGCTTCACAGGCAGAAGGTTACTTTGTATTTCCTAAATTAGAAGGGAAATTAGGACCAAGAATGCAGTTTCAAGGAAAAGAAGTTTTAAACTGGTCTATTAACGACTATTTAGGTTTAGCTACGCATCCTGAAGTAATGAAAGCAGATGCTGATGCAGCGGCAGAATTTGGTGCAGCCTATCCAATGGGTGCACGTATGATGTCGGGGCATACAGATTGGCACGAAAAATTACAAGACGAATTAGCTGTTTTTGTACAAAAAGAAGCTGCTTATTTGTTGAATTTTGGTTATCAGGGAATGGTTTCAACCATTGATGCTTTGGTTACTAAAAACGACGTAATTGTTTACGATGTTGATTCGCATGCATGTATTATCGACGGTGTTCGTTTACACATGGGTAAACGTTTTACCTACAAACATAACGATGTGGAGTCTTTAGAAAAGAATTTACAGCGTGCTACTAAAATGGCAGCAGAACAAAACGGAGGTATTTTGGTTATTACCGAAGGTGTTTTTGGTATGCGTGGGCAACAAGGTAAATTAAAAGAAATTGTTGCTTTAAAAGAAAAATACAATTTCCGTTTGTTGGTTGATGATGCACACGGTTTTGGAACATTAGGAAAAACTGGTGCCGGAGCAGGTGAGGAGCAGGAATGTCAAGATGGTATCGATGTGTACTTTTCTACATTTGCAAAATCAATGGCTTCGATTGGTGCATTTATTGCTGCCGATAAAGACATTATCGATTACTTAAAATACAACTTACGTTCACAGATGTTTGCAAAAGCGTTGCCAATGATTTTGGTGAAAGGTGCTTTAAAACGTTTGGAATTGTTAAGAAACCATCCGGAATTAAAAGACAAGTTGTGGGAAAACGTAAACCGTTTACAGAATGGTTTAAAAGATCGTGGGTTTAATATTGGTGATACAAACACGTGCGTAACTCCGGTTTATTTAGAAGGATCTATTCCTGAAGCTATGATTATGGTAAATGATTTACGTGAAAATTACGGAATCTTTTTATCGATTGTAGTATATCCGGTAATCCCTAAAGGAATCATTTTGTTGCGTGTAATTCCTACATCGTCACATACTTTCGATGATATCGATCAAACATTATCTGCATTCGAAGCAATTCGTGGAAAATTATTAGACGGAACTTACAAAAAGATTGCTGCCGAAACTACGGTTGACATGGAAGCTCAATAATTTTTGAAGTTATAATATATGAAAACGCTCGATCAAATCGGGCGTTTTTTATTGATCTACATTGAGCTCATCAAAATCTTCAATCTCTGATACTTTAGTCAATTGATCAACTTCTATTTTAGACCATTTGCTTTCAAAAACTTCTTCATCAACGCCTTCTTGCGGATTTAAATTGGTTTTTATCAGCTTTTTCTTGGTCAGAAAATTGATACTGATCAACCGTTCTGTAATAGGACCAAAATTATCACTTGCGTCATAACCAATCAATTCAAAATCATGGTTCTGATGTCTAAAAGTATATGCCCAATAACCGTATCTGCCGTGTGCATAATGTAAAATAAGGTTTCCTTTTTCAAGACGAATATCCAAATCGGGAGGGAAATAAACGCCGCCGTCTTCATTTTCAGACGAAAAGCAGTTGTTGTTCTTAACAGCCAATTCATAACCGTTACCTTTCTTAAAAAGCACAACAATTCCTCTGCGGTTGCGGTCAACTTCTGATTCAAAACGGTTGGTAACAATGTTTTCAGGTTTAGTATCTTTGATAATCAATACACAATCGTCGATTCCGTCTTTATTCAAATCACCAAAATATTCACTATAAACTACAAATCCTTTTGGAATAAAATCTTTCTTTGGTTTGCCATTATCAACAACTTTTTCTTCATTTACAACCGTGGTATCAATAGTTTCACTCACATCTTGCGTATTTTGATTGGCGGACATTGTATCGCTTTTATTGCAACTTATTGTTGTGAAAATCAAAGTTGAGATGAAAAGGAATTTAATCTTCATTTTTATTTGTAAGTTACTAAATAACAACTGTCTTTTACAGATCAAAGCAAAAAAATGTCTGCAACAATTGTTAAAAACTTTTTTTATATTTATAGCTATTAATATTCCAAAAAAAACATGGGCGAATTATCAGCAATCAAACTTATCAATATAAATAAACAACCGTATTTTAATTATAGCTTTTGCGTAAACAACTATTCTTTTTTAGAAAGTGTTGTTTGGCAGTTAGAGGGGAAATCTTTAGAAAATGTTCGAATTGAAATAACTTCGCAATTAGGTTTGTTCGATCTGTTTGAAGAGTATCAGGACGTAATGACCGTTGGAAATCATTCCTTACAAAATATAAAATTCAACTACAATTTATCGTTTTTAAAACAGTTGGTTGAACGTGATATCGATGTTATTTCGTTTAAAATATTCAGTAATAATGAATTGGTTTTTCAAACAACATTCGATTTACCTGTTCTTCCTGTCGATTATTTTGGCGGATTAAACACGCATCCCGAACTTTTGGCAAGCTATGTTTTAGCGAATCATCCGTTGATTTATCAGATAAAATCAGATGCGGTTACAATTCTTGAAAAAAATAAATTAACGGCTTCTTTTGAAGGATATCAGTCACAAAATAAAGAACGCGTATTGCAAATGGTTTCGGCTTTGTATCAGGCAATTGTGAATTTACAGTTGGTTTACAGCGCCATGCCGGCAAGTTTTGAAGAAGAAGGACAAAGAATTAGATTGATTGATCAGATTTTAGACACAAAATTTGGAAACTGTATTGATATTTCCCTGCTTTTTGCGGCGTGTTTAGAAGCTGTTAGTTTAAACCCTATTCTGGTAATTACGCGCGGACACGCTTTTGTGGGTGTTTGGTTAGATGATCAGCGTTTTAACGATACAATAACTTACGATGCTACAGCTTTAACCAAGCGAATTGCATTGGGAATCAAGGAAATTGCTCTTATTGAAGCTACAAGTTTGTGCAAAGGGAACCTGTTGAAATTTAAAGATGCAATGGTTTCAGCCGAAGCACAAATGTTGCAAATTCATAATTTTTCAATGGCTATTGATATTAAAAATGCCCGATCAAAAGGTATTCGTCCGTTGCCTTTTTATGTCGCGGAAGAAGTATCGAACGATGATATAAAATCGAACATAACCTCTCATAAAATTGATAAAAAATTCGAAATCGGTGCTATTTATGACGATCTTGATTTAGGCGAATCACAAAATCTAACCAAACAAAAAATTTGGGAACGCAAGCTTTTAGATTTGTCATTGCGCAATAATCTGCTAAACATTCGTTTTACAAAAAGTATGTTGCAACTGGTAGATTTAAATATAAATCTGCTGGAAGATCACTTGGCTAATGGAAAATCGTTTACGCTTCAACCCAACAACAGTCAGCCAATTGCAGGTAAATACAATTTGTACGCAGAACCGTTGCACGAAAGCGATCCGCTGTATCAATTCGCCGATTCAGAATTCAAATACAACCGTTTATACACACATTACCACCAAATTGAACTCGATGCTGTTTTAACGCATTTGTTTAGAAACGCCAAACTTGCCGAAGAAGAAAACGGAAAAAGTACGCTTTATTTGGGTGTTGGTCTGTTAAAATGGATCGAACCAAAAAACAAAGACATTCCGCGCTTGGCTCCGTTGTTATTGATTCCGGTTGAATTAAGCCGAAAATCTGTCAATGCTGCTTTTACTTTGAGAAGCCGCGAAGAAGAAACCATGATTAACATTACGTTGTTGGAATATTTAAGGCAGGAATATCAGTTGGATTTATCTGGATTGGAAAATTTACCAATGGATGATGCCGGTGTTGATGTTAAAAAAGTACTGACTCTTTTTAGAAAAGAAATTTTAAATTTAAAAGGTTGGGATATTTTGGAACAAACCGTTTTAGGCACTTTTTCATTCAATAAACTTATTTTATGGCAGGATATTTCCAAGTTTTCAGAAGAAATTCAAAAAAGTCCGATTGTTAAGAGTTTGATCGACGGAAAATTACACGAAAGTTTAAATATTGATACGCTTGATATCGATTTGGAAACGTTGCCTGCAAACTGGTTAACATTGCCCATTGCTACAGATCATTCGCAGTTAGAAGCCGTTTTAAATGCCAATGCCAATAAAAGTTTTGTGCTGCATGGACCACCGGGAACAGGAAAATCGCAAACCATAACCAATATTATTGCCGATGCATTGGCAAATAGCAAAAAAGTACTGTTTGTTGCTGCAAAAAAAGCTGCTTTAGATGTGGTGCACACGCGTTTAGATAAAATTGGTTTAGGTGCTTTTTGTTTGGAACTGCATTCTAATAAATCTAAAAAAAGCGATGTTTTGGTACAGTTGGCGCAATCTTTAGCAGTGCCGAAAGATACCAATCAGATTAATTTTAACGAAGAAGCTAACAGAATCGATCTGCGAAAAACCGAATTAAGTCAGTACATAAATCTGCTGCACAAACCATTGAATATTGGCTGGACTTTGTACGATACCATTTCGTATTTGGATATTAATGAGGTGGGAGTTAATCAGGAACTAATTTTAAAGGAAAATTTATTGCTGATAGATGCTTCTACTTGGAATAATTGGAAAGATTGGAGTATTCAGATGGAAGGTTTAACCGCAAAAATGACCGATCATCCTTCAAAACATCCGTTGCGATTTATCTCGTTACAAGAACAGAATTTTTCTCATAAAAATAATATTCAAGAAGCTATTTCAGAATTTGAAAAAAGAACGCAGGAAGTTGATAAATTAAATTCCGATTATAATTTTCCGTTTGAAGAACCTTACAATCAGCAGATTGCAGGTATTATTGAATTGTTGGAAAATTTGCAGAATTTCAATGCCGATCAATCTGTTGTTGATGTGTTTTTTAATGCTTCGCAATTAAATGTTTTGAATAATTGGTTGGAGCTTCAAACACAGTTTCAGGTAAAAGAAGATCAAATTGTTTTAAACTTCAATTCAAATATTTTAACTGCTAATACTTCAGAATTCGAACAAATTTGGAATCAGTCAAAACATACCTGGTTTTTGCCAAAGTGGTTGAAACAGCGAAAGGTTAAACAGTTTTTAAACGGATTTTCAAAACAAAAAATAAGCGATGCTTTTCATATTGATAACATTTTCAATGATTTGTCGGTTTATAGTTCACTAAAACGAAATTTGCAGGAAACACAATATCAAAATATTAATTCAGCAACAAATCAATATATTAAAAATCAACGATTTGATGTTGGTTTGTTGCAGCAACACATTAAGCAGTTACATCATTTAAAACAAACCGCAGAAAGTTTAAATTTAATAGATTTTCAGTCGTGGTTGAAACAATATTTTGATAATTCATCATTAAAAGCAGGAATTAATGATGCTGTTCAACAATTAAAATCGTACCAAAAAGCTCATAAAAATATTCAATTTTACCTGAATGAAAATGCAGAAAGTGTCATTGTATCAAACGTAAAAAATAATCTGCATTTGTTGGAAGATTGGATCACGTACAACCATTACAAACAAAAAGCGGTTGATTTAAACCTAAAATGGTTTATTGATTTATTGGAGCAGAATAAAATTGAAAAAGACCGTTTGGCAAAACAGTTCGAAGATTTGATTCATTTGAATTTGTTTGTGCAAACCTTAAATTCTTCTGCTGTTTTAAACACATTTGATGCAAATGTTTACGAAGCATTGATTGATCAATACAAGAAAACGTATCAGGAATTTACCGAAATCACAAAGAATCAGTTGCAGTTTCAGTTAAGTAATAATATTCCGAATTTAACACAAGAAGCGGTTTCAAGTTCTGAAATAGGAATTTTACAAAAAGCGATTCGTAATAAATCCCGAGGAGTATCAATTCGTAAACTTTTTGATCAAATTCCAACTTTGCTTCCCCGTTTAAAACCCTGTATGTTAATGAGTCCGATTTCTGTGGCGCAGTATTTTGATGTAGATACCAACCATTTTGATCTGGTTATTTTCGACGAAGCTTCGCAATTGCCAACATCTGAAGCTATCAGTGCATTGGCGCGTGCAAAACAGGCAATTATTGTGGGAGATCCGAAACAGATGCCTCCGACAAGTTTTTTTGCATCGACCAAAATCGATGAGGAAAATATGGAATTAGAAGATTTGGAAAGTATTTTGGATGATACCTTGGCGATTTCTATTCCATCTAAATATTTGTTGCGTCATTACCGAAGTAAACATGAAAGTTTGATTGCTTTCAGTAACGCCAATTTCTACGAAAATAAACTGCTTACTTTTCCGTCTGCCGATGATTTGGACAAAAAAGTTACGTTTGAATACATTGCCGGACATTACGATAAAGGCAACACGCGAACCAATAAGCAGGAAGCCGAAGCGATTGTTTTGTACATTAAAAATCATTTACAGTCGCGTAAAAAAGAATCGGTTGGTGTGGTTACTTTCAGTCAGACACAGCAGGTGTTAATTGAAGATCTGCTTCAGAAACTTTATCAGGAAAATACGTTTTTAGAAGAAAAAGCATTACAGGCAGAAGAGCCAATTTTTATTAAAAATTTAGAAAATGTTCAAGGTGATGAACGGGATATTATTTTATTTTCTATTGGATATGGTGCCGATGAAGATGGTAAATTATCAATGAATTTTGGCCCTTTGAATAGGGAAGGAGGCTGGCGAAGATTGAACGTTGCCGTTACACGTGCGCGTTATGAAATGAAAGTTTTTTCGTCATTAAAAGCAGATCAGATCGATTTAAATAGAACGCAAGCCGAAGGTGTTAAAGGATTAAAAGGATTTTTAAATTTTGCAGAAAAAGGATTGTTGCCAACGAATTTCAATTCAGCAAACAACTTACAAAAGCAGAATTTAATTGAAAGCATTTCTAAATATCTGAATGAAAACGGATTAGAAGTGAAGACAAATATTGGTACATCTGCTTACCGATTAGATATTGGAATTGTTGATCCGGAAAATAAAGATCAGTACGTTTTAGGAATTTTGGTAGATGGCGAAAACTATGTACAAACACAAACTACCAACGATCGTGAATTGCTAATTCCAAGTGTTTTAGAAGGTTTAGGCTGGAATATTCACCGAATTTGGACGTTGGACTGGATTAAGAATAAAGATAAAATTGTAGCAGAAATTAAACAGAAAATCAAAAAGTAGAAACTATTTAAAATTTGAAGCAGGTAAAGAAAACGAATTGTTGAACCGTATTGAAACACGTATCAACAAAAAAAGATCAGAAGTTATTGATATGATTAACAAACATCAGAAATAGAGTTTGGTTTACTATCAAAGAATATTATAAATATTGATTAAGCGGACAGTTGTCCGCTTTTTTTATAAACTTTAAAAAAGAGTATTATCAGATTTAATAGCGTACCTTTAAAAACATCTTTGTTTTATTTAAATTTCACCTACCCGGTTGGGTAGGTGTTTTTATTTTTAATCATTTAGTGTTTTTCCATCTAAAGCGGTTTATTATCACTACCTTGTATAACTTATAAAATGCAATAGAAACTACTTAAAAAGTTTTTTAAATCTTTAAATGATAAAATTATGGAAGTAGTAAGATGGCTTACCTATCCCGAATGCCGACCACAAGAATCGGGTCTGTACATGGTAAACAGAAAATTAAATAATATGTATTTAACCGTTTTGTCTTATTTTGATATCGTTACCAGCCAATGGTACGACTCTAACGATCGAGAAAGTAATATAGAGTGGGTTAGAGCATTCAATCCTTTTAAGGTAAGATATGTTTAGCGTACATATAGGCAAAACAGACAGATTTATTCTTGTAGTAATTGCGGTTTTAGCACCGCTTTTAATCATAGCAATGATACATTTCTTAAACAGAAACGTAAAAAGTGTGTACGACAACGTACTTACAGAACAGTTAAGTCCCGAAGTTCTTTAATTGCAACATAAATAAAGCACCTGAAAAATGGTGTTTTTTGTTATGTGTAATTTTAAGAAAACGAAATCTCCTCAAAGAAAAGGTTATTGAAAATAGTTCAGCCAGAAATTTTGTAGCATCGCTAAATAAAACAATTGAGGTCTAGATGATAGCGTTTAGCTTTAGGATGCTTTTAAAAATTTATTTTTTGCGAGTGTTCGCTTTCGCAGTGTAGTAAAATCCTATAAACTCTTGTACAGTTATTGCAAGTACAATAACTCCAACAGCGATGCCTGCAAAAAACAGGGTGTATTTAATTAAATCTGTCATATTTGTAAAGATACCCATTATTAAATGGAAATACGCGTTTTGTAACGTCCTTTTTTATTTAATGCGTGATATCGTTTAAACTTTATCGTTGTTACTTATTAAAAAAACACGTAAAATTGCTTGCGATACCAGAGTGTGTGAGTGATATTATTATAATAAAATTAATTAATTTAGTTTTTAAAATAAATATTTAATATTTTTAATTAAAAAAGTATAAATATTAAAATATTTTTCTATCTTTGTAAAGAATTTATTAACAGGCTTTTGTTTTTGCCTCTTCTGAAAAAGTTTAACCATCAATTTTTCTCTCTCAGTCTTGACTTTCCTCAGTTGCCACTTTTATTTTTAAATAAGATTTCATTGGCAAATCTGAAATGTGACTTTTAGAAAGCACATACAAGATTTATAGTTTTCCCACAGGTAAAATATCAACAGTAAAATCATTGCACATTTCCGGTTATCCATTAAGCTGATTAAAAAAAGCTTTACGGGATTTAAAAAATGCAGACACGTAGCGGTGCGCTTCATAGAAGGAATTTGCAAACCAAAAGCAGTCATTATAGTAGTGGCTCATTAAAAAAGTATGTACTTAATGGTAAACCGCTGTTTGCTGTTGTAAAAGAGGAACTGCTTTTTTTAGCAAATCCGATAATTTTAACCGCAGACGGCAGTTGGGAAAATCGAAATGAAACCGGTATTCCGGTACATACCATTATGAATTTTAAAGAATTAAACATTATACCGCCTATTATGAAGGCAGTTACAGAAGCCGGATATACAAAGGCGACCGAAATACAGCATCAAACCATACCACACATACTTAACGGAAACGATGTAATTGGTTGCGCACAGACCGGAACAGGAAAAACAGCATCGTTTGCCATACCGGTTTTACAGTTGTTAGATAAAAATAAAGAAACAGTCAAAGGTATCCGTACGTTGATTCTTACACCAACTAGGGAATTGGCAGTACAGATAAGCGAGAATTTCAAAACCTACGGAGTGTTTCTAAACCTAAAACATCTGGCAATTTTTGGAGGTGTACCGCAGGGAAAACAGGTAGCTGCACTAAACAGAGGTGTGGATATATTGATAGCAACTCCGGGCAGACTTTTAGATCTAGTTTCACAAGGTTGTATTAAATTGTCACATATTGAAATACTGGTACTTGACGAAGCCGACCGTATGTTGGATATGGGCTTTGTAAACGATGTCAAAAAAATCCTTGCAAAAGTTCCTGCAAAAAGACAAACACTGTTTTTCTCGGCTACCATGCCACAGGAAATAAGAAAATTTGCACATTCAATACTTAACAACCCGAAAGAAATAAACGTTACACCGGTATCATCAACAGCAGAAACGGTAAAACAATCGGTATATTTTGTTGAAAAGAACGATAAGTTCGATCTGCTGGTTCATATTCTGGACGATCAGACCATTAACCGGTCATTGGTTTTTGCACGAACAAAACACGGAGCAGACAAGCTGGTAAAAAACTTGCTTAAATCAGGTATTCATGCTGCTGCAATACACGGTAACAAATCACAAAACGCCAGACAAAGGGCGTTAGACGATTTTAAAAATTCAAAAATACGGGTTCTTATAGCTACGGATATTGCCGCAAGGGGAATCGATATAGACGAACTGCCGCATGTGGTAAACTATGAACTGCCTAACGTACCCGAAACGTACGTGCACAGAATAGGTAGAACCGGACGTGCAGGTTATGAAGGAACCGCAGTTTCTTTTTGCGACCGCGAAGAAAAAAAGGAACTGATCAATATACAGAAACTTATAGGCTTTAATATGTCGGTTGCAGTACAGTAAAGCTCAATTATTAATTTAAACGATAGAACATGGCAGAATCTTTTACAAAGAAAGAATATACCAAGAAAAAAATAAAGAAATTAAAGGACAAGCAGTTAAGAAGGGAAGATCGAAAGGATAATAACAATAAAGGCAAAACCCTTGACGACATGATTGTTTATGTTGATGTAAACGGACACTTTACAGAAGTGCCACCGCATCTTCAAAACAGAGATGCAGATTTGGCTAGAGCAAAAAAAGCACAGGAATCGGCAGCACGTCATAATGATGATTTTACCGGAATAGTAACTTATCTTAGCGAAAAAGGCTTTGGTTTTATTACAGAAGACGGAAGTGGAGAAAATGTTTTTTTTCATGTAGGACAGCTTAGCCAAACAATTGAAAAGCACAATAAAGTGAGCTATAAAAAAGAACTGACACCGAGAGGATATCAGGCAATTGAAGTTAAAAAATAACAGAATAATTAATTTAAATAAATAACAAGATGCAAGAAGGCACAGTTAAATTTTTCAATGAAACTAAAGGATTTGGTTTTATTTCGCAAACAAATGGTAACGAAGATGTATTTGTACACAATTCAGGATTATTAGATGAAGTACGTGAGAATGACGAAGTAACATTTGATATTGAACGCGGACAAAAAGGTCTTATGGCGGTAAACGTTAAAAGAAAATAACAACAATCTGTTTGTTAAAAAATAGGGGTATACAAGTAATTGTATACCTTTTTTTATTGCTAAAAATATAGTTGTTTTTTTGAATAAGAAAGATCCATTAACTATAAAATATCGTGTGGATAACTGAATGGTTTTTAAGAATAAAAAATAAGGTGGAACAGAACTTTCTGTTACCACCTTATCTAAATAAAAACAAGTGCATTTACTGTTATATGCCATATTTTAACTTTCTTTAAAAATGTGGGCACAATATATTTAATAGATTTTTTAACTGATTAAAAAGCTGTTGGCATAAATTATTATCGATGCGCCACCTATGATAATTAATAATACAGCTAGTAACCGATCGTTTATTTTTTTTCTGTCTGTCATAACGTTTGTTTTTAAATTAATATTTAATTGAATTAGTTATGCAAATCATTGAACTGCTTTTTGAGTAGTACAAAACTTATCTTCAGTAATGTTAGGATTCTGCGTAAAAAATTAAACACAGTCCTGCTTTCGCTAAGTTTTTTCTTAATAAAGACTTTTGATTATGTCTTGTTCTGATGTTATCTCTTATTCTTGTTGAGATTAAACAAAACAAATGATGGTATAATGATGAAAATCTGAATGTAATATGCTCTAATATAAAAGTAGCGTAGGGTAAAGATTTAGATAATTTGCTTGAAACTCATGTTCAATGAAGCATTTTATCAAAGATACAAAATTTTTAGCGCTTATCCAAAAAGAAGCCTGTAAGCCTATCAAAATTCGCAATTTATCAATATAAAAAATTTGTTTGTTCGGAACAGCTTATATGCTTAAATTTAAAAATAATAAATCTTAAAAATAGCTATAAATTAAAACCTCAAAAGAAGAATCTGTTTAATATCATATATATTAATAATGTATAATTTTTAAATTTCTGCAGATTTTAGTATCTTGTTAAAAAAATATGTTTTTTACAGGCTCTCGTCTATTTTATGATCGTTACCGTTTAAATACACCTAATGGAAATTTTCAGTTGAAACTTGCTCCAGAACAACTTATTTATCAGTTTTCAGCTGATATTTCTAAAGTTTTTCCCATTTTTAATCAATTGCCTCACAAGTTTAAGCTTAATTTCAGCAAACGTATTTTAAAATTTCTAAAACAATACGCTTTTGTATGCAAAGAAAATGCACCCTTAACCAACGCACATAAAGTTTCAATTGCAGCAAGTTATGTAAAGCTTACTTTGGGTTATAATAATTTTTTGATCAACACTTTTAATAACATCGTTGTTTATCCAACAGCTCAATATTTTCCTCATTTAAATGAAACCCACACCGGACATTTTAATCCGAAAATGCAAACAATTATGTTAGCTTTAGATGAATATGAACGCGATATTTATTATAATCAAGATGGTAAAGATGTTGCTTTACACGAATTTACTCATGCTTTAAGTTTTGAAATGTTGCAAACGTATTCTAAACATCCTGATGCAGCTATATTTAAAAAAGGTTTTCAGTTAGTTAATAATTGGATGGAAGTGCCACAGCATAAAATTAGAATCAGCCAAATAGATTTTATTCGTGCTTATGCATTTACAAATCGGTTAGAGTTGATTTCGGTTCTAATAGAATTGTTCTTTGAAAAAGAAGCCATTTTTAAACAATATTATCCCGATTTATTTATGCATGTTGGCGGTATGATCAAACATCCAAAAACAAAATTGCTTGGCGGTTCATAAAAATTACCTCAATTCTTTGTCAGTTTTTAGATTCAGCATATTTTTTAGTAACGATCTTTGTCAGAAAATTTTAAATCCTGTATTTTAGGTAAGGGTCTAATCAAAACCGTTTTTTTTCGTGTGTTATTCTTAAGTATTTTATCTGAATTCGTATCATCAGTTTCAATTCTCAATCCCGTAATCAAATCAAATTTAGTTTCGGTAAATACGGTATTTTCGTCAATATATCCTTTTGTTGCATTGTTCGTTAATTTATCTATGTTGACTAATTCAAAATTTCCATTCTGATACTTGAATTTGTAAGTAATATTTCCTCCCTTAATTTCACTCCACATCAATAAATATCCATTCTCAATTCTAAAATCCGGAATTTGGTACCCGTTGTATTCTCCGTGTTTTTCGGCAGGGTATTGCGGTTCTATAATTTGAGTAGATGAAACTACTAATGCTGTTTTTCCATTTGGTTGTGAGAGAAAAATTTGCAGTTTTAAAGGATACGTTTTATCAATGGTATCCATATATACAGTAACGCTGTCCGTTTTATCGTCTGCATTTAAATCGCCAGTTTCCTCTCTTACAAGATAATTGAAATTATCTTTTGTTTTCATATTTTGACCAAACACATTTATCTGGATCGAAATCAAAAATATTGCAAAGTGTATAAAAATGTTTTTCATAGCATGTGGAAAGATATGTTGGTGTTTTTAGTACACCAAAAGTAATGCCAGCTATAGCTTTAAATAAGCTTCTGGCAATTAATTATACCTTCATATTAAATTTTATTCGTTTGGCTGTTTTATGATAGCTTATTATATTTGATAGTGAGTTATTTGCATTGTTATTTTGTCTACCTTTAATAACAATCAAACTTTGTAACATGTCTAAAATTATAATTAAGAGAGAAGATTTTCAAAAAATTGATAATTCGTGGGTAGCAATATACGATAATGAGATGAAAGCTACTGCAATTGGCGAAGTATTAATGGATAATGAAGAAGGATGTGTTTCACCATCAGGTGCAGTTGGCAGTTTTGAAGATGATAAAATTATCATATCTATAAATTATCAAACAATGGAACCATTTAATGGAATGGTTATTTTAGTTTAAAAAAGCGCTTTTCAACCTGTAAATTTATGGTGTCCTAATAAATATTCTTTTGCTCGTACCTCAAGATTTGTGTTCCAACCAGTTTACATTTGTTGATAGCTTTGGAATTCTATGGCAGTTTATAAAACGGGCACCTGTTACTTTCAACATTCCGTTAAAGCATTTGTACACTGTGAGATATGGGAATTATCCATCATTCTCACATTGACTTTAATTATAACAATTGAAAGTAAGGTGTCGCTAATGATCTAATTTTCATCAATTTTGGTTAAGAAATATTAAGCTTGCTTAACACCAACGAATAAGTTAATTTTTTCAATGATTTTCAAACTATTTAAATCTGCTTCGCTGTACTTCCGAAATTTTTTTAGATTTTCATTTACCCTTTTAAGTAAACACTCTTTTATTAAAATTAAATCAGCTTCTGTAAACATATTTTGGTGAGATATTAGTGGATTATTACCGTTAGTAAAGGTAGTTAATTTTTAACAAAATTAAATAATTATTACGTAAGCTTTATTTTTGTTGAATATCAGTAGGTTAAAATTTTTAAATTTTGATAATATTTAAATAATATATCCAATCAAATAAGTTTTAGTTTAATATATATTAGAATGGAAAAATGAAACGTTTAAAGTGTTTTACAATTCAAAATGAAAGATTTTGTGCTTACATGAAAGTTGGAGTCTAACACTATTTGTCTGTCAATTTTTTAAGAGTAAGGTATTTTAATCTCTGTATCTAAATTAAAACTAAAAACTTATTTATGAGCTATAAAATGGATCTTAAAAGTAAAATGAATAAGAAATCACAATTTTTTTACTTATTTAGATTTTAAAGTAATCAATAACTGTTGCAATGCATTAAATCTAAGTATAGGTTCTTTTTCTTAAATTTTGTATCTTTATAAATCATATAAATAAATACTCTATGATGAAAAGAAATCTTTTAATAGCAATGATGTCGCTTGCGTTAGTCGCTTGTGCCGATAAAAAAGAACAGGAAAATACCGAAAAATTAACTGTTGAAACTACCGAAGTTACGGCCGATCCAAAAGAACTGCTGGGTAAAGAATGGAAACTGAAAGAACTTAACGGAACAAAAGTGGTTATAGACAGTACAGCAGGAAATCAGCCGTATATAAAATTTGATGACCTTCAAAAAGTATCGGGTAATTTGGGATGTAACGGCTTTGGTGCCAAAGTAGAATTCTCGGGGAACAACAACGTAAAAATTTCCGAAATTATGTCTACAAAAATGGCATGCGGATCTATGCAAACCGAAACGCAGTTTAGCGAAGCCCTGCAAAAAGCATCTACATACATCACTTCAGGAACAACGCTTTATTTGAATAACGCAGAAAATACCACGGTTGCTGTGATGGAATCTGAAATGTAAGAAATTTTAATTTTCTTACGCAAATCAATACAATAAAACGGATGAAAAAAAGAATAATAAGTAATACCGATCTTGAAATAGCTCCCTTAAATTTTGGCGGAAATGTTTTCGGATGGACATTAAATGAAAAAGAATCGTTCCATATTTTGGACAGATTTACCGAAGCAGGATTTAATTTCATTGATACTGCCGATACTTATTCTTGGTGGGTAAACGGAACTGGAGGTCAGTCCGAAGAAATCATCGGCAGATGGATGCGTGAAAGAAAGAACAGAAACAACATCGTGCTGGCTACAAAAGTGGGATCCGAAACCAAGGAACACGGTTTTGATATCAGCAGAAAACACATTCTTAAATCTGTTGACGAATCGCTGAAACGTCTTGGTACAGATCATATTGATCTGTATTACACGCATTTCGATGATAACGTTACTCCGGTAGAAGAAACCTTGGCTGCTTATGATGAAATTATTAAGGCAGGTAAGGTTAGATACATAGGGGCGTCTAATGTTTCGCACGAAAGGCTCATGGAATCTTTTGAGGTCGCAGAAAAGAATAATCTGCCGAAGTATGTAGCATTGCAGCCTCATTACAATCTGGTAGAAAGAGAAAAGTTTGAAACACAGTATGCTCCGTTAGTTGAAAAATTCGCATTGAGTGTGTTTCCATACTGGTCTTTAGCATCAGGTTTTTTAACCGGAAAATACAGAACAGAAGCCGATTTTGAACAAACAGCAAGAGGAGGCGGAATCAAAAAATATTTTAATGCGGAAGGAAAAGCAGTACTGGCTGCATTGGATAAGGTTTCAGCAAAACACAATTCCCAACCTGCAACTGTTGCTTTGGCTTGGCTGCTGGAAAATCCTTTAATTACAGCACCTATTGTTAGTGCAACCAACGAAAACCAGTTGCAAACCATTTTTAACGCACCTCTGTTACAGCTCGATGCGGAAGATATGGAAATTCTTAACAGTACAGGTAAATAATCTGAATTGATACGAAGTGAAATCCGGAATTTTATAATCTTTTAATTGGACTGCAACATCAGGAATATTTAACAAAATTCTGATGTTGCAGTCCTTTTTATTCTTATTTAATGAGGATGCTTTTACCGAAAAGTATTTTTTTACTGCGAGGTTTTCTGTAACTTTATACAGATTGCTATTTTAAACTACAAAATTATTGCTATGAAAAGAATTACAACAATTGCATTGTTTTGCCTGTGCCTAACTGCTGCGCATGCTCAAAAAATTAAAGAACTTTCCGAAAAAGAAAAACAACAGTACAGCAAACAAGACAGCGTAACAGTAATAACTACTGTGGGACCGCTTAAACTGCCGCCGCCATACGCAACAGAATCGGTAACATTCAGACATGTAATGGCTGACTGGCCCGAAGGACAGCTGCCAAAAGTGCCTGCCGGATTTAAGGTGGAACGTTTGGCATCCGATCTTAAAAATCCGCGTACTTCATACATAGCAGCAAATGGCGATTTATTCGTAACCGAATCAAATACTTTTAACAGCGCAGACAGAATCACCATCTTAAGAGATGCCGATAAAAACGGCAGTTACGAAGTAAGGGAAGTGTTTGCCGAAAATTTAAAACTTCCATTTGGTACTTTAATCGTGAAAGATAAGTTTTATGTCGCCTTGAGTGATGGTCTGTATGTGTATCCTTATAAGTCAGGCGATATGAAACTGCAGGGTAATGGACGAAAAATAGTGGAGCTTCCTGCAGGCGGATACAATAATCATTGGACGCGAAACATCATTACCAATAAAGAGCAGACTAAAATTTATATATCGGTTGGTTCAGCAAGTAACGTAGGCGAGTACGGATTGGAAAAAGAAGTCCGCAGAGCTGCTATTTTAGAGGTGAATTTAGACGGATCCGGAGAAATTATCTATGGTTCGGGCTTGAGAAATCCGGTGGGTATGGATTGGAATCCGGTAAACGGTTCGTTGTGGACGGCTGTAAACGAGCGTGATAATTTGGGCGACGGTTTGGTGCCAGATTATGTAACAAAAGTGCAGAAATCGGCTTTCTACGGCTGGCCTTATTCATATTTCGGTAACATAGAAGATCCGCGACTAAAGGATATGCGTCCAGATTTGGTAAAGCAGGCGGTTGTTCCAGATGTTGGGGTGGGAAACCACACAGCTTCGTTAGGGTTGACGTTTTATGTAGGATCTAAATTCCCAGAAAAATACAGAAACGGCATTTTTGTTGCCCAGCACGGTTCATGGAATAAATCTTCGTTCTCTGGATACAAAGTGGTGTTCATTCCTTTTAAAGATGGAAAACCTACTGGTCCGCCCGAAGATTTTATGACGGGTTTTATTGCTGATAATGAAAAGGCGAAAGTTTACGGAAGACCTTCTGCCGTTAAGAATCTTCCTGATGGTTCGTTACTTGTGAATGATGATAGCGGAAATGTTCTGTGGCGCATATCCTACACGGGTAAATAGTTTATCATGAAGAATGTCTTAATGTTGGTTATTTTTGTGCTTGGAATTACTCAGGTCCGGGCACAAGATTCGCTGCATTCCACCTTGTTGCAGGATCTGGTAATCAGTACTTCCGGCCCGCAAATGTATCCCTTACAGGTTTCCGACAGTATTTTTCATTTGCCGGCTTCGGTAGCCAAATTAGATACAAAACTTTTACAAAGCAATAATAGGGTAGAGTTAGCTCCAATACTTAATACGGTACCGGGCGTTTTCATGCAGTCGGGTACTTTTAATACCAACCGACTTTCCATTCGGGGAATAGGAGCAAGAACTCCATACGGAACCAACAAAGTGCGTGCGTTTTACGGAAATATTCCCCTAACAGGCGGTAACAGCGAAACGACTATTGAAGATATAGATCTGGAATTCCTTCAAAATATTCATATCATTAAAGGACCGCTTTCTAGTGTGTATGGTGCTGGATTGGGTGGTGCCGTTTTGCTTCAGCCAAAAACACCCGATCCTGAACAAATGCAGGCAGGTGTTTCTGCAACGGTTGGGTCTTTCGGACTTATAAAAAATCAGCTCTTTGTATCATCGGGTGCCGATACTTATAGTTTTAATGTGGGATACCATAAGATTGAAAATAACGGATACCGCGAAAACAGTTCGTATTACCGCGAAGGCATAACCATAACGGGCGATGCGTTCAGAAGAAAAAAATCAAAACTAACATACCTTTCACAGTACACTTCGATTAAGGCCTATATACCAAGTTCTATTGATAGGGAAACGTTTTTGAACAATCCCAAAGCGGCAGCTACCAATTGGAAAGAAGCAAAAGGATACGAAGCATACAAAAATTTCATGATTGGTTTAAATTACGATTTTGCTGTTCATGAAAACATTACCTCGGCTACATCTGTTTTTTATTCGTTGAAAGACAGTGACGAACCACGACCTTTTGATATTTTAATGGAGAAAACTGAAACTTTTGGTGCACGTTCGCAGTTTGTTGGCAGCTGGCAGTTAGGAGGTAAACTTTTAAGGGCAACGGTGGGGTTTGAGTTTTTTCAGGATGGATATGATGCGGCAACTTTTGAGAATCTGTATCTTGAAAATAACGGACAGGGAAGTTTGGCAGGGGCAGATAAAAACCGTCTGTATCAAACCCGGAATTTTGTAAATGTTTACAGCCAGCTTCGGTATGTGTTTTCGGAAAAGTGGGAGCTGAGTGCCGGACTTAACTACAATAAAACATCGTTCGTGCTTCAACAGAAGTATCCGCTTGAAAATGCCTACGATACGCCTTATGGTTACAACGGAATCTGGGCTCCGCAGATTGCATTGTCGTATCTGCCATCAAAACTGCAAACAGTCTATCTTTCGGTCGGCAGAGGCTATTCTCTGCCTTCAATCGAAGAAACAATGGACGAAAAAGGACAGGTTAATACATCGATCAAACCGGAAAACGGCTACAGTGTGGAACTAGGAACTAAATTGTTTTCTGCCGATAAAAGATTCTATGCAGAAGCAGCTCTTTACCGAATGAAGGTAAACGATTTGTTGGTGGCGCACCGTGTCTTAGAAGACCAGTATATTGGGGTAAATGCGGGCAGTACCGTTCACATGGGTTTGGAATTCATGGCGCAGTACAAGTGGCAGTTGGGTGGTAAAACACGAATTATTCCTTTTGTGTCGGCTGCATTGGGTAATTTTATGTTCCACGATTTTAAACAGAACGACCAGGATTTCTCTGGAAATGATCTTACCGGAGTACCTAAAAATCAGTTTACAGCTGGTTTTATGTTGAATCTGCCGTATGGTTTTGGTTTAAAAGCAGATTATTTCTTTGTTGATAAAATTCCGTTGAACGACGCCAATGCTCTTTTTACAGATTCATACAGTCTGTGTAATGCTGCTTTGAACTGGCAGGGTAAGGTTACAAGTGCATTGTCTTTATCGGTAAACATAGGAGTAAACAATATTTTTAACGAACGCTATGCTTCAATGGTGCTGGTGAATGCCACAGGTTTTGGTAACAGCGCGCCAAGATATTATTATCCGGGACAGCCTGTGAATTATTTCGGATCTTTTCAGTTGAGGTACGCTCTTTGATTTGGATAAATCATATTAGATAATTAAATACTTCCCTTTTCTAACTTTTCTACTGTAAGTTGGTTTAAAGTTCTCTTGCTGTTAAATTCATTACAATTTAATCAGATCGTAAACTTCAAAATTGAGCTTTTAAGACAAACAAAATGAGCTTCTAGCAATATTTTACTATTTCAATTTTAAAGAACTTTGTATTTTAAAATTTTAAGATATGATTATAGTAATGACAGGTGGCACCAGTGGGATTGGTGCTGAAGCTTTAAGCACAATTAGAGAGAAAAAAGACACCAAGGTATTTGTTGGTGCAAGAAACGGTAACACAGTATTGCCCAACGGAGCAAAGACGTTGATGTTAGATCTATCTTCATTAGACAGTGTAAGATCATTCGCAGAAAATGTTAAGCAGAACATTCACCCACAGAAAATAGATGTATTAATACTAAATGCAGGTGTTCAAGCGGGGAAAAATAGCGAGGTTAGTGCCGATGGTTACAATCTAACTTTTGCTGTTAATCATTTATCTCATTACTTATTAGCTAGGCTGCTTATGCCTTATATAGCCGATGATGGTAAGCTGTTGATCACTACCAGCGATTCGCACGATGCTCAAGTTATTCCATTTGGACCAAAAAGAATTGATATTAGCAAGTTGGCTTTTCCAGATGATAGCAGTCCAAAAGGTATGGCGTTTTATGCAGCCACCAAATTATGTAATATCCTGACAGCAGATACAATATATAATAGCTTACCTAAAGAATCTAAAGTGCAGATAATTGCATACAATCCGGGATTAACGGGCGATACTGGTTTAATGGGCAAACAAACGAAAATGATGAAGGTACTTGTTAAGTTGCTAAGACCAATCTTTCGATTCGCTAGCAGATTTAATCCCGTTTTTTATATGAATACTGCAAAACATTCAGGTGAAGTTCTTGCTAATCTTGCACTCGGAAAAATTAAATTGCCAGCAGGCAAAAACTATGCATCACTAGTAAGAGGCAGGATTACATTTCCAAAACCAGGCTTACTTGTGCACGACGAAAATTTGAAACACGAATTGTGGTTGATGAGCGCTAAAATGGTAAATTTACCACCAGAAATAATTCTTTAGTCATGTCAAACATATTTTCAGATGCCATCGTTTACTCACTTAATACTGATAAGCAAACGGAATACGATAATATACTAACAGAACATGTTCTTTTGTTTCAGCTTTCGGGTGAGATGACTTTTGAAACATCGGAGCAGAGAATAATTGCGCAACCCGGACAAATTTACCTTGTTCGAAAACATCAATTTGTAAAAGCCACAAAAAAACCAGCAGATGGACAGGACTACAATGCATATTTATTTATTTTAAAAGAAGATGTGCTTAGGCAGTACGCCTTGGAAAAAAGTATTGTGGTTCCACGTCAGTTACAAACTCAATTTAAAAACTTCTTGCTTCCTAACAATAGGTTATTTGATTCTTTGGGATCATCACTATCTTTTCATGCCCGAGAACAACTCAAAACTGACCATCCTTTATCGATGTTAAAGGTTCGGGAAATGATAGAAATTCTGCTGTATACAAACCCCAAACTACAAGACTTTTTGTTTGATTTTTCGCAGCCACATAAAATTGATCTAGAAAAGTTTATGCTGGCAAACTATAAGTTCAATGTAGGTATGGAACATTTTGCTACGTTAACGGGTAGAAGCTTAGCCACATTTAAACGTGATTTTAAGAAGATATTTGGAGATGCTCCCGGTAGATGGCTACATGATACAAGATTGAAAGAGGCGCATTATCAGATTCAGAAGAACAGGAAAAAGCCCTCGTCTGTTTTTTTAGAAGTGGGATTTAAAAGCTTCGCTCATTTTTCTAATGCCTTTAAAGCCAAATACGGTTATTCTCCAAAATCAGCTGCGATATAGGTTTTTAATCTTTGTTGATTCAAGAATTAGATAAAGTACTGCTTCTTAAAAAGCCAAAACGACATTTAGTGTCCAAAAAAGTTTGTTTTAAATTGTAAATTTGAAACAGATACATGAAAGAAATTAACGGTACTGATTGACAAATGAATAGAACGGAATATGCGGTGGTGGATATCGAAACTACGGGTGGAAATGCAAGTGTAAGCCGTATTACCGAAATTGCGGTAATCATATACAACGGGGTTAAGGTAACAGACCGTTGGGAAACATTGGTAAATCCCCAACAACACATACCGCTTTATATTACAGCACTTACCGGAATCAGTAATGAAATGGTAAGCGATGCACCGTTGTTTGAAGAAATTGCGGGACAGTTGTTTGGGATGCTTTCAAACCGTATTTTTGTGGCTCATAACGTCAATTTCGATTATTCTTTTGTTCGCCATCAGTTAGAAGAGGCAGGGTTTAAATGGAATGCAACCAAACTCTGTACCGTGCGTGCGGCACGCAAAATAAATCCCGGTCTTGCTTCTTACAGTTTGGGCAACCTTTGCCACTCATTAAATATTTCGCTTGAAAACCGACACCGTGCCGGTGGAGATGCCGATGCTACCGCAGTACTTTTGTCAATGCTTATACAGAATGACGACAACGGGGAAATACCACGCATGATAAAGAAAACGGCACCGGATCAGCGGTTACCGCCAAATCTGCCTCCTGCTGATTTTGAATCCCTGCCGGAAAAACCGGGTGTATACTATTTTTACAACGCCCAGAAAAAGGTAATTTATGTAGGCAAGGCGGTAAACCTTAAAAAAAGGGTGGCTTCTCATTTTACAGGCCATAAGATCACGCCGCAAAGACAACATTTTTTACGAGATATTCATAGTATTTCTTTTGAAGTATGTGCTACCGAACTCATGGCGTTACTATTTGAATACACCGAAATCAAAAAGCTGTGGCCGGTTTACAATACAGCTCTCAAAAGGTTCGAACCTAAGTTCGGACTCTATGAATATACCGCGCGCAACGGTTACAAGTATCTTGCAGTGGGTAAGGTAAGCAGGTTACAGCAATGTATAGAGGTTTTTGGTTCTGTAAACGAAGGAGTGAATTTTCTGCGCAACCTCAAAGACAAATTTGCGTTGGATTACCGCTTTTGTAAATATGCTGTAACTACAGAAAGTGAAGGTATTCCTATAAAGGATCAGTCGGATTTGCCTTCGTTAGCTCTGCACAACGAATTGGTACACGAAGCGATAGAATTTGTAACAGAAATCAAGCCAAGCTACTATATTCTAGATAAGGGCAGAACTAACAACGAGCGCAGCTGTATCTGGGTACAAGAAGGACACCTTTACGGTATGGGTTATATTCCCTATGAAGAGCCAATAACAGATCCGGAACAATTGAAAAATTTCCTAACACGCTGTAAAAGTAGCTCGTATACCATGCAGCTTATTTCGGCTTTTACAGATAAATTCCCGGATAAAGTAAACCGACTGTAATTGTAAAACAGTTACTAAAATATAACCGCTAACACATAATTTTAAAAGAACTATTTAATAGAATCCAATACAAATTTTGCTCTTTCTTCAACACCGCATTTTGGAACTTCAATGATGTTGTATCCTAACTTTAAGTAAGTTTCCTTCATTTTTTCAAATGTAAATACAGCTTCTTCCCAAGTCTGTTTTCGTTCACTGTCGGTTTCATATATTTCTTCCCACGGCGGCAGTATAAAAACCTTTTGATAATATCGATACGTGTTTGCAAGAGCGTTCCATTCTTCTGATATAGGTATATTTTCCATCTGCATATAACAGATTGTGTCCAATATACCTCTGTCGAAAAAAGCCGTCTGAGAGGAAATTTCTCTGACCACTTTTTTATACGAATTAACGGATGCTTTCAACATTAATTCGGCATAAAACGTTTTGTTTTTCCAAGGCAAAGCTTCGCCGTTGGCTTCCATCTGTTCTTTAATTATTTGTCTTGCATCTTCCGGAACAGTTATGAAACCTTTGTTATTTAAACAATTAAGAAGTGTTGTTTTACCAACGCCCGGACCTCCTGTAATTACAATTAGTTTTGTATCCATGTATTAAGATCACTTTAGTTCATCCAAATTTATCAGTCTTTTTTTTTTATATCTTCTTTTTTATTATTAATGTGCTTCTTTATAAATTAGTAAGTAAGATGTGATTTTGTTTCAATTCAGATATTGGTACATTGGATACGTCTATACTTATAAATTCTTTGACAAAATAATTTTATACCAAAGAGATGCTTTACGCAGAAATGATTATATATTATCAGAAAAATACTTAAAAAGTAAGTAGTAAGTATTGTGATTCATTGCTTATTTTAATTCTATATTTACAAAGCGCGAATCTTAATTTACAGCTACTAAATATTCTATGGTAAAATATCCTAAAAGAGAAGTTTTAAAAATTACCGACTGGAATAAAGTTGTTACAGGTTTGCAACGACAGTTTCCAATACTTATACATTCTGATATAGATTACATAAAAGGAAAAGAAAAAGATTTTTTGGAAAAGATTTCAAGGCGTTTAAATAAATACGAATCAGAAATGATCAGTATTATTAACAGATACCAGTTGTAAATGCTGTTTATGTAAGAAAGTACTTGATAACTTTTTTTATTATTTGTTTGATTTTCAATTAATTAACATACTATTGTGATGGTTGCAGTTATATAGCCCTACATTTACATAACAGCATTTAAGCTGTAACAAAATAATTTACCATGGAAAATAATCCAAAGCAAGAAGGTTTCAAAATTACAAATTGGGATGCATCGTCAAAAAAGTTAAAAGAACAGTTTTCACAATTGACAGACGCCGATTTAAAATTTGAAGCAGGTAAAGAAAACGAATTGTTGAACCGTATTGAAACACGTATCAACAAAAAAAGATCAGAAGTTATTGATATGATTAACAAACATCAGAAATAGGGTTTGGTTTACTATCAAAAGAATATTATGAATAATTGATTAAAAGCGGACAACTGTCCGCTTTTCTTTTGAATCGTTTTTAGATTTTAAATAGTTTAGTCTTTAAGTTCAATTGTTTAACTGGTACTCAACTTCGTTGTCTTCTAAATCTGCTGTCTTAACAAAATTAAGCCGTTCAAGAAATTTTACTGCTTTGTAATTCTATCTTGTAAATTCATATTTTTCTTCCCAATGCTTGCCGATTTTAAAGGCATTAATATTGTTGAGTATATTATATCTTCATAACTAAATTTAGTTTATGAAAAAACTTCTACTGCTAATACCGCTTATGGTATTTAGCTCGTGTACAAGCAAACTCGTTGATTTTGCCTTAAAAAAGAATGGAGTGTAAGATACCAATGCTGTTCTATAATCAGAATACGCTGTTTTATTTTTCTCAATACTTCAACTTTAATTTTATCTCGTTTAAGATACTACAGAAGATGATTTTTTCTAGTCAACATTTTATTGTTTAAACCTGTTTAAGATCCGTCGTAAACTGATATATTTTTCTTTACAGAAAGGCGAATATAAAAGACCATTTTATTTTGAAGAAGGCTTCTGGCATTTTTATTTAGAATTGATAAAAATAATCAACAAGAAGTTTTACTAGCATTTTTATAAAATATATATTTGCGTAAAATTTAACAAATCTAAATAAAATCAAAAATGAAAGGCGTTCAAACTGTTAGTCATTTCCTGAAAAAATCTCGCAATTTAAGATACACTGTACTGCTGTTACTGTTAATCTCCGGCTATCAAAATGCATGGTCGCAAAACATTCAATTTCAGGTTTCGTCTAACAAAGCTCCAATGCCAAATGTTTTAATAACACAGAACGATAGCATTATTGCAACAACAGATTTGCAGGGAACTGCACAGATAGAAAAAAGTAAGATAACTAATACTACCTTGTGGTTTGTGGCAAATGGGTACAAAGAACAGTTTGTTTCAGTTCCGGCTGAAGTTGATCAGAGTTTTTTTGAAGTTTTTTTGGTTGAAGATGAAAGTCAGCTCGATGAAATCATCATAACTGCAGGTCGAAAACCCGAACATATTTCAACGGTTCCATCATCTGTAACCATATTGAATCAGCAGGACATTCAATCTCAAAATAATATCACATGGAATCTTGCGGCAATTTTAGGAAACGCTGTACCGGGTTTGGGCACATCAACAAATAAAGCAACTAATTCTGGTCAAACTTTAAGGGGAAGAGCCGTTTTGGTATTGGTAGACGGTATTCCGCAGTCAACTCCTTTAATGAATGGGGCAAGAGATTTACGTACTATTGACCCTTTGGTTATTGAACGTATCGAAGTAATAAAAGGGGCTACTTCTATCTACGGAAACGGATCCGGAGGTGGAATTATCAATTACATCACAAAAAAGAATAAAGACGAAAAAGCTTTTGGCGGACAAACTGTTGTTGGTACGTCGGTAAATCCTTTGCATGGACAAGAAACACTGGGGTACCGTGTGGCACAGTATTTTAACGGTAAAAAAAATCGTTGGGATTATACCTTTGGCGGAAGTGTTGATTACACCGGTTTGCAAAGAGATGCAGAAGGTTTGCCATTGGGACAAACAGATGGTTTGTCTAATTCATATCAATACAACGGGTTTTTAAAGTTGGGCTATCAGATTAACAATCATTCAGCATTGAGTGCTATGTACAACTATTACGGTAGCACGCAACATGCAAAGTATATAAGTAAAAACGGAGTGTACGGGCAATCACCAACAATTGGCGTTTCAGGTGAAGAACCGGGAAAACCGGCAGGTACACCCTACAATCATAATGCAATGCTAACGTATTCAAAAGATAATTTATTCGGTACTACGCAGTTCGATGTTACCGCGTATATGAATACGTTTAGCTCTATGAACAGATATGTGGCTGCTGGAACAGCTTGGTACGGTTCGGGACAAACAATGATTAATTCTGATAAAAAAGGATTAAGAATTAATTTTAATACTCCATTTAACATCGAAAAAATAAGTGCTGAAGTTACTTATGGTTTAGATATTTTAAATGATGTAACGTATCAGGAATTAACAGATGGGCGCGTTTACATTCCAAAAATGAATATGGTGAATATTGCGCCTTACGCACAATTACGTATGGACTTTTTTGAGCATCTTATTTTTAAAGGCGGGATAAGATACGAAAATGCCGATGTAAAAGTAAAAGATTTTAATACCATTGCAACAGGTCCGGGTAACGAAGGAAGTATCTTTGTTTCCGGAGGAAAAATTCCTTACAGCGCTACCATGTTTAACGCCGGTTTACGTTATACCAAATACGCTTATTTTAATCCGTTTGTAAGTTTTTCACAAGGTTTTGCAATTAACGAATTAGGAAGGATTTTAAGAAGAGCAACAGAAAAAACCATAGGTAATCTGGCAACAGATCCTATCATCACAAATAATTACGAAATTGGTTTTTCAAGCCGATACAGTATTTTCAATTTATCCGCATCGTATTACATCAGTACATCAGACCTTGGTGTAAACTTGGTTGATGTAGGCGGATATTTAATGCCTCAACGCGAACCGGAAGAAGTAAAAGGGTTCGAAGTAGCTTTAGACGCACGCTTAACGTCAAATCTTACTGTGGGTGGTACCTACGCTTATGTAGAAGGAAAGGCAAAATTAGATAATGGAACAGAGATTTATTTAAACGGATCACGTATTGCACCTGCTAAAGCCACTGGTTTTGTAACCTACAAACCAACAGATAAATGGAATTTAAATCTTTTTTGGGTATTTACAGGATCTCGTGATCGTTTTCAGTTAAACGACAAAGGTAAATACAACAATAGCGAAGGTTCGGTAAAAGATGTTAGTTTGTTTAATTTCTCCGGAAGTTATCAAATCGATAATCAATGGCGCGCTAGTTTGGGTGTAGAAAATTTGTTTAACAGAAGTTATTACCCAACCGTAAGCCAATACCGCGCATTAGACGCAGAGTATGTTCATGGAACAGGCACAGTTGCTAACTTAAATGTGTATTTTAAGTTTTAGCGAATGGTAAAAAAAAGCGTTTTATGGCTGCATAAATGGCTGGGGTTATTGTCTGGATTGGTTGTTTTAATTGTCAGCCTTACAGGTTGTGTATATGTTTTTCATGACGATTTAAAAGTACTTTTTTATCCTGATAAGTATTATATAGCGCAACAGTCTGTAAACAATCAATTAGCGCAAGCTTTGCCTTTATCAACACTTACCGCAATTGCACAAAAAGCGTTACCAGATGGTGAAGAAGTTAGCCGTATTGATTTGTATCCTGCAAAAGACAGAACATGGATATTTAGAGCCGTTAAAACCAATGAAGACGCATTAACATACGCAGCTTACTTTAAATATAATAAAAGAGTTTTTATTGATCCTTATACGGGAAAAGTACAGGCGATAGAAAATTCTAAAACCGAGTTTTTTCAATTGGTGCTGCAGTTGCACATGAATCTGCTTCTTGGAAAAAAAATAGGGCATACGGTAGTTTCTGTTTCTACAATTATGTTTTTAATTTTAACGATAACAGGTTTGGTACTCTGGTGGCCAAAAAAGTGGAAAGTTAAAACATTAAAGAAAGGTCTTAGCTTTGATTTCAGTGTAAAATGGAAAAGACTTAATTATGACTTGCATAATGTATTAGGATTTTACAGTTTGATTTTTGCACTGCTTTTAGGTTTTACAGGTCTGCTTTTTTCATACCCTTCTTTAAAAGAATTTTACAGTAATTCTTTTAATAAACTAAGTACGAATGAACCTGCTAAAACAATTTCTTTTAATACCGTTCCACAACAAAAGGTGAGCAGCTTAGATAATGCTTTAGTATATACCCTTGCTAAGCATCCATTGGCAGATATGATGTCTGTTCGTTTAAAAAAGAACGAAGATTTACACGATATTCAGGTACGTATACTTAAAAACAGAACCGGAAGTTTTGTGTGGTATTATTTTAATAAAAACGATGGGCAGATCAGTAAAATAAAAAGTTCTAATCAAACACAGGCAGGCGATTGGCTTGCAGGAATGAATTACGACTTGCATACAGGTGCTTTTGGTGGTCTTTTTACAAAGATTCTTTACTTTTTAGCTTCTTTGGTTTGTGCTTCATTACCGATGACAGGGTTTATTATTTGGCTTAATAAAAGTAAAAAAGCTAAAAAAAGCAAAAGATTCAAAGCTAAGTAGTATAACCCGAAGTTTAATTTGTTTAAACAATTATTACGAAACCATGGGCGCAAGGGTTATTCTTACAGACATCGGAAACTTAATCGCCTGTGCAATTAGGTAATATAACGGTAAATTTATGGTAAATCAAATGGTTTTAAGAGAACCGTATGACGGAATTTTAACTTTTATGCACTTCTGTTACCGTAAAAGAGTAATTGGTTAAAATTTCTACAAAATGTACATATTCGCAATAGTATAATTGTATATTAATATTGTTATTTCAGTTTTTAAAAGATATAAATAAACTAAATAAATTATTGTTGTAACATTTTTTTATTCTAGATATAATGCTGTTTATGTGCTTTACATTATAGTCTTGTAGCATATTTACTTGAGCAGTATTACACAAAAAATATGATGTAAATGATACTAAATTTGGAATCTAGAAGTAATTTTTGCATCGTTTTTGTTTTTACCAAAGCAAGTTTAATAATAAAAATATATTGCTATGGACAGATTAGAAATGGAAGGAAAATGGAACCGAGTTAAAGGAGCTGTAAAACAAAAATACGGTGAATGGTTTGATGATGATAAAGCCTTTGCAGAAGGAAAATACGAAGAAATGTTAGGTAAAATGCAGGAAAAATCTGGTAGAACGCGCGAAGATATCGAGCGTGAAATTAGAGATTGGGACGAGCGTTCTATCTAAATTTATTTAAAGTAGTCAACAGTACTGAATTAACCACCCTTAGCGGGTGGTTTTTTTGATTGAGGTATTCAAACTTGCATGCACATTCGTAAAATGATAATTTAAATATTGTTTGTAAGAAAAATCTTTGTAAAAAGATTGCTATAGCAATCTGTAAATTACATATATTCAGGTTAAAATCGTTAGATGCCTACTTTATATTAACAACTTTAATTTAGCTAATTACAAACTACTTAAGTTGCTACTAATGTTTTAATTATTGCGTAGTTGCTTTATATAATTATAAAACAAACAATTACGTAGGTTAATATATGCCGGTTCTTTAGCTTACAAAGCGCTGTAGTGGCACAATAAATGTTTTATTATTTAAAAACTATAGCTATGGATACGAAACAGCACATACAAAAAAATATTAGCGGTAAAGTAATTGTAATTACAGGAGCAAGCAGTGGAGTAGGGCGTGCAGCGGCCGAAGCCTTTTCGGCTACAGGTTGCAAAGTAGTGTTGGTTGCCCGCGGACAACATGGAATTGATGAGGTAGTAGATATTTGTACTAATTTGGGAGCCGTTGCCATAGGTATTTCTGCTGATGTATCTGTTGCAAAAGACGTAGAAAAAATCGCTGAAAAAACTTTGGAACATTTTGGTAGGATAGATGTTTGGGTGAACAACGCCGGAGTTATGGCAAATGGCAAATTCGAAGAGATACCTATGGAGATTCATGAGCAGGTAATTAAAACAAATCTTTTCGGATATATGCACGGTGCGTACAACGCCATAAAAATCTTTAAAGACCAGCAGTACGGTATTCTTATAAATAATATTTCTATAGGTGGAATGATGCCTGCTCCGTTCAGTGCTGTTTATTCCTCGTCAAAATACGGTATAAAAGGAATGATGGAAGGTCTTCGGGCAGAAGTCTCTAATCATAGAGATATTCATATTTGTAATATTTATCCGCAACTGCAAAATTCTACCGGTAATCTGCACTCTGCAAAATATTCTGGTTTTAAAATGGGTATTTCTCCATTAGCTTCAGATCCACGCCTTACGGCACAAACAATGTTAGAACTTGCTGGGGACCCTAAATCTGATGTGTATCCTGATTTTAGTTCCAGACTTATCACAACAATTTATCGTATTTTCCCAAAACCGTTCAGTTATGCAGCGTTTGCATTTGTTCGCATGATGATGAACTTTCAGAAAGGACCAGATGTTGAAGGCAATATATTGCAACAATCTAAAGAACCTTTAAGAATTTATGGTAACCCAGAATTGCAAAACCACAGTTCGTTTAAAAAGAAAGTTTTAATAGGTGCCGGTGTGGGTTTTGCATTGGCATTATTAGTGAAAAGTAATAAAAGACAATAAATTTATAAGCAATAAAAGACAATAAATTTATAAGCAATAAAAAACACTTTCAAAATGTTGAAAGTGTTTTTTATGTAATTTAAAATAAAGCTTCTAGATCTATAATAGTTCAATTAATTCTCTTTTGTAAGACTTAAAGCATCTTGTGGAAATTTCGATTCAAATTTACTGTTGTCTTCAAACCAAACAGTGGTAACAATTCCTTTAAAGGGTAGTTTTTTTCTTGTTACCGCGTGTATATTTTCAGCAACGGTAATTGTCATTTGTGGTCCGCCACTGTTTAATTCCACAACATCTCCAATTTTAAATTTAGGTTCCATATATCATTGTTTTGTGTTAAATCGTAATTTAAGCTGCAAACTTTATACCTTTTACCAAAATTTGTGTCACATTGGCATGTAAAATTCAATACAAAACAGTTTTAAGTATTTGTTTTTAAAAGAAATTTTAGTTGTAAAAGTTGTATTTTTAGGTAACAACAATAAAATAATAAGCTATGAAAAAACTAAAAACGTACACAGGCGATTCTACTTTTATTACTGTATTTGAAAACGGTTACCACCTGATTAATAACGGCTATTACATGATAAGGGCAGATAAAGGAACTGCAGTAGATGCTGCTACAACGAAAAATGAAAACGTGCTGATAAAAATTAACTCCGATTATTATTTGTTTGAAATGAATGATGAGGTTAAAAAAATACTGCTTTTTTTGACAATTTAAAGCGGTACAATCAAATCAGCTTACGGAATATATCAAAAGAAGAATACGATAGCTATCGCAATTAATAACAAAACCGATCATCTGATCGGTTTTGTTGTATCTTACTTTAATATCTTTAATTTTAATGACTTTTTTTATCTATTAATTCTTCAATCGCATCCCATAATCTTATCCTTTTTTCTAACGATGTAACCGCTGTTTGTGCGGCTTCATTCCATTTTACAGCATCATTTCCGCATAAGTAGGCAATCATTTCAAATGCCATGGGACCGTGCTCGTCTGCGTCTAGTTCAATATGACGTTCAAAATAATAAACAAGATCGGTAAGATCGGTATCTTTAAAACGCAGTTTAAATTCTTTAAGCATTTCGGTAAACATATTCGGTATCAGGTCTTCACGCCCAAAAGTAAATGCAGCAGCTATTTCATGGGGTTTGCCTGCTTTGATAACCTGAAAAGTAAATGTTAGAAATTCTTTGATATTTGGGTGAATCGTGCTCAATTTTATCGCATTAAATATATCTGTTTCCTGTACATTCTTTAAAAAGGTCTCAATGTGTACGGTATCGGTATTGCTTTTGCACATAGCTTCCAGATACATTTCAAAATGGCTCAATCTTTTTCCGTCTAAAGTTAAATCAGATTCTTCTGCAAGAACAATTTCGTTGATAAGGTAACGAACTTCAGGATTGGGAGAAGCAAACCATGGGCTTGTTGTACAGGTAAGTTTTGATTGTAACGCTTTTAACAACGACATAAAATCCCACACGGCATAAACATGAACTTTAAGAAATTGTTGCAGATCGGCAATGGTAACAATCTTTTTGTATAAGGAATGGTTGATGAGTTTATCTTTTTGGGGCTGTATGTAACTGTTTATTTCGTTTATGGAAGTCATGATATTTTTTTGCAAAGATAACGTATCGTACCTGAAAGAATTCTAATAATACACGAATCTTGCAGTTTACATTCAAAATAGATTTTCAAATGAATGTTGCTATCTTTGTAGAACGGGCTTAACAAATAAATTATGAATAAAGATCTTATTTTACGAGAAAAATTAGCACTTCAACGTACACATTTGGCAAACCAAACCGCTTGTTTAAAAGACATTTCATTTAACAGCTTAATTCAATTTAATGACGTTTTTAGGATGTTAATTTCAGTATAAAACCTACTTGAGAAATGTTTTGTTCGGTATTTTATAACTTCGTTAACTTTGTAAATAGCGTATGTTTTGTATCTTTAGGTATAAATCTTTTTTATTTTAGTAATTAGGGGCATCAATAATAGATACGTATTGATGCCCTTAACTATATTATATAACAGCTTATATATGTTGTGTTGAACGTTTTAGTTATAAACCATTCAATCGTTTTTAATTACACGTTTTATTAGTTAAAACGACAATAATAAATTTACTTGATAAAATTAAATGGAGTCATTTTATAACAACTTCCTTTACAATCAACTAAACAATCTTTTTATATCTTAGATTCTTTCTCACACAATAAATAGCATTTTTAGCTCTTTAGAATAGCATTGCATTCATTTCATTTTTTACATACTGTTCGTTTTCATAGCTTAAAAAACCTAGCGGTGAGTAATCGTGATATCGTTTGCGGTATGATCTAATGTTTGAAGAATTCTTAAGATGTACTAATTCAATTCTGCGATTATTAATATACCATTCAATGTATTCAATTATGTGGTTTGCTTGTGAATTGGCAAGCTTTAAAAGTTCTTTAATGTTGCCACAAAACCATTCCGCTAACATGTTTTCTTTATCTGCTGGTGCAAATTCGCCTGTATGATAACTGTACTTTAGTACTATTTCGGCTTTAAACCTGTAATTAAAATCAGCAAGGTTAGCAGATCAATGCTTATATTAAACTGCTCAGTTGCTGTTAAATTATTACCTTCTTCTAAATCAGAACAAATTATATTTTTACTACTAAACATTTATATTACTAAATAAGTTAATAAAACGCCCGATAAATTAATATCGGGCGTTTTCACCAAATAAAAGGTAAATTCTATTTCAAAGCGCTAACATGAGTACAATGATTATGCCCTTTTGTATTATTCGTAAATTTTAATTGTTACTGTGGTGTAATAATTGTTATTATTAGGTGTGCTTGCTGTTTAGTAGATTATATTATTATAAATTAAGAAAATATTATGGTAAAATTTTCCTCAACTTGTAAAAAAAAGTAATAGATATAAGTGTATAAATATCTAAATTTTATTTTTTTATTGTGGTAAATAAACTTTATTGTGTTGGTAATCTAACAGTGAAATTTTAAAGCTATAAAAACAGCTAAAATGCTGAAATTAATAAATACAGCTGTTATTTTTCCTTCAGGTTTTTGTGTTTTTCTCCCCATTTTTCCATTTGATTGATAATTGGCTTAAGTTCGTAACCAATTTCTGTAAGCTCATAAACAACTTTTGGCGGAACTTCCGCATAAACAGTTCTGGTAAGTATGCTATATTCCTCAAGTTTACGTAACTGCGCCGTTAGCATACGCTCTGTAATATTTGGAATAGCTTTTTTCAGTTCACCAAATCTCATTTTGCCGTTTGTTAACCATGAGCAAATCACAAGTGACCATTGGCCGCCTATAATATTTGCAGCATATACTTCAGAACATTCATCTGCCAGAATCTTCTTGTTTTCAAAATTTGTCGACGTTTGTTTAATAGTTCCCATTACTTACCTTTTTTATAGTACCGCACAATTAGCTGCTAATATACATTATTGCATATTAATGTGATAAATTTGCCCCATCAATTACGAGATAGTTTATATAAAAGATAAAATTACGATGTTTAAAAAAATTATGACTATAGTAGCGTTCATATTAACCTGCGCAATTTATCCGCAAAATGCAGACAATCTAATAAACAATTTAACAATTAAACAAACAAATATGAGTAACGCAGCAATTTTACATGAAGCAAACGAATTTGTAAAAAAAGGAAAATACGAGAACTTTTTAGCCTATTGTACAGAAGATACCAGATGGGTTTTTATTGGTGATCGAATACTATCGGGTAAAATGGAAGTTAGAAATTACATGAAGGAATTTTATTGGGAACCACCTGTGTTTACTGTTGATACAACGGTGGAAAAAGACAATTTTGTAATCGTTACAGGTCAGATAACTTTAAAGAGTAAAGATGGAGCTGATACCCACTATGATTATTGCGATGTTTGGAAGTTTGAAAATGGAAAAATGGCAGGAGTAAAAGCATATGTCATAGAAAAAAAAGATAACCTGAGCTTTTAATTTTTAAAAAATATAGATGCAATTCTGTTAAAAACCTCTTATTTTACTTTTATTTAGCTTCCTTTTAACTGGTTTTTAGTGATTTAAATAATATATTTATATTTTCATAACAATTTCTTTTTTAAGGATAAGCAACTGTGTTTTTATAAACCTAGTTGCTTATTTTTTTTAATCATTATTTTAAGGTTTAAACTTAAGTAGCGAAATATCTTTATCTTATGGTTTCCAGCCTTTTATAATTGCTATTATTTTAGATCAACCACTTTTAAATGATGCACTTATATCAAATTTTTCTCCAAATGTTTCGGATAATTTTCTAAAGTTCCCACAATATCCCCATCTTTAAAAATATCAAAACAGTTATAATCTGGTACAATATCAACACCGCAAAAACGATAATTACTGGTTATTTGAATAAGAACATCTGCCGTACTTCTGCCTTCAAAAAGCACCTGATTGGGGTCGTCGAAACTTGCTTTTGGTGCGTTCCAAGTAGAAGAAACCATAAATTTTTTGCCTTGCATTTTTCCACCTGTTCCGTATTGTTTGGTGACACCTTCCCGAGTTCTGCCATCGCCTGAAAGAAATTTAGCACTTTGAAGTCCGCTGTTGAACACTTCGTCCACATATTTTTTGTAAATCCAAGGTGCGCCAAACCAATTAATGGGCGTTTGCAGAATAATAAAATCCGCTTGCAAATGTTTTTCTACTTCTTCGTCTGCATTGTAACCGTCTTCTACTTTGGTTTCTAAGACTTCAAATCCTTTGGATAGGAAAAATTCTTTTGCTTTTTGGTGGAAAGCGTCATTCAATAAACCTTCCGACCAGTTTGGATAGTTTAAATGAGTATTGATTAAGAGTACTTTTTTATTTGATTTCATTGTAATTGCTATTGAATAAATTTATTTAATGTTGAACACTTTCTGCAAATAGGCAGGATAATTTTCTAAATCTTCCTTGATGTGTTTGTTGTGATACACATCGTAACAATAATGTCCGGGAACGACTTCAAAGCCCGTGAATAAATAGTTTGCAGCTATATTAAACAAAGCATCATCGGCTGACTTACCTTTCCAAAGTGGATTTTCAGGATTGTTGAAGCTTTCTTTTGGTGCGTTCCAAGTAGCAGAAATCATAAATTTTTTGCCCTGCATTTTTCCGCCCATTCCATATTGTTTAAAACCTTTCGCTTCCGAACGTCCATCTCCCGAAAGGAATTTTTTGCTTTTCAATGCACTGTTAAAAACTTCATCTACATACTTTTTGTAAATCCAAGGCGCATTTTCCCAATTCACGGGCGTTTGCAGAATGACAATATCGGCCTTAAGATGTTTTTCAACTTCATCATCAGTATTGTAACCATCTTCCACTTTTGTTTCTAAAACTTTGTAGTTTTTTGAGATGAAAAATTCCTTTGCCACATTATAAAATGATGCGTTTAGTTTTCCTTCTGACCAACCTGGGTAGGTCAAATGTGTATTGATAAGTAAGACTGTTTTCTGTTTAGAATTTTCTTTTGGAGATTTAGTTTGTCCAAATAAACTGCTTCCGAATGACAGTAACATCAGCACAGCTATCAAAGTTATTTTTGCTTTCATTGTTTTATTTTAAAAATGATAAGACAAAATTAGAACCTTGAATTCCCACCATTGGAAACAGACTACTACAAAAAAAGAAACAAATTACTGATTACGAAAGAAAGCCTATTTAGAAGGCGTCTTATTAATTTGTTGTAGACTTTTATCTGGAAGATTGTTAAGAAAAGCGAAACTCTTTGCTTTTCTTTAATTAACTCTAAAATTATTCCGTTGAAAATGATGTATAACGGAAGCCTTCCATAACTAATCCCAGATTAAAGTTAAAATCGATGTCTAAATTCACTCGGGCTTACACCTAAAACCTTTTTTACATACCTCGTAAAAAACGAACGGCTCGAAAAATTCATTTCATCGGCAATTTCAGAAATGTTTAAGTCTTTGTTTTGCAACAAAAGAATAATACGTTCTTTTGCATAACGTTGTATCCATTCTGAAGCGGTAATTCGGGTATTTGCCTTGCAAATGTAATTGAGATACTTGGGTGTGATGTTTAGTTTATCGCTGTAAAATCGAACTTCTCGTTCTATCATACAATGTTGCTGTACCAATCGCAAAAAGCGTTCGTACAAAGTTCCGCTTTGCAAACTTCGCTTTTTCCTGTCCAGCTCATCTTCAAAAATGTGCCACATCTCTAACAAGAAAATCTGCATTTGGAGCTTCAACATTTCTTCGTAAAATCGGTGGTTTGTTTCTTGTGATTTGTCATAGAGCAATTGAAAATTTTTTAAAATCTTCTCTTTATCTTCCTTATTAGGATGCAAAATCGGATTTTCTTTTGAGTGGATGTAAGCATCGATACTTACCGTTGCACTTGGCAAATTACTGGTCAATAAATCGCTCTCAACAAACAAAATTGTTGCTTTAAAATTTGATAAAAAAGACAGTTCTGAAATAGGAAGACCAGCCAGCCAAAAAATAAATTCGCCTTTCTTACAATGGAATTGCCGACCATTGAAACTAAATTTAATGCTTCCACTTTGACAATAAATATGCGTATGAAAACGAGCCTGAAAATCTTCGGGAAATTGAGCGGTAGATGCCGTTTTGTACAAGATTACTTTTTGATTTTCTTCCATCTTTAATTTAACTAAAATCTATGGTTCAAAAATACGTAATATTTGACATTAATAACGTTAAAAATGTAACAAAACACGTTTGAGATAATTGTAGCTTTGTTGTATCAAATTGACAACAATGGAAGCACAAGATATTTTTAAACGATTACGCAACGGAGAAACCATTTCTTCTAACGATGCTCAAGCCTACAAAATGCGTGAAGCATCTTTCAATACAAAAAAACTTTTGGTGCAGATGAATAACGCCACTGAACCCGAAGAAATCAGAAGTTTTTTAAGTCAGATTACAGAAACTGACATTGATGAAAGTGTTACCGTTTTTACGCCGTTACACATCAATTATGGAAAGCATACCAAAATTGGTAAAAATGTTTTCATCAATTTTGATTGTGTTTTTTTGGATTTTGGTGGAATTACCATTGATGATAATGTACTCATTGCACCAAAAGTAAGCCTGTTAACCGAAGCACATCGAACATCCATTAATGAAAGACATTCATTAATTCCAAAACCTATTCACATTAAAAAAAATGCGTGGATTGGAGCTGGGGCAATTATTTTACAAGGAGTTACTATTGGCGAGAACGCAATCGTAGCAGCTGGTTCGGTAGTTTCAAAAGACGTTCCCGATAATACAATCGTAGGTGGAATTCCTGCAAAAATTTTAAAAACCATTTAATTCAAACAAAATGAAAAAAGCTTTGATGATAGCATTGATGTTCATAATAACGGGACAAACATTTGCTCAAAACAGAAAATCTAATACCAATAAAATGGATACAACTGAACATTACACCTTTCAATTAAGTGATAAAGTAACCCGCCAAAAAGTAAGCTTTAAAAACCGTTACGGCATCACGCTTTCAGGAGATTTGTATCTTCCAAAAAATGTAGGAAATGAGAAATTAGCTGCATTGGCAATCAGCGGACCTTTTGGAGCAGTAAAAGAGCAATCTTCGGGTTTGTACGGCAATCAAATGGCGGAAAGAGGCTTTGCAGTTATTGCCTTCGACCCATCTTACACCGGCGAAAGTAGCGGAGAGCCAAGAAATGTAGCGTCACCCGACATTAATACCGAAGATTTTAGTGCAGCAGTTGACTTTTTAGGAATTCAAAAAAATGTTGACAGAAACAAAATCGGAATCATAGGCATCTGTGGTTTTGGAAGTTTTGCTTTAAATGCGACTATTGTTGACAAAAGAGTGAAAGCAGTTGCAACCACAAGTTCCTATGACATTTCAAGAGTAAGTGCCAAAGGTTACTACGATAAAATGACTGCCGAAGAACGAACCAAAGCGCTCGAACAGATGAGTGAGCAACGTTGGATTGATGCAGAAAATGGAAAACCTGAATATCCGACTACACATTTGCCCGAAAAATTAAATGGCGATGAACCGCAGTTTGTAAAAGACTATTTTGATTATTATAAAACACCAAGAGGATACCACGAACGTTCATTAAATTCAAATAAAGGCTGGACAAAAACCAACTCATTGTTTTTTGCAAATTCAGTTATGCTTACATACATAAAAGAAGTTTCTCCAAGACCAATACTTTTAATTGCTGGAGAAAATGCCCATTCTCGTTATATGAGTGAAGACATTTACAAAGCAGCAGCCGAACCAAAAGAACTGCTGATTGTTCCAAATGCTGTACACGTTGATTTATATGATAAGGTGGATATAATTCCGTTTGATAAATTGGATGATTTTTTTAGGACGAATTTGAAATAATAGTATATAAATGTTGTAAGGAAGCTGAAGTTAGTACTTTGGCTTTTTTTGATTTTTACTAAAATGTTTCATTGGTTAATTCTTACTCATCGCTTGAGCACGAAATTCTTTCGGCGTAAGATTCACTTGCTTTTTAAAGAACTTTGAAAAGTAATTGGGATATTCAAAGCCTAATTCATAAGCAACTTCTGTCGTGTTCATTTTTTGATTTTCAAGCAATAATTCTTTGGCTTTTTTAATGACAAACTCGTGAATATTTTCAAGTGCAGATTTTTGGGTAAAATGTTTTACAATGTCTCCCAAATAATTAGCCGTCAACCCCAATTTGTCTGCGAAATATTTCACATTTGGTAGTTGGGAAACAGGCTGATTATAATAGTCAATCAAGCTTTGTTGAAAATCTGTAACGATATGATTGTATTGCTTCGGGTCGGTAGAAAATTGCCTTTTATAAAAGGCTTCTACCAAAGATACAACGACATTCACATAAGATAGAAGTACATTAAAATTTCGTTTTTCGCTTTCGTAATATTTCATCATCAATTTAAAAACGGCAGAAATTTCTTCAACTTCTTCGTCTGTTAGATACAAAGCTTCGTGTTGTCCGTAATCCAAATAAGTTTTAAATAAATATCTGTTTTCTTCGATAAATTTCTTTGAAAGTTGCAGGTACATTCCTTTGTAAGTCGGTTCAACATCCCAACCAGCAGGAACAACCAAATTAGGACTGTTGAAAAACACCCCTGTGATTGGTTCCTGCTTTTCAGACAATTTATTAACCAAATTTATTTTAATTGAAATTCTATAAAAGTCAACCGAAATAGGTTCAGATTTTGAAAGCATAGTTGGTGGGTCGTAAAAACCAACATCAATATCGTTGTCTAAGGGTTTGTTTAAACCAAGGTATTCATTATAAGATTTAAAGTCTTTGAATTCTTTCATTTTACAAAAATATAAAATTGACTATGATAACAATATGTGCTTAAAATAAAATATTTTATCCAATTTTCTATGATTTTAGCTGTAATCAATTAAAGCCTGCAAGAATTCCAATGGAGATATACTCGTTGTCTATTTGTAAAGAGCACCGTAAACCTGTGAATGCTCAAATCCCAGTTCATTAGCAATTTTACTTATAGATAATTTCGTCGCGAAAAGTTTCTCTTTTGCTTTGCTCATGAGCTTTTCGTGAAGATGTTACTGTGTATTTTTTCCGGTTTAGAAAATAAATCACTCAAATTATTTGGTGAAATATAATTACAAAAAAAGAGGTTGCAGTAAAAAACGTGCAACCTCTTAATAACCAAAAAAACACTTATGAAGTACAAAGATAGTAATTTTATATGCGCGCATATAAAATTTTGATATTTTTAACTTTCTTATTTTATTTACATATCCGGTTAACGAACTAATAGTAAATATTTAGATACCTTTACGATACATGAAACGTTGATATAATTTAAAATCATATAGATAAAAATGCAGAATATAGAAAACAAAGTAGCTTACATAACCGGAGGAACAAAAGGGATAGGTTTTGGCATTGCAAAGGCATTGCTGGAAAACGGAGTTAAAGTAGCAATTTCGGGCAGAGATATCGATGCTGTTGAAAAGGCTAAAGACGAATTGGGAAATCAAAATGTATTGGCTTTGAAATCCGACGTTAGAAATTATGACGATGAAATGAAAGCGGTCGAAAAAATCATTGCTACCTACGGCAAGTTGGATATTGTTATCGCAAATGCAGGGTTGGGAAAATTTGCTCCGGTCGACGAAATGTCTTTGGAAGATTGGAATGTCATGATAGATACCAATTTAACAGGAGCCTTCCATACACTTAAAGCAACAGTAGAACAGTTAAAGCAAAACAAGGGATATTATTTTTCAATCGCCTCATTGGCAGGAACAAACTTTTTTGCACAAGGCGCAGGTTACAACGCTTCAAAATTTGGTGTAGTTGGTTTTACACAGGCTGCCATGTTAGATTTGCGTAATTACGATATAAAATGCACAACCATTATGCCGGGTTCTGTAACATCGCACTTTAACGAACATATTCCTAACGAAGCAGATGAATGGAAAATTCAGCCTTCAGATTTAGGACAAATGATTGTAGACTTATTAAAAATGAACCCAAATGTTTTGCCAAGTAAAGTAGAAGTTCGTCCTACAAAAACAAAATAGATCGTTATTAAATGATTTAATTTTAATTAGTGAAATGTATTTTAAAAGGCATTGCCAGCAGCAGCAAAAGTAGAATCAGAATAAATAAAAAATATCATATTCCCTTCTTCTCCAAAAAAGAATTGAAAGAGCAGGAGGGACTGATATTTTGTAAATAGAGTAATATTAAGATTTAAGAACATGCAAAAATGCTCTTATTGTTGTTTGCTATTAAGATGTACTAATTTTGTAATGCTATCTTTCTTTTCTTCCAATGATCATTTCGTCCACATTGGTTTTTGTTTCAAAATTTCGTTATAAACAGGGCAATCATCATCATGGGCACCCCGAAGGTAACCAATACTCATTAAAAACTCGTTAACAATTTCGCCTCCTGTAAAGCGGAATGTTTTCTTGAATAATTTAACCCATTCTTCTTTGGTTTTTGGATGATGATGTGCTAGCCATTTTTCAAAAGAACCGAATTCTTTCTGCAAAACAAGAATTGCTTTTGCATTTTCTATTGCGGCATTTACTTTTAGTTTGTTGCGAATAATTCCTGCATCTGCCAACAGCCTTTCTCTGTCTGCTTCGGTATATGCTGCAACTTTTTCGATATTAAAATTACTGTAAGCATTTCTAAATGATTGCTCTTTCTTCAAAATCGTTTCCCAACTCAATCCTGCCTGATTGATCTCTAAAATTAATCTTCCAAATAATTCGTTGTCATCGTTGATTGGGAAACCATAGTGGTTGTCGTGATAGTTTTTGTGCAAAGCCTTTTTTTCTTCGGATTGCATATTTATAATAGCTGTACAATAAGACATTCTTAGATCTGATTTTATTGTTGTGTGATTTTAAAATTCCTTTCTTCTAAAACAAAAAGAAATGGCTAAGATAGCCATTTCAATTTATCCTGTAATTTTCAATGACTGTATCAATTCGTCAGTTATCTGTAAATGGTAATTCAATACAATTGGGCTTCCCGGAAAATTGCCTGAAGTTTCTGCCGATAAGATATTTTCGGTTTCGTTATAGTCTAACGGCTTCATTGTAGCCTGATATTCTCTATTGGCTTTGTCAATCCAGTTTTCTATTTCTTTTCTCCCATTGTGTTTTTTGCCTTCATCAAAAACAACGGCAGTTTCGGTAAAACATGCTGCATAAGCAACACTGTCAAAATTGTTTTGAGCTTCTGTTAATTTTGCTATTACTTTAGGTAAGTTCATTTTTAAAGTTTTAAGATTATTAAATTGTTGGCACGGTTCCTCCGTCGATTACAAATTCAGTTCCTGTTAAATAACTGGCTCTTGGTGAAACAAGAAAACCAACCAATTCAGCAACTTCCTCCGGTTCGGCAGGTCTGCCAAAAGGAATTCCGCCCAAAGAAAGCATCCATTACACCTTGTTGTGCTTCTTCTACCGTACTGTTCGCGTTTCTTGCAATTTCACCTAACCAATCTTTCGATGCCGAGGTATTGATCCATCCCGGAGAAACCGTAAGTACACGAACTCCTTTTGGTGTTACTTCGTTTGATAAGCTTTTACTGTAGTTGATCAGGGCAGCTTTTGATGCCGCATAAGGCAAAGTAGAATCGTATAGCGGTAATTTACCCTGAATGGAAGCTATGTGAATAATAACACCACTTTTTCGCTCAATCATTTGTGGTAAAAATCCTCTGTCCAACCGAACAGGAGCCAACAAATTTGCCTGTAAGGTTGATTCCCAATCGTCGTCAGTCAGTACTGCAAAACCACCTGCCGGTGTTGATGAAGAACCCAGATTATTAACAAGAATATCCAGCTTACCATAAGTTGATAGTACTTCGCTGATTACTTTTTGTGCATCTGTTGCCTTGCTTAAATCAGCGGTAATAAAATGCAGGTTGATGTTTTCTGTTTCGGGTGCGTTTCTTGCCGTGATGATGACGGTTGCGCCAGCCTGTAAAAGTCTTTCTGCTATTGCTTTTCCGGCTCCTTTCGTTCCGCCTGTTACCAGAGCAATTTTACCAGATAATTCATTGTTGAAATTAAATTGTTGTTCCATGTGTAAATTGTTTTAAGCAAAGTTGAAACATATGTACACATCTCACAAGTACGGAGTTACGATTCAGATAGGGATAAAATTATCCCCTATTGCACAATAGGGAACATAGGTTTACATTTGTCTTATGTATGAAAGAAAGATTTTACCAAATCTGAATTGTGGTTTAGATTTAATAGGGGAAGTGCTGTACGGCAAATGGAAAATCCGTTTGTTGTGGTTTATCGATCAAGGACATCAGCGCCCGAGTGAATTGCAGCGAAAAATTCCCGATGCAACAAGACGTGTCTTAAATATTCAATTAAAAGAATTGGAAGACCATGAATTGATTACTAAAAAGATTTATGCGGTTGTACCGCCAAAAGTAGAGTACAGTTTAACGGAATTTGGTAAAACGGTAATCCCTGTAATTGCTGCGTTGGGAATGTGGGGCGATGCAAATGAAGAGCGTTTACGTGACGTTATTTTAAGGCGATTGAAGTCAGAAAATAACTAATCATATTTTTTCAATGTGTAACGGTTTTTACAACATGCAAAATCATCAATTTTATCAGCCTATAAAATCTTTTTTCGCTTGAACCAAAGAAATATTATAATTGCAATTACAAGCATTACGGTAAGTGTGGCAAAATAGCCAAAGTGCCATTCAAGCTCCGGCATATAATCGAAATTCATACCATAAATCCCTGCAATAAACGTTAACGGTAAAAAAAACGCCGAGAAAACGGTAAGTAGCTTCATAACATCATTGTTCTTCTGCGCATTTACACTGTGATACGAATTTAGCAGGTTATTGGCATCTTCCAGAACTTCATCGTAGCTGAGTATCAAGCTTAAAAGGTGGTCTTTTATATTTTGTTGTGCTGTTCTCTGCTCATCTTTTACCTGTATCTGGTTTACTACATTCTGAAAAATCTGTAGCAGTTTTTTTGTAATGCGTGCCTGCGCTTTCAAAAAGTAAAGGTTTTCAATAGAAACTTTTGTATAGTCTTTTAAAAATATTACTTTTTCAAGTTCACTTATCTTTGTATCCAGTTCTTCGAAAGGCTGCTCATAAGAATTAACCATTTTAAAAATGATATGGAGCAAAAGATCTTCTACCGAAGTGAAAGGTTTGTCCTGAATGTTTAAAAATGAAAACGGTGTTGAATGAATAGTGATCAACTTTTGGTTATTAAAGAAAAAGGCAATTTTGTTAGAAAGCTCTGGAACGGTGCTGGCTCCGGTCTTAAAATTTGCAGTGAATGCCCTTAACACAATAAATGTATATCGGTCATGGATCTCTATTTTAGGCAGGTGACCCGGCTGCAGACTGTCTTTGATCTGGAAATAATCTAATTGATATGCTTCAGCTATTTTTTTCAGCTCCTCTTTATCCGGTTTACAGATGTCGATCCATTCAAAATGGTTAAAGCTCTTCGTTATCTGATATTGTTTGCTCATTTATAAATCTTCTAAAATTTTCCCGGTTCAACAAATTTAGCTTTATTTGTAGTGATAGACTGCTGCGCTAGTTAAATATTTTGACATTTAATTAGACCAATTACTGTTGACTGAGTTCTAAAATTGATATCCTTTCTTGCTTTTGCACTTCAATATCATATTGCCGGCTTCTTTTTACTTATTATTTAATCAAAAAGGTCTTCCTTATGCAGGTTATTGATTGATTTTTTTCTTGCACGCAAATAAAAGATCAAATGTACAATTAACAGTATTCCCCAGATTAATGCTGTGCTGTATATTATCTGCAATTTTTCATAGTTAGAATTAAAGCTAAAAGTGAACCACAAAACAGAAATAAGGTTGTGTACAAGATATGTTGTGGCATGAAATCTAAAACCAACATCGTAAATGGGCAGGTATTCTCCGTCTTTTCTTCCAAAATACCATCCGCTTATAAACATGGCAGTTCCATAAAACACTGCAGATAGTGCAATGATAGTTGCAGATTTGTTATCTATACCATAGCTTAAAAAATATCTGAATACTATGGTTAAAAAAGTAGCTGCTACAGCAAACTTTAATAAGTAGGGTGTGATCGTTTTCATAATTTATGGTTTTAAAAGTTTTTTAATTTCTTCAGAATAAAATAGGTTGATGTTTCTGTCAACGAACTTTTTTAAAAGTTCTGATCCCAAATCGGTCAGATAATAGTATTTTCTGTCAGGCCCTTTATTTCCTTTGCGAAGTTCGTGCTTTAATACTTCAATTAGTTCGTACTTCCTTAATGCACGGTACAGGCTTTGCTCTTCACAGGTAATGGTTCCATTTGATTTGGTCTCTACAAAATCTTTTATTTCATCTACATACTTTGTGCCTTCTTGTAACGAAAGGAAAATCCACAAGGTTAATTGTCCTTTTTTGTATGTGTCTTCCCAAGAAGATAAAAGTTCGGTCAATTTTAATTCATTTTCCATACTAAATAATATGTATTATACAAATTGTATAATACAAATGTAATAGTAATTTTGTTTTGAACAAAAAATTTTTAATAAAAGTTGGTTTAATTTAATTATAAAATGTTGTAGAAGTTTAGCATAAAAGGCTTTTAATATGTTATTTATTGATACAACCAACTTAACTTTGGTACTACTTTTATATTTAGAGACAGTTGGATAAGGAAGTGGTCAAAGCATTTATTTCTGTTTTATTCAACAGTATTAATATTAACCGTACCAACAACTTTGTAACCTTTATTAATCAACAATTCTATTGGTAATTCTACAAATTTATGCAAGTACAGGCAATAATTTTTTCTAAGATTAATTTTTAATCAGTTTTTTGTTATACGCTTTATTTAAGCATTTTTTTTCCAATAAAGGTACTTTTTCCTAACAGATAATTAATTGCTCTCTCAATTATTCGATCTCTACTTTCCTCTGTTTTTAATAAGGTAATGTAGCGTACCATTTCTTTTTTTGCAGAAGGAGATAAACTATCAAATTTAAACTTTGCTATTTCATTATTGTTTAGCGCTTCAATTAATTTAGGATGTGGCTTTATTGTCCTGTCAGATAGATCATATTCAACGGTGACTTCAATGGTTTCTCCAATACGTTTTGGCGAATCTTTAAGCATGGATAAATTTATGTAAAGTCGCCAAATGCCTTTGTATTTGACTAAAGTTTGTAAGTATGGTAATCCATTTACTGTTCCTTTAATTGGTATATGTCCCTTATCTTTACCAGTTTGAATAAAAATTTCCGTAAGAATGATCTCTGGTATTTGAACGTAAGGATTAATTCCAATTATTTCTATAACCGCATTAAAAAAATAACTTTTCATTTTTTTAATTATTCATTAATAATATTGTTTGTAATACTGGTTTTGGCAGGAAATTACTTTTGAAGTGCCGTTATTTAGAACTAATGTAATTATAAAAGTATTTAATAAGTTCTGTTTTTGCACAGTTCATGTTAACGATTCGTTGTTCTCGATTTTAATTTAGCGTGGCTGTTGTTGTATATTTTTCCTTTCTTCGGGTGTGTAAATTTTAATGCCGACCAAGTATCATTAACGCTTAAACAGGTACTTTCTACCAAGCCAAATTCATACCCTATTTTTATAACTATTGGTAAAGTGAGGTCGGTATCCAACTGTCTGCCTTTTGGCCACGATACCCATAGCATTCCTTCTAATTTCAAATGCGCTTTCAGTTTAGGAAAAAGTTCCGTCTGTTCAGCATGTGTTTTGGCAAAAAAGTGAATGTAATCAAATTCGCCTTTTAAGGTTTTTGATATATTGAGTTCAGGTAGATGCATGTCTTCAACGGCTTCTTTGGGTGCGTTTTCAAAATAGGTGGATTTTTTTTCCTTGATACCCATTTTTTGAGCTACGGTTCTCATCGGTTCATAGATTTTAAAATCTCTAAATAGTGTGGATTGTACATAATACCCAAAATGTTGCCAAAGGGATCAACAACTGAAGCGGTGATAAATCCGTCTTCTCTTTCGGTTATTTTTTCGTATTCCGTGGCGCCCATTTTTACTAACTTTTCAAATGTTTTTTTTATATCGTCCACATGCCAAAACACAACGGTACCACCTATTTTATCAGAAGCCAACTTAGGCTGGTATTTCTTGTCAATAATACCCAACTCGTGTTCAAAATCTCCAATACGGAACTCGATATAAGCAGGATTTTCCTTATCGGGAAAAATGTAATACGGATCGATTCCTAAGAATTCTGTATACCATTTTTTTGCTTCCTGTAAATTGTCGGCAAAAAAACTAACGGTTGCTAATCCTTTCAATGTTGTTTTTTTCGTTTCCATAGTTTGATGTTAAGTGTTGTTGGTTAAAATGACGGCTAACTTTTAGGGAATTTGCGATGTTGAGCACTTTTAAATCGAAACTTTTAACTAAAATACAAATTTTCTATCCAAACGCAAAACGTGAACTTTGTACGATCATTGCAGATGATGCCGAGAAATTATTTGATTTTATTTCTGGTTCTGCACTGATTCCGTATATGGAAAGACTATTAGAAGAACAATCCGAAATTTTCATAGGCGAACTCAAAAAAAGAATAGAAAAAACATTCTCAAAATTTCCTGTAATTTATTCTTTTAAACGGTTGTTGCTTATGGCAAAATGTAAGATAGTAACTGTTGTTTTAATAGAAATATCAAAAATTGTTATACAAAATCAATATATTAAGTTAAAAAACATAAGATAATTCAAATTAAAATGCATATCTTTATAAAAAATTATACAAACAATGTTTACCGAAACAGATTTAATGCTGATAAGGGAGGGTTTGCTACAAAAATTAAATGAAGATTTTAAAAGATTTCGCAGACATAGCGAAGAAAACTTAAAGATTTTAAAAATCGTAGGAAAAATAAATTTGTACATGCAGGTACAGGTTTAAATAATATCTCACTGAACCCCCGGCTTTTCTACAAGCTGGGTTTTTATTTTTTCAGTCACACTAGTTGCAGATTATTTATACTCATCGGTAATTTTATAAACTGAATAAAAAACACACTCATTAACCTACCAAAGCAATGAGTGTGTAAAATTCTGTTCTTCAAAACTAACGATACAATTCCAATAGTTGTGCCGATATATCTTACACGTCTTAACTTTATCTAAATACCGGTATCATTGGCTTGTAGTAGCTGTTTAGATAAAATAATAAAATAAGTTCCTTTTTTTTTAATTGTTTAAAAGTTCTACGTTTTGTGAAAATTTTCACGTTGTATTTTATTTTTTACTATTATCTTCATGTCCGATCTTTATACGCTTGCTCACTGATTAAAAGTAAGAAGTGAAACAGCTTAACGTTCGCCATCATTCCTTTCAAGTTCCAATAACGATGTATAAGGATCGCCTGTAAGGTTAAGTTCCAAGGCAAACGCAGCTTCCGTTTTAAATCCCTGATTTTTCAGGTTGATAATGCGTTGTCTCAATTTCTCTCCATATTGCTGTAGTAAGTCATATTCAATAATTAGGTGCCTGTATGCTAATTGTTGTTTTGTGGGAATGTTTTGACCGAATAGTTCTATTTCAAAATCTTGTGTTACAAAGTTGGCTACAATACAAAAATTACCGTTAATAATCACTTCTCTTATTGTAAAGTTATGTTCACTGGCAAAATTGTTTTCAACTATTTCAACAAATTCTTTACTGCTGTTAAAAAAGCATATAATGTCTAAATCACTGCTGGCTACATCAATTGTAAGTGGTATTGTACCTACCAGTATCGGGTCAAATTTTTTTAGTTTTAATAATATCTTATAGTCATTCAATGTAGTGTATGCCTGCCTTTGTCTGTAGGTACCATATTTCAAATAGGCTATATTCTCAAAATCCATAATAAAAGTTTATGTTGTATATAGTTGGCTTTGTAATTCTTTAAAATTAATAATTTTAGCAGTAAACTAAAAAAGTAAATAACGATATGTTGCTTGTAAACTGGTCAGATAAAAACAATTTACAAAAGCTTGTCGCTGGTTTTTATAAGTCTAAATCGAATTATTCTTTTACTTCAAAAAATCTATAATTAGCTCAGCGGTTTCATTTGGTTTTTCTGAAAGAATAAAATGTCCGCAATCTTCTATTTTCTCAACTTTAAAGTCTGTTGCTACATTTGGTAGCCAAATCTTCAGCATCTCAAATCCACTGCCTCCAATGCCAATCACAGGTAAATTTAGCTTACTGTATGTTTTGCTGTCTTCAATATCCTGTGGTATTGTTTGATACCACGCATTAGACGCCCGTATTGCATTTTTTTCGTTATAGGCAGATGTGTAAACCTCTCTGTCAAATGTTGTCATGCTGTTGTGGTTTTTTAACAAATTATCAAAAAGCCAGTCTATTATTACGTTCATCTTACCTTCTAAAAGTTGTTCAGGTAGTTCTTTAACCTGATTAAAGGCAAGCCACCACGGATAAACATAATCTGCTCCTAAAATCGGTAGCATAGGCAGGTTGTACATACCCGCATCAGGATGGGGTGTATCAAGCATGATAAGTTTTGAAGTTTTCTCCGGATAATTAACAGCGAAGCTATACGCCACGTGAGCTCCTATATCATGTCCGGCAATATGTACTTTTTGCAAGCCTAAATTTGTTACTAGTTCGTATACGTCTTTAGCCATATTCCTTTTATCATATCCGTCCAAAGGCTTGTCAGATTGTCCCATACCTCTCATTTCAACAACAATTACTTGATAGTTTTCAGCCAGTGCAGGCATTATCTTGTGGTAAGCCCACCATGTTTCCGGATATCCCGGAATTAACACTAATGTTTCACCTTTTCCACCTGTTAAATAATGTAATTTTGTGCCGTTTACGGTAGCGTAATTGCTTAAAAAATTTGGGACTGATTCAATCAGTTTGCCTATAGCTGAATGTACTGTTGTTTTCATGTTGTTTAAATTTACTGATGCTGTTAAGGTATTTGGTATAGCTAATGTTGCCAGCATTAAACTTCCCTTTTTTAGTATTGCGCGTCTGTCCATATCAAATTTATTAAATTCTTAATTGTCAGAACAAAGCTAAATAGTAAATTTGCTACCAGCAAGTATGTAGTATACTGCATACTTTCATATTTATAGAAAATTTAACATATGATGTTAATTAGTCAGTTATCTAAAGAAACGGGGATACCCGTAGGAACGATTCGTTTTTACGAAAAAGCGGCATTAATCAGCGGGGAAAAAAAGAAGGAGGTTACTACAAATAATTATGTGTATTATGGCGAAGATGTAATAGATAAACTAAGGTTTATTCAGATGGCGAAAGCGGTCGGATTTACATTATCAGAAATTAAAGAGGTTGTAGATGCATGGTATCAAAAGCTAATTAGCAAAAAGGCTAAAATAGAAGTACTTGATAAAAGATTGCTTGAAATAGCAAAAAAAATAGACGAACTAAAACAAATGCAGAAACAGATTAAGCTGTGTAAAGAAAATATTCAAAGGGAAAAGGGTAAGGGTAAATAAGGGTAAGGGTAAATAAATGTTACGTTTTCTGTGAACTTTGTTGGTGAAGAAAGAATTCGTAATTCCCTCACTTTATCAATTAAGTGTAAGTAAATAGCAGATATTACAACATTCTTTTTCAATTTTTTTGCTTTTATATTAAAGTTTATGATATGTATTTGCAATTTTTAAAGTAAAGCGAAATACATTAAAAAAAGAGGTTGAAGTAAGAAACTTGCAACCTCTTTAATAACCAAAAAAACACTTATGAATTCAAATATAGTGAATTTATCTTTTGTGTTTTATTAATTTAATTATAATTCTTATACTTTTATGTTACTGACTAAAATCGATAAAACGCTATCATATAATTTGGTACCTCAATAGTCAGATAATTAATCAAAATCAAAAAAATCAGATAGAAACGATTTCTTTTTTCGGGGGTATTGCTGATCGTATTTTTCCTTACCGTTATAATTTCCATCTCGGCTTTCATAACGCTCTTTGTCATTAATTCTTTCAGTGTGCTGGCTGTAACGTTCTCCCGGCTTCTGACTAGATGCAAACTCCAGCAGTTTGTCTAATTCGCCTCTGTCTAACCATACACCTCTGCACGATGGGCAATAATCTATTTCAACAGTTTGCCTTTCGGTAATCCGCAGCGTTTCATTACAATTGGGACATTTCATAGTTATTAAGAATTAGTGTTTTTAGCTTTCTCAAATTTATGAAATTAAACAATCTAAAGATTGTTGAAATAGCTAGTTTATATATATTTTAACACCAAGGTTTACCATACTACTCTGTAGCATAGTATTTTTTTCGCTCACATTTTTTATTACAATAAACGTTACAGTCATACATATTTTTAATATAAGTTTTTTTTATAAATGTAAAAATAATGTAAAGGAATGTTTCAGAATAAATTTGTTTTATATATTTGCATAACTAGTTATGTAATTAATTATGTTTAAAAGCTATAGAATGCAGAATACACAAAGAAAAAAACTTGCAGAAGAACATGAAAAAGCGCATTGTAACAAATGTTCAAAAGCGGCAGCTTATGAAAATGTATAATGCAGTAACCGAAAATGTTGGAAAACAAAAAAATTAGCCTGCACATCACTCATAGCCTTAATGGAAACAGAAAAAAGATAAAACGTAAGTTACCTTATAATAACTTAACGAATACTCAGAAAGTAATAAGTAATCAAATAAACCAAACAACAAAAATAGTATGTCAGTCCATACAGATGATAAAAAGAAAATAACCACGATTCAGCTCAAAAAGATGAAGCGTAACGGAGAAAAGATAAGCATATTAACAGCTTATGACTATTCAACGGCAAAAATAATAGATCAGGCAGGTATCGATGTGATCCTTGTTGGCGATAGTGCTTCAAACACCATGATAGGCAATCCTACAACCTTAGCCATCACACTAGATGAAATGATATTATATGCAAAATCGGTGGTAAACGCAACAGAACGAGCATTGGTCATTGTCGATATGCCTTTCGGAACCGTAGCAGGCAATCCGTTAAAATCCCTTGAAGCCGCCATTCGTATGATGCGTGAAACAGGAGCAGATGCCATTAAGGTAGAAGGCGGAGCAGAGATAAAAGAAGATATCAGAAAAATAATTCATGCAGGTATTCCCGTAATGGCACATTTAGGCTTAATGCCACAATCTATAAACAAATACGGAACGTACGCCATTCGTGGCAAAGAAGAAGCAGAAGCAAAGAAACTTATTGAAGACTGTCTTTTAATGGAAGAATTGGGGGTATTCGGGATATTGCTTGAAAAAATCCCTGCAAAAGTTGCCACCGAAATTTCTGAAAAATTAACGGTTCCTACAATTGGTATCGGGGCAGGATCGGGAACAGACGGACAGGTATTGGTTATTCAAGACGCAATGGGTATGAACAAAGATTTTTCGCCCAAATTTTTAAGGCGGTACGCTGACCTGCAAACAATAATAACGCAGGCGGCACAACAGTATATTGCCGATGTAAAAACAAACAAGTTCCCAAACGATAAAGAAAGTTATTAAACGCAAAAAAGATAAAGAAATGGATATTTTCAAAAAAACAGGAAAAATGGCGTTGGGCAGCCGCTTACGTTTACTTACAGCAAAAGTAACCGAAGATGCCGCTAAAATCTACGAGCTTTATAATGTAGATTTTTCACCGAAATGGTTTCCCGTATTCTTCGTACTTTATGACGAAGGAGCAAAAACCATCACCGAAATAGCCGAACTAATCGGGCATTCCCAACCATCCGTTACAAAAATTGTAAAAGAAATGGCAAAAGCAGGATTGGTTAAAGACAATCTCAAATCACTAGATAAGCGTAGGAACATTGTAGGGTTAACACAAAAAGGAGATAAAATAGCTGAAAAAGTAATAAAGGTACAATGTGCCGATATTGACGTTGCCATTGACGGCATCATTTCCGAAGCCACCCACAACCTTTGGGAAGCATTGGAAGAATGGGAGTTTCTATTGCAGCAAAAATCAATCTTCAAAAGGGTGCAGGAACAAAAAAAATTGCGCGAGAGTAAACATGTTCAGATTGTGGAATATCAACCAAAGTATAAAGAAGCTTTCAAATTCCTTAATGAAGAATGGATTTCCAAGTATTTTGAAATAGAAGAAACCGAGACAAAGGCATTAAACAATCCTGAAGAGTATATTTTGGGAAAAGGAGGAAAGGTATTTGTAGCTTTATATAATAACGAACCGCTCGGAGTTTGTGCTTTAATAAAGATGAACGACCCCGACTATGATTTTGAAATGGCAAAAATGGCGGTATCGCCAAAAGCACAAGGCAAAAATATGGGCTGGTTATTGGGGCAAGCGGTTATCCGTTCAGCAAAAGAATTGGGAGCTTCCAAATTATACCTTGAAAGCAACACCCTTCTGAAACCTGCCATCAACCTGTATTACAAAATGGGCTTCCAGAAAATAGCAGGACGACCAACACCATACAAAAGAGCCAATATTCAAATGGAATTAGTATTGAACGATAAAAAACAAACAAAATGAAAAATGTAGTAAAAAAAGAAAACGGCGTACCAAGACAGTTCTTAGGCGTTTATTTCGTAGTGCTTTCCATTGGTAAAGATACGATGGTGGCAAAGATGCTTTACAAAGCAACCGATTTTATACCGTTTCACAAACACCCGAACCAACAAAGCGGTTATGTCATTTCGGGCAGATACAGACTTAAGTTTGGCAGAGAAGAATATTCATTATCCGAGGGCGACACCTATTCTATTCCAGTCGATGTGGAGCATTCCATTGAAATCATAGAAGCTGGCGAAGTCGTGGACGTATTCAGCCCCATAAGACAGGATTATTTGTAACATAAAATAGAATATAAAATGTACGAAAATATAAAACAGAGCTTTGACAAACAAGGTTTAATGAAAACGTTAAATGCTCAACTGGCAGAAGTAGAAAACGGAAAGGTAAAAATCACCTGCGCGTTTTCGGAGGGATTGACACAGCACCATGGCTTTTTCCACGCAGGAGTAGCCACCAGCATTGTAGATAGTGCCTGCGGTTATGCAGCCATGACGATGATGCCCGAAAATACCGAAGTATTGAGCGTTGAGTTCAAAATCAACTTTATGAAACCTGCAAAAACAGACAAGCTCATTGCCATTGGTAAGGTGTTGCAATCGGGCAAAACACTGACCATTTGCGAAGGATATGTTTACGACAGCAACCAAGAAAAACTCATAGCCAAAATGACCGCAACAATGATTGCCGTACAACAGTAACAGTCCTTTATTACCATAAAAATCATTGGTTATACCGCCCGGTCGCTCAATATTATTTCAATGGCAATAAAAAAAAGTGTTATATTTAAGAGTATTGTGATTGATGGCAAATGCTGTTTATGTAGCTTACCGAATGGTGACTATGCACCACCTTTTTATATTGGCTGTGCCATTGCCGTTTCGGTACATTCGTATAGTATATATACAACAAATGACAAAGAAACACAATAAAAAAAACAAAAATAACAGAAAGTCAGACAACTTTCCAGATACCGTACAAACTTATAATCTTATTATGACACAAAAAGTAGCTATCATCTATCAGACAGAAACACCACCGGCAAAAAAGGCATTATTAAGCCGATGAAACCAGGCGGATATTCAGACAGTGGCGGTGATATTGCCTATTCACTCCAACAACAAAGCATCCCTATTATAACACCTGTTCAAAATCCTAAAATAGCAAGGGATCTGGATTGGGTATTTCCAGACACAATTGCAGGAATACAATCAGCCATTGATAAAGGAGCCACCATTATCTGGCTCAATACCGTTTTATACAAAGGGCATCCCATTGAAGATTTTATTAAAAAAGGTATTTCAGTCGTCGGCCAGATTCCAGAAGATGTAGACTTATATGATGATAAGTTTATTACAAACAATTTACTTAAAACAAACGGCCTGCCTATACCAAAATCTGCCATCATAACGCGCGAAAACGTGAGCAGTTATCTGTTGGACTTTCCTTTCCCAGTGGTAGCAAAGCCTCTTCGTGGCAGGGGAAGTCAGGGCGTTTCTGTCGTAAACAGTAACGAAGCACTAACAGTCTTACTCCAACAAATGTTCAGATCCAAAAGCTATGGCGAAGCCTTGTATGTAGAAGAGTTTTTATCGGGGCAGGAAATTACCATTACCGTAATGCCAAAGGGAACATATACCATCAGTGGAATTACCGAAACAAAGAACGATTATTGGGCTTTACCGCCTGTAAAGCGTTTCAATCATCATAACGGTATTGCCCCCTATAACGGAACGGTTGCCGTAATCAATAATAGCGAGGTGCTTACCGATGAAGAATTACAGCAAACCGCCATCAGAAAACTTTGCAAACAATGTGAGCAGGCTGCCAAATTAGTAAATGCAAAAGCACCCATTCGTATCGATTGCAGAGCCAATGAAGAAGGTAAATATTTTCTGTTTGACCTTAATATGAAACCAAATATGACAGGTGCTTCACGTCCGCACCGCCAAGAACAGGATAGTCTAACCGCATTGGCAGCGCGCAAAATTGGATGGAGCTTTGACCATTTGATACTTAATATGCTTCATCAGCATTGGAAAGAATAACAAGACAATCAAATTTCAATGATCTAAATGGCCTATATTGAATGCCTTGTCCTAGCATAGGTTACGTAAATACTTCGTACGTTTATTTGCCTCATGGTCAATTAATGAGTCCTGAAATATATTGTCATTGTGTGGAAATTATGAAGCATCAGAAATATGATTGCAGTCAAAATAAAAAACCAACGTCTATAGGGGAGATTGAAATAAAATGAATTTCCAATCAGTCTGATTCCTGTTAGCCATAACAATGGAGTATATGCAGGTGCCATAAATCCAAAAACGTTAGTACTAAATCTGCTGTCAGGAAAGTAAATCAAGACAAGCCAAGAGGCAAAATATAATATTGTCCCACCTACATATAAAATAAATCCCCGTTTCTGTTTAAATGTTGAAATACTTAGAGGCATCAGTAAAGTAAGCATGAAAATCAATGTCCTTGAAATATTTTCAGCATAGGTCAGCAAAGCAGGAATGTCTTTCCAAAATATATCGGGTTGAAAGTCTTTGGGCAATTTATTTGTCAAGGCAATATTCCATGCCATAATTGGTAGTGTCAAGAGGAAACAGTTAAGGGGATATTTTTTTATAGTTTCTAAATTCATTCTATCGCCATTGTGTTGTGTCTGTTACGCTAAGTTATCTTACACTTCACGGTAATGTTTTGCGTGTATAAGAAGTAGCTAAATAAAAAGCATTTCACTTTCAGTTTGGTACGCACTTTTATTAAAACAACAGAATCTTGATTTAGCACTGAACCACTATCTTTATACATGAAGTTAGTGGCTGGCATTCTTGTCAATTCAATTGTTTCGTTTTCTTCCATTTTCGTATTCTGTCCTTTGCGTTTTTGAATGGTGAAGAAGTATTAAGCTGTATCATTTTTCCAAAAGTCCATTTGTCATACCAAGCCATTTCATAAAGTTCTACATTCGTTTTACTTTTTGTAAAATTCTTTAGCAGAGTCTAAGTTGTCTGATGGCAAAAAGAAATTGTCGTAATTACTAATCATGCTCATAATTTTTCGTTTTTTATTTGTGAAAGGTCAAGTCCCATTTTAGTAAATTCTTTTTGTCCTTTTTCCGTGATATAAAAATGTTTATTTATGGGCTTATCTTTAGCTATCCATTTTTTCTCAATAAATGTTTCTAACAATAACTCGCCAAGTTTCCCGCCAATATGCTCAAAACAAAGTTTTGCTGGTTTAATGTCTTTAGTTGCAGTCATTTTTTAGTTTTTTGCCAAAGATATTGGTTTCTAGACTGGTCCGAAATGATATTTGTCACTTCTTAGATCGTTATTTATACTTGCCAATAACGTTAAGCCGCTAAGCGAGGTTGCGTCAAAGCGGACTGAATTCGCTCTGCCAAAATATAAAATTCTTCGTGAGCACCAAACGTCCGGCGACTTAAAATCAACAATTTTTGGTAATCTATCATTAGTGTTGGTAAAATTTGAAACTCTTATAAACCCTGTATTTATAAACCACAAAATGGTTTATTTATGTAAGTGGCTTAAAACGTTTAAAAATGACAAATGGTAGTAACTCATGTATCAAACGTATTCATGAAATTTTAATGCACAGAATATTAAACGTAGCTACCATACTGGATAATGCAATGGAGATCCCGAAGACAGATATTCCCATTGCAAATAATACGGTAAACTAAACAAATTTTACAGTTTTTATTTAAATCCTATTATTAGTTTACGGTTTATATTTAATCCTGTAATTGGTTTACAATTATAGTGTTTTTTTAATAATAGTGAGGTGATCGTTTGCAGAAATAATTCAATTTTCCGATTTATCGCTAGAATGATTAAAGACCAAGAAAAGCAGCCAAATTATAGTATGCGACAAGCTGCTTTATATTTTTTTACAGTTGTAAAAACAGCAAAGCTTACAGTGACGGTTAATTCTGCTATTTTTTTTATATTTACAGAATAGTAAGTATACAATTTTAAAGTTTTAAATGCATTTTTTTATGAATATTAAAATGAAATGAATTCGTAAGTGAAGAGTTTAAAGAATATAATGATCAGGGCGCAGCATAAATAATAAACGCATGAATACAACCTGTAAAAACTGTAATAACGAATTTAACGGCAATTACTGCAATAATTGCGGCCAGTCGGCAAAAGTACACAGAATTGATGTTCATTTTCTTATGGAAGATATAGAACACGGCATTCTGCATTACGACAAAGGTATCGGTTACTCGTTAAGAAGGTTGTTCGATAAACCCGGTGCAGAAATCCGTAATTATATTTCAGGGAAAAGGGTAGGGCACTTTCGTCCGTTATCTCTGGCTATTATTCTTGCAACGGTATATGCACTGATCTACCATCTGGCAGATGTTAAAATAACAGGTACCAATGATGGTGAATCAATACAGCATTTAGAAAGGGTAATGAAGTATTATTCTTGGTATGTTTTATTTACCATACCGGTATTTGCCTTTGCAACAAAAATCACTTTTAAAGTAAAACAGTTAAACTTCTGGGAAATAATTATTTTTGAAGCATTTAAAAGCAGTCAGCGATTGGTGGTTCACATTTTGTTCCTTCCGGTATTTTATATGCTTTCTGCGCATACAGGTTTTATTTCAGTAGCAAACTATGCCCTTTTAACGCTTGATTTTATGTTGATTTTATGGACGAATACCCAATTCTTTAATCATCTTAAATTATCGCGTGTTGTTGCCAAAAGTCTTTTGGCATACCTTATTCATACATTAATAATATTAGCGTGTTTGGTAATTCTGGTTCTTTTAGGTAACTACCTTTCTGTTACTATTATTTAAATTGATTTAGAACAGTTTTTAAATCTGTAGTGTCCGTAACAGTTGCTCTCGCGTAGCAACCATTTTTATAAAAAGCAGTAACCTAAAAAACGCATCGCGGTTGTGGTTGTAAAAGGCTACTTTTTTGCTTTTGTACCAAAAGGGCAGCGTTTAACCAGATAGCTTATCGTGTTGTGATATGAATCTGCTTCCGATCCGAATGCTTGCCTTGACTGTGAATAAATGGTAGCTCCAGTATCGCTGTAAAAGCTAAGGTCTATCTTTGTATCATAGTCGGTTTTAACGGTTGCTGTGTTAGAGGTGTAAGTACTTCCAGAAGCTTTTGCCGAATCTTTGTTTTTGTCTTTTGTCTCTGTTGCTTTACCGTTGTACGTGGTAACACCGCTTTGGTAGGTAGACGATCCCTTTGTTGTTACAGTTGCAGTACCGTATACCACATATTCAACCCCAAGCAGTTCTGCCATTTCGGTAGGTGTTTTAGAATCTCTGGTAGTATGGTGTAAACCGGCTTTTGCAAGCAGGCTGTTGGTAGTCATTAGGTCTTGTAGCTGTAGTTGTGTGGTATTTGTTTTTAATGCATTGTAGGTATCTGACTGTAGTTGCTGTCCCATCGCTACAGGATCAAGTGCGGCTTCGTTTGTAATATAGTTAAAAGGCAATACTGCTATTTTTCCTTTGCGTTCTGCGGGAGATACGGTAGGTAGTTTTTCGGCCGATGCAGATTGGTTGAATATTTCTTTGCGTCCGCTTTCAAACACTATTTCGTTTATTTCTGCTTTTTTAAACTCATACTCCAAACTTTCTCCTTTATAAATAAATTTAACGGCGTCATCTCTTACGGCTATAACTTTTCCTTCTCTCTTTTCGCCGTTCAACATGGTAATTTTATCTTGCGCATGTACGTCCATAAAGCAAAGGTTCACTAAGAACAGTAAAAACATGATTTTTGTGGGTAGTAATTTCATAATTAATCTGGTTTAAATGATTGGTTTAATAGTAGTTGGGATTGCTGTATTATCGTAAAATTAATAATTTTTTGGCTACATACAGTATGTAAACAATAGTTTTAAATAGGTGTATTTTAATTTACAATAAGATAATCTTATATTGTTTTTTTAATTATGTAGCTGTAGAAAGCTGTTGCTCACTTGTCTTTTTACTAATTTCCAATTTCATTACTGCTGTTTCCAGCTTAAGCTTTATAATTGTTTAACAAATATTCCCTTACAGAAACTCCTCCAACATACCAACCGCCTTCAACTTCTCATTACGCTCATTTGTGCTAAACCGCAGAATAGGAAGTGGTACGTACCAAGAATTAAGTCCTTTATTTTATCTTTTAAAAGAAGGTATTTACGCTAATTTCCTTCAAAATCAAAAGCACAATCACTCATTTCAGAGAAATCCAAAGCGGTATTTAAGCTTTAAGCGAGATTCAAAACGGTGCAGTCTTCGTTAAAACACATAGGGTCGCGTTAGCGATCATTCCGATAGGTTAGGCTACAAACAAGATTTTGACCGCTAAAAGCTTGACCGCAAAAAAAGATTTTTGGTACTTTTTATCTTTAAAAATCGTAAGATTCACGACTTCCAAGCAGTAAAATAATGCCTGGGCGTAAAGTACAGCGAAACCGAAATAGATATATTACTGAAATAAAGATATCGAAGTAGAATATTTCTATCATTCCAAATTTCCGTCAGTTCTAGCCCAGTCGAAAATAAAAAGAAGTATATATTAAAAACCCGTTGCTATTTTCTAAACCTTTAACGCATCAATCAATGCGGCATCTTCATTTTCTTTCCATTGATCGTTTTCCAAATGGGCATTTTTTAAGGTATTGAATCGCTCTAATTTTTCTGTATCACCTTCTTCTCCGCTAAAATAAGGAAATACATCTGCAATAGCTGATTCTGATATAGCAGGAATGGTATAATCGCCCATGGTGTTTTTCATGACTATAACGGTATTGTCGAAGGCTTCTTTTACGTCATTGGCCTGTATCAGTAAATAAAAATTTGTTTTTCGTTCTTTACCGCTTTCTTCATCATAAGCCAATAACGAAATTTTAGATTTAAACCAACGGTCTGCATTTTCAAATGGATGAATTTCTGCATAATTCGCCATAGTAATGTTGGTAATCTTAAATTCTTCACTAATAAAAGCTTTCATTTCCTCGTTTATTCTCTTTTCGGCTTCTGTATACGTTAAAGCATCAACTAAATAGGGTTCTGTAACTACCTTTTGCTTTCCGGTTTCATCTAATTTTCTATATTTTACTTTACATTCGTACCACGTTGCACTCATCTCTTTATTTTTTTAGGATGGCAAAGATAGGTGTAAAAGCGAAGAAGTAAAGTCTGTTTTTTAAATAGATATTCACAATTTAATGTGATTCTTTGGGTAGAACAGATAAAGGTAACAAATTGCAGTGTTTTCCCTATTTATTCCCTTTTTCCCATTCCCATAAATCCCCGGTCACTGAGCCTGTGGTTGCTGAGTTTACCGAAGCATCGAAGTATGTTTGCCCAGAGTGAATTTCAATTGGTAAAATATATATAAGTTCTTCTTTGCTGTCTGGATTGATGATAGTAGAAAAAAATATCAAAATAAACAAGGTTTTCTTTCGGTCGTAACCGTTGTTTATATAACATTTAAAAATATATATATTATTCTTTTGTAAACTCAATCTGTGCACCTCCCTGAAATAAAGTCATTGTTTTATTTTCGGGGTTAAATTCAAATTTTGCACCTACTTGGTCATACTTAAATTTATCTTTATCGGTTGCTTCTAACGGTAAGGCTGGCTGGTTTGTTCCTTGTGCAAATAATATGTTACCATCTTTGGTTACGGTAACTTTTAAGGGGGTTTGTTTAGACCCATATACTCCCAAATACTTGTCAAGATCATTTGAAGTTAAATGGTAGCTGGTGAAAGTAGGTATTTCGTATGGTTTGTTGAAAACAGCACTTAGTACGGCAATAGAAATATCATTCGTTTTAAAATTTGTCCCGTTCGAGGTTAAGGCATACGATATTTTTTCGTCGACAAAATGTGAATAGACCGATGTAAAACCATCTATTCCACCAGTATGCCCGTATCCGATATTTTTGTAGAAAGGAATTTTAAACAGCCCTATACCGTAACCATCATTAATAGTCATCATCAGTTCAAGGTTGGCAGCTTTCAGAAGTTTTCCTCCAAATAAAGCATCAGCAAATTTTGTCAGGTCGGTTGGAGTAGAGATTAGCGCACCTGCTCCTAATGGTATGGTATAATCTGTCTCTGTTTCGGGTTTCCAGGTTCCAACATAATTATATGATTTGGTTTCGTTAAGGCTTGTATCAACCTTACCAAAAACGTATGTATTTGTTAAACCAACAGGTTTCACAATGTATTTATTTAATAACTCGGAAAACGATTCGGAAAACGATTTTTCAAGAATGTAGGTTAAAATAACGTAATTAGAATTACTGTATTCTGCTTTACTGTCAGGGGTAAAGTCACTACCACCTTTAGAAATAATCTCTATCATTTCTTTTTCGGTTTTCGGTTGTGTGTTCCAGCTTAAATAATCGTCATCGTTTGTGAAATTGTGTATTCCACTTCTGTGATTTAGCAACTGCTTTACCGTTATCTTACCGGAATTCGGAATGGTAGGAAACCACTTGTCTATGGTTTGGCTTAATTCTAATTTATTATTTTCAACTGCCTTTAAAACCAAAACTGCCGTGAATGATTTTGATATAGATCCAATTCTGTATTTTGTTTTATCGGTTGCTTTTATCTTTCGCTCTACATCTGCAAAGCCTACAGATTTTTTATAGATAATTTCCCCGTTTCTTGTAACACTCAAACTCCCCATGAATTTGTCATTTTGTTCAAGTGCTTCAAAGTAACTGTCTAACTTTTTCTTGTCAAATGTTGTTTGTGCAAGGCTTAAATAACCTAACGCAAGAAATACTAGTGTGGTTAAAATACTTTTTTTCATCATTATCATGTTATTTTAGTTTGATTATTAGAATAACGCTAATTCGGTCAGTCACGAATATAATAATTTTTTCCTAATTCGCTGGTCAGTGAGTCTGCGGTTGCTGAGATTATCGAAGCATCGAAATACCGAACTGACCCATTCCACAATTCCTTTATTACCTAAACAAATTATCAGTTCAAAAAAAAAGGACTGCCCCATCAGAGACAATCCCTCTTAAGTTAATAATCGTTTTTCTTGTGGAACCATTTGGCTGCCACTGCCAGCAGTCTGCCAAACAGGTAGCTCGTCAGCGTACCTATAACTGCCAGCGCAACAGTCTTAAATACATCTGCCTGTAAAAGGCTGTACGAACACGAAAGCAGCATTCCGCCCATAAACCAGTTCCTGCCTTCAGCCATTGCCTTCTTTTTTAACCGCAGCTTTTGTGTCATCAACAGTGATCTGCGATACTGCCGACAGCACACCTCCGGCAACTGCCAGATAACCTGCAATGTTTACCACTGCTACCGGCAATCCTATCGGCGCAGTTAAAATAGTTCCTGCTACGGCTGCCAGTACAAGTCCTACGGTACGCAGAGTTTTAAAGAATTTGGGAGTCGGTGCCATTGCACGATCCATTACATTATTGTTTTCCATTTTCTGAAGTATTAGAGGTTACACATAATTTAATTTGTCCGCTTGTACGGTACGGTTCCAAGGCGTCTGTAAGTACCTGTAGTGCCTTTCTCGACAGTATGCCTTTTCCCTCGCCTGTAATTTTGGTTACCGGTGCAATACAGCCCTGCAGTTCCTTCTGCGCATCGTTCGCTGGGTGTATCAGTATGCCGCTGCGGTTGGGAACATCAAGCAATACAAAGTGCCATTTGAATTTCTCCGAATATCTTTTTCTCAAAATATAGGTTCCTTCAGGTATGCACGACATACGCTTTTTGTTTTCGCGCCAAGGCAGCTCAATGGTATAGGCTATGTGCTTTCCGTTCAAGGTAAGCTCACCACACACGGCCGTTGCCAGATAAATACGTTTCAGCACCAGCATACTACTGCTTGCTAAGGTTAACCACAGCCAGCGCGTTATACGAACCGTTGTTCAGCATATAAAAAACACCGTTGATTTCTTGGTAGAATTCTACACCCAAAAGCAGTACCAGCGGCAGTGTACTTGCTGCCGTAAGTGCCAGATCAAGAGTTACCGGAGCCAGTGACGTATTATCCCACGGAATTTCTGCCGTTCCGGTATAAGCCGTCAATGAATTTCCTGCTTGGAAATCCACTTCCGAAGCACCCGCTACAATCTTAAAATGAGTGGTTCCTGCCGGCGCACTGATCATCTGTTCGGGAACAAGCTCTGGAAGTTCCACACTCACAGCTCCAGACGCACGGTCAATTGTGGCATTGTACGGTACGTAAAGCGTATTGCTTAAAAGCCCGTTGCTGTTAAACTCGAATCCGCGCAACAGTTCAAAATTCCCTTCAACCGGAGTACGCTCCCCACGGGCATTAACCGTATCGGTCTTAATAATCGTCATCAGATCCTTAACCAGCCTGCTTACCACACGTTTGTCCGACGTATTGTTCAGCATGGGTCTGAAAGCACTGCGCAGATACTTCCCGTAAGTACCGGCTCTGCCAAATTCACTTCCGTTTTCACGGGTGCGTTTAAACGCAGGATCTTTCGCCATACGCTTTTTGTCTATCCCGCCTTTTTCACGTGCCAAATGTCCGTCTTTGGTCTTGTAAAAGGTAACACCTCCCAGGGTTCCCTTAATCTTAAAAATGCCGTCTTGTGAAGCCATAATTTCTAATTTTTTAAAATGAATAAAAATGTTTGTGGTTCCTTTTTGTTGCAACAGTTGTAGGATTACCTGTGACAAAGGTGTGCATAAAACAATGTGAATATTTTCAGTCCGTTCCAAATGGCATCACATGGCATTAAGTGACTATATAGGGTCATATTTTATAGTTAAGGCTTTTACAAAGCAATGAGCCCAAAGTTCTTTTTGGGTATTTGGTTAACTCCTATTTAAGCTTTGACTGATTTTAATAAATACCGAATTAATATAGTAAATGGTCTATATACTAGCGGTATGAGCTTTTTATTAGCCTGTCCCGATTCTCGGGAAGTGTCGAACCAATGCATGAAGCGTAGGCAGATCGGGGTGCAAAGCACCGTTTCGATCAGGTAGCTTCAAAATTGAATTTCGACCAATCAAAAGGTCGCCGCAATAAAAGATTTTTGGTACTTTTTATCTTTAAAAAGTACAAAGAAACCGAAAAGTTTCTACTAGTTGAAATGGAGCATTATTAAAGAAAATAATCACGTAACCACGATAATACAAACAATAAGCCCAAGCACTTTTTGGACTATGTATTGAAGCCCCATTTTTACAGTTCGAAACTGAATGAAGACTAAAGATCATGAGAAGAGGTATATCATTAAATACTGAAAAATACCTTTTCGAGGAGGCTGTGGGGGTAATTCTAATTATAAACCGTTCATACTATTACCGAGAATCAAAGGAGTATTTTTCAATCAGAACAAAATGGTTAACATACCAGCGGTATTAAGCTTCAGGCGAGCGTCAAAACGGTGAAGTTGACGGTTAAGACCCATCGGGTCGCGAAGCGATCATTCCGATGGGTTAGGAAACAAATACGATTTTGATCGTTAAAAGCTTGACCGCAACAAAAGACTTTTGGTTCTTTTAGTCATAAAAGAACAGAAAATCCAAAATGTACTAATCAAGAACAATGGAGAATGATAATCATTAGGGATCTTTTACCTCTTGCAAGATTCACAACTTTCAAAATGTAAAATAAAGCATGGATGTAAAAGAAGAGAATCAAAAACAAAAATGTAATTGTAAAAACCAGAATGATTATTAAAAAACATAAACCTTTAAGGTTATCAAAAACCTTAATACTTATATCACTTGCAAATGAAAATGCTAACAAAAAATCCTCTAAATTTTTTTATCCCAAGGTGGGAAAGCATCAATGCAGAGCAGACTTATTTAGCAGAATAAATAAGCAATTATGAACATCAATCAAACCTTCGAACTCAAAAACGGTAACCGCCAATACAACTATTTAAAATACATACAGTATCTGCAACAGCAGGGGCGAATTCTGTATGGCAGCAGTTACCGCATCCACCCGTCACAGAGACAGCAGTTATACAGACTGTTAGTTTACGCAACAGCAAACAAAGAAGAATGCGCACTATACGGAATCAACCTTCAGAAAGGATTATTGGTTACCGGACCCGAAAACAGCGGTAAAACCAGCCTACTGCATTTGCTGAAACCATTTTTTCAAACCAACCGACAGTATATCATACGCAGCAGTAGGGAAATAGCGTTTTGTTACGAAAGATTTGGCACACATACGGTACAACAGTATATTTCTCAAGATGTACCGTACTGTTTTGATGACCTGGGACTGGAACAATTTAAGTTGGATACAGAAGTGATAAAGAAATTGTTACAGTTTCGACTACTGCATGCAGCAGATAATACCCACATTAGTACCCGATTGGATAAAGCCGCGCTTGTAGAAAAGTACGGCAAAGATTTCACCGAATTGCTCTACCGTAAGCTAAACCATATAGAATTTACCAACTCGTTTAATTTATAATGAATAGCTATGAAAAAGCACGAAGTAAGACTGTGTATTTATCCTAAAGACATCCAGCGCATCACCGGTAAAAGCTACCGGCAAAGCATCCGTATTCTAAAAGCGGTACGGCAACTATTTGATAAACCCGAAAACAGCTACGTCTCGGTTACCGAATTCTGTATATACAGCGGATTACCGTATGAGGAAGTTGCAGCATTCCTAGATTGAATATAGTAACCCGATTCAATAAATTAAAATTCGTATTAATTATTTTTCTTCAACTCATTTACCTCCTTTTTCAATTCCTTAAGCATCTCAATAATCTGTTGCTGATCGGTATTAAAATCTTCTTTTGTAAACTCTTCTGTAGCAATGCTGCAGGCATATTCCCATATCTCAAAAATATCTGCAAGCGGTATGCTGTAAGGCTCGTAAAAAAGATTGTCTGCAGCTACGGTAACGGCTTCTTCTTCAGTTTTTACAAGCCTTTTATAGGTAATACCCTCGCTTCGTGTAACAAACAGATAGCTTTTTCCCTTTTTCAGATCGGTAGCTTTTTCAAGATATTTTCCAATAATAAATGCTCCGTCTTTATAGGGAGGCATCGAATCTCCTTCAACTTGAAAAGCACGGTAGGTGCCCGCTCCCAGAAAGGGCAGGGAGATGGTTTGTAGGTTTTCAATATATTCTGGATCTGCATAACCGCTCAAATATCCCATTGATGCTTTATGTGGAATAATCTCAATAATATTCTCTCCATTATGATGCACTTTAACTGGCAGCAGTATACGGTTGTCAGGCAGTTCCATAATTTCTCTCAGCGGAATTTTACGCAGGTCGGTAGAAACCATCAGATCAATACTCACATGAAAATACCTCGATATCTTAATAAGCAGTTCCACGGGCGGCTCCGATGCCCCGTCTTCATACTTGGCATACCTGCCGCGGGTAATCACAAGGGCGTCTGCGGTCTTTTGCTGTGAGGTACCTGTTTGACTTCTCAGGTAGCGCATGTTTTCTGATAAAATAGACATTGCTATAATTTTTAGCAACAAATATAATTAATTTTGATACATCACGTACTAATTTTGTTTGGATAAAATACACATAAAATGGAACGGGCAATTGTACATATGGATATGGATACGTTTTTTGTATCGTGTGAACGGTTGGGAAACAGTAGTTTGCATAATATTCCGGTCATTATCGGCGGGGGCGATAGGGGCGTGGTGGCATCGTGTTCGTACGAAGCCCGATTTTTCGGAGTCCGATCTGCAATGCCCCTTAAAATGGCACTCCGTCTGTGTCCCGAAGCAAAGGTGATTAAAGGCGATATGGAAAAATATTCGCTGCTGTCGCGTACCGTTACCGAAATCATTGAAGAAAAAGCACCCGTGGTCGAAAAAGCAAGTATCGACGAGCACTACCTGGATATTACGGGTATCGATAAGTTTTTCGGAGCCTATCAGTGGACGCAGGAACTCATGCAGTCGGTCACCCGCCACACGGGGCTGCCGGTTTCTTTTGCCCTGTCGGTAAACAAAACGGTGGCTAAAATAGGTACGGGCGAATCCAAACCTGCCGGCAGAATCGAAATTGCTCCAAATAGTGTACGCCCGTTCCTCAATCCGCTTTCCATAAAAAAAATACCCATGCTGGGCGATGCCACCTTCCAGCTGCTTTCCCGCATCGGGGTGCGCCAGATCCATACATTAGCTGAAATGCCTGTAGAGGTACTGCAGCAGATGATCGGTAAAAACGGCATCGAGTTGTGGAAAAAGGCAAACGGTATCGATTTCTCGCAGGTAGAACCGTATACCGAACGCAAGTCGGTCTCAACAGAACATACCTTTGACCAGGATACCATAGACCTGCACATGCTTCACGCGTTCATCAGCGGTATGGTAGAAAAACTGGCGTACCAGCTGCGCTGCGAACAGTGGCTGGTTTCAACCGTGGTGGTAAAAATCCGCTATGCCAATTTCGATACCGAAACAAAACAGGCGAAAATCGCATACACTTCTGCAGACAACATCCTTACCAAAACGGTGCGTGAATTGTTTGAAAAATTGTACAGCCGCCGTATGCGCATACGCCTCATCGGTATCCGTTTTACAGGTCTGGTACGCGGAAACCTGCAGATCAATTTGTTTGAAGATACGCAGGAAATGGCTGCCCTATATCAGGCAATGGACCGTATCAAGAACCGTTTCGGATACGATAAGGTGGGGCGTGCCGCCGGTTTTAATTTTACGGCTAAACAAGCAAAGTAACCATGTATATAAACTGTCATTCCTACCACAGCCTCAGATACGGTACCCTTTCGGTAGACGATCTGGTTTCACAGGCACAAATCTGTAATGTAAAGGTGCTTGCGCTTACCGATATCAATACGGTAACGGGTATTTACGATTTTGCAAAAGCATGTAGAGAGGCAGATATAAAACCTGTTGTTGGAATGGAATTCCGATCAGATAATCGTTTGCATTATATCGGGCTGGCAAAAAACCGTTCAGGCATCGGCGAAATGTGCAGGCTGCTTACCGCACACAACTGCGATGGGGCTGAATTGCCGTTAAAAGCACCGGAATTTGAAAACGTATACATTATTTATCCTTTTTCAAACCGTCCGGAGGCACTCAGTGAAAATGAGTTTATTGGGGTTAAACCCGAACAGTTGAATTTTCTCATTCAGGAAGAATGGCAGAAATACCTTCCAAAAATGGTCATTTGGAGCCCGGTAACCGTCTCTGGAAAAAACCAGCACAACCTGCACCGCATCCTGCGGGCAATTGATCGCAACGTTATCTTGTCAAAACTGTCCGAAGAAGATTTTTGTACCCTGAACGAAACAATGCAGCCGGTAGATGAGCTGTTAAGGCTGTATAAAAATCATCCCGAAATTATAGCCAATACAGAGAAAATATTAGAAGATTGTCATTTTGAATTTGTTTATAGAACGCCGAAAAACAAAAAGCATTTTACAGGAAGTAAGGAAAGTGACATTCAGCTTTTAACGCAACTGGCAATGAGCGGACTCAAAAAAAGATATGCAGAAAATGATGAGGTAGCTTTTCAACGGGTGCAGAAAGAACTAAAAGTAATAGACGAATTGGAGTTCAGCGGATATTTCCTTATAACCTGGGATATTGTCCGGTATAGCAGCAGCCTTGGACTTATGCACATCGGCAGGGGCAGCGGCGCCAACAGCATCATAGCTTATTGTCTGGGTATTACCGACATCTGTCCTATAGAACTTGATCTGTATTTTGAACGATTCCTGAACCTGAACCGTAAAACCCCGCCCGATTTTGATATCGACTGGAGCTGGCAGGACCGCAATACCATTTTAGAATATATTTTCAAAAGGTACGGCAAAGACCATGTAGCCTTTTGCGGCACCAATGTAGAATTCAAATACCGCTCTATTTTCCGTGAACTGGGCAAGGTGTTCGGGCTCCCGAAAGACGAGCTCGATGCGCTGGCAAAAAATCCAATGGAACGGCACGACGATAATTCGGTGGTGAAACTGGTGCACAAATACGGAAAAATGTTGGAGAAGTACCCCAACCAGCGCAGCATGCATTCCTGCGGCATTATTATTTCCGAAGAACCAATTACCAACTATACCGCACTCGAAATGCCGCCCAAAGGCTTCCCAATCGTCCAGTTCGATATGCACATTGCCGAAGACATCGGTTTCGAAAAATTCGATATTCTCAGTCAGCGGGGTATCGGAAGCATCAACGATGCCGTAAAGCTGATCGAACAAAACAGGGGTGTAAGTGTAGACATTCGGGATACGTCCATCTCTAAAAACGAACAACAGTGTAATGAATTCCTGAGCCGCGGACAAACAATCGGCTGTTTTTACATCGAATCTCCTGCCATGCGGGGGTTACTTAGAAGGCTTAAGTGCGACAATTATAAAACGCTGGTGGCGGCATCGTCCATCATCCGTCCGGGGGTGGCGCAGTCTGGTATGATGAAGGAATACATCTTCCGGCACAATTATCCCGATAAATTCGAGTATTTCCACGAGGTTTTTGAAAAACATTTGGGTGATACCTATGGCATCATGGTCTATCAGGAAGACGTCATCAAGATCGCCATGCACTTTGGCGGACTTGCAGCAGCAGACGGTGATATCCTCCGGCGGGCAATGAGCGGTAAGGGGCGTTCGTTGGAGGCATTGCAAAAGGTAAAAGATAATTTCTTTGCTTCATGTACAGCTAAAGGTCATAGCGAAGCGTTAAGCCACGAAGTTTACCGCCAGATCGAATCTTTTGCAGGCTATTCGTTCTGTAAGGCACATTCTGCTTCTTATGCCGTGGAAAGTTACCAAAGCCTGTACCTCAAGGTATATTATCCGGTAGAATTCATGGTGGCGGTCATCAACAACATGGGGGGCTTTTACCGTACCGAAGTCTACGTGCACGAAGCTCGTATGTCGGGTGCCACAATTTTAAACCCCTGTGTCAATAACAGCGAATACCAAACCACGCTCTATGGAACAGATGTGTATCTGGGTTTTATGCACCTGCAGGGACTCGAAAATAAGTTGGGCGAACACATACCCGAAGAACGTAAGCGCAATGGTGATTATAGTTCTCTGGAAGATTTCATCCGCCGCATACCTATTGGTATAGAAGGGGTGCAGTTGTTAATATACATAGGCGCTTTTCGTTTTACCGGAAAAAATAAGAACGAGCTATTGGTACAGGCACGCTTGCTTTTGGTGAACTTTAAACCCGAAAACCGTAACCTTACCCTGTTGCAGGAACCGGTAAAAGAGTTTAAACTTCCTGAGTTATCCCGATCTCGGTTTGAAGATGCTTTTGATGAAATAGAATTGATAGGTTTTACGGTATCCTGCACACCTTTCGATCTGTTGCAGACAAAACACAGGGGTGAGGTTATGGCTAAAGAGCTTACAAACCACCACAAAAAAGAAGTAAAAATGCTGGCATACCTTATTTCGCGTAAACACGTACCCACAAAAAAAGGAGCTATGTTCTTCGGTACCTGGATCGATGTGGAAGGAAACTATTTCGATACCGCCCATTTCCCTGATTGTCTGCAGCAGTATCCCTTTCAGGGTGGCGGTTGTTATTTGTTGTTGGGCAGGGTAGAGGTCGATTATCATTTTCCTACAATAACGATACTTAAAATGGCAAAAATGCCGTTCATCCCCGATCCTCGCTATTCGCATGATGCCGATAAAGCATACAATGTCCACCAACAGATAAAGGAAGACGTTTCCATGACACAGCGCAAACCTTACCCGCAGGAACATGAAATAGGTCTGCCACGACGTAAGATCAACGAACAGTACAACATAAAAGATATAATGAAAAACAAAGAATAAACAATATATGAAGCTTTTTAACGATACCGAGCTGTTTGTAACCGATACTCGGGGAACTTGGCAGTTCAAGCATCGAGTGAAAATAGGATACAAAGCCTGTGTCGCTTTGGAGGAAGTTTAGCATACAACGGTGAATAATTCTGTTCGATTTTAATAGAAAACTAAAATGTACTATTAACTAAGCGGTATGATCTTTTAAGCGAGCGTCGAATAACTGCATGAAGCGCAAGCTGATCGGGGTGCAAAGCACTGTTTCGATCAGGTAGGTTCAAAAGTTCAATTCGACCGTTTAAAAGATCGCCGCAAAAAAAGATTTTTGGTACTTTTTATCTTTAAAAAGTACAGAAACCGAAATGTATCATTTACTAACAAACGAGATCTCAAAGCTGGATATTTCTACCACTCCAAACCCCGTAAGTTCGAGCGGTAGTCGAGAACCAGTTATCATGTCACAATATTCTCTATCTAAAATAAAAACACAATACTGTAATTCACAAGAATCAAAAGCGGTATTAAGCTTTAAGCAGCCTGTCCCGATTCTCGGGAAGTGTCAAAAAGGTGTAGTTGTCTTTAAAAATACATTGGCTGGTCGGTGAGCCTGTCGAACCGCGATGGGTTAGACAACAAACAAGATTTTGACCGCTAAAAGCTTGACCGCAAAAAAAAAGATTTTTGTTTCTTTTGATCTTTCAAACCATAAGGTTCACGACTTCCAAGCTGTAAAATAAAGTGGACGTAATAGAGCGTAAAATCATCGGGGTGTGAAACACCGTTTCGATCAGTTAGCGAACAAGGAAAAGTTCAACCGTTTTTGAGCTGAGGCAAGATCAAAAAGAAAAGATTTTTATTCAAGCGTTACTATTTTGTTTTTGTTTTCATGATTACTTCGCCTTTACCTATGACGGTAAAAAGACTATTCAGTTAGGCTCGTAGTTGATACTTTTTATCTCTAAAAAGTATGAGGAAACCGAAATATATCTATCACTAACAATGGAGATTTCAAAGCCAAATATTTCTAACACTCCTAATCCACGTCAGTTCTAGCCCAGTCGAGAACTCTGCGGTAAGTGATCCTGTCGAACTGCCCATTTTCTTAACTATTTACTGTCATTCCGGACTTGTTCCGGACTTGTTCCGGACTTGTTCCGGAATCTCCAAGATATAAAAATCAAAAAGCTCAACAACTCCAAACCCCGTCAGTTCGAGCGATAGTCGAGAACCAATTACTCTTCACTAAAATACCCTAATACAAAAACAAAATAAATCAATCCACATGTATCAAAAGCTTGACCGCAATAAAAGACTTTTGGTTCTTTTAGTCATAAATCGAAGATTAACTTCGTTCAGTCGCTTCGCTCGAGTCACGACTTCCAAGCTGTAAAATAAAGCCTGGGCGTAAAGTATGAGGAAACCGAAATATATCTATCACTAACAATGGAGATTTCAAAGCCAAATATTTCTAACACTCCTAATCCACGTCAGTTCTAGCCCAGTCGAGAACTCTGCGGTAAGTGATCCTGTCGAACTGCCCATTTTCTTAACTATGTACTGTCATTCCGGACTTGTTCCGGAATCTCCAAGATATAAAAACAAAAAGATCAACAACTCCAAATCCACGTCAGTTCGAGCGATAGTCGAGAACCAATACATCCAAACTAAAAATAGCAGTTTGCTGTGATCCCTGCTTGACAACCGGGCAGACAAGTAGAAAACATGGAGATTAGTATCATTAAAAATAAAATGTACTATTAACTAAACGATATGAATTTTTTAATTGGGTATGGAATCACTGAACGATTGATCTCTATCAGCTGATTCAATATAAACACATTAATAATTCAAGTTGCTTTTAAATTAAAAAATAATTGACCAATAAATAGAATCAAACACCATATTGACTGAGTTGAAAATTTGTATATTGTACAGTAAGATCGTCGAAATATTAAAATCGTATACCATGCCTTGGAACCCTGAAACATACAACCAGTTTAAAAACATCCGCTAGCAACCGTTTTTTGATTTGACGGAATTTATTTCTCCACAAAATATCAGAACAGCAATTGATATTGGCTGCGGAACGGGCGAACAAACCCATATTCTTTCACAAAAGTTTGATAATGCGAATTTTATCGGGATTGATTCTTCGGCGGAAATGCTTGCTAAAAGTATACAATTTAAAACTGAAAAACTGGATTTCAAATTGGCTTCTGTAGAAGAATTTATTCAGTACAATCAAAAATTCGATCTAATTTTCAGCAATGCGGCGCTTCAATGGTCAGACAATCATGAGGAGTTATTTCCAAAGTTAATTTCACACCTTACCGAAAACGGACAATTTGCAATTCAAATGCCCATGCAGGCTTACAATGTTCTCAATATAATACTTCTTGAACTCGTTCAGGAAAAACCATACAGTGATTTCCTCAATGGTTGGAAAAGAGAACCGGCGATGCTGAGCATTGACGAATATGCGCAAATTATGTTTGATGGTGGTCTAAAGGATATTCAGATTATTCAAAAAGTATATCCGATCATTGCAGATGATGCTGAAAAACTATTTGATTTTATTTCTGGTTCTGCACTGATTCCGTATATGGAAAGACTATCAGAAGAACAATCCGAAATTTTTATTGGTGAATACAAAAAAAGAATAGAAAAAACATTCTCAAAATTTCCTGCGATTTATTCTTTCAAACGCTTGTTGCTTTATGGTAAAATGTAAGATAGCAACTGTTGTTTTAATATAAATATCAAAAATTGTTAAATAAAATTAATATATTAAGTTAAAAAAGATAAGATAATTCAAATTAAAATACGTATTTTTATAAAAAATTATACAAACAATGTTTACCGAAACAGATTTAATGCTGATAAAGGAGGGTTTGCTACAAAAATTGAATGAAGATTTTAAAAGATTTCGCAGTCATAGCGAAGAAAACTTAAAGATTTTAAAAATCGTAGGAAAAATAAATTTGTACATGCAAGTACAGGTTTAAATAATATCTCACTGAACACCCGGCTTTTCTATAAGCTGGGTGTTTATTTTTACAGTCACACTACTTGCAGATTATTTATACTCAATAGGTAATTTTATAAACGGAATAAAAAACACACTCATTAACCTACCAAAGCAATGAGTGTGTAAAATTCTGTTCTTCAAAACTAATGATAACATTCCAATAGTTGTGCCGATACATCGTACAAGTCTTAATTTTATCTAAATACCGGTATCATTGGCTTGTAGCAGCTGTTTTGATAAAATAATAAAATAAGGGCTTTTTTTTAATTTTTTAAAAGTTCTACGTTTTGTGAAAATTTTCACGTTTTAGAGGCATCTTCAGTTTGCATAAAACTATCATTAATTCATCTACACTTTACAAAACACTGATTTGCAGTATGCGTATTATGGCATCCTAGATTGTTGTGATGAATAATTGAATTAGTAGTAGGTATGTTGACGCTTGGATTATTTTTTGCTGTTTCATAAATAACAAAAAAGAGAAACATGGAAAAAAAGACTTTTTTTAAAACCGCATTCGGAATTCTAAAAGAAACCGTAAGCACCTTTATGGATAACAAAGGTTTAAAGCTTAGTGCATCCCTCGCATATTACACCTTGTTTTCAATGGCACCTCTGCTATTATTGGTTATCTCTCTAGCAGGTGCATTCTTTGGTAAAGAAGCAATTGAAGGAAGTGTATTCGCAGAATTAAACGGACTTGTAGGCAATGAAGCGGCAACACAGATTCAACAGATCATTAAAAATATGGAACTTTCGGGTAGTACCACTTTATCTTTAGTCATTGGAGCCGTAAGTTTGATCATTGGTGCTACTACGGTTTTTGGAGATATTCAGGATTCTGTAAATAAAATATGGAGCGTTAAGGCAAAGCCCGAGAAAGGTTGGCTAAAATTGGTTAAAGACCGTTTGCTGTCGGGATCTATAATCATTGGTCTCGGATTTTTACTCATTGTTGCATTGGTAGTTAACGGTGCCGTTTCTGCATTTGATTATATACTCAAAGGGTGGCTGCCCGATTTCTCGGTTGTTATGTTAACGGCACTTACGGCATTGGTAAACTTTCTTGTATTGGCATTATTGTTTGGTGTAATTTATAAGGTCTTGCCCGATGCTAAAATTAAATGGCGAGACGTTAGGGCTGGTGCGCTCTTTACTGCAGCACTCTTTATGCTGGGCAGATACGTCATTGGTATTTATATTGATAAGGCAGATGTAGGCTCGCCTTACGGAGCAGCAGGTTCTCTTATAATTATCCTCATATGGGTATATTATTCTGCTGCAATCTTGTATATAAGTACCTCGTTCACCAAAGTATATGCTGCCGCAAAGGGCGAAAACATAAAACCGTCAGACCACGCAGTTTATGTAGAGGAAAAGGAAGTAGAAAGTGACAATGCTTCAGTTTTGAAAGATGTCGATCAGCAAAAAGAACTGTAGTGTACATATCATAATTGGTTGATAATTACTATAGCATTATTAATATAACGCAGACTCTTAGGCTTTACCACCGCATAACAGTCTGCGTACTGTTAATGGTATCTGTTCTGCAACTATAGATGCTGGAGTCACTTCGTAGGTTTCGGCCAGTTCATCTCCTGCTTTTCCGTGAACAAAACAGCCGACTACAGCTGCGTAAAAAGCGGAATATCCTCTTGCTAAAAAACCGGTAATGCAACCCGTCAGCACGTCGCCCATGCCTCCTTGTGCCATTGCAGGATTCCCTGTAGCGTTTATAAACACCTTTCCTTCTTCGTTAAAAATGTAGGTATACTGGTTTTTTAAAACAATAACGCAATGCAGCTCCTTCGCTTTTGCTTTGGCTGTCTGTATACGGTCGTACCAGTTTGCGTGTGTACCAAAAAGACGGTCAAATTCCTTTACGTGAGGTGTCAGTATTACAGGTTGTTTAATATACTGTTTCAACAGATCGGTTGTTAACAGGTTCAGTGCATCTGCATCTAAGACCATTGGTTTCTGTTGTTGCAGTAAAAACAAAAGTTGCTGCCGTTGGTCGCTATCGGTACCCATTCCCGGACCTGTGGCAATACATTGGTACTTTGCGTAATCCAAAATTTTCAAATTGTCTCTATCGGCGGTCATCAGTTCGGGTTGATAGATGTTTACGTACGGAAAATAGTCTGCTTCAGTAAGCAGTGTTACCAGTCCTGCACCCGAAAATAAAGCTGCTTTAGCCGTTAGCAGGCTGGCACCTTTGGTTTGTGTATTTCCTGAAACAACCAGAACATGACCGTAGGTGCCTTTATGGGCGAATGCTTCCCGCTTATGTATCAGTTTCCGCACCGAAGTTTCATCTGTCCAGTAATAGTATGTGGTTATGGCTGTTAAATAGGTTTCATCAAGTCCTATTTCCGTAAATTTAAATGCCTTGGTCACCACATATGATTCCGGAAGCGTAAATAAAAGCTTCGGGCGTTGAAAACAAATGGTCAGATCTGCCCTGATTCCTTCATAATTTTCAAAAGTAAACCTGTCTGCAGCACAGCCCGACGGAATATCTACTGATACGGTGTATTGAGAGTTTTTGTTGATATGCGCAAAACTGTTTTTTAAAAAAGAGCTCAATTCCCTGTTTAATCCTGATCCTAAAACGGCGTCAATAACCACATCAAAATACTGTGGTAGTTGTTCCGGAGTACGGGCAGTTTCAAACGGTATTTTTAGGGAATGAAGTCTTTCTTTGTTTATGGTGAAATCTTCAGACGCGTTTGCAAAATCATCCAGACAGATTACCTGAATGTTCCGGTAGCCTTTAATACGCAGTAAACGCGCAATTGCTAAGCCGTCACCGCCGTTATTTCCGGTTCCTGCAATTACGGTAATATGCCGTATAGAACTAATGTCGGTTACAAAAATATCGGTAAACGCTGTGGCAGCCTGTTCCATCAGCTCGGTAGATGAAATTCCCGAATGTTCGCAGGTGTAAACATCTGCTTCACGCATTTCTTTGTCAGTTATTAGGTTCAGCATATTATTAGTTAATTAAAAGTTTCTTATTGTAGAGCTAGCAGTTTAGTCTTTATTATCATTTCCATGCCCAGTCTCTATTCATTCCTCTCAAGTTCCAATAACGATGTATAAGGATCGCCTGTAAGGTTAAGTTCCAAGGCAAACGCAGCTTCCGTTTTAAATCCCTGATTTTTCAGGTTGATAATGCGTTGTCTCAATTTCTCTCCATATTGCTGTAGTAAGTCATATTCAATAATTAGGTGCCTGTATGCTAATTGTTGTTTTGTTGGAATGTTTTGCCCGAATAGTTCAATTTCAAAATCCTGTGTTACAAAGTTGGCTACAATACAAAAATTACCGTTAATCATCACTTCTCTTATTGTAAAGTTATGTTCACTGCCAAAATTGTTTTCAACTGTTTCAACAAATTCTTTACTGCTGGTAAAAAAGCATATAATGTCTAAATCACTGGTAGCAATATCAATTGTAAGTGGTATTGTACCTACCAGTATCGGGTCAAATTTTTTTAGTTTTAATAATATCCTATAGTCATTCAATGTAGTGTATGCCTGCCTTTGTCTGTAAGTACCATATTTCAAATAGGCTATATTCTCAAAATCCATAATAAAATTTTACATTGTATATAGTTGGCTTTATAATTCTTTAAAATTAATAATTTTAGCAGTAAATTAAAAAGTAAATAACGATATGTTATTTATAATCTTATCGCATAAAAATAAGTTAAGAAAGCTTTAAGCAGTATTTAAAACAGTTATGTAAATAAATGTTTCGGGGATAAGTTAGTTTTTAGTTCTCAATTCTTTTAATAAGAAAATAAAATTAAAAAAAGAGGTTGCAGTATAATACTTGCAACCTCTTTAATAACCAAAAAACACTTATGAAGTACAAAGATAGTAACTTTGTATGCATGCATATAAAATTGTTTTTTTTAACTACATCTTCATCATGGGTTTATAATCATGTTGTATTCTAAAAGTTTAAATTTTAGTCTGATATCGGAATTGTGGTCATATAATACAAAACTGTTTAGTTCAATAAGTTTTTTCAGTTCTTAATTGATTACTTTCAGAAATATGTCCAAATTAGTTTGAAGACGTACAGTTAGATGTTATACTGTTCAGTTTCAATTAATGTTTTTATAGGCCTCTCGCTTAAATTTAATTAGCTTTTTTCTTAGCTATTGTTTCTTTTAATAGTTTCGCTAATTCATTTCCGCACGGTAAGCTTTCTAATTTTAATATCCAGAATCAGGTCAATTGTTCCTATACTTAAAGTAGTAAATAAGAAGGATGGAATTAACAATAACAGAAAAACCGTTCGATAGGATTATCGGTAGCTCATTCTTCATAAAGCCAAATACTACCCATAGCGACACACCCGTTAAAAGAACCCCGATCATTCCGCCCGAAAGGTTTTCAACATCTTTTTCTTTTAGTACCTTAATTAATTGTGGTAGCATAGATACCGAAGTTAATATCCCCGCAATTGTTCCTATAATTGTTTCCAAGCTTATCGTTTTAATTGTCTGTATATAAATATAGCGCTATTAAAATATAAAATAGGTAAAAAATGTAATTGCTTTCCTTTTAATACCTTCTGTTAAATCTGGTATATCGGGTTCTACTTGTATATAATTTACATTTAATGGGGAATTTTTCACAGTTGCTTTGCCATTAAATAATAATGTAGAATTATGCTCCATCGCTTACATATTTGTATTAAGTCTCAAATAAGGTTTAAATGTACATATCTGGGCGGTGTTTTTTTTTTAGAGGTTGTTAACTTTAGTATGTTAGGTTATAACTTTACTTTAAGGTATAATTATTGTCATCCCTCTGGTATGTTAAATGTTATGAATCTTAATGTATAATTAATATTTTAAGTATTATGAAAAATCTGATAAAATTTGGAGCTATCGTGGCGGGTGCAACGGCAGGTGCGGCAATAAGCGCGTTGATTACAACGGAAAAAGGAAAAAAAGTCCGAAACAGAATTTCAGATCAGTTGAAGTCCGGAGCCGAATCCTTTAAAGATTCAAGGAATACTTTTAAAGATTTCGTATCTGCATTGGCCTCGTCCAACAAGGGCGATTTCGAAGGCACGCTGACTTCAATAATCGATAAAGCAGCAGATAAGACAGAACAGGTCATTAGTGTTTTGGAGAAGAAACTGTCTGAAATGAAAGCGGAAAAACAAAGTAATATAGTTGAAAAGGTAGATCCCAAGGATGATCCGGTGTACAAAGCTGCTTACGAAACAAAAATTGATTTGTAAGTCACAGAATTACATAATATATTTATAATTATAAAACGGGGTAGGTCTTATAGCTTGCTCCGTTTTTTTATCTGTGCCTTTTGGACGCATTGATCTCCTCGAGAGTTAAAAGCAAAATAAGGTACGTCGTGCAACATACAGAATTAGGATTTAAGAGGATCTTTGTCCCTCAATTTTGTCACATGCTATAAATTATTAAACATACTGTTCCCGCACAACTGTTATAGTTACATACAACAATGTTGCTTCTGTTCAGGCGTTTATATTATTAATTGACCCACCATCGTACAAAATTTCGTGTATCAGCTTAAAATCTCATCAGGTCTTTCCCTAAAAAAATATAAAATATTAATCAAAATCAAAATCAGGAAAGTCAAAATCCGACAAATCTGCTGCATTGTTTCCCGTAAAATCCTTTTGCTCTCTTCCGTTTATCTTAATAGTTACCAAATCAGTAGGCAAACCGTTAAGAAAGTAAAGGTTGGCTTGCTCTTTATCGTTCTCTGATGATTGGGTGTGCAGAGACCGTGTAAATCGGTACAGGTATAAACGGTCTTTTGCACGTGTAAGTGCAACATACAGGCATCTGCGCTCTTCCTCTACAGCATCTCCTCCTTGTTTTAAGGTTCTGGGCGAAGGGTAGTTGTACGGATTAACATTCAGTACGTGTACGGTTTTTGCTTCCAGTCCTTTCGCCGAATGTATCGTAGACAGCGTTACCACATCTTCCTCAGTCTCCTTTCCAAATTTAAAGGTAGTCTCTGCTTTGGGGTCAAGCACATATTCTGTAATAAATTCGGTAATTGTTCCGGTGCCTTTTGCTACTTCCTGCAGTACTTCAAAATCTGCTGCCCTGTAACTCCATTCTTCACTATATTTTTTCTCAAGTGTTTCCTTCATTTGGTTCACAGCCTCATGCATCGCTTTGGAAGGATTGTTTATAAACTTCCGTATATTTTTAAGCGTATTTAAAACATCAGCATTTAGCCCCTTGAAACCAGATAATTGCAGCCTGTCCATCATTTGTTCAAAATTGTCAAGCGTAATAATTTCGGTAATTATTTTTGCGGCGGTTGCAGTACCAATGTGCTGCCATAGCTGCAGGTAGCGTATCCAGGCAATTTCATCGTAGATATTTGCTGCAATCCGCATGGCCGATACCACGTCTCTAACATGGGCGCTCTGCATCAGCGATGTTCCTCCAAGCTTTACATACGGTATCTTCTTGGTAAGGCAGGCACCTTCCACTTTTGATAATGACCAGCCCGATCGTCCCAATACCATACTGTCGCTGTAGGTTCCTCCATCGGCAAGTGTTTGCAATATAGTGTCGGTAACGGTGTCGGCTTCTTCCCAGTCATCCTCTATATGTATCAGTTGCGGCTTTTCGCCCTTTCCTCTGTAGGCTGTAAGGTTTTTGTTATAGTTAAGTGGCGACTGTGCCAATACCCAGTTACTTAAATCTAAAATTTCCTGTGTAGAACGGTAGTTCAGCTCAAGTTTCTGCAGTTCAGATTGCGGTACTGCATCAACAAACGAATGTATGGTTTTAAAGTCGGCGCCCCTGAATGCGTAAATACTCTGCGCATCGTCGCCAACACAGAACAAATGCGATTTTTCGGTGAAACAGCGTAATAGCTTGTATTGTAACGGGTTCGTATCTTGCATTTCATCAACAAGCACATGAACATACCGTGTGGTTACGGTCGTTCTTACACTTTCGTTTTTTTCCATTACCTGCGCAACAACATTTAGCATGTCATCGTAATCCATGTAGCGGCGCTCTTTTTTATACTCTATGTATTTTTTAATAATGGGCGCAATAATAAGCTTGTCTTCTTCAACACGCTTTTTTATCTGTTCGTCGTCTTTATCCGAATTCACATAGCGTATATGAAAAATGGCATCCGTAAGGCTGCAAAGAGTGTTTACCGCGTAAGAGTATACTGCCGCAACGGTTTCCTTCTTAATCTTTTCAGTGGTACTGTCTTTTAAGTTCCTGCCTATTGCTAAAGCAAAGGCACTTAGCCGGTCGTCTTCGTCCAAGGGTGTAAAAGAATGGTGCGGAAAGTGCTCCGGGTACTGGTGCATTATTTCATTGCACCATGAGTGAAACGTTTTTCCCGTAATGGCATTCTTGTTCATGTTGCCTGATACAGACAGTTTCAGGCGTTCCGCAATTTCACGTGCAGATTTTCGTGTAAAAGATACAATGGCTATTTTATTGGGTTCAACCCCATTGTTTAAAAGGTACTCTGCACGCGCAACTATGGTTTTTGTTTTGCCAGTGCCGGCCCCAGCAAGCACTAGAAGGTGCTTGCCCTCAAATGTCGCTGCTCTTCTTTGCGAGTCGTTTAAATCGGTCATACTTCATCAATAAGTCGCATTGTTGGTTTTATTTTCAACTGCCTAAAAACGTTAAACCGTTAGTAGTACAGCTATTTTAAAGACAATGCGTTTTCAATTTTCGTACATAAAAATACACTTTTAAAATAAAAGTACAATGCATCTGAACGACATAGGTCGGGTTATCATAACATTTTTTGTAGAGAATGCTTTGATCGATAAATTTTCTCTACTTAAAATATTTTCACTATATATTGAATGAGGATATGGACTACTAAATTCAATATAGATTTTAAAGAGTCGCAATCACAGCTATGAAAATTCAAATATTTTAAAATCGTGAAAAAAATAAATTGCAGATCATTGTATAGGTCTCATTGTATTTCATTTAAAAAAGTACCAGTCTTGTTACTATTTATTACGGAGTTATTTTATAAACTTTCTGGCAAAGTCAAGATAGGTTTTTAAAGACTCTAGTACAAAAGAAGCAGTATCTTCTTTAATCAGTTCTCCTTTTTCATTAAAATAATCCTGAACGTTTGGCAGATATACTTCGGGTTGTTGCAGCGCGGGCATATTAAGAAAGGTAAGTGTTTGTCTCAAGTGGTGGTTGGCTCCAAAACCACTTATACCGCTCACCGATGATGATATCACAAAACAAGGTTTGCCATCCCACACATTTTTACCATAAGGTCTTGAACCTACGTCCAGTGCATTTTTCAATGCTGCAGGTACAGACCTGTTATGCTCTGGGGTTACAAATATAATACCGTCTTTATCTTTTACTTTTTTTCTGAAACTTGAATAGTTTTCAGGCTCGTCCGCTTCATCATAATCTTGATTATATAATGGCAGATCTGCAATGTTGATAGTTTCAAGACTATAGCCTTCTGGTGCTTTCGATATTAAAAAATCTGCTATTTTCTTTGTGTAGGCATCTTTTCTAATGGAACCTACAATAATGCCTATCGATTTCTTCTTCATAATTTATTGTTTAAATTAATAAATATTTTAGTTAGTAAATTGAATATGTATTCAGTGCTAAATCATATTCCTATTCTAAAAATACGATTTTAAATCGTATTTTTTAAATTCTCTGCGATAAAATGCTATGAAAAATTTCACAAATCGATGGATGGTCAAAAACCACATTATTTATGAAATAGATAGTATAAAAATCAGATAGTTTAAGTTGTGGAACATGCGTAAAACCGTCATAATATTTTGTAGGTGTTTTTGGCTTTATTTGTATTAGTTGCTTTTTTATCAATTTAATTTGTAATAGTATCAAAGTTGATAAATTAATAAATTCTACTTTTACAAAAATGTAAAAACCAAATATCTCACCAGTATGTTTAAATATGAAGAAATGATGCTCATTAGGCAATGCCTACTCGAAAAAGTGGATCAAAATTTAAAAAAGTTAAGAAAACATAATCAAGAATCTTTGCAAATGGTTGCTATCGTTAAAAAAATTAATCTTCTTTTAGATATACCCCAAATCTAGAAAACTAAAAACTCCTAAATAGGGAGTTTTTAGTTTTTATTGCAAGTTACCTTTAAACTTACAATCCAAAAATAGAACAGTTTAAAAAGGCGCAGGTTTCAATTGTAAAATTTTTATAGTGTAATGAATGTGACCTACCACAGGCAGCAGTTTATAAAAAGTTTTTTCTCTGCAAGCTGACTAATGTGTTAAACAAAAAGCAAAAAGCACGTGCTAATAAACACAGATGCTTTTCCATAACCAAAAAAATATAGTGCAGGTTCAAGCCTGTGTTTTTGTATTTCAAAATATTTAGAAAAAACAAAAGAGGTTACAAATGTCACCTCTTACAACGTAAATCAAACCTTGATGATACTGAAAGGAATTATAAAAATACCTGCAATTTCTCACAGGTATTTCACTAAGTAACAATTACATTAATTCTGTCATCACTCAAATATATAATTTTTTTCATAATAAAAAAAGGATTGCATTAACAATCCTTTCCTCCTTATAAAAACATAATACCATTAATAAATAGATTAAGTTGATAATTATGTGTTTCAAAAATAGTAATAAAAATGACTTAACAAAAATAAAAGTAGATTGTTAGCAGCTTTCGATAATCGACAAAATAACCAAATATTATTTCACAATCTCGGAACATAATAGTTCATACCTGATTTAAAGAAGTTACCTGTAGTGTGATATAAAAATTAAAATAAAATTATTTTTAGTTTTAAGTTACATGCTGTCAGTTAAGTACTTAATCAAATAATTCTGTTTACTCATTAAATTTTATTGTTTGCGTAATTTTAGGTTATCGATAAAAAAAAGTTGTGCTTCGGTCTTAACTATGTAGTGGATATTTTTAAGATTATTTGCAATGATTTATACAGTTGTATAAGATCTATGAACTTTACCATTTATTAAAAATGTCGATGAAAACAAAAAACTAATTTTTGTTGTAGCATTTTGTTTAATTATATTATAATTAGTTTTTTATTTTTATTAATTGTTTACTGTATACAATTTAAACCTAAATTAGATTTACAAAGAAGTTACTATGCCTAAAAACAATTCAATTACATTAAATACCATGGATTACAGAAGTGGAATTGATGTCGGTATTTGGGACAGATCCACACCAGGTATAATAAAAGCGCTTGAACCTCACAGGCACGATCACTATACCTGTATGTTGATCGAAGCTGGTAAGCTTGAAGTTGTATTCGATTTTAATCATTTAGAAATGTCGGGGGGTACATTTTTTGTTTCTCCTCCTGGACAGGTCCATCAGATTCTGAACACTTTTGGTGCTACAGGTTATTATGTGTCTTTTGAAAGTCATCACCTCACTAAATCCGCACAGGAAAGTTTATGGAAATCCGTAGGGGATACCATGCTAATTGTACTCTCAAATATTGAACAGGAGTGGTTTAGAGCCATCTTCGATTCAATGCTAAAATTGCCAGACCTGAATGCGGGCATATATAGACAAGTTGAAGAACCTTTACTTTCGGCTATGGTAGAGCAAGCAACAGTATTGTATCATAAATCATTGATTAATTCTGAAAGTTTAAGTGTACGTTCAATAAGTATCTCCAAGGAATTTATGAATCTTGTAAAATCAAATTTCCGAACTTTTAAACGCCCTTCCGAATACGCAGAAAAGCTAAATATTACTGTTGCACACTTAAGTGATACACTTAAAAAAGTAACTGGACTGTCTGCTTCACAAATCATCCAAAAGGAAGTGATGAACGAAGCACAAAGATTGCTTTACTATTCAGAAGCCAGTATTAAAGAAATTTCTTATCAGCTGGGATATCTGGACACAAAGTATTTTGTCAGACTGTTCACAAAAAAATCGGGTTGTTCGCCAAGTGAATATCGGAAAATATTCGCTAAAAAATCAGATTAGAAATATAGTAATTGTATAATTCCTTGTTTTGTCCACCTTATACCTCAATTTGTGAGTGTAAATGAATACTGAAATTTCTCAATTTTGTAAAATATAAAGAGTAGAGTAGTACAACTCAATTCATTTTAATCAGCTTTCTAATAAATAGTTAACAAATTATATATGAGAATTTTAGTAATAGGTGGTACAGGTCTTACAGGAAGACTTGTGACAAAAAAATTAGAGGAACTGGGGCACATCGTAATTATAGGTTCCCCTTCGCATGGTGTAGATATATTTACAAGTAAAGGACTCAAGGAAGCTTTAAACGGAACCGAAATAGTTATTGATCTGTCTAATTCATCTTCTCCAGATGGCGAAAATGCACTCCGCTTTTTTGAGATAGCGGGAAAGAATCTTGTTAAAGAAGAATTGACTTCCAGTGTTAAGCATCACATCGTATTATCAATTGTAGGTACAGATGATGCATTGGAGATTGGTTATCTAAAAGCAAAGAAACTTCAGGAAGATACAATAAAAAAATCTGGGTTACCTTATACAATTATTCGGTCAACACAGTTTCATGACCATGTGGAAGCTATCATACAGGTACAGGGCAAGGGTGATAATGTTATTGTATCAAAACTGGACTATCAGCCTATTGCACTTGAAGATGTTGCCTATTTTATCGTAAGATTTTCTTTGGAAGAACCCAAAAATGATATTGTAGAAATTGCGGGGCCGCAACGTGGCAAAATGGTGGATTTTGTCTCTAAATATATCGATATTACCGGTCAGAATAAAAAGGTCGTTATAGACAATGAAAGTAACTATATGCATTTTAATGTTCCTACTTCTCTTCTGGTCCCTTCTGGTCAATTTAATACCGGTAGAACACTTTTTGAGGACTGGGCAACTAAAACACTTAAAACAGATAGCGTTTAAGATTGTAATTTTGCTTCCATAATTATAAAAATTTAAATGTGTTCAGCACTTCTGGATTTATTCATTTACGTCGTCTTAGTTTTTTTTAGATAAAAAAAATAAGAAACCAAACCGCTCGGTTTATCAGCAAAGTACGCAGCTTTAAATTTTATTGCAAAAACTCCGTGTGAATATTGTAAGCCCCGCACCAATCAAAACTGAAATACTGACCAAACCCGGATTGGATGAAAAAGTATTGGAACGTTTGAATGATTAGATGATTAAAAAATTCCGTTGAAGAAAATGGGATCTGTAGAAGATTTTGCTAAAGCTGTTGTTTATTTATCTGATAATGATGCGGCTAATTTTGTGAAAGGAACTGAAATCCTGATCGACGGCGGAATGATTTTAAGGCCAAATATGTAAGCGGTATATTTAAAATGTTGCTATAATTGCAAAACGTCTCTATTTAAGCTCTAAATAAAGTAAATCCATTATATTAAAGACGAACATTGTTCGTCTTTAATATTTAAATAGCTCAAACCATAAGTATAAATAGTAAAGACTAGATTGTAATCCCAAATGTAATTGATATTTTTAAGCATTTTATTAATGGAAGGTGTCTTATTGGATAACGAAAAATCAATATTTCAAAATAAAATATCCCTGCTGCAAATTATAATAGAGTGAACACTTGTCCCAATTTATCGGGTCAGCGGTTAAATTGTTCATTTAGTACTAATTTTTCATTCCCATAAAATAAAAACAATACTGTAATACTACATTCATTTGCGGAAGGAACGGTCTAATTACGATGGAATTTTAACTGCCGTCAATGCGCAGCCATAGCATTAAAATAACTCGATATTCTCATAAGTCAATAACTTTGTTGGTATCATTCATAATTTCAAATGTAGATAGGTTTTACTCTATACAGGTAACAAACTTTTCTTTGTCAAGTCTTACTTTCGTAAATCCTGCAAACACATCTTTTTCCGTGTCTCTATAGCCAAGCGCCAATATAACAACAGTTTTAAGTCCTCTTTCTTTTAAGTTAAGTAGTGTGTCAAACTTTTCGCCATCAAAACCTTCCATTGGGGTAGCATCTATTTTAAGTTCCGCAGCAGCAATTAATGCGGTTCCCAATGCAATATAAGCCTGTCTCGATGCCCATACAAAATTTTCATGTCTTTCTCTTTGCAGTATGTTATTAACTAAAGCTACTTTAAATTCCGACAGATTTTCTGTTTTAATTCCTCTTACATGGGCAATCTGCTCAATGTATTCTTCAATATGGTTTAATGTAATTCCATCAAATGCAGCAAAAACCAATAAGTGAGATGATTCTGCAATTTGCGAATTAAAAGATCCTTCTCCAAGTTGCTTCTTAAGTTCCTCATTTTCTATTGCAATAAGGCGAAAAGGTTGTAACCCCGCAGAAGATGCAGAAAGCCTGGTGGCTTCTATAATTTGGTCAATCAATTCTCCACTAATTTTTTTGTCACTGAATTTTTTTGTGGAATACCTCCACTTAAGGTTTTCTATTAATTGCATATCTTTTTAATTTTTGTCAAAGTTGCAAAATATTTGTATACTTTTGTCACTAACAAACAAAAAGTAATAGTAACATGCAGGTAACCACAAAAACAGTAATACCGCATTCTTCAGAAGAGTGCAGACACTCTATAAGGGCCGTGCATGACGCAATGTATGTATTGGGCGGAAAATGGAAAATTTCAATTGTAGCCTGTTTATTGTTTGGTGCAAAACGATATTCGGATATTCTAAGGGAAGTTGAGGGTATATCAGGTAAAATGCTCAGTAGGGAATTAAAGGAAATGGAAGTCAATTTTTTGGTTAAACGTACCGTGGGTAAATCACAACCCGTGATGGTAAGTTATGAACTTACCGAATATGGCGAATCTGTAAAACCGGTAATTGCAACCCTTGCCAATTGGGGACAGATACATCGCCAATGTGTTGCAAAAAGGTAGTTGGAAAATAAATTTTCAAAGAATATATTTTTCCTTTTACAAGAAACGTTTTTTTTTAATTATATTTTTTTATTTAATTATTACTGCTTATAATCACTTTTCTCATTTACAATTTAAAAGAGCAGTGGAATGGTTGCCGTACACCAGGTCATTTTAGCTATTTAAATATTAATAAAGTTTGATAATGTGTCAGCATTTTTCATATTAAAAATAATTCAAGTGTTAACCTTTTAGTAGGTACATCTGTACATCGATCTGAATTCGAAGATCTTTTAAGAACGAAGATTTTAAGAAAAGTCAACGGTGCAGGATTTCAATTACTGAAAGAAAGGACTGAAAAAATGACTTTACAATCATAAGTGAGTTTGTAATTGTGTCTCCTGTTGATCCTATATAAATAAAAGCTCCCAATGGGAGCTTTTATTATTTTTTTGATTCTTCTAAAGATATCTTACGGAATTCTTTTAAAAGTTTTTCTAAATTTAATGTTGATTTACGGGCTCTTGTTCCTGCTGCTTTGTTTGCTTTTTCTGATTGTAATTGTGCATCTTCGTTAAACGCTGCCATTTCAGCGTTGATTTTTCCGATTAGTTCTTGCATGATATTTTTTATTTAGTAAAGGTGCAAAAATAAACTTTTCCTTGTTTTACAAAGTACTTTTCTGATTTTTAATAGCCCTACATATCTCTATTATTTTATAAATGTTTATTATATTGCACTTATTATTGAGATTTTGTATATTTGTTTATTATAACAAACATTTTATGCTGGATTTTATAACTATAAAAGAGGTGAAGACTACCATTGGAAAATGGTGCAGGAATATGCGTAAATCTGAAAAGTTAACACAGCAGGAATTAGCTGATGCACTTGATCTTTCCAGATATACCATTACAAATTTGGAGAACGGTGAAAACGCAACCTTGGAAACACTGTTGAAAGTTATTCAGCACTTCGATCATATGAAATCATTGAATCGGTTTATATTATCTGAAATCGGAAATCTGGACGAAAATAAATCACTTTATTAATTATGGCGGAAAATCAAGTAATAGAAATCTATTTCCAAGGAGTGGAAATTGCAAAGATCGGGTATGATGAAAACAGGAAAAAAGCTTCTTTTCAATACAACCCGGAATTTCTTGCTTTGAATATTTACAAGAGACTTTTTCCCTATATTATCAAAAGGACTTCAATTGTACAGGTTTTTTCAGAGTTTGAAGGAGAAACATTTAGAGGACTGCCTCCCATGATTGCCGATTCGCTTCCTGATTATTTTGGGAATATCGTATTTAGGGAATGGTTGGAATCTGCCCGTAAAGACTTGAAAAGTATATCACCCTTAGAGCAGCTTACCTACGTAGGGAAAAGAGCAATGGGCGCCTTGGAGTTTGCTCCTGCAAAAGAAATGGACTCGAGCTCAGGGATAAACATTGGTGAAATTACCGAAGTGGTACGAAAGGTATTAGATTTGAAAACTTCAGTTGAAGAGAAAGGATTGACGGATATCGCTTTGCTAAATATTTTTAAGATAGGTACGTCTGCAGGTGGGGCAAGACCCAAAGTTTTAATTTCAGAACATAAGTTAACAGCCAATCTTATACCGGGTGATCTGGTGACTTCCAATGAGTATAATCATTACCTGATAAAGCTGTGTATTGAGGAAAATCAAACGTATTCAAAAGAAAAGGTAGAATATATTTATTATAAAATGGCAGTAGCTGCAGGTATTGATATCATGCCTTCCAAACTTATCGAAGATAAGCATTTTGCTACGTTACGGTTCGATAGGCAGCAGGGGGAAAAGATACATGTATTAACAGCCTCAGGAATGACTGGTTGGGACTTTACCGTACCTGAGCATTCTTCTTATGAGAATCTTTTCCGACTGGCAAATGACTTGCGGGTTCCACATAAAGACGTTAGGCAGCTGTTTAGAAGGATGGTTTTTAATTTAGTGTTTGCAAATACAGATGACCATTTAAAGAATTTTTCATTTATGTATGATAAGCAGGAGGACAGATGGTATCTGGCACCCGCGTACGATCTAACATATCCTTTGGATGCCCTGCTGAACTATACCAGGGTTACAAGGGCTTTGTCTGTTAATAAAAAGCGGACTGGAATTACAAAAGAAGATCTGCTTTTAATTGCGGATCAGTTCAGTGTAAAAGATGCCAACGGAATTATAAAGGAAGTTACACAGGTTGCGTTAATTTTCAGACAGCTCTGCAACTTGCATGATATCCCTGAGAAAGCGGGAGATAAAATAGAATCCGAATTCCACTTTTTTTAGTTTTGGTTTTAAATTTTAAGTGTATCTCTTTTTGCATAAATAACAAAAACCCGTGAATACGGGTTTTTGTTATTATTTAATTGAGCTTGTAGAATACTTACTTAAATTTAAATGTTTTAAAACCAGTAAGATTTATTGTTGCTGAATCATTTCTTCGATGGCATCCCACAGCTTTATTCTCTTTTCCAGCGATTCTTTGGCAGTTTTTGCTGTTTCTGCCCATTTTACAAGATCTTCTCCGCATAAAATACTAATCATTTCAAATGCCATGGGACCGTGCTCATCGGCATCCAGTTCGATATGACGTTCAAAATAATACACCAACTCACTTAAATCGGCTTCTTGAAAAGTTGCTTTGAATTCTTTAAGCATCTCGGTGAACATTCCGGGGATAAGGTCTTCACGACCAAAGGTAAATGCTGAAGCAATTTCATGTGATTTCCCGTTTGCTATCACTTCAAAGGTAAATGTCAGAAATTCCTTGATGTTTGGGTGCAGTTCACTTGACTTTATCGCACTGAATATGTCTGTTGCTTTTACAGTATCAAGAAACTTTTCAAGCGTTTCTGTACTGGCATTGCTCTTTTTCATGGCTTCCACATACATCTCAAAATGACTTAAACGTTTGCCGTCATGGGTTAAGTCCGATTCTTCCGCAAGCACTATTTCATTTATAAGATAACGTACTTCAGGGTTAGGTGAGGCAAACCAAGGGCTTGTTGTACAGGTAAGTTTTGATTGCAGCGCCTTTAAAAGCGACATAAAATCCCAAACGGCATAAACATGTACTTGCAGAAAAACCTGAAGGTCTTCTAGGGTTTTGATCTTTTCATAAAGTGTATGTCTTGCCAGGCTGCTCTTCAACGGTTCTATGTAGCTGTTTATTTCTATTGTTGATCTCATGATTTTTTTTGCAAATATAATGTTTAGCGATATGTTAGTAAAATAACACCGGAAAATTTACTTTGTTGATCTTAATCTTTAAAGTTTCAATATTTGGTATAGCGGTTTTATACTGTTTTTAAGCGAAAGGTACTTGTCAGATAAATGCTGGCTTCATAAAGTATAGCCATCGGTATTACGAGAAGCACCTGACTTAAAATGTCAGGGGGGGTTATTACGGCTGAGGCAATAAGTATAATCACATAGGCATACCGTCTGTATTCTTTTAAAAAAGCAGTTGAAATCAGACCTGTACGGTAAAGGAAATAAATAATCACCGGAAGGTTAAAAACTACACCGGAGGCTAAAAGGGTAGTGCGCACCAACGAGATGTAGGAATTTACGTCTATCTGGTTCTCTATGACATCGCTTATGCTGAAACCACTAAGGAAATTGATTGATAAAGGAACAATGACATAGTATCCGAAAAGTACACCGATAAAAAAAAGAAGGCTGGCAGATGATAAAAAAAGCAGTCCGTATTTCTTCTCATTCTTATAAAGAGCAGGGCTTATATATTTCCAGAATTCGAACATAATTAGCGGAAAGGCTGCCATAACGCCAAAACTGAAGCAGGTCCATATCAATACGGACAGCTGGCCTTCCATCTTTCTGTTCTGAAGTTCGAAATTGAACTCCGTAGCAAACAAAGTCGTATCCATACTTAAAGTTTCAGCCAGATTTCTGTAGATGGTGTAAGTAGGAAAATCTGTGTTTTTCGGTGCGAATATAATCTGGTCGAAAATAAAGTCGCTGAATATAAAGGCAAGTATCGAACAGATAACTATTCCTGTGAAACATCTTACAAATACCCATCTTAGCTCTTCAAGGTGGCTTAAGAAAGACTGTTTTTTGTCGGTTTTATCCATTTTGGCGTGTATGTTTTTTATCAAAGATAGTTAAAGTTATTTTGATGATTCCCTTTAGTGGGAATGTATATTTTGTTCAAAAGTGCCTATATTTGTTCAAATCAGCTTTTTTTTTATCTGTACGCATGTATGAGAATAGTTGAAAAACAAACCCCGATATTGGGCTGGATCAGTAAAAAATAAATATAAATGGAATCGATTGTTTACTGGATAAATGAGATTGTCTGGAGTAACGCTTTGGTTATACTCTGCCTTTGCGCAGGACTTTTTTTTAGTTTTAAACTGCGGTTTCCACAGGTCAGGCTCTTCAGGGAAATGATCAGGTTGTTGTTCGGTACGAAAAAATCCGATGAAGGAATTTCTTCTTTTCAGGCGTTTACGCTTGCTATATCCGGTCGCATCGGTACGGGAAATATCGCAGGTGTTGCGACAGCTATTGCGATGGGCGGGCCTGGAGCGGTTTTCTGGATGTGGGCGATCGCTTTCTTGGGAAGTGCCTCTGCAGTAATAGAAGCTACATTGTCCCAAACCTATAAAGAAGTAAGTAAGGGTGAGTTCAGGGGAGGTCCTGCATACTATATTTTAAAAGGGTTGAAAAGCAGGCCTTTTGCAGTGTTGTTTGCTGTTACAACGGTAGTAAGCTGTGGTTTTTTGCTTCCAAGCGTTCAAAGCAACAGTATTGCCCTGGCAGTTGAAAAAGCATTTAATTTTAGTACCCTTCATACAGCAATCGCTGTATGCCTGCTGCTTGCGCTAATTATAATCGGCGGGGTGAAAAGGATCAGTAAGGTCGCAGAAGTAGTCGTTCCGTTTATGGCGATTTCCTATATTGTGATGGCGCTGGTGATCATAGGCTTGAATATATCCGAAGTCCCGCAGATGTTCTCGCTGATCTTTAAATCTGCATTCGGTCTCGACGCTACTTTTGGCGGTATGGTGGGGGCAGCAATAAGCTGGGGTGTACAGCGGGGAATATACAGCAATGAGGCCGGGCAGGGAACCGCTCCGCATGCTGCTGCTGCTGCTGCTGTGTCACATCCTTACAAACAGGGACTCGTTCAGGGATTTTCGGTATATGTAGATACCTTGTTCGTATGTACGGCTACGGCACTTATGATCCTTTTTACCAACCAGTACAACGTACTTGATGAAGGTTCGGGCTTTATAGTGGAAAATATTCCGGGAGTCGAAGCGGGCACCGCTTTTACGCAAAACGCCGTCAGTGTGCACTTCCCTTCCTTTGGAAATGAATTCGTTGCAGTTGCCCTCATGTTTTTTGCCTTTACCACCATCATGGCCTATTACTATATTGCAGAATCGAATATCGATTTTCTGTTAAAGGGTAAAAAGGTGAAGTACGGTATATGGGCATTAAGGATTTTAATACTTGGATCTGTATGCCTCGGATGTTTAAAATCTGCTAAATTGGCGTGGACGTTGGGAGATATAGGCGTGGGACTTATGGCTTGGATCAATCTTATAGCTATCCTGTTGCTTTATAAAAAGGCTGTTGCAATAGCGGCTGATTATGAAACACAGAAAGCTGCCGGTAAGTATCCGCAGTTCGATAGTTCTGTGCTTAATCTCGAAAACGCCGACTATTGGAATTCCAAAGTAAAAGGAGATAGTACAGATAAATAGGAAAACTTTCAAAGGGTAATGGTATCTTTGAGGAACTTTTAAATGAAAAATTCTTTGTAAAATGAGCGATAAGATTAATTTGAATGTGTTCAAGGACTTTGTAAAATCAAATAATTTCGGAGGTATACTCCTTTTTCTTTGTGTTATACTGTCCCTTACAGTAGCTAACTCTCCACTGGCGGAAGGTCTTCAGAATATTTTGGATACTGTTGTTGGTTTTGAAAGCGGATCCGTTCATCTTAATTATTCCGTATCTATGTGGATCAATGACGGGCTTATGGCAATTTTTTTCTTGCTGGTTGGTCTGGAAATAAAAAGGGAAATTGTCGAAGGTGAACTTTCTTCGCCAAAGAAAGCCCTTTTGCCGATCTTGTGCGCCGTTGGCGGTGCTGTTGTTCCGGCTCTCATCTTTTATACATTTAACAGTGGCACTGAAACCATACACGGTTGGGCAATTCCTATGGCAACCGATATTGCTTTTGCACTGGCTGTAATATCCCTGCTTGATAAAAGAGTTCCTGCAAGCCTGAAGATTTTCCTTGCAGCACTTGCAATCGTAGACGATCTGATCGCTATTCTGGTAATCGCGTTTTTTTATTCCGAAGGTATAGAATTAACGTATCTTGGGTACGCAGCTGCGGGAATGGCTGTTCTGATACTGATGAACCGTTTCAACGTTAAAAATCCGTACTTATATCTTATACCCGGTATCTTTATCTGGTATTTTGTCCATCATTCGGGTATTCACGCTACAATTGCCGGGGTTATGGTTGCAATGACGCTTCCTACCAACGATACCACTGTGGAGTCTCCATTGGAAAGGTTGGAACATGCACTTGTTAAACCTGTAAACTTTCTGATAATTCCTGTTTTTGCTTTCGCAAATACGAATATTACGCTGCAGGCAGAAATGTTGCACGGACTAACTGCTCCGCTGGGTCTGGGAATCTTTTTCGGACTTATGTTAGGAAAGCCTGTGGGAATACTTTTTACAACTTGGGTTTGCCGCAGATTGGGCATAGCTTCGTTACCAGAAGGAAGTACTTGGATGCACATTATAGGTGTAGGTATGTTGGCAGGTATAGGTTTTACCATGTCCATATTTATCTCCATACTGTCTTTTCAGAATCCTTTGTTCGTATCAGAAGCTAAACTTTCTGTTTTGCTTACTTCAATAATAGCCGGTACTGCAGGATACATTCTACTTAAGGCAAATTCAGATAGAAGATAGTGTCTTTAAATTTTGATTGGTTAGACGGTTAAGTAGAGTTTTTTTTTAATACTAATTCAATTAGTATTAAAATATTTTAATTACAAATACTGGTGTTGCAGTTGCGTTTTCAGTTTTTTTATTCCGTAAATGCAGTAATATTGAATAGTATAAATGTACTGTTGCTACAAATATGAATATCTGAATTATTAGCAGTCTGTTTAAAAGAATTGATGATATTAAAAGAGTCTTCTGCTCACGTATTATAAGACTAATGTGTCACTTGCACAAAATCTCTATATCTAATTAGTTTTAAACATTATAGAATTATTTAAATATTTGCATTCTTACATATAAGATAAAAGCAGGTATCTTTAAAATACCTGCCTTTAATCAACAATTAAAAATTAAACTAAGGAAGTAAAACACGGTCAATTAAATGAATGACACCATTTGTAGCAAGCATATTAACAGATGTGATTACAGAAGGCATTTCATTACCGTTACCCTTAACTGTTGCTTGGCTTCCTAAAGCAACCATAAGCGTGCCTCCATTTACGGTAGTAAGAGACTGACCATTTGATAAATCTGATGAAAAAGCTCTTGCTGCAAGTACGTGGTAGGTTAAGATGGAAGCAAGCGTATCAGGATCTGCACTCTGTATTGAGGCAATTGTGGGAAAACCTGCATCTATAAATGCCTGGTTGCTTGGTGCAAAAACCGTAAGGTTTCCTTCAGCAGATAAAACTTGTGCAACATTTGTAGATCCTTGGCTTGCACGTAAAACTGCGGCAACAAGGTATGTAAGGTTTGCATTTGCTTGAGCCATCTGCACAATGGTACCTTTAGGTGGCATCAGAACGCGTTCCACAGCGTGTATTACTCCATTTGAAGCAGCAATATCCGCTGAAGTCACTTTCCAGCCATTTATAAAAACGCCTCTACTATCTTTTGTAAGATATAGTTTATCCCCGTTTGCTGCGGTTACTTCTGCATTTGGTCCGGCAGGTACATTAGCTGCTGTAAATTTACTTGTAAGCGTATGGTAAAGAAGCAGGTCTTTTAAATCTGCTGCTGCCATACTGTTTACAGCTTCTTGTGTTATTCCTGAAGCCATGAAAGCTTCATTGTTCGGTGCAAAAACAGTAAATGGTCCGGTTCCGCTCAATGTTTCGGCTAAGTCGGCTTTAACTACTGCGGATTTTAAAAGGGAATAGCTGCTGTTATCACTCACAATAGCAGCAATTGTTTTTTGCTGCGGTTCAACATTTGGCATGTTGTCATCACTGCATGAAATCGTCAGTGATAAGAATGCAAGTGCAAGTGCTGCGCCGGCATTTTTTTTAAAGGATGTTCTTCTTTTCATAATAATTGTATTAAAATTTATATTAATTTTTAAATTTCAAATCAATCGACCTTTAGTTCAGGGTCTATTTTTGTCGTTATTATGTATATGGATACTGATAAAATTACAATACATGTAAGTATACCAGTAAGGGTAATATTGAAGTTTTTTCCAAAGTTATTAGCAGTTACAGCACAAATGCCCCAAAGTACGGCCATACCGAAAGCGGCAACATTATATTTCCAGCTTACATAAATGCTTATTATTCCCGCAACTATAATTAGTAGTATTGTCCATACAGTTTCGGTTAATATCCATCCATCCCAATTTAATTTGGTAAGCAGAGCAGAAATATTTGCAATCAGTGCTACCGAAACCCAGCCCGAGTAAAGGGCGAACGGACAGCTGATTAATAAATTCCTTAAAGAAACAGGACGTTTGATCGACTGGATTCTTATCAGAATTCTCATTAGCAGATACAATAGTAAAGCCATCAAGATTACACAGAGCATTATAAGATCATTTAACCAGCAATAGACCCACAATATATTCACTATCTTGCTACCAATAAACAGTTTTCCTGTGGCATTTATAATGGAAGTATCCATCTCTTTTTTATAAAGATAGATTGTGTAAATTATGTGAGCAACCAGAAGCAGATAAATGATACCCCATATACCGAACGCATAGCCCGCTGGAGTAAAAAGGTTGTAGTACCTGTCAGAAATTGTTTTCATTGTGACCCCGCTCATCAGACCGGAGTTCAATAGATAATTTAAAACAATGGTAGCCAAAAGGCTTAATGCGTTTAGAAATAATAAGGTTGCTTTACTCATTTTACAATTTTTCAGTTAACATTTATACTTCTAGTTTAGTTACCTAATGTAACAGTCTCTATTTTTACGTAAATATAATAATTATATAATAATAAGTGTATAAATATACTAATTAATTTTATTGCTAGAGATTTATCCTATTTATTACGCGCAATTACTTTTATTTGGTATATAAAAATACTTTTATCTAGATTGTAACCTGATTACATAATTAATAGGTTTATTAATATGTTTTATGAGCAGTTACTAAATAACCATGTGTTTTCTTTTAGCAGATATCTTAGTTAATGAAATTAAAAATTAATATGTTTAGTTATGAAATTCACAATTAATGAGGTAGCTTTTCCCTTAAATACCCGTAGACCCACGTACCTGCAATGGCACTGAAAAGCGTGACTGCAATAACGGTTGCACCTGTTCCTATTTGTGCAAATAAAGGACCCGGGCAGGCTCCTGTTACAGCCCAACCGAAACCGAAGATCAGCCCGCCATAAATCTGTCCTTTGTTAAATTGCTTAGCATGGAATTCTAGTGTTTCTCCGTGAATAGTTTTTATTTTGAATTTTTTTATAATGTAAACGGATATCATACCAATCAAAACGGCACTTCCTATTATCCCATACATATGAAATGACTGTAATCGAAACATTTCCTGTATACGGAACCAGCTGACTACTTCTGCTTTTACGAAAACGATGCCGAAAAATATACCTACAATCAGATATTTTATATTGTTTTTAAATTTAATGTTAGACGTACTTTCTGTTACACATGTTGTATCTAATGTATGTAATTCAAAGGCTTTATTTGTTTCTTTATTTTGTTGCATTGGATTTTAGTTTAGAGTGATAGTATAAGGGGTAATAGTAGATTCGCCATAATGAAACCGCCAATCATAAAGCTTATCGTGGCAATCAGTGACGGTAACTGCAGGTTAGACAATCCCATAATGGCATGTCCGCTTGTACAGCCACCTGCATAACGGGTTCCGAAGCCTACTAAAAAACCTCCGAACACCATTATTAAAAAACCTTTAAGTGTAAAAAGCGACTGCCAGTTCATAATGTCTAAAGGAATTAAATTGTTGTAATTGGTGATCCCATATTCCGTCAACTCTTCGGCTAACTTAGGATGCACATCAATTGGATTAGGGTTTGACAATACGTTTATGGCTATTGCGCCTCCTAAAAATATTCCGAATACAAAAAACAGGTTCCATACTTCTTTTTTCCAGTCGTATTGGAAGAACGGAATATTGGCGGGTAGGCACGAGGCACAGATGTGACGAAGTGAGGAACTGATCCCGAACGACTTGTTTCCTAAAATTAATAGTGCCGGTACGGTTAAACCGATCAGCGGACCCGCTATATACCAAGGCCAGGGCTGTTTGATAATTTCTAACATTTATTTGCTTTTAATGTAATTAGTTTCTTACTTATACGAATACTTTACTTTGACATACAAAATCAGTTTTGGGTATATCCGTCTTTGCAATAGCACTAAATCCTCCTGCTATTTCTGTGAAGTTTCTGTACCCTCTGGCTTGCAGAATACTGGCTGTAATCATGCTTCGGTAGCCGCCGGCGCAATGCACATAAAAATGTTCGTGTGTGTTAATGTCTTTAATCCAGTCGTTTATATATTCCAATGGCCTATTGTAGGCTTCTGCAATATGTTCTGCTGCGTACTCGCTTTCTTTACGAACGTCAATAACTTTACTTGTACCAATTTTAAATTCTACCGCAAATTGTTCTGCTGAAATTCTAAACATTTTATCTGCTTTCTTTCCTGCTTTTTTCCATTCCTTGAATCCACCTTTCAAATGTCCCAATATGTTGTCAAAACCTACACGGCTTAGGCGTGTAACTGCTTCATGTTGTCTTCCTGTATCGGTTACCAACAAAATCGGTTGTTTTACATTTACAATCATTGATCCAACCCAGGGTGCAAAATCACCACTCAAACCAATGTTTACCGATTGCGGAATAAAGCTCTTGGAAAAATCATTGTCGTTTCGTGTGTCTAAAATTAATGCCCCTTTTGTTTCTGCCATTGCTTCAAATTCTTCTATTGCAAGTGCTTTCATTCCTTGTGCTAGCACTTGGTCGTAACTACGGTAACCTTTTTTGTTCATTGCTACGTTCTCGCCAAAATAGGCGGGAGGCGGTAGCAGTCCGTCTGTTAAAGCTTTAATAAAAGTTGCTTTGCTGGATTGATTTAAAGCATAGTTCGTTTGCTTTTGGTTACCTAATGTATCAACTGTTTCCTTCATCATATTTTTTCCGCAAGCCGAGCCAGCTCCGTGGGCCGGATAAACTATGACATCATCAGGTAAGGGTAAAATTTTATTGTACAGACTTTCGTAGAGCATTCCAGCCAATTCTTCTTGCGACGTATTCGCTGCTTTCTGTGCCAGATCAGGTCTGCCCACATCGCCCAGAAACAAAGTGTCTCCGCTAAACAAAGCGGTCTCTTTTCCGCTTTTATCTATCAGCAGAAAGCACGAACTTTCCATTGTATGCCCGGGTGTGTGTAGAACTTTTATTTTTATACTACCCAGTTCAAAAATCTGATTGTCTTCTGCTACAATGGCTTCAAACTCCGGCATGGCAGTTGTTCCGTAAACAATAGGAGCATTTGTTTTCTTACTCAAATCAATATGTCCGCTTACAAAGTCTGCATGGAAATGGGTTTCAAAAATATATTTGAGCTTTGTGCCGTCTTTTCCCAAACGGTCTAAATAGGGTTGCGTTTCACGCAATGGGTCAATAATGGCAGCTTCACCATCAGAAGTAATGTAATATGCACCTTGTGACAGACATTCTGTATAAATTTGTTCTATTTTCATCTCTTAAAATTTAATAGTACAAATTTCATCTCTTGTATCCATTCATACAGCAACTTTTGTTACATAAGGAAATTATCTTTCTAAATATTCCATTTTGTAATCTCCAATGTGTTTTTGTGCGGTACTTATTCGTTTTTTTTGCGCAAAATAGTTAAGAATTCCTGTAAAAAGTACCGATAGGGATATTACAATAAAAACAATCTCAATAACGTTTCCGTATTCGGTGGCAGTCAGATTGTTGATGCTAATACCGGCAATAAGAAAATACAGAGATGTTCGTAAGAAGGACAGAAAGGTAGACTGGTTTGCAAGTACGGTTCGTTCAAGGGCGAGTTTTTCGCGTAGGATTAAGTCTTTGTTCATTTTGAATGATGTTTTAGGCAAAATTAAACAGTCTTTAAAAAGTTGTGTGCAACTTTAGTTACATAAGGTTATTTTATTTCTGCCCAATGCAACAAAACCTTCTTCTTCCAATTGCTTTAGTAATCTCGAAACAACAACTCTTGATGTCCCCAGTTCATTAGCCAGCTGTTCGTGGGTTGTGTGTATGGTTTCAGAGTGGGTTAGTTCTGTTTTCTTTTTTAGAAGGTTTAGTAGTCGTTCATCTGCTTTTTTAAAAGAAATGGCATTCACCATTTCCAGAAGTTCTTCAAATCGCTTATGATAAAGTCTGAAAATATAGTCCAACCATTGAGGGTATTCTTTAATAAACAATGACACTTTTTCAACTGGTAGAAAAAGGATCTCAGCGTCTTCATCTACTTCAGCTTTCACTTTACTGGTTTCATTATGCATTCCGCCTAAAAAAGACATAATGCAGCTTTCTCCTGCTTTAATGTAATAAAGTAAAATTTCTCTTCCGTCTTCTTCTGTCCTTAATACTTTAAGGATACCTTTTGTTACAATTGGAATCGATCGGATATTGGCATTTTCATTCAGTATGGTGCTTCCTGTTGTGTAGTTTTTCTTTATACTGTGTGCATATAATTTTTTTACAAGTTCAGGTTATGACATAAATTCGGTTATGTGCAGTAAATCTTCCATAAAACAAAGTTAAAAGTTAATAGTTTTTATATCCGTAAAAAAAGCATCGTATATCGTTACTATTTTATAGAAATTATTCGAAACAAACAAAGAAAAACCTCAATTCGTAGTAACAAATTTCCCTCTCCATTTTCTTATTAATAAATTATGCTCAGATAAAAATAAAAGCCACATTATTATAAATCTTAGCTCTTAATTCTTAAAGTACCATCCCTGTATAAATCCAGTGCAGCTTTCAAAATCTTTTTAATGTTTTTGACAGGCAAATCTTTACTGGGATTTACCCTGAAAATCTTCATGCGGGAACGGTTGCCTTGTTCCAATTCGGGAAGGTCAAGATATTTTCCTTCAACCATAAGGAGATATGGTTCTTCCGTTTTCTTATCGGTCCACAAATAGCAAAACATCTTCTTTTTATAACAAAAACAAGGCATCCCATATTTTTTTGTCTCAGTGATGTTTTCGTCCTGCCCCAAGATGATACTACGTAAGGCTAGCAAACAACTTTTATTGGGCTCTTCTTTGGTCAGGTAGTAGTTATCCAATTGCTCCGGCATTTTTAAATTTTAGACAAATTACAAAAATAGAATAAAGTGTTTTGCATTTTATTTATAATACTTTTTCTGCAACCACAAACTCGCCCTCACCAACAATATCAATACCGGCACTTCTACTAATGGACCGATAACACCCACAAATGCCTGTGGCGAATGGATGCCGAACACCGCTATGGCTACGGCGATTGCCAATTCAAAATTGTTTCCAGTAGCCGTAAATGCGATGGATGCGTTTTTGTCGTAAGGAACTTTAAAGGATTTATTGATAAAGAAGCTTACAAAAAACATCAGTACAAAATAAATGATTAGCGGTATCGCCACTTTTACTACATCCATGGGCAACTCCAATATTTTATCACCTTTCAAACTGAACATTAAGACGATGGTAAACAGCAAAGCGTACAAGGTAATAGGGGAAATGGCTGGAACAAATTTTCTATTAAACCACTCAGCACCTTTTGATTTTATCAAAAAATAACGGCTTAAAAAACCTGTCAGAAAAGGAATACCTAAATAGACGAATACGCTTTCGGTAACATCTTTCATGGATACACTTACATTAAAATTGGCTAATCCTAATTTTGCAGGTAACACATTGATGAATAACCATACCAAAAAGCTGTAACTAAATATCTGAAAGATACTGTTTAAAGCAACCAACATCGCGGTATATTCTCTATTGGCCTTTGCCAGGTCGCTCCATACAATTACCATGGCAATACATCTTGCCAAACCTATCAGTATCAAGCCTGTCATGTAATCGGGCTCATCCCGTAAAAACAAAGCGGCTAATCCGAACATCAGTACTGTGCCGATCACCCAATTCAACAATAACGATATACCTATTACTTTTTTATCCTTAAATGCTTTGGGCAATAAGGAATAATCGACCTTTGCCAGTGGCGGATACATCATTAATATTAAACCTATTGCCAACGGAATATTGGTAGTGCCAACGGATAAGCTGTTGGTTATATTAGAGATATTGGGAAAGAAATGACCCAAAGCCACACCAATTGCCATAGCAAGAAATATCCATAAGGTGAGGTAACGATCGAGGAATTTTAGTTTTGGCTGCATCGGTTATTTATTAATCATTGAAAAAACATAGAACATTTCGCTTGCTATTTGCAAACTTCTTTCTGCATACACTACTGTTTGCTCGGGTGTATTGTCCGAAATTTTAGGGTCTTCAAAGGTGATCGGAATTCTCTTTTCGGCCCCGGCAATAAAAGGACAGCCGCCATCTGCTTGCGAACAGGTCATAATAGCTGCGAACGCCGATACAGGATTGAAGGGACTGTCATATTTTTTGGAAAAGCCAATTACAGGTAAAGCATTATCGCTGTACTTTATAGCATAAACAGGGTTATTGGTTGCTGCTATTTTGAAGATGCTAAAGCCCTGATTAGTCAATGTTTCTGCTACTTTCGGAAATAACGCTGTTTCTTCTGTACCGCCAGAATAACAATGTACATCTGAAATATTGAAATACGCACTTGCAACCTGTGCCCACACCTGCGACAGATGGCTTCTGCGTGAATTATGCGTACAGATGAAATTGATATTTACTGCTTGATGATTGTCTGCTTTTTGCTGTACAAATTCTATCAGCGGTTGTAATAATGTTTTACGTTCTTCGCTGATGTTTTCGGGTTTTAATTGTTCGATTGTGTTTGATAATGTAGAAAACATGATAATGAAATTTTTAAATTAAAACTGATGTAAAATATAACCTAATAATGCACCTCCTAAAACAATGAACGCACTATTAATTTTTTGGTATTTGAATACCACAACCGCACAGATGAATGCAATTAATATAGTCCGCCAATCCGAAATGCTTTCTTTACCCATCGTAATGCAGATAGCAGCAATTATGGCAACAGATGCAACATTGACCGCATCTAAAAAAACGGATAATGCTTTTGAATTGCGCATTTTTTTGACCAAAGGATTGAGTAAAGCAACCAAAACAAATGAGGGCAGAAAAATTGCAATCGTTGAAATAATGGCTCCTGCAAGTCCGTTGATTTGATAGCCGATAAAGGTAACAGAAGAAAAAACAGGACCTGGGGTAAACTGCCCAACAGCTATAGCATCCATTAATTGCTGCCGGGTGAGTAAGCCCGTTGCTACTAACTCCGTATCTAAAAAGGCGAAAATAACATAACCACTTCCATAGAGAATAGCACCAATTTTAAGGAATATCCATAACAATTTGGTATTTGTTTCAGACAGTAAGGAGCTTTGTGTAATTTGTAAGAATGCGAGCGGGATAAAACTCTGGAACGTATTTTTTGTGTCCTGAATGTAATACAAGGCCACTGCCAGTAATCCCGCTCCAAACATCAGATAGATTTCACTAATGCCGAATAATGACAGCATTAAAACAGCAATACCTACAACTGCCAATAATGTAGACTTGACTGATTTCTTCGCTAATGGAAAAACAGCTCCTATGATAACAGCGATGATGGCAGGTTTTATGCCGTAAATAAAGGGCTGTACTTCTGGTAATTGACCATATTTCTGGTACAACCAGGCAAATATCCCGGTAATAAATACTGCGGGTAAAATAAAGCACAGTCCCGCAACAAGTAAGCCTTTCCAACCGCCTTTGTCATAGCCAATGTGTATCGCCATTTCGGTACTGTTGGGACCGGGAATTAGATTACTAGCTCCCAACAAATCCAGAAAGTGCTGTTCACTCATCCACTTTCTTTTCACTACCACTTCTTTCTGCATCATAGCAATATGTGCGGCCGGGCCTCCGAAGCCAATAAAGCCAAGCTTTAAAAAGAGTTTTGCTATTTCAGCTATCGGTATCATCGGTCAAAATTGTATTAACAACAACCACCTCCTGGTGTACACGTGTTCGCATTGTTTACAGGTAATTCAGCCAAATTTTTCTTTTGCTTTTCAGAAGGAATCCCGCAGGCATCCTGAGCCAGACAAGCAGTTGTTTTATTTTTCAATACAAATGTCTTTCCGTTGAAATCCAAATCGTATTTACCAATCGTTTCGCTCTGATATTCCACTTCAATTTCAGCGTCCTCAATACCCAATTTTTCTTCAGATAGTTTGATGATGTTTAGTAACTTGGTTGGCTTTAAACGATGTTCAAAATCGTCCGCATTCCACAACTGAAAGTTTACTACTTTTTCGGTACGGATTACACCGCCACAATCAATAAAATTTTTAGTGATTTGTCCCACTTCGGTAACGTGAAAATGTTCCGGTACAAAATTTCCGTTTTCTAATTGAAATTCAACATTGTCTAATGTGGGCAATAGTTTTTTGATTTTAGATAATTTCATTTTTAAATATATATAGTTATAATGCAATATTACGATAATTTTTTTCCAATTTTTTAAAGTAACTTACTTCTAGTGTATAAATCCAAGTTCTATATGAAAGTTGTTACTGCTGGCTGTATTCAAGTTTAGGCGCAGCAGTTTTGATCGGTAACTGTACCTATGATGTTTGAGAAATATTGGTTGAATAAAATAAAAACCTTTTCGTCAATACAGTAGCATACAGAATTACCTTCAATTGATCCTTTGATTAATCCCGCGTTTTTCAGTTCTTTTAAGTGCTGCGATACGGTAGGCTGGGCAAGTGGCAGTTCGTTCACAATATCGCCGGTAATACAGCTGTTTACTTTTACAAGATATTCTATAATGGCAATCCTTGCAGGGTGTCCTAAAGCTTTTGCTATCGTAGCTATAGAGTTCTGTTGTTCGGTAAAGTGGTCAGTCTTTGTAGCTCCCATTGTAAAAAATAATTATATTGCAATATTACGATATAATATATGAAGCAACAAAAATTTCTTCTTTTTTTTTCAGAAACTTTAGGAGGTATTAAAAGTGTTGATATAATTTATGGCGTTTGAAAACCTTTGCTATTTTATCTAAAGCCCAACCTTATGTTTATTTAATAAATTTTTAGGGGAACGGAGGTTATCCTACATTTTAATAACCTTCTTAAAAAGTTCAATATCATAGCTATGCTTCTTCAAGTTCTATCTAAAGTGTCACCACAGTCGTTTAATTTACAGCATGTCGTGCAAACTTTAAAATAAAAAAAAGAAAGCGTATTTATAAAAAGAAAGACAAAGTCAATAGCGCGTTCATTCAACAAAATAATTAAATTTGGCTACTTAATTACATACAACGCTATTAACTATTGGATTTTACTATCAAAATATCCTGCTTCGGTGCTTCCGAATCCATTCCTATAATCAATGAACCTACTTACTTCATTGCTCTAATAGACGGTGATAGTTCTTTTTCGCTTGATTTTAATGAGTATGATATCCAAGGCAAGAATGTACTTTTTCTGTCGCCATATCAACTGTTAAATTGGGGTTCTAAAAATTTGAAAAGCATTCGTTTTCTACAGTTTCATGGTGATTTTTATTGTATAGAATATCATAAGGCAGAAGTTGCTTGTAATGGTATATTATTCAATAACATATACGATAAGCCTTACATTGCTGTTAATAATATTTTATTTGATGAAATCAGTACGCTTTTCGATAAGGTTCAAAAAAATGGTAATGCTGGTACAAATTATGATTTGTCTGTTGTCAGGTCATACCTTCAACTTATACTTGCGCTATCTAGCAGGGAGAAACAGATCGATAGCAAAAATATTAAAATACTTTCCAACAAGTCTGACATTCTAAATTTCAAAGCAATGCTTGACACATCTTTTGCTACTTCAAAATCAGTTTCCTTCTATGCTGAACAATATGGTTTGTCTGTAAATGTATTTAGCAAAAAAGTAAAGAAACATTATGGAAAAGTTCCTTCGAAGCTTATTCAGGAGCGTCTGACTCTTGAAGCAAAAAAGCTCCTCCATCTAACCTACAAAAGCATTAAAGAAATTTCAGCAGAACTGGGTTTTGAAGATGAGTTTTATTTCAGTAGGTATTTTAAAAAAGAAGTGGGCGTATCCCCTAAAACTTTCCGAGAAAAGGTCGGCATTTCCATTGTAGCTGAAAAATCTATGTAATAAACGTATTTGTCCATTTTTAAGCATGTAGCACTGTTGTATTTTTGAAAAAATTCTAAAAATACTCATAATGGAAAAATTTCTAAACCTGTTTATCAATTCTCAAAATAGATTTATCAATTTCATGCGTATTGCCATATTTATAGTGATGGTATCGATTGGCGGATTGAAAGCCTTTCCGTACGAAGCGGACGGAATTGTCCCATTTGTAATCAATAGTCCTTTTATGAGTTTCTTTTATCATAATACTGATAAAACAACAGTTAACGATCAGGGTAAAGAAATTGCAGAATACACCCTTTACAAGAATCCGGAAGGCAAAACAGTTCAAAAAAATATAGACTGGCATAATCAAAATAACACCTATATTTTTTCTTATGGTTTGGGATCAGTTATTATTACAATCGGAATTCTGGTTTTACTGGGTATTTGGTTTCCTAAGATTGGTTTTTGGGGTGGTCTTTTGACTGCTGCTATGTCTCTGGTAACACTTTCATTCCTCATTACTACACCGGAAGTTTTTGTACCTCAATTGGGTGGCGATTTTCCAACACCTCACTATGGTTTTCCTTATTTATCAGCAGCCGGAAGATTGGTGCTGAAAGACATAATTATGCTTGTAGGGGGGCTTATAATAGCATCTGAATCAGCAAAAAGAATAGTGATGGGGACTGTAGCTTCTGTTAAATGAAGTTTCTGCTGATAATGGACTAAACAAGTAACATTAAGCAGTAAATTAGGCTGTTGATTTTTAAAGGAAGAGACCTAATTAATGTATATCACTCATGCAGATGAATTATTGTGAAAGAACCACGCCCTTTTTAGATATTAATCAAGCACAAAGATAGAAAGTATTTTGATTGAGCATTAGGCGGTTTATTACAGGAAGTGCAAAGAGCAGAGAGGAGGAAGGGCTTTGCAAATCAGATGACCAAGAAAAGGAAAGACAAGGAAAAGTAATAAACTGTCTATTCAGGTTTTCTTGCCTTATGAAAAGGTAATTAAAAAAAAATGTTTATAACTTGCGATTTTAAAATCAAAATGTTAGAAAACCTGCCCTTATATATTCCGTTTATTTTCGGACTTACAACAGTTGTAACACTTCTATTGTTCTACCAGACTGTTAAAAAATCCAATTCCCGAAATGTAAAACAGTACTCAACTAAAATTTTAATCGGCTTAATATTGTGGTTGGCTATTCAGGCTGTTTTGACACTTCAAAATATTTATAGCTCAAATATTAATTTTTTTCCACCTAAGATCTTATTATTTGGAATTTTACCGGCAATATTGACAATAATAGGCTTGTTTTCAAATCAAAAAGGGCGACAGTTTATTGACAGCTTACCTTTAATAAATATTACTTATCTAAATATAGTAAGAGTGCCTGTGGAATTGGTTTTGTATTGGCTTTTTCTAAATAAAGCAATCCCCGAACTGATGACCTTTGAGGGAAGAAATTTTGATATACTTGCAGGAATATCAGCACCAATAATTGCATACTTTTTTCTGACTATAGGAAAAATCAGGCGAAAATTAATTTTGATTTGGAATTTTATCTGTCTCGGTCTTTTGCTAAATATTGTGATAGATGCTTTCTTATCCGCACCATCTCCTGTACAAAAATTTGCTTTTGACCAACCGAATATAGCCATACTGCATTTCCCTTTTAGTTGGTTGCCAACCTTTATCGTTCCTTTGGTTTTGCTCGGTCATTTGATTTCAATTCGACAAATATTGAAGTATAAAATTAAATAAACCTTGTAAAAACTAAGAAAGGACGAAAAGAAGTCCAAAGTTATAAATTTTACTTTAAGAGCTGAAGAATGTTTAATTTGTATATTTTGCCAATAGGTATTTTATGGCTCCCTATTAATATAACATTCCCTTCAATGCTATTAATGCGTTTTACTGCAACTGCGAAAGATTTGTGAACTTGTACAAATTCGTTTTTGGGTAATTGCTCCAAAAAAGCAGAGAACTTTTCACGAATGGTAATGTTCTCATTGGTGGTTAGTATTTTGGTGTAATTTCCGATTGCTTCAATATAAAGTATGCTTTCAACTTCCAGTTGAATGTGTTTTTTATTGCTCTGCACAAATATTCGATTTGAATGAATACTGCTTTCTGAAATAACAACTTTTTGACTAACAGAAGTATCAAACGCCTTATTGATGGCTTTTAAAAAGCGTTCAAAACCAAATGGTTTAAGCAAATAATCAGAAATATTGTGTTCGTATCCTTCCAAGGCAAATTCCTGATAAGCGGTGGTTACGATCACTTTGGGAGGGTTTTTCAACGTTTTCAGAAATGCAAAACCTTTCAAAATCGGCATGTTTAAATCCAGAAATATCAAATCCACTTGGTTTTTATTCAGATATTCAAAGGCTTCTAATGCATCATAACAGTTTTCCATTAATTGCATATTTGGCAGTAAATCGCAATATCCTTTTATGATGTCGTGGGCAATATGTTCATCGTCAATAATTAAATATCTAATCATAATTGTTTCAAAATTAACTGAGTTTGATATTCGTTTTCTGTGATTGAAAAAGCCAACTCGTGTTGGTTGGGATAAATTAATTCTAACCTTCTTTTCAGATTTTTCAAGCCAATTCCTGATTGACTTTCGGCTTTCTCATAATTATTTTCAATGCTAAAACAGATCTCGTTTTCAGATGTTGACAAGTTCATTTCTATGTAAGCATTCTTCCTCAAATTTTCAACTCCGTGTTTGAAAGCGTTTTCTAAAAGGATGATAAATAACAAAGGAACAACTTTTCGGTTTTCATCAACAGCATAAATAAAATTAACGGAAATCTCTTTACGATAACGCATTTTGTGGAGTTCGATGTAGTTTTTCAAAAAATCAATTTCTTCCTGAAGGCTAACCGTTTCTTTTTCTCCTTCATAGATACTGTAACGCATCATATCCGATAGTTTCAATATTAAGTCTTGTGCTTTCTTAGAGTCTTTTGCCACCAAACCATATAAATTATTGAGCGTATTGAAAAAGAAATGCGGGCTAACCTGACTTTTTAAAAGCATTAGTTCTGCTTTTAATTTTTCGTTTTTCATTTTGGACATCAATACAAGCTGACTAACAACCCAAAAGATGCCTAAACCTAACAAGAAGAAATAATAAGTAATCACAAGAAACACAACTTTCGGATGATAATTTCCTAAAAATTGTACTGATTTGCTTTCAGCAAAAATCACTTCATAAGTGGTGATAAAAAGGGGGACAGCTGTTATTGTCAAAAGAACAGTTACAATCCATTTTATATTTCTTCTTATTAATACCATACAGCAATATTACAACTATAAATAAGCCTCTGCAAACGTGTTGACAAACAATCAGGATTGGGTTTTGAAATGATGAAAACGAGTGATGAAAGCACTTTATGTTCTTGTAAATATTGTTTATCAATCTACGGAGGTTGTTTATCACAAAGGTTTTAAGAACGATATCATCATTTTTAGGTTTGCGGAAAATTAAATTAAAATACTATGAAAAAGAGAATTTTCAGATATCTGAAACATATCATTACAACATTTGTAATACTTGGAATTTTGACCATTTCATTCGGGTTGTATCACGGTGCAAGTTTTCGCTATGCAGAAAACCCTGAAATGATGAATTGGGATAAAGATGGACCTTATGTATTTAGCAAAAATGACAGTGTAATAGCGGTAAATTATATCAGAGGAAATCAAGATAAAGGGTTTTATTTAGACCAAAAAGAATATGCTTCCAATTCAAAAATCGCTGTTTATTGTTATTTCCCATTAGATGATACCCGTTTTGAATTTACCATCAATAGCAAAATTGAAATTCCGGCAAATACTTATAACGACAATGCTAAAATTTTGGCGATTTCCGATATTGAAAGCGGTTTTAAGACTTTCCGCGATTTTTTGATTACCAATAAAGTAATTGGCAAAAAATTAAATTGGACATTTGGGAACGGACATTTGGTTTTACTCGGGGATTTTGTAGATAGAGATTTTTCGACTACACAAGTACTTTGGTTTATTTATAAATTAGAACAGGAAGCAAAAGAAAAAAACGGAACTGTCCATTATATTTTGGGAAATCACGAGTTGAAAAATATGCAAGGAAATTTTGATAATACTTCTCCGAAGTATTATCAAGTTTCCTCTATCTTAAAGAAACAACAAACCGACTTGTATTGCACAAATTCGTTTCTTGGAAAATGGATGTCAAGTAAAAATTCCATCGAAAAAATTAACGGAATTCTCTTTGCACATGGAGGAATACACCCAGATTTAGGAAAACACAAAACGAATTTAGATGAAGTAAATCAAATTATTCGCAACAATTACTACAAACCATACTATCCTAATTCTGAAAAAAGCATGGAGCAGTTATTAATTTCTTCGAACAAAGGTATCGCCTGGTACAGAGGATATTTTAAAGATGATTTGAGTCAAGAAGATGTAGAGCAAGGATTAAAACAGTTTAATGCAAAATCGATAGTGGTGGGGCATACACTTCAGTCCAAAGTGAATGGTAAATTTAACAAAAGAGTGATAGGAATTGATGTGAAACATCCGAAAGATTATTCAAAATCCATCCCTAACCAAAAGTCGGAAGGCTTGTTGATTGAAAACAACAGGTACTATAGAGTATTGCATGATGGAGAAAAGAAAGAGATGTAAAAATTCCAATGAATATTATAGCGGAGGAGGACTTCCGTTATTTTAACATTCGGATACATCTATCCAAGTAATGCCATGCACCGCCATTGAGTACTACATTCTTATAGTTACTCCTTAGAACCCTTAAATTCACGTCTAAATATTAAAATTAATAGCAATGCAGGGAGAGGATGATTTAAGAGGTTTAGCCAAGATTATGGCTTTTATGCGGGCAGTAAGTGTTATACTAGTGTTGATGCATCTTTATTGGTTTTGCTATGGTTTCTTTTCTGATCCTGGTTGCACACTGGAAAGGGAAGTGTGGTAAATGGAGATGAGAAAGAAAATGATGGTATTATAATCAAAATTAATTCTGATTATTATTTGTTTGAAATGAACGAAAAATTTAGACATAGTAATGTTTTACATGAAAATTTAATGAAGTACAACCGTATAAATCTTAAACATATTTCTAAAGAAGAATATGATAATTATTCGATGTCAAAATAAATGATCAGAAATTTCGGCACTTTTTTAAGTGTTGTACTCTTCTAATTAATTTGTAATATGAAAATTTAACTTTACAATTTTAAGCTTTATATTTTCATTTCTGCAGGTCTTATTGTTCTTTTAATGGTCATTCTTTATATTTACTTGCTATAAAAGATTTTCCTCGATTTAAATCTGTATTCTAACCCGCAACTGTCTTTATGGGTCTCTGGATCGGTATTTACTATTATATTAATAGTATAAAATCCTTACTGATAATTCTGCTTATTTTAGTAAGTTCTTGTGCAAGCAAACTAGTTGGTGCAAGTTGTTATAACTTAACACTTACAGTTTAATATTCTTATAAAAAAGTGCAAAAATCAAAATAGTTGATAGGGTACATCCAGCAAAGGTCATGATAATATCGTATATATCAAACGGATACAATCCCATTCGCATTATCTCCCATAAAAAAAATCCAATAAATGTAAATGCAAAGGAAAAATAGATGCTCTTTTGTAGTTTGTATGTTCCTAATAAGGTTTTATATATTTTGTGATAAATAAATACAACTGAAACAAATGCTGCAGCACCAAAAAAGCTTGGAAGTGTTCCTAATAAAAATGTCTCGTTTTCTGAATAAGCTATTTCTTTAGCTCTTAAAAAATATTGTATATAGACAACCAAACTCATCAGCAAAAGTTCCCATACCGTTAGGAGAATATATTTTGGTTTATCCTTATTAATTATTTTCTCAACTTCTTTCTTCTCAAAAATATTCAAGTTTATTCCCATTGTATAATATTATACTTTTACAACTGTGTTTTAAAATAGCTAAGTGTCATCTTACAAAGTAGGTCCGGTGTCATACGTATAAAATGTAATGTTAAACTTAAGTATGTATTATTGTTCAAAGGCGTCCTTGGCAAATTTACAGATAAGATATTGTACGGAATATTTTTTACATTTTTTTTTAATCCTTCGCCCATAAGCTTAACGTATCTTTTACAAACATTTCGTCAAAAAATGGAAACTAAATTAATCAATAAAGAACCTCTTCAGAATTCTTTTTAAACATATCTGCTGATGCTCTGTGCTCTCTGGGAGTTTTGCCTGAATGTTTCTTAACAAAGCTTGAAAAGTTTGCTTCGTCTCGGAACTCCATCTCATAGGAAATTTCGGTAATAGATTTTGTTGAATGTTTTATTAGCCGCAGACTTTCACTTAAAACTTTTTCTATAATGAGTTGCTTTGGTGTCTTTCCGGTGACTTTCTCTGTCATCTCCGATAATCTTCTCGAAGTAATAAACAGTTTCTCCGAAAAGTACTTAACTGATCGGTGACTTTTAAAATCACTATGAAGCTGGATTCTGAACCTGTTAACGTAGTCAATAGAACTAAAGTTTTCCGCTGTGCTTTTTAGACTGCTGTTTGAAATATTTAAAAGCCCGTCTAATATTAATGTTTCTACAGTATTGTGTGTAATAGATATGTAAAGCCCTCTCTCATGAGACTTATAAAGTGCCAGGCGGTCTATTGCAAATTTCTTTATATCATACTCCGTGACTATTGTGGGAGTAATGGTAATATTTTCGGTAAGGTTAAAAAATAAGGAAGAGTTTAAAAATAATGAATCATTCGCAGATTTTTCATAAAAAGATGCTGAAAAGGCTATAACAAAAGTGTTCGCTTCTTCATCATTTTGCTTGTAAATAATCTCTTTCGACGGACCTATAAATATCAGGTTAGGACCTTCTACTTCGTAATCTGTTCCTTCTACACATATTACCGCATGTTTAAAAACAATATAAATGCAGTAATACTGTAAAGTATTAAACGATCTGTTCTCATTGTTTCGTTCTATTATTTGTTGAAGAGTGTTTATATTGAAACCATCAGATTTCAACTGTTGAGATAATATATACATGCATTATATTTTTAGTTATGTTTTAAAATCTTAACAAGCTGTTTACTGTATGAAGTTACTGAATTTAAGTGATGTAAAGCCTTTAATTAGCCAACTTTTAACTAATTTTTTTTAATTAATATTTAAAATTCCTTGCTATTTATATTTAGTAATTTTCATAACTAAAAAACGGACAGTTTTTTTTAAAATAACGCTCCAATAGAATTTGATAAGATGAATGATAGAACTAAAAAGTTGCTTTTTTTTTATATAGTTAGACATTCTATATTGTGAAAAGCTAAACGGTTTTCTGCAGCCTAAAGTGGTTATTTAGCGCTTTGGTTTTTTGAAAATCTATAGATAGTAATCATTCAACCAAGCTATTTATTGTTTGTAAGAGAATTATAGCAGGGTCTTTTAAAAAAAAGAGGTTGTACTATAATACTAGCAACCTCTTTAATAACCAAAAAAACACTTATGACTTCAAATGTAAATAATTAATTTTTAAATATTTAAGTATTTCTGTTTTTTTTGTAAGAAACAATTTGTCAACATTTAACTTATTCATTTTTTTTAATAAAAATTACTTTTCTTTTATTAAGATAAAACTTTTTGTTTTAACATTCAGTAAACTAAATAACCCTGGTTAAAACTAAAGGTAATCTCTAAAGCATTAAAAAAAATTATTTTATAAACTTTGATTCAAAATCCAAGAAAGTATCAGGTTTAAAAGTAAAAGGATAGGGGTTAAATTGTTTAGTTGCAAAAAACACATATTTAAATGAACGAGAAAAAGTAATTATGAATGTCCATACGCCTCCGAATACAGCTGTCCTCTCGCCAAAAGGTAAGTTCTACTTCAACCACATCCTTATTTTTTCAGAAAGTATAGAATGGTTTGTAAAGCCATCCATAATTAAGTTAATCAAGCATTTTGTATTAAATGAATGGTTACATTAGTAAATAATGGTTTGTACTGTTTTTTACATAATCTTTTTATTTTTATTTACTGATACTAAAAATAATTAATTATTTAAAACATTATATTGTTAAAATATTTAACTTTATGCTGTTAAAATTAAATTATTTGTCCCATGAAAAAAATTCTATTCCTGTTCATTGCTGTTGGTATTATTGCTGGTTGTCGTAAAGACGACGAAAGTAATTCACCTGATCACGGTAATAATTCCCAAAAGAAGTTTCTGGTAAGCAGAATTTTCGATTATAACAATAACTTACGCGCAGTATATACCTATAACGATAGCAACCAGCTTCTTAAGAGAGAAACTAAAGATGATGCGAATAACCCCAGTTCTGATTATGAGATCGAGTATGAGAACGGAAAAGCTAAAAACATTAAGTACATAGATTATAAGTACCCGCAGTTCAACCATAATATAGTTTTGATTTATAACACTGACGGTAAAATTATTCGTGATGAAACGTATCAGTACGGAAAACTTATTGGTTTTAAAAATTACGCATACTATTCAAACGGCAAATTAAAGGCAATGGTTGATCAGGCAGGTCTTGAATGGTATTCTGTTGACTATAACAATACAGTTAATGCGTTACATACCACAATACTTATGGAAGACGACGGTGATCTTGGAAATACAGCAACAGCATACCGTGAAATTTTCCGAGATTTCCGCTACGATGACAAAAAGAAACCGGACTTTGGTTTGGGAACCGTCTTCCAGATAGAACCTTTACCTTATTTTGGAGACGAAGCATTGTTCGAAAAAAATATATCCTATAATAATATGACAACTTTTATTGGAAGCGGTACCCAGTGGATTTATGAGTACAATGATGATGGTTTACCAAAAACGATAGAAACCAGATGGAAAGATATTGAAACGGCTGAGCCCATGATGCTTCGGTTGGAATATACGGAATATAAATAGGAGAGCCTTCCGGTATTTAAAAGCCAAAAAAACGTGTTTTTCTTTTTCTATTATTGGCTTAAACTGAATGTTAAGATTTATTAACCTTTTTCTGCTGGTAGTTTAGATGGATTATGAAAAAAATTTTACTTCACAATATTAATACTTAAAAATTAAAGAATGGTAATGCTTGCATAGCTTAAAATTTATTTAGGAAGTTACATAATTACTATAAAATATCAGCCCAAGGTATCACAGAAAAAGAAAGTTACACGCTTGTAGGTTTTAATATTTATTTTGCTGCAAAATTTGTTTCTAAAAAATTAAAAACAAGGTAAAAATGTTTTAGTGGTTCTGCATGATCTCCTTCAATAACTCTATGCTCATAAGGGAATTTATACTTATTTTTTTTTAATCTTTCAACCATCATGTCGGCCATGTGTGTCGATGGACATATTTCATCTTTTGATGCAGATATAAACAAAACGGCTCCATTAATTTGTTCTACTTTTATGGATGCTTTTTCAACTGAAAGGGTATCTTTCAACATTGTGCTGAAAGTTGACCTTAAATCTTGTTTCATCAAAAAATGAACGGCTTCATCATTTATAGGCACAAAGGGCAGTTCTTTATCTTGGTAGGTCCAGCAAGAGGTGGAGAAGTGATCGGTATGTCCGGGAAAAACAACATTACTTCCCACTATGCTCACTACACATTTTATATCATGATAATAGCTTCCTATAAGCAATCCTAAATCAGCACCTCTGGAACCTCCTATTATTGCGATTTTGTTTTTGTCTACATATACGTTTTTTGTTGCTGTTTGTATTGCATCATAAATATCATCAATGGCTATTTTATCCAATGCATCAGGTGTGCCCGCAGCACCAAAGTAGCCTATTGCTAAAAATGCATATCCTGTTTCAATGAAGTGATCCCTTGTCTTTTTCCAATAATCGCTGTTCCAGGCATTACCTCCTTCAGCGCCTCCAAGACCCACAATTAGTGGCTGGCTTTTGCCTTTACCAACATATAGAACACTTTCAACGTTTTGTGTCTGCAACGTGATTTGAGCCAAACTGCTAACTGAAAAAAGCAGTACTAATAAAGTAAAAAGGTATCTACTGAAATTTATCATCTTTTTTTTCTTTTAGATTAAAGTACAAATATCAGATATGTTTCGCACGTCGCTTTTGATCTAGATCAAATAATCACTTATCAGCTCTAATTCGGCTTAAGGTTTCTTGTGCAATACCTAAATAGGAAGATACCATACCTAATGGAATCCGGTGATAAATATCGTGGTAGGTTTTGCAAAAATGTAAATATTTTTCTTTTGCGGTTGTAAACCTCATAGAGGTTATTCTTTCCATAAAATGTCCAAATACAGTTCCCATTGACAGTCTTGCGTACCGCTCCATTTCAGGAAAATGTTCAAAAAGAAATACAAGGTCATTTACATGTAGACAGAAACATTCTGCTTGTTCAACTGTATCAATGTAATAAATGTCCAATTCCTGTTGCATAAAGCTTTTTGGTGAGTTTACCCATTCATTTTCAGCAGAGAAATACTCGGTAATTTCTTTACCATCTTTAATAAAATAAGTGCGCATCAGGCCTTTTTGAATAAAATAACTTTTTCTGCATATAGTATCAGCATTGTGCACAAGAGCACCTTTTTTAAAAGATATAAGCGTAATTCTATCAGCGAGTTCCGTTTTTAAAGTGTCGCTTAAGTGTATGTACTTTTCAAAATGTTGAAAGATTTTTTCTGTATTTACGCTTTTCTTCATTCCAAGGTTAAGTATATTCGGTAGGTTTGTGTCTAATGTACTTATGTTAAGTAAAAATAGTATAAATATCAGTAATATACTGTTATCCTTCAGCTTAAATATCCTGTGAATTAAAGACAAATTCTCCTTCAAAACATAATGCATTCCTACTACATTATGTATCATTAAATTCCGTAACTTTAATTAACTCATTAAATATAATTGAAATGATAAAAATACTGTTTCCTACCGACTATTCTGCAACAGCAGACAATGCTTTTGTCTACGCAATGCAAATTTGTAAAAATTACAGCGGAGAACTGTTTGTTTTACATTCTTATTCATCAAAAAGTAATGTTCCAAAGATTTCTGAGAATGTAGAGTTAGGAGATCCGTCAGATTTGTTTAAAGAGGAAATAAATAGAATGCTCCAGCTTGCTATAGAAAATGATTTTGGTCAGGTGCCTTTAAAGTTTTTTATGGAAGAAGGTGAATTGGTACAAAGCATTCTTGATCTTGTTTCAAAAGAAGCGATCAAGTTAATCGTGATGGGCACAACAGGTAATTCTGGTTTTGAAAATAAAATCCTAGGTTCCAAAACAGCTGGAGTTATAAAAAATGTCGATATCCCTGTATTGAGTATCCCGCACATGTGTAAATTTGAAGAAATTGACGCCGTTGGGTTCACAACTGTTTATGATGAAGAAGATGCCTTGGTTTTGCGAAAAATGATTCCTTATATTCAAGCGGCTAATGCTGATATTTACTGCTTTCACGTGAATAAGGGAAAGGAAGTTAAAACTCACGAAGAAATTATACGTTGGAAAGAGCAGTTTAAACATGACCCTGTTTTTTTCGTCGAAAAAAAGCAAGACAATATAGTAAAGGGTATTTTTGATTTTATCGACCAGCATTCTATTGATATGTTAAGCTGTGTTACCAGAAACAAGTCACTTTTTCAGCGCGTTTTTGAAAGCAGTATCGCTGAAAAATTATCTTATCACAAACGAATCCCTTTATTGACATTTCATGAAAATATGTTTAAATAATAAGCATCTTTTTAAAGTACTTTTTTTTTGACATTATTAATAGCAAAGTAACACCGTACTGTACAGAATTTAAATTTAAACCTGTAGAATTTTTCAAGACTTTACTGGAATTTTTTTTAATTTATTGTTTCTTCCATTGCATTGTAAACTCTTTCTCTCCGGTTGGTTCGTCAATCGTTTCATATAAGATTATAAATTTTTTTGATTTGTAAAAGTTTACGCTTTTCTCATTTTTCTGATAAACGCTTAAAGTCAGATCAGTTCGTAATTCTTTAGCGTAATTTAAAAGCAAACTTCCAATTCCCTTTTCTTGTTCTTCGTTGTCTACAAAAATTGATGCAATATGATTGCCAATCAACGCAATAAAACCCAAAATGGTATCCGTTTCCTCTACGACATATACTTCTGAAACAGGAAGGTATTTTTCAGCCATTAAATATTTGTTTTCAATCCAATATTCCTCAGGAATAAACTTGTGAGCTTTTAAAGATACTCTCAGCCATATATCAGCCAATAGTTGAACATCTTCGCCTTTCATTTCTCTAATTTTTTTCATCATTCGGTTATTTTAATTTTTATACTTCATCAGGTACCAAATTTAGTAAAAACCCTGTTTCCATTGTTATAAAGTAAAAATCATCACTAACATCGCTCGCTTTACGGTTATGATAGGGCATTAATGTGCAAAAATATTTGTTATTGTATGTATTTTACCTGTCAGCAGATTCATTACTCCCCAACATCACTGCAACAAATTTTCAAATCTGCTTTTTCCGGTTTTTTGTCAATATTACCCCGGAATTATTGCTTGATACTACTGCTAAGCTCTGTCCAGTCATAGTGGCAATTGGCTATTATGTTCACTATGGTATAAGTCTTACCTTTTTCTATGGGTTTTTCAACTACGATTAAATACCTGCCGAAACCGTTATAATGATTTTTTTTTTTATAGTATGTACGAATATTTATTTTCACTTTAAAGGTATCTTACTAAATAAACAGATTATTTACAATTACTTTATATAAATTTTATATTTTATCTAAAAAAATCAAAATGGTTGAACATATGAATTCCGCAAAAGTTATCATAATGTCAAATGGATAAAGTCCCATGCGAATTATTTCCCACAATACTTGGAATTTGTATCAATATAGATTTAATTATGTATGCTGAAGGGTATTTATTTTGATGTATAGCAAAATAGTTTAACCTTTTCTGATCCTTCTCAAAGTTTCTTGCGTAACACCTACATAAGATGCAATGTGACCTAAATTAATTCGATTGATTAAGTTGGGATGCTCTTTGATAAACGATTGATAACGCTCGGGTGCGTTTTCTGTATGTAAAGAAGTAATTCTATCTTCTAGAATAACGCAGAGTTCTTCGGCAATTTTTATACCGATTAGGTTTAGTTCCGGATAAAGTTTATAGAGATTATCTAAATCATCTGTTGAAATAGCATATATTTCCGAATCTTCCAAAAACTGAATTTTTTCAGGTGAAGGTCTGTTAGCGTATAGCATAGCAGTTCCAAAAAACTGATTTTCTTGCCCAAACCAAACATTTATTTCTTTATCTTTTCGATATATGTATGCTCTGAAGACACCTTCACTTAATACAAAATAGCTTGTAAGAATTTGATCTTCTTTTGAAAAATAATCGTCTTTCTTTTTTAGAATTTTTTTTGTTCTAAACTCAATTTCTTTTTCCACTTCGTGACTGAGCATTCCGTATTTTTTTAGTTGTAAAACAAGTGGGTTTTGTGAATCCATATAAATAATGAAAAGAGACCAGTAGAAATTGTAATATATTAAATTCAGTACGGGTTTCTTATAGAGATATTATGTTATAATTTTAAAAAGACTACTTATAGTTTTTTCTTATTTTTTAATGAATTTATATTTGATAGCAGTAATCCGTGATATATTAAGGTTTTACTGTTAGGAACTAAAGTTTATTTGTGTTTCGGTAACCTTATTTAAAGGTCATTTTAAAAATACATTACATATTAAATCATAAACTTAATATGTTTTGCTTAAAGCTTTTGGAAATGTGAGATTTAATAAATTATTTGCTCGGTTTGCAAAGATTTAAAAATCAATTTTTCTTTATCTTTAACAAGAAGATTTTCTGCAAAACGATAAAACCATATTTTAACTCATGAAGAAACCAACAATCTGCGAGCATGTATATTTGGAAAGAGCAGATTGGAATAGTTTATTTTTTTACACATTGCATGCTATCGGTTGTTGTATTTTAAACTAAATTCAAACTCATTAAATACACCATCAATGCAGTTACAGCAGTGTATATAAGTCCGCCAAAAATAATGTAACCGGTTTTTTTGTGAAAGTTAGAGAATCTTCCAGGAAGTTTTTTTTGATAATAGATATTAGAAACCACAATTAAAAAAGTCCAAATTAGATAAGATAAAACAGCAACAATAATGTGTGAAAATAAAGTATATCTAAAAAAAATAGTTTTATAGTATACGCTTTGAGATGTTAAACTTCCAGAGCCACCGGCAGAAGTGATAAGTCCTTCTAATGACAAAACTCCGACAACACAGACAAAGAAGATTATATTTTGTATTTTTTGGTGTGACTTGTAATTTTTGTTTTTGGCTAATTTTACACCGTAATATACACCGAATGGCGAAAATAGTGTGATTATCAAAACAATTGTCATGATGGTAACTGTGAAATTCATTTTCTGATTATTTTATTTATGGATCAAAATTCCTATTATTTTTTTTTTTGTTGAAAAATAATCGTTGAACTTGAAGTTTTTCTCGATGAGTTCATTTTATGGTTGGTGAATAATGATTTCCTTTGCAAGTAAAAGCACATTAAAAAGGGTATGAAAGCATTTTCTAATCGAAATATTGGACTGGATATAATGGGATGGTCGATTTTGGCTATTGTTTTGTTTTTGTTCATTCCTATGCTTTATCCTGCAAAACTTCCTTTAGTTTATCATATTTACCATTTGGTTTTATTTACGGTTTTGTTTGGTATTTATTATTTTAATATTAAAATAGTCATACCGAAAACGGTAAACAAATCAATCAATTTCTTTTATGTCCTTTTGTTTTTGGGAATGTGTTTTTTAGTGGTGAGTTTGATGAATTTTGTAGAAACATTCCTGAATTTACAACAAGAAGTTTACAGAAGTCTGTATCCTGAAAAATTTTATGTTGCTTCGGAGCATAAATCTTATGCTAATTATTATGTTTTTTTTGTGACGGCAATTGTTCTAATGACCGGTTTTACCAATTTTTTGATTCGGAAGTGGAACACTGAAGAACGTAAAAAATTAGCGGTGCAGGAATTGAAAGCAAAAGCAGAACTGGGTAACTTGAAAGCGCAAATCAATCCCCATTTTTTCTTCAATACGTTGAATACTATTTATGCTTTGACGCACAAGGATGTCGAAAAATCGCAAGACTCACTGTTAAAGCTTTCTAAAATGATGCGCTATGCAATGAATGAGGACAATGAGGAGTTTGTTTCTTTGCAAAATGAATTGGTTTTCATTCAGCATTATTTGGATTTAATGTTACATCGCTTGCCTTCAAACGTAACTTTGGAATATCATATTTCCGAGAACCATTATGAAGCTAAAATTGCACCGATGATTTTGCTGACATTTATTGAAAACTGCTTCAAACACGGTGTTACTTCGCACGAAGATTGTTTCATCAGAATTTCAACTGTAATAACAGAAGGGGTATTTATTTTAGAAACAGAAAATCCGTTGTTTGAAAATCGGGAAAAATCAAATGGAATCGGGATCGAAAATACCATAAAAAGATTAGATATAATTTATAATGACGGCTATAAATTGGAACAATCCATCATAGAAGGGAAATATTTTATTTCGCTAAAAATTAAATTAAAATGAAAATAAAATGCATCGCTGTAGACGATGAGCCGTTAGCATTGGAAATGATTCAAAAGGCAGTTGGGAAAGTAGATTGCCTTGACTTGGTTCAGTCATTTCAATCTGTTTCAAAAGCACTTAAATATTTGGCTGAAAATACGGTGGACTGTATATTTTTAGATATTGAAATGCCCGATTTGAGCGGCTTGGAGTTCTCTAAAATAATAAATCAATTCATTAATAAACCCGAAATCGTTTTTGTGACGGCTTATTCTCAATATGCGATTAAAGAATATCAAATCAAATCCGTTGGCTTTTTATTGAAACCTTTTAGTTTTGATGATTTTAATAACGTTGTAGAAAAAGTAAAAAACGGCTTACTGCTCCGAAGATTAACGGAAGATAAAATCGAGCCGTTTTTTATTAAAATAGAAGCAGAGCAAGTAAAAATAATTCCGCAAAAGGTTTTGTATCTGGAAAGTTTAGGTGATTATGTAAAGATTTTTCTTGAAAACGAACGTAAACCAGTCGTTCCTTTAATTACCTTAAAACGATTAAAAACGTATTTACCAAAAAGTTTATTTGTGCAAATTAATAGGTCTCAAATCGTGAATTTTCAAAAAATTGATTCTTACACAACAAGTGGGCTTTCAATTGATGGAAAAGATTTTTTTGTGAGTAATTCATTTCGGGAAGAATTTGAAATGATTAAAAAGTTGGTATTGTAAGTGTTTAAGAGATAGTATTTGGCGTAATAACCGATATAACAAAGAGATTAAAAATAACAAAACCTTGAATAACCTGAACTGTGGTGTATCTTGTACATACGTACGCTCTGCCGCGCTCTCATAATCAAAATATGACTTTAGAAGAACAAATAAGACAAAAAATAGATCTCAAGACCAAACCTGTTGGTGCATTGGGGTATCTGGAAACATTAGCATTAAAAATTGCACTGGTTCAGCAGACGCTGACTCCCAGATTAGAAAGTCCTACTCAGATCGTTTTTGCGGCAGACCATGGTTTGGCAAAAAATGGAGTAAGCGCTTATCCACCGGAAGTGACTCATCAAATGGTCATGAATTTTCTGGCTGGCGGAGCTGCTAAATGTATTTTGCAAACAGAACGGTGTAGCCATCCATGTGGTCGACGCAGGGGTGAATTTTGATTTTGCCGACCATCCGTCACTCATTAAAGCCAAGGCAGGCTATGGAACTCAAAGCGCACTTTACGGAAAAGCAATGACAGCAGAACAGTTGCGTTTTTGTCTGTCCGAAAGTGCCCGGATCGTAGACCATATTTTTAATAAAGGCTGCAACATCATCGGTTTCGGGGAAATGGGTATAGGAAATACCTCTTCCGCGTCACTAATAATGGCCTCATTATTAAGCAAACCAGTTGAAGAATGTATAGGCCGGGGTACTGGAGTGGATAATGAACAGTTACAGCATAAAACACACATATTAAAGCAGGTTATCGATTTCCACGGCTCCATAAAAGATCCTTGGGAAATCCTGCAGACTTTTGGCGGATTCGAAGTAGCGCAGATGTGCGGTGCCATGTTGCAGGCACACCAAAACAATATGCTGATAATGGTTGATGGATTCATTGCAACAGCTGCGTATGCTTTGGTTCATGCAGTTGAGCCTGCAATTGCAAACCGCTCCATCTTCTGCCACGTTTCCAATGAAAGCGCCCATCGTCATTTTCTGGACTCGCTTAACCAAAAAGCTATTCTAGATTTAAACCTGCGACTAGGAGAAGGTTCTGGATGTGCGCTGGCATACCCCATAATACAGGCTTCTGTAAACTTTTTGAATGAAATGGCGAGCTTTGAAACAGCCGGGGTTTCTAATAGATAAATTGATATGATTAAAAAAGAACTCACTTATTTCCTGACTGCGCTGATGTTTTTTACGCGCATACCTGTCTCCAGTAAGCTGCAATATTCTTCGGATATCATGAACAACTCGCAAAAATATTATCCGATGATAGGGATAGTGGTCGGATTGTTCAATGCATTGGTCTTCTTCCTCATACATCTTGTACTGCCTATTGATATTGCCCTGATCCTTATGATGATCGCAGGCGTATTGCTTACCGGAGGATTTCATGAAGACGGTTTTATCGATGTCTGTGACAGTTTTGGCGGCGGTTATGGAAAAGAAAGGATACTCACCATTATGAAGGACAGTCGCGTGGGTGCATACGGCGCTATAGGCATCGTGTTACTGTTTTTATTAAAATATGTGGTCATGAAACATCTGGCTGAAACTTCTTTAACCGGCTTTCTGGTTATTCTGATAATTGCACACAGTACCAGCAGATACCTGTCGGGATTAATGATCCATACGCACCAGTATGTAGCAGATACTGATCTCAGCAAATCAAAACCCATGGCAAATAAGGCATTATCTGTAAAAATGCTGTTTATGGGAATGGCAGTTACTCTGTTACCGTATTTCTACTTCCAAAAACTGCTGGTCTTTTTAGTACTGCCTTTTGCCTATCTGGGAAAAGTATACCTTGGCTGGTATTTCAAAAAACACATAGGGGGTTACACCGGTGACTGCCTAGGTACGGTACAACAAGTAACGGAAGTGTTGGTTTATTTAGGATTTGTTGTATTATGGAAGTATATATAATCCGCCATACCACCGTAAATGTGGCTCAGGGAATCTGCTACGGGCAAACTGATGTTCCTCTTGCGAGTAGTTTTGTAAAGGAAGCCAAATATTTAACTAAACAGTTGCCTCACGATTTTGATAAAGTTTTTAGCAGCCCCTCATCAAGGTGTGCACAACTGGCGAGAAAATTCCAAGGGGAAGTTTTCTTTGATGACAGACTGAAAGAGATGCATTTTGGCGAATGGGAATCTAAGCTGTGGAGTGATATTCCAACTGAAATTATCCAACCCTGGTACGATGATTTCGTAAATACTTCCACACCTCTAGGTGAGAGCTTCCTCGACCTATATAACCGAAGTTCGTCGTTTATTAATGAACTCAGGCATAAATCTTACCGGAAAGTACTAATCGTAACCCACGGCGGGGTAATACGTAGCCTTTGGACTTATTTATTACAGTACCCACTGGAGAATGCATTTAAAATTCCTGTAGGTTTTGGCGAAGTATTTCAATTTCATTTAGGCACGGAAGCGAAAGACGACTATATCATCAAAAAACAGTAAAAGGTTGTAGGCGGGCTATACAAGATCATGATTTACCTATTGGTTAATTTCAAACTTACTTTCTTTTCTTAATATAGTAGAATGTTCTGTTTTTTTATCCAGAATTTCAATAGGGTAGTATAAAGATTTTAGGTTTTTACCTGTAGATTTTATTTCTTTTAATTACTTGGTTTAAAAGTTGAGAGATGTAATATTCTTTTTGCGATTCTATAAAAGCCCTCATTTTTTATTACGTACCATTACCGCAGTAAGGATTATCAATAATTGATTAAAAGCGGACAACTGTTCGCTTTTTTTATAAACTTTAAAAAAGAGTATTATCAGATTTAATAGCGTACCTTTAAAAACATCTTTGTTTTATTTAAATTTCACCTGCCCGGTTGGGTAGGTGTTTTATTTTTAATCATTTAGTGTTTTTGCATCTAAAGCGGTTTATTATCACTACCTTGTATAGCATTATAAAATGAAATAGAAACTACTTAAAAAGTTTTTTAAATCTTTAAATAATAAAATTATGAAAGTAGTAAGATGGCTTACCTATCCAGAATGCCGTCCACAGGAATCGGGTCTGTACATGGTAAACAGAAAATTAAATAATATGTATTTAACCGTTTTGTCTTATTTTGATATCGTTACCAGCCAATGGTACGACTCTAACGATCGAGAAAGTAATATAGAGTGGGTCAGTGCATTCAATCCTTTTAAGGTTAGATATGTTTAGCGTGCACATAGGCAAAACAGACAGATTTATTCTTGTAGTAATTGCGGTTTTAGCACCGCTTTTAATAATTGCAACGATACATTTCTTGAATAGAAACGTAAAAAGTGTTTACGACAACGTACTTACAGAACAGTTAAGTCCCGAAGTTCTTTAATCGGAACTTAAATAAAGCACCTGAAAAATGGTGTTTTTTGTTATGTGTAATTTTAAGAAAACAAAATCTCCTCAAAGAAAAGGTTATTGAAAATAGTTCAGCCAGACATTTTGTAGCATCGCTACATAAAACAATTGAGGTGTAGATGATAGCGTTTAGGTTTAGGCTGCTTTTAAAAATTTATTTTTTGCGAGTGTTCGCTTTCGCAGTGTAGTAAAATCCTATAAACTCTTGTACAGTTATTGCAAGTACAATAACTCCAACAGCGGTGCCTGCAAAAAACAGGGTGTGTTTAATTAAATCGGTCATATTTGTAAAGATACCCATTATTAAATGGAAAACGGGTTTTGCAGCGTCCTTTTTTATTTAATGCGTGACATCGTTTAAACTATATAGTTGTTACTTATTAAAAAA
>Ga0213826_1000056_pt1 | contig 213826 bp, 182 predicted proteins | sample MC6MC0899MG_FD_180668 | JGI IMG/M metagenome (GOLD analysis project Ga0213826, IMG submission 180668) | Enriched soil aggregate microbial communities from Iowa State University, Ames, United States - MC6-MC0899-MG | ecosystem: Environmental > Terrestrial > Soil > Unclassified | place: USA... | reverse complement strand
CAGATGCTGTTTACTTGAATCCGGAGCGCTCTGAAGCTGGCGTTGCCATAGCTAGCTGACGTTAAGGCGACAGGTACATTGACACGCACCGAACGCGACAAAAAGTAACCAAAAAACGCTGCGCTCCGATCATCCGGCCCCTGCGCTGCGCTCCGGGGTTCCCTCACTCCGGCCTCGCTCCCGGGAGGACCGCGCTGCAGGCCCCATCCTGGGGCCCAGCGCTTGACGGGCATCCATGCCCGTCACCTCCCTCCGCAAGGCCTGCGTTCGGCCTCCTGAAGTCGCGAAGATCAAAAGCAAGATCAAGATCAAGATCAAGATCAAGATCAAGATCAAGATCAAGAGCCGGCGCCGATGGCGTGGCTCGGCATCGGATTATTTCATTTCGCATGCACCGTAATCGCCACCAACCGCACCACCACCGGCCTGACCATCAACACGCAAACGAACGCCACTGGCATCGCCAATTGATAGGCCTTTAGCACATTGCTCAGGTACTGCGCAGTAACCCCGGCATTCGCCGCGGTGATCACGAAGCACATTAGCAGCGCCATGATTGACGACATGAAAAAGGCAAAAACGTAGGGCGTAGCGCCCGGGTGCAATTTGCGTCGGCTGCGCGACTGGGACAGGTTGCTCATGTGAACTCCTGAAAGGTGAGTGGACGCGCAGGTTAACAATCCCCTCAGCCGCAGCTGTAGACCAGCCTCGCTGAGTTCTTTATAAAGAGATTCTTATGAATGCACGAGCTCTCGCATGGACCTGCTCAACGCTATCCGCAGCTTCATCAAGGTGGTCGAGGCCGGCAGCATCGCCGGGGGCGCCCGTACCCTGGGCCTTAGCCCGGCAGCGGTCAGCCAGAACCTGGCACGCCTGGAGGGCCATCTGCAGGTGCGCCTGCTCAGCCGTACCACCCGCAGCATGGCGCTGACGCCGGCGGGTACGCAGTATTATGAGCGTGTCAGGCATATCGAACGTGACCTGGCCCTGGCGGAGCAGGCCATCGCTACGCCAGACAGTGAACCCCAAGGGCGGCTTTGCATCGCCTCTACATCCGCGTTTGGCCGCCACGTGCTGGCGCCACTGATACCCGCCTTCAGTGCCCGCTATCCACTGCTTTCGATAGAGTTGCTAACGACTGATCGTCGGGTCAACCATGCACGTGAAGACGTCGACGTCAGCCTGCGCATTGCCCCGCAGCTGGAAGACCAGCTGATGGCCAGGCATATCGCTCGGATCCCGTTCATTTGCTGTGCCTCGCCCGGGTACTTGCAAAGCGCTGGGGTGCCGGGTTCGCCTGAGGCATTGCGCGACCACCGTTGCCTGGTGTTCCGTTACCCGGTGGATGGGCGGTTTCTGCGCTGGGGTTTCATGCGTGATGGGCTGCGTTTTGAAGCGGAGTTCGGCAGTGTACTGATCAGCGACGACATCGACGCCCTGACCCAGATGGCGCTGCACGATGGCGGTATCACCCGCCTCGCCGAGTTCATGGTGCGACCGCACCTGGCCAGCGGTGCGCTGGTGCCGTTGTTCGAGTACAGCGACAGTGGCCAGGCCTACGCCCAGACCGAACCAATGGACATCTACCTGTGCCTGGCCGACCGTTTCGCCATGACCGCGAAAGTGCGTGTGTTCATGGACTACCTGCGTGAATGCCTGGGGGACAGTTGGCAGGTGCAGGCATGAAAAAACCGCCACGAGGGCGGTTTTTAATGGGGTGCGTACGAATCAGAAGCGGTAGGTGAGGGATGCACCGATACCGTGAGCGCTGTTCTCGTACTTGGCCTGGTAGCTGCCTTTGGTCGCGCTTACCTGATTGACCTTGGTGTCTTCTTCCCACAGGTAGGAATAGGCCACGTCGATGGTCATATCGTCGGTTGGACTCCAGCCGGCACCCAGGCTGAACACCTTGCGGTCGCCCGTCGGGATACGTGGTGAACGGTCATGGTTGTTGGTCGGCGACTGGTCGACGGTGAAGCCGGTGCGCAGCACCCACTCCTTGTTGACCTTGTACGACGCACCAATGGCGTGGGCCCAGGTGTCATGCCAGTTCTGTTCTTCGGTGATGGTCTGGAACGCCGAACCTGCCAATGGCGCCGGGACATCGTTCTGCACGGTGATGTCTTTCAGGCGGCTCCAGCGGGTCCAGGTGCTGCCTGCATACAGGGTCCACTGGTCGTCGAGTTCGTGGGTAACCGAGAAGTCGACCGATTCCGGCGTCTTGATCTTCAGCGAGGCGTCGAACTTGTTGCCGTTGAACGGCCCGATCAGCGGGGTGCTGACGCGGGTCTTGCCCTCGAGCTTGTAGTCGACCATCGAGTGGTAGGTCAGACCGAGGCGGGTGCTGTCGGTAGCCTGTACCAGGATGCCGATGTTGTAACCAACGGCGGTATCGTCGCCCTTGATTTTCACTTCGCCATCGTTGCGGCCGGGGGTGAACGGGTTGATCAGGCTCGAACCCAGTTCACCCTTGATGCGGTTGATGGTAGGGCCGAAACCGATCGAGACCTTGTCATTGAAGGCGTAGCTGACGGTTGGCTGGAAGGTGACTACCTCGACGTGGCTCTTCTTGCCCCAGTAGCGTGCGGCATCATCGCTGCCGTAGTCGGTTACCAGGCCGAACGGTACATAGACACCGAAGCCGACGCTCCAGTGGTCGTCGATCGGCTTGACGTAGTAACCCATGGGGACGCCAACGAGAGGCACCATGTCACCATCGGTTTCCCCCCCGAGGTTGCTGCCCCGGCCCGAGATGTCGGACTTGGCGATGACGGCAGCGCCGCCCACGGTGAATTGTTCGCGTTTGAGGCGAGACATGCCGGCCGGGTTGCCAAACACGGTGCTGGCATCTTCGGCAGAAGAAGAACGTCCCGCGAAACCTGTCCCCATGCTGCTGATGCTCTGTTCGTTCAGGGCGAAGCCTGCAGCGAACACTTGGCTGGATGCCACGGCAACAGCGACGGCGAGGGAGGTTTTGAGCATTACTTTTTTCATTATTAGAAAACTCCTTGGGATCTCCGGGGCGAAAAGCTACCAACAAATCACGCACCGCGCCATAGCCTCAATCGCAGAAGATAGAGCCGTTTTGTAGGACAATCCGACCAAAATTCCCTTTTTTCCGGTAATGTTGTAGGACGATTCTTAAGATACCTGTGGCAATCTCTGATCTATGCAGGTCTGCCAGGCATGAGTGAAGTCGCGCAAGCGACCTTGGGGGTGGAAAATCTGGCGCCATATCCGCGCCAATGCCAACAGGTCGTCAGCGGCAGGCAGTGGCGTGGCCTGCTCTTCGATGAGCATCCAGGCAATGGCTGTGGAATAGCGCAGGTTTACGGTGAGTTCCAGGTGCGGGCCGCCGAGGAAGGCGTGCTGGCTGGCCAGGCCGCGCACAAGGCTGGCCAGGTCGGGGTCGCGGGCCAGGTAATCATCCCAGAGCGCCTGGTGACGGTGTTCGCCAATGCGGTAAAGGCCGTGCCCGCGTCGGTCATGCAAGGCGGACCCGAGCGCCGACTGGCTGGCGGCAATGCCCAATAGCAGGGCTTCCGCGCTGGCACAGTGACGGTTCAGGTAGACCAGGGTGGGTCGGATCACATACTGACACAATTCATTCGCCGCAATACCCATGATGCCCTCGAGCAATTAAGGGCCGGACGGGCGCTGGAGCTTGGCAGCTGGTGAATGATCAGGCCCGCCGGAAGCGGCAAGCACCGCTCGAGTTGAAGTGTAGTGTGATAATCGTGGTGTAAAGGGCTGTTTTTAAATCGATTGCTGCCTGACGTACCGGGCTATATGCCCGTAGGCAATTACGCCAAGAACGTTCAGGCAGGCTTGCGATGGGATGATTCAGCGCTTGAATGCCCCGGTATTCGCCACTCACGCGGTGAGCGATTGGCGAGTCCGGGCGATGACCGCCTGCAGCGGTTCATTGCGGCTGTACTGTTCATGGTACAGGCGCTCGGTGTGGCAGGCGACGCCGTGTTCGTCTACCAAGGTGAAGCTGAAGCTGCCCTTGCGTGGGGCAACGATAAGGCACTTCAACGGCGAGAAGGCCTGGGAGAGCGTGCCAATGGCAGCCTGAATCTGATGATGAGTTTGCATATTGTTGGAGGTTCCTGCTTTAAACACGGGAGATATGATCCGTGCATGATAGAAACGTTCCAGTGACGCCTTTATTAAGGGACGAACGAACCTGACTGGAACAAAGCAGCCAGAGAGAGCGCAATCAAAAGTGGGCGCTTGGGCTGACTGGTAGGTACTTCGGAAGGCAGGCAGCACGTCGGGGCCAAGGTTCTAGGCCGTCGGGTGGAATCCTGATCAATCTGTCACGTGATTCGTGCTTGAGCAGCCTGAGGCTGGCGAGTGAATCATCGAATGGGCAATCCTGCTTCAGCAGCGCACTCTTGGGAAAGTGGGTCTGCAAGGATGTTGTGGCCCGAATTGACTTTCAGCTTGGTACTAACGAGGCGCACCTTACCGGAAATACCGGCGCTTGGCAAGCACTACGTTTGTTCAGGTGAGCCGAGCAGTATGGCGCGTATTTGTACCGCTGTGAAGAGGGGGCAAATAGCCCGCACACAGGCGGATGTGCCCATTTCGTGCACTCATATGAGGGATCATGGTGCACTTGTTCACATTCGGGGCAAGGGTTGTAACAGGCCGGCAACAGGCTGCAACGGCCTCGCCAATGCCTTGACTAGGCGGTTAAGTCAATGAAAAAAAACACTATTTTCAGCTGGTGAAAAAATCGTCAGTTTGACACAAAGCCCCAATTCACGGGGCTTTGCGGGGTGTGCAAGGGGGTTGTCCACCGAGTTATCCACAGGAACTGTGGATTGTCCCGGGCGCTTGCTCTAGAACGGGCGTGCCAGCAGTGCAGTGAACTGTCCGACAATCGACATGCCCCGACAGACCGGTCGGTCATCCACTCGAAAACGTCAAGAAAAGATCATTGAAATATTTTTTCAATTCTCCATAAATCGACAGTTCACAGCGAAAAAAAAAGAGTAGAGTGGCGCGCCTTTCGAGTTGCCAAACCTGTTGCTCATGAAGTTTCGCGGTAAACACCTCGCCAGCGCTGCAGCATCGACGCCTCCTTCCGAGCGCTTTTCCTTGAAAGTGGCCTTGTGGCTGCTCGACAGCCCGCGCCTGGGCGACAAGCCCCAGGTCAAGCACCTGGCCGGGCGCCTGCTCAAGCAGCCGGCGCGTCAGGGCGTGGTGGTGGCACAGAGCCGCTTGGGGCAGATGCTGTGCCGCGATTGTGGCAACGCCCGTGACCGGCGTATTGGCCACGAACTGCTGCGCCAGGCAGCCCGCGCCGGTGACCGGCGAGCACAGCTGGAGTATGCGCGGCTATGCCAGCAAAACGATCCGGACCAGGCGAAGTAATGCTCCGACAAGCCCCAGGCTGATAAGCTGCACTCAATTTGCATCAGCGTGATCGGGGTAAGCATGACAGTGGATCTGGCCAGCATTCTGCTGGGCTTGGTGGCAGGTGCTTTACCCTGTCTTTTTTGGGTCATGCAGGTGCAGCGCCGGCAGGGCGCGCGGCAAGGCGAGCAGGCCTTGCTCGAAGAGCGCCTCAACGCAGCCCTGCTGGCCCAGGCCGGCCTGCAGGCGCAGCTTGAGGCCAGCCGCGACGAAGTCAGCGACCTCAGCGAAGCCAACACCGTCAAGCAGGCCCAACTGGCCGCCCAGGGCCGTGAACTTGAACTGCTGCAGATCGACCGCGACAACGCCCGTGACGCTGCCCACGCCTGGAGCCTGGAGCGCGCCAACCGTGAAGCCGAGCTGCGTCGTCTGGAGTCTCAGGGTGCGCGCCTGGAGGCTGAACTGCGCGAACAGCAAGAAAGCCATCAGCAGCGCCTGGAAGACCTGCAGGAAGCCCGCGACACCCTGCGCGCCCAGTTCGCCGACATGGCCACCAAGATCTTCGACGAGCGCGAGCAACGCTTCGCCCAGACCAGCCAGCAGCACTTGGGCCAGTTGCTCGACCCGCTCAAGGAGCGTATCCAGTCCTTCGAAAAACGCGTCGAAGAAAGCTATCAGCAGGAAGCCCGCGAACGCTTTTCCCTGGGCAAAGAGCTTGAGCGCCTGCAACAGCTCAACCTGCGCCTGTCCGACGAAGCCACCAACCTGACCCAGGCCCTCAAAGGCCAGAAAACCCAGGGCAACTGGGGCGAACTGATCCTCGAGCGGGTGTTGGAACATGCTGGCCTGGAAAAAGGCCGCGAATACCAGACCCAGGTCAGCCTCAAGAGCGCTGACGGCGAGCGTTTCCAGCCCGATGTGCTGATCATGCTGCCCGGCGACAAACAGGTGGTGGTGGACGCCAAGGTCAGCCTTACGGCGTACCAGCAGTTTGTCGCCAACAACGACGAGGCCGCGCTCAAACAGCACGTGCAGTCACTGCGCAGCCACGTCAAAGGCTTGTCGAGCAAGGACTACAACCGCCTCGAAGGCCTGCACAGCCTGGATTTCGTGCTGCTGTTCGTGCCCATCGAAGCGGCCTTTTCGGCAGCCCTGCAGGCTGAGCCGAATCTGTTCCAGGAAGCCTTCGACCGGCATATCGTGATCGTCAGCCCTACCACCCTGCTGGCTACTTTGCGGGTGATCGACAGCCTGTGGAAACAGGAGCGCCAGGGCCAGAACGCCCGGGAAATTGCCGAGCGCGCCGGCTGGCTTTACGACAAGTTCGTGTTGTTCATCCAGGACCTGGATGAGCTGGGCAGCCGCCTGCAACAGGTGGACAAGGCTTATGCCGCTGCCCGTAACAAGCTGTGCGAAGGGCGCGGCAACCTGGTCAGCCGCAGCGAACAGCTGAAGCTGCTGGGCGCCCGCGCCAGCAAGAGCCTGCCGGCAGACTTGCTGGAACGGGCGCTGTCCGATGAGGTGCCGGACACCACAGTTACTGAACCTGGCTCAGATGGCGATTGAGCATGGCGCGCAAGGCTGCCGGCTTGACCGGTTTGGCCAGGTAATCCAGGCCTGCCGCATGCACCATGGCGATGGTTTCCTTGCTGCCGTCGGCGCTGATCACCACCCCTGGCACCGGTTCGCCCAGGCGCGCGCGTAGCCAGCCCATCAGCCCGGTGCCGGTCTCGCCGTCATCCAGGTGGTAGTCGACCAGTGCCAGATGCGGGCGCATGCCCTTGGCCAGCAGGGCTTCGCATTCCGCCTGGTTGCGCGCGGTCCATACCTGGCAGCCCCAGCGGCTGAGCAGGCTGTTCATGCCAATCAGGATGCTGTCTTCGTTGTCCACGCACAGCACTTGCAGCCCGGCCAGCGGCTGGCCGCCCTGTTGTTCAGCGGGGGCGCTTGGCGCCGGGGCGGCCTGGCGGGCAATCGGCACGCTGACGCGGAACACCGTGCCCTTGCCCGGCCACGACCGCACTTCCAGCGGGTGCCCCAGCACCCGGCACAGGCCGTCGGCAATTGCCAGGCCCAGGCCCAGGCCTTTCTCGGCGCGTGTCTGGTGACTGTCCAGGCGTTTGAACTCCTGGAAGATCACTTGCAGCTTGTCGTCGGCGATGCCCGGGCCACGGTCCCACACCTCCAGCCACAGGCGCTCGCCCTGGCGGCGCGCGCCCAGCAGGATCGGGCTCTTGCCGTAGCGCAGGGCATTGGTGAGGAAGTTCTGCAGTACCCGGCGCAACAGCTTCATGTCGCTGTCCACCCGCAGGCGGCTGCCACGCAGGCGGAACTCCAGGTTTTTCTCGGCCGCCAGCACCTTGAACTCGGCACCCAGCGTGTCGAACAGTTCGTTGAGGGCGAAGGGCTTGGCGTCTGGGGTGATCTTGCCGTTTTCCAGGCGCGAGATGTCCAGCAGGTCGCTGATCAGTTCTTCGGCCGAGCGCAGCGAGCTGTCCATGTGCTGCACCAACTGCTGGGCCTCTTCGTTCATGCCCTCCGCCTGCTGCGACAGGGCGGCGGAGAACAGCCGGGCGGCGTTCAGGGGTTGCATCAGGTCGTGGCTGACCGCAGCCAGGAAGCGGGTCTTGGACTTGCTCACCGCCTCGGCCTGGCTCTTGGCTTCGGACAACGCCTGGTTCAGTTGCGACAGTTCGTGGGTGCGCTCGGCCACCCGTTGTTCCAGGCCTTCGTTGGCATCGCGCAGGGCCTGCTCGGCCTCCCGGAACGGGGTGATGTCGGTGAAGCTCATGACGAAGCCGCCACCCGGCATCGGGTTGCCGATCAGCTCGATCACCCGGCCATTGGGGAACAGCCGTTCGGAAGAATGCGCGCGGCCTTGGCGCATCCAGTGCAGGCGCCGCGCCACATGCACCTGCGCTTCGCCCGGGCCGCACAGGCCGCGCTCGGCGTTGTAGCGGATGATGTCGGCAATCGGCCGGCCCACGCTGATCAGCCCGTCGGGGTAGTTGAACAGCTCCAGGTAGCGACGGTTCCAGGCCACCAGGTGCAGGTTCTGGTCGACCACGCTGATGCCCTGGTTGATGTTCTCGATGGCGCCTTGCAGCAGCGCGCGGTTGAACTGCAGCACCTCGCTGGCTTCGTCGGCAATGCGTACCACGTCTTCCAGCTGCATGTCGCGGCCTTCAATGGCGGCCTTGACCACGGCGCGGGTCGACGAGGTCCCGAGCACCCCGGCCAGCAGGCGTTCGGTGTGTTCGATCCAGTCGCCGTCGGCATTCTGGTTGGGGTTGAAGCCCTTGCCCTGGCGGTAGGCAAAGCGGATGAAGCTCTGCCGGGCGCGTTCCTCACCGACAAAACGCGAGGCCAGGGTCAGCAGGTCGTCGATCTGCACCGCCAGCAGTGGTTTGCTGCTGGGGCGGGCGCTGGTCTGCTGGCCGATGAAGCGGCCGGCCTGCCAGTGTTCGGAAACCCGTGTGCGCGACAGTACCGAAACCCAGGCGAACAGGGTGAAGTTGCCTGCCAGCGACAGCACCACCCCTTGGGTCAGCGGGCTGATCGGCAGGCCCAGCGGGTTGCCATGCAGCCACGCCAGCCCTGGGAACAGCTGCAGTGACCAGCCCAGGCTGTGCGCGGCAATCGGCAGGACCAAGGTGTAGAACCACAGGAAGATGCCTGCCGCCAGGCCGGCGAACACGCCGCGACGGTTGGCCTGCTTCCAGTACAGCGCGCCGAGCATGGCCGGGGTGAGCTGGGTGACGGCGGCGAAGGCGATCTGGCCGATGGTCGCCAGGCTGGCGGTGGAGCCCAGCAGGCGGTAGCTGACGTAGGCCAGCAGCAGGATCACCACGATGGTTACCCGGCGTACCGAGAGCATCCAGTGGCGGAACGCCTCGAACGGCCGCTCGGCGTTGTTGCGCCGCAGCAGCCAGGGCAGCAGCATGTCGTTGGACACCATGGTCGACAGCGCCACCGCTTCGACGATGACCATGCCGGTGGCTGCCGAAGCGCCGCCAATGAATGCCAGCAGGGCCAGGCTTGGGTGCGCCTCGGCCAGTGGCAGGCTGATGACGAACGAGTCGGAGATCACCGTGCCCGGCAGCAGCATCTGCCCGGCCAGGGCAATCGGCACCACGAACAGCGCGGCCAGCACCAGGTACATCGGGAACACCCAGCGCGCCAGGCGCATGTCCTGGGGCTCGATGTTCTCCACCACGGTGACGTGAAACTGCCGCGGCAGGCAAATGATCGCCATCATCGCCACAGCGGTTTGCACCACCATTGACGGCCAGTTGATGGTCTCTTGCCAATAGTCCTGCAAGTGGATCGACTGGCGAGCCTGGCTGAACAGGTCGTCAAAGCCGTCATACAGGTTGAATACGACGAAAATGCCCACGGCCAGGAAGGCCAGCAACTTGATCAGCGATTCGAAGGCAATCGCCAATACCATTCCCCGGTGGTGTTCGGTCACGTCCAGGCTGCGGGTGCCGAACACGATGGCGAATAGTGCCAGCACCAGTGACACCACCAGCGCGGTATCCTGCACGCGGGTGCCGGTGGCGTCGGCGTTGGCCCCGATCAGCAGGTTGACGCCCAGCACGATGCCTTTGAGCTGCAGGGCGATGTACGGCAGCACACCGACCAGGCAAATCAGTGCCACCACCACCGCCAGGGTTTGCGACTTGCCGTAGCGTGCGGCGATGAAGTCGGCGATTGAAGTGATGTTCTGCTGTTTGCTGATCAGCACCATCTTCTGCAGCACCCAGGGCGCGAAGACCATCAGCAGCACCGGGCCCAGGTAGATCGGCAGGAATGCCCAGAGCTGTTCGGCGGCCTGGCCGACGGCGCCGAAGAAGGTCCAGCTGGTGCAGTAAACGGCCAGCGACAGGCTGTACACCCAGGCGCGCAGTTTCGGCGGCAACGGCGTGCTGCGGCGGTCACCATAGAAGGCGATGGCGAACATGACGGCCATATAGGCCAGGGCGACCACGGCGATCAGCCCGCTGGACAACGACATGAAGACTCCGAAGCAAAAAATATAACGCGGTCCCGATCAACCAGTCTGGCACGCAGGCGCCGCTTCGTCAGCGCAGACGATGGTTGTAGGCGAGAGCTTGCTCGCGATTGATCTGAAACAAAACATCAATGTTTTTGAGTGCCCAACCCGTAAAACACCCCCGCCAGCAACACCGACAACACCAGCAGGTAGAAGATTGCCCCCGGCCACAGGTGCACCAGGGCAAACCCTACCATCACCGGCCCCAGCGCAGCCCCCAGGTTGGACAGGTTCTGCGCGCCGTAATACACCCCGCGCAAGTGCTCCGGGGCGATCAGGTCGATGAACATGTATTCGGCAGGGATCACGATGATCTCGCCCAGGGTGAACACCAGCATCGCCAGGCACCAGGCCAGCACCGAGCCTGCCAACGAAAAGCCCAGCAGCCCTGCGATGAACAGGGCCATGCCGGCCAGCAACCAGGGCATCAGGTGCTGACGGCTGATGCGTCGGCCAATCAGGTACTGCAGGGCAATCACCGTCACCGCGTTGGTGGTGACCAGGTAGCCGACCAGCCGCGCCGCTTCCGTCGGGCTGCTGGTTACCACCAGGTACTGCGACAGGTAGGCGGTGAACTGGCCGAACACCACCGCGCTCAGCACCCCGCCCAGGGTGAAATACACCAGCCGGCGGTCACGCGCCAGCCCCAGCGCCACCTGGCCGAAGCCGGCCGCAGGCTTGTCCGGTGCGCTCGCCTGCAGGTCACGGTCGCCAAGGCGCCAGTAGGCCAGGCACATGCCCAGGCCAAGCAGGGCCGAGGCGATGAACGGCATGTGGTCGTCCAGTTCCAGCATGGCGACCCCCAGCAGCGGGCCGGCGGCGTAGCCGACGTTGCTGAGGGTGTACTTGATGGCGAACACCTCGGCCCGCTCTTCCACTGGCAGCAAGGCACAGAAGCCTGCCTTGGCGGCGATGTCGACCACTGCAAGCGCCAGGTTGATCAGCACCAGGCACAAAAAGAACAACAGCGCCGATTCACTGACGACCGCGGCGACGAAGGCCAGGGCGAACAGCAGGGTGCTGGCGCTGACCAGCGTGTGGTTGCGCAAGGTGTCGACCAGGTGGCCGCCATACAGGCTCAGCAGCGAAGCGATGATCAGCGCGCCACCTATCAGCAGGCCGATCTGGCTGATCGGCAGCTGGAAGTTGTCGGCCAGGTACACCACCAGGTAGGGCAGGGTAAGGGCGCGGGCGACCGTGAGGGTGAAGGTGGTCAGCAGTAGCAGGCGTACGGTGTGCGGGTAGCGTTTCAGGGCGGCGAGCATTACCACGTCCTTGTTGTTCTGGTTTGCCGAGCACAAGCATAAGCCACATACGGCACCTGCAGGAGCGCCCCGGCTGCTTCTGCAAAAAGCGTGTAGGCTTGCCAGCCAAGGCATTTCCCATGCAGATTTGTGGCCTGACGTGCCCGGCGCGCCTCCAATTGAAAAGCCCTCAGGACCAAGGACGATGAGTCACTCCTCGCAATTCACCTTGCTCGGCAAGCGGCGCTTCCTGCCGTTTTTCATCACCCAGTCGCTGGGTGCCTTCAACGACAACCTGTTCAAGCAATCGCTGATCCTGGCGATCCTGTTCAAGCTCAGCCTGGGCGACGGTGACCGTTCAATCTGGGTCAACCTGTGCGCCTTGCTGTTCATCCTGCCGTTCTTTCTGCTTTCGGCGCTGGGCGGGCAGTTTGGCGAGAAGTTCGCCAAGGACGCGCTGATCCGTGCGATCAAGCTGGCCGAGATCGTCATCATGGCAATCGGTGCGCTTGGCTTCATCACCAACCACCTGGCGCTGATGCTGGTGGCGCTGTTCGGCATGGGGACCCACTCGGCGCTGTTCGGCCCGGTGAAGTACTCGATCCTGCCGCAGGCCCTGCGCGAGGAGGAACTGGTCGGCGGTAACGGGCTGGTAGAAACCGGCACATTCCTCGCCATTCTTGCTGGCACCATCGGCGCCGGGGTCATGATGTCGGCCGACAGCTATGCCACGGTGGTGGCTGGTGGGGTGGTCGGCACTGCGGTGCTTGGCTACCTGGCCAGCCGCTGGATCCCGCGGGCCGCGGCCGCCTCGCCGAGCATGCCGCTGGACTGGAACATCTTCAGGCAGTCGTGGGCGATCCTGCGCATGGGCCTGGGGCAGCCGCCCGCCGTATCGCGCTCGATCGTGGGTAACTCGTGGTTCTGGTTTGTCGGTGCCATCTACCTCACACAGATCCCGGCCTACGCCAAGGACTGGCTGCACGGCGATGGCACAGTGGTCACCCTGGTGCTGACGCTGTTCTCGGTGGGCATCGCCCTGGGGTCGTTGCTGTGCGAGAGGCTTAGCGGGCGCAAGGTAGAGATCGGCCTGGTGCCGTTCGGCTCGTTCGGCCTGACCCTGTTCGGCCTGCTGTGGTGGTGGCACTCCGGCGATGTGCCGGCTGCAGCTGCGCCGCACGACTGGCTGGCGCTGCTGGGTATAGGCCAGGCCTGGTGGATCCTGCTGTCGATCGTGGGCCTTGGCGTGTTCGGTGGCTTCTACATTGTGCCGCTGTATGCGCTGATTCAGGCACGCACGGCCGAAGACCAGCGCGCCCGGGTGATTGCGGCCAACAACATCCTCAATGCCTTGTTCATGGTGGTGTCGGCGGTGCTTACCATCATCCTGATGGGGCTTGCCGAGCTGAGTATCCCGCAGCTGTTCCTGGTGGTGTCGCTGCTAAATATCGCGGTCAACGCCTACATCTTCAGGATCGTGCCCGAATTCACCATGCGCTTCCTGATCTGGCTGCTCAGCCATTCGATGTACCGTGTGCAGCACCGCGACCTTGAGCGCATCCCCGACGAAGGCGCGGCGCTGCTGGTGTGCAACCACGTGTCGTTCGTTGATGCATTGCTGCTGGGAGGAGCAATCCGCCGGCCGATCCGCTTTGTGATGTATTACAAGATCTACAACCTGCCAGTGCTCAACTTCGTGTTCCGCACTGCAGGCGCCGTCCCGATTGCCGGGCGCAACGAAGACCCCGCCACGTACGAACGTGCGTTCGCGCGCATTGCCAGGTACCTGGCCGATGGAGAGCTGGTGTGCATCTTCCCGGAGGGCAAGTTGACTGGCGATGGTGAGATCGATGTGTTCAAGGGCGGCGTCAACCGCATCCTCGAAGAAACACCGGTGCCGGTGATCCCGCTGGCTTTGCAAGGGCTGTGGGGCAGCTTCTTCAGCCGCGACCCGGCCAAGGGCTTCTTCAAGCGCCTGTGGTCGCGGGTAACCATCGTGGCGGGCGCCGCCATCCCGGTGGAGGCAGCGCAGCCTGAGCTGTTGCGCGAGCAGGTCAGCCGCCTGCGCGGTGACCTGCGATAGGGGAGGGGGTTAGCTGGCGCTGACTTTCAGGCCGACCAGGCCGCAGATGATCAGCGCCACACTGACCAGCCGCACCAGGGCCATGGACTCGCCGAACAGGATGATCCCGGCGATGACTGTGCCGACTGCGCCAACACCCGTCCAGATGGCATAGGCGGTGCCCAGCGGCAGTTCTTTCATGGCCAGGCCCAGCAGGCCCAGGCTGATGACCATGGCGCCGACCGTGAGTACGGTGGGAATCGGTTTGCTGAAGCCGTCGGTGTATTTCAGGCCTACGGCCCAGCCGACCTCGAACAGGCCGGCGAAGAACAGGATGATCCAGGACATGAGTGTGTCTCCATCGTTTAAATGATGGGGCCGTCCCCGGAATGGTCACGCGGTGCGTCGTGAGGTCGTCCTCACAGTGGGCAATATAGTGCACACCCGAAGGTTTCAGGGCAAGCCAGTACTGGCCCTTTCGCGGGCAAGCCCGCGAAGAGGCCCGTACAGGCACCCTCAATGCCTGGCAGGCTCCACTTCTTCAGCTTCCAACGCAGGCTCATCCATCCGCCGGAACCAGGTCGACAGCAGCGCCCCGGAAATATTGTGCCAAACACTGAACAACGCACTGGGCACTGCCGCCAATGGCGAAAAGTGCGCCGCCGCCAGCGCCGCCCCCAGCCCGGAGTTCTGCATCCCCACCTCCAGCGCCAGCGACTTGCGTTGGGCCAGCGGCAACTTGCACAGCTTGCCGGTCAGGTACCCCAGCAAATAGCCAAAGCTGTTGTGCAGCATCACCACCGCCATGATCAACAGCCCCGATTCGGCGATCTTCGCCTGGCTGGCCGCCACCACCGCGCACACGATCATCACGATGCTCACCACCGATACCAGCGGCAGCACCTGCACCGCTGCCTGCACGCGTGCACCGAGCAAGCGCTGGGCCAGCACGCCGAGCACAATCGGCAACATCACCAACTGCAGGATCGACCAGAACATGTCCATGAAGGACACCGGCAACCAGGCCGACGCCAGGAACCAGATCAGCGCCGGGGTCAGCAGTGGTGCCAGCAGCGTGGTTACTGCAGCAATCGCCACGGCCAGCGCCAGGTCACCACGCGACAGCCAGACCATCACGTTCGAGGCGGTGCCGCTCGGGCAGCAGCCGACCAGGATCACGCCCACGGCAATTTCCGGCGGCAGGTGGAACAGCTGGCACAGCAGCCAGGCCATGCCCGGCATGATCACGAAGTGCGCGACCACCCCCAGCATCACCCGCCAGGGCTGGCGGGCGAGGGCGGCGAAGTCGTCGAGCTTGAGGGTAAGGCCCATGCCGAACATCACCAGCCCAAGCAGCGGCACGATGGCGACCTTCAAGGCGATGAACCATTGCGGTTGCAAAAAGGCCAGCACGGCAAACACCAGCACCCACAGGGCGAAGGTATTGCCGACGAAGCGGCTTAAGGCGGCGAGGGCACGCATGGGGCAATTCCTTTTCTACTTATAGCATTGTGAATTTCCAGGGCCCTATCGCCGGCAAGCCAGCTCCCACAGGTACGCCACAGGTTCGGAAAACCGTGGTGTACCTGTGGGAGCTGGCTTGCCGGCGATAGGGCCGGTGCAGGCAAAATGGCCTTCAGGCCTGCACTGGCATCTCAAGACACATCAGACCCCTTGTGGAATCTCCTCCCCACCCAGCGCCTCGAACAGCACCGGCAGGAACTCGGTAAACGTCATCATCATCAGCAGGAAGCTGGCATCGAACTGCTGCGCAGCCTCATCGCCACCGTCCTGCTCGGCCTGCTCCTGCAGCAGCTCTTCGAACTTCAGGCGCTTGATCACCATCTTGTCGTCCAGAATGAACGACAGCTTGTCCTGCCAGGCCAGGGCCAGCTGGGTTACCACCTTGCCAGTGCTCAGGTGCAGCTGGATTTCCTCGCCGGTCAGGTCCTGGCGCTTGCAGCGTACGATACCGCCGTCTTCGGCGGTGTCACGCAGTTCGCACTCGTCCAGTACATAGAAGCCTTCGGCGGTTTGCTGCGACTTGACCCAGTCGGTCATGGTGGCGGTTGGCGCAATCTTCACCGTGGCCGGGCGCACCGGCAGCGAGCCCATCACTTCACGCAGGGTCGACAGCAGGTCTTCGGCGCGCTTGGCGCTGGCCGAGTTGACCAGGATCACACCCAGGCGCGGGGCGATGGCGGCGAAGATCATCGAGCGGCGGATGAACGCACGCGGCAGGAAAGCCTGGATGATCTCGTCCTTGATCTGGTCGCGTTCTTTTTTATAGACCTTGCGCATCTGCTCGGTCTCGATCTCTTCGACCTTTTCCTTGACCGCGTCGTTGACCACGCTGCTCGGCAGGATGCGTTCTTCCTTGCGTGCGGCAATCAGCAGGAACTCGCCGCTGACATGCACCAGGGGAGCGTCTTCGCCTTTGCCGAACGGCGCGACGAAACCGTAGGTGGTCAGCTCCTGGCTGGCGCAGGGGCGGGCCGGCTTGCTGGCCAGTGCGGCTTCCAGCGCTTCAGGCTCGAACGGGACTTCCTGGGTCAGGCGGTAGGTCAGCAGGTTCTTGAACCACATGAGGGGTAACTCTCCTTAATGCATAAGGCGGGCATTATTCTCCGAGCGGAGCTCTGAGGCCAACCCTGTCAGAGGGCCAGCAGTGGCTTATGCGTGAAAGAAACACCCGGCAACGCTAGGCCTTTGAAAGGAATGAAGTTTTTTTTGAAAAAAGTTTAAAAATTGCTTGCCAGGGTGCGGGGTCGTCCGTAGAATGCGCGCCACACCGAGACGAAGGGTGATTAGCTCAGCCGGGAGAGCATCTGCCTTACAAGCAGAGGGTCGGCGGTTCGATCCCGTCATCACCCACCACTCGATGTATAGCGCAGCGGTAGTTCAGTCGGTTAGAATACCGGCCTGTCACGCCGGGGGTCGCGGGTTCGAGTCCCGTCCGCTGCGCCATATTCCACTTCCAGGGCCCACTGAACACCCGGAAGTAACAGAGAAAGCGACCTTAGGGTCGCTTTTTTTGTGCCTGAATTTTGGTGTTTGAACGAAGTTTGAAAAAACTTCGATAAGTGCTTGCCAGCGTGCAAAGTCGCCCGTAGAATGCGCGCCACACCGAGAGACATGGGTGATTAGCTCAGCCGGGAGAGCATCTGCCTTACAAGCAGAGGGTCGGCGGTTCGATCCCGTCATCACCCACCACTCGATGTATAGCGCAGCGGTAGTTCAGTCGGTTAGAATACCGGCCTGTCACGCCGGGGGTCGCGGGTTCGAGTCCCGTCCGCTGCGCCATATTCCGCTTCCAGGCCCACTGAACACCTGGAAGTAACAAAGAAAGCGACCTTAGGGTCGCTTTTTTTGTGTCTGCAATTTTTGTATCAGCGCTCTTCTTCTCGCAACGTCAGCACCTCGAACCCGTCCTCGGTCACCGCCACAGTATGCTCCCACTGCGCCGACAGGCTGTGGTCGCGGGTAATCACTGTCCAGCCATCCTTCAATGTGCGCGTACCGCGCCCACCCTGGTTGATCATCGGCTCGATGGTGAACACCATCCCCGGCTTCAGCTTCATGCCCATGCCGCGCTGGCCAATGTGCAGTACTTCAGGCCCTTCATGCATCTGCTGGCCGATACCATGGCCGCAATACTCGCGTACTACGCTGTAGCCCGCCGCCTCGGCATGGGCCTGGACGGCGTGGCCGATATCGCCCAGCGTGGCCCCGGGGCGCACCTGCTCGATGCCCTTCCACAGCGCGTCGTAGGTGGTGTCGACGAGGCGTCGGGCTTCATCGCTGATGTGCCCGATGCTGTACATCTTCGACGAGTCGGCAATGTAGCCGCCTTGTTCCAGGGTGATGTCGACGTTGATGATCGAGCCTTCCTTCAATACTTCATCGGCATTGGGCATGCCATGGCACACCACATGGTCCACCGAGGTATTGAGCGAATAAGGAAAGCCGTACTGGCCTTTGCTCGCCGGCCGGGCCTTGAGCGTGTCGACGATGAATGCTTCGGCACGGTCGTTGATCTGCATCGTGGTCACGCCGGGGCGGATGAAACCGTCGAGGTCGGCGAAAACCTGGGCCAGTAGTTGGCCTGCGCGGCGCATCAGGTCGAGTTGGGCGGGGGTCTTGAGAATCACCTGGGACATAGGGGGAGGGCAGTTGCTCATGCTGTAATTTGCCCCAGCATAGCGCCAGGGGGCGTGAGGTTGCCACCGCATGGTGCGTGAACTGGGCAGGCCTCTTCGCGGGCACGCCCGCTCCCACAGGCACATCACCACCCTCAGGCCCTGTGGAATCCCTGTGGGAGCGGGTTTACCCGCGAAGAGGCCGGTACAGCTGGCCCACTAATTGCTGATCCACCTCAATCCCGGGCTATCAACGTCGACAGCCCACAAAACTTCACGACAAAGGCGCCGTGTTGCCCCCGCTTGCTCAGCAAGCCAGGGCAGCCGGCGCCTTTTTGCGTTTCCCACAGGAGCCCGCCCATGGCCAACAGCGAAGTACGCAGCGTCTGCCCCTACTGCGGCGTTGGCTGCGGCATCGTCATGAGCGTTGCCGATGGCAAGGTCGTCAAGGTCAGCGGCGACAAGCAGCACCCCAGCAACTTCGGCCGGCTGTGCACCAAAGGCCTCACTGCGCACGTGCCGCTGACCGCCGCCGGCCGCCTGGAAGACGCCTATGTGCGCCAGCAGCGCAACCAGCAACCGGCGCGCACCGGCATGGACCAGGCCATCGCCGACACCGGCAAGCGCTTGCGCGGCATCATCGACCAGCACGGCCCCGACGCCGTGGCGCTGTACGTGTCGGGGCAGATGTCGCTGGAGGCTCAGTACCTGGCCAACAAGCTGGCCAAAGGCTTTATCCGCACCCGCCACATCGAGTCCAACTCGCGCCTGTGCATGGCCAGCGCCGGCAGCGGCTACAAGCTGTCGCTCGGCGCTGACGGCCCGCCTGGCAGCTACCAGGATTTCGAGCACGCCGACGTGTTCCTGGTGATCGGCGCCAACATGGCCGACTGCCACCCCATCCTGTTCCTGCGCCTGCTCGATCGGATCAAGGCCGGCGCGAAGCTGATCGTCGTCGACCCACGGCGCAGCGCCACCGCCGACAAGGCCGACCTGTTCCTGCAAGTACGCCCCGGCAGTGACATGGCCTTGCTCAACGGCTTGTTGTATCTGCTACACCGCAATGGCCACACCAACCCCGACTTCATCGCCCGCCACACCGAAGGCTGGAACGAACTGCCAGCCTTCCTCGATGACTACACCCCCGAGCGCGTAGCCGCCATCACCGGGCTGGCCGAGGCCGACATCATCAAGGCCGCCGAATGGATCGGCAGCGCCAACGACTGGATGAGCTGCTGGACGATGGGCCTGAACCAGAGCATTCACGGTACCTGGCACAGCAACGCCATCTGCAACCTGCACCTGGCCACGGGCGCCATCTGCCGCCCTGGTAGCGGGCCTTTTTCGCTGACCGGCCAGCCCAATGCCATGGGCGGCCGTGAGATGGGCTACATGGGCCCCGGCCTGCCAGGCCAGCGCTCGGCGTTGGTGGAAGGCGATCGCGCATTTGTCGAGCAGCAGTGGCAACTGCCACCCGGCAGCCTGCGCAGTGAAGGCGGCGAGGGTACGGTGGCACTGTTCGAGCAGATGAACGCGGGTGAAGTAAAAGCGTGCTGGATCATCTGCAGCAACCCGGTAGCCAGCGTTGCCAACCGCCAGCAGGTGATCGATGGCCTGTGCCAGGCCGAATTGGTGATTACCCAGGATGCCTTCCTCGACACCGAAACCAACCGCTACGCCGACATCCTGCTGCCGGCCGCGCTGTGGGCCGAAGGCGAGGGCGTGATGATCAACAGCGAACGCAACCTCACCCTGATGCCGCGCGCCGTAGAGCCGCCAGGGCAGAGCCTGCCCGACTGGCAGATCATCGCCCGGGTGGCCTGCGCCATGGGCTACGCCGAAGCCTTCGACTACCCCGATGCCGAAGCGGTGTATGAAGAAATCCGCCGCTTCCATAACCCCGCCACCGGCTACGACCTGCGCGGCATCGGTTACGCCGAGCTGCGTCAGCAACCACGCCAGTGGCCTTGTGCGCCAGGCCATGGCCGCGATCGCAGCCCATTACGCTACCTGAACGACGGCAGCAGCCAGGCGCTGCTGCACGATGCCCAGGGCGATTGCCCGGCGCTGGCGTTCCCCACCTCCAGCGGCAAGGCCCGCTTCTTCGCCCGGCCCTGGTTGCCGGCACCGGAGTTGCCGGATGACGACTACCCCATGGTGCTGAACACCGGCCGCGTGCAGCATCAGTGGCACACCCTGACCAAGACCGGCAAGGTGCCGGCGCTGAACAAGCTGGAGCCTGGCCCCTTCGTCGAGGTTCACCCAGACGACGCCGTACGGCTTGGCATCGCTGAAAAGGATCAGGTGGCCGTCCGCTCACGGCGCGGTCAAGCCGTACTGCCGGCGCGAATCAGCGACCGGGTCATGCCAGGCAACTGCTTTGCGCCGTTCCACTGGAACGACCTGGTCGGCGAGCAACTGGCAATCAATGCCGTCACCTGCGATGCCGTCGACCCGCTGTCGCTGCAACCCGCTTTCAAGCACTGCGCCGTTGCCCTGCAACGGGTCGCAGGCGAGCGTATCGACGCCCTTGACCTGAACGCTGCCATTTCGGAGCCAGCCCGCATGCCCACTGCCACCCTGTCCCGTCTGCTTGGCCTGGACACCTTGCCAGCCCCGGTGCTGGCAGAAGAAGAGCGCCATTACCTGCAAGGTTTCGTGCTGGGCCTGAACCAGGCCCGCGCCGAGGGCGTGCCCCGCCTGCCGGCCAGTGCGCCACTGGCGGCCAACCACCGGCAGTTTATCGACGGCTTGCTGGCCGGGCTGTTCGCCCAGCCTGCGGCACTGCCCGTTGCGGCGTTGGTGGCGCCACGGCATCAGGTGCTGTGGGCCTCGCAGACCGGCAACGGCGAGCAGCTGGCCGAGCGCTGTGCCGAACGCCTGCGCGGTGCCGGCCTGGATGTGCAGCTCAGTTGCATGCAGGCGGTCAGCCCGAGCCAGCTGCAGGGCGCCGCCAGCGTGGTATTGATCGCCAGCACCTTTGGCGATGGCGATGCGCCCGACAGCGCAGCGGCGTTCTGGAACGCCTTGCAGGGCGAGGAGGGCGCCTGCTGCGCCGAACTGCCCTATGCAGTGCTGGCCTTGGGCGACTCCAGTTACGACCAGTTCTGCGGCTTTGGCCGCAAGCTCGACCAGCGTCTGACCGAACTGGGTGGCCGGCGCCTGTTGCAACGGGTGGACTGCGAGCCAGACTTTGACGAAGCGTTCGCAGGCTGGCTTGACGCGTTGCTGCCCTTGCTGGGCAGGGCCGCTGCGCCACCACCGGCGAGTGAACCTGCACCTATGGCGGGCTGGAGCAAACAACAACCCTGGCCCGCCACCTTGCTGGAAAACCACCTGCTCAACGGCCCCGGTGCCAGCAAGGAAACACGGCAACTGGTGTTCGACCTGAGCGGTAGCGGCTTCAGCTATGCCGCCGGTGATGCCTTGGGCGTGTGGCCGCGCAATTGCCCAGCGCTGGTCGACGAACTGCTGGCGCTGATGCAGCTTGATGGCCAGGCCATGGTCGAGCCGAAGGGCCAACCTGCCATGCCACTGGCCGAAGCCCTGCACGCGCACCTGGAAATCGCCAAGGTCACCACGCAGCAACTGCAAGCCTTCGCGGGCAGCGCCCCGGACCTGCAACGTCTGCTGCAGCCCGAGTGCAAGGCCGAACTGCAGGACTGGCTGTGGGGCCGGCAACTGGTCGATGTGCTGCGGGCCTTTCCCCAGCAGCTACCGCTGGCCAGCTGGCTTGAACTGCTCAAGCCCTTGCAGCCGCGTCTGTACTCGATCAGCTCCAGCCCGTTAGCGCATCCCGGCCAGGTACACCTGACCGTCTCCACCGTGCGTTATGGCGAGCGCAAGGGCGTGTGCTCGGCCTTCCTCGCCGACCGCGCCCAAGCGTTGAAGGTGGCAATTTTCCCGCAGGCGTCCAGGCACTTCCGGTTGCCCGCGGACGACAGCGTGCCGGTGATCATGGTCGGCCCCGGTACCGGCATTGCGCCGTTCCGGGCGTTCCTGGAAGAGCGGGAGGCGCGGGGGGCGAAAGGGGGCAACTGGCTGTTCTTTGGCGAACAGTGCGCCGCTACCGACTTCTATTACCGGGAGCAGCTACAGGCTTGGCAGGCAAGCGGCCACTTGCGTCTGAATACGGCGTTTTCCCGCGACCAGGCCGAGAAGATCTATGTGCAGCAGCGCATGCTGGAGCAGGGCGCGCAGCTGTGGCAGTGGCTGGAAGCGGGGGCGTATTTCTATGTGTGTGGGGATGCGCAGCGCATGGCCAAGGATGTGGATGCGGCGTTGCGGGCGATTGTGGCTGAGCATGGCGGGATGGATGTGGCGCAGGCGGCTGCCTATGTGGAAGGTTTGAGCAAGGGCAAACGTTATCTGCGGGATGTGTACTGAGTGCACCGGGATGGGCTGATGTGCACCCCGGTTGTGCATTTTGATCGCCTGTGGGGCCCCTTCGCAGCACAAGGCGGCTCCTACAGGAGCACGCGATAGCTGTACCGGCCCCTTCGCAGCACAAGGCTGCTCCTACAGGGGCACGCGATAGCTGTAGGAGCAGCCTTGTGCTGCGAAGAGGCCGGTACAGGTAAAACAATTGGCACAGTCCCTGCTTTACCTCCAATACAACAAGCCCCACTGATCAACGGCGATCAACCCGGGGGCACACCGTGATGAATACAGGCAAAGGCGCCTGGAGCTTCGGCTCCAGGCGCTTTTTTTTTGATCGAGGATCGGCTTATGAAGGCAACAGCGAGCAGCGGGCAACGAGAGCGACTGGTCATCGTCGGCAACGGCATGGTCGGCCACCATTGCGTCGAACAACTGGTCAGCCGCGGCGCCCTGCAGCGCTTCGAGGTGCGGGTGTTCGGCGCAGAGCGCCAACGCGCCTACGACCGCGTGCACCTGTCCGAATACTTCGGCGGCAGCTGTGCCGAGACCCTGGCCCTGTGCGAGCACGATTTCTACAACGCCAACGGCGTGCACCTGCACCTCGGGGAGGCCGTGCTGGAAATCGACCGTGAACGCTGCGAAGTAGTCACCGCCGAGGGGCGCTACGGCTACGACCAACTGGTCCTGGCCACTGGCTCCTACCCCTTCGTGCCGCCGATCGAAGGCTCCAGCGGCAATGCCCGCCTGGTCTACCGTACCCTTGATGACCTCGATGGCATCCGCGCTGCCGCAGCCGGTGCCCGCCGTGGCGTGGTGGTCGGTGGCGGCCTGCTCGGCCTGGAGGCAGCCAACGCCCTCAAGTCGCTGGGCCTGGAAGCCCACGTGGTGGAGTTCGCCCCACGGCTGATGCCGGTTCAGCTGGACAGCGAGGGCGGTGCCGCGCTCAGGGCGCAGATTGAAGCGCTCGGTGTGGGCGTGCACCTGTCGCGCGCCACCCAGTCGATCAGCGCCGGTGAAGCCTACCGCTACCGCATGAACTTCGACGGTGGCGAGCATCTGGAAACCGACCTGATCGTGTTCTCCGCCGGTATCCGCCCGCAGGATGCCTTGGGCCGTGGCTGCGGCCTGGACATCGCCGCCCGCGGTGGCGTGGTAATCGACAACCATTGCCGCAGCAGCGACCTGCGCATCTTTGCCATCGGCGAGTGCGCCTCGTGGAACGGTAGCGTGTTCGGCCTGGTCGCCCCAGGCTACAGCATGGCGCGCAACCTGGCGGCTTTGCTGATGGAGGAAGCGGCGGTAGCGTTTACCGGCGCCGACATGTCGACCAAGCTCAAGCTGCTGGGCGTGGATGTCGGCTCGATTGGTGATGCCCATGGCGCCACCCCCGGTTCACGCAGCTACCGCTTCATCGACGAAGCCAACAGCGCCTACCGCCGGCTGGTGGTGGACGCCAGCGGCAAGCACGTGCTCGGCGCAGTGCTGGTCGGCGATAACAGCTACTACGACACCCTGCTGCAATACGTCCAGAACGGCATCGCCCTGCCAGCCGACCCGGCAGCGCTGATCCTGCCGCAAGGCGGTGGTGCACCGGCCTTGGGCGCCGATGCGCTGCCCGACAGCGCGACCATCTGCTCGTGCCACAACGTCAGCAAGGGCGCGGTGTGCGACGCCATCGACAGCGGGTGCAGCGACCTTGCTGCGGTCAAGGGCTGCACCAAGGCCGGCAGCGGCTGCGGCGGTTGTGCGGCCTTGCTCAAGCAGGTGTTCGAGCACGAACTGACCGCACGTGGCGTAGCGGTGGACAAGAGCCTGTGCGAGCACTTCGCCTACACCCGCCAGGAGCTCTACGGGCTGGTGCGTGTGGAGGGCATCCGTACCTACAGCGAGCTGCTCGAACGCCACGGCAAGGGCCACGTTGGCTGTGACATCTGCAAGCCGGCGGTGGGCAACATCCTCGCCTCCTGCTGGAACCAGCCGATCATGGACCCGGCGCTGGTGCCGTTGCAGGACACCAACGACACCTTCATGGCCAACATGCAGAAGAACGGCACCTACTCGGTAGTGCCGCGTATTCCGGGTGGTGAAATCACCCCCGACAAGCTCATCGTCATCGGCCAGGTGGCCAAGAAGTACGACCTGTACACCAAGATCACCGGCGGCCAGCGCATCGACCTGTTCGGTGCCCAGTTGCACGAGCTGCCGCTGATCTGGGGCGAGCTGATCGAGGCCGGCTTCGAAACCGGCCACGCCTACGGCAAGTCGACCCGCACGGTGAAATCGTGCGTGGGCAGCACCTGGTGCCGTTACGGCGTGCAGGACAGTGTCGCCATGGCCCTGCGCCTGGAAGACCGCTACAAGGGCCTGCGCAGCCCGCACAAGCTCAAGTTCGCGGTGTCTGGCTGCACCCGCGAGTGTGCCGAGGCGCAGAGCAAGGACATCGGCGTGATCGCCACCGACAAGGGCTGGAACCTCTACGTGTGCGGCAACGGCGGCATGCGCCCACGGCATGCCGAGCTGTTCGCCACCGACCTGGACGACGAAACCCTGGTACGCCTGATCGACCGCGTACTGATGTTCTACATCCGTACGGCCGACAAGTTGCAGCGCACCTCGGTGTGGCGCGAGAACCTGGAAGGCGGCCTGGACTACCTGAAGCAGGTCGTGATCGACGACAGCCTGGGGCTCGCCAGCGAGCTGGAAAGCCAGATGCAGCATGTGGTCGACCAGTATGAGTGCGAATGGGCCAACGCCCTCAACGACCCCGAGAAGCTCAAGCGCTTCCGTACCTTTGTCAACGATCGCCGCGCTGACCCGGACGTGCACTTCGTGCGCGAACGCGAACAACGCCGGCCAGCGGCGCCGCTGCACCTGATCCCTACTGTCGAGGAGGCTGTCTGATGAACCTGTCCAATGCTGCTGTGAAAACCTGTGAGAACTGGCAGGCGGTGTGCCAGGCGCAAGACCTGGTGGCCGATTCCGGGGTCGTGGTGTGGCTCGACGGGGCTCAGGTGGCGCTGTTCTACCTGCCAGGGCAGGCGCAGCCGCTGTATGCGGTGGACAACCGCGACCCACGCTCCGGCGCCAACATCATCGGTCGCGGGCTGGTGGGCAGCGTGCAAGGTGAGTTGGTGGTGGCAGCGCCGCTCTACAAGCAGCACTTCAGCCTGCTGAGTGGGGAGTGCCTGGAGGATGCCGGGCAGAGGTTGCGGGTGTGGCCGGTGCGGTTGAAGGGGGAGGCCGTGGAGCTGTCTGTGGCCTGATCACCATTTGTTGGCTGCCCCCACTTCGCGGGCTTGTCCCGCGAACACGGGCGAAGCCCGTGCCATGCACCGTGTTGGATGCTTCGCGGGGGCAAGCCCGCGAAGAGGCCGGCACCAGCCGGCTAGATCACCAAGCCCTGCGGCGTGCGCCCGGCAAATACATCCACCAGGCTGGCCACCACCATCTCGCCCATGCGCGTGCGGGTCTGCACCGTGGCGCTGGCTCGATGCGGCTGCAGCACCACATCCTCACGCTCGAACAATGCCTCGGGCGCGCGGGGTTCGTCGGCAAACACATCCAGCGCCGCGCCAGCGATTTCCCCGGCCTGCAGCGCCGCGATCAACGCCGGCTCATCCACCAGCTTGCCGCGTGCGATGTTGATCAGGTATCCCTCTGCACCTAACGCCCGCAGCACTTGGCGATCGATCAGCGCCTCGCCCTTGTCGGCCGCCGCCGCCAGGATCAGTGCATCACTGTCCTTGGCCAGCTGCAGCAGGTCTGCCTCAAAGCCGTAAGGCACGTCCAGCGGCTGCAGGTCGGTGTAGCGAATCGGGCACCCGAACGCTGCCGCCCGTTGGGCGACTGCGCGGCCGACGCGCCCCATGCCGACGATGCCCACGCGCATGCCCGACACCTGCCGGGCCAGTGGCAACGGTGCCAGCGGCGTGGCACTGGTGGCCCAATGGCCGGCGCGAACGAAGCGGTCACCGGTGCAGATACCCCGGCACAAGCCGATCAGCAGGCCAATCGCGAGATCGGCGACGTCCTCGGTGAGGGCACCGATGGTTGCCGTTACCTGGATGCCACGATCGCGAGCATAGGCCAGGTCTACCGCGTCGGTACCGACACCATTGACCGCGATCACTTCAAGGTGGGGCAAGCGTGCCATCAGCGCCTGGCTGATACCGGTGTGGCCGCCGGTGATCACGCCGCGAATATTGCCGGCATGCTGGCTGACGTAGGCCTCCTTGTCGGCCTGTTCGTAGTAGCGGTGCACGGTGAACAGCTGTTCCAGGCGCTCGCGGATCTGCGGGATCAGGACAGGGCTCAGTTGCAGGACTTCGGGTTTCATCGGTCACTCCATCATAAACAGGGATCAGCCACGGCCAACGAACGGCATGTTGCTGGCCATCACGGTCATGTTCAGTACGTTGGCGTCCAGCGGCAGCGCCGCGATGTAGCGCACCGCATCGGCCACATGGCGCACGTCCAGCATCGGCTCGGCTGCGACCTCGCCATTGGCCTGGCGTACCCCCCGGGTCATGCGCTCGGACAACTCGGTCAGGGCGTTGCCGATGTCCACCTGGCTACACACGATGTTGTACGGCCGGCCATCCAGCGCCAGCGCCTTGGTCAGGCCAAGCACCGCATGCTTGCTGGCCGTGTAGGGTGCAGTGAACGGGCGTGGGGTGTGCGCCGAGATCGAGCCGTTGTTGATGATTCGCCCACCTTGCGGTTGCTGGCGGCGCATCAGGCCGAAGGCAGCGCGGGCGCACAGGAACACACCGTCGACGTTGGTGGCGATGACGTTGCGCCAGTTCTCCAGCGGCAGCTCGTCCACCGGCACGGCGGGCGCGTTGATACCGGCATTGTTGAAGATCACATCGAGCCGGCCGTGCACTTCTTCGATGGTGGCGAACAGCTGCGCGACGCTCTGCTCGTCGCGTACATCGGTGGGCACGGCCAGCGCCTCACCGCCTGCTGCCAGCGCCTGTGCAACCACGGCTTGCAGGGGTTCGGCGCGGCGCCCGGCGAGCACCAGGCTGAAGCCGTCATCCAGCAGGGCGAGGGCGACGGCGCGGCCGATGCCGCTACCGGCACCGGTGACCAGGGCGATTTTCTTGTTCTGGGTCATGTCGGGTCTCCGTCAGGTTCAGGCTGCGTTGGCTGTTTGCCCGGCAGGGCGGGGGCCGACACGCAGATGCAGTTCGCCGATACCGTCGATGCCGGCGTGTATCGTGTCCCCGGGGTTCAGCGGGGCCACGCCGGGCGGGCTGCCGGTCATGATCAGGTCGCCCGTGCGCAGCGGCAGCTGGCGTGACAGCCGGCTGATCACTTCGGCCAATGCCCAGGTCTGCTGGCTCAGGTGAGCACGCTGGCGCTCCTCGCCATTGACTTGCAGCCACAGCGACGCATCCAGTGGCCAGGCGCATTCGCTGGCGGGGACGATGGCGGTCATCGGTGCCGAGGCCTCGAATACTTTGGCACCTTCCCAGGGCAGGCCCTCGGCCTTGGCCTTGCGCTGGTGATCGCGGCGGGTCAGGTCCAGGCCGGCGGCGAAGCCGAACACGTGCTCCAGGGCGTGTCCCGGGGCAATGTCGGCACCGCCCTTGGCAATGGCCGCGACCAGCTCGATTTCATGGCAGAACTCGTCGGTCTGCGGCGGGAAGGGCAGCTCGCCCGATGCCTCGACGACGTTGCTCGCCGGCTTCATGAAAAACACCGGCTCCAGCGGCGCCGCGCCGTAGGATTCCGGCCACGGGTAGTTGCGGCCGATGCAGAACACCCGGCCGACGGGGAAGCGCGCATCGCTGCTGCGGATCGGCAGGCTGACGATGGCCGGCGGGTTGAACAGGTAGGTCATGGGTGAATCCTCCGTACTGGAGTGGCCAGCGTATCCAGCGGCTGGCCGGCAAAGTTGGACGAAAGCGGGGTTGGATTGGATTATCCAAGTAACCTGTACCGGCCCAATTGCCAGCACAGGCAGTGCAATCTCAAGCAGTTGTTTTCAGCTCGATGCGATAGAGCTTCCCAAGCAGCAGCGAGTAAGACAGCGTGCCCATCAACGCCACGCCGCCGATGAACCAGAACGCCATGGCGAACGAGCCACTGGCGTGCACGATGGCGCCGATCACGATCGGTGTGACGATGCCGCCGATGTTCGCCGCCAGGCTGGTGATGCCGCCGGTCAGGCCGATCAGCTCCTTCGGCGCCACTTCCGACACGGCAGCCCACGACGACGAGGCGATGCCCTGGGCGAAGAACGCCAGGGTCAGCACGGCGATGCACAGCACATTGGAATCGGTGAAGTTCACCAGCACGATCGACATCCCCAGCATCGAGCCCACCACCAGCGGCAGCTTGCGGGCAAACGACAGCGAGTAGCCCTTGCGGATCAGCAGGTCGGAGACGATGCCCGCCAGGAGGATGCCGACCGTGGCACCAATGAACGGCATGACCGCGAAGATGCCGACCTTGATCAGCGTCAGCTGGCGTTCTTCGATCAGGTAGGTGGGGAACCAGGTAAGGAAGAAGTACAGTGCCGAGGTGCTGGCGAACTTGCCCAGGCAGATCGCCCAGACCTGGCGATAGCGGAACAGTTCGGCGACCTGCCGCCAGTCGAAGCGGGTACGTTGCTGGCTGCTTTTCACCAGGCCACCGCCGTTCTCGATGTAGGCCAGTTCCTCCTTGCTGACCTTCTTGCAGTTCAGCGGGTCGCGGTATAGCACCAGCCACACGACGCCGAACAGGATGCCCACCAGGCCGGTGCTGTAGAACACGTGGCGCCAGTCATAGGTGGTCGCCAGCCACAGCAGCGCGCCGGTGAATAGCGCGGTGCCCAGGTACTGGCCACATACGTAGATGCTGCTGGCCATGCCGCGCTCGCGGGCGGGGAACCACACCGTGACCGCACGGCTGTTGGCCGGGAAAGCCGGGGCCTCCATGGCGCCGACCGCCAGGCGCAGGCCGAACAGTGAGGCGAAGCCGCTGGCCAGGCCTTGGGCCACGGTGACTGCCGACCAGCTGATCAGCGACACGCCGTAGGTCAGGCGCGAGCCGAAACGGTCGGCGATGAAGCCGGCCGGCACCAGTGCCAATGCGTAGGTCCAGGCGAAGGCGGAGAAGATCAGGCCCATCTCGACCTTGTCCAGGCCCAGGTCCTTGGCCATGAACGGCGCTGCGATGGAAATGTTCACCCGGTCGACGTAGTTGATGATGGTCGCCACCAGCAGCAGCGACAGCATGAACCAGCGGCGGCGGGAGGGCAGGCGCTGGGCAGGGGCCGCGTCCAGCGCGTACGACGACGCGGCGCGGGGGGTAGGCGTGCTCGACATGAGTCGACCTCGTTTGTTGTTGTTGGTAGAGGTTGGGCTGCAGTCCCGTTCCTACAGTGGTCGTACGACGTATTGAATGCAACGGCGGTTTTAGACCGTTTTTTTCGCTGAAGGCGGGGTAGGGCTGTGCTGTCCAAGAAAATCAGAAGGTGGGGTTTTGCGCGTATTTTCAGCTGTATGTCGCATTCCCAGCGGGTTGTGGACGGTTAGGGTTGCGCGAGTTTTTGCAGACAGGTTTAATTTGATGACTTTAGACATCGTACAACCTGTAGTGCATGCCCCTGGTCTCTCGCGGCCTTGCCCGTGAAGGGGCCAGACAGCGCCACCTTGAAGACTGGAGCCAACCCAATGCCCCCCAAGCGCGAGGTTCCGACCTACGTCATGCAGCAGCGCAGCGAGCTGATGGATTTCTACATCCGCGACCAGCGCGGGCGCCCCGCCGAGACCGCGCCGCACCGTCACGAGTATTTTCAGATCCAGGTCAATTTAGGCGGCGACACGGTGCAACACATCGGCAGCGTGCAGCGCCCGTTCAGGCGCAACACTCTGGCTTTCATCCTGCCGCACAGGGTGCACGTGATCCCACATCCGGCGGACAGCGACTTCGTGGTGATCAATTTCTCCCAGACGTTCCTCCTGCCGCACCTGGCCTGCGACCCGATGGACCTGGAAGAAGTGTCGATCCTGCAGGCGCCGGAGCTGTCACCGTTCCGCTTTCAAGAGCATCTCGACTTTTGCCTGGGTGACGCCGACTTTGCCGAGGCCCGGCAAATCCTCGATCGCTTGCGTGAACTGGATGCCAACCGCCGCTTTGGCACCCGCGAAATGCTCAAGGGCCTGTTGCTGCAGCTGATCGGCCAGGTCTGCGGCCTGTACGCCGAGCCGCTGCGCGAACTGGCCGACAGCAACGCTGCCCAGCTCAGCCGCCGGGCCGCCCTGGGCCGCATGAGTGAATACCTGCGCCGGCATATCGATGACCCCGACCTGAACCTGCAAAAAGTCGCCGCCGCCACCTACCTGTCGCCCACCTACCTGACCCACTGGCTGCGCAAGGAAATCGGCAAGACCTTCAGCGAGCTGGTGCTGGAGCGGCGCATGCACACCGCGCGCAACTACCTGCTCAATGGCAGCCGCCCGGTGGGCGAGGTGGCGCGGCTCTGTGGCTTTGCTGATGAAGCCTACTTTTCCCGGCGCTTCCGGCAGATCCATGGCCTGCCGCCCGGGCAATTCCGCCGCCAGCAGCGCGACCCGGATACGCCGCAGGTAGCGATGCGGTAAGCTTGCCGCCATGAACCTCGACACCCGCATCAAATACCGCCACCTGCTGTGTTTCCTGGAGATTGCCCGGCAGGGCAGCCTGGCCAGGGCGGCCGATAACCTGTCGATCAGCCAGCCGGCGATTTCCAAGACCCTCAAGGAACTCGAAGGCCTGCTGGAAGCGCGCCTGTTCGCGCGCAGCCGCCAAGGCGTCGAGCTGACCCCGGCCGGGGCGCGTTTCATGCGTTATGCCGGGCCCAGCGTGCAGGCCCTGCGCGATGGCGTCAGCAGCTTGCGCGGCGAAGCGCGGGCGCCGTCGCAGGTGCGTATTGGCGTGCTGTCGACGGTCGAGGGCCTGCTCATGCCCGAGGTGCTGTGCCGCCTGCACCAGCGCCATGAAGCGCTGGTCATCAGTGTGGCCACCGGGGTCAGCGCGCAGCTGCTCGGCCAACTGCGTCTGGGTGAGCTGGAACTGGTAGTCGGGCGCATGACCGACAGCCCGCAGATCCAGGGCCTTTCGTTCGAGCACCTGTACAGCGAGTCGATGAGCCTGGTGGTACGCCCGGGCCACCCGTTGCTGGCCGCCACGCCGGTCGAGCGCGCCAAGGTCGGGCGTTACCCGTTGGTGTTGCCACCGGCGGGCACCACCATCCGCCAGCATGCCGACAGCCTGTTTGTGCAATGCGGCATCCAGATGCCGGCGCAGCGCCTGGAAACCCTGTCGTTGGCCCTGAGCCGGCGCTATCTGCTGGGCAGCGACGCGTTGTGGGTAGCGCCGCGCGATGCGGTGCTGCTCGACCTGCGCCGTGGTGAGCTGGTCGAGCTCGACCTGGGCGTGCGCGAGCCGGGCGGCTCGGTGGGTATCTGCCGCAATGCCGCCTTGCCGCAGAGCCTGCCTGGGCAGTGGGTGTGCGAGGTGTTGCGCGAGGTGGCAGGGGAGTACCGGGACGGCAACTACCCCTGAGTGCAGGCCTTTCAGAGTCCAGCGAAATAAATCCCCTTTAGAACCGGGCAAAAACGGCACAACCGGTCAATACTGGCCAATGGCTGCAAGCCCGGCATGAATTACCGTTTAACTACTGAACTTCCTTACCAAAACCCGCTCCTATGCCGGTAGCCATTGGTCATGGCCGCCTGCTAAGCTCGCGGCTTTACCCTGATTGCCCTTATGGCGCATGAACAAGGAAATAGCATGAAACAGCATCGTTTGGCGGCTGCGGTTGCCCTGGTAGGCCTGGTACTGGCTGGCTGTGATCAACAGGCCAGCAGCCCCGAGCTGAAGACTCCGGCGCAGAAAGCCTCCTACGGTATCGGCCTGAACATGGGCAAGAGCTTGGCCCAGGAAGGCATGGAAGACCTTGATTCGAAATCGGTCGCCCTCGGTATCGAAGACGCCGTTGGCAAGAAAGAACAACGCATCAAGGACGAAGAGCTGGTAGAGGCGTTCACCGCCCTGCAGAAACGCGCCGAGGAGCGCCTGGCCAAGGCCAGCGAAGAAGCCGCCTCCGCCGGCAAGAAATTCCTCGAAGAAAACGCCAAGAAGCCAGGCGTGGTCACCACTGCCTCGGGCCTGCAGTACGAAGTGGTCAAGAAGGCTGATGGCCCGCAGCCCAAGCCGACCGACGTAGTCACTGTCCACTACGAAGGCAAGCTGACCGATGGCAAGGTGTTCGACAGCTCTGTCGAGCGTGGCAGCCCGATCGACCTGCCGGTCAGCGGTGTGATCCCGGGTTGGGTCGAAGGCCTGCAGCTGATGCACGTTGGCGAGAAGTACAAGCTGTTCATCCCGGCTGAGCTGGCCTACGGCGCCCAAAGCCCAAGCCCGCTGATCCCGGCGAACTCGGTACTGGTGTTCGACCTGGAACTGATCGCCATCAAGGATCCGGCCCAGCTGCAGGGTGGCGAGCCGGAAGCCGAGGCTCCAGCTGAAGCGCCTGCTGAAGCACCTGCCAAGTAACATTGGTTGGTTCTTGCAAAACGCCCCGTCCTGACGGGGCGTTTTCGTTTGTGGCGATTGGACGAACCAGCAACAACTGATACTGTCCGAGGAAATGCAGCTAGTAGATGTAGGATGTTTCTGGCGCAAATCGTTTGCGGTCAGGTACCCATGGCTTGAAACGGTTGTGTAAAAAACGCCCGATCTGACCGTGGGCCTTGCCTGGCAGGCACCTGGGCTCAGAAACGCGACCCTGTTCACAAGGTTATCCACAATAAATGTGGATAACCTGTTCCGCCTGGAGGCTCCATGAGCGCACCCTGGAATTTTGCCCGTTTCCTGCCCTTGGCCGAGCGCCTGCTCAGCCGTGGTCGGCTGCCGGCCCTGCTGTTTGCAGTGGCCCGCAAAGGCCCGCGCATCGGTCAGTTGCGTGAGGACGTGAAACTGCTGCAGTCGCTGTGCCTGGCGTGGTGGCGTGGCGAATACCGCGCCATCAGCCCCAAGGCCCTGGTCACCATCGTGGCTGGCCTGCTGTATTTCGTCAGCCCCATCGATGCCATCCCCGACTGGTTGCTGGGCGTGGGTTTTCTCGATGACATCGCGGTGCTGGGCTGGGTGCTGAAGACCGTGGCCGACGAACTGGCGCGCTTCAAGGCTTGGCGCGACAGCCAGGCACCCGAGCGGCTGCGCGTGGTCGAGCGCCTGCCGGCTACCCCGCAAGCGCTGGGGCTGGAGCGCAACACGCAATGAAAACAGCCTGAACTGCAGTCAACCGGACAGACCCCGGAGTTGGTAATATAATTGGCATAAGGGTTATGCCTACGGATTACATGCTGTAATCCTTTTTTAAGGGGTTTGTAATGGGTATTCAGGTCATTAGCCGGGACGGTCAACCCGAGTACGCCGTCGTTCCCTGGGAGCAGTACCAGGCACTGCTCAAGGCGGCTGGGCAGGCGCCTGCAGAGGCGGTCGTCAGCGAAGAGCCCGGCTCAGCTGCCGTGGCGCCATTGCCGGCGTTCAGCGAAGTGGCGCAGATTCGCCAGGCCAAGGGCATTGCCCCTGAGCAACTGGCGCGCAATGTCGGGGTGAGCCCGGCGTATCTGGCCATGATCGAATCGGGTGAACGCCAGCCGGATGCTGCCATCCGCCGCGCCTTGGCCTGGCATCTGGGGGTGGCTGGCTGGAGCGAGCCATCATGAGCCAGGTCAGGATCAGCCGTCAGCACTGGGATAACCTGCTGGGCGAGCTTGACCTGGCCCGTCGTCAACGTCACTTGCTGACGTACCGAGCGCTGATCGAGCGCTTGCAACTGCCTAGCCCTGCCATGCAGACGCTGACCGCTGCGCTGGAGTACCTGGCGGTGCTGGATGCCCGTGCCGAGCAGCCGTTGCGCAGCTCCTTGGTGATCAGCCAGGGCGCAAGCCGTTTGCCGCGTACCGGCTTCTTTGAATGTGTTGAACGGCTGGGGCGCTTTGCCGGGCCGGTCGATGGCATGGAGGCGGCGTCGTGGCATGCCTCCGAGGTGGTCCGGGTGTTCGAGTACAGCTACCCGGAAACAGCCTGATTGTCAGCATCAGCGCGGTCCCTCCCGCCGGTACACCACCGGCCTGTAGGAGCAGCCTTGTGCTGCTCCTACAGATACAGCGCGAGGCTCAAGGCCTGTGGTGAACATGTGGGAGCTGGCTTGCCGGCGATAGGGCCAGAGCAGGCAAACCATGCCGGTGGATCAATCCACAACCTTTGCCATCAGCATCCACCACCTCCAATGCCTCCAGGTGCTGATGCCGCTCGAACAACTCCAGCAACTGCCCAAGCGTCGCATTGAGCCGCACCGTCGGCTGTCCAGCCAGTGGCGCGCTCATCGGCGTCGGTAAAGGCCAGCTTTCCCGCACCCCCAACTCTTGCGGCCGCCCCAGCAGGTAGCCCTGCACCAGGTCTACACCCATCTCAGTCAGCACTTTCAGTTCTTCTGCCAGCTCGATACCTTCGGCAATAACCTGTGCCTTCGAGGCCCGGGCAATCTGCAATATCGAGCCGACGAACTCGCGCTTGAGCGGGTCGCGGTGAATGCCGTCTATGAAGTGGCGGTCGATCTTCACGTATTCGGGGCGCAGCTCCGACCACAGGCGCAAGCTCGAATAGCCTGCGCCCAGATCGTCGAGGGCTATCGAGAAGCCCATGTCGCGGTAGTGGTGCAGTGCATTGGACAGCAGCTGGAAGTCGTCGGTCGGGGTGTGCTCGGTCAGCTCGATCACCACCCGGCTGGGCGGCAGGCCGACCTGCTCCAGCAGCTTCAGGGTAAGGCCGGACGGGTAGTGTGGCTCCAGCAACGATTCGGGCGAGATGTTGAGAAACAGCTTGCCCTGCAGTTGTTGCTCGCTGAAGCGCCGGCAGGCGCTTTCTCGGCAGGCGGCTTCCAGCTCGGTCAGGCGGCCGGCCTGGCGGGCGATACTGAAGAGGTTCAGCGGTGCATGCAGCGGGCTGTTGGACGGCCCGCGGCTCAGCGCTTCATGGGCGAAAACCCGTTGCTCGCTCAGGCACATGATCGGCTGGAACAGACTGTGAATGCTGCGTTGAGCCAGGATGGCACTCAAGGCACTGAGCTGTTCGGCGACGGTCATGACGTATTCCTGAAAATGAAAGGGCCGGGCATCTGCATGCCCGGCCCCCGTATTTCACGACAGCGCGATGACTGTTTGATGACAGGTCACATTATTCTGCCATCACTGCCGGTGCGCCTTACTTCTTGGCCACCTTGGTGCTGGCGCTGAGGTAGTCGATCAGGATACGACCGGTTTCGGACAGGTAAGCGTCGTCCTCCGGCTTGGTGTTTTCATCTTCGACCGGCAACGCGTCCTCGTCCTCTTTCTTCAGCTCTTTGAGCGGCTCTTCACCCTTGGCCTTGCGGCGGATGTTTTCCAGCGCCAGCTGCTTGGCTTCGATTTCGTCGTGGCGTGCACGGCGATCCTGCTCGTTGAGGCTGACGGTTTTTTCGGTCATCAGCTTCTGCGTCAGGGCCAGGCGGTCGCGAATGTAGGTGAACTCGGCATCCTTGTCGCTGCGCGCTTCATGCTGTGCCTTGAGCTGGGCCAGGTACGGCTTGAACGGGTCGGCCGCCGGCTTGACGACCGGGCGAATGGTGTCCCAGGGCATGGCCTCGGGCAGGGCGCTCTCGCCAATTTCCTTGGTGTCGATGATCGACGGGTAGTCGATGTCCGGCAGCACGCCCTGGTGTTGGGTGCTCTGCCCGGAAACCCGGTAGAACTTGGCCAGGGTCAGCTTCAGCTCGCCATGGTTGAGCGGCTGGATGGTCTGCACGGTGCCTTTACCGAAGGTCTGGCCACCGATGATCAGCGCGCGGTGGTAGTCCTGCATGGCGCCGGCGAAGATCTCTGACGCCGAGGCCGACAGGCGGTTCACCAGCAGGGCCAGCGGGCCCTTGTAGAAGGCGCCCGGGTTTTCGTCTTCCAGCACGTCGACGCGGCCGTCGCTGTTGCGCACCAGTACGGTCGGGCCTTTCTCGATGAACAGGCTGGTCAGCTCGGTGGCTTCCTGCAGCGAGCCGCCGCCGTTGTTGCGCAGGTCGATGACCACGCCGTCGACTTTCTCCTTCTGCAGTTCGGTGAGCAGTTTCTTCACGTCACGCGTGGTGCTCTTGTATTCCGGGTCACCGGCGCGGTAAGCCTTGAAGTCGAGGTAGAAGGCCGGGATCTCGATGATGCCCAGCTTGTAGTCACGCCCGTCCTGCTTGAGCTTGAGCACCGACTTTTTTGCCGCCTGCTCTTCGAGTTTTACCGCTTCACGGGTGATCGACACGACCTTGCTGGTCTGGTCGCTCGGCGCATTGCTGGCCGGGATGACTTCCAGGCGTACCACCGAGCCTTTCGGGCCACGGATCAGCTTGACCACTTCGTCCAGGCGCCAGCCGACCACGTCGACCATTTCCTTGTTGCCCTGGGCCACGCCGATGATCTTGTCGGCCGGGGCTACCTGCTTGGTCTTGGCTGCCGGGCCTGCCGGCACCAGGCGCACGATCTTGACCTGGTCGTTGTCGCTTTGCAGCACCGCGCCGATGCCTTCGAGCGACAGGCTCATGTTGATGTCGAAATTCTCGGCGTTATCCGGCGACAGGTAGTTGGTGTGCGGGTCGTAGGACTGGGCGAAGGTGTTGATGTAGGCCTGGAAGATATCCTCGGCACGGGTCTGGTCAAGGCGCGCCAGCTGGTTCTTGTAGCGCTTGGTCAGGGTTTCCTGGATCTGCTTGGGTTCCTTGCCGGCGATCTTCTGGCGCAGCACTTCGTCCTTGACGCGTTTGCGCCACAGGTCGTCGAGCTCGGCCTGATTCTTCAGCCACGGAGCATCCTTGCGGTCGATCAGCAAGGTTTCCTTGGTGTTGAAGTCGATCTTGTCCACGCCTTTGTTCAGCTCGGCCAGGGCGAAGTCCAGGCGCTGCTTGACGCGGTCCAGGTAGCGTTTGTAGATGGTGAAGCCCGGGTCAAGGTTGCCGCTCTTGAGGAAATCGTCGAATTGCGTTTTCCACTTGTCGAATTCGGCAATGTCGGCAGCGGTGAAGTAGCTGCGCGCCGGGTCCAGCAGCTTGATGTAGCTGTCGTAGATGATGAGCGAACGGGCATCGTCCAGAGGCGGCTTGCTGTAGTGGTGGCGCTTGAGCAATTCCACCACGTTGAGGCTGGCGACGATCTCGTCGCGGTCCGGCTGCAGGCCGTCCCACTTGTTGGCGGCCGCTGCATTGCCGCCGAGCGCGAGGCTACCCAGGCCGATCATTACAGCGAGGGCGGTGCTTGGGAGGAAATGCTTCATGCTGATTCGACGTGGAGGCAATTGATCACGCATAGTAGGCCGTCTTTTCCGTTGCCGGTTCCATGGAACCGGGCAAATACTGCAAAAAGCCTGGGGTGTGCGTTCCCCAGGCCCAGTCATGATTCAACTATGGAGGCACTGTGAAGGCATTGCAAGGCGTTGACGGACATGTGGAGTGGGTCGAGGCCGAACGCCCGGCCTGTGACGCGGGCCAAGTGCGCATTCGCGTGGCGGCTGCGGGCCTGAACCGCGCCGATCTGCTGCAAATGAAAGGTTTGTACCCGCCGCCGCCCGGTGCCAGCCCGTACATGGGCCTTGAATGCGCCGGTGTGGTTGAGGAAGTGGGCGCCGGTGCCGACTGGCGCGTGGGCGACCGGGTGTGCGCACTGCTGGCTAGCGGCGCCATGGCCGAGGAGGTGGTGGTCGATGCCCGCCATGTACTGCCGGTACCCGAAGGGCTCAGCTTGCATGAAGCGGCAGCCTTGCCGGAGGTGTATGCCACTGCCTGGCTGAACATCTTCCAGCTGGGTGGCGTGAAGGCCGGTGAGAAGGTGCTGGTGCATGCTGGCGCCAGTGGCGTTGGCTCGGCCGCCATTCAGCTGTGCAAGGCATTCGGCAGCCCGGTGTGGGTCAGCGTCGGCTCGCCGGATCGCCTGACCTATTGCGAAGCGCTGGGCGCTGCGGGTGGTGTGGTACGTAACGAGAACCTGGATGCACTGGAAGGTTTCGGGCCGTTCGACGTGATTCTCGACCCGGTGGGCGCCAGCTACGGCGAGCTCAACCTCAAGCTGCTGGCCCGTGACGGCCGTTGGGTGATCATCGGCTTGATGGGCGGGCGCAAGTTTGAGCTGGACCTGGCCCAGGTACTGGGCAAGCGCCTGGAGATTACCGGCTCTACGCTGCGCAACCGTGACGACGGCTTCAAGGCCGAGTTGCTGCGCGAGCTGCAACAGCAGGTGTGGCCGCTGTTCGCCGAAGGGCGCTTGTCGCCGCAGCTGGTCGATACCTACCCGGTGGAGTTTGCCCAGGCGGCGTATGCCGAGCTTGAGACCAACCAGGTGTCGGGCAAGTTGGTGATGGTCATAGATCCGAGCCAGGCTTGATATTGCCGGGGCTGCTTTGCAGCCCTTTCGCGGCACAAGGCCGCTCCTACAAGGGATCGCATCAGGTCGAACCTGTGCGTAAATCCCTGTAGGAGCGGCCTTGTGCCGCGAAAGGGGCGCAAAGCACACCCAAGGCCTTCAAGACCAGCTCAGAATCGGCCATCCATTGGTCTGGGCATGCTCGCGCAGCACCGCATCCGGGTTCACCACATGCGGGTGATCTACCTTCAGCAACAACGGCAAGTCATTGCGCGAATCGGAATAGAAACTCGCCCCCTCCAGGTTTTCCTGTTCCTGATCCAGCCACTCCAGCAACCGGGTGATCTTGCCCTCGCGGTAGGTCAGCACCCCGTGAGTCTTGCCCGTATACACCCCGTTCACCGCCTCCAGCTCGATCGCCAGGTACTCATCCACCCCCAGGCGCGCCGCAATGGGCCCGACCAGGTGCGTCCCCGAAGCGGAAATGATCAGAATGCGGTCCCCACGCTGGCGGTGCTCGGCAATGCAGCGGCAGGCGTCGCCGTAGATGATGGGCTCGATCACGTCCTCGACCCACGGCTCAACCAGATGCTCGACCTCCTCCAGCGTACGCCCGGCCATCGGCTCCAGGCTGAAGGCCATGTAGTCCTCCATCTGCAGGTGGCCCTTGCCGTAGGCCTCCATCAGCTCACGGTCGCGGCGCAGGAAGTCCTTGCCGTCGACCCAGCCCAACCGGGCCATTTGCTCGCTCCACAGCGACGCACAGTCCCCGTGGATCAGGGTTTCGTCCAGATCGAAAATTGCCAGTGCCATTGTGTTGAATCTCCTTAAGCCACTTCCCGCAGCGCTGTCGGGTCGATCGACAAGCTAACGCGTTTTCCGTCCGCGTGCAGGTCGGCCGGCGAGCGGTTGAGCACGTCGACCACCAGTTCCACCTCGCGCACGTTCACGCGGTAGCGAATCACATTGCCCAGCAGGCTGTGGCTGCGTACTTCTGCGTCCAGTTCGCCATTCACGCCCAGGGTGATCGACTCCGGGCGGATCGCCAGGCGGCTGGCCACCGGGCGTTGCAGCAGGCGGCTGGCGCTGTCGGCGTCGAGCAGGTTGTAGTTGCCGATAAAGCCGGCGGCAAACAGGTCCACGGGCGCTGTGTAGAGGGTTTCGGCATCGCCGCTCTGCACGATACGCCCCTGGTTCATCAGGAAGATGCGGTCGGACAGGGTCAGCGCTTCTTCCTGGTCGTGGGTAACGAAGATGGTGGTCAGCCCAAGTTCACGCTGAATGGCACGAATCTGCTCGCGCAGGTGTTTGCGAATGCGCGCATCCAGTGCCGACAATGGCTCGTCGAGCAGCAGCAGGCGCGGGCGGGTAACCAGCGAACGGGCCAGGGCCACGCGCTGGCACTGGCCGCCAGACAACTGGTGCGGGTAGCGCCCGGCAAAGTTGCCCAGCTCCACCAGCGCCAGCACCTCGCGCACCCGGGCCTGGCTTTCGTCGGCCTTGACCTTCTGCATGCGCAGGCCAAAAGCCACGTTCTGTTCCACGGTCATGTTGGGGAACAGCGCGTAGCTCTGGAACACCATGCCTATGCCACGCTTTTGCGGGCTCAGCGGCACGATGTCGTGGCCGTCGAGGAGTATCTGCCCGCTGTCTACCGGGGTCAGCCCGGCGATGCAGCGCAGCAGGGTGGACTTGCCGCAGCCGGACGGGCCCAGCAGGGTAACGAACTCGCCGCGTTCGATGTGGCAGTCGATGTTCTCGAATACCGGGCTGCCGGCGTAGCTTTTCTGCAGTTTCTGTACGCTGACGAAGCTCATGTCAGGTCTTGTCCTTGTTCAGGCGGTTGGCGACCCAGGTCAGTACCAGCACGAAGGCGAAGTACGAGATCACCAGTGCGCTGTTGAAGTGGCCGCTGCTGTTGCGCATGTTGTTCAGGTACACCTGCAGGGTCTCATAGCGGGTGCCGACCAGCAGGTTGGCGAACACGAATTCGCCGAACAGGAACGAGAACGACAGCAGCAGCGCCACCATCAGGCCCTTGCGCAGGTTTGGCAGCACCACCAGCAGCGCGGCCTGCCAGTTGCTGGCGCCGAGCAGTTGGGCGGCGTCCATCAGGTCGCGCAGGTTGATGGCCTGCAGGTTGTTGGTAATGGCCCGGTACATGAACGGCAGGGCGATGGTGAAGTAGCAGCCGATCAGGATCCATGGCGTGCCGACCATGGCCATCGGCCCGCTGCCGTACAGCTGCAGCAGCCCTACCGACGACACTACCGGCGGTACCGCGAACGGCAGCAGGATGAGGATGTTCATCAGCGCGTCGAGCCGCGGGAAGTGGTAATGCACCACGAACAGCAGCGGCAGTATCAGCACCACCGACAGCAGCAGCGCGCCCATGCACACCAGCAGCGACTGGCCGAAGGCGGCCAGGAAGCGCGGCTCGCTCCACAATGCCACGTACCATTTCAGGGTCAGGCCGCTGGGCAGCAGGCTGGCCGACCAGCTGGTCGCCAGCGAATAGAGCAGGGTGCCGGCCAGTGGCAGCAGCAGGATCAGGAACAGCAGGTAGACCACGATGCGGTGGTACCAGCCGCCGGAACGGGTGTCAGCGCGCATGGTAGCTCCGTTTCAGTAGCCATTGATGCACCACCGTGACCAGCGTCATAAGCCCCACCAGCACCATCGCCAGGGCGCTGGCCAGGTTGGGGTCGAGGCTGATGTCGCCGGCCACCAGGCCAGCGATGCGGATCGGCAGTACGTTGAAATTGCCGGTGGTCAACGCATACACGGTGGCGTAGGCGCCCAGGGCATTGGCCAGCAGGATGACGAACGTGCCCAGCAGTGCCGGGGTCAGCACCGGCAAGCCGATGTGCCGCCAGTATTGCCAGTGATTGGCACCGAGCAGCGCGGCCGACTCGCGCCAGTCTTCACGCAGGGCGTCGAAGGCGGGGTAGAGCAGCAACACGCCCAGCGGGATCTGGAAGTAGGTATACACCAGGATCAGCCCGCTTTTGGAGTAGATGCTGAAGTCTTCCAAAAGGCCGATCTGCTTGAGCAGCAGCGTCAGCGCGCCGTTGAAACCGAGCAGGATGATGAAGGCGAAGGCCAGCGGCACCCCGGCAAAGTTGCTGGTCATGTTGGCGAAGGCGCTGACGAAGTCGCGCAGTTTCGAGTTCACCTGGCGCAGCGAATAAGCGCCAAGGGTGGCGATGACGATGCCGAACAGGCTCGAACAGAAGCTGATTTCCAGGCTGCGCTGCAGGGCCTGCAGGTAGAACTTCGAGCTGAATACCTTGCTGAAATTTTCGACGCCCCAGCCGGCTTCCGATTGCACGCTGTTGATCGCTACCCAGGCCAGCGGGGCAATCTGGAAGACGACAAAGAACACGGCAAACGGCAGCAGGCAGAGCAGGGCCAGGTAGCGGCCACGGGCGCCGCTGCGCTTGGGGGCCGTCACTTCAGCAGCTCCCGGCACACGGTCTTGTCGTGGGCAGCGCCAAGCAGCTCGCACATGGTGCCGCACAGCTCGGTCTGCAACGGCTTGGCCGCCGGGTCCAGGCTGAACGCGTCGCCAAAGACGAATAATGGCACTTCGCGCTCCTCGGCCAGCAGGCCGTTGTGCGAGCGGTCGTTGTTCATGCCGTGGTCGGCGGTGACCAGTACCTGGTAGCCCTCTTCGAGCCAGCCTGGCAGGTAGTCGGCCAGCAAGATATCGGCGCTGCGCGCGGCGTTGCGGTACTGGCTGCTGTCCAGGCCGTGGTGGTGGCCGACATCGTCGATGCTCATCGGGTGCACCAGCAGGAAGTTGGGGGCATGGCGGCGGCGCAGGTATTCGCCATCGGCCAGCAGGTGCGAATCGGGGTAGCGGTCGTCCCAGTAGAACAGCCCGTGCTGGATCGGCAACTTCGGCGCGTGGGTATGGCGGTCGCGCTGCGGGTCGAAGGGCGAGCGGTTGTACAGCTCGCTCATCCAGTGATAAGCCGCCGCTGCGGTGCCCAGGTTGGCCTCGCGGGCGTAGTGGAACACGCTGCGCTGGTTGGACAGGCGGTTGACGTTGTTGTGCACGATGCCGCTGTCGATCGGCGGTACGCCGGTGAGGATGCATTCGTACAGCGGCCGTGACAGCGATGGTAGCTCGCATTCCACGCGGTACAGCGCGGCGCGGTCGGCCTCGACATAGGCATGCAGGTGGCCCATGGCGTGGTGGGCGACCTGATAGTTCAGGCCGTCTAGCAGGACCAGGATGACGTTGTGTTGCATGGTGGCTCCAGTCATAAACCGCGTTGGCTTCTTCGCGGGCATGCTCGCTCCCACAGGGTTTTGCACGGTCTCTGTGGGAGCGGGCGTGCCCGCGAAAGGGCCGGGTCAGGCACTAGACAAGCTAGCCCTTTACTCCATCTCGATGATCACCTGCTCCTGCCACATCTGCGGCAGTTTCTTGGAGGTGGCTTCCCAGGCTTCGGCATTCTTGATCGGCTGGGCGGCACCGTACTGCTCGTTAGGCAGCAACTTGGCCTGCACATCCGCCGGCAGCTTCAGGTGCTCGGCACGGATCGGCCGGGCATGCCCTTTGGCCAGATTGATCTGCCCGGCATCGCTGAAGATGTATTCGCGGGTCAGTTTGGCCGCGTTGGGGTGCTTGGCGTATTTGTTGATGACCGTGGTATAGCCGGAGATTACCGAGCCGTCCGACGGGATCAGCACTTCGAAGCGCTTGGGGTCGATCTGTTCACGGTAGCTCAGGCCGTTGAAGTCCCACACCACGCCGACTTCCACCTCGCCTTTCTCCAGGGTCTGGATGGTCGGGTTGGCCAGCGACAGGCGCTTCTGCTGGGCCAGTTTGGTGAACAGCTGCAGGCCCGGCGCCACGTTGCTTTCGTCGCCTTTGTAGGCGATGGCGGCGGCGAGCACCCCATTGGCGGCCTGGGCGGCAGTGCCCACGTCGCCGATGGCGACCTTGTACTTGCCTTTTTCCAGGTCATGCCAGGTTTTTGGCCGTTCCTCTTCCTTGACCAGGTCCTTGTTGATAATGAAGGCGATGGTACCGGTATAGGCCAGCGCCCAGTGGCCGTCCTTGTCCTTGGCCCACTCCGGCACCTGGTCCCAGGTGCTTGGTTTGTACGGCTGGCTCACGCCCTTGGTCACGGCGATGGGGCCGAAGGCGGCACCCACGTCACCGATGTCGGCGCTGGCGTTGTCCTTCTCGGCTTCAAACTTGGCGATTTCCTGGGCCGAGCTCATGTCGGTGTCGCTGTGCTTGAGGCCGTACTTGCTGGCCAGGTCTTCCCAGGTGCCTTTCCAGTTGGCCCAGGCATCGGGCATGCCCACGCTGTTGACGGTGCCTTCCTTGCGGGCGGCATCTTCCAGGGCCTTGAGGTCCTCGGCCATGGCCGAGGTACAGAACGCGATGGCCGAACCGAGCAGTGACGCCATGAACAACTTTTTCATCCGTAGCTCCTTGGGTGGGTGCCTTTAACCGATCGTTGTTATGAGTGAAGCCGTTGCCTGGAACCTTTGGTCTAGGTCAGCAAACCTTGAGCCAAGGTAGGCCGCTTGCGTGACAATTTGATGTAGGGAAGGGCCCGTGCCGCTGGCTGCGGGCTCCTGGCAATACAGCGTAGACCATGGTGAACCCGCGGTTTTGCGGGGCTGGCCCGATTCTGGCAGTACCCCGTGGGCAGCCTTGTCACAGGATGTTCATCAGCCCTGCCTAGGCTTGCACTATTCTCCAAGTGCCCTGTTCTGGGGCTGGACTAGTCCAGATAGGTAACCTTTGATGCAGCCGATGCCACCGCGTGCGGTAACAGCCATCTGCCATGCCTTGCAGGAGCAGATCGAGCACGGCCTGCTGGCGCCGGGCGGCAAGCTGCCGGCCGAGCGCAAGCTGAGCGAGGTGTTCGACACCACGCGCATCACCCTGCGCGAGGCGCTGGCGCAGCTGGAGGCCCAGGGCATGATCTACCGCGAAGAGCGCCGCGGCTGGTTTGTCGCGCCCGAGCGGCTGACCTACGACCTGATCGAGCGCAGTCACTTCCATGCCATGGTCCGCGACCAAGGGCGTGTGGCCAGTACCGAACTCCTGTCGGCACGGCTGCAGCCGGCCTCGGCGGCGATCTGTGCGCGCTTGCAGCTGCCGGCGTTGTCCAGCGTGGTGCGCATCTGCCGGTTACGGCGGATTGACGGGCGGGCGGTGCTGTATGCCGAGCACTATCTGAATCCCAGGTATTTCCCGGACATTCTCGAACAGGACCTGGCGCAGTCGCTGACCGAAATTTATGGGCGGGTGTATGGCATCCGGTATGGGCAGGTGTGCTTCGAGATTTTGCCGACGGCGTTGCCGGTGGAGGCGGCAGGGGCGTTGAAGGTGTCGGTGGGCAGCCCGGGGTTGCACATTACCCGGGTCAACAGCGACCAGCATGGGCACCTGATCGACTGCGACCTGGAGTATTGGCGGCACGATGCAATCCGCATTCGTGCACAGGCCGGTTGATCCTGGATTCTGGGGCTGCTTTGCAGCCCATCGCCGGCAAGCCCGCTCACACCTTGACTGCATTGGTGTCAGGCCCTGTGCAGTACCTGTGGGAGCTGGCTGGCCGGCGATAGGGCGCTAACTGGAGGAACCTGCCTCCGTCATGCCACCGCCCCCGGCGGTCACCACCTGTACCGACAACCGCGGCGTCGCCAGGTCCAGCCCGGCCTCATCCAGCTGCCGCTTCAGTGCCAGGTTGAATGCCCGCGACACTTCCCACTGCTTGATCGGCGCGGTCTTGAACCGGGCCCGCAAGATCGCCGACCCCGACTCGAAGCTCTCCACGCCTTGCAGCTCCAGCGGCGACCAGATGTTGCGGCGCATCAATGGGTCATTGCGCAGCTTCTGCCCCACCTCGCGAACCAGCGTGATCGCCTGGTCGATGTTCATGCTGTGCGGGACGGCCACACGGAAGATGGCGTAGCCGAACTCCCGCGAGTAGTTCTTGATGCTCTTGATCTCGCTGAACGGGATGGTGTGCACGATGCCGTCGATGTCCCGCAGGCGTACGGTACGGATGGTCAGCCCCTCCACCGTGCCCAGGTGCCCGCCCACATCCACGTAGTCGTCGATGGCCAGCGAGTCTTCGATGATGATGAACAACCCGGTGATCAGGTCGGCCACCAGCGATTGCGCGCCAAAGCCGATGGCCAGGCCGATCACACCGGCACCGGCCAGCAACGGGGTGACGTTCATGCCCATGTTGGCCAGGGCGACGATCACCGCAATGATGAAGATGACCACGAACAGCACGTTGCGGATCAACGGCATCATGGTTTGTGCACGGGCGTTGGCCAGGCCCCGGCGCGAACGCACCAGGGCGTGGTGCACGGCGGTGTCGGCAAGGATCCACACCAGCCAGGCGACGATCAGCGTGCCGGCCAGGCCTAGCAGGCGCAGGCTGACTTCGTGGCCGTCGCCCTCGGCAAAGCCGATCATCGACAGGCCCCACACCCGCAGCCCCAGTTCGATGAACACCAGCCAGATGAACAGGTGCACCAGCAGGTAGCCGAAGTTGCGCAGGCGTTCGGCATACACCGCCTGGCGCTTGTTGGCGCGTTTGGGGTTGGCGGCGTGGCGGCGTACCAGGCCGTTGAGCACCATGCACACCACCACCAGCACGGTACACATCAGCGACTGACGCAGGGCGGTGCTGGTGTCGCCGGCCGAGACGAAGGTGGCGAACAGCGAAATCGCCACCAGGATCAACGCCGGGATGAACCAGAAGCTGCCGAGGATCTCGATGGTGTCGCTGAGGGTGCGGCGGGTCAGGCGTCGCGCCAGGGGCTGGTTGCGGATCAGGTGGGCGATCGGGCGGCGGAAGCGCAGAATGAACAGCCCGGTGCACAGCGCGGCGATGACGTTGGCCAGGGTCGCCAGGGCATGGGCCAGGTGGGTCCCCAGTGCGACCAGCATGCGCGGGTCGCTCATGGCCTCGCCAAACGCTGCGAAGCTGCCGATCAGCCACAGCGGGCGGAACGCCTGGTGCCGCAAAATGTGCAGGGCGCGGTGGCGGTGCGGGCCGTCGAGCAGCGAGAAGGCGATCACGCAGATGGCCGAGAAGCAGGTGCCGACGACCAGCGCGTAGGCCAGCACCATGGCCAGCGACTTACCCAGCGACGGCGGCAGCACAAAGCTCAGGTACACGGTGAACACCAGCGCCACCAACCACGGGCCGAGCTTGCGCAGGGCAAAGCGCACCAGGTCCCAGGTACGCGGGTGCTGGGGCAGTTCTTCGCTCAGGCCAAAGCGCAGGCGTATCCGGTGGCCGACCCAGTTGAAGGCGTAGGCCAGCACGCTCCAAACGGCAATGACGGCGGCAAAGCCGAACAGGATCGCCGGCCACTGGTGCACCGGCACCACCAGTTCGGTCAGTTCGGCCTGGGCTTGTTCGATTTCCGTAGACCAGCGGTGGAACGGGCTGGCATCGCCGCTGAACTGTTTTTCGAAGTCGTGCAGGGCGCCGCCGATCAGGCCGAGCACACCCTGTTCCACGCTGGGTTGTGATTGCTTGGTGGCGTCGCGCAGCTTTTTAAGGTCGGCCAGCAGCTTGGCGCGCTGCTGGTCGTTTTCCAGGTTCTTGATCACTTCGTCCAGCGACTTGCCCAGTGGCTCGGTGGCCTCCGGTTGCGCGGGCGCACTGCCGCCCAGCAGGCCGGGGAGGCCCGCTGCCTGTACCGGAGTGATGAACAGCAACAGCAGCAGGAACAGGTAACGCAGGAGGGCAGGCACGGGTAAATCTACCTCAGGTCAAACGATTGACCGAGTGTAGAGGTTTATGTCGGCAGTTTCTCGAGGATCTTCCAGCAGGTGAGGCCGAAGATGCCCAAGGTGCCGATCCACATCATCAGCACTCCGATATTGCGCTCGCGCATGCTGAAGCCGATGGTCAGCAGCATCAGGAACAGGAACACCGGCACGAACAGTGACAGAAACGGGGACATGGACAGCAATCCTTTTGCAGTGGGGCCATGTAACAAGCATAGCGCTTGGCAAGCGAGGCGGGATTGACCTTGAGCATTCGATCAGGTCACATCCCTTTTATGTAGGAGCAGCCTTGTGCTGCGAAGAGGCCGGTACACCCAGTAAAGATGCATGGGTTGTACTGGCCTCTTCGCAGCACAAGGCTGCTCCTACAAGTGCGGTATGGGGCTCAACTGCTCAGGGCAGCTCGCGGCTACGGTAGAAGGCAGTCAGCACCTTCACCAGGTGTGCCAGGTCATGGCTGCCGCACAGCTCACGAATGGAATGCATGGCAAAGGTCGGCAAACCGATATCCACCGTGCGCACGCCCAGGTGGCTAGCTGTGATCGGCCCGATGGTCGAGCCACAGCCCATGTCGCTGCGCACCACAAAGCTTTGCACCGGCACTTCCTCGGCCATGCACAGGTGGCGGAAGAAACCGGCGGTTTCGCTGTTGGTGGCGTAGCGCTGGTTGTTGTTCACCTTGATCACCGGCCCGGCGTTGAGCTTGGGCCCGTGGTTGCCATCGTGCTTGTCGGCGTAGTTGGGGTGTACGCCGTGGGCGTTGTCTGCCGACACCATCAGCGAGCGCTGGATGGTGCGCACGTAAGCGTCGCCATTGGGCAGCAGGCGCTGCAGGGTCTGCTCCAGCATTGGGCCGTCGGCGCCGCAGGCTGAGCTGCTGCCGACTTCCTCGTGGTCGTTGCACACCAGCACGCTGGTTTCGTCGCTGTCGGCGGCCAGCAGGGCTTGCAGGCCGGCGTAGCACGACAGCAGGTTGTCCAGGCGGGCCCCGGCGATGAAGTCGCCATTCAGGCCGACCAGCGCGGCGCCTTGGGTATCGTAGAAGCTCAGTTCGTAATCCAGCACCACGTCGGCGATCAGCTCATGCTCGCGGGCCAGTTGCTCGGTAAGCAGGGCGCGGAAGTCGATGCGATCGTCACCCGCGACTTGGGCCAGGATGGGCGGCAGCTCGTTCTGCGGGTTGATCGCCCAGCCTTCATTGGCGGTGCGGTTCAGGTGGATGGCCAGGTTGGGAATGATCGCGATAGGCAGTTTGAAGTCGATCAGCTGGCTTTCTACCTTGCCGTCACGGCGATAGGTAACGCGGCCGGCCAGGGACAGGTCGCGGTCGAACCAGGGCGCCAGCAGGGCGCCGCCATACACTTCCACACCCAGTTGCAGGAAACCGTGGCGCTGCAGCTCGGGCTGCGGCTTGACCCGCAGGCACGGGCTGTCGGTATGGGCACCGACCATGCGGATACCGTTCAGCAACGGTTCGTGCTTGCCCAGTTTGATGGCGATGATCGACGAGTCGTTGCGGGTGACGTAGTAGCGGCCGCCAGGCACGGTAACCCAGCTGTCACGCTCGTCAAGGCGCTGGTAGCCGGCAGCCTCCAGGCGCTGGGCCAGGCTGGCGGTGGCATGGAAGGGCGTGGGGGAGGCCTTGAGGAAATCGATAAGGCCAGAATTCAGTTCGTCGCGCATAGCTCACTCCAGACAGCAGTGGCGCGAGTTTAACGCACAATGTCGACAATTTGTGTCTGCATTACACCCTGTAGGAGCAGCCTTGTGCTGCGAAGAGGCCGGTGCGAACAACCTCTATCTGTGTTGTTGGGACTGGCCTCTTCGCAGCACAAGGCTGCTCCTACAGGGGGGCGAGGTGCGGCTTAGAAGGGCGCAGGGCACTCGAACTTCAACCGCTCCCCGGACACCGGGTGGGTAAAGCTCAGCATGGATGCATGCAGGCAAAGCCGCTCGTGCGCCGCCAGCGCTTCGGGGTTGGCATACAGCCGGTCACCCAGCAGCGGGTGGCCGATCGACAGCATGTGCACGCGCAACTGGTGCGAGCGCCCGGTGATCGGCGTCAGTTCTACCCGGCAGTGGTCGCCGCAGCGCTCGACGATGCGCCAGAACGTCAGCGCATGCTTGCCCTGCTCGTGGTCCACCACATGCCGTGGCTTGGTTGGCGGGTCGTAGCGCAGCGGCAGGTCGATGCTGCCGCTGTCCAGTGCCGGTTGGCCCCAGCACAGCGCGGTGTAGGCCTTTTCGGTTTCGCGGTCGTGGAACTGGCGCGACAGCTCGCGGTGGCTGTCGGCATCGCGGGCCAGCAGGATGATGCCGGAGGTTTCCCAGTCCAGGCGGTGCACGATCAGCGCGTCGGGGTAGCCGTTTTCCTGCAGGCGGGTGATCAGGCAGTCCTTGTTGTCCTCGGCGCGGCCAGGCACCGACAGCAGCAGGGTCGGTTTGTTGATCACCAGGATGGCGGCGTCTTCGTGCAGGATCTGGATATTGGACAGCGGCATTGCGTGTTCTCTGTTAAATCGGGAGAAAAAAGCGGGGCCGCTCTGCGGCCCATTCGCGGCACAAGGCCGCTCCTACAGGGGAACGAGATCCCTTGCAGGAGCGGCCTTGTGCCGCGAATGGGCTGCAAAGCAGCCCCGGCTTTCAGCCAGATCAGCGATCCGGCAGGGTAATGTTCAGCTCCAGAATCGAGCAGCTGCCCTGGTTTTCCAGCTCGATATGCACGTCATCGTTGCCGATGTTCACATACTTGCGGATCACTTCCAGCAGTTCTTTCTGCAGCGCCGGCAGGTAGTCCGGCTCGCTGCGTTGGCCGCGCTCGTGCGCCACGATGATCTGTAGACGCTCTTTCGCTACCGACGCGCTGGTCTGTTTCTGTCTGCCACGAAAGAAGTCAAAAAGGTTCATGGTTTACTTGCCTCCAAACAGGCGCGCGAAGAATCCTTGCTTCGGCACTTCAACAAAACGCAGGGGTTTGTCTTTCCCCAGCAGGCGGTCGACGGTGTCGCTGTACGCCTGGCCAGCATCGCTCTGGTCGTCGAGGATGACCGGGATACCTTGGTTGGAGGCCTTGAGCACAGCCTGGGACTCAGGGATTACGCCCTTGAGCTTGATCGCCAGGATGTCGGTGACGTCGTCGATGCTCAGCATCTCGCCGTTAACGACGCGCTCTGGGTTGTAGCGAGTGATCAGCAGGTGTTCCTTGATCGGCTCCTCGCCGTTTTCGGAGCGGCGCGATTTGCTCGACAGAATGCCCAGCATGCGGTCCGAGTCACGTACCGAAGAAACCTCAGGGTTGGTTACCACGATGGCTTCGTCGGCGAAGTACATCGCCAGGTGCGCACCTTTCTCGATACCGGCCGGGGAGTCGCAGATGACGTACTCGAAATCTTCTTTCAACGCCATCAGCACCTTCTCGACGCCTTCCAGGGTCAGCGCGTCTTTATCGCGGGTCTGGCTGGCGGCAAGTACATACAGGTTCTCGAGGCGCTTGTCCTTGATCAGGGCCTGCTGCAGGTTGGCTTCTTCGTTGACCACGTTGACGAAGTCGTACACCACGCGGCGCTCGCAGCCCATGATCAGGTCGAGGTTACGCAGGCCCACGTCGAAGTCGACGATGACGGTCTTGTGGCCACGCAGTGCGAGGCCGGTACCAATGGCGGCGCTGGTGGTGGTCTTGCCCACACCCCCCTTGCCGGAAGTAACCACGAGAATCTTGGCCAAGGTGTTTCACCCCTAAAATAAGTCGGGACACGTGTCCCGGCAAAAAGCAAATAAACGGCAACAGTTAAAAAAGTTGCTCTGAAAATGACGGCAAGTATCCGTTAAAGACGGGTGATGTTCAACACATCACCGGACAGGCTGACTTGCACACCTGTGCCCCACAGGGGGTCGCGGCGCAGGTCTTCGCAAACCTTGTACTGGCCGGCGATGGAGACCATTTCGGCGGTCATCTGCTGGCAGAAGATCCGCGCCTTGGTATTGCCTTTGATGCCGGCCAGGGCCCGGCCGCGCATGGCGCCGTACACATGGATGTTGCCATCGGCCAGAAGTTCCGCACCCGGGCTGACCGAGGCGGTAACGATCAGGTCGCCACCCTGAGCATAGATCTGCTGGCCGCCGCGCACCGGCGCAGTAATGATCCGGGTCGGCCGCACCTCGTGCTCGGGGGCCGGTGGTGGGGCGGGCGCCGGCTCGGGCTTTCTGACTACCTCGGGCTCGGGCTCCAGCGGCCGCTCGCGGGCGCCGGACGGCGGTAGCACCGGCAGGTCGATGGCGATGGCGGCGGCGATGTCCTCAATGCGGTTGGCGCGGATGGCCAGGGTACGCAGGCCATGGTGGCGGCAGATGCGCATCAAGCCTGGCAGGTCGATTGCCCCTTCGCCGGCCGGCAGTTTGTCCAGCGCCAGCACCAGTGGCGTATTGCTGAAGAAGTTCGGTGCCTGGGCGACTTTGGCCGCCAGCTGCCGGTCAAGGGCTTCAAGGTCATTGCGCGCCAGCTCCAGCACTGTGATGGCGAGCATGCTGCCCTTGAGCTGGAACACGGAGGCGGTGTCGGATGTGTGGTTTGGGCTCATGGTCTGCATAGACGGCTTGTTGCGAAAAAAGTGCCCTGATTTATAACGAGAACACCGGTTGCCCGCAACATACGCTGATCCGTTGTAGAATGCGCAGCCTTTGTCTTTCCGGAAGCTTCAATGGAACGCCCGCGTTTTCGTCCCTATTTCCTTCACCCAAAGTTCTGGGGCCTGTGGCTGGGCCTGGGCCTGCTGTGGCTGGTGGTCCAGTTGCCGTACCGGGCCCTGTTGAAAGCCGGTGCCGCGCTGGGGGCCGTGATGTATTGCTTTGCCGGCGAACGTCGGCGCATTGCCGCGCGCAACCTTGAGCTGTGCTTTCCGGAGCTGTCGGTCGACGAACGGCGGCGTTTGCTCAAGGCCAACTTCGCCTCCACCGGTATCGCCTTCTTCGAAATGGCCATGAGCTGGTGGTGGCCCAAGGCCAGGCTGGCGCGCCTGGCCCATATCGAGGGGCTGGAGCACCTGCAGGCCGCCCAGCAGGCGGGGCAGGGCGCCATCCTCATGGCTGTGCACTTTACCACCCTGGAAATCGGCGCCGCCCTGCTGGGCCAGCAGCACACCATCGACGGCATGTACCGCGAGCACGGCAACGCGCTGTTCGACTTCATCCAGCGCAGCGGCCGCGAGCGGCATAACCTCGACTCGCTGGCGGTGGAGCGCGAGGATGTGCGTGGCATGCTCAAGCTGCTGCGTTCGGGCCGGGCGATCTGGTATGCACCGGACCAGGACTACGGCGCCAAGCAGAGCATTTTCGTGCCGCTGTTCGGCATCCCGGCCGCGACGGTAACCGCCACCACCAAGTTCGCCCGGCTGGGCAAGGCGCAGGTTATTCCGTTCACCCAGAAGCGCCTGGAGGATGGCAGTGGCTATCGTCTGGTCATCCACCCGCCATTGGCGGACTTCCCCGGCGAAAGCGAAGAGGCCGACTGCCTGCGCATCAACCAGTGGGTCGAGAGTGTGTTGCGCGAGTGCCCCGAGCAGTACCTGTGGGCGCACCGCCGTTTCAAGTCGCGGCCCGAGGGTGCGCCGCGGCTGTACGACAAGAAAAAGCGCTGAACTGACTTTACCTGTGCCGGCCCTTTCGCGGGCCTGCAAACAGCTGATCCAGGAAGGAAGCGATGGCCCCACCCCCGGTAACCGGTCTTATCCTTTCTGGCGGCGGCGCCCGCGCCGCCTATCAGGTCGGCGTATTGGCCGGCATCGCCGAGCTGCTGCCCGCAGGCGCGCACAATCCGTTCCCGGTCATCGTCGGCACCTCTGCCGGTGCCATCAACGCCGTCACCCTCGCCAGCGGCGCCACCCACTTCAACGATACCGTTCAGCGGCTTACCGCCTTCTGGCAGAACTTTCGCAGCCACCTGGTCATCCGCAGTGACTGGCCCGGCGTCGTCCGCCAGGCCAGCCGTTTCGTCGGCCACAGCCTGTTGGGGTTAGGCGGCCAGGCGCCGGTGGCGCTGCTGGACAGCAGCCCGTTGCGCAGCCTGCTGGAGGCACACCTGAACCTGGATGGCATCGGCCATTCCCTGGCCGCCGAGCAGTTGCGCGCGGTGGCAGTCACCGCCTTTGGCTACGAGTCCGGCCAAGCGGTCACCTTCTACCAGGGGCGTGGCACCATTGAAGCCTGGCTACGCCACCGCCGCATCGGCGTGCCCACGCCATTGACCATCGACCACCTGCTGGCCAGCGCGGCCATTCCGCTGCTGTTTGCGCCGGTGCAGCTGGGCGACGAATTTTACGGGGACGGCGCGGTGCGCCAGTCGGCGCCGATCAGCCCGGCGTTGCACCTGGGCGCCAGCCGGGTGCTGGTGGTCGGGGTCAGCGGCAACCCGCAGCGGCCAGCGCCGCCCTTGCCCACTCAGCGTGTGTTCAGCGGGCAGCAGCCGAGCCTGGCGCAGATCGGTGGCCACATGCTCAACAGCACGTTCATCGACAGCCTGGAAGACGACATCGAACTGCTGCAGCGGCTCAACCATTTGAGCCGGCTGTTGCCGGCGCACCTGGATGCCCGCCGCTTGGGGTTGGCGCCGATCGAGGTGCTGGTGGTAGCGCCCAGCCAGCCGTTGGACGAGATCGCCGCCCGGCACCGGCGTGAGCTGCCGGCGGCGTTGCGCCTGTTCCTGCGCGGGCCGGGGGCGACGCGCACCAGCGGGGCGGGGGTATTGAGCTATCTGCTGTTCGAGGCCAGTTATTGCAGTGAACTGATCGAACTGGGGCGCAAGGATGCCCTGGCCAAGAGGCGGGAGCTGTGCCAGTTCCTCGGAATTTGATGTTGCCTGTACCGGCCTCATCGCCGGCAAGCCAGCTCCCACAGGATTACCACAGCCTTGGGCATTGTGCGGACCTGTGACAGCTGGCTTGCCGGCGATTGAGCCGAAGCAGGTTTACTCCGCAATCTGCAACTTGCGTGCCTGGGTGTACACGTACCGCACCTTCTCGTACTCGAACGGTGAGTTCAGCTGGCCATAGCGGAAGTTGGTGGTATAGCGCTTGTCCACCACGCGCAGGGCAAAGATTTCCGGGTGGTCGGTGCTGGCTTCGGCCACGTTCAGGTAATTGATTGCCTGCTCGCCCGCATAGTCCACCACCAGCCCGGTGGTGTCGCGCAGGTTCGAAGGCCCCAACACCGGCAGCATCAGGTACGGCCCCTCCGGTACGCCATAGAAGCCCAGGGTCTGGCCAAAGTCTTCGCTCTGGCGCGGCAGGCCCATGCTGGTCGCCGGGTCCCATAGCCCACCCACCCCTATCAGGGTGTTGAACATCAGCCGCGCCGTGATCTCGGCCGAACGCTTGGCCTTGAGCTGCAGCACGCTGTTGAACAGGTTTGGCACATCGCCCAGGTTGTTGAAGAAGTTGCTTACCCCCGTGCGCACGAAGCGCGGGGTTACATACTGGTAACCACTCACCAGCGGCAGCAGCACCCATTGGTCCAGCCGGTAGTTGAAGTGATAGACGCGCCGGTTGATCGACTCCAGCGGGTCGTACACGTTCAGCGCTTCCAGGGTTGAGCGCTCGAACTCGCGCTGGTCCAGCCCCGGGTTGAATTTCAGCTCGCGCAGCGGGTCGATGAAGCCATCGGATTCAGGTACCAGCGGCGCGGTACCGATCACTTGCGGGTCGGCCTCGATCACGCTGGCCCGGGGGGCGGTTTCGGCGGCCAGGGTGTGGCCGGCGGCAAGCAGGGCAGTGGCGAAGAGGAGTTTGTTAACCACGGAAGAACTCCAGCATGGCGTCACTGTTGACGCGGTAGTTGAGGTTGCCGCAATGGCCGCCATGGGGGTAGAGGGTCAGCCGGTCACCAAATACCTTGCGCAGGAAGCCGATGTCGCCCGGGCCGAGAATGACGTCGTCGGCGTTGTGCATCACCGCGATCTTGTCACTGCCGCGCAGGTAGTCTTCCAGGGCGTACAGGCTCACCTGGTTGACCAGCTGCAGGATGCTGTTGCCGTCGGTGCGGGCACGCCACATCGGGATCACCTGTTCGGTCATGTAGCAGTCGAAATCACACTGCAGGGCACGCTTGAAGAACGGCGTGAGACTGCTGCCCTCGGTAATCGGAAACTTCGGCGGAATGATCAGGCCGCGGCGGTTGATCAGGTCGGAAGTGAAGGCAATGTCGGCTGCCGAGAAACGGAACGAAGTGCCGATCAGCATGGCCATCTGTTCGTTGGACAGGTGCTGTCTGGACTGCTGGAAGTCATACAGAAGGGCGTCGTTGAGGTCGATGTAGCCCTTGTCCTGGAAGTAGCGGGTCAGCTTGGTCAGCATCAGCTCGTAGAACGTAGTGCTGCGGTCGATGCCCTTGACCTGGGTTTGCACCAGTTTGTCCAGGTTGTTGATCGAGGTGTACAGGTTGACCGGTGGGTTCAGCAGCAGCACACGCTTGAAGTTGAAGCTGCGGCGGGTTTCGTCCAGGTGGCTGACGAAAGCAGCGTCCAGCGCACCCAGGCTGTAGCCGGTGAGGTAGAACTCACTGACTGGCAGGCGCGGGTGCTGGGCACGCACGGCCTGCATCACCCGGTACATGTCTTCGGCGTCTTCCTGGCTGACGCCGGGGGTGGCAAAGCGCGAGGCGGCACTCATGAAGTCGTAGCTGGTGGGCGATGACAGTTGCACCACGTGGAAGCCGCCCTGGTAGAACAGCTTCTTCAGGTATTCATTGATGCTGCTGCTGTACGGCGCACCGGTGCCGGCGATGATGAAGATCAGCGGCGCTTCGTGATCCTGGCGGGCCAGGCGGTACTTGAGCTTTTTCACCGCCCAGAAATTGTCGGGCAAGGTGAACTCACGCTCCGGGCGCAGGTTGAGGCTGTAGTCCGATTGGTCGATGTCCTCGTCGCTGGGCAGGGTCGGGCGCTGGTCCGGCGGCGTGGTGGCGATGGTCGCCTCGAACGGGTTGGTCAAGGGGTAGCCGTAGCTGGCAGCGTCGATATCCCGCGCTGAAGCGGCCACCGCCATGAGCAGGCTACCGAGCACGGCAGCGAGGCGCAAAAATCGAAGCATGTAATCCCCCAAAAGAACGCAAGGTCGAGCAGTGTGCAGGCTAGGACCACAGCCAACCGGGCAAAGTTGCCAGTCGCGGTGGCCTTTGGTGTGCTTGTTATCTGCAACATAGCTGCAGGGTTGTGATTTTGCCTTACAACCGGGCATAAGCGATCATGGATGCTTTCGATTACCGCTATTGGAGAACAGGATGTCTCGTTCGCTGCCGGCTGCGCTGCTGGTGCTGTTTCTGGGGCTGTGGCTCGCTGCCAGCTATGGCGTGCGCTATGGGCTGATGGAGGATGGCCAGTGGGTTGGACTGTGCACGGTGCCTGCGGCGTATTGGCAGTGTGAGGTGCGCTCGCTGCTGGGGTTGGGCATTCACCTCCAGGTGCTGGCCTGGAGCGGGCTAGGCCTGGCGCTGCTGGCGCAGTTCGTACCCGCGCGCGCGGGCTGGTGGCTGGCGGTGTTGGCATTGGTGTTCGCTGTGCCGGCGCTGGTGTTGTATACCGCCAGCATTGCCGTGTTTGCGCTGGTGCTGGCGGGGTTGCGCCTGGTCAGGAGACCGCAGCAAGGCTGACAGGGGCGCGAAGCGGCCCCTGGGCATCAAGCCTGGCGCACCCGCAAGCTGCGCCACAATGCGGCTGTCATCAGCACACTCACCACCGCCCAACCCCAGGCCTGCTGGTTTTCCAGCCCTTCAACGAACAACTGCGGCGCCACCCCGGCCCCGACAATGAACGCCAGCAACGCCACCTCCGCCCGCCGTGCCCGCACCGGCCACAGCACATACACCAGCGCCGGCAAGGCCAGCGCGGCGCTGGGGAAGCTGCGGTAGCGTGGGTCGAACACCATCGCCAGCATGCTCACCGCTGCGGCAAAGCCCGCCGCCAGCAACAGCCACCCTGCCCGTGCCTGTAGCCAGGCGAACAGCCGCTCACGCCAACCCGCCCGGCGTGCCAGCGCCAACAGTGCATGCGCCAGCACCAACAGGTTCAACCCGGCCAGCGCCAGTGCCCACAGCCATTCCCCGGCAAAACGCGCATGGGTGCGCATCAGTTCGCCCCACAACCCCAGGCAACCTGCGCCAAACGCGGCCAGCAATGGCAACAGCAGGGCCGCCATCGGCGTAGCAGGGCGCCCGGCCAGCAACAACATGGCCGCCATCAACAGTGCACTGGCCAGCAGCCATTGCGGCCAGTCATGCAGGTTGCTCACCGGCCCTTCCAGCACGCCCTTGTCCTGCCGATCGGCATCGTAAAGCCCCCAGTAACCGCCAACTGCCCCTTCATTGGCGCGCTTCCACGGCTGGTCGAACGCTTCGATCAGGTTGTAGTGCCAGCCGTTGCTTTCGGCCATGGCCACGAAGCCGCGAATAAAGCGTGCCTCGTTGACCCGGCTGGGTATTGCGGTTTCGCGTTGGCGGCCTTCGCTGGGCCAGCCGGTTTCGCCAATCAGGATGTCCTTGGGCGCAAAGCGTGTGCCGAACACCCGGCGCACATCGGCCACGTGGGCCAGCGCATCGTCGATGCCGCGCGGATCGTCTTCCCAGTAGGGCAGCAGGTGGATGGTCAAAAAGTCCACCTCGGGTGCTACCTGCGGGTGCTGCAGCCAGAACTCCCACACATCCGCGTAGGTCACCGGCACCTTCACCTGGCGTTTCACCCGGGCGATCAGCTTGGCCAGCTGCGCGCCTGTGACTTCCTTGCGCAGCAACGTCTCGTTGCCCACGATCACCGCGCTGACCACATCGGGGTTGGCGTTGGCGGTGGCGATCAGCAGGTCGATTTCCTTTTCGGTGTCGGCCGCGTGAGCGTTGACCCAGGCGCCCAGCATCACTTTCAGCCCATGCTTGCGCGCCAGCGCCGGGATTGCCTCAAGGCCGGTCACGGAATAGGTGCGGATGCACTGGAAACGCTCAGCCAGCAAGGCCAGGTCGGCGTCCATGCGTGCCGGGCGCAGGCGAAATGGTTGGTCGTAGGGCGACTGGTCCTTGTCGAACGGGGTGTAGGACGCGCATTGCAACTTGTGCGTCGGGCTGGCCGCATCGGGCAGGTGCACCGGCTTGCCAAGCCCGTACCAGAGCCCGGCGAGCCCTAGCAGGGCCAACAGGCAGGCAAGCAGGTAAAGCGGCAGCAACAGGCGGGCAGAACTGGGCATCGGGCGGTCCATCGTCAGGCGCAAAAGGGTAGATAGTAGCCCGGCGCCAAAGCTTTGGCATGCAAGGATCGCGCAGGCGGGTGTAGGCCGATGACGCTAATGGCACAGTGCTGTCGCATATGGGGCGGGTGCAGGTCGCAGCTGGATCAGGTCGACCTGTGTTGCAGGAAGATGATGCAATCTCCAAGACCTGACGAGGGGATGCTTTGATGGCAACTTTGAAAAAAATGCGACGTTTACTGGGTGTGGGCACCGCCCTGGTAATGGCCATGAGCGCTGCACAGGCAATGGCCAAAGAAGTAAGCATAGGTTACGTGGATGGTTGGGCCGACAGTGTGGCCACCACCAACGTGGCCGCCGAAGTGATCAAGCAAAAGCTCGGCTACGACGTGAAGTTGCAGGCTGTGGCCACGGGGATCATGTGGCAGGGTGTGGCAACCGGCAAGCTCGATGCCATGTTGTCGGCATGGTTGCCGGTGACCCATGGTGAGTACTGGACCAAGAACAAGGACAACGTGGTCGACTACGGTGCCAACTTCAAGGACGCCAAGATCGGCCTGATCGTCCCCGAGTACGTCAAGGCGGCGAGCATCGCCGACCTCAAGACCGATAGTAGCTTCAAGCAGAAGATTGTCGGCATCGACGCGGGCTCCGGCGTGATGCTCAAGACCGACCAGGCGATCAAGGACTACGACCTGACCGGTTACAAGTTGCAGGCCAGCTCGGGCGCGGCGATGACGGCGGAACTGGGCCGTGCCTATGCCAAGCAACAGTCGATTGCAGTGACTGGCTGGGTACCGCACTGGATGTTCGCCAAGTGGAAGCTGAAGTTCCTCGAAGACCCGAAAGGCGTGTATGGCGCGGCGGAAACCGTGAACAGCATCGGCAGCAAGGAACTGGCCACCAAGGCACCGGAAGTGGCGGAGTTCCTGAAGAAATTCAGCTGGCAGTCCAAGGACGAGATTGGCGAGGTGATGCTGGCGATCCAGGAAGGGGCCAAGCCTGAAGCGGCGGCCAAGGATTGGGTGGCCAAGCACCCTGATCGCGTGAAGGAGTGGACGGGTAAGTAAGCAGCTGTTGCAAATTCCTGTAGGAGCAGCCTTGTGCTGCGAAGAGGCCGGTACAAGCTGCGAAGATTCGGGCAGCCTGCACCGGCCTCTTCGCAGCACAAGGCTGCTCCTGCAGGGCAGGCGCAAGCTGTTTTGTTGCGCAATCGGTAAAACACCGTTGCATCTAAGACTAAGGTCGTCTGGTTGCCGTCCAACAGCCGCATAAAGTAAGGGCGTGGGTTTCACCCCTACCTGTGCTGCTAGGACAAAAACAATGAACGACAGCATTTACCTCTCGATACAAAACAGCCCCCGTTTCAAGGAGCTGGTCACCAAACGCGAACGGTTCGCCTGGATTCTCTCGGCGATCATGCTCGGCCTGTACTGCGGCTTCATCCTCCTGATCGCCTACGGTCCTCATCTGCTGGGCGCCAAGCTCAGCCCTGAGTCGTCGATTACCTGGGGCATTCCCCTGGGCGTCGGCCTGATCGTTTCGGCATTCGTCCTGACCGCCATCTACGTACGCCGCGCCAACGGCGAATTCGATGAGCTGAACAAGGCCATCCTGAAGGAGGCGCAACAATGATTCGCCACGCCAAAGCCCTGGCTGTACTGGCCTGCGGAGCCTTCGCACCCGCCGTGTGGGCAGCCGATGCCCTGACCGGCGAGGTGCAGAAACAGCCGCTGAACGTTGCCGCGATCGCCATGTTCGTGGCTTTTGTCGCCTTCACCCTCGGTATCACCTACTGGGCCTCCAAACGCAACAAGTCGGCGGCGGACTACTACGCTGCCGGTGGCAAGATCACCGGCTTCCAGAATGGCCTGGCGATTGCCGGCGACTACATGTCGGCTGCCTCCTTCCTGGGTATTTCCGCGCTGGTGTTCACCTCTGGCTACGACGGCCTGATCTACTCGATCGGCTTTTTGGTCGGCTGGCCGATCATCCTCTTCCTGATCGCCGAACGCCTGCGCAACCTGGGCAAGTACACCTTTGCCGATGTGGCCTCGTATCGCCTCGGGCAGAAGGAAATCCGTACCCTGTCGGCCTCCGGTTCGCTGGTGGTGGTGGCGTTCTACCTGATCGCGCAAATGGTCGGTGCCGGCAAGCTGATTGAGCTGCTGTTCGGCCTGGACTACCACGTTGCGGTGATCCTGGTGGGTATCCTGATGTGCCTGTATGTGCTGTTCGGCGGCATGTTGGCCACCACCTGGGTACAGATCATCAAGGCCGTGCTGCTGCTGTCCGGTGCCAGCTTCATGGCGCTGATGGTGATGAAGCACGTAGGCTTCGATTTCAACACCCTGTTCTCCGAAGCGATCAAGGTGCACAGCAAGGGCGAGGCGATCATGAGCCCGGGCGGCCTGGTCAAGGACCCGATCTCGGCCTTCTCGCTGGGCCTGGCACTGATGTTCGGTACCGCCGGCCTGCCACACATCCTGATGCGCTTCTTCACCGTCAGTGATGCCAAGGAAGCGCGCAAGAGCGTGCTCTACGCCACCGGCTTCATCGGCTACTTCTACATCCTGACCTTCATCATCGGCTTCGGCGCGATCCTGCTGGTCAGCACCAACCCGGACTTCAAGGACGCCGCCGGTGCCCTGTTGGGCGGCAACAACATGGCAGCGGTGCACCTGGCCGATGCCGTGGGTGGCAGCATCTTCCTCGGCTTCATTTCGGCAGTGGCATTCGCCACCATCCTGGCAGTGGTTGCCGGCCTGACCCTGGCCGGTGCCTCGGCGGTGTCCCACGACCTGTACGCCAGCGTATGGCGCAAGGGCAAGGCCAACGACAAGGACGAGATCCGCGTGTCGAAGATCACCACCATCGCCCTGGGCGTGCTGGCGATCGGCCTGGGTATCCTGTTCGAGAAGCAGAACATCGCCTTCATGGTCGGCCTGGCGTTCTCCATCGCCGCCAGCTGCAACTTCCCGGTGCTGCTGCTTTCGATGTACTGGAAGAAACTGACCACCCGGGGCGCCATGATTGGCGGCTGGCTGGGCCTTGTAAGTGCGGTAACGCTGATGATCCTCGGCCCGACCATCTGGGTGCAGATCCTCGGCCACGAGAAGCCGATCTACCCGTACGAGTACCCGGCGCTGTTCTCCATGGCCATCGCCTTCGTCAGCATCTGGTTCTTCTCGGTCACCGACAAGTCCAAGGCTGCCGACGACGAGCGTGCGCTGTTCTACCCGCAGTTCGTGCGTTCGCAGACTGGCCTGGGTGCCAGCGGGGCGGTTTCCCACTGATGCAATAGCAATAACGCGCTGAAATGCATAACGCCCCGCTAGCCGGGGCGTTATGCATTCTGGGGTTGCTCCCTGCAATACTGGCAAGCTGCATCCCTTGGGAAATTTCCTAAATCCGCTCGGAACGGTCCTAACTTCCAATCGCCAGCGTTCACGAATAATCGCCACCACTGATCGGGCAGTCGCCCGTCAGCCAGTGATTCCCTCAAGGAGATTTGATCGTGAAACGTATGCTGCTTGCCCTCCCTCTGGCCATGCTGTTTGCCGGTGCCGCCCACGCCTTGGACCCGATCGAAAAGCAAGTGCAAGTCACTGCCCAGGTGCCGACCGATGTGTTCTTCGTCGAGCCGGTCGGCGGCAACTGGATGAACGACCCGCAAGAACTGGGCTGGAACCCCAATCAGGCCAAGCTCGACCCGGTCCGCAAGGAGCTGCAGGTCAAGAGCACCGTTGGCGCTATCAACGCTTACCTGGTTTCGCCCGCAGTCATTGCCAGCGGTTCCCACAACATTGGCCTGGATGTGAAGGTTGGCGGCACCGTGTTGCAGACCACCGCAGCCGAAGTGGTCAGCGCCACCCAAGCCGCACCGGGGGCGATCATCGGCTTCGAAATTGCAGCCCAGCCAGCCCCCGCCGCGGGTTATGAGCCAGGCAACTACCAAGGCCTGGTGAGCATGATCTTCGAAACTGGCACGCCTTGATTCCCCCCCCCATCGTTCATCCGTTGTTGCCTGTTCCTGCCCTCCGCGCTTGTCGCGGGGCGGGCAGGTATTACCCGCAAGCGACGCCCATGACCCTACAATTTCCCCTTTCCGCGCTGTACCTGAGCTTGCCGTTGGCAGCCTGCCTGGTCGTAGTACCAGTTACGGGCCACGCTGCGACTGCGGCGCTGGGTGGCATTGAAGGCCTGCCCAGTGAGTTCGAAGCGCACTTCTATGAAGTGCCGTTGGCCGTGAGGGTAGACCTGGACGGCCGCTATCTGGGTGATGCCATGGTCGTGCTCAGCCGGGATCAGCGCGTGCAACTGCTGGAATTCACCGAAACCGTCGACAGCCGTGAGCCAGAAAGCCTTAGGCGGCGCTGGCGCGAACGCCTGGTCGAAGGGCGCCCGCTGGGTGATTGCCAGGCTGACTGCCCAGATGGCCTGCGCGCAGTGCATTACAGCTTGGCCAATTCGCAGTTGTCACTGCTTACCGACCAGGTCGAAGCGTCAACGGCAGACGAGCGCTATCACCGGCTTCCCGAACAGGGCAGCTATGGCCTGCTGGTGCGTAACCAACTCAACCTGGTCAATGATGGCCGGGTCACCAGCGGCCGCTATGCATTGCAAGGGCAGGGCAGCCTGGGTAACTGGACGACCCTGGCCGATGGCCAGCTTGACCGTGGCAGCGACAGTCAACAGGGCACGCGCTACCGGGTTGATCAGTTGTACGGTGAGCGACTGGTGCAGGATTACTTTTATCGCCTGGGTTATTTCACCCCCAGTGCCCAAGGCTTGACCCGCCAGCCACGGCTTATGGGTGCCAGCCCTGATACCACCCTGGGCCTGATGTTCGGCAGCAGCGACAGCCTGGCCACCGACAATGGCGCGCCCAGCGCGACGCCCATCTATGTCACGCCCAACCGCCCCGCCGTGGCGGAAATCTACCGCAACGGCGTACTGATCAATAGCCAGCCGGTACAGCCCGGCCTGCAGACGCTGGACAGCAAAGTGTTGCCCGGTGGCATCTACGAAGTGGAAATCCGCCTGGTCGAGGACGGCCAGGTGACCTCGCGCAGCCAGGCATTCATCTACAAACCCGGCAACTGGCGCAGCACCGATGCCCCTTGGCGCTACAACCTGTACCTGGGGCGGCAGACCAGCCTGTTGAGTAACTGGCAGCGTGACGCAGATGACAGCTTGGCGGCAGGCGTGCTGGCCAATTACCTGGTGCACCCCCGGGCTATCCTCGGCGTCTCGGCACAGCGCATCGACCAAACCCTGCAATACGGCACGTCGCTGGACTGGGATGTGCGCGACCGTTTCAAACTGTACGGCAACCTGTTTCGGGCCCAGGGCTACGGCAACGGCTACGACCTGCAAATGATCCACGCTGGTGAAAACAGCTCATTGGTGGCCAGCCAGAGCAGCACCTGGCTGACCCGCCCCGAGTCACTGCGTGATGACCGTCAGCCGAGCCGCTGGCAGGCGCGGCAAACCCAGACGTCGGTGTCTTACAACCATCGCCTTGACCCGCGTAATACCGCCAGCGTGCGTGTGTCGCACAGCAGTGGGGCCAGCGCCGGTACGGGGGTGGATTTGGGCTGGTCGTACTTCGGCCAGTTACTGGGGTCGCAGGCCAACTGGCGCCTGTCGCTGTTCGACCGACCGGGCAACGCGGGTACCGGTGAGGCCCGCAGCCGCGGCGTCAACCTGAGCCTGAGCATGAGCCTGGGTGGCACGAGTGGGCGGCGCCTGTCGGCCAGCGTCGGCAGCCGGACAGCGCGCGATGGCGGGCGTGACCTCAATGCCGCGGTGGCCTATCAGCAGGACGTCGACCTGGGCCCGTTGCGCAGCGTTGGCCTGACCGCCAGCGCCGACCGCTATGGCGCCGGCCTGGGTGGCGACACGCAGTTCGAGAGCCAACAGCTGCACGGTGATGCGTATTTCCAGCGTTCTTCCTACAACGGTGAGTTCAGCGGCGGCCTTAACCTGGAAAGCATGCTGGCTGTCGGGGCTGGCGAGGCGGCCGTGAGCGGCCAGTACTTGCCGCACCAGGCTGGGCTTATCGTCGATGTCGAAACCGATATCCAAGGCTTGAAACTACGCGCTGACGACCGCCATGGCGGTACTGCCAATCTGCGGCCTGGGCGCAACCTGGTCCCGGTGGCCGCTTACAAGGCCGGCCATGTGCAATTCGACCTTGAAGGCGCGCAAGCTACCGCCGCGGTGATTCAGCCTTCCAGTGTGGACTACCACCTGAACCGTGGCGGCATTGGCTACCGGCAGCTGCGGGTATTGCGCACGCTGACCGTCATCGGCCGCCTGCTCGACAGCCAGGGTCGTCCGCTGCGGGGCGCGCAGGTGATCAACCACGCCAGTCGCAGTGTCAGTGAGGCCGATGGGTTCTTTGCGGTGGAAATGAGCGAGTCCACCCCCAGCCTGGAGGTGCGTCAGCAAGGGCAGGTCGTATGCCTGCTGACGCTGAATCTTACGCAGCTGGTACGTGAAGACGATGTGCTGTTGGCCGGCGACCAGCGTTGCACGCCGGCAAGCCTGGCCAAAGCCGCTGATAACGGGGGTGAGCCTGTTGAGAGCTAGCTCAGGGTCAGTAACAGAGCCGCCTTACCGTCGTTGCAGACGGCTCCTACATATCCTGCGATTGCTCCGGGTTTACGGTATGCCAATCGCTGTACTTATCCAAGGAACCTTCAAACGTGAATATCCATCGTCTGCTTGCCCTGGCCTTTCTGGTTACCCCGCTGGCAGCCATTGGGGCGCCCGAGCTTAACGTCGGCGCGTTGTACGATTACCTGGATTCCGGCAAAAGCACCTTGCTCAAGCGGGTGCGCAATAGCGGTGATACCACGGCGTTCGTCAAGGTGAGTGTCGCTGAGCTGGTGTACGACAGCGATGGCAATGCCCGCGAGGTCGACACCGAAGGCCTGCCGTTGGAGCAGCGCGGCCTGGTGGCCAGCCCGGCGCGGCTGATCGTGCCGGCGCAGGGCATGCAGGCGGTGCGCCTGGTGTACCGCGGGCAGCGCGATACAGAGCGCTATTTCCGCTTGCGTTTCGTCCCGGTACTGCCCGAGCTGGGTGATGGGTTCACCGTGGACGAGGGAGAGGCCGAGCGTTACCGCAGTAGCCTGAAGGCTGGGGTCAACTTGCTGGCCGGCTATGGCACGTTGCTGTTCGTTCGGCCTGGCGAAACCCGGTTCCAGACGCCTGTGCAGCGCAAGGGCGGTAGCCTTACGGTCAGCAACCAGGGCAATGCCACTGTCGTGCTGGATCAGTTCCGGCAGTGCCAGGCGGCTGGCGTGGCCTGCGAGACTGCCACCAAACATCATGTGTTGCCGGGGCGTACACGGCAATTCGAAGGGCAGGCGGCCAAGGTTCATCAGTTTGAGTTGCATGAAGGCGAAGCGCGCAAGCGCATGGTGGTGGAAGGATGAGTAGCAGCACAGGGCGCTTGGCCCGCATCCGGCACTTGCGCGTCGGGCTGGTCGCAGGTTTGCTGGCATTCGCGCCCTTGGCCAGCGCGCTGGAGGTGACGCTTTCGGCGCAATACCGTGGCGGTGGGTCGGGGCGCTTCGAAAACACCACGCCGCCTGCTGAATTTTGCAGGGTCTGGTCTAGCCTGTGCGCCAGTACCGGCACCGTAAGCCTGCCAATTACCTACCAGAAGACAAGCATCAACCGTGCCCCCGACCTGCGCGATCGATATTTCGTGAAATTGCCGGGGCGTCGTGAGGTGGAGGTACGCCACCAACAGACGGGCGAGCCCAGGCAGATGACCTTCGAGGTACGCTCCATCAGCCAGGAAGCTGTGTTGGGAAGCCCTTACAACCCGCTTAACGGCAGCTTCTCAGAGGGTTGTCGTGGCAAGAACGCCGTCGGCAACCAAAGCCGCTTCAGATACTACACCTCGTTGGTCAACCCGCAGAGTCCGACCCCTTGCGTTATCAGCTACTCATGGGTGCCGGATGATCAGGTAGATACTACGACGGTATTGGACATGGGTATTTCCTTCGAGCTGGACATCCCCCCGCCGTATCGCCTGCGCGCCGGTATTTACCGTGGCAGCCTCACTTACACCATAGGCCCTGGTGTTGACTTTGATTTCGGCAACAATGTTACCGGCCTGAGTGGCGATACGTTGGTGATCAACTTCGAACTGGATGTGCAGCACGCTTTCATCTTCGAGTTCCCGCCTGGCTCGGAGCGCGCCGTGCTTGAGCCCAAGGGTGGTTGGCAGGCCTGGCTGGGCGGCGGCCAGGCCCCCGGGCTCATCTACCGTGACCTGCCGTTCCGGCTATGGTCCACCGGCCCATTCAAAGCCTACAAGTTGTGCCAGCACTACACCGCAGGTACGTGCGGTATCCGTAACGACGCCAACCATGAAGTGCCTGTGACCGTGGCCATTACCTTGCCCGGAGGTATCGAGCACCAGGGCCGGCCGGTTCAGCAACTGGCGTTGCCGAGCGGGCAGGCGGCTGCGTTAGCGTTCGAGTCGGCGATGCCCACGCTCAATCGCCCTGGCCAGTTGCGTTTCCAGGTGGAGCGCAACGACGTGCAGGCCATGCTCCGATACCCTGGCGCCACCTATGCCGGCCAGGTCACCGTCGTTTTCGACGCTGAGCTTTAGCCCACCGCCATGATGCGCGAGGTTAACCTATGTACAAAGTCGTGGTGGTTGACGACCATCCGTTCATCCGGGCCACCGTTTGCATGCTGCTGCGCAAGGAACGGCTCGATGTCGTCGGCCAGGCAGACAATGGTATTGACGCGGTGCGGCTGGCGCGTGAGTTGGCGCCGGACCTGGTCATCCTCGATATCGCCATGCCCGGGCTCGATGGCCTTGAGGTAATCGCCCGCATCAAGGCCATGACGCAGCCGCCCAAGGTTCTGGTGCTGACGTCGCAATTGCCCGAGGCCTATTCGCTACGCTGCATGCAGGCCGGTGCAATGGGCTTCGTGGCCAAGACCGATGAGCTTGACGAACTTGGCAAGGCGGTGCGCGCAACGTTGTCGGGTTATACCTACTTCCCTGAAGTGGTGCTGAGTTCGGTGCACAAGCAGGACCTCAAGTTCACAGACGCGCAATGCATCGCCTCACTGACCGACCGTGAGCTGATGATCTTGCAGCAGCTCGCCCGCGGGCTGAGCAACAAGGCAATCGGCGAAGCCATGCTGCTGAGCAACAAGACCATCAGCACCTACAAAACCCGGCTCATGGAAAAACTGCGGGTCAACTCTTTGATCGACCTGGCGGACTTCGCCCGTCGCAATGCGCTCATCTAGTCGCTACCCGTGCCAATCCGCGTCCTGCTGCTGTGGCTGCTGTATTGCCTGAACCCGCTACCTGCTTTCTGCGCACCGCAGCTCTACACCCGGGGCGTGGAAACGGGCCCTGCGCTGGCGCTGGCCCCCGCCGACCTGCGCTGGCTGTGGGAGAAGCGCCATCTGAACCTGGGGGTAGTCGGCCGCGACAACCCGCCCTTCGACATGCTCGGCACCGGCCACGCCTACGAAGGCATCAGCGCCGAGTACGCCAGTGTGCTGGCCGAGAAGCTAGGCCTGGAAGTACGCCTGCGGCTATTCGAGACCTACGACGCTGCCTTCGCGGCCCTGCGCAAGGGTAGTGTCGACCTGGTCAGCTCGGTAACAGCACAGCAGGCGCAGGAAGCCAAGCTGCGGCTGTCCAGCCCTTACATCGATGACCAGCCATTGCTGCTGGCCAGTGAGCGGTTCGTCAGTGGTAACAACGCAAGCCCGCAGCTGCTGGCGGTCGAGGGATATCGACCGTTGGCCCTGCTTCAGCACACCTACCCCAACGCACGGATCCAGCTGCATCCCACCCCCTACAGTGCCTTGGCGGCGTTACAGCTTGGCGAAGCCGAGTTGTTTCTAGGCAATGCCCTGAGCAGCCGCTATCTGTTGGCCCGAGGGCAACTGCCAGGCCTGGAATGGGTCGACCAACCCGATTTTGCAGCCCAGCCCATGGGATTTGCCATGCTCGGGGACCGCGACACATTACCCAGGTTGGTCGATGCCGTGCTGCAAGGCCTGACCGAACAGCAACATGCCCGCATTCGCGGACACTGGAGCCCACAGCCTGCCAGCCCGGTCAAACCCGGCCTGGTTGAACTCAGCGAGGCCCAGCAGCGCTGGATAGCGGAAAACCCCGTGGTCAAGGTGTTGCTCGGTGAGCACCAACTCCCGTTGAGCTACCGCGATGAGCATGGCCAGTTGCGCGGCTTGAGCATGGACTTGCTGCAACGCATCAGCCGCCTCACTGGCTTGCACTTCGAGGTGCACGGGGGCACAGACATACAGCACATGATCGGGCAGGTGCGCCAGGGCCAGGCCGAACTGATTGCCGGGCTTGGGTACAGCCCGGCACACGCCAGGCAACTGCGTTTCAGCCGCAGTTTTCTAAGCTTGCCGCTGGTGCTGGTAACGCGCAACGAGACGGTGGCCCCCAGCAGCCTGGCGCAGCTCGGCAGGCGGTCGCTGGCGCTGGTACGTGGCAGCGCCCAGGCCCAGACGCTGGCCAAGTCATACCCGGGTATCCGTCAGCGGCTCGTGCCTCATCCATTGGCTGCGCTGCAGGCGCTGGAGCAAGGCAAGGCAGGCGCCGCCGTGCTGCCACTGGACCAGGCATGCTCGCTGGTTGCACGTCACTTCCCCGGCAGGCTGCGTATCGCTGCCAGCCTGGCGTTGCCACCGATGCACTTCGCCTTTGCCAGTAGCCATGCCGACGAAGAGCTGCTGGGTATTCTCGACAAAGCCTTGCTCGCGCTGCCCCCGTCAGAAATGGAGACCATGCTGCGACGCTGGGGTAACCCGATGATCGTTGGCGACGGGCTATGGCGCCGTTATGGCGGGCGCATGCTGGCGGGCATCGCCTTGGCATGCAGCCTTCTGTTGCTGGCCCTGCTGTGGGTTCGCTACCTGCGGCGGATGCAGGTGCAATTGCATCGTGCAAAGCGCGAGGCCGAGGCGGCCAACCAGGCCAAGACGCAGTTTCTCGCGGCCATGAGCCATGAAATCCGCACGCCTCTGCATGCCGTGCTGGGCATGCTGGAGCTTGCCAGACGCAAGGCAGGGCAGGGCGAACTGGACCATCTGGCCATCGAAGTAGCGGCGGATGCCGCTATCGGGCTGCAGGAGTTGATCGGCGATATACTCGACATCACACGCATCGAAACCGGCCAGTTGCAGCTGGCACTGGTGCCGGTGAGCCTGCGCGAGCAAGTCGCCCGGGTGGTTCAGCTGTTCGAGCAACAGGCACGCGGCAAGGGGCTGGCCCTGGACATGGTGTGCAAGGGGGCGGTGGAAAACTGGGTGATGCTTGACCCGGTGCGTTTCAAGCAGGTCCTGGCCAACCTGGTCAGCAATGCAATCAAGTTTACCGCGCAGGGCAAGGTCCTGGTCAGCCTGAATATGCAGGCTGCAGCCGGGCGGGCAAGTGTATTGCTCGAAGTGGCAGACACTGGCATAGGCATTGCCCAGGCCGAGCTGGAAAGCCTCGGGCAGCCTTTTCGCCAGGCCAGCAATCAGCGCCAGTCGCCACGCAGCAGTGCCGGGCTGGGGCTGGGGATCAGCCGCAGCTTGTGTGAAATGCTTGGCGGGCAATTACGCTTGCACAGCGTGCTGGGCCAAGGTACGCGGATTGAAATCCGCCTGGACCTGGCGCTGGCAGCCCGGCCGGTGCTGGCCAAGCCGGCAACGCCGCAGGGCAACCCTGCCAGGCTGGCTGCCCTGCGCGTGCTGGTGGTCGATGACTACCCGGCCAACCGCTTGCTACTCGCGCACCAGTTGGCGTTTCTCGGTCACCAGGTACAGGTTGCCGAAGATGGCGATCAAGCCTTGCGCCTCTGGTTGCAGCAAACGTTCGACGTCGTCATCAGCGATTGCAACATGCCCAGGCTTGGCGGTTTTGCCTTGGCCCGGGCAATCCGCGAACACGAACGGCGCCGGGCGAGGCCGCGCTGTCGGGTGGTGGGGCTCACCGCCAGTGCCCTGCAAGAGGAGCGCCGTCGCGCAAGGCTTGCAGGTATGGACCACTGCCTGTTCAAGCCGCTGAACCTGGATACCCTCATGCAAACGTTGCAAGCTTTCCAGTACGTCAGCCGCGAGCCAGACGAACATTTGCCTGCCGTTGATCTGGCCCATTTGCGTAAGCTGGTATGCGATGACCGGGCTGTGCTGGTGGCACTGCTGGCCGATCTGGCCAGCAGTAACCTGGCGGATCTGGCGCAGCTCAGATACTCGAGCGACAACCCCTCGGCGCTCGTTGAAGTGGCGCACAGGGTGAAAGGCGGTGCACGCATTGTGCGGGCACAAGCGTTGGTTGCGTCATGTGAACGGCTTGAAGCCCAGTGTATGCAACGGCCGGCGGATGCGTCACAGGTGCGCCAGGCCGCCAGAGCGCTGGAGGAGACCATGCTGCGCCTGGACCGCTGGCTTGCCCGCTACCTCGCGGAGCATGCCCCGCGCCGCGAGGGCGGTACCGACCACACAGTCATGTCTGCCCATTCACTACCCTGATGAACCCTGCCAGCCCCCCAGGCCTTGATTAGACTCGCTGCATTACCTGCCAGAACAAGGCCAGCCACCATGCATAACCGCATCATGATCACCGGCGCCGGGTCCGGCCTCGGTCGCGAGATCGCCCTGCGCTGGGCGCGCGAGGGCTGGCGCCTGGCGCTGGCCGATGTCAACGAAAACGGCCTGCGCGAAACCCTGGAACTGGCCCGTGCCGCCGGCGGCGAAGGCTTCATCCAGCGCTGCGATGTGCGTGATTACAGCCAGCTCACTGCCTTGGCGCAGGCATGCACCGAGCAGTTCGGGGGCATCGACGTGATCGTCAACAACGCTGGCGTTGCGTCTGGCGGATTTTTTGCTGAACTGTCCCTGGAAGACTGGGACTGGCAGATCGCGGTCAACCTGATGGGCGTGGTCAAGGGCTGCAAGGCCTTTTTGCCGCTGCTGGAGCGCAGCAAGGGCCGGATCATCAACGTTGCATCGATGGCCGCACTGATGCAGGGCCCTGGCATGAGCAACTACAACGTCGCCAAGGCTGGCGTGCTGGCGCTTTCGGAAAGCCTGCTGGTGGAGTTACGCCAGCTGGAGGTGTCGGTGCACGTGGTGTGCCCATCGTTCTTCCAGACCAACCTGCTGGACTCGTTTCGCGGGCCGAACCCGGCGATGAAGGCGCAAGTGGGCAAGCTGCTGGAGGGTTCGCCGATCAGCGCCGCCGACATTGCCGGATACATTCACCAGCAGGTCGCCGTGGGCGAGTTCCTGATTCTGCCCCACGAGGCCGGGCGCCAGGCTTGGCAGCTGAAATGCCAGGCGCCTGAGCGGCTGTATGATGAGATGGCCGATATGGCGGTGAAAATGCGCGCAAAGGCCCCTTCGCGATGAAGGGGCTGTAGAAGCACTGACCGGGGCAGGGTGGTGCAAGCCTGCGCTCGACAAGTCCCAGGCAGCTGATGCGCTAAATCGCAGCAATCGCAGCACTCAAGAACGCCCCGATTGTCGGGGCGTTTTCATTTCAGCGGTCGCCTGAAGTGGCTGTCCGCATCGGGTCATATCATCCCGAGCAACAGTAAGACCAGCAGAATCACCAATACCACGCCAATAATGCCGGACGGGCCATAGCCCCAGCTACGCGAGTGGGGGAAGACCGGTAAGCCGCCGATCAGCAGCAGAATCAGGATGATGATAAGGATCGTGGTCATGGTGGAGTCCTTGCGTGGTTGAGGGGCAAGGGCCTCGAACTGCAGGCCTCTTGTTAAATCGGACCGGCGCCGCTTGCGAAAGATTCCATCGGTGTACCGCTTGTTCCGGCCGCTTCGCAGCACAATGCCGATAGGCCGGTGAAAGTGCGCGCCAAGTCCTGTTCACGAGGAATAGTCTGTAGGGGAAGTTACCCTGAAATGTAGGGCCCTTCTGAATTGTAGTGGAACTATTGAGTAGCCGAATGCCTGGCAGGCAGTCTCCGGTTTTCCCTTTGGCAAGAGGATCGGAACATGTTGGTAATCGGGCGTGAAGTGGGGGAAATCATCGTGATTGGCGATAACATCCGCATCATGGTGGTGGATGTCCGGGAGGGCGTGGTGCGTTTTGGCGTGGAAGCCCCGCGCTCGGTGCAGGTGCACCGGGCCGAGGTGTACAAGCGCATCAAGGAGGCCAAGCAAGGCGAGGCCTGATGGTGCCTTCAGCATCCCTGCGCAGTCTTGCCCGCGAAGGGGGCCGGGCCTGCTAGTCGAGCAGCTCGCGGGGCACGTCATGCTTGGCGAGCAGCTGGCATTGCTGGCTTTCCAGGTCGAACAGGATGAATGCCTGGCCCTTCGCCAACGCCTGGCGCACCCGCAGTACGCGCGTCTCCAGCGGGGTATCGTCGCCGTTGTCGGTGCCATCGCGGGTGACGAAGTCCTCGATCAGCAGGGTCAGGGTTTCGGCTTGCAGTTGGTCGTAGGGGATCAGCATGGTGGGTCGTTTCTGAAGTAAGTGTGGCAATGCTACGCGAAACGTTCGGGAATTGGGGGGCTGCCAAGCAGCCCCCCAAGGCCATCAGCTTTTATTGCCGACCAGGCTGTCCACCGCAGGCACCCGCGTGTCGCTTTCCATCTGTGCATCGTGCTCCAACTGGTGGCTGAACCTTTCCAGCGAGGCATTGGCCGGCTGCGAGTCGCTGGCAAACACTGGCGGGCTCAACAAGTACGCCGACAGCAACCGGCTCAACGCCGCAAGGCTGTCGATGTGCGTGCGTTCGTAGCCATGGGTGGCGTCGCAACCAAATGCAACTAGTGCGGTGCGGATGTCATGCCCCGCCGTCACCGCCGAATGGGCATCGCTGAAGTAATAGCGGAACAGGTCACGGCGCACCGGCAAGTCGTGGTCGCCGGCCAGCTTCAGCAAATGCCGGGACAGGTGGTAGTCGTAAGGCCCTGACGAGTCCTGCATGGCCACGCTCACCGCATGCTCGCTGGACGCCTGGCCGGGTGCCACCGGGGCAATGTCGATGCCGACGAACTCGCTGACATCCCATGGCAGGGCGCCGGCTGCGCCCGAGCCGGTTTCCTCGGTGATGGTGAACAGCGGATGGCAGTCGATCAGCGGCTGGCGACCGCTTTCCACCACAGCTTTCAGTGCCGCCAGCAATGCCGCGACACCGGCCTTGTCGTCCAGGTGACGGGCGCTGATATGGCCGCTTTCGGTAAACTCTGGCAACGGGTCGAAGGCGACAAAGTCACCAATGCTGATCCCCAGTGCCTCACAGTCGGCGCGGGTGGCGCAGTAGGCATCCAGACGCACTTCCACATGCTCCCAGCTCACCGGCATCTGATCGATGGCGGTATTGAAGGCATGCCCGCTGGCCATCAGCGGTAGCACGCTGCCACGGAACACGCCGGTATCGGTGAATACACTGACCCGGCTACCTTCGGCAAAGCGGCTGGACCAGCAACCCACCGGTGCCAGCGCCAGGCGGCCGTTGTCCTGCAACTGGCGCACGCTGGCGCCGATGGTGTCCAGGTGGGCCGACACGGCGCGGTCGGGGGATGTCTGGCGGCCTTTGAGGGTGGCGCGAATGGTGCCGCGGCGGGTCAGCTCGAAGGGTATGCCCAACTCGTCCAGGCGTTCGGCCACGTAGCGCACGATGGTGTCGGTGAAACCGGTGGGGCTGGGGATGGCCAGCATCTCCAGCAGCACACGTTTGAGGTAGTCGAGATCGGGTTCGGGGAGTCGTTCGGACATGAGTACTCCTTAGAGTTGCGTTGACTTCTTCGCGGGCCCGGCCGCGCCCACAGGGACCCCACAAGCCTCAGGAACTGTGGCGGGCCTGTGGGAGCGGGCGCGCCCGCGAAGAGGCCATCAGCGGTTACGCCAACGGCCGGCTATGCGGAAACAGCAGGTCGATAAAGCGCTCGGCCGTTGGCTGGGGTTCATGGTTGGCCAGGCCGGCACGTTCGTTGGCTTCGATGATCACGTACTCCGGCTGCCCGGCATCGCGCACCATGAAGTCCAGCCCGACCACAGGAATTTCCAGCGCCCGTGCAGCACGCACGGCAGCGTCCGCCAGCACCGGGTGCAGGCGTTCGGTCACATCTTCCAGGGTGCCACCGGTGTGCAAGTTAGCGGTGCGTCGCACGGCCAGGCGCTGGCTGGCAGGCAACACATCGTCATAGCCAAGCCCCGCGGCGCGCAGGGTGCGCTCGGTTTCGTCGTCCAGCGGAATGCGGCTTTCGCCGCCGGTGGCAGCCTGGCGCCGACGGCTCTGGGCTTCGATCAGCTGGCGCACGCTGTGTTTGCCATCGCCCAGCACCTGTGCCGGGTGGCGGATGGCAGCGGCCACCACTTCGTAGCCGATCACCACGATGCGCAGGTCGAGCCCGGCATGGAAGCTTTCCAGCAGCACGCGGCTGTCGAACTGGCGAGCGTGCGCCACGGCGCGGGTGATGTCATCGATGCAGGTCAGGTTAACCGCCACGCCCTGGCCTTGCTCGCCGTCGACCGGCTTGACCACCACCGCGCCATGCTCGTCGAGAAACGCCAGATTGTCGTCGGCATTACCCGCCAACTGCTGCGCCGGCACCTGCAGCCCGGCGTTGCCCAGGGCGTGCTGGGTCAGGCGCTTGTCCTGGCACAAGGTCATGGTCACGGCACTGGTCAGGTCGCTGAGCGATTCACGGCAGCGAATACGCCGCCCGCCCAAGCTTAAGGTGAACAGGCCGGCGGCGGCGTCATCCACCTGCACCTCAATGCCACGGCGCAGCGCCTCGTCGACGATGATGCGTGCGTAGGGGTTTAGGTCCGCTTGCGGCCCGGGGCCAAGAAACAACTGCTCGTTGATGCCGTTCTTGCGCTTGACCGCAAAGGTGGGCAGGTTGCGAAAACCCAGCTTTTCATACAGGCGCTTGGCCTGGCGGTTGTCGTGCAGCACCGACAGGTCGAGGTAAGCCAGGCCACGGCTCATGAAGTGCTCGATCAGGTGGCGCACCAGCACCTCGCCCACGCCAGGGCGGGTGCAGTGCGGGTCGACTGCCAGGCACCACAGGCTGCTGCCATGCTCGGGGTCATCGAACGCCTTGGCGTGGTTCAGGCCCATGACGCTGCCGATCACCGCGCCGCTATCTTCGTCCTCGGCCAGCCAGTACACCGGTCCGCCCAAGTGCCGGGGCGTAAGCAGTTCGGCGTCGACCGGCAGCATGCCGCGCGCCTGGTACAGGGTGTTGATCGCCTGCCAGTCGGCGGGGTTCTGCGCCCGGCGCACACGGAAACCGCGGAACACCCGCTGCGCTGGCCGGTAGTCGGTAAACCACAGACGCAGGGTGTCGGACGGGTCGAGGAACAGTTGCTGCGGGGCCTGGGCCAACAACTGCTGCGGCGCGGCCACGTACAGGGCGATGTCGCGTTCGCCGGGGCTTTCGTCCAGCAGCGCCTCGGCCAGGCTGGCCGGGTCGGGGTAGGTATGGCCGATCAGCAGCCGGCCCCAGCCGCAGTGCACGGCACGCGGCTGGTCGTGGGGCTGGCTGCCGTCGCCGGCCAGGCGTGCCTGCAGGCGCTCATAGGACGGCGCCTGGCCGCGCAGCAGGCGCTGACCGTATGCGATTTCATGGGCTTTCATCGGTCAGATTCCTTGTTCGCTCAGCCACAGGTTCAGCGCCGCCAGCTGCCACAGCTTGGAGCCGCGCAGCGGGGTGAGCTGGCCGTGCGGGTTGCTCAGCAGGCGGTCGAGCATGGCCGGGTTGAACAGCCCGCGGTCCTGGCTGGGGTCGGTCAGCAGCTCACGCACCCAGCCCAGGGTGGCGCCTTCAAGGTGCTTGAGGCCCGGCACCGGGAAGTAGCCCTTCTTGCGGTCGATCACCTCATGCGGGATCACCCGTCGCGCCGCCTGCTTGAGCACCTGCTTGCCGCCATCGGGCAGCTTGAAGCGCGCCGGAATACGCGCCGACAGCTCCACCAGGCGGTAATCGAGGAATGGCGTACGTGCCTCCAGGCCCCAGGCCATGGTCATGTTGTCCACTCGCTTGACCGGGTCATCAACCAACATCACCGTGCTGTCCAGGCGCAGGGCTTTGTCCACCGCGTCGCGGGCGCCGGGGCGGGCGAAGTGCTCGCGCACGAAGTCGCCGGCCGCGTCGGTTTCAAGCAGCCAGGGCGCCTGCACGGTGTCGCGGTATTCGGCGTGGCTGCGGTCGAAGAATGCATCGCGGTAAGCCGCAAAGGCGTCATCGGCGCCGTCCACCTGCGGGTACCAGTGGTACCCGGCGAACAGCTCGTCGGCGCCCTGGCCGCTTTGCACGCCCTTGCAGTGCTTGGCCACTTCCCGCGACAGCAGGTAGAAGGCGATGCAGTCGTGGCTGACCATTGGCTCGCTCATGGCGCGGAATGCCGCTGGCAGCTGGTCGATGATCTCGTGTTCGGCGATGCGCAGCTGGTGGTGGCGGGTGCCGTAGTGCTTGGCGATCAGGTCGGAATACTGGAACTCGTCGCCACGTTCGCCACCGGCATCTTCAAAACCGATGGAGAAGGTCGACAGGTCGTCCACGCCCGCTTCGCGCAGCAGACCGACCAGCAGGCTGGAGTCGACACCACCGGACAGCAGCACGCCGACGTCGACGGCCGCGCGTTGGCGGATGGCCACGGCGTCGCGGGTGGCGTCGAGCACGCGGGTGGTCCAGCCTTCCAGGTCCAGCTCACGCTCATCCGGGTTGGCACCGTATTTCAGCTGCCACCAGGTCTGGCGCTCGACCTCGCCATGGCGGTCGATGCGCATCCAGGTGCCGGGCTCCAGCTTTTGCACGTTGGCCAGCAGGGTACGTGGTGCCGGCACCACGGCATGGAAGTTCAGGTAATGGTTGAGCGCCACCGGGTCGAGCATCGGGTCGATGTCGCCGCCCTTGAGCAGCGCTGGCAGGGTCGAGGCAAAACGCAGGCGCTCGCTGTTGCGCGACAGGTACAGGGGCTTTACGCCCAGGCGGTCGCGGGCCAGGAACAGGCGCTGGTTGTCGCGCTCCCAGATGGCCAGGGCGAACATGCCGTTGAGCTTGGGCAGCAAGGCCGCGCCCCAAGCGTGGTAGCCCTTGAGCAGCACCTCGGTGTCGCCGTCGGACCAGAAGCTGTAGCCCAGGTCTTGCAGCTCCTGGCGCAGTTCGGGGAAGTTGTAGATGGCACCGTTGAACGCCAGTGACAGGCCCAAGGTGTTGTCGACCATCGGCTGCGCCGAGCCGTCGGACAAGTCCATGATTTTCAGGCGCCGGTGGCCGAGGGCAATAGGGCCTTGGCTATGGAAGCCCCACGCATCCGGGCCGCGAGGCGCGAGGTGATGCGTTATGCGCTCTACCGCAGCCAGGTCGGCTGGGCGAGGGGCCTGGTCGATGGGGGTGAAACGCAACTCTCCTGCTAATCCGCACATAAGTCCTTACCGGTTTTTCCGTTGGGGAGGGGGTGCCCAGGATTAGGGCACCTTAAGGAACTGACCGATGTGCTTTTTGAGAGTTTTAGAACGATTTGTTATATGTGGCCGCTGGGCAATGTCCGGGGGCAAGCCCGACTCGTGCTATGCCTGTGGGAGCGGGCGAGCCCGCGAAGGGCCGCACAGCGGCCCGATTTCTTACTTCCCCCGAATCAGCTTACGCAAGGCAAACCGGTTCGGATGACACGCCTCTGCCACTGCCCGGGGCAACGGCAGCGGTTCACCACACACCCAGGCCGCCACCAGCTCGCCACTGAGCGGCGCCGTGATCAACCCGCGCGACCCATGCCCGCTGTTCACATACAACCCATCCAGCCAAGGGCAGGCTACATCCGGCACCTGCCGCGCATCCCGGCCCAACACCGCATAGGCCTCGGCAAACGCCTGTGCATCAGCTACCGGCCCCACGATCGGCAGGTAATCCGGGCTGGTGCAACGGAATGCCGCGCGCCCCTGCAACTGCTCAGGGGCCAACCTGGCTGTGCCCAGGCGCTGCGCCAGGTCGACGGAAATCTCGTCCAGCAACGCCAGGTTGCCCTGGTGCTCGGCCAGCGTCGGCGCCAAGTCTTCCCTGTGAAAATCAAAGCTTGCGCCCAGGGTATGTTCATCACCGCGCGGCGGCGCCACGTAGCCCTCCGCACACACCACGGTGCGCAACGCCCGGCTGCTGGCGGTGGCGGGCAAGCGGGTAATCTGCCCCCGGATACGCTTGAGCGGCAGTTGCGCGCAAGGCTCGAAGCGCCTTACTTCGGCGGCACCGGCCAGAATCACCACGGGCGCGCTGGCAATCAGGCGGTCACCTGCCCAGGCCTGCCACTGCTGGTCTGCCTTGCGCAGCTCCAGCACTTCCTGATGGGTGACCAGCCGAATCCCTGGGTGCTGCAGCTGTTGCTGGCACAACGCAGGTGGGTGCACCCAGCCGCCTTCGGGGTAAAACAACCCGCCGGCCGGCAAGGCCACCCCGGCGATGGCTTCGGCGTCGGCGCGCTCCAGTGCGTGCAGCAAATCGTGGTCGAAGGCGGCAGCCAGCTTGCCTTGGCGCTCAGCTTCCTTGTTGTCGAAGGCCAGTTGCAGCACGCCGCAGGCATCCCAGTCGCGGCCACGCTGCAGGCGTTCAAGCTGGCGCCGGGTGTAGCCGAAACCGGACAGGATCATCTGTGAAAGTGCGGTGCCATGGGCGGACAGCTTGAGGTACAGCACCCCCTGCGGATTGCCCGAAGCTTCCTGGGCCGGCGCTTCGTGGCGCTCCAGCACGGTGACCTGCCAGCCACGCCGGGCCAGGCTGGCAGCGGTTGTGCTGCCGGCCAGCCCGGCACCGATCACCAGTGCCTCGCGTGGCCCCTGTGAAGGGGCGGGGCGTGCGTACCAAGGTGCGCCTTGGGCTGGCTGGGGGCCGACGTAGGCGCCGCTCATAACCTCCCACTTCTTGCCGATGCCTGGCACCTTCTTCATGGCGAAACCGGCGTCGACCAGGCTGCGGCGCACCCAGCCGGTGGTGGTGAAGGTGCCCAGCACAGTGCCCGGGTGCGATAGCCGCGCCAGCTGCGCGAACAGCTCCGGTGTCCACATGTCGGGGTTCTTGGCCGGGGCGAAACCGTCGAGGAACCACACATCGATCCGCGCATCGAGTTGTGGCAGCTGCTCGAGCACGTCGCCGATCAGCAGGGTCAGGGTGACCCGGCCATTGGCGAAGGTGAATTGCTGAAAGCCCGGGTGCACCGCCACATATTGTTCCAGCAGGGGCTCGGTGTAGGCGGCAAGTTCAGGCCACAGGCGCACGGCGCGGGCCATGTCGTCGTGGCCGAGGGGGTATTTCTCGACACTGATGAAGTGCAGGCGTGCGTCGCTGTGGGCGTGCTGGTCAAACAGCTGCCAGGCGCAGAAAAAGTTCATGCCGGTGCCAAAACCGGTTTCGCCGATCACCATGCAGCTGTGCGGCGTCAGGTTGGCAAAGCGCTCGGCCAGGCGGGTCTGGCCGAGGAATACGTGTTTGGTTTCTTCGATGCCTTCGTTGACCGCGAAATAGACGTCGTCATATTGCCGCGAGTGGGGGCGGCCCTGGTCGTCCCAGTCGATCTGGGCGTGCTGGAGGAGGGTGGACATGGTTGGCTCGGTTGCAGCGGATGGCGGGATTTTATGCCATCCGGGTTACCTGTGGGAGCGCGTTCACGCGCGAACAGGTCAGTACAGGCATAAATGAAATCCGCTAGTCTTGCTTATCCATTGAAGGAGCCAGTGCATGTTCGAATCCGCCGAAATCGGCCACAGCATCGACAAGGAGGCTTACGACGCCGAGGTGCCCGCTTTGCGCGAGGCCCTGCTCGAAGCCCAGTACGAACTCAAGCAGCAGGCGCGCTTCCCGGTGATCGTGCTGATCAACGGCATCGAAGGCGCTGGCAAGGGTGAGACGGTAAAGCTGCTCAACGAGTGGATGGACCCGCGCATGATCGATGTGCTCACCTTCGACCAGCAAACCGACGAAGAGCTGGCACGGCCGCCCGCCTGGCGTTACTGGCGGGCTTTGCCACCCAAGGGGCGGATGGGCGTGTTCTTTGGCAACTGGTACAGCCAGATGCTGCAGGGGCGGGTGCACGGCGTGTTCAAGGATGCCGTGCTCGATCAGGCCATCATGGGCGCCGAGCGCCTGGAGCAGATGCTGTGCGATGAAGGTGCGCTGATCATCAAGTTCTGGTTCCACCTGTCCAAGAAGCAGATGAAGGCACGGCTGAAATCGCTCAAGGACGACCCGCTGCACAGCTGGAAGATCAGCCCGCTGGACTGGCAGCAGTCGCAAACCTACGACCGCTTCGTGCGCTTTGGCGAGCGCGTGCTGCGCCGCACCAGCCGCGACTATGCGCCGTGGCATGTCGTCGAAGGGGTAGACCCGAACTACCGTAGCCTGGCGGTGGGGCGCATCCTGCTGGACAGCCTGCAAGCCGCGCTGGCCAACAACCCCAAGGGCAAGCACCAGGGCAATGTCGCCCCGCTGGGCCGCAGCATCGACGACCGCAGCCTGCTCGGCGCCCTGGACATGACGTTGCGCCTGGACAAGGCTGACTATCAGGAACAGTTGGTCACCGAACAGGCCCGCCTGGCCGGCCTGCTGCGCGACAAGCGCATGCGCCGGCACGCCCTGGTGGCCGCGTTCGAAGGCAACGATGCTGCCGGCAAGGGCAGTGCCATCCGCCGCGTGGCGGCGGCGCTGGACCCGCGCCAGTACCGCATCGTGCCGATTGCCGCGCCCACCGAAGAAGAGCGGGCGCAGCCCTACCTGTGGCGGTTCTGGCGGCATATTCCGGCACGCGGCAAGTTCACCATCTTCGACCGTTCCTGGTATGGCCGGGTGCTGGTGGAACGGGTCGAGGGATTTTGCAGTTCGGCCGACTGGATGCGTGCCTACAGCGAGATCAACGACTTTGAAGAGCAGTTGGTGAACGCCGGTGTGGTGGTGGTGAAGTTCTGGCTGGCGATCGACCAGCAGACCCAGCTGGAGCGTTTTCAGGAGCGTGAGCAGATCCCGTTCAAGCGCTACAAGATCACCGAGGACGACTGGCGCAACCGCGACAAGTGGGACGAGTATGCCCAGGCGGTGGGCGACATGGTCGACCGCACCAGCAGCGAGATTGCGCCATGGACGCTGGTGGAGGCCAACGACAAGCGCTGGGCGCGGGTCAAGGTGCTGCGCACCATCAACCAGGCGCTTGAAGCGGCGTTTGCCAAGGACAAGAAATAGCCAGGGCTCTTGATTGCCTGTTCTGGCCTCTTCGCGGGTGAACCCGCGAAGAGGCCAGAACAGGCTGCACACCTGCCAAGCCATGCCACACAAGAATGACCTGATGAATTCTTTTCTTGGCACTCTTCCCCGTCACTGCCCTCCAAGCCCGTAGAATTCAGTCACCCCCACCACGGGCTTGATCGAGGACGCTATGCACACCACTTCCGGCCGCTGGAGCTATGGCCTGTTCCTGGCACTTCTGACCGCATTGCTCTGGGGCATCTTGCCGATCAAGCTCAAACAGGTACTGCAGGTGGTCGACCCGATCACCGTCACCTGGTACCGCCTGCTGGTTTCTGGTGGCCTGCTGTTCGCCTGGCTGGCAGCCAGGCGGCGCCTGCCGTCATTCACCCGGCTGGCACCCAGGGGCAAAGGCCTGGTAGTGGTGGCCGTGCTGGGCCTGATGGGCAACTACGTGCTGTACCTGATCGGCCTAAACCTGCTCAGCCCTGGGACCGCGCAACTGGTGGTACAGGTCGGCCCGGTGCTGTTGCTGGTGGCCAGCGTGTTCGTGTTCCGCGAGCGCTTCAGCCTGGGGCAGGGCGTAGGCCTGGTGATTCTGCTGGCGGGGTTTGGCCTGTTTTTCAACCAGCGCCTCGAAGAGCTGCTGACTTCATTGGGCACCTACACCACCGGCGTGCTGACCATTCTGCTGGCCACCAGCATCTGGGTGTTCTACGCCCTCAGCCAGAAGCAACTGCTGACCGTGTGGCATTCACAGCAGGTGATGATGGTGATCTACCTCAGTTGTGCTGCGCTGCTCACGCCTTGGGTACACCCGCTGGAGGCGTTACAACTGACTCCGGTGCAGGGCTGGCTGCTGCTGGCCTGCTGCCTGAATACCCTGGTGGCTTACGGCGCATTTGCCGAGGCGCTGGCGCACTGGGAGGCGTCGCGGGTGAGTGCCACCCTGGCGTTGACACCGCTGGTGACCTTTGTCGCGGTGGCGCTGGCGGCACTGGTGTGGCCGGAATATGTGCAGGCCGAGGACATCAATGCCCTGGGTTATGTAGGGGCGGTGACCGTGGTGTCCGGCTCGGCGCTGGTGGCGCTGGGGCCCTCGCTGGTGGCCAGTTGGCGTGCGAGGCGGGCGCGGCTGGCCCAGGTTCATTGATCGCTTGCTCCGGCCCTATCGCCGGCAAGCCGGAGCAGGCAATGAAGAGCTCAGCCCTTGCCACCCGGTGCCAGCATGTTCTCCGGCCGCACCCACTGGTCGAACTGCTCATTGGTCAGGTACTTCAACTCCAGCGCAGCCTCGCGCAAGGTCTTGCCTTCGCTGTAAGCCTTCTTGGCAATTTCCGCCGCCTTGTCATAGCCGATATGCGGGTTCAACGCTGTCACCAGCATCAAGCCCCGCTCCAGGTGCGCGGCCATTTGCTCGGCATCGGGCTCGATGCCCGCCACGCAGTGCAACTGGAAGTTGCGGCAGCCATCGGCCAGCAGTTCGATCGACTGCAACAGGTTGTGGATGATCACCGGCTTGAACACGTTCAGCTGCAGATGCCCCTGGCTAGCGGCAAAACCGATGGCGGCATCGTTGCCCAGCACCTGGCAAGCCAGCATCGACAGCGCCTCGCACTGGGTCGGGTTAACCTTGCCGGGCATGATCGAACTGCCCGGTTCGTTGGCCGGCAGGCGCACTTCGGCAAAGCCTGCGCGTGGGCCGGAGCCCAGCAGGCGCAAGTCGTTGGCGATTTTCATCAGCGCCACGGCCAGGGTTTTCAAGGCGCCTGCCAGGCTGGTCAGCGGTTCATGGCCGGCCAGCGCCGCGAACTTGTTTGGCGCCGTCACAAACGGCAGGCCGGACTCCGCCGCCAACTCGGCAGCGATGGCTTCGGCAAAGCCATGCGGGGCATTGAGCCCGGTGCCCACAGCGGTGCCGCCCTGGGCCAGTTCGCATACCGCCGGCAGGGTGGCGCGGATGGCGCGCTGGGCATAGTCGAGCTGGGCGACGAAGGCGGACACCTCCTGGCCGAAAGTGATCGGCGTGGCGTCCATCATGTGCGTGCGGCCGGTCTTCACCAGCTTTTGGTGGCGGGCCGACAGCTCGGCAAGCCCCGACGACAGTTCGGCGACTGCCGGCAGCAGCTGCTCGTGCACCGCCTGCGCCGCAGCGATGTGCATGGCTGTGGGGAAGCAGTCGTTAGAGCTCTGCGAGCGGTTGACGTGGTCGTTGGGGTGCACTGGCGCTTTGCCGCCACGGCCCTTGCCGGCCAGTTCGTTGGCGCGCCCGGCGATCACTTCGTTGACGTTCATGTTGCTTTGCGTGCCGCTGCCGGTCTGCCACACGACCAACGGGAACTGGTCGTCGTGCTGGCCATCAAGCACTTCGTCGGCGGCTTGTTCGATCAGTCGGGCGATGTCGGCCGGCAGGTCGCCGTTGCGGTCGTTGACGCGTGCCGCCGCTTTCTTGATCAGCGCCAGGGCGTGCAGCACCGCGAGGGGCATGCGTTCCTTGCCAATGGCGAAATTGATCAGCGAACGCTGGGTTTGCGCACCCCAGTAGGCGCCATCAGGAACTTCGACCGGGCCCAGGCTGTCTGTCTCGATACGGCTCATTCTGTACTCACTCCTGTGTAGTTCGAAATCGCAGTTTAGGCCCTGATTCGACCGAGCGGTTCCGTCGCTCGTCGTGCCACTTGAGCACATCGCCACCACGGCGCAGAATGCTCTACTCTGAGGTACCCGCCTCCCTCTTCTTGAAGGAAATGCAATGACCCGTCTCCGTGTCCTTTGTGCCGCCGTTGCCCTGGCTTGCGCCAGCGGCCAGGTGCTCGCTGCCACCGCCAGCCACAACGCTGCTGCCGAGAAATTCCTGACCCTGGCCAACGCCGACAAGCTGGGCACCCCGGTGTACATGCAGGTCCAACAGATGTTCGCCCAGCGCTTCGCGCAAACCAAGGCCCCGGCCGCCAAACAGCCAGTGCTGGAAAGCTACCAGGCCAAAGCCAACGCCGCGCTGGACAACGCCATCGGCTGGAACAAGCTGAAGCCGAAGATGGTCGACCTGTACACCCAGACCTTCACCGAGCAAGAGCTGAAAGACCTGGTCAAGTTCTATGAATCGCCGCTGGGCAAGAAAGTCCTGCGTGAAATGCCCAAGGTTACCCAGCAGTCGGCCCAGCTGACCCAGCAGAGCCTGGAGCCAGCAGTGCCGGTGGTGAACAAGCTGCTGGAAGACATGACCAAGGAACTGGACCCTAACGCTGGCAAGGCTGCCGTCCCTGCCAAGAAGTGAGCACGCCGCAATGACCATGCAACAGCGCATTGAACAACAGCTGGGCGCCCTGGCGCCGCAGCACCTGCAAGTGCTCGACGAAAGCCACATGCACAGTCGTGGTCAGGAGACCCACTACAAGGCAGTGATCGTCAGCGAGCAGTTTGCCGGGTTGAACAGCGTCAAGCGCCACCAGAAGGTGTACGCCACCATGGGTGAGCTGATGGGTCAGATCCATGCCCTGGCCATTCATACCTACACCGCGGAAGAGTGGGCCAAGGTCGGCGTTGCGCCGGCCTCGCCGGTGTGCGCCGGCGGCGGGCACTGAAACCTTTTTGTTGTTCTGGTAGAATCCGTACCATCCAAGGGGGCCGCTGTGCGGCCCATTCGCGGCACAAGGCCGCTCCTACAGGGATTGCACCACCCGTTGGGTTGTGTATTTCCCTGTAGGAGCGGCCTTGTGCCGCGAATGGGGCGCAAAGCGCCCCCTGCTTTTTGTCAAACCCGGTCCGCCCCTTACGAGGGCAACCACCTGGAGAACCTTCATGTCACAACCTATCGTCGTCGCGGCGCTGTACAAGTTCGTCACCCTGCAAGACTACGTCGAGCTGCGCGAGCCGCTGCTCAAGGCCATGCTCGACAATGACGTCAAAGGCACCCTGCTGCTGGCCCACGAAGGCATCAACGGCACCGTGTCGGCCACCCGCGAAGGCATCGACGGCCTGCTGGCCTGGCTGCGCAACGACCCGCGCCTGGCTGATGTCGACCATAAAGAGTCGTACTGCGACGAGCAGCCGTTCTACCGCACCAAGGTCAAGCTCAAGAAAGAGATCGTCACCCTCGGCGTGCCGGGCGTGGATCCGAACCAGGCGGTCGGCACCTATGTCGAGCCCAAGGACTGGAACGCGCTGATCAGCGACCCGGAAGTGCTGCTGATCGATACCCGCAACGACTACGAAGTGGCCATCGGCACCTTCAAGGGCGCGATGGACCCGAAGACCGAAACATTCCGCGAGTTCCCGGCGTACATCAAGGCCAACTTCGACCCCAGCAAGCACAAGAAAGTGGCCATGTTCTGCACCGGCGGCATTCGTTGCGAAAAAGCCTCCAGCTACATGCTCGGTGAAGGCTTCGAGGCGGTCTATCATCTTAAGGGTGGCGTGCTGAAGTACTTCGAGGAAGTGCCTCAGGAAGAAAGCCTGTGGGACGGCGACTGCTTCGTCTTCGACAACCGCGTTACGGTGCGCCATGACCTGAGCGAAGGCGAGTACGACCAGTGCCACGCCTGCCGCCACCCGATCAACGCAGAGGAGCGCGCGTCCGAGCACTATTCGCCAGGTGTCAGCTGCCCGCATTGCTGGGACACCCTGAGCGAGAAGACCCGGCGCAGTGCCATCGACCGGCAGAAGCAGATTGAGCTGGCCAAGGCCCGCAACCTGCCGCATCCGATCGGTTACAACTACAAAGCCGAGGCCTGATGCATGCCTGCATGCCTGATTTATGTGATGGACCCGATGTGCTCCTGGTGCTGGGGTTTCGCGCCGGTAGCCGCCGCCCTGATCGCCCAGGCGCGTGAGGCGGGCGTTGTCACCCGCGTGGTGCCGGGCGGGCTGCGCACCGGCGGCAGCGCCCTGGACAGCTCCACCCGCAAGTACATCCTCGAACACTGGCAGGCGGTGGCCGACGCCACCGGCCAGCCATTTCGTTTCGAAGGGGCCATGCCTGAGGGCTTCGTCTACGACACCGAGCCGGCCTGCCGCGCCCTGGTCACTGCCCGTGAGCTGGACGCCGAACGCGTCTGGCCGCTGCTGGCGCTGATCCAGCGTTCGTTCTACGAGCAGGGCGTGGACGTGACCACGGCGCCGCAGCTGGTCGAGCTGGCCTCGCAGTGCGGCTTCGACCGCACCGTGTTTGCCGAAACCTTCGCCCGCGCCGATACCCGCGCCGCCACCGCAGCCGATTTCAGCTGGGCCCAGGACCTGGGTATTGCCGGCTTTCCGACCCTGCTGGCCGAGCGCAATGGCCAACTGGCCCTGCTGACCAACGGCTACCAGCCGCTGGAGCGCCTGCAACCCTTGCTCGGCCGCTGGCTGCAGCAGGCCGCCTGTGCTTGATGTGCCTGGGTCACCCGACCCGGTGCCGGGCAAGCCTCACGCTGCGGGTGATCGACTGAGCTGGGCGGAAATCCGCCGCCTGGCCCTGCATCACAAGAAGAACCTCTGGTCTGCCAACTTCATCGCCGTGCTGGCGGCTTGCTGCAGCGTGCCCATTCCGTTGCTGCTGCCCCTGTTGGTGGACGAAGTACTGCTCGGTCATGGCGATGCTGCGCTGAAGTGGATGAACCACCTGCTGCCCTCCAACTGGCAGGTGGCAGCCGGTTATATCGGGCTGATGCTGGCGCTCACCTTGTGCCTCCGCGTGGCTGCCCTGGCGTTCAACGTGATCCAGGCCAAGCTGTTTGCCGGTTTGGCCAAGGATATCGTCTACCGCCTGCGCATCCGCCTGATCGAGCGGCTCAAGCGCATTTCGCTGAAGGAATACGAAAGCCTGGGCAGCGGCACGGTAACCACCCACCTGGTCACCGACCTGGACACCCTGGACAAGTTCGTGGGCGAAACCCTCAGCCGCTTCCTGGTGGCCATGCTGACCCTGACCGGTACAGCGGCGATCCTGATCTGGATGCACTGGCAGCTGGCCTTGCTGATCTTGCTGTTCAACCCGCTGGTGATCTATTTCACCGTGCAGCTGGGCAAACGCGTCAAACACCTGAAAAAGCTTGAGAACGACAGCACCGCGCGCTTTACCCAGGCGCTGACGGAAACCCTCGATGCCATCCAGGAAATCCGTGCCAGCAACCGCCAGGGTTACTTCCTTGGCCGTTTGGGCCTGCGCGCCCGCGAAGTGCGTGACTACGCCGTGGATTCGCAGTGGAAGAGCGATGCCAGTGGCCGTGCCAGCGGCTTGTTGTTCCAGTTCGGCATCGATATCTTCCGCGCCGCAGCCATGCTGACCGTACTGTTCTCCGATTTGTCGATCGGCCAGATGCTGGCGGTGTTCAGCTACCTGTGGTTCATGATCGGGCCGGTGGAGCAACTGCTCAACCTGCAATATGCCTACTACGCCGCCGGCGGTGCGCTGAGCCGCCTCAACGAGCTGCTGGCGCGCGATGACGAACCGCAGTACCCGGCCGCCAGCGACCCGTTCGCCGGCCGTGAGACGGTGGGCATCGAAGTGCGCGACTTGCGCTTTGCCTATGCCGACGAGCCGGTGCTGGAAAACCTCGACCTGTCTATCGCTCCGGGCGAAAAGGTGGCGATTGTCGGCGCCAGTGGTGGCGGCAAGAGCACCCTGGTGCAACTGCTGCTGGGCCTTTACAGCGCCCAGGCCGGGACCATCCGCTTTGGCGGTGCCAGCCTGCAGGAAATCGGCCTGGAAACCCTGCGCGAAAACGTCGCGGTGGTGTTGCAGCACCCGTCGCTGTTCAATGACACCGTACGCGCCAACCTGACCATGGGCCGCGACAGCAGCGACGACGCCTGCTGGCAGGCGCTGCGCATCGCCCAGCTGGACGCCACCATCGCCGCCTTGCCGCAGGGCCTGGACAGTGTGGTGGGGCGCTCCGGCGTGCGCTTGTCTGGCGGGCAGCGGCAGCGCCTGGCCATCGCCCGCATGGTGCTGGCCGAGCCCAAGGTGGTCATTCTCGACGAAGCCACCTCGGCGTTGGACGCCGCCACCGAGTACAACCTGCACCTGGCCCTGGCGCGCTTCCTCAGCGGCCGCACCACGCTGATCATCGCCCACCGGCTGTCGGCGGTGAAGCAGGCCGACCGGGTGCTGGTGTTCGATGGCGGGCATGTAGCCGAAGATGGCGACCACCAGCAGCTGATTGCCGAGGGTGGGTTGTACGCCAAGCTTTATGGGCACTTGCAGCAAAGCTGACGTTCAGGCTTGATCGTGTGTTGGCGCTCGATCCAACAGTCGCCACCTACCTCAAGCCAGCCCCTAAAAAAACCCCGTCACGTTGATGGCAGATGGCCTACGCTGTGCTTGTCTGGGTCGATTTGCGCCTTATCTGCTCTGTGACAGGGACTCCATGAAGGGACATCGCACACTCGAAGCGCCGAAGTTGCTCGGCATCACCTGGCCCTTCATCGCCGTTGTGGTCTTTCAGGTGGCGCTGGGCAGCCTCAGCCTTTATACGCTCTCGGCCGTGCGCGCCTATGTCGCGGGCGAAAGCCTGTGGTCGAAGGCGCAGAAAGACGCCATCTATTACCTGAACCTGTACGCCGACACCCGCGACGAAAGCACCTATCAGCGCTATCGCCAGGCCATTACGGTGCCCCAGGGCGACCACCAGCTGCGCGAGGTGCTCGATCAGCCCAGCCCCGACCTGGAGGCTGCTCGCCAGGCCGTTCTGCAAGGCGGCAACCACCCCGACGATGTCGAGCGGATCATCTGGTTCTACCGTAACTTCCGCAACATCAGCTACATGCAGACAGCCATCGACTACTGGGATATCGGCGACGACTACCTGGCCAAGCTGGATGTGCTGGCCGGCGAGATGCGCCAGAGCTTTGCCAGTGGCCCGGTCGACGCCCAGGCCGTCAATGCCTGGAAGGCGCGCATCGTCACCATCAACGAAGGGGTCACGCCCGCTGCCAAAGCGTTCAGCGATGCCTTGGGCGAAGGCTCGCGCATGTTGCTGCGGGTGCTGCTGATCACCAACCTGCTGACAGCGATGTTCCTCATTACCATTGCCTGGCGCCGCTCCAGCAAGCTGCTGGCCCAGCGTCAGGCTTTCGCCACCGCCCTGCAGGCAGAAAAAGAGCGGGCACAGACCACCTTGCAGGCCATTGGCGATGCGGTCATTACTGCCGACGTGGATGGTTGCATCGGCTACATGAACCCGGCCGCCGAGCAACTGACCCATTGGCAGTCTGGCCAGGCCCAGGGCCTGCCACTGTCGGCGCTGTTCAGCCTGGTGGACGAGCAGGCCGAGGAAGATGGCCGCAGCCTGGTCGAGCAGGTGCTTAGCGGCAGCCTCAAGGGCGGTGCCGAGCATGCCCGGCTGATCCAGCGGCTGGACGGCAGCACCGTGTCGATCAATCTGGTGGGCTCGCCGATCGTCAGTGACGGCCAGCTCAGTGGCATCGTGCTGGTGCTGCATGACATGACCCAGGAGCGCCAGTACATCGCCAACCTGTCCTGGCAGGCCACCCATGACGCCCTGACCGGCCTGGCCAACCGCCGTGAGTTCGAATACCGCCTGGAGCAGGCGCTGAACGGCCTTGCGCGCCAGGCCGGGCGGCATTCGCTGATGTTCCTGGACCTCGACCAGTTCAAGCTGGTGAACGACACCTGCGGCCATGCCGCGGGTGACGAATTGCTGCGGCACATCTGCGCCGTGCTGCAATCTGGCCTGCGCGAAGGTGACACGCTGGCCCGGCTGGGTGGCGACGAGTTTGGCGTGCTGCTGGAAAGCTGCCCGCCAGACCAGGCCGAGCGCATCGCCGAGCAGTTGCGCCAGATGGTGCAGAGCCTGCACTTCGTGTGGAAGGGGCGGCCGTTCGTCACCACGGTCAGTATCGGCCTGGTGCACATCGCCCAAACCCCGGGCACCCTGGAAACCTCGCTGCGTGCTGCCGACATGGCCTGCTACATGGCCAAGGAGAAGGGGCGCAACCGCGTGCAGGTGTACCACGCCGACGACAGCGAGCTGTCCATGCGTTTTGGCGAAATGGCCTGGATCCAGCGCTTGCATGTGGCGCTGGAAGAAAACCGCTTCTGCCTGTACGCACAGGAAATTGCCCCGCTGAAAACCTTCGAAGGCCCAGGCCACATCGAAATCCTGCTGCGCCTGCACGACGAAAGTGGCCGCACCATCCTGCCCAGCAGCTTCATCCCCGCAGCCGAGCGCTACGGCCTGATGACTGCGCTGGACCGCTGGGTGGTGCGCAATGTGTTCCAGGTTGTGCGCCAATGCCTGGACGAAGGCCGCGAAGGGCCGCTGTCGATCTGCGCGATCAACCTGTCGGGGTCGAGCATCGGCGATGACAAGTTCCTCGATTACCTGCAGCGGTTGTTTGTCGAGTACGCCATTCCGCCGCGGATGATCTGTTTCGAAATTACCGAAACCAGCGCGATTGCCAACCTGGGCAGTGCCATTCGCTTCATCAACGAGTTGAAGGGGCTGGGCTGTCGCTTCTCGCTCGATGACTTCTGCGCCGGCATGTCGTCGTTCGCCTACCTCAAGCATTTACCCGTGGATTACCTGAAGATCGACGGCAGTTTCGTCAAGGACATGCTCGATGACCCGGTCAACCGGGCCATGGTAGAGGTCATCAACCACATCGGCCATGTCATGGGCAAACGCACCATAGCCGAGTTCGTCGAAACACCCTTGATCGAGCAGGCCCTGCAGGAAATCGGCGTGGATTACGCCCAGGGTTACCTGATCGAACGCCCCCAGGTGTTCACCTGTGACAGTCTGCAGCGCCAACGGATCGCCGCCCGGCCTCTGTTGCAGCGGGCGCCTGGCACGTTTCGCTAGCGAGAAATCACAAGGATCAAGGAGCTGAAAGTGATTGATGCATTCGTTCGTATCGGGCCTTTGATGGACCCCGCCAGCTATCCCCAATGGGCCCAGCAACTGATTGAAGACTGCCGCGAGAGCAAGCGCCGGGTGGTGGAGCATGAGTTCTACGCGCGCCTGCGCGACGGCCAGCTCAAGCAGTCGACCATTCGTCAGTACCTGATCGGTGGCTGGCCGGTGGTGGAGCAGTTCTCGCTGTACATGGCCCACAACCTGACCAAGACCCGCTATGGCCGCCATCAGGGCGAAGACATGGCGCGGCGCTGGCTGATGCGCAATATCCGGGTTGAGCTCAACCATGCCGACTACTGGGTGAACTGGTGCCAGGCCCATGGTGTGCACCTGCATGAGCTGCAGGCCCAGGAAGTACCCCCCGAGCTGAACGGCCTGAACGACTGGTGCTGGCGCGTGTGCGCCACCGAGAACCTGGCCATTTCCATGGCGGCGACCAACTACGCCATCGAAGGTGCGACCGGGGAATGGTCGGCGGTGGTGTGCTCGACCGATACCTACGCCCAGGGCTTCCCGGAAGACCAGCGCAAGCGGGCGATGAAATGGCTGAAGATGCATGCCCAGTATGACGATGCGCACCCGTGGGAGGCGCTGGAAATCATCTGTACCTTGGCCGGCGAGAACCCGACCCTGGGGCTGCGTACCGAGTTGCGCAGGGCGATTTGCAAGAGTTATGACTGCATGTACCTGTTCCTGGAGCGGTGCATGCAGCTGGAAGGGCGCCAGCAAGGCCGTTTGCGCCCGGCGTTGGCGGCGGGCTGATCATCCGCCTGTACCGGCCCATTCGCGGCACAAGGCCGCTCCTACAGGGATAGCGTTCCTGGCGGGTTGTACATTCCCCTGTAGGAGCGGCCTTGTGCCGCGAATGGGCTGCAAAGCAGCCCTGGCAATCTCAAGGCTTATTGGGCGTTCAACGCCTGCCCATTCACCTCTTTGCTATCCGGCCCCATCAGGTACAGGTACACCGGCATGATCTCTTCAGGCAGCGGGTTGTTCTGCGGGTTTTCGCTGGGGTAAGCCTGGGCCCGCATCGCCGTGCGCGTGGCGCCCGGGTTGATACTGTTGGAGCGCACGGGTGCCACGCCTTCCAGTTCGTCGGCCAGGGTCTGCATCAGGCCCTCGGTGGCGAACTTCGACACGCCATAAGCGCCCCAGTAGGCCCGGCCCTTGCGCCCGACGCTGCTGCTGGTGAACACCACCGAGGCGTCTTCCGACAGTTTCAGCAGTGGCAGCAGGGTGCTGGTGAGCATGAAGGTAGCATCGACGTTGATGTGCATCACGCGCATGAAGTTGTCGCCCGACAACTGCTCCAGCGGCGTGCGCGGGCCAATGATCGAGGCGTTGTTCAGCAGGCCGTCCAGGCGGCCGAACTGGTCTTCGATCATCACGGCCAGCTCGTCGTACTGGTGGGGCAGGGCGGTTTCCAGGTTGAACGGGATGACCACCGGTTGCGGGTGCCCGGCGGCTTCGATCTCGTCGTAGACCTCGTTCAGGTTGGCTTCGGTCTTGCCCAGCAGTAGCACGGTGGCGCCCACTGCCGCGTAAGCCTTGGCGGCCGCAGCACCGATGCCGCGGCCGGCGCCGGTAACCAGGATGACCCGGCCTTGCAGCAGGTCGGGACGGGCGGTGTAGTCGAACATTGTGTATTCCCTGTCTCTAGTTCAGCAGCCACACAGCGCGCTGTCGATCACTTTGCGCAGTTCCAGCGGGTGGTCCACCACCACGTCGGCACCCCAGTTGTTGGGGTTGTCCTCTGGATGAATATAGCCGTAGCGCACCGCTGCCGTGCGGGTGCCGGCGTCGCGGCCAGACTCGATGTCGCGCAGATCGTCGCCGACGAACAGCACAGTGGCAGGGTCCAGGCCCAGCGTCGTGCAGGCCAGGGTCAGTGGCTCGGGGTCAGGCTTGCTGTTTTTCACGTGGTCCGGGCAGATCAGCAGTGCCGAGCGCTCGGCCAGGCCCAGCCGCTGCATGATCGGCTCGGCGAAGCGCACCGGCTTGTTGGTGACCACGCCCCACAGCAGGTTGCCTTTCTCGATGTCGGCCAGCAGCTCGGCCATGCCGTCGAACAGCTTGCTGTGTACCGCGCAGTCGCGCTGGTAGCGCTCCAGAAACTCCAGGCGCAGGGCCTCGAAGCCTTCGGCTTCCGGGTCCATGGCAAACGTGGTGGCAACCATGGCGCGGGCGCCGCCAGAGATCACGCCACGGATCAGGTTGTCGTCAATGGCCGGCAGGCCGCGCTCGGCGAGCATGGCCTGGCAGATGGCGATAAAGTCCGGCGCCGTGTCGAGCAAGGTGCCGTCCATGTCGAAGAGTACTGCTCGCAAACGCATGCTCATTCCTCGCGCAGGGTCTGGATCATGTAGTTGACGTCGACGTCGCTGTTGAGCTTGTAGTGCTTGGTCAGCGGGTTGTAGGTGAGGCCGATGATGTCCTTCACCTGCAGGCCGGCATCGCGGCTCCAGGCGCCCAGTTCGGACGGGCGGATGAACTTCTTGAAGTCATGGGTGCCGCGCGGCAGCATCTTCAGGATGTACTCGGCGCCGACGATGGCCAGCAGGTAGGCCTTGGGGTTGCGGTTGATCGTGGAGAAGAACACCTGGCCGCCAGGCTTGACCATGCGGTAGCAGGCGCGAATCACCGAGGATGGGTCGGGCACGTGCTCGAGCATTTCCAGGCAGGTGACCACGTCGAACTGTTCAGGCATTTCTTCGGCCAGGGCTTCGGCGGTGATCTGCCGGTATTCCACCTGTACGCCCGACTCCAGCTGGTGCAGCTGGGCCACGGCCAGGGGGGCCTCGCCCATGTCGATACCGGTGACCGTGGCGCCGCGCAGGGCCATGGCTTCGCTGAGGATGCCGCCGCCGCAGCCTACGTCCAGCACTTTCTTGCCGGCCAGGTTGGCCCGCTCGTCGATCCAGTTGACGCGCAGCGGGTTGATTTCGTGCAGCGGCTTGAACTCGCTTTCGCGGTCCCACCAGCGGTGGGCCAGCGCTTCGAACTTGGCGATTTCGGCGCGGTCGACGTTGCTCATTGAACAGTCCTCTGAAACTTCGCAAAATTGCGCCGGAGTATACCCGAGCGCTCGGCCCCCAGGCTCGCTATAATCGCCGGCTTTTGACATGCGAACCACGGGGAGAGGCGATGCGCGAGCGACTTTTGGCGGCGGAGAAGGTGACCGGGATCCGCTGGCAGGGCGGCATCTTGCACCTGCTCGACCAGCGCCTGTTGCCGTCGGAAGAACGCTGGCTGGCCTGCGACAATGTCGCGCAGGTGGCGGCGGCAATCCGCGACATGGCAGTGCGCGGCGCCTCGGCCATCGGCATTGCTGCCGCCTACGGCCTGGTACTGGCCCTGGAAGAGCGGCTGGCAGAGGGTGGCGACTGGGAAATGGACCTCGAAGAGGACTTTCTCACCCTTGCCGAAGCACGCCCCACGACGGCCAACCTGTTCTGGGCACTGAACCGCATGCGTGAGCGCCTGCTGCGTCTGCGCCCGGATGAAGACGTGCTGGCAGCGCTGGAGGCAGAAGCAGTGGCCGTCCACGAAAGCGACCGTGAAGCCAACCTGACCATGGCCCAGCAAGGCATCGAGCTGATCCGCCGTCATCAGGGCAATGCCCAGACGCTGCTTACCTACGGCAATGCCGGTGCCTTGGCCAGTGGCGGTTTCGGCACTGCGCTGGGGGTGATCCGCGCCGGCTACCTGGAGGGCATGGTGGAGCGGGTGTATGCCGGCGAAACTCGCCCTTGGCTGCAAGGCTCGCGCCTGACGGCCTGGGAGATGGCCAACGAGGGAATTCCGGTGACCCTGTGCGCCGACTCGGCGCTGGCGCATCTGATGAAGACCAAGGGCATCACCTGGGTGGTGGTGGGCGCGGACTGCATCGCTGCCAATGGCGACGTGGCCAGCAAGATCGGCACTTACCAGTTGGCGGTCAGTGCCATGCACCATGGTGTGCGCTTCATGGTGGTGGCGCCGAGCACCAGCATCGACCTGAACCTGGCCACCGGCGAGGATATCCCGCTGGAAGAGCGTGACGCCGACGAGTGGCTGGACTTTGGCGGTGCCCCGGCGGTACGGGATGTGCAGGTATTCAACCCGGTGTTCGACGTGACCCCGGCCGACCTGATTGACGTTATCGTGACCGAGCGGGGTGTTGTCGAGCGCCCGGATACCGCCAAACTGGCCCAGTTGATTTGCCGCAAGCGCCTGCACTGATTTTGCGCTGCCTGCACCGGCCTCTTCGCGGGCTTGCCCGCTCCCACAGGGATATCGCATGGCCTTAGGGCGGTGGTGAATCTGTGGGAGCGGGCGAGCCCGCGAAGAGGCCGGTGCAGGCAATAAAAAAACCAGGAGTCAAACCCGGCTCAGACCAGCTGCCACCTCTCCCCACCGCCCCCGCCTTTGTGATAACATCCGGCAGTTTCCAAGACCGCCCATCACGGCGGCCTTCATTGCGCAGATCCATGGCACAACTCATTGATTTGTCGTAAGTCGTCGCACGCTTGAACGCTGCGGCGGCGAGCTTCGTTCGGCCCTTGATGGAGCTGCGAAGTTTCACCAGAAAAAGGAATCAGGCTTCTCATGGGCGAACTGGCCAAAGAAATCCTCCCGGTCAATATCGAAGACGAACTGAGACAGTCTTACCTCGACTACGCGATGAGCGTGATTGTCGGGCGAGCGCTGCCCGATGCGCGTGACGGCTTGAAGCCCGTGCATCGTCGCGTTCTCTATGCGATGAGCGAACTGGGCAACGACTGGAACAAACCGTACAAGAAGTCCGCCCGTGTGGTCGGTGACGTGATCGGTAAGTACCACCCGCACGGCGACACTGCGGTCTACGACACCATCGTGCGTATGGCCCAGCCGTTCTCGCTGCGCTACCTGCTGGTCGACGGCCAGGGCAACTTCGGTTCGGTGGACGGCGATAACGCCGCAGCCATGCGATACACCGAAGTGCGCATGACCAAGCTGGCGCACGAGCTGCTGGCCGACCTGCACAAGGAAACCGTCGACTGGGTGCCCAACTACGACGGCACCGAGCAGATCCCGGCGGTCATGCCGACCCGTATTCCCAACCTGCTGGTCAACGGTTCCAGCGGTATCGCCGTGGGCATGGCGACCAACATTCCGCCACACAACCTCGGTGAAGTCATCGACGGCTGCCTGGCGCTGATCGACAATCCGGAAGTCACCATCGATGAGCTGATGCAGTTCATCCCTGGGCCAGACTTCCCGACTGCCGGCATCATCAACGGTCGCCAAGGCATCATCGAGGCCTATCGCACCGGTCGTGGCCGCATCTACATGCGCGCCCGCTCCGAGATCGAAGACATCGACAAGGTGGGCGGGCGTCAGCAGATCGTCGTCACCGAGCTGCCGTACCAGCTGAACAAAGCGCGCCTGATCGAAAAGATCGCCGAGCTGGTTAAAGAGAAGAAGATCGAAGGCATCACCGAGCTGCGCGACGAGTCCGACAAGGACGGCATGCGCATCGTCATCGAGCTGCGTCGCGGCGAGGTGCCGGAGGTGGTGCTCAACAACCTCTACCAGCAGACCCAGCTGCAGAGCGTGTTTGGCATCAACGTGGTCGCCCTGATCGACGGTCGTCCGCGCCTGCTCAACCTCAAGGACCTCCTCGAAGCGTTCGTCCGTCACCGCCGCGAAGTGGTGACCCGTCGCACCGTATTCGAGTTGCGCAAGGCCCGTGAGCGTGGCCACATCCTTGAAGGCCAGGCGGTTGCGCTGTCCAACATCGACCCGGTCATCGCCCTGATCAAGGCTTCGCCGACCCCGTCCGAGGCCAAGGAAGCCCTGGTTTCCACACCGTGGGAATCCAGTGCCGTGCAGGTCATGGTCGAGCGCGCCGGCGCCGATTCCTGCCGCCCTGAAGACCTGCCGGAGCAGTACGGCCTGCATGATGGCAAGTACTTCCTGTCGCCGGAGCAGGCCCAGGCCATTCTCGACCTGCGCCTGCATCGCCTGACCGGCCTGGAGCACGAGAAGCTGCTGGCCGAGTACCAGGAAATCCTTGAGCAGATCGGCGAGCTGATCCGCATCCTCAGTAGCGCCGAGCGCCTGATGGAAGTGATCCGCGAAGAGCTGGAAGCCATCCGTACCGAGTACGGCGATGTGCGCCGTACCGAAATTCTCAATGCCAGCCACGACCTCAACTACGGCGACATGATCCCGGAAGAAGAGCGCGTGGTAACCATCTCCCACGGTGGTTATGCCAAGACCCAGCCATTGTCCGCTTACCAGGCCCAGCGCCGTGGCGGCAAAGGCAAGTCGGCAACCGGCGTGAAGGACGAGGACTACATCGAGCACCTGTTGGTCGCCAACAGCCATGCCACCCTGTTGCTGTTCTCCAGCAAGGGCAAGGTGTACTGGAAGAAGACCTACGAAATCCCCGAAGCGTCCCGCGCTGCCCGTGGTCGCCCGCTGGTCAACCTGCTGCCGCTGGAGGAGGGTGAGCGCATCACCGCCATGCTGCAGATCGACCTCGAAGCGCTGCAGCAGAACGCCGACCTCGACGAAGAACTGGAAGACGCTGATGACACCGTGCTCGAGGGTGAGCTGGTAGAGGCCGAGGAAATCGACGAAGAAGACGGCGACACCGCAGAATGGGTGGCAGAGCCTACTGGCGCTTACATCTTCATGGCCACCGCCTCCGGTACCGTCAAGAAGACCCCGCTGGTGCAGTTCGCCCGTCCGCGCTCCAACGGCCTGATCGCCTTGAAGCTGAAGGAAGGGGACACCCTGATTGCGGCGGCCATCACCGACGGCGCCAAAGAAGTCATGATGTTCTCCGACGCCGGCAAGGTCATCCGCTTCGCCGAAAGCGTCGTGCGTGAAATGGGCCGTACGGCCCGCGGTGTGCGCGGCATGAAACTGGGCAAAGGCCAGCAGATCATTTCGATGCTGATCCCGGAGTCCGGCGCGCAGATCCTCACTGCCTCCGAGCGTGGCTTCGGCAAGCGCACCCCGCTGTCCAAGTTCCCGCGTCGCGGCCGTGGCGGCCAGGGCGTGATCGCCATGGGGACCAAGGGGCGCAACGGTCTGCTGGTCGGTGCTATCCAGGTGCAGGAAGGCGAGGAGATCATGCTGATTTCCGACCAGGGCACGCTGGTGCGTACCCGGGTTGGCGAGGTGTCCAGCCTGAGCCGTAACACCCAGGGTGTTACGCTGATCAAGCTGGCGGCTGACGAGACCCTGGTGGGCCTGGAGCGTATCCAGGAGCCGTCCGAGGACGAACTCGATGATGTGATCGAGATGGACGAGGAGGGCGTCGAGGCTGAAGCGCCAGACAATGAAGAGGCTGCGGGTGCCGAAGAGGCCCCGCAGGAGTAAGCAAGCGTAAACCCGAACGGGGCGACCAAGGTCGCCCCGTTTGACTGATTACGGCAGGCAACGCCTGGCCCTGTAGGAGCAGCCTTGTGCTGCGAATGGGGCGCGAAGCGGCCCCTGGGGTTCAGAGATAGCACATGAATAGCCGGGGCCGCTTTGCGGCCCATTCGCAGCACAAGGCTGCTCCTACAAAGAGCGGCGAGCAGCATGCAATAACGAATGTGTTCTATTTGGCAGAGCGAGAGTGGATGTGAGCAAACGAGCCTTTAACTTCTGCGCAGGCCCTGCCGCGCTTCCTGATGCTGTCTTGCAGCGCGCCCAGGCAGAGATGCTGGACTGGCGCGGCAAGGGCTTGTCGGTGATGGAAATGAGCCATCGCAGCGACGACTACGTGGCCATCGCCGAAAAGGCCGAGCAGGACCTGCGTGACCTGCTGTCCGTCCCCTCCAACTACAAGGTGCTGTTCCTGCAGGGCGGCGCCAGCCAGCAGTTCGCCGAGATTCCGCTGAACCTGCTGCCGGAAAGTGGCACTGCCGACTACATCGAAACCGGTATCTGGTCGAAAAAGGCCATCGAGGAAGCGCGCCGCTTCGGCAACATCAACGTCGCCGCCAGTGCCAAGCCCTACGACTACCTGAATATCCCGGGCCAGAACGACTGGAACCTGACCAAGAACGCTGCCTACGTGCACTATGCGTCCAACGAGACCATCGGTGGCCTGCAGTTTGACTGGGTGCCGCAGACTGGTGATGTGCCGCTGGTGGTCGACATGTCCTCCGACATTCTCTCGCGCCCCATTGACGTGTCGCAGTTTGGCCTGATCTACGCCGGCGCGCAGAAAAACATCGGCCCAAGCGGCCTGGTGGTGGTCATCGTGCGCGAAGACCTGCTGGGCCATGCCCGCAGCAGCTGCCCGACCATGCTCGACTACAAGGTTTCGGCTGACAACGGCTCGATGTACAACACCCCGGCCACTTATTCCTGGTACCTCTCGGGCCTGGTCTTCGAGTGGCTGAAAGAGCAGGGTGGCGTCGACGCCATGGAGCAGCGCAACCGCGCCAAGAAAGAGCGCCTGTACGGCTTCATCGACAACAGCGATTTCTACACCAACCCGATCAGCGTCAACGCCCGTTCGTGGATGAACGTGCCGTTCCGCCTGGCTGACGAGCGCCTGGACAAGGCCTTCCTCGCCGGCGCCGATGCCCGCGGCCTGCTCAACCTCAAGGGCCACCGTTCGGTGGGCGGCATGCGCGCTTCCATCTACAACGCCTTGGGCCTTGAGGCTGTAGAAGCCTTGGTGGGCTACATGGCCGAATTCGAGAAGGAGCACGGCTGATGTCCGAACAGGAACTCAAGGCGCTGCGTGTACGCATCGACAGCCTCGACGAGAAGATTCTCGAGCTGATCAGCGACCGTGCCCGTTGCGCTGAAGAAGTCGCCCGGGTCAAGACCGCCTCGCTGAAAGAAGGCGAAAAGCCGGTGTTCTACCGCCCTGAGCGCGAAGCTGCTGTGCTCAAGCGCGTCATGGAACGCAACAAGGGCCCGCTGGGCAACGAAGAGATGGCGCGGTTGTTCCGCGAAATCATGTCGTCGTGCCTGGCCCTTGAAGAGCCGCTGAAAATCGCCTACCTCGGCCCTGAGGGTACCTTCACCCAGGCTGCGGCCATGAAGCACTTCGGCCACGCGGTGATCAGCCGGCCGATGGCGGCCATCGATGAAGTGTTCCGCGAAGTGGCGGCCGGTGCCGTCAACTTTGGCGTGGTGCCGGTGGAAAACTCCACCGAAGGCGCTGTCAGTCACACCTTGGACAGCTTCCTTGAGCACGACATGGTCATTTGCGGCGAAGTCGAGCTGCGAATCCACCATCACCTGCTGGTAGGTGAGAGCACCAAGACCGACAGCATCACGCGCATCTACTCCCACGCCCAGTCGCTGGCCCAGTGCCGCAAGTGGCTGGACGCGCACTACCCGAACGTGGAGCGCGTGGCGGTTTCGAGCAATGCCGAGGCGGCCAAGCGAGTCAAGGGCGAGTGGAACTCGGCGGCGATTGCCGGTGACATGGCGGCCAACCTGTATGGTTTGACCCGCCTGGCAGAAAAGATCGAAGACCGCCCGGACAACTCCACGCGCTTCCTGATGATCGGCAGCCAGGAAGTGCCGCCGACCGGCGACGACAAGACCTCGATCATTGTCTCGATGAGCAACAAGCCAGGTGCCTTGCACGAGTTGCTGGTGCCGTTCCACCAGAACGGCATCGACCTGACCCGCATCGAGACCCGCCCGTCGCGCAGTGGCAAGTGGACCTACGTGTTCTTCATCGACTTCGTTGGCCACCACCGCGACCCGCTGATCAAGGCGGTCCTCGAGCAGATCAGCCAGGAGGCTGTGGCGCTGAAGGTGTTGGGCTCTTATCCGAAGGCGGTGCTTTGATTCAAGGCCCTTGGGGCTGCTTTGCAGCCCTTCGCGGCACAAGGCCGCTCCTACAGGGTCCTTGTAGGAGCGGCCTTGTGCCGCGAAGGGTCGCGAAGCGGCCCCGTAGGGTCCAGCAGGCTGTCCAGATTTCAGAACAGGGTTCGCACCAGTGGTAAAAGCAGCAAAAACCAAACCCGCGCCAATCATCAGCCGCCTGGTCGTGGTCGGCCTCGGCCTGATCGGTGGCTCGTTCGCCAAGGGCCTGCGTGAAAGTGGCCTGTGCCGCGAAGTGGTCGGTGTCGACCTGGACGCCCCTTCGCGCAAGCAGGCCGTGGCTCTGGGCGTGGTCGACCGCTGCGAAGAAGACCTCGCCGCAGCCTGTGTCGGTGCCGATGTCATCCAGCTGGCCGTGCCGATCCTGGCCATGGAAAAAGTCCTGGCCCTCCTGGCCCGGCTCGACCTGGGCGATGCGATCATTACCGATGTCGGCAGTGCCAAGGGTAATGTCGTCCGTGAGGCGCGTTCTGTTTTTGTAAACGAGAGCGGTCAGCGCCTGCCGCGCTTCGTCCCCGGCCACCCGATCGCCGGTTCCGAGCAGAGCGGGGTAGAGGCCTCGAACGCCACCCTGTTCCGTCGGCACAAGGTGATCCTCACGCCGCTGGCCGAAACCGACCCGGCCGCGCTGGCTCTGGTCGACCGCCTGTGGCGTGCGCTGGGTGCCGATGTGGAGCACATGTCGGTCGAGCGTCATGACGAGGTGCTGGCAGCCACCAGCCACCTGCCGCACCTGTTGGCCTTTGGCTTGGTCGATTCGCTGGCCAAGCGCAATGAAAACCTCGAGATCTTCCGGTACGCTGCGGGAGGCTTCCGCGATTTCACAAGAATCGCCGGCAGCGACCCGACCATGTGGCACGACATCTTCCTCGCCAACCGCGACGCTGTCCTGCGCACACTCGATACATATCGCAGCGATCTCGACGCCTTGCGCGACGCGATCGCAGAAGGGGACGGGCACCAGTTGCTGGGTGTATTCACCCGTGCGCGTGTTGCCCGCGAGCATTTCAGTAAAATCCTGGCCCGCCGGGCCTATGTGGACGCTATGAACGCCAACGATCTGATTTTCCTGGCCCAACCGGGTGGCCGCCTGAACGGGCGGATCCGCGTACCGGGCGACAAGTCGATTTCCCACCGCTCGATCATGCTCGGCTCGCTGGCCGAAGGCACCACCGAAGTCGAAGGCTTCCTCGAAGGTGAGGACGCACTGGCGACCCTGCAGGCATTCCGCGACATGGGTGTGGTCATCGAAGGCCCCAACCACGGTCGCGTGACCATTCATGGTGTTGGCCTGCACGGCCTCAAGCCGCCGCCCGGGCCGCTGTACGTGGGCAACTCGGGTACCTCGATGCGCCTGCTGTCGGGCCTGCTGGCCGGTCAGTCGTTCGACGTGACCATGACCGGCGACGCTTCGCTGTCCAAGCGCCCGATGAACCGTGTGGCCAACCCGCTGCGTGAAATGGGTGCTGTGGTCGAAACCGGTCCGGAAGGCCGTCCGCCGCTGACCATTCGCGGTGGCCACAAGCTCAAAGGGCTGACCTACACGCTGCCGATGGCCAGCGCCCAGGTCAAATCCTGCCTGCTGCTGGCCGGCTTGTACGCTGAAGGCAAGACCACCGTTACCGAGCCTGCGCCTACCCGTGACCACACCGAACGCATGCTGCGCGGCTTTGGCTATGCGGTCGAGTCGAACGGCCCGGTGGCCTCGCTGCAGTCCGGCGGCAAGCTGACCGCTACCCGCATTGAAGTGCCGGCCGACATTTCCTCGGCAGCCTTCTTCCTGGTGGCGGCCTCCATTGCCGAAGGTTCCGAGCTGGTGCTGGAACACGTTGGCATCAACCCGACCCGCACCGGTGTAATAGACATCCTGCGCCTGATGGGTGGCGACATCACCCTGGAAAACCAGCGCGAAGTCGGCGGCGAGCCAGTGGCTGACCTGCGCGTGCGCGGTGCCAGGCTGAAAGGTATCGACATCCCTGAAGAGCTCGTGCCGCTGGCCATCGACGAATTCCCGGTACTGTTCGTGGCTGCCGCCTGCGCCGAAGGGCGTACCGTGCTGCGTGGCGCTGAAGAGCTGCGGGTGAAGGAGTCCGACCGTATCCAGGTGATGGCCGATGGCCTGATCACCCTGGGCATCAAGTGCGAACCAACCCCGGACGGCATCATCATCGACGGCGGCCAGTTGGGCGGTGGCGAAGTGCATGGCCACGGTGACCACCGTATTGCCATGGCCTTCAGCGTCGCCTCGCTGCGCGCCAGCGCGCCCATCCGCATCCACGACTGTGCCAACGTCGCCACCTCGTTCCCCAACTTCCTGGCGCTGTGCGCCGAAGTGGGAATCCGCGTGGCGGAAGAGGGCAAGTCGTGAATTCGCTGGCACCGGTCATCACCATCGACGGGCCGAGCGGCTCGGGCAAGGGCACGGTCGCCGGCCTGCTGGCCCGCGAGCTGGGCTGGAAGCTGCTGGACTCCGGCGCGCTGTACCGCTTGCTGGCGTTCAACGCCAGCAATCATGGCGTCGACCTGACCAACGAAGAGCTGCTGACCAGGCTTGCCGCCCATCTGGATGTGCAGTTCATCGCTGCCCAGCCCGGTAAGCTGCAACAGATCATCCTTGAGGGTGAGGACGTCAGCAATGTCATCCGCACCGAAACCGTCGGCGCCGGCGCGTCGATGGTGGCCTCGCTACCGGCAGTGCGTGATGCCCTGCTGGTGCGTCAGCGCGAATTTCGCGATGTGCCGGGGTTGATCGCCGACGGCCGCGACATGGGTACCGTGGTATTCCCTGACGCGCCGTTGAAGGTCTTTCTGACCGCCAGCGCAGAAGAGCGCGCACGTCGCCGTTACCTGCAGTTGAAGGGCAAGGGTGAAGATGTTAGTCTGTCGAGTCTGCTGGATGAGATTCGTGCGCGTGATGAGCGCGACACCCAACGTGCAGTGGCCCCGCTGAAGCCAGCGGCCGATGCCATTCAGTTGGACTCTACCGAGTTGTCCATCGAGCAGGTGTTGCAACGTATCAGAAGCGAGATCGCCCTGCGCGACCTCGCCTGATCGCCAGGAAAGCAGGCAGGGGCACCAGTCAACGTCCTGCCAGCTTTCCTTTACTTAAAACGAACCCACATTGTCTGGAATGTGGTTATGGGCGTTTGTTTCGCCCGAATCTACAGGAATTAAAATGAGCGAAAGCTTTGCAGAACTCTTTGAAGAAAGCCTGAAAACCCTCAATCTTCAGCCGGGTGCCATCATCACCGGTATCGTTGTCGACATCGACGGCGACTGGGTTACCGTACACGCTGGCCTGAAGTCCGAGGGCGTCATCCCGCTCGAGCAGTTCTACAACGAAGCTGGCGAGCTGACCATCAAGGTCGGTGACGAAGTTCACGTTGCGCTGGACGCGGTCGAAGACGGCTTTGGCGAAACCAAACTGTCCCGTGAAAAAGCCAAGCGCGCCGAGTGCTGGATTGTTCTGGAAGCAGCTTTCGCCGCTGAAGAAGTGGTCAAGGGCGTTATCAACGGTAAGGTTAAAGGCGGCTTCACTGTCGACGTTAACGGCATCCGTGCGTTCCTGCCGGGCTCCCTGGTTGATGTCCGCCCTGTGCGCGACACCACCCACCTCGAAGGCAAAGAGCTGGAATTCAAGGTCATCAAGCTGGACCAGAAGCGCAACAACGTTGTTGTTTCGCGTCGCAGCGTGCTGGAAGCCGAGAACAGCGCCGAGCGCGAAGCCCTGCTGGAAACCCTGCAGGAAGGCCAGCAAGTCAAAGGTATCGTCAAGAACCTCACCGACTACGGCGCATTCGTGGACCTGGGCGGTATCGACGGCCTGCTGCACATCACCGACATGGCCTGGAAGCGCATCAAGCATCCTTCCGAAATCGTTAACGTTGGCGACGAAGTCGACGTTCGCGTTCTGAAGTTCGACCGTGAGCGCAACCGCGTTTCGCTGGGTCTGAAGCAGATGGGCGAAGATCCGTGGGTTGCTATCACTGCCCGCTACCCAGAAGGTACTCGCGTACAAGCTCGCGTTACCAACCTGACCGACTACGGCTGCTTCGCTGAGCTGGAAGAAGGCGTTGAAGGTCTGGTACACGTTTCCGAAATGGACTGGACCAACAAGAACATCCACCCGTCGAAAGTCGTTCAGGTTGGCGACGAAGTGGAAGTCATGGTTCTGGACATCGACGAAGAGCGTCGTCGTATCTCCCTGGGCATCAAGCAGTGCAAGTCCAACCCATGGGAAGACTTCTCCGGCCAGTTCAACAAGGGTGACAAGATCACCGGTACCATCAAGTCGATCACCGACTTCGGTATCTTCATCGGCCTGGACGGCGGCATCGACGGCCTGGTTCACCTGTCCGACATCTCCTGGAACGAAACCGGCGAAGAAGCCGTACGTCGTTTCAAGAAGGGCGACGAGCTGGAAACCGTCATCCTGTCGGTCGACCCAGAGCGCGAGCGCATCTCCCTGGGCATCAAGCAGCTGGAAGACGATCCGTTCTCCAACTTCGTTGCTGTCAATGACAAGGGCGCTATCGTCAAGGGCATCGTGAAAGAAGTTGACGCCAAAGGCGCCATCGTCACCCTGGCCGACGACATCGAAGCCACTCTGAAAGCTTCCGAAATCAGCCGTGACCGCGTTGAAGACGCGCGTAACGTTCTGAAGGAAGGCGAAGAGATCGAAGCCAAGATCATCAGCGTTGACCGCAAGTCCCGCGTTATCAGCCTGTCGATCAAATCGAAAGACGACGCTGAAGAGCGTGAAGCCATCCAGAGCCTGAAAAACGCTCCGGAAGCGGCTGCCGACACCACGATGGCTGCGCTGCTGCGCGAAGCAATGGCCAAGCAGAACTGAGTTCTGTTTGATCGGTAAAAAAGGGCGACCCTCGGGTCGCCCTTTTTTTATGTCTGAAATGCGTCAGCCGTGGGGGTGTTCATGTTGATGTTTGGCGACGTTATGAAAGGTCGCGGGCGTGATAATAATTTTCTGATCATCCGGTTGCTGGCGGCGACCGCTGTGGTGATTGGGCATTCTTTTGCGCTTTCCTATCTGGAGTGCCTGAGTTGCGCGGACCCTGCTATGCAGCTGGGCATGCCGGTGCCCGTCCACAGCCTTGGGGTGGAAGTGTTCTTCGTGGTCAGTGGGTTCTTGATCGCTGCCAGCGGTGAGCGCAATAGCGCCAGGGATTTCTACCTGGCACGCGCGCTCAGAATCCTGCCTGGTCTGGTGATGTGCCTGTTGCTCATGGCCTTTGTGCTAGGGCCTGCCGTTACCTCGCTGCCGCTTGCCGAGTATTTTTCGCAAGCCCAGGTATACAAATACTTCTACAGCCCGCTGCTGATTTTCAAAGATGCCCAGTTCGTACTGCCTGGGGTGACCTTTACCCCGCGTTTCCAAGGGGTTTCGGTCAATGGCAGTTTGTGGACCATTCCGCTGGAAATGCGCATGTACCTGGTATTGGGAGTGGTGGTGCTTGTAGCCAGGCTTTTCCGGTGGCCAATGTCGGGGCTGACGCTTGCGGCACTCTTGGTTGCGTTGGGGTTGCATGCCTGGCATCCGGCATTTGCAGCGTACCCATTCAAGCTGGTGGTGTGTTTCCTGGCGGGGTCGGCATTCTATTCGTGCCGAGCGGTCATACCGCACACCGGGTGGCTGTTGCTTGGCTGCGTCGCGTTATTCTTGCTGAGCAAGGGAGGGCGTTTTGAGGTGTTCGCGTTCGCCATCCTGACGATTTACGCCACGCTTTATTTTGCGTATTGCCCGCAGTTGAAGCTGCCTTCGGTGGTGCAGGACTACTCCTACGGTATCTACCTGTATGCGTTTCCGATTCAGCAGATTTTGGCGGGGGCGATGCCGTGGGCCGGGCCATATTGGCTAATGCTGGTTGCAGTGCCGGCCTCGTGGGTGGCGGGGTATGCGTCGTGGCAGCTGGTGGAGAAGCCTGCGCTGGCGATACGAAAGCGCTTTTCGCAGGAAAGTCCTCGGCAGCAATTGGCGTGAGAGAGGGGGCCGGGAGCCGGCATGCCGGCGATGGGGCGGTTCCTGGTAACCCCTTCGGCTAGACCATTCTTGTAAAACTTCAATCTTGAATTTTTTTATTAAGTCAAGAACCGCCCTGTTCAAATCCCTCCCGGCGTGCTACAAACTGGTTAAGCAATGATCTAGCTGCTTGATAACGAAGGGAAAAATATGACGAAGTCGGAGCTGATCGAACGTATTGTCACCCATCAGGGGCTGCTCTCGTCCAAGGATGTGGAGCTGGCCATCAAGACCATGCTTGAGCAGATGTCACAATGCCTTGCCACTGGTGATCGCATCGAGATTCGCGGTTTTGGCAGCTTCTCGCTGCATTATCGCGCCCCGCGCGTGGGTCGTAACCCGAAGACCGGCCAGTCGGTCAGCCTCGAGGGCAAGTTTGTGCCGCACTTCAAGCCCGGCAAAGAGCTGCGTGACCGGGTCAACGAAGAAGACGAGGCTGAAGCCTGAGCAATCAAGGAGCATTCTGATGCGTAACCTCAAGCGCGCCCTGGCGGCGGTGTTCGTGCTGCTGTTGGCGGCTGTGGTGCTGTTCTTCGTGCTGGAGAACCAGCAAGCCGTGTCGCTGGTCCTGTTCGGTTGGGCTGCGCCGGAAATGCCGGTTGCCGTGCTGGTATTGGCCGCCCTGGTCATTGGCTTGGCAGTAGGGCCGTTGCTGGGGGCCTACGGCGTGCAGCGCAGCAAGCGCAAGATCAGGGAGTCTGCCCGTCAGGCGGCACTGAGCAGCAACTAAGGAAGTTTCCTGCACCTACTTAGGAAAGTCTCACCTATGCATGCACCGGCCGTCATGGAGTAATAGCCCACTTCATTTTCGGCCCCGGCGAGTGTGCGCAGCATGGAATACCCCAGCCTTTCCCATCACGGTGGTACCCGTGGTGTCACCGGGTCTTGCCACCAGCTGCACCTTGATTCAGCCACCAGTCTGCTGATCGACTGCGGGCTTGAGCAGGGGGGCGAGGCTGCACCGGGTGCCGAAAGCGCGGCGCTCGGTTTCGACATACAGGGCATCCAGGCCCTGGTTGTTACCCATGTTCATCTCGACCACGTTGGCCGCATTCCTGCGCTGCTGGCCGCCGGCTATCGCGGCCCTATCCTGTGCAGCGAGCCATCCGCCCGGCTGCTGCCGCTGGTACTGGAAGATGCCTATAAGCTAAGCATCAGCAGCGAGCCTGCGCAGGTGTCGCGGTACATCGATTTCATCCGTGAGCTTATCGTGCCGCTGACTTTTGAGCGGTGGCACGCGGTGGTCGAGCGCCCTGGCCTGGTTTGCCGTATTCGCCTGCAGCGCGCCGGGCATCTGCTGGGTTCGGCTTATGTCGAGTGCGACATGCAGCATGAGCTAGCCAATACCCGCTATGTGTTTTCGGGCGACTTGGGTGCCTGTGGCAACCCGTTGCTGCGCCCGGTCCAGCCTCCGGAGCGTGCCGACGTACTGGTGCTGGAAAGCACCTATGGCGACCGCCTGCATGCGCAGGCCGGCGACCGCAGGCAGCGGCTGGAAGCCGCCATCGATCGCGCCTTGGCCGACAAAGGTACCATCCTCATCCCGGCTTTTAGTCTGGGGCGCACCCAGGAGCTGTTATACGAGCTCGAAGACATCCTTCATCGCAAGGCTTTGTTGGGCGGCGCTGGTCCCGGGCCTGATGGCGACCCGCTCGACTGGTCGCAGTTGCCCATCATCCTCGACTCACCCCTGGCCCAACGCATCACCAGCGTGTACCGGGAGCTGCACGACTACTGGAATGTCGAAGCCAGGGCGCGCCTTGCAGAAGGGCGCGACCCCCTGGGCTTCAGCCAGCTGATCAGCGTGGACTCCCATGCCCGACACCAGCAGGTGGTCAACTACCTCAAGAGCACCGGCCGGCCTGCGATCGTGATTGCCGGCAATGGCATGTGCTCGGGTGGGCGTATTGTCAATTACCTCAAGGCCATGCTGGCGGATGCGCGACATGAGGTGATGTTCGTGGGGTATCAGGCCAAGGGCACGCCAGGGGCGATGATACAGGCCGGCGAACGCGCAGAGGGGGTTGTGCAGATCGATCTGGATGGCCAGATGTATGAGGTGTGGGCGAAGGTCATGACGCTGTCAGGGTACTCGGCGCACGCTGATCAGGCAGGCTTGCTGCAGTTCGCGCTCGGTGGCCCGGTGCAGCCAGGCAAGGTGCTGCTGGTGCATGGCGAAAAAGCCGCGAAAACCACGTTGAAAAAAGCCCTGATGCAGCGCGCCGCGCGCGAGGGTGTTGGGCTGGAGGTGTGCATACCCTGAACCCTTGGTCTGACTATGGAGTGCTGGCCGACGCAAGGCGGGAACTAATCACGCTAGCGTTTATCTACTGCGACTAACCCTGGCGCTGGATGTGTAAGATGTTGGCATAATGCCGCTACACTCAAGAGGCGTGCGCCTGGTCGGGTTCCGGGCAGTCGCTCGTGATGTTTTGGTATGCCAGAAACCGTGTACACAGTCAGACCCAAGGAAAAACACAAGAAATGCGCAATGACCTTGAGCGCCGCAGTAACGAAAGTGAAGAAGTTGACCTGTTGGAGTTTCTGGAAGGGGTGTGGCGGCAAAAGCTTCTCATCTTTCTGGTAGCGCTTGTAGTCACTGCAGTTGCACTGGCTTATGCACTGTTGGCGAAACCGGTTTACGAGGCCAAAGTATTTCTGGCAGCACCGGCGACCAGTGATATCGCCGATCTCAACTATGGCCGTACCAGCCAGACCGGGTTGGAGCCTTTCACGTCGCGTAAGGTTTTTGATATCTTCGTCGAACATTTGAACGGTGAAACCCTGCGTCGTCAGTTCTTCAAGGAAGTTTACTTGCCTTCCGCAGATGCGGGGCAGGGGACGCAAGGTGCATTGTATGCCGCGTTCAATGGCTCCTTTGATGTCGTGCAACTGGCAGGTGAGCCGCCGCGTGCCTATGTCGCCTTCCGTGGGCGTGATCCTGTCGTGGCTTCACAGTGGGCTGCTGCCTATGTCGAGAAGGCCAGCGCCGCCGCCAAGGCCGAGCTGTTGCAGGATGCCACCCGAGAGGCCGATGTCCGCGCAAACGCCTTGCAGCTGGAACTCGACAACCTGCGTGAAAACGGCCAGCGACAACGTGAAGACAAGATTACCCGCCTGCAAGAGGCACTGCGTATTGCCAATGCCATTGGCCTGGAAAACCCCCCGCTGATAAACGGCGAAATCTCCAAGGCGTTGTCGTCAAAAATGGATGGCGAGCTGACTTACATGCGTGGCAGCAAGGCGTTGGCCGCCGAGATTGCCAATTTGCAGCAACGTAAAAGTGAAGACCCGTTCATTCCTGAACTCAGCGAAATAAAAACCAGAAAGCAGTTTTACCAAGGGTTGGTTGCCGCGAAGCGTAATGTAAGTGTGTATCAGCTTGACGGCACGATAGAACAACCAGATGTACCGATTAAACCTAAGCGGAACTTGATCGTTGCCTTGGGTGTGATTGTTGGCCTGGGCCTGGGTTGCCTGATCGCTACCCTGAGATATGCCGTACAGAATTTGCAAAGACGCCGGGCCTGACCCGGGAAACGAACAGCATCGCGCACGCCACATTTTGCGCGAGACATTTGCCGTGCAAACGGTGAAACTGCACTAATAAAGGGGGGCGGCGCGACTGGCCCCGACAAAAAATCATGCCAAAGGTTTACCGATGAAGCTTGTTCAAACGAACATTCCCGATGTAGTCATAGTCGAGCCCGCCGTGTACGAGGATGATCGCGGGTGGTTCACGGAAACCTTCAATGAAACACGCTTTCATGGCGCATTGCTTGAGCTGGGCTTGAGCAAGCCCCGTGCGTTCGTCCAGGACAACCACTCGATGTCTCATCGCGGTGTGCTGCGCGGGCTGCACTTCCAGCGTTCGCCGAATGCCCAGGGCAAGCTGGTGAGGGTAGTGCGTGGTGCGGCCTATGACGTGGCGGTCGATATCCGCCCTGGCTCTCCGACGTTCGGGCAGTGGGTAGGTGTTGAGCTGACCGAACACAATAACCGCATGCTGTGGATTCCCGAAGGGTTCGCGCACGGGTTTATTGCCCTCGAGGACGAAACACATTTTCTGTACAAAACCACGGATGTGTACAACAAGGATGCCGAAGGCAGTATCCATTGGGATGACCCCGACCTGGCGATTGAATGGCCAATGCGCGACGGCCTTATTGTCAGCGAGAAGGATAACCAGGCCCCGTCGTTCCGCCACCACCTGAACGTCGCGGAGGAAGGGGCGCTTGCCCAGACCGAACTGTTCAAGGTGCTGGGTGATCATCGTGGCCAGTTGGTAGCCCTGCAAGCCTTGGATAACGTACCGTTCGCCATACAGCGCGTGTATTACCTGACCGAAACGCTGCCAGGGGTTTCCCGTGGCTTCCACGCCCACAAGGCACTCAATCAGCTGGCAATCTGCGTGTCAGGGCGTTGCCGGATGGTCATGGATGATGGCACCACCCGCACAGACCATTGGCTGGACGCGTTCAACAAGGGCATCCTGATTCCGCCCATGGTCTGGCACGAAATGCATGATTTCAGCCCGGACTGCGTGCTGCTCGTACTGGCCGACGCCCATTACGACGAGGCCGACTACATTCGTGACTACACCTCGTTCACGGAGCTGAAGCGCAATGCCTAGCATTCATCAACTGGCCGATGTGAAAAGCGACTTCATCGGTGAAGGCACCCGGGTGTGGCAATTCGTGGTGATCATGAAAGGTGCGCAGATCGGGCGTAATTGCAACATCTGTGCGCATACCCTTATTGAAGGTGATGTGGTGCTGGGTGATAACGTGACGGTGAAGTCCGGTGTTTACCTGTGGGACGGTACCCGCATTGCCGATGACGTGTTCATCGGCCCCAATGCCACCTTTACCAATGACGCGATGCCGCGCTCCAAGGTTTACCCGGAGCAATTCAGCGGTATTACGCTGGAGCGTGGCGCCAGCATTGGTGCCAATGCGACCTTGCTGCCAGGCATTGTCGTTGGCGAGTACGCGATGGTGGGCGCAGGGGCAGTGGTGACCAAAGACGTCCCGCCTTATGCCGTTGTTGTAGGGAATCCAGCAAAAATTATCAGGGTGATAGACCGCAATGGTTAAGTTTCTCGATCTGCAAGGTGTGAATGCGCAATACCGTCAGGCGTTGATCGATGCCTGCACCGAGGTCATCGACTCGGGCTGGTACATCATGGGCGAGAAGCTCAAGCAGTTTGAAACCCAGTTCGCCAGCTACTGTGGGGTAAAGCACTGCATCGGCGTGGCCAACGGCCTGGACGCGCTGACCCTGACCTTGCGGGCCTGGAAGCTGTTGGGGCGTATCGCCAAGGGCGACGAGGTACTGGTACCTGCCAACACCTACATTGCAACCATCCTGGCGATTACCGAGAACAAACTGGTACCCGTGCTGGTGGAGCCTGATGAAGGCAGCTTCAACCTGGGCGCGCACAACCTGGCGCAAGCGCTGACCCCGCGTACCCGTGTGATCATGCCGGTGCACCTGTACGGCCGGCTGGCCGACATGCCGGCGATCAACGCATTCGCCGGGGAGCATGGCCTGCTGGTGCTTGAGGATTCTGCCCAGTCGCACGGTGCCGAGCTGGATGGGCGCCGGGCAGGGGCGTGGGGCGATGCCTCGGGCTTCAGCTTCTACCCAGGCAAGAACCTTGGCGCGCTGGGTGACGCCGGTGCAGTCACCACCAACGACGATGCGCTGGCCGACACCCTGAAATCGCTGCGCAACTATGGTTCGCATGTGAAGTACATGAACATGTACCAAGGGGTCAACAGCCGCCTGGACGAACTGCAAGCTGCGTTGTTGAGCGTCAAGCTGGCGTACCTGGACAACGAAACCCGCCTGCGCCAGCAAGTTGCGCAGCAGTATCTGGCCGGCATCGACAACCCGGCGATCCAGTTGCCCGACCCGGGCGTCGCCGGCCAGCACGCCTGGCACCTTTTTGTGGTGAGAAGTGAATGCCGTGAGCAGTTGCAGCAGCATCTGGCTCAACAGGGCGTGCAAACGCTGGTGCACTACCCGATACCGCCGCATCGGCAGCAGGCCTACCCGCAGTTGGCCGACCTTTCGCTACCGCTGACCGAGCGGCTGCATGAGCAGGTACTGAGCCTGCCCATGGACCCGACCCTGACTGTGGCCTCTATCCAGCACGTCATTGACGCCTGCAACAGCTTTTCGCGTCCTTGAGTGCCAGGTATGACCCTGATCAGAACTAGTCTTCTCAATGCGATAGCGGTTGCGGTAAAGATGGCCACCTTGCTTGGCCTTAACAAAGTGCTGGCCCTGTATGTGGGGCCGGCCGGTTACGCGGCCATCGGCCAGCTGCAGAATGCGGTGACCATGTTCACCACCCTGGCCAGTGGTGCCGTCAGCACCGGCGTTACCAAGTACACGGCGGAATTCGCCGAACAGCCCGACGAGCAGCGCAAGATATGGAGAACCGCCGGCACGCTGTCGGTGGTGGTTTCGCTGCTGCTCGCAGTACTGATCATGGGACTGCGCAAGCCCTTGGCCAGCTGGTTTTTCAATGACGAATCGCTGGCGTCGGTGCTGGTCTGGTTTGCCGCCACGCTGGTGTTCTTTGCCTTCAACTCGTTATTGCTTGGCGTGCTCAACGGCAAGAAGGATGTGCCCCGCTATGTGCTGGCCAATATCCTCGGCAGCCTCATTTCGCTGGTGGTCACCTGTGCGCTGACCATCCAGCTTGGGCTGTACGGTGCGCTTGTGGCGCTGGCGGTGTATCAGTCGCTGAGCTTCGTGGCCACCCTGGTTATCTGCATGCGCACGCCCTGGTTCCACCTTGGCGACTTTTTTGGCGGGCTGGACCGTCAGGCCCTGAGGCGGCTGTCGAAGTTTGCGCTGATGGCCGTGGTCACGGCCTGTTCCCTGCCGGTTTGCCACGTGTTCCTGCGGGACTACCTGGGCAATACCTTTGGCTGGGAGCAAGCGGGATACTGGGAAGCCATGTGGCGCCTGAGTTCGGCGTACCTCATGCTGATCACCACCACCCTGGCGGTGTATTACCTGCCGCGGTTGTCCGAACTGAAGGATGCCGGTGAGCTGCGCAGGGAGATTCTGCAAGGCTACAAGCTGATCCTGCCCATGACCATAGTGGCCGGGCTGATCATCTACCTGCTGCGCGACTTCATCATCCAGGTGCTGTTCTCCGAATCGTTCCTACCCATGCGCGAGCTGTTTGCCTGGCAGATGGTGGGCGACAGCCTGAAGATCGCCAGCTGGCTGATGGCCTACCTGATGCTGGGCAAGGCCTTGACGCGGCTGTACCTGGTGACGGAAATCCTCGCCACTTTGTCGCTTTACGCCCTGACCGTGTACCTCACGCAACTCTGGGGGTATGAGAAGGTCACACTTGCCTACGCGGTTAATTACCTGTTGTACGCAATCGTCATGTATTTCACGGTTTTCCGGCGTTTGTCGTCGATTGTCGCTGATTCGGCACGGAGCTGAGCAATGAAGCAAGTGGTTGAGCAGCTGCACGCCCGGATACTGAAGGCAGCACCAGGGCCGGCTTTGGCTCAGGCGCAAGTCTATGGTGCACTGCTGTGGGCCGTGGGCCTGGACATCTACGAGGCCGCAGCGCTGGAGCGCCATCTGGTAGCCCAGTGCACCAGCCTGGTCACGGTACCGGTCGCCAGCGGCACATCCCGGGGCTGCCTGCACGTGGTCAGCGAACCCTACCTGCAAGGCGGGCACACCCGTTTGATGGAGCGCCTGGCGCACATGCACGAGGGCTCCGTGGACCTGCTGGTGGCGCGCAGCGCCAAACCCCAGGTAATCGAACGCCTGAATGACTACTTCGCCCACATCGAAGTGGCGCGGGGTGATGACCCGTGCGCGCGGCTGCAATCCATCGTCGACACCCTTGCCCAGTACGACAAGGTGGTGCTGCACATTCACCCTGACGACATCATCACCACGGTCGCCTGTGGCCTGCTGAAGCAGCAGCGTGGCGCCGCGGTGACAGTGTATTTCGTCAACCACGCCGACCATGTGTTCAGTTTCGGCGCTTCAGTGGCTGATGTGTATTTCGAGATCAGCGCCTACGGGCACCACCTCGACAAGAAAAAACACCTCGCCTGCCAGAAGAGCTTCCTGGCGATACCGATCGAAACCAGCGGCGCAAAAGTGCCGGACGCCGCGCCCGCGCATGAGCGGATCAAGGTGTTCAGTGCCGCCTCGGCGGCCAAGTACAAGCCCCATGGCGGCCTGGACATGCGCCCGTCGATCACGGCTATTCTCGACAGGTTCCCGAACGCCGAGTGCTGGATCATTGGTGCCAACCCGCTGACCAACACCTGGTGGTGGACAGTGAAGCTGCGTTACCCCACGCGCTTTTTCATCCGCCGTCACCTGCCGTACAAGGACTACCTGGTGTTTGCGGAAAAAGCCGACTTTTATCTGGACAGCTACCCTATACCCGGCGGCACGGCGTTCGCTGAACAACTGCTGAAGGGCCGGCGCTGTGTCGGGTTGGTTGCGCCCATTCAGGGCTATTCACCTGCAGACAGCCTGAAGGTAGCCAGCGTCGACCAACTGCTGGCCAGCATCGAGCAACCGCGGCCCAGTGCACCGGTGGTCGAAGCCGTGAAGCAGGTGAACTCGCTAGAAGCCGTGAAAGCGCGCTACCTGGCTTGCATCGAGCGTGGCGAATACAGCGAAAACCAGCTGGCGACCATGCTGCCGTGGTCGGGCAACCTCGATTTCATGAAACCGACAGGTAAGGTCACTAGCATGGTGCCTGCGGATGTCTTCGACGCCTTGTGCCGTATGGACACAAAGCTGGCGTTGCGAGCGCTGCTTTCCTACGCCTGGGTGCCGCGCATCAAGATCCTCATCAAGGTCACGCTGTTGCGGCTGGCCAGGTTTGCCAAAGCGCGAGGGTGAGTGTGATCAAGATCTTTATCGGCGTGTTGTTCGGCCTGCTGTTCTTCAGCGACTTTGCAGTGCTGACGCTCGGCCTGGGCAGTGCCTTTGCCGGTTGGCGCGAAATGATCAGCCTGCTGATGATCATGTGGCTGCTGTTACGGGCACTGGCCAGCATCACGGCACGGGGTGTGGTCAACCTCGAGGTGGGGCGGTCGTTGCTGATCCTTTTGTTCTTCGCCTTCCTGTACCTGCTGTTCGGTGACCTGAGCGCAGGGTCGTTGCGCATGTTCCGCGCATTGGCCGTGCCGGTGTTTATCGGTATGGCCGTGGCCATCTGGGCACAGGCGGTGTCGACCGAGAAGAAGCTGCGCCATGTGTACTGGTCGGTGCTGGCCATGAGCGTGCTCACCGGCGTGTATGCGCTGTACCAATACCTGACCATCGCCTCGGCCGAACAGTTCTGGTACTGGCCGCTGCTTACCGCCAAAGGTTATGAACTGCAGCCGTACAACTCGATGCGTGACGGGCTGCCGCGGGTTTCCGGCTTCTTCACCGGCACTCTGGAGTTTTCCGCCGTCATTCTCAATACCGCCGCCATGACGCTGGCCGTGTTGCTCAGCGGGCGCCACTGGTCGCTTACCCGGCGCCTGTTGCTGAGCGCCGCGTTTGTGCTGCTGTGCGGGTTGATTGCGATCGGTTCGGTGCGCACGGCCATGATCGGCCTGGTATGCATCTGCGCGATGCTGGTGGTGGCGCGGGTGCTGCGTACGGCCTGGCTGATTTCGCTGCTGGGTTACCTGCAGTTCGTTGGCCTGACCGTGGCGATCTTTGCCTACCTGTCGATGGGTTACACCCAGGACTTGTCTGCGTTGGACCGTGAGCGCCAGTGGCTGCACATGTACGAGGTGCTGAGCGCGCACCCCATGGGCTATGGCTTTGGTTCGGTGGGCCCGGGCCAGCCGTACTGGTTCGATTCGTTCTGGCTCAACCTGCTGGCCACCTGCGGCTGGGTTGGCGGGCTGATCATGGCCGGGTTGATTCTGTGGTATCACAAGCTGGTGACGATCATCGTCCGGGACAGGCCGCATGCCAGCGCATGGAAGAACGGTTTGGGCAACTTCGTGATTGCCAGTTACCCGTTCTTCCTGAGCTCGTTCTTTTTCCAGTCCTATACGAACAGTGTGGTCCTTTACATATTCGCGATCGTGGTGATGGTGATCATTGGTGAAAACAGAAGAACAAAAGTTGAGCTTGGCCGTACTGATCGTTCTGTATCGGAAAGCTAGCCAGGACTCGATTGCCCTGCAGTCGCTGCTCGCACAAAAGGCACTGCTGCAGGATGAGGGTGTCGACCTGCAACTGCATGTCTGGAACAACTCTCCCGGCATGGCGCAGCCGTGCCCGGGCGTACGTTGGTACGAGGCGGACAACCAGCGGCTGTCGGTCATCTACAATCAGGTGGCCAAAGAGGCATTTGCCGCCGGGGTCGAGCTGTTCATGATCTCGGACGACGACACCAACTACTCGAACGTTCGCCTGTCCAGTTGCCTGACGCAGATCGGCCAGGTGCGCAGTGCGCCGGGTGGCGACCAGGTGGGCGTGTTCATGCCCCGCCTGGTCAGCCATGGGCAACTTGTCAGCCCCGGCCAGCGCTGGTTGTTCATGGGCCGTCTTACCCCCGATGTGGCCCCTGGCCTGGTGGACTCGAAAAACCTGCTGGGTATCAATAGCGGCCTGATTTTCACCCGCCAGTGCTTCCAGCGCATGACGCCTTTCTATGACGAGCGGTTGCGCTTCTATGCCACCGATACCGATTTTTTCATCCGCTACGAGGGGTATTTCCCCAAGGCCTGCGTGCTGGATGTGGAAATTGCCCACGACCTGTCCGAACACAGCGCCGATACCCCGGAGCGTGCCTTGTTCCGCTTCGAGGAAATGATCCACGGCCTGCGAATCAGCTTTCATTCCCACAGCCTGCTGCAGCGGGGCCTGCTGGACCTGTACCTGGTCTATGCTGCCTTTCGCAAAGCGCTGGCCTATCGTCGCCCGGCTTTCATCAAGGCCTTGTTTACCCAGGTGAGGGCCGTGAAATGATGCATGCCTTGCTCGAAAAACTGGTGTTGGTGGTTAAAAAGCGCCCAATGGTGATCGACCGGCGCATCTCGTCGGGCTACCTGCTGGGGCTGATCGTGAGCAAGCTGGTAATGGCCTGTCGCGGGGTGATCCGGCTTCGCCAGCGGCGGCTGGCGTTCATCGGCTCGGGAGTGACACTGAAGGAAGTGGGCAAGATCCAGTACGGGCCTGGGCTGGTGATCGACCAGGGCTGCTTCGTCGATGCCTTGTCCAATGACGGCATTCGCTTCGGCACTGCGGTATCGCTGAACAAGCACATCATCATCGAGTGCACCGGCAGCCTGGCCAACATCGGCAAGGGCCTGGTAATTGGCGACAACGTCGGCCTGGGCGCCGGTTGCTTCCTGGGTTGCGCCGGCGGTATCGAGATTGGCAGCGACACCATCATCGGCAACTTTGTCAGCTTTCATTCTGAAAACCACAACTTCGAAGACCCGCTGCAACCCATCCGCCTGCAGGGCGTGACCCGTCAAGGCATCAAGGTTGGCCGCAACTGCTGGATCGGCGCCAAGGTGACCGTGCTCGATGGCGCGGTGATCGAAGACGGTTGCGTGTTTGCCGCGGGGGCCGTGGTGGCTGCGGGTGTGTACCGCAAGAACTCGATTTATGGCGGTGTGCCTGCCAAGTTCATCAAGGCGCGCATCGCAGAAGAAGGGGTGGCATGAAAACGTTGCACTTTGTTCATTTGCTGAATGATTACAGTGGTAGCCCCCGGGTACTTAACCAGACCATCACCGCGCTGCAGCAAAGTGGGGCCGACTGCACCCTGCATGTGGGCAGCAGCGGCCACGGCGTGCTCGACGAACTGCAGGTGCGCACCTGCAAGTTTGCCTACAAGCGTTTCGACAACCGCTGGCTGACACTGCTGGCGTATGCCGGTTCGCAACTGGCGCTGTTTTTCAGCCTGCTGCGCAAGGTGCGCCCCGGGCACGTTGTGCTGATCAATACCATGCTGCCCTTCGGTGCGGCGCTGGCTGCCCGCTTGCGCGGTGCCAAAGTGGTTTACCACGTGCACGAAACCTCCATTCGGCCTGCGCTGCTCAAGGCGTTTCTGCGGCGGGTGATTGCCGGCTGTGCCAGCAAGGTGGTCTACGTGTCGAAGTACTTGCAGGCACAAGAGGGCGTTGCCGGGGTGCCAGCGGTGACCGTTTACAACGGCCTGGCCGAGGGCTTCCAGCAGCAGGCGATGGCCACGGCGTACCAGCATCTTCATGGCGGCCGCTTCAATGTGCTGATGCTGGCGTCGCTGAAGGGCTACAAGGGCGTCGACGAGTTCATCGCACTGGCCACGGCACTGGCTGCGGACCCGGTGCTCAAGTTCACCCTGGTGCTCAATGCCAGCGCCCAGGAAGTGGACACTTATTTCGCCGGCAAGGTATTGCCGAAAAACCTCACCCTCAGCCCGGCCAGCGCCGACGTGGCGAGGTTCTACCGCGAAGCCAGCCTTGTGCTGAACCTGTCCCATGTGGATGGGTGGGTCGAAACCTTTGGCCTGACCATTCTCGAGGCGATGGCCTTTGGTATCCCGACCATCGTGCCCCCGGTAGGCGGCCCGGTGGAGCTGGTCAGTGATGGGGCAGAGGGTTATCAGATCGACTCGAAAAACCACCAACAGCTGGTGCGCACGGTTGCGCGCCTGTCGCAGGACCCACAGCTGTGCCAGGCATTGTCTGAGCGCGCACGCATGAAAGCGAGTGAGTTTTCCACCGCCAACTTCCAGAAAAATATCGTGATGGTGTTTGATGACCTATAAGATTGCAGTAATTGGTACGGTAGGTTTGCCCGCCCAATACGGTGGCTGGGAAACACTGACCGAACAATTGGTGCGCAACCTGCCGGGTGACTGCGAGCTCACCGTGTACTGCAGCGCGCCGCATTACCCCGAGCGCCCGAAGTTTTTCGAACGTGCCCGCCTGGTCTACCTGAACCTCAAGGCCAATGGCGTACAAAGCATTCCGTACGACGTGCTGAGCATGCTGCACGCCTACCGCAAGCATGACCTGATGCTGATCCTGGGGGTTTCCGGCTGCATCGCCCTGCCATTCATGCGCCTGCTGACGCGCAAGCCGATCGTGGTGAACATCGACGGCTACGAATGGAAGCGCGCCAAATGGTCCAACTTCGCCCGCTGGTTCCTGAAACTGTCTGAAGCCGTGGCCGTGCGCTTTGCCCACGCGGTCATCACCGACAACAAGGTGCTGCAGGAGTATGTGACCGCCGAATACAACAAGCCCAGCGAACTGATTGCCTACGGTGGTGACCAGGCCCGGGCCGGCCAGCCTAGCGAGCAAGCCCGCCAGGCGTACCCGTTCCTTGGCGCGCCTTACGCCTTCACGGTGTGCCGCATCGAGCCGGAGAACAACATCCACGTCATTCTCGAGGCCTTTGCCGGGTCTGGCATGCCGCTGGCGATCATCGGCAACTGGAACCACAGCGAATACGGCGTGCAACTGCGCAAGCAGTATGAAGGGGTGAGCAACATTCACCTGCTGGACCCGATCTACGACGTAGAGCAACTGAGCCCCCTACGCAGCAATGCCACGGTATACCTGCACGGCCACAGCGCCGGCGGTACCAACCCGTCGCTGGTCGAGGCCATGTGGCTGGGCTTGCCGGTAGTGGCCTTCGATGTGTCATTCAACCGTGCCACTACCGAAGACCAGGCGCTGTACTTTGCCGACAGCACGTCGCTGCGCAACCACGTACAGACGCTGCTGGGCGATGCTGACGCTCGTGCGCAACTGTCGACGCACCTGCATGAAATTGCCAACCGCCGTTACCGCTGGTCGGTGGTAGCGGAGCAGTACCGCAGCGTGTTCACCCGATTGCTGGGCCGGGCGGGGAGAGGTTGATGGCCGGGCAAGGCAACGCACAATGCCCAGGCATCCTGGTCACCGGCGGTAGCGGTTTTGTCGGCAAGGTGCTGCTGCAGCGGCTTGCTGCAGACGCGCGCCGGGCGCCACGGGCCTTGGTGCGGAAGTTGCCCGGGCAGCCGCTGGAGGGCGTGGATTACCGTGCATTCAGCGAGCTGTCGGCGGTGGACGTTGCGTCCGGGCACTTCGACCAGGTGGACACCGTTATCCACTTGGCTTCCCGCGTGCACGTGATGCACGAAACCGCCACCGACCCACTGGCCGAGTTCCGCCGGGTAAACGTTGAAGGCACCCTGAACCTGGCTCGGGCTGCGGTCCAGGCAAGTGTACGGCGCTTCATCTTTGTCAGCTCGGTGAAGGTGAATGGCGAGACCACCGATGGCCGCCAGCCCTTCAGCGCGGACGAGGCGCCAGCGCCTTCAGACCCCTACGGCATCTCCAAGCGCGAAGCCGAAGACGGGCTGCGCCAGCTGGCAGCGCAAAGCGGGCTGGAAGTGGTGATCGTACGCCCGGTGCTGGTGTATGGACCTGGGGTGAAAGCCAATTTCCGCAGCATGATGAACTGGCTGAGCAAAGGCGTGCCGCTGCCGTTTGGCGCCATCCACAACAAGCGCAGCCTGGTGGCCCTGGATAACCTGGTGGACTTGCTGGTGACCTGCATCGACCACCCGGCCGCCGCCAACCAGACGTTCCTGGCCAGCGATGGCCACGACCTGTCCACCACCGAGTTGCTGCAGCGGCTGGGCAAGGCACTGGGCAAGCCCGCCAGGTTGCTGCCCGTACCTGCCAGCTGGCTGAAGGGGGCGGCGACCCTCGCCGGCAAGGGCGGCCTGGCGCAGCGCCTGTGCGGGTCGCTGCAGGTAGACAGTGGCAAAGCCCGTGAACTGCTGGGCTGGCAGCCCCCGCTGGATGTGGACCAGGCTCTGCGGGCCACGGCACTCAATTTTTTGAAAGGGCAAGACAAATGACGGTTTGGTGGCTTATTCCCCTCGTCGCAGGAGCATCCCTGCTTTTGACTGCTGCGCTACGGCGCTACGCCCTGAACAAGCAGATCATCGACGTGCCTAACGCGCGTAGTTCGCACACCGTGCCCACCCCCCGGGGCGGTGGCGTGGCCATTGTGCTGAGCTTCCTGGCCTGCCTGCCGCTACTGGGCATGGCCGGTGCCGTGCCGCTGGCGCCGCTGGTCGCCATTGGTGGGGCAGGGGCGTTGATCGCGGTAATCGGCTTCATGGACGATCACGGCCACATCGCTGCCCGCTGGCGCCTGCTTGGCCACTTCGCCGCCGCCGCGTGGATGCTGTACTGGCTGGGCGGCCTGGCGCCGCTGCAGGTGTTCGGCTTTACCCTCGACCTGCAGTGGTTCGGCTTCGTTCTTGCGGCGTTCTACACCGTGTGGATGCTTAACCTGTATAACTTCATGGACGGCATCGACGGCATTGCCAGCGTCGAAGCGGTCACCGCCTGCCTGGGTATGGTGCTGCTATCGGCCCTGGCCGGTGTGCCGCAATTGATGGCACTGCCGCTGTTGCTGGCTGCGGCAACGCTGGGTTTTCTGTTCTGGAACTTCCCGCCGGCCAAGATCTTCATGGGCGATGCCGGCAGTGGCTTCCTTGGCATTGTACTGGCGGGCTTGTCGCTGCAGGCTGCCTGGGCTTCGCCGCAATTGTTCTGGTGCTGGCTGATTCTGCTGGGCGTGTTTGTCGTAGATGCCACCTTCACCCTGATCCGCCGCTTGCTGCGCGGTGACAAGGTGTATGAAGCGCACCGCAGCCACGCCTACCAGTTTGCTTCTCGTCACTATGGCAAGCACCTGCCGGTAACCCTGGCGGTGGCTGCGATCAACCTGTTCTGGCTGCTGCCAGTTGCCCTGTGTGTGCTGTTGCTGGGCCTGGACGGCGTGTGGGGTGTGATCATTGCCTACCTGCCATTGGCATATCTGGCCGTGCGCTGGCGCGCCGGTGAGCTCGAACACTAGCTAAAGTGATAGGACGAAGACAGTAGACATGTCAGGTTGGAAAGCCCTAAGAGGTTCTATGGATAAGCTGCGCTCAAGACTGCTTGGACTACCTAGACGCCACAAACGGCTGATTCAGGTAGCGGCTGATGTGATTCTGGTCTGGTTCGCGCTGTGGCTGGCGTTTGTCGTGCGCCTGGGCATCGACGACCTGGCCAACCCTGTTGTGGACCACACCTGGTTGTTCATCACCGCGCCGATCATCTCGATCCCGTTGTTCATCCGCTTTGGCCTGTATCGGGCAGTCATGCGCTATTTCGGCAATGACGCACTGATCGCCATTATCAAGGCCGTGACACTGTCGGCGCTGATCCTGGGCTTCATCATCTACTGGGCCAGCAACCATCAAAACGTGGTGCCACGCTCGATCACCTTTAACTACTGGTGGCTGAGCCTGATCATGGTCGGCGGCCTGCGCCTGGCCATGCGCCAGTACTTCCTCGGTGACTGGTTTGCCACCGCCGTACAGCATGTGCCCTTTGCCAACCGCAACGATGGCCTGCCACGGGTTGCCATCTATGGCGCCGGCTCGGCCGGTAACCAGCTGGTTGCGGCCCTGCGCATGGGCAAGGCCATGCGCCCGGTAGCGTTCATCGACGACGATGGCAGCATCACCGACCGGGTGATCGCCGGCCTGCAGGTGTACCAGCCAGAACAACTGCAACGCATGATCGACGACACCGGCGCCGAAGAAATCCTGCTGGCGCTGCCCTCGGTCAGCCGCAGCCGCCGCCGCGAAATCCTCAACCTGCTCGAAGGCTACCCGCTGCACGTACGCAGTGTGCCCGGTTTCATGGACCTGGCCAGCGGCCGGGTCAAGGTGGACGATATCCAGGAAGTGGACATCGCCGACCTGCTGGGGCGCGACGCGGTGCCTGCACAAGGTGACCTGCTGCAGCACTGCATCATCGACCAGACCGTAATGGTGACCGGTGCCGGTGGCTCGATCGGCTCCGAGCTGTGCCGCCAGATTCTGGGGCAGGCGCCGCGTACCCTGCTGTTGTTCGAACACAGCGAATTCAACCTGTACACCATCGCCGGCGAGCTGGAGCAGCGCATCCTGCGCGAAGGCCTGGCCGTGCAGTTGATCCCGATACTGGGCTCGGTCCGCGACCAGGCCAAGATGCTCGACGTGATGCGCGCCTGGCAGGTAGACACCGTCTACCATGCCGCCGCGTACAAGCATGTGCCCATTGTCGAGCACAACATTGCCGAAGGCCTGTCGAACAATGTGTTCGGCACCCTGTACACCGCCCAAGCGGCGCTGCAGGCTGGCGTGTCGAACTTCGTGCTCATTTCCACCGACAAGGCCGTGCGCCCCACCAATGTGATGGGCAGCACCAAGCGCTTGGCCGAAATGGTGCTGCAGGCCCTGAGCAACGAGCTGGCGCCGGTACTGATGGGCGATACCGGCAATGTGTCGCAGGTGAACAAGACCCGTTTCACCATGGTGCGTTTCGGTAACGTGCTGGGCTCGTCGGGCTCGGTCATTCCGTTGTTCCACAAACAGATCAAGAACGGCGGGCCGCTGACGGTGACCCACCCGAAAATCACCCGCTACTTCATGACCATCCCCGAGGCTGCGCAACTGGTGATCCAGGCCGGCTCCATGGGGCAGGGCGGCGATGTGTTCGTGCTGGACATGGGCGAGCCGGTGAAAATCGTGGAACTGGCCGAAAAGATGATTCACCTGTCCGGCTTCAGCATCCGCTCCGAGCGCAACCCGCTGGGCGACATCGCCATCAACTTCACCGGCCTGCGCCCCGGCGAGAAACTGTACGAAGAATTGTTGATCGGCGACAACGTGATTGCCACGCGCCACCCCATGATCATGAGCGCCAATGAAGACTACCTGACCTGGGATGTGCTGAAGCAGCGCCTGGATGCACTGCGTACCGCGACCGCGGCCGATGACTTTGCCACCGTGCGCCAGCTGCTGCGCGACACCGTAAGCGGCTATGTGCCGGGCGGGGAAATTGTTGACTGGTTGTACCAGCGGCGGCGCCTGGAGCCCTGAACGCTGAACTGATAAATAGAACAGGCGTTGCCGGCAAAGCAACGCCCACATGAACTTCAAACGCAGTGAAGTTTGAAAGCGGCAATTGGGAAGAACTGAACGATGACTATTCTGGTAACTGGTGGTGCGGGCTTCATTGGCGCGAACTTCGTGTTGGACTGGCTGGCCGCCAGTGACGAGCCCGTGGTCAACCTCGACAAGCTCACCTATGCAGGCAACCTGCAAACCCTGAGCAGCCTGCAAGGCGACAAGCGCCACATCTTCGTGCACGGCGATATCGGTGACTCCGAGCTGGTAGCCCGCCTGCTGAAGGAGCACCAGCCGCGCGCCATCGTCAACTTCGCTGCCGAGTCCCACGTCGACCGCTCGATCCATGGCCCGGAAGACTTCATCGAAACCAATATCGTCGGCACCTTCCGCTTGCTGGAAGCCGTGCGCGCCCATTGGGGCGGCCTGGATGAACAGGCCTGCCGGGCGTTCCGCTTCCTGCACGTGTCCACCGACGAAGTGTATGGCTCGCTGGCTGCCGACGAGCCGGCCTTCACCGAAACCCACCAGTATCAGCCCAACAGCCCGTACTCGGCCAGCAAGGCCGCCAGTGATCACCTGGTGCGCTCCTACCACCACACCTACGGCCTGCCGGTGCTGACCACCAACTGCTCGAACAACTACGGCCCGTACCACTTCCCGGAAAAGCTCATCCCGCTGATGATCGTCAACGCCCTGGCTGGCAAGCCATTGCCGGTGTATGGCGACGGCCAGCAGATCCGTGACTGGCTGTACGTCAAGGACCACTGCAGCGCCATCCGCCGTGTGCTGGAAGCCGGCACCACCGGTGAGGTGTACAACGTGGGCGGCTGGAACGAAAAGCCCAACCTGGAAATCGTCAACCGCGTGTGCGCCCTGCTGGACGAGCTGCGCCCCCGCGCCGACGGCAAGCCTTACGCCGACCAGATCACCTACGTGACCGACCGCCCCGGCCATGACCGCCGCTACGCCATCGACGCCCGCAAGCTGGAGCGCGAGCTGGGCTGGAAACCCGCCGAAACCTTCGAGACCGGCATTCGCAAAACCGTAGCCTGGTACCTCGACAACCAGGACTGGGTGCAGAATGTACAGTCCGGCAACTACCGCGATTGGGTAGAGAAAAACTACGCAGGGCGTTCAGCATGAAGATTCTGCTACTGGGCAAGGACGGCCAGGTAGGTTGGGAGCTGCAACGCAGCCTGGCCCCCTTGGGCCAGGTGCTGGCGCTGAACAGCCGCAGCCAGGTGCACTGCGGTGACCTGGCCAACCTGCCAGGCCTGGCCGAAACCGTGCGCGCCTACGCCCCTGATGTCATCGTCAACGCCGCCGCTTACACCGCCGTCGACAAGGCCGAAAGCGACCGCGATCAAGCCTTCAAGGTAAACGCCGAAGCCGTCGGCGTGCTGGCCCGCGCCGCCGCCGACTGCGGCGCACTGCTGGTGCATTACTCCACCGACTACGTGTTCCCGGGGCAGGGCACCCAGCCTTGGCGCGAAGACGACAACGTCGGGCCGCTGAACACCTACGGCGAAAGCAAGCTGGCTGGCGAGCAAGCCATCCAGGCGGCCGGCTGCCAGCACCTGATATTCCGCACCTGCTGGGTGTATGCCGCCCGCGGCAACAACTTTGCCAAGACCATGCTGCGTCTGGCCGCCGAACGCGACAGCCTGGGCGTGATCGACGACCAGCACGGCGCCCCGACCGGTGCCGAACTGATCGCCGACATCACCGCCCACGCCATCACCGCCATCCGCCGCAACCCGGCCCTGGCCGGCCTGTACCACCTGGCGGCCGGCGGTGAAACCACCTGGTGCGGCTACGCCCGCTTCGTGCTCGAGCAGGCGGCGGCACAAGGGGTAGCGTTGAAAGCCCACGCCGAACAGGTCAACCCGTTGACCACCGACGCCTACCCGACGCCTGCCAAGCGGCCATTCAACTCACGTCTTGATACCCAAAAACTGCAGAAGGCTTTTGCCCTGACCCTGCCAGACTGGCGCCAGGGAGTGGCCCGCATGCTCACGGAAATACACGAGAAATGACCACTATGAACCGTAAAGGCATCATTCTGGCGGGCGGGTCGGGTACCCGCCTGCACCCGGCGACCCTGGCAATTTCCAAGCAGCTGCTGCCGGTGTACGACAAACCGATGATCTACTACCCGCTGACCACGCTGATGCTGGCGGGCATCCAGGACATCCTGATCATCTCCACCCCACAAGACACCCCACGCTTCGAGCAACTGCTTGGCGACGGCCACCAGTGGGGCATCAACATCACCTATGCCGTACAAGCCTCCCCGGACGGCCTGGCACAGGCGTTCCTGATCGGTGAAGACTTCATCGGCAACGACCTGTCGGCGCTGGTGCTGGGCGACAACATCTACTACGGCCATGACTTCCAGCAGTTGCTGCGCAACGCCATGGACCGAGACGACGGCGCCAGCGTGTTCGCCTACCACGTGCACGACCCGGAGCGTTATGGCGTGGTCGAGTTCGATGACACGGGCAAGGCCATCAGCCTGGAAGAAAAGCCCGCCAAGCCGAAGTCCAGCTATGCCGTGACCGGGTTGTATTTCTACGACAAGGACGTGGTCGAGATTGCCAAGGGCATCAAGCCGTCCCCCCGTGGCGAGCTGGAGATTACCGATTTGAACCGGGTGTACCTGGAGCAGAACCGGCTGTCGGTGGAGATCATGGGGCGCGGGTATGCCTGGCTGGATACCGGGACGCATGACTCGTTGCTAGAGGCTAGCGGGTATATCGCTACGATTGAGCGCCGGCAGGGGCTGAAGGTGGCTTGCCCGGAAGAGGTAGCGTACAGGCAGGGGTGGATTGGGGCGGAGCAGCTGTTGAAGCTGGCTGAGCCGTTGGCCAAGAATGGGTATGGGCAGTATTTGAAGAGGTTGGTGGGGGATAGGGTTTATTGACTCTCTAAGCTTACTTTTTGAGTGGTGTAGGTACTTTATCAGCACTCTGTAGCACAGCTTCGGTCATGCAGAAAGCCCCCCTCTTGTGAGGGGGGCTTTTAGTTTACGATTGGTGTTTACCAGCAATAGCACTCAAGATATTTGGCATCTTTTCGTACAGCTTAAGCGAGCCGGTCGTGCTCAAATGTCCTGGATCTCGATAGATCGGCACGCCATCAATGATCGTTTTGCACGAATTGGCATCGCAAAGCGCATCTGACAGGTAGATGACTTTGGCGCCGAGAGAGTTCTCCGCGTACTTCATGAGATCAAGCACGTTCTTGTGAGAGCGTTCGAACAGCTTTCTGTCGAGCATGCACTTGCTGGATTGATTAGTGAGAGAGGGGTTAGCCATCTCCCCCTGTATGCACCCAACCAGAGTGGTGTTGAGAGGTGGTGGTGGGGCAATAATCACAACTTTCTTGCCTAGTGCCTTGAGTTTCTCGACAACCTCTCGCATATCCTTCATGGCACGTTCCGGTGTCGACTTCGCAATCTGCATTACTCCACTGTCGTCGAAGGAAATCGACTCGTAGGTATCTTGCATGTACTGCCCGTATGAACCCGCCAGGATCACAGTGTCAATCGAAGGTGTTTGACTTATGAACTTAAAGGCACTTTCGTTAAAGCCAACACACTGTCGTGCCTGCTCCTCGAAGTTGCTCCGTTTGGTGTTCGGAGCAGTGTTCAGGAAGGGTGCGCATGCACTGCGGGTTGCCTGGCGTATGTCGATTTTTTGCGATAGCGCAATGCCCGGGATGTTATGCATCGCGTATGAGTCGCCCCAAACGATGATCTTCGGATCGGGCGAAGTACGGCATTTCTCGGTGTCTTTATAGATATTGGTGCCACAAGAGCGGTCAAGCCCATAATTCGGAGCGAACAGCTTCTCGATTGCTTCCGCGGATTGAACCTTCAGGAACGAGTATGAAAGACCGAACAGAGCCAGAGTCAAGGCAGGGAATACGACCAAGGAGGGTTTGATGCCATATTGCATCTTCCGGAATGGCTCTTCCACGAAACGATAGAGCGCAAACGCCGAAATGAAAGATGCCGCCAGTAACATCGCTTTAATCGTCACGCTCTCTGTTTCAATCGAGGCGTTTGCGATCGCGATAATTGGCCAGTGGACCAGGTACAGTGAATATGATACGTCGCCGATCTTGTTGACGAAAAACATCCGTTTCTGGCCGTTGAGCATCTTATGGTTCGCGAGCAGGACAATGGCCGTTGCAAAGCAAACGATCACAGCGTCGAGTCCCGGGTGCGATAGGCCAGTGTTTACAAATGGCGAGGCCAGTAATACAGCGAACGCAGGGATAGCAAGTTTAGACGTCATAGATTTGATGACGTTGCTATGCACAAGCATCGACGCGATGCTGCCTATCAGTAGTTCCCAAGCGCGAGTCGGAAGTAGATAGAACGCTGCCGACTGGTTACTTGCGGACAGGTACAGGCAGCCGACGAAGCTGGCAATGGCTAGAAAAATAAGAATTTTTCGCCAGTGTTTGGCTGGAGTAAAGGCCAAAAGCGCCGGAACAAAGAAGTAGAACTGCTCTTCAACAGCCAGCGACCACATATGCAGCAACGGTTTGGTCGCGGATTCAAGATCAAAATAACCCGCCTGGCTCAGCAGTACAAGGTTTGTTGAAAAGGTGAGTGCGCCGACGATCTGCTGTTTTAGCGACTCAATCTGCATCGGCGGCAAGAAAAATTTTGCAGCGATGATTGTGGCAAGAATGGTAACGAATGAAGCGGGGAGCAGACGTTTTGCGCGCCGAAGGTAGAACTGCTTGAAAGAAAAACTGTCTCGGTCAAGTCCCCTTGACACAATCGATGTAATCAAGAAACCAGAAATTACAAAGAATATGTCTACACCTAGGTATCCGTACTGGAACCCAGGGATAGCCAGATGCTCAAGAACGACGAATAAGACCGCAAGTCCGCGTAAGACTTGAATATCAACCCTGATTGTAGACATCTCATTCCCGATTTGGATTTTTGCGAAAGGCGCAAATTATAGCTACAACGCGCGCCATTACCAAGCCGGGCGTGGGCCATTTTTAACGAGATATCTCCGGATTGGGCTGCTGGGTAACACCGTTTGGCATTAGTGGCCTCCCTCCCCGCGCATAGGCCATGCACGACAGCTTGCTCAAGTGGGTTGCAATGAGGGAATTGTGTCCTGCGTAGGTAGTCTTCCCTTGACTGCCATAGCTTTTATAGCAAACGCGATGCTGGCCTGCGTATTGGTGGAGGTGGAACTGGGAAAGGATGACTACACGATGTGGGATATCGCTGGCTTACGGCCATCGCTCTAGGCCGGGTTGGGCTAATCCACTTATTTAAATACCTTCGGGATTCAAGCCTGGGAGGGTGAAGATTGTGATACCGCCTCCCGAACAGTCATGTGAGGAATTTGGGTCTGGTTTGCAAGCGGGGGCTCTCGGGGGTAACTTAAACAACCCTATTCATGAAATAAAGCCGATCAGGCTATCGAGGGATAATCGGCTTATATCCCTCGCTGTTATTAAGGATGTTTGATACCTCTTGCGGTGCACTGGCAGGAGATTCGCTCCCCACTTGGATCCTGATAGAACGCTATCACGGCTATTTCCCCGGAGGTTTCTGGGGCAGGGAAGCGGGTAGTCTGTGAGGCTTCGTACCAACGAGTAGCATGGCGAGTGCCATCAATGAGGAGATAAAATGCAAAGTTTCCGTGTTCGTGAATTTTTCCGTCCATTACCAATGAGCAGTGGGCGAAGATATCGCTCTCTGTCTTGTAGGCGGAAACAGTGATTTTGGCGCCATTGGAAATGAGTGGTAAAGTATTAAGAGGTGAGTCGATATTTAGAGTTTGCGCATCGTTTGCGAAATTTGTAGCGCTCTGTAATAGTGTCAAAGCTTTTCTGTAGTAATCATCACAATAATGGAAAGGTGACGCACCCCAGCGATGAAACTCATTAGCTGTCAGAAGTTCGGGTTCGAATTGTAGGAATTGGTGTTTGTCGAGTTTCTTTTCGAGCTCGCCATACATCCACTCTAACTCTTGGTTGGCTTTTTCGGTTGCGGCTAGAGAAACGGGGAAGGCGGAGTCACTAGGGTGTTCAAAACGGGTCGCCCAGTAGACCTTGTTGACAATAACCGATTTGAGCTTATCGTGTGCTTCCAGCAAGTTCAGGAACTTACTCATTCCCTGAAGCCATAGTTGGCGGCGCTCTGCTGAGCCGTGTTTGATCAGTTTGTATCCACTGACGCAGTTGTCTGCTAGCAGTTTGCTTTCGGCAAGTTCACTTGAGTTGGTAACTAGTTGCCCTGTTGGTAGCGCTACTAAATCAAACCTTTCATCGATTAGGTCAATAAGTATTACGTCTGCGCCGATGAGTTGTTTCGTTTCTGTAAGTAACTGCTTGGAGAAGTCGTATGCAACCATGCGTCGCCGAAAGGCTGAAGGTATACGGTCAAGTGCTTCCTCATTTTTATAAGGACCGCTACACAGTGAGGCCATTGAGGATCTTGCAAAGTAATCCGTTAACTTAAACGTCCGGCTCTCCTCTAGGTTGAATATGTCTCTAGAAACGCAGCTGCCGTAAATTATTAAGTTCTTGATCACTATTCTATTCAGCCTTCGATGTGTTTGCTTTAAATAAAAGTCATGAAATCCGGTTTGTAAGTATCTCATTGGATCCACTTCGCCAACCGGCGAGCCTGTTAATGAGCTGCAGATCCCTGACTGTAACTGGAATTCATTATCCATAGACGGCTACATAAATGCAACGCAGGCCTTTCCCATGCTTGGCTACTCAGTCGTATCGAAGGGCCTGAAGGCTGAAAAAATGGATCCAATAATATTGGGGCCTTAAGCGTCGTAAGGGGCGCAACGATTTTGGGCCGTAACAGCTGCCATGCATGATGACAAGTCGTTGTCCGTGCCTTTTGTGAATGTCGTCATAAAGTCGGCAGGTATGAGTAAGCATCTGCGATGCAAAGCTTGCTTGAAGAGCCAAGAACAAGAGGGAAGCCTAGACTATTGGAACGATTAAGAAGCGGTGCATGCTGCGCTTTTAGGTTTTTCAGCTTTTGCTGGATTGGCCTTTAGCGGTGTGTAAAGTTCACGAGCAGCCATTCTTCCGGTTGAGTATACTTCTTTTTCGTGCTCTTTTATTGATGCGTTATAGAGGGCTTCGAAGTTGATGGCGGTTGCCTTCAGCATTTCGCTGTCGGTTGCAACAGCAATTTGCTTTGCCAAGTGCACAGCTCTCGCTTGTCCATAATCGGGAAGCGTTGCGGCTTCAATGGAATAGGAGAAATATTTATTCTCAAATATTTGGTTGTTTAGATTTTTGGACATTGTGAGGAGTGACTGTTCAATTGCTTCATCGGTAAAGCCCATTCCCGTAAGCTTCCGGTACTTCATGAGGGCAATTGTTGCGCCTATATGACCATTGTACACACGGAAGCGCATGTAGCCGTTTTCTTGTTCTTCTGTTCCAAGTGTTTTGAGGTACTCAATTTCACTGTCTTGCGGGGTGAATACGTACTCGTAGAGCCAGAAATCACCTTTTGAATCTTTTCCAGATAGGTTTATTGCTGTGTCTTTTGAAATGATGGTTCGGAGCAATCTGAATGCCTTGTTCAAATACTTTTTGTCGGCTGTCGCCTCGTAGAGTCGCATGTATCCATATGCTGTATAGGCATTCATGAACGCACCGTAGAAAGGTTTTTTCATTGTCGCCCAGTACATGGGGAACGCAAAATCATTTCTAACGTAGTCATAATCATCAATTGCTTCGGTATAGATGCTCGCCGCTAAGTCCAGATAATCAACTTGGTCGAGTATGGTTTTTGATATGCCATGCTTATTGGAGGTGGCGTATAATGCACATGCATTGATGGCAAACGCGAATGGATTGAACGGCTGGTGATAGTCGACTATGTACTTTTCCGGCCATGGCCTGAATAGGTCCAAATGATGTTTAGGCTGCCAGTCACCTTTGCCAGGTCCTGTGCTCATTGCTCTGTCAAACCAATCGTTTGACAAAGTTTCGTAATGTATGTTCATATGTATATGCCCTGTGCTCCAATGTGTAAAACTAGCCGATACTTTTATGTTTTTATATTTTGGTATTTTCTAAGTGGTGATGGTTGTTAAGAAGAATATTCCCACTGCGATCGAGTTCGTAGTGGGAATATTGTAGTGTGCGACGTCGGTCAGGTCTCTGGGAGAGTACTGCTTATTGTTGCTTCTCTTGCCAGTAGATGCTGACAACTGCTGGGTTTTTGTCATTAACCAATACGCCAATGGTAGGCGAATTTTTCTTGACGTAGTGAACTTTCAAAGTAGTCGATGCGGCATTGGGTTGTTCAGAAACCGCGTAGCCCAGGGCGCGGAAACGCTCGTCAACTTTTGCTTTAGCAGCTTCCTGTGCGAGCGTGTACTGAACTTCGTAGCTCTTCAGGGTTCCGTTTTCAATCGGCTTGCTGGTGTTTTTGGTAATGTTGCCTTCAAGGGTCAGCTTTTCGCCCGAAGGAAGCTGAATATCAACGCCTTTTTCTTCGTTGCAGCCGCCCAGGGCGAGCAGGCAGGACAGTACGGCAACGCTGGTGATCTTTTTCATTTGGAGGTTAAACCTAGAGTTGTTAATGTGTATATGTAATGTCTGATTCTAGCAAAGTTGGCAGCTGCTTACTATTCTGTCTGCTCAAACTCCGCATGCTTGGGTGAGGTTTTGAGCAAGTCGAAGGCCATCCTCCTTTTGATAGCTGTTCGCGAATATTTTTGTATGAATTCATTTCGAGCCGTTGGGCGGAAGTCCAGACTTCTGAAGGATTCTAGTGCACCTTCGATGTCACACGGATTGAAAACAGCGGCATTCTGAATCCGTCTGCTGGCAAAGCGGCCTGAATAGCCTGATAGGCCAGCCAATATCGGTTTCTGTGTAGCTGCGTATTCAAACAGCTTGGACGGCAGCACGCGACGAAACGCTTTCATGTCGTTCAGATGTAGAAACAGAACATCAGCTTCACGATAAAGCTTAAGCAAAGCGTCACGTTTCATTGGCGCAGCCAGGTAAACATTACTTGCGCCTTCACGCTCAATTGCCTTTTTAAGCCGGTCAATGGCACCGCCAGAGCCGATGATATGAAAGTCAGCTTCGTTTTCCAGGCGTTTTGCCAATTGCGGCACTATCAGGTGTAATCCTTGGCCTACACCAATATTCCCTGCATACACAATTTTCATCCTGCGCGGTTGCGCGGGGAGGTTTTGCGTTGCAATGGGGGCTGGAAGCGGCGTCAGGAAAAGCTCGTCGATACCATTCGTGTAGAAGGTGAAGGTTTTTTCCGGGTAGCGTTTATTGAAGTAAGGCGTGAACCCGGGTGAAATAAGATTCACTTTAGCGGCTTGCCGGATAGTGCTAGCCTCCACCGATGAAAAAACAGCTGAGGCTATTTTCCCAATTGTTGGGGGGAGCACCCCTTGCAATGTATCAACGAAAATATCCCTGATATCCAGGTATAACTTGGTCCCGGTTCTTTTGGAGATATACGCACCTAGCGAGGCAGTCATCAGCCGTGAGGATGTGGCAAAGATCAGGTCGTACTTCTTGTTTTTTGCAGCCTTGCACACTTGCATGGCAAAGCTGCCAAAAGCAAAGGCCTGATCAACGAAGCCGCTTTTGTGCGAGGGCACGGTGAGGCGCCGCACCGTCAGGTTGGGCAACTGTTCGTAGCTGGATGCGGTGGCTTTGAATGTGTGGTATCGATTGGGCTGTGTGGTGATGACGTCGATTTCCACGTGGTCGCTGACATTATCCAGAAGCGCGTTTACCAATGCTTCCGCACGGAAAGACCCTGCGGACAGATCCGGCGGGTAGTAAAAGCTCAAAAAGAGAATGCGAGTTTTCACGTTCGGTCACCTGACTTTGGCAGGTGTAAACAGCACCCGCTCATAAAGGTCGACCAGGCACTTTTCTTGCGTTTCCCAATTCAAATTGCGTGCGGTGTTTTTCGCATTGTTGGCGAAATGGTCGCGAAGCTCACGATTATCCAGCAACTTTTCAATTGCGTCGCTAAGCGCGTGCTCGTCATTCTCTGGGACGAGTAAGCCGATATCATTGTTCCTGACGATCTTGCGGATCTCTGGGAAGTCGGTAGCCACCACCGGCAGCCCTGCTATCACATACTCGAAGAGTTTGTTCGAGTCCGTCGTGTAGTGGTTGAGGCAGGTGTTTTCGATTGGCTGTACACCAATGTCGGCAGATGCTGTGTAGCTTGGCAGATCAGCCAGGGCAACCGTCGGGATGAAATGGACTTTATGCTGAATGTTCAGGGCTTGCGCCAGCGCCATCAGCGGTTGTGCCAGCCTGCCACCGCCAATCAGCACGAAGTAGCAATCAGGCACATGCTGTGCACAGCGGATCAGTTTTTCCAGGCCGCGCCCTTGCTGCAAGCCGCCTTGGTACACCACGATTGGCCAAGGCTCAAGCAGCCCCAGTTCATTTCTGATCTTGTTCGACCGCGGGCTCTCGACGAGTCGTGGGCGGTTTTGCAATACCAGCGGGCGCTCCACACCATAGGCTCTGGCAAAGTATTTGGCACGAGCTTCGGTGGTTGTGATGGTGCCATTGGCAGACGGCATCAGTCGTTTTTCAACAAACCCAACCACTTTTCTCAAGCTCTTGTAACCTTCGCGGCTGGTGCTGATTTCATGTGCGTCATATACCAGCTTGGATCGCGACAGTTTTGCAGCCAGCCAGGCAGTCGGCAGTGTATTTACATCATGTGAATGAACCACTGGAGCGCGGTACTCAAGCATTTTTATCAGCAGGGCAAAGTGCGTCCAGCCGCGTGCGATGGCCCTGAATACCAGCATCTTAAGGCTGGGTTTGATCGGTGTGGGGGTGGCTACCCCGGTAGTCACCTTGGCGCTGGCCGGTATATTTTTCTTGCGCAGTTTCCACAGTGGGGACCGGGCAACCCGCACGACTTCAATGCCGTCTTGCAAGACCGTATGCTCTTGGGTAACGCCAGGGGTATGAAGTGCAAAAACCCTTACTTGGTAGCCTGCACGTTGCAGCGTTTGTGCTTCTTTCATTACACGTGCGTCGTTGAGGAACTCATTCCAGACGATCATCGAGACTTTTGTCATTGTGCCGTCCCCTCTATCGCTGCAGGTATATCTAAAATTTCAATGCAGTTGACGATGTCGGGTGTCAACGCAAGGGCTGCCGAATAGTCTTTTCGCACAATATGTCTTTCCAGCATGTACATGAGTGCAGCCAACCACACTTTGTTAGGGTCGGCTGAGGTCAGCGCCGGGTGTTGATCGGCGTTGCGCAAGGTTTCGAAAAGTGCGTCTTTCTGGGCAACAGGCCAGCTGCAACCAGTCGCTTCGATTCGCCAATTACTCCAGTGGCTGAGCACAAAGCCCGAAGCAGGTGAAGACAGAATCGTGTTGTTGGTTATATCCAGCGGTACGATCTGGCGCGGCAGCGCGGCGAGATGGCGATTGATGTCAGGCAAGTTGTCGATGATACGTTCGACATTCCCTGTGTCATCCTTGTTGATGCAGGCCAGGCGCAACGCGTTGATAGTGGTTTCATCGAGGCGCTGTTCAAGGTACAAGCGTGTGCGTGTAAACTGGGCGATGAGGGCCGCGGAAGGCTCTAGCAGTAGCAATTTTTCCGCGATAGCAAGTATGCCTTCGCCAATCTTCCGGCCGCCGATAAGTTTTTCGGCACCTTCAAACTCGTAGACATGGCAGTCAATTTCGCTCACCCGGTAGTGCCCAACAAATGGCAGGCCGGGGAGGCCGGGTTGCGTGGTCAAAAGTGTCCGCTCCTGCAAAGCGGAAGACGAGATGTTGCTGCCAAACACCTTGACTAGCAGCGTGGTGGTGTCGTTCTGCTGTTCCATTTGCAGGGTGAACGCGTAAATATCGGCGAAACCGACCTGGTGCCAGTGCATATGGTAGTTGTCGGCTGCTTCCAAACCCAGCTTGTCAAGCAGTGCCTTGACCCATTTTCCCCTGTTTTCGGTATCCAGAATGTAGTCCAGGCCATTGCTCTGTGGCCGCAACTCGATAAGGGGTTGGGATTGGTAAAACAATGCGTTTACTTGTCGATGCTGAATGCGCAGGCCGATGACATCGAGGATCATGCTGGAAAGCCTCTGCAGCCCTTGTCGCATGATCAGCACGGATATCACAGCATTGAAAATTTTGCTGTGTTGGTAATACAGAAAATCAGTGACCAGGAAGAAAAAACTCAATAGAAAACCGGTCGCGGCCAAGGCGTTGAGGATCGGGCCGTGGTGGTGATGAAAGCCCTCTCGGACTTTTTTGACGTGGTTGTAGGCCAGGATGCAAATGCCACCGGCGATGATCAGGTACGCAAGAATTGCCAGCAGTAAGCTCGGGTACACATACAGTAGCGCCAGCGCGCTCAGGCTGAAGAAGGCCGCGCCTGCCATGGCGCGATTGAAGCGCGAGTAAGCATTGGTAGCAATTTTATCCTGATTCTCGAAGAGGTTGAGCTTCGAAGTGCGTGCCAGAAGCTTTCGTGTGCCTTTGCGACACAGCAGTGTCGTGGCCAGTTCAGACAACAGGTAGGCAATGTAGCAAAGCGCTGCGGCAGCGGTCAGCGCGTAGATCAGATGATCTTTTTCAAGCGTGTGCAAAATGGACGGAAAATAGGCAGGTGTTTTTTCCGAGCCCAGCAGAATGATGACTTTGAGTGGCAGGAAAAACGCCAGCAGAAGAAATATCTGGCTGGCCAAAGTACTAATCTGCACCAGAAACGTAATGATGGGTACGACCCGGATGAATTTCACACCCAGGGATATGCACCAGCCAGCTGTTGCCTTGATTTGATGTTGGAGTTTCATATCAAACCGCAAGCGTATGCGAAAACTTCGTGCGTGTGTCCATCATTTTTCCTGCCAATAAATGCTGGCGAGTGTTTCGTAACCGGCATCCTTGCTTTTAGTGGTGAAAATTGCGCCAATCGGGGGCACGGATTTTTTGTAATATTGCACTTTGAATTGAGTGGCATCATTGACGATGATCTTGCGAGTGTAGCCGTTCGCTTTTAGAACTGCATATACGTCATTTTCGGCGATTTTATCGACGCCGGAGTACACGAATTCATGCATGCGCAGGAAACCCGCGTTGTTGGGCTTCTTGTGCGACTTTTGATGCGTCCCTCTGAGCAGCACAAAAGTGGAATCACTCAGTTGCAACCCAATGGCCGCATTTTCAGCTGCGCCCGCATCCGCTGTGGATTGTGGTTCGCACCCGGCCAGCATTGTCAGGAACGCAAAAATGAAAACGTATGATTTCATGGTGTGGTCACTTCAATTGATGATCCGTGCCAGCAATTGCCTGGCAACGGTGCTGTAGTAGGTGCCGTGGTAGTAGTAGGGGCAAAATGCCCATTTGTGCTCGTTTTTCGAGACGAACTGCACTATTTTCGCAAAGGCTTGTTTGGCAATGGTTCTGTAATAAGAGCTGTCGTAGTGATAGGGACAGTAGGCCCAGAGTGGAGCACCACCGGCTATCAGCCCCGCATCCTTGCCCCCAATCCGTTCAACCGGCACCGTCGAATGTTCCAGACTGTCCAGCATGGGGTCGATAATGGCGTTGTTCATATCGATCAGTCCCTGGAACGTGCTGCCGGCGAAGCTGGCAACTGCATCCTTGCTCTTGTACTGGCTGGCCCAGTTGGCCTGATGCACAAAGATGTTCGGGCACAGGCTGGCCAACCGATCGAGGAACATGGGCAAAGCCCAGGTGCGCAGCTGCTTTGCTTGTTCGCTCCAAGGCGCTTGCACGGTGTATTCGATCCCGCATTTATCCAGTGTCTTGAGCATCAATGGGCTGGCAGTCACGATCGAAGTGCCAAAGGTGGCGATGCCAATGCTTTCGTCAAAGAAGTCCACAATGACGATGTCGGGGCGAGATTGCTCGAGCTTGTGCCAATGTTCTTTCGAAGCATCCCACCCCACGCGCTTGGCCTCTGCGCCTTCTGCTTCCACGCTGAACCGTGCATCGAGGCAGGGCGGTGCCATGTACGAAACTACCGAGGATTGAGACATGTAGAAACACACCTCAAAGCGCTCCAACGCCTCTTTCTGGAACTTGAAAAGATTATGTGAAGCGCTTGAACCAAGAATGGCGACGCGTACCTTGCCTGAGCCCGCTTTGACGGGATTCGGTCGCGATGCCTTGATTTCAAGCCTGGCTTTCTGTGACAACAGGCTGTTCACCACCTCTGTGTCAGGGCCTTCAATATTGTTCTGCTCAGCCTTGAGCTGTTGGCGTACGTTGTTAAGTTTCTCAAGGTACTTATGGGGCATGCCTAATGGCGCTTGCCTGAGTAGTTGGCTCAGGTGAGCAAGCCGTGGTTGTTCCAGGCCAAACCGTGCAAACAAAGCCGGGTCGAAGCCCTTGACGCTCTCGGAGGCCCCGAGTATGCGCGCCCTCGCGCCAAAGAAGTATGAGTCGCTAAGTGGATGCTTGGTGTAGAGGTACAGCGGTTCTCCGCGCGTGAGGTGAATGTGTTCGGCGGAGATCTGCTGTTGATCCAGCGTAGAGACGACAAGATGATGCGCATACTGGGTAATCGCATGTGCCTTCGGGCCGCTGGTTTTGTCTACCAGCGTCAGCGCCAGTGCCAGTGTGTCGTAATCCACTGGGCGGTAGCATTGATCCGAAGGCAGAAACTCCAGGCCGTTCTTGAGCGAAATCAGCAATACATCTGAGAAATTGTGCTCGGAAGTAGCCTCGGCCTGAATCAGATCGATGACGCTCTCGTGGATACAGTCATCGTCGTCAATACGTGAAGTAACCAGTGTCGACGCATCGACAGCCTTGATCAGAATCATGATTTCGCGGCTGACCATGCTGTAATCGCTGACCTGAAGCGTGCGAGCATTCAGGTCGGTGGCATGCAGCAGTTGCTCAAGGCGTGTGCGGTGCAGGATCGGTAATGCTTCATCAACGAAGATGACCCACTCGAAGCCTTTATTACTTTGGTTGGCCAAGGACGGGAGAACGGTGTTGGCAAAGATCTCCAGCCTGTAGGACAGCCACAGTTCGTCCTTGATACCGATACCAAAATTGGTGAACACAAAGTGCTTCAAAGCGGGTTTCATCATGTCTTCAATAGTTCTGAATCACGGCGATTTCCCGCTCTGCCATCTTGTCGCCGGCACTTTGTCCGCGAACCCGATTGGCCGCAGCCCTGGATTTTTCCACAAAGGTGTTGCTATTGAGGTACATATCCTCGATGGCCTTCGCCAGTTGTTCGTGGCTTTCGGGTTCGACCACGTAGCCGGAAGTGTTGTCGACGAACTCGGGTACGGCGGCCACAGCGGTAGTGACCGGCACCAGGCCTGACGACATGGCTTCGTCGCGGGATACCCCTTGCGTGTCCATGCGGCTTGGGCAGAGGAAGATGCCGTAGTCCTTGTGCGTATCGGCGATTTCCGTGTGGTTAAGGAAGCCCTGCTGAATCTTGACGTTGCTGAATTTGCGCAGCGGCTCCAAGGTCTCCTCAAACAATGGGCCATCACCGATCAGGCAGAACTCCATGTCGTTGAACCAGGATTTGCCCGACAGGCTCTGAATCGCTTTCACGGTCAGGTCGTTAGCATAGGTCTTCGAGGTATAAGGTCGGATAGACAGCACTTTTTTGCGCTGCTCGGCGGACTTCTCGCGGTGGTCGAACAATTCGGTGTTGATCGGGTTGTGAATGATCTCGAACTGGCTTTCCGGCAGGCGGAAGCCAAGGTCTTCCATCACTTCTTCGGCGAAGTATCGCGATACGAACACCAACTTCAGGTTCGGGTGCATCGGCTGCAGCAGTTCACGCCAGAACGCCATGCGTTTTTCGCTTGCGAGCTTGCCCAAGCGCAGTTGATCTTCAGTGGTGAAGTTGAACTCACGGCGCCACCAAGGCTGGATATCTGCACCGTGCACCCACACAGTGATACGCGTGCTATTCAGGAACGGACGCAGCGCTTTCCACATCTGCTCGTCGAGGAAATGCACGAGGATCGACTTGTAGCGGTTTTTCTCGAGCATCTTGGTCAATGTCGAAGCGCAGCCGGTCACTACGTCAATGTTCTGGAACTCGTGGTAGCTCACTGTTTCGTTTGGGCGCAGCCGGAACACGTCTACGTCGATGCCATGTTCCTGATAGGCCGTAACTCGGGTGTGCACGAACTTGTTGCGGTACAGGTCGGAGTAGGCCGGGTAATGATTGGTCAGCAGCAAGTGCTCGCCGCGGCCCATCATTTCTGATGGCTGCAGGTTGCGATGGCCCAGTACCAGCGCTTTCAGGTCAGCACTGCCGGCAGCGTATGCGCGCAGGCCGAAGCGGATGTAGACAGTCTCAGGTGGAATATCGGTCGTCTGGTTACGGTTGGCATGCTGCATCACGTGGCTTATGCGTTGCTTGTCGGCATCCAGGAACAGCACCACCAACTGCAGGTTCAGGCCAGGGGTGCAGTCAATGAACAGCTTGAGGTGGCCATCTTCGCAGCCCAGCTCGTCCACACGGACTTCCTGTTGGGCATAGATGTACTCATGTTTGCCATCGGCCAGCTTGGAGTGCACGCGCCAGTTATCGCCGTCGACAATCAGGTCAACGAACTTGTTGCGAATGACGCCAAACATTTCGGCCAGGCTGCGACCGGTAATTTCCGGTGCGTCGTGGCTGGCCTGCAGCGGGGCAATGGATTGCGCGCGTGCCTGCAGTTGATCGATGGTCATGCCGAGGTTCAGCTCAAGGTCGTTGACTCTGGCACTGATACTTTCATGCTGCGCTGCTCCGTTCTCGCAGTAGTTGAACGGATCGATAGCCACACCTTGGGCATGGGTGTACTGCAGCGATTGCAGGTTCTTCAGCCAGTTACGCAATGGCTGGTCAGCAACGATCTCTGTCGCAACCAGCGAGCGGCGGGCGTTCAGGGTCTGGGTCGGACGGTAGGCCTGTTCATTGCGCAGCAGTTCGGCATGCTGATCTTTGCAGGTGAAGTGCGCTGCCTTACCAATTACCTTGGCGTTGCTGTAGCGGGTTGCTAGCGCGAGGTCGAGCAGATAGTTCGGACCGTAGTAGTCGCCTGGGACAAAAGCGGCGACCCAAGGACTATTGCCAACCAGCTCGCCAAGCGAGCTTTTCTTCAGTTGCGCTGGCTTCATCACAAGGATGCGAGGGTCGTCGCTGACGATGCTGCTCTGGTAGGCATCGCTGACGATGACCATGCGCACTTGAGTGTAGGTCTGGCGGTTCAGATGGGCACGCAGCATGTCGAACTGTTGGCGATCCTGCGCTTCGGCGATAACCACAATTTCCGGCAGGCGCTGGGCCTTGGAGGTACCGGTCACCTTGCTCAGCACGTATTCCAAGCGCTGAGTGTAGGTGTGCTCCTGCATCACTTTACGCAGGGCAGCCAAACGCAGCTTATCGCTATTCAGTGGATCTTCTGCCAGTAATTGCAGGCGGCGCAGCATCTCTTGGCCGTTGTCGGTGGTCACCACCAGATCACCGAACAGCAGGCGAACACCGCGGGAGAAGTTGCTCACAGTCAGGGTGTTGCAGCCCAGCAATTCGAACACGCGACGAGCAAACATCGATTGCGATTGTTTGATCGAGTTCAGGTTGATCGCGTAGCGGTAGCCTTTGTACGCGGTATCGATTTTCTCGAAGGGCAGGGTGCCGACGATGTACGGCTGGTATTCCTCAGGGAACTGGTAGTTGACGTCGTTCTTGCCGAAGTTGCGGTCGAAGATTTCCAGCGGGCGGAACTTCGGCAGTTCGCACACAAAGTTGCCCAGGTCGCGGGTGCGCTCCGGGTAACGGGCGTAGTAGGCGCCGGCGAAGCAGAACGCGTCTTTGCGCTCGTACAGCTCGATCGGGTTATGCAGCGCAGGCTGGCAGGCGAATGGCAGCAGGTAGACACGGTCGTGACCGAGTGCGCCTTTGTAGCGGTGAATGCAGTCGATATCGGTGGTGAAGACGTGGTCGAACTGCTTGGCGGTGGTCAGGAAAGTCTCGAAGTGAACCGGGTCTTCCTTGTTCCAGAACACGGTCGGTACCTTGTTCTGGCGGCACCAGGCCAAGATGTCTTGCAGCTCTTGGCCGTTGTGACCAACCTTGCTGCCCCACAGGTCATCCTTACCGCGCCATGCGGATTCGATGAACAGCAGTTCCGGGCCGAAGCCTTCGATCTCGGCTTTCCAGTTGGCGGGCGTCAGCGGCATCAGGTCGCATTCATAGCGATATGAACCGAAGGTGAACTCGTCCATCACGCACGCCATTTTCAGGCGGCTTACAGGCTGGTCTGCTTGACGCAGTAGAGTAGTGCGGGCCTGTTCGCTGGTCGCCAAGGCAGCTGGCAGCTTGAGGTAGTTTTCATCCTGCACAGGTGCTGGCGGCAGCAGCGCCTTGAGTGGTTCGTTGGCCAGCAGCTTCTGCTCGTTTTGCTGGCGTTGCTGGCTTGCTTTCCGATACAGGCGCAGCAGGCGAACTGGCAGTTTGACCAGTCCACCCAATGAGGTGGCGCTGTTCTTGATTTGGTAGCCGAGCTGATAGGTCATGCTTGCGCGGGTTTTCACCAAGCGCTGCTCTGCCAGGTGACGCTGGGTGTTAGCGCGCCCCAGATTTTCATTGAGTTCGTCGATCTTGCGTTGCTGAGCGGCACTGCGTTCCAATAATTGATTGAGGCTGGCCTTGAGCTGCGGAATCTGTTCGCCAGTCAGGGCGCGATACTTCATGTTCGCTGCACCGAGACCTGCCTTGGAGGAATTGAGCTCGGTCTCAAGTTGTTGGCGCAGGCCATGCCATTGCTCGTTGGTGGCCGCGAGGCTGGCTTCGGCTGCTTGGCGGCTGTTGCTTTCAAGCATCAACTGCTCTTCCAGCATGTCCTTGGCTTGGCTCAACGATGAAATGGTCTCGGCCTGTGCTACTCGAGCTTCTTCCGACTGCGTATTGGCAAGCACCAGTGCCTGCAACTGGTCTTCCAGTTTGGCGCGTTGCTCAACCAGTGCATTGATGGAGTTCGCTTGAGCAGCATGCTCACGCTGGCTCTGCGCCTGAATATCGTTCATGACCTGCAGTTGAACCTCCAGTTCAGCCTGCCGGCCGTTGAATGTGTTGACCATGTCAGCTTGAGCGGCCTTCGCCAGTTGGCTTTGTAGCTGCAGCTCGCTCATGGCCTGCCGCTGATTTGACAGCTCTGTTTCCAGTTCTGCTTGACGTGCTTTCAAAAGGGCAATGGTTTCTGCCTGAGCGGCGTCGGCCCGCTGTGTTTGGGCCTGCAATTCCTTCATATACTCCAACTCGCTTTCAAGTTCGGCTTCCAGTTCCGCTTGGCGCATGCGCAGCGTGGTGATCGTGTTGTCTTTCTCGGCGATATCCTGATTGCTTTGCGATTGCAGACGGGTCATTGCGTCAATTTGGTTTTGCCGTTCGGCGTTAATTGCCGCCAATTGCTCGCGCAATACCGCTATTTCTTCGATCTGGGTCGTGATGGTCTGGTCGGCCAGATCCCTCAGTTCCGCCGCTTCCAGCAGTTGACGCTCAAGCACAGCACGGGCTGACTGAAGAGAGCTAATGGTATCGATATGGCCGGCCGTAGTGCTTTCGGCTTGGGCCCGAAGCTCGGTCAGGGCGTGTATCTGGCTTTCGAGGTCGGCTTGCAATGCGGCTTTGTGAGCTTGCAGATCAGCAATGGCACCAGCCTGTTGCGCATTTGCCTGCTGAGTCTCGGCTTGCAACTCGGCTGCCTTTTGCAGTTGAAGCTCCAGCTCGGCTCGTTGCGATTTCAGCGCAGTAATGCTTTCCAGATGTTCCGCTTCTGCGCGCTGGGCCTGAGCTTGAGAGTCGCTCATTGCCTGAGTGCGGTTTTGCAGTTCGGCTGATATGGCCGCCTGTTGGGCACGCAATGCAGTGATTGCATTGATATGCTCTGCGTTTTTTTGCTGCTCATCACTCAGGAGTTCGGCAGCCTTTTGCCGTTGGATTTGCTGCTCGGCTTCCAGGGCCGCCTGAAGTGCGCGTAAGTCGGTGATGGTGGCGACATGGCTTTCTGTTGTTTCTTGCGCGGCAGACAACTGTTCCCCTACCGCTTTGAGCTGCTCTGCCAGCGAATCATGCTCCGTTTGTAATGTCACAAGCTTCGCAGCTTTGAGCGTTGCACGCTCCTCAGCAGCCGTTCGTTGCTTGGTAGTTGCCTGCAATTGCTCTTCAAGCGACCGGAACAGATGCTGCAGGGACTCCAGGGCTTCTTCGCGCTGACTCACGGTTGTGCAAAGCTGGCTAATCTGTGCAGCTTGGGTGTCCGCATGCTGCAGCGTTTGCTGCAACTGGGCTTGAGTCGCTTGCAGCTCGTTAAATTGCTGCTGAGTATCTGCAAGATTTTGTTCGCGAGCTTCTTCAAGTGCTGCAAATTGCTGCTCTAGAAGGCCGTATTGCTCAGCAGCAATCAGACACTTCTGATCGGCATCGCTCAATTGGGTCTTGAGCGCTTCAATTTCCTCGCTTAGCGCCTGCACATTACGGACGCTGGCTTCCAAGGCTTCCCGGCTCGATGTCTCAAGTGCCGCGATATCGGATTCACGTTCCTTCAGCTGGCGCGAGAGGACATTGGCCTTTTCGGCTTCAGGTTTCAGCAACGCGAGCTGCTCAGTTGCCACGCGGTACTTCTTGTTGGCTTCCTCCAGCCGCTGCTTGATCTCTTCAAGCTCCTTGACACGCTGTGCCTTGGCCTCGAGGATTTCACGGTTGGATCTTTGCAAAGTTGCAATGTCCGCATCGCGCGTCTGCAGCTGTCTGGACAGCGCTTCAGCCTTTTGGGCCTCAGGCCTCAGCTGGGCAATCTGCTCGGTAGCAGTGCGATACTTCTTGTTCGCCTCTTCCAACCGTTTGCCGATGGCGCCGAGGTTCCCACGCAGCGTGCGTTCAATCGACTCAAACGCCTTTTCCAGCTCACGTACGCGCTCGACGGTCAGCGAGTCGATGGTGCCAGGCTTATGCGACTCGCTCTTCACAGCAACAATGCCCAGCCACTTGCCAAGCATCTTGACTTCAATGATCTGCAAGTGCTCCGCCAGCAGGCGGAACGGTTCCATCAGGTAGAACGTGTGCTTGTGGTCAATGAAGTCATTGACCCCGAACGGTACGGTGATCACCAGCCGACCACCCTGCTTGAGCAGGTCGTAGGCCTTCTCGACGAACAGCTCCGGGCGTACCAGGTGTTCGAGCACTTCGCTGATTACAACGGTGTCCGGCTCAACCTCGAGCGTATCCAGCGCGAGGAAGTCTGAATTGATGTACGTGACGTTCTGCTGGATGTGGGCAGGTTCGGCAGACAGGTAACCCTTGGCCTCTTCAATGGCCTGCGGGCTGGTGTCCACACCGGTAACCTGGCAACCCTCACGCGCCAGCAGCAGGGGCACGATACCCTGCGAGCAGCCCACATCCAGGATCCGGCGCCCTTTGACCTGGGCGCAGATCCAGTGGATGCGGGACTGCGTTTCGCGCATGAACTGATCCCCCAGCTTGCCGTAATAGGCTTCCATCACGCGGTCATGAATATCGGCCAAAGGTGACGGTAGCTCTGTGTTCACGGTAGGTTTCTCAAGCGTGGGGTTGTTCATGCTGTTTGGTCCATCAGGCCTGGGTAACGCCAGCGGCGTCGATCACGAACGCTGCATCGCGTACGTTGAAGGTGCCGCGGAATTCGCGGTGCTTCACCAGCAGTACGTGAATGTCGGCGCTGTCCAGGGCGTAGATGAAATCCACGTGCTCGTGATGCGCCAAGCGCTGTGGCAGCGCTTCGATGTTCGGCTCGACCAGTTGCAGGGTGGCTTCCAGTTCGTTGCCCAGGCGCTCGGCAATGCTCAGTGCCGGGCTTTCGCGCAGGTCGTCGATGTCGGCCTTGAAGGCCAGGCCGTAGCAGGCGATCTTCACTTGCTGGGCCGACTTGCCCGGGTTCTTGATCAGGAAGTTGGCCAGGGCCATCTTGACCTTGTCGATCACCCACTCAGGCTTGCTGTCGTTGACCACACGGGCGGTCCGGATCAGGCGGGCCTGCTCTGGGGTCTGGCTAACGATGAACCATGGGTCCACGGCGATGCAGTGGCCGCCCACGCCTGGGCCAGGCTGCAGGATGTTGACGCGCGGGTGGTGGTTGGCCAGGCGAATCAGCTCCCACACGTCGATGTCCAGCTTGTCGCAGATGATCGACAGTTCGTTGGCGAAGGCAATGTTCACGTCACGGAAGCTGTTTTCGGTCAGCTTGCACATTTCGGCGGTGCGGGCGTTGGTGATGATGCACTCGCCTTCGACGAAGGTGCGATACAGGCGTACGGCTGCTTCGGAGCACTTCCTGGTCATGCCACCGATGATGCGGTCGTTTTCCACCAGCTCGCGCAGTACGTGGCCCGGCAGTACGCGCTCAGGGCAGTGGGCGATGCGCACGTCGGAGTCTTCACCGTGGGTCTGCGGGAAGCTCAGGTCTGGGCGGGCCTGGGCCAGCCAGAACGCCATCTGCTCGGTAGCGCCGACCGGGGAGGTGGACTCCAGGATGACCAGGTCACCCTTTTTCAGCACAGGCGCGATGGCCTTGCTGGCGGACTCGATGTAGCTCAGGTCCGGCTGGTGGTCATCCATGAACGGCGTCGGCACGGCGATCAGGAAGGCATCGGCTGCTTCCGGCACGGTGGAGGCGCGCAGGTAGCCTTCGGTTACGGCGGCGTGTACCACCATGTCCAGCTCAGGCTCGACGATGTGGATTTCGCCACGGTTGATGGTGTCGACCGCGTGCTGGTTAACATCGATACCGATCACGTGCTTCTTGCGAGCGGCGAAAACGGCGGCGGTTGGCAGGCCGATATAGCCCAGGCCTACGACGGAAATCTTGTTGAAGCTCATGCTGCGTCCTTGGAGTTAGAGAATGCGGAGAGTGCGTCGAGGATTCGCGCGCACGCTTTTCCATCGCCGTAGGGGTTGTGGGCGAAGCTCATCTCGCGGTAGGTCGCCTCGTCGGTGAGCAGTTTCGCCAGGTTTTCGGTGATCGATGCCACATCGGTGCCCACCAGCTTGACGGTACCTGCTGCCACGGCTTCAGGGCGCTCGGTGGTGTCACGCATGACCAGTACCGGCTTGCCCAGTGCCGGGGCTTCTTCCTGGATGCCGCCGGAGTCGGTGAGGATCAGGTACGAGCGGGTCATCAGGTAGACGAACGGCAAGTAGTCCAGCGGTTCGATCAGGTGGATGTTGTTGACGTCGGCCAACAAGCGGTTAACCGGTTCGCGTACGTTCGGGTTCAGGTGGACCGGGTAGACGATATCCACGTCAGGGAATTGACGCGCGGTCTGCACCAGCGCCTGGCAGATACGCTCAAAGCCGTCACCGAAGTTCTCGCGGCGGTGGCCGGTCACCAGCACCATGCGGCGCTCGGGGTTCAGGAAGCTGAACTGGGCTTCGAACTGGTTTTTCAGGGCTGGGCTTTCCAGCTTGCGGACCACTTCCAGCAGCGCATCGATCACCGTGTTGCCGGTGGTGTAGATGGTCGCGGCGTCAGTGCCTTCACGCAGCAGGTTGTCCTGCGAGGTGGAGGTTGGCGCGAAGTGCAGGGCGGCCAGGGCGCCGGTCAGGCGGCGGTTGCCTTCTTCTGGCCAAGGCGAATACAGGTTGCCGGTGCGCAGGCCTGCTTCCACGTGGGCGATCGGAATCTGCTGGTAGTAGGCGGCCAGGCTGGTGGCCAGGGTTGTTGCGGTGTCGCCGTGCACCAGCACCACGTCGGGCTTGAACTCGGCCAGCACAGGTTTCAGGCCCTGCAGGATGGCAGTGGTCACATCGGTCAGGTCCTGGCCGGGCTTCATGATGTTCAAGTCGTAGTCGGGCGTGATCTCGAACAGCTCCAGTACCTGGTCAAGCATCTGCCGGTGCTGGCCGGTAACGCAGACGCGCGACTCGAAACGGTCGTCCTGGGCAAGGTTGAGGGCCAGAGGTGCCATTTTGATAGCCTCTGGGCGGGTGCCAAATACGATGAGGGTCTTGAGGGACACGGCGACGGTCTTCTGTATGAGAGTTAAGGCGGTTGGAACTGGCGCTAACGGTAAGGATCTCGGGTGTTACTCAGATCGGCCTGGGGTGGCCTGGTGGCGCAGCTCGACGGAAATCGGGCACGGCCAAGGGGGGAGGTGAAAAAAAATTCATTCTGCTCGGATCCTTCAAGCGAAGCGGTTGTCCTAAGTCCGCAAATTTATCATTTCGTCATCACTATGACATCCCATCTGGCACGTTTTTTTCCCCTGATTGTAGGAAAATGCCAATAAATATCGATGGATTGGATCCTATTTCTGATTAAATGATCAATAAAAACGATTGTTTGATGTTATTCAGGCATCATGCCAATGAAGTCGATATCACTAAGGTATACGACGAACGGGCGGGGGCCTTATCCGGCAAGGCTTGTAGGAAAAACAACAGCGTTTGGTCTGAATGAAACCCAGGTTAAACGGGAATTTACCTGGCGGCGATTTGCTATCGCTTTTTTTTCATGAAGTTAACTTGAAATATGGCGTAACGCCATCATTTTCGTGTGGCCAAAGTTGCTTTTTTTACTGTTGGATTCGGTAACGATTAAATGGGCCGAGTCGCTGTTTGCAAAATCGCAGAACCGCTAGGGTTTGTTGCGCAGCCGAAGGAAAACGGCTGCTGGAAAATGACCAACCCAAGGAGTGTTCATCAATGCGTAACAACGTTCTGTCGTACCTGCTGCTGCCGCTGTTCGCCAGCCTGTCTTTTTCCCTTAGCGCGGCCCCGGCCAGCGCCACGGCGGTGCCCGAGCCGGTGCCGGTAGTGGCTCAAGCCCAGGCCCAGCAAGGGCTGCGGCTGGATCTGAACAAGGCCGATGCGCTGACTTTGCAGAAGGAGCTGAACGGGATAGGGAAGGCCAAGGCCGAGGCCATCGTGGCTTACCGCGAGGCCAATGGGCCGTTTGCTTCGGTGGATGAACTGCTGGAGATCAAGGGGATCGGGAACGCGTTGCTGGAGCGTAACCGGGACAAGGTGATGGTGGAGTAAGGGGCAGCAAGGCAGCCTGCGGGTGGGGTTGCCTTTTAGAAAACGGGGCTGCTTTGCAGTCCGTCGCGACTCAAGGCCGCTCCTGCCTGGACCACCTTCCTTGTTGAAGAGTGATTGGCGCAGGGGCGGTTTTTTGTTTGGAAGGGATAAAGCTTAATGAGGTAAAAATCCCATAAAACAATGGGTTAAAAGTACTATTCGGTTTTCGTCAAAAAGCCGCCTGAAAAAATGGCTGTAAAACTCGATGCTTAAACCTTTTAGCGGTCTTGCGCATCCTTGGCATCCGCTTCGGCATTGCGCTCATGCACCTTGCGCAGTTGCTCGTCAGTCAGAGGCAGTTTTTTTGCCGTATCGCGCAGCATCATCAGCCCACCGACGATAGAGCCGAGGGCTATGATGAGGATCAGCCAGGCATACCAGGGCATTGTCGTTCTCCTTAAACGGGTGGTGGGGCAGTGCTTGTACGAAATTTGAGCAGTAACCCGTTCCGTTGGTTCAATTATAGGAGCCAGCTGCCGCCGGGCCAATTCCGTGACCCGCGGGCCCCAAAGCCTGCGTCACTTCGTTTACAATGCGCGCCGTTTTCGACTTGCCAAGAGACCCTGCCCATGTCCGCCTGCCAGACGCCCCTGATCGTCGCCCTGGATTTCCCTACCCGTGAGGCCGCCCTGAAGCTGGCTGACCAGCTAGACCCCGCGCTGTGCCGGGTGAAGGTTGGCAAGGAGCTGTTCACCAGCAGCGCTTCGGGCATCGTCGAAACCCTTTGTGCCAAGGGCTTCGAAGTGTTCCTGGACCTCAAGTTCCACGACATCCCCAACACCACGGCCATGGCGGTAAAGGCTGCCGCCGAGATGGGTGTGTGGATGGTGAACGTGCATTGCTCCGGTGGCCTGCGCATGATGGCCGCCTGCCGTGAAGTGCTGGACAAGCGCAGCGGCCCGCAGCCATTGCTGATTGGCGTGACCGTGCTGACCAGCATGGAGCGTGAAGACCTGGCCGGTATCGGCCTGGATGTCGACCCGCAAGAGCAGGTGCTGCGCCTGGCGGCACTGGCACAGAAAGCGGGCATGGACGGTTTGGTGTGCTCGGCGCTGGAGGCCCCGGCGCTGAAGGCGGCGCACCCGTCGCTGCAGCTGGTAACCCCGGGCATTCGCCCGGCGGGCAGCGCGCAGGACGACCAGCGCCGTATCCTCACCCCGCGCCAGGCGCTGGATGCGGGTTCGGATTACCTGGTGATCGGCCGGCCGATCAGCCAGGCCGCAGACCCGGCGCTGGCGCTGGCTGCGGTGGTGGCGGAGATTCGTGGGTAATTAACCCGCGTTATTTAGAAAGGCCAGCCCGAGTGTGCTGGCCTTTTTTTATATCCGTCCGCTCCCTCATTGGTGCTACCGCAGTCAGATCACGGTGCGCATCGGTTTCAACAGCCTGATCAGGTAGATCGGGAGTAAAGTCAGCACAAACACAGCCACCGCCAGTACGGGTATCAACCACGCCAGCGAATGCCCCTCGATCAGCGGGCCGTAGAAGATACTGGCTCTGTTCATGACGAAAACGTGCAAGCAGTACAGGCCCAACGTGCAACCAGACAGCTCGGCCAGCAGCTTGCTGTGCTGTACCAGTCGCCCGCCGAGCGCAAGCAGCAGGCGGAAGGCGAAGATGGCGGCCAGTACCACCAACGGGGATACGTAGGAATAGAAAATCTGGCTGGGCTCGCCTTGCTGCAGGGACAGGGTGTGCGTGGCGGCGGCGGTCAGGGCGCCGGTGATGGCGAAGCCGCCAAGGTTTACCCAAGGGTTGCCAGGGCCGTGCTGCCGAATCTGTTCGTAGACGTAAGCCCCCAGGAATGCATAACCCGCAAACCCCATGAACGAAAACAACTCATAGGTATGGACCATGCTGGCCAGTGCAGGGCTGAACTGGGCGGCGGTGGGCAGCAGGCAGCTGATTACCAGCCAAAGGCCCAGGAACACCCGCTTCTCTTGCGGCCCGCAGTGTTGGTAGACCTTGGCCATGAACGGCATGAACAGGTAGATGCCGATGATCGCGTAGAGGTACCAGAGGTGGTAGTACACGGGGCCGTGAAGCATCGCCACGGTCGCTTGCCACAGGCTGCCATACCCGGCGCCCATGGTGTCCCGCCACAGTGCATAAAACACTGACCAGAACAGCAGCGGCGGCAGTATGCGCAAGAAGCGCTTCTGGTAGAACGTGATTGCACCGTCTGTTCGGTTCAACAACAGGGCACCGGACAACATCAGGAACAGCGGGACGCAAGACCTGACCAAGGAGTTGTAGATGTTGGAGGACATCCAGTTGTCATCAAGTTGGATCGCCCCGGCTGACGCGATGTGAAGGAGTACCACCATGAAGCAGGCGGCGATCCTGCAAAAGTCGAGTCCGGCATTCAAGCGCTGCTGCATCGGTTGCCCACCTTGTCGCTACCTTGCGTAATGGGTGTTTGTCGATGCCTGAATGTACGGTGGGAGGGGAAAACTACAAGCGGCGAAAGTGCCACAACAAGGGCTGGCGCCCGATTTCACGGGCTGCGCCGCCCCTTCATGGTGCGGCGCAGGCCTACAGGGGTTAGACCTTCAGCACCAACTTGCCAAAATTCTCCCCATTGAACAGCTTCAGCAGCGTCTCGGGGAACGTCTCCAGCCCTTCCACCACATCTTCCTTGCTCTTCACCTGCCCGCTGGCCAGCCACCCGGCCATCTCCAGCGCGGCCTTGCCGTAGTCCTTGGCGTGGTCCATCACCACAAACCCTTCCATACGCGCACGGTTCACCAGCAGCGACAGGTAGTTGGCCGGGCCTTTCACCGCTTCCTTGTTGTTGTACTGGCTGATCGCGCCGCAAATCACGATGCGGGCCTTGAAGTTGATACGCGTCAGCACGGCGTCGAGTATGTCGCCGCCCACGTTGTCGAAGTACACGTCCACGCCTTTGGGGCATTCGCGCTTCAGGCCAGCCAGCACGTCTTCGGCCTTGTAGTCGATCACCCCGTCAAAGCCCAGTTCGTCCTTCAGGTACTGGCACTTCTCGGCGCCCCCGGCAATGCCGACCACGCGGCAGCCTTTGACCTTGGCAATTTGCCCGACAATGCTGCCCACCGCACCGGCCGCACCGGAGATGACCACGGTTTCGCCGGCTTTGGGCTGGCCAACTTCCAGCAGGGCGAAGTAGGCGGTCATGCCGGTCATGCCCAGTGCCGACAGGTAGCGGGGCAGGGGCGCCAGGTTGGGGTCGATCTTGTGCAGGCCCTGTGGCTCGCCGGTGAAGTAGTCCTGCACGCCAAGGGCGCCGCTAACGTGGTCGCCCGGCTTGAATGCCGGGTGGTTGGAAGCAACCACTTCGCCCACGCCGAGGGCACGCATTACCTGGCCCAGGGCCACAGGAGGGATGTAGGACTTGCCTTCGTTCATCCAGCCGCGCATGGCCGGGTCCAACGACAGGTACAGGTTGCGCACCAGCACCTGGCCTTCGCCGGGTTGTTCGGCAGGCACGCTTTCAAAGGTGAAGTCGTCACGGCATACGGCGCCGACCGGGCGTTTGGCGAGCAGGAAGCGGCGGTTGGTCTGGGTCATGGCGGGGTCCTTGTGGGCAGTGGAGGATGCTAGGTGTTCAATCTACCTTGTTGATGTAGGCAGGTGGTTAACATCACTGACAAGCATGGTAGCCCAACCGTTGGTGTGATGATGCTGCCCGGCCAGGCAGTGGCTGACTATGCTCTGAACCCCAGCATCCCCTTCAGGAGCACGCAATGAGCATGACCTTTTCCGGCCAGGTAGCGCTGGTCACCGGCGGCGCTGCCGGTATAGGCCGGGCAACGGCCCTGGCGTTCGCCCGCGAGGGCCTGAAGGTGGTAGTGGCCGACCTCGACCCGCTGAGTGGCGAGGCCACCGTCGCGCAGATTAACGCCGCAGGCGGCGTGGCGTTGTTCATTGCCTGTGACGTCACCCGCGACGCCGAGGTGCGCCAGTTGCACGAGCGCCTGATCGGCGCCTTTGGCCGGCTGGACTATGCCTTCAACAACGCCGGCATCGAGATTGAGCAGCACCGCCTGGCTGAAGGCAGCGAGGCGGAGTTCGATGCCATCATGGGCGTGAACGTGAAGGGCGTATGGCTGTGCATGAAGTACCAGTTGCCCTTGCTGCAGGCCCAAGGCGGTGGGGTGATCGTCAATACAGCCTCGGTGGCGGGGCTGGGAGCGGCGCCGAAGATGAGTATCTACAGCGCCAGCAAGCACGCGGTGATCGGCCTGACCAAGTCGGCAGCCATCGAATACGCGAAGAAGGGTATCCGCGTGAATGCCGTGTGCCCGGCGGTAATCGATACCGACATGTTCCGCCGCGCCTACGAGGCCGACCCACGCAAGGCCGAGTTCGCCGCCGCCATGCACCCGGTGGGGCGCATTGGCAAGGTCGAGGAAATCGCCAGCGCCGTGCTGTACCTGTGCAGCGATGGCGCGGCGTTCACCACCGGGCATTGCCTGACGGTTGATGGCGGGGCCACGGCGATCTGAGCCAACTCAGATAGCCTGTTCTGGCCCTATCGCCGGCAAGCCAGCTCCCACAGGGCCCGCGGGTACCCGAAGTTAACGCGAGCCCTGTGGGAGCTGGCTTGCAGGCGATAGGGCCCGGCCAGACCACCACAATGCCAGCCCAACCGCTGCACAGCCCACCACCAACACCCCACCGAATACCAGCAACGCCATCCGTGACCCCAACCGGTCACTCAGCAACCCGGTAAAGATTACCGGCAAGCTGAACCCCAGGTACGCCAGCAAGAAGAACCCGGCACTGGCCCGTGTTTTCTCACTGCCAGCCAACTGGTTCACCGCCGCCAGCCCACCCAGGTAGATAAACCCGTAGCACGCACTGCTGGCCGCCACAGCACCCAGCAATACCGCACTCAGCTGCCCGCTGTCCGCGCCCCAAGCCAGCACGGCATAGCTGCAGGGCAGTATCAGTAGCCCCAGTAGTGTGGCCGTGCGGCTGCTCAGGCGCCGGGCCATCGGCTGGAACAACAGCCCGCAGCTGATCACGCAGAAAGTCGAAAACCCTGACCAGTCACTAAGGCCATGCTGGCGCAGGATGCTTGGCAGCAAGGCGATCACCAGGCCCACGCAGGCCCATGCCAGCAAAATGGCCAGGCCATAGGCCACGCTGCCACGCGGGTAGCAGGGTAGGCGCAGCATGGGGTTGTGTTGTGCCGGGCGGGGGTCGGGCAGGCGCCATACCAGCAGGATGGCCAAGGCTGCCAACAGCAGTTGCAGGTGGAAGCTGCCGGGGGTGAGGCTTGGGCCGCTTAGCAGGAACACACTGGTCAGCGCCGCACCCAGGCCAAAGCCCAGCGAGGTGCTGGCGGTGACCCAGTTGGCCGCGCGGGTGGTGTGCTCACCGCCCATCAGCTCGCCCATGTAAGCGGTGGCCGTGGCCGAAGCCAGCCCGGTGCCCAGGCCCAGGAACAGGCGGGCAAGGCCCAGGGTTTGCAGGCTGGGGGCCAGCAGCATCAGCACGGTGGCGATCATCGACAGGGCAAGTGCCGCCACAATCAGGGGCCGGCGCCCGACCCGGTCGGCCAGGCCGCCCAGGGCCAGCAGCACGGGCAGTACGCCCAGCACATAGCCGGAGAACGCCACCGCAGTGGCAGCGGCGCCCTGGCCGGAAAGGTCGGCGTAGGTGATGTACAGCGGGGCCTGCAGGTTGACGGCCAGGGTGATCAGGCAGAGGGCGAAGGCCAAGCGGGCCGGGGCGGAGGGCATGGGTAGGGGTCCTGGTTTCTCTAGTGGCTGTACCGGCCCTTTCGCGGTTTCACCCGCGAAAGGGCCGGGCCTGCTCACTCTGATGCCAGCCTATTCCACCTGCCAGACACACCGTCACTCCATTTATGCTTAACTGTTCGCTCAAAATCTGCGAACACTCACCCATGCACTTCCCCCTCGACCGCACCGGCCCCACCCCGTTGGTGCAGCAACTCACCGACCACCTCCAAGGCTGGATCGTCCAGCAACGCCTGCGCCCCGGCGCACGTCTGCCATCGATCCGCGCGCTGGCCCGCAGCCAGGCGGTCAGCGCGTCCTGTGTGATCGAGGCCTACGACCGCCTGGTCGCCAGCGGCTGGCTGGAGGCCCGCCACGGCACCGGTTTTTTTGTCGCCGAGCGCAAGCCCGGGCCCCCGATTGACGATACGCAACCCTGGGGTGAGTCTGGCGACGGCAACTGGCGGCAGTTTCGCGAGGGCCATGACGAGTTGCTGAAACTGGGCTGCGGCTGGCTGCCCAGCAATTGGCGCGCTGCAACCGAGCTGGCCCAGGCGGTGCGGCAGGTAAGCCGCGGCGCCCCGCAGGACCTGTTCGACTACTGCCCACCCCTGGGCCTGGCCAGCCTGCGTCAGCAATTGCACAAGCGCCTGGCGCAGCTGGGCATCGCTGCCGGCCCCGAGCACATCCTCACCACCCACGGCGCCAGTCACGGTCTAGACCTGCTGGTGCGTACCCTGCTGCGTCCAGGCGACACGGTATTGGTGGAAAACCCTGGTTACTACAACCTGTACAACCTGCTGCGTCAGCACCAGGTGCATATGCTGCCGGTACCGCGTACCGCAGAGGGCCCGGACCTGGCGGCCGTCGAAACCCTGCTGGCCACGCACAAGCCGCGCTGCCTGTTCATCAACAGCCTTTACCAGAACCCTACCGGCACCAGCCTGACACCCAAAGTCGCCTACCGCTTGCTCGAACTGGCCCGTGAACATGATCTGCGCATTGTCGAGGATGATATCTACGCCGACTTCCAGGAGGGCCCGGCTACACGCCTGGCCACCCTCGACAGCGAGCAACGGGTGATCTACATGGCCAGCTTTTCGAAAACCCTCAGCAGTTCGTTGCGGGTCGGCTACCTGGTCGCCGACCCTGCGTTGCTGGCGCGTCTGGCCGAGCTGAAGATGGTCAGCGGTATCGGCACGTCACGCTTTGCCGAGCAGGTGGTGGGCCAGATGCTCGCCAATGGCAGCTACCGCAAGAGTGTTCAACGCCTGCGCGTACGCCTTGGCCAGCACATGGCCAAGCTGCTGGGCCAGTTGGAGCAGGCGGGTTGGCAGGTATTTTGTGAGCCTTGTGGCGGCATGTTCGTCTGGGCGCGCGTGCCCGGCCGGGACTTCGCCAGCCTTGAGCAGGTGGCGCGGGAGCATGCGGTGCTGCTTACCCCGGGCAGCGCGTTCGATTACCAAGGCACGCCCAGCAGCTGGCTGCGCATCAATGTCGCCTATGGGCAGGATTCCCGTGCCCAGGCCTTCCTCCAGCATGCAGGGCGACCTCTGCCAAGCTGAAAACGACACGCTCATAGCTATTTGACACTATCCTGACGCCAAGCCCTTGTTCATCGGCAGGCAACGTTGCCACCCTTGGCCTTCGGGATAACCTCGCACGCAGAAGGGGAATCGGCGATGGGCGCGAGCAAGCACAGTGTGCTGGCCAACCTGGGCATGGCCCGCAAACTCGGCCTGGGCTTTGCCTTGGTGTTGGTGCTGACCCTGGCGGTGGCGGCCATCGGCATCGCCGCGCTGCACAGCGTGGGCCAGCGCTTCGACAGTTTGCGCCAGCTGGCACAGTTCAATACCGACCTGCTGCGTTTGCGTCAGCATGAGCAGGCGTTTGCCCTGCGCTCCGACATCCAGCAGGCCGAGGCCTTGCGCAGCGGCTTGCAGGGCTTGGCCGAGCGCGCCCGAGGCCTGCCGGCGCTGGTGGCGGCCGAAACCGATCTGGCTGCCTACGGCCAGGCGTTCGAAGCTTATGTGGCGGCGGTGCAGGCCAAGGAGCTGGCGCTGGACATGGCCAGCTGGTCGGTGTCCAGCGTCGCCAATAACCTTGATGTGCTGCAGGCCGGCCTGGCCGACGACGGCGTATACACACTCAAGCAGTCCCAAGGTCAGCAGGGGGGCGAGTTTCTTGAGCAGGCTGCGCAAGTGGCGCAGGTGTCGCGGCTGATGTTGCAGGCCATGGACGAAGCGCGGGTGCGCCTGGAAAAAAGCCGCAAGGGCGAAGAGGGCGTAAGCCAGGAGCGCATTACCCAGACCGTGGAAGCCGCCAGCCTGGTTGGCCAGTTGCAGGGTGCGGTCAGTGATGCCGGCTACCAGAGCGTGCTGGGCGAGGTGGCCGGGCACATCGGCAGCTTCTCGGAAAAACTCAACGAATACACCGACCAGCTGGCCCGCGAGCAAGGGCTGAAAGCCCAGTTGCAGGCCAGTGCCGAGCAAGTCACCGGGAGGGTCGACCAGGCTTACCTGGGGCAGGAGCAGGCGCTGCAGGGTGAGCTGCAACGCAATGCCGTGGCCATTGCCCTGGCCACCGGCCTGGCACTGCTGGTGGGTGTGCTGGCCGCCTGGCTGATCACCCGCGCGGTGGTCGGCCCGCTCAAGCATGTGATCGCCCGCGCCCAGCGCATTGCCGCTGGCGAGCTGGGTTTTGACGCCCAGGCACCGCGTCGTGACGAGGTGGGGCAGCTGATGCAGGCCATGCAGCAGATGGCCGCGGGCCTTTCAGGCATTGTCAGCGGCTTGCAGCAAGGCATCGAACAGCTGGCGGGTAGCGCTCAGGCGTTGTCGGCAGTGACGGAGCAGACCAATCGCGAGGTGGGCAGCCAGAAGGAGGAAACCGAGCAGGTGGCCACTGCCATGCAGCAGATGACTGCCACCGTGCACGATGTGGCGCGCAATGCCGAGGAAGCGGCGCAGGCGGCCCAGGCGGCGGACGACAAGGTTGAGTCGGGGCAACAGGTGGTGCGCCAGAGCATGCAGCGCATCGAGCAGTTGGCGGCGGCGGCAGAAACCGCCAGCGCCGGAATTGACAGCCTCAGTGCCGAAATCCACACCATCGGCGACGTGCTGGAGGTGATCAAGAGCGTGGCCGAGCAGACCAACCTGCTGGCGCTGAACGCCGCCATCGAGGCTGCCCGCGCTGGCGAGCAAGGCCGTGGTTTTGCCGTGGTGGCCGATGAGGTGCGTGCGTTGGCGCGGCGTACCCGGCAGTCTACCGAGCAGATCGAGGTCCTGGTTGCCAGCCTGCGCGGTAACGCCCAGCAGTCGGTGGCGCAGATTCGTGGCAGCACTGAACTGGTTCGCCTGGCAGTGGCTGATGCGCTGCAGACGGAAAGCGCGCTGGGCAGCATTGCTGCTGCGGTTTCATTGATTCAGCAGATGAACCAGCAGATTGCCGCGGCAGCCGAGCAGCAGAGCTCGGTGGCGGAAGAGATCAGCCGCAGTGTCACGCAGATTCGTGGTAGTGCGGACCAGGCGGCGCTGGCGATGCAGGACAATGCCCGGTCGAGTGTGCAACTGGCGCAGTTGGGCACCGATTTGAAGGGGATGGTGGGGCATTTCAGGTTGTGAGCCTGACCCGGAATATCTGTTGCCTGTGCGGGCCTCTTCGCAGCACAAGGCTGCTCCTACAGGAATATCATTGGGCCTGAGGGCTGTGGTGCCCTTGTAGGAGCAGCCTTGTGCTGCGAAGAGGCCCGCACAGGCACCAATAAACCTCAGGCCTTGCGCGGGTTGAGGATCATCAAGGCCAGCACCCCCGCCACAATCCCCCAGAACGCCGAGCCAATCGAGAACAACGTAAGCCCCGAGGCGGTGACCATGAAGGTAATCACTGCCGCCTCCCGCTCGCGCGCTTCGCTCATGGCCACGGTCAGCCCGTTCATGATCGAGCCGAACAGTGCCAGTGCGGCAATCGACAGCACCAGCTCTTTCGGCAACGCTGCAAACAGCGCCGCCAGCGTCGCGCCGAATACCCCGGCAATACCGTAGAAAATCCCGCACCACACCGCGGCGGTATAGCGTTTGCTCGGGTCTTCATGGGCGTGCGGCCCGGTGCAGATCGCCGCGCTGATCGCCGCCAGGTTGACCCCGTGCGAGCCGAATGGCGCCAGCAGCAGGGAGGCAAAGCCGGTGGCCGAAATCAGCGGCGAGGCTGGCACCTGGTAGCCGTCGGCGCGCAGCACCGCCACGCCGGGCATGTTCTGCGAGGTCATGGCCACCACGAACAGCGGAATGCCAATGCTGATGGTGGCCGCCAGCGAGAAGCTCGGAGTGGTCCACACCGGCTTGGCCACTTCCAGGTGGAAGCCGCTGAAGTCCAGCAGGCCCAGGGCGCCGGACAGTGCCGTGCCCACCAGCAGCGCCGCCAGCACGCAGTAACGCGGCGACAACCGCTTGACCAACAGGTAGCTGAAGAACATGCCCAGCACCAGCAATGTGCGATGCTGCGCCGCAACGAAGATTTCGCTGCCGATCTTGAACAGGATGCCCGCCAGCAACGCCGAGGCCAGCGAGGCCGGGATACGCTTGACCAGGCGCTCGAAGCTGCCAGTGAGGCCGCAGATGAGCACCAGCACGGCACAGGTGATGTAGGCACCAATGGCCTCGCCGTAGCTCACCCCGCCCAGGCTTGTGATCAGCAACGCGGCGCCGGGGGTAGACCAGGCGATGGTGATGGGGGTGCGGTAGCGCAGCGACAGGCCGATGCTGCACACCGCCATGCCGATCGACAGCGCCCAGATCCATGACGAAATCTGCGCGGTGGTCAGCCCGGCCGCCTGGCCAGCCTGGAACATCAGCACCAGCGAACTGGTATAGCCGGTGAGCATGGCGATGAAGCCGGCGACCACCGCCGACGGGGAGGTATCTGCCAGGGGCCGCAGGCGTGCGGAAGTGGCATCGGTCATGAACAAAGTCCTTGTAAAGGTGTAAGCAGTTTTTTCAGACTACAGCGAGCAAGATTGATCCTTGCCATACAGCGGCCATTGCTTTTAGCCGTACAGTCGCCAACTATTGGGCGCAATTAAAAAACTGCACGGTTTGGCACCTGCCTTTTGCAGGAGCAGCCTTGTGCTGCGAAGAGGCCCTTACAGGCGCAGCAAATGCATGGGCTGAAAAGGCCTCTTCGCAGCGCAAGGCTGCTCCTACAAGGGCGATACAGATACGGCGACAGGGGAGAGGGGCGATGTACAAGGTCTATGGCGACTACCAGTCGGGCAACTGCTACAAGGTCAAGCTGATGTTGAGCCTGCTGGGCCGGCCGTATGAATGGCACCCGGTGGACATCCTCAAGGGCGAGACCGAAACGCCCGAGTTTCTGGCGATGAACCCCAACGGCAAGGTGCCCGTGCTGGAGCTGGAGGACGGCAGCTATTTGTGGGAGTCCAATGCCATTCTCAACTTCCTGGCCGATGGCAGCGAGTTCCTGCCCAGCGAACCGCGCCTGCGCACGCAGGTGTTGCAGTGGCAGTTCTTCGAGCAGTACAGCCATGAGCCGTACATTGCCGTGGCGCGCTTTATCCAGTTTTACCTGGGGCTGCCGGATGAGCGGTTAGATGAGTACCGCAAGCTGCACAAGGGCGGCTACAAGGCACTGAGGGTGATGGAGCGACAGCTGCAGATGACGCCTTACCTGGTAGGTGAGCAGTACTCGATTGCCGATGTGGCCTTGTATGCCTACACCCATGTGGCGCAGCAGGGCGGGTTCGACCTGGCCGATTACCCGGCGGTCCGCGCCTGGCTGGAGCGTGTCAGCAGCCACCCGCGGCATGTGCCGATGGTGGGCTGATCTTCATCCTGTACCGGCCCTATCGCCGGCACAGGATGACTAGAATCTGTCAGGCCGACGCGAACCGCTCATCCAGGTAGGCAATGATGGCTTTGGACTCATACATCCAGGTCACCTTGCCGGCTTCTTCAATGCGCAGGCACGGCACTTTCACCCGGCCGCCACCTTCCTGCAGGGCCTGGCGGTGCACCGGGTCGTTCTTGGCATCGCGCAGCGCCACCGGCACGTTCAGCCGGTGCAGGGTACGGCGGGTCTTGACGCAAAACGGGCAGGCATGGAACTGGTACAGCTCCAGGCCCTTGGCCGCCTGCTCGACGCGGGCCTGGGCAGCGGCGTCGCGCTTGCGCTTGGCCGGGCGGCTGATCCAGTCAGCGAACACGATGAGCTGGCCGAGGCCAACCCGCAGGGCTTTGACGATCATGGGCAACTCCTGAAATGCAAAAGCCGACCCGGCGGGGTCGGCTTGGGGTCAGCAGCCAATCACTTGATCAGGCTGAGGAACTCGCTGCGGGTGGCGGCGTTATCGCGGAACTCACCCAGCATCACCGAGGTGATCATGGTCGAGTTCTGCTTCTCGACACCGCGCATCATCATGCACATGTGCTTGGCCTCGACGACCACGGCTACACCGGCGGCACCGGTGACCTGCTGCACGGCTTCGGCGATCTGGCGGCTGAGGTTTTCCTGGATCTGCAGGCGACGGGCATACATGTCGACGATGCGCGCTACCTTCGACAGGCCCAGTACCTTGCCCTTGGGCAGGTAGGCCACGTGTGCCTTGCCGATGAACGGCAGCATGTGGTGTTCGCACATCGAATACAGCTCGATGTCCCGGACCAGCACCATTTCGCTGTTGTCAGAGCTGAACAAAGCGTTGTTGGTGACTTCTTCCAGTGTTTGCTCATAACCGCGGCAAAGGTACTTCATCGCCTTTGCAGCCCGCTTGGGCGTGTCGAGCAGGCCCTCACGGGAGACGTCCTCGCCAATCTGGCTGAGGATCTCGGTGTAGTTCTGTTCCAGGGACATGGATCTACCTGTGGGAAAAAATCGCAAAAACGAAGGTTACGGCGGTGAGGGCGGCGCTGCAAGCGCGGCGTTACTCGTCGCGGCCTTCGAGCATGGTTCGCTTGAGCATCACATACACCGCGCCAGTGCCGCCGTGGCGGGCGCTGCACGAGGCAAAACCGAGTACTTGCGGGTGCTGGCGCAGCCAGGTGTTGACGTGGCTCTTGATCATCGGGCGCTTGCCGTCCAGGCGTGCCGCCTTGCCGTGGGTAACCCGTACGCAGCGCACTTCCAGCTTGGTGGCTTCGGCTATGAAGTCCCACAGGGTTTCGCGGGCCTTTTCCACGGTCATACCGTGCAGGTCGAGGCTGCCCTCGAACGGGATCTGGCCCAGCTTAAGCTTGCGCAGCTGGCCTTCCTGCACGCCGTCGCGGCGCCACATAAGCTCGTCTTCGGCGCCAACGTCGATGACGAACTGGTCGGACATGCCGTCGATGACCAGGGCCTTGTCACTGCGCACGGTTGCAGCGTGGCGCAGCCCGGCCAGCTTCTGGCGGTCGGCCTTGGGCTTGCCGACTTCGGCGCGGTCGTGGCGAATTTGCTTTACGCCACGCACTTCGGCCTTGAACAGGGAAAAATCGTCGTCTTGCATGATGCCTCCACGTGGGCGGCGTAGTTTACGCGACTGTGGGGCCAAGTGCAGCCTGTGCGGGCCTCTTCGCGGGTTCACCCGCGAAGAGGCCCGCACAGGCGACATAAAATCATCAGTCGTGCTTTTTCATCAGATGCGGCGACAGGTTCAATTCCCGCCCGCGACGCAAGCGAATGCGGCTGCGCCGCCAGAAGCGCACGCCCAGCCACAGCAGCAACAAGCCAGCCCCGGTGAGGATGCTGGACAATGGCTTGTTGGCATTGAGTTCTTGCAGGGCAGGGTAGTTGCCCAGCAGGCCTGCGACGCCGGCCATGGCCAGCAGCACGCCCAGGGTCGCGAGCAGCGCCGACAGGCCGGCCGCCAGGCGGGCGCCCCAGTTACGCGGCTGGCGCGTGCGCAGGCGCTTGGCGTCGAAACTGCCTTTAAGCTTCATTCCGCTCTCCTCTGTGGATATCCGGAATTCGACCTGCCGCCGCCCATCGGGTTCCGCCCGGCTGCCGGGCGGTCATGCCCTGCCGCTCAGATCAGGCTGGCGGTGGGGGCCACGCAAGCGAAGTTGTCGGCCATGACGGCCATTTCGCACTGGTGAATCTGCGCCGCCGGGATGACACCATCCTTGAAGGCCAGGTCGCGGGTTGCCGAGGCGTCTTCCACCAGGGTGCACCGGTAACCATAGTCCTTGGCGCGGCGAACGGTGGTGCTGACGCTGGAATGGCTCATGAAGCCGCAGACAATCAGGTCGAGATGGCCAAGCGCCTGCAGCGTTTCGTGCAGTTGGGTGTTCTTGAATGCGTTGGGCATGCGCTTTTCAATGACGATTTCACCTTCCAGCGGCTCCAGCCCCGGAATGAACTGGCCGGCAGGCCCCTGTGGATCGAAGCGGCCACCGACTGTGCCCAGGTGGCGAACATGGATGATCGGACGGCCGCTCTTACGGGCGGCGTCGAGCAACCTGGCGATGTTGGCCACGGCCTCGTCCATGCCCGACAGCTGCAGGGGCCCACTGAGGTACTCCTTTTGCGCATCGATGATGATCAGGCTGGCGTGGCTCAGCTTGGCCGGCGGGTAGTCGCGGCCAGTGAGGCGGAACATCGTGGTTGGAACGGACATCAAGGGCTCCTTGGAAGGGCTTTTGTATACCTATTGTCCCCTGCCTTGACGCCAATGGGAATGGTTGACAACGCAAGCGGCATGGTTACTGGCCTGTGGCTAGCCTTTGGGCGCTGCAAACGAACAAATGTGCGGGTGGGGCTGTTAGACTTTTGTCCGGTCTGAAATAGGAGTACCCCGTGATCACATCCCGTCTGCGCACGCTGCGCGACTACATCCGCTGGGCGGTCAGCCGCTTCCACGAGCACGACCTGTTCTTCGGCCACGGTGCCGACAACGCCTGGGACGAGGCCCGCCTGCTGGTGCTGGGCGCAGTGCACCTGCCATGGGAGGTGGCCGACAGCTACCTGGACTGCATGCTCGAGGACGACGAGCGGGTACGCCTGCAGCATTTGCTCAAGCGCCGTATCGAAGAGCGGGTGCCAGCCGCCTATCTGTTGGGCGAAGCCTGGTTCTGCGGCATGTCGTTCATCGTCGACGAACGTGTGCTGGTGCCGCGCTCGCCCATTGGCCAACTGATCGAAAAACGCTTCGAGCCGTGGCTGGCGAGCGAGCCCGCGCGCATTCTCGACCTGTGCACGGGTTCGGGCTGCATCGGTATCGTCGCGGCCGACGTGTTCCCCGAGGCCGAGGTGGTGCTGGCCGACCTGTCGTTCCAGGCCCTTGAAGTGGCCAACCAGAATATCGAGCGCCATGGCCTGGACGGCCGTGTGTACACCGTGCAGGGCGATGGCTTTGGCGGTTTGCCGGGGCAGCGTTTCGACCTGATCCTGTCCAACCCGCCGTATGTCGATGCCGAAGACTTCGACGACATGCCGGCCGAGTACCACCACGAGCCAGAACTGGGCCTGGCCTGCGGCAACGACGGCCTGGACCTGGTGCGGCGCATGCTGGCGGAAGCTGCAGACCACCTGACCGACAAGGGCCTGCTGATTGTTGAAGTGGGCAACAGCCAGATCCATGTCGAGGCGTTGTACCCCGAGGTGGACTTTGCCTGGCTGGAGTTCGAGCGTGGCGGGCATGGGGTGTTCATGCTCACCGCGGAGCAGTGCCGCCAGCATCAGGAATTGTTCAAGGCCCGCGTTTAGGCTATTTGGGGCCGCAAAGCGGCCCCAATATCCACCCGCTCACGCGATATCAGCGGGTGGCTATCCAGATCAACAACCCCGCCTGAAACACCGCAAACGCCACCAGGCAGGTAATGGTAAAGCGCAGGCCGCTGTCTTCGCGGTGGTACTTGGCCACCCGTTCATCGCGCTCGCGCAGTTGCCCTTCCTTTTCCTGCAACTGCTGGTCCGCCTGCTGCAGCAGGTTGGCAGCATCCAGAATGTCCACCCGCTGCAGGCGCTCGTTGCTCCAGGCGGCCTTCAGCTGGCCGACGGTCATGTCCACGGTACGGCCCTTCAGGTGCTGACCGTCCTCGTACTCCACCTCGATACCCACCCCGCGCAAGCAGTGGTCACGGCGCAGGCGCGAGTCCTCGTTGAGGGAATCCTTGTTCGGCAGCGCCATGCCTTCCACCCGGTAGTGCGGCCATTTGCGCTGCAGCCACTGTGCGGCCTGGGCCAGCATGAAGCGGCCGATGCCACGGTTCACCGGCTCCAGTTGCAGGCCATGTTCACTGCCAATGCGCACCAGTCGCTCGGCATGGTCGACGCGGATATCCAGGCGGTTTTGCTCTTTGTGCACCTTTTGCCCAGGCAACTGGATTTCCATGCGCAGCAGGCTGTGGGCCTTGTCGTGGCGCTCGGCATAACCGAACTGCACAAAGCGCAGCGGCCGTGCGCCGGTGCTGCGGTCGATGGGCAGAGCGGCCAGGCGCAGCAGCTGGAAGTGTTCGGCGGCCAGCTCGGCCCAAGGCAGGGCAGGGCTTTCCTGGGGTTCTTCGGCCGGCTCAACGGCGGCGGGGGCGGTGGTCATCAGGCTTGTCCTCGGCTATGCCTGCTGTATCGGCAGGCTTGCCACGGACCTGAGCCCGTTTCCCTCACGCCGAAGGCAAATGCTGGATGAACGTCACAATTCGCTCCCCCAGCTCGCGCGCCAGCGGCAGCTCGGGGTTGAGGTAGCTGTCGCGCTGCTGGCTCATGCCCCTGGGGCTGATGCGCAGCATGTGGTTCATGCCGTCGATCAGCACAAGCTGCGCATCCGGCTTGGCCGCCTTCAGCCGTTCGGCGTCGGTGACGTCCACCTGCACGTCGTTGCGCCCCTGCACGATCAATGCGGGCATGGGCAGGCGGGCGAAGGCTGCCGCCGGGTTCTGCTGGAACAGCGAGATCAGGTACGGCTGCACGCTGGGGCGGAACACCTGGCGCAGTGGCGCGGGCACTTCCAGGCTGGTTTGCCCGGCCTGCAGGCGGTCGAGCAGGGCGCTGCCACCGGCCAGTTGCGCCGGGGGCAGGCGCTGGGCCAGTTGCTCGCGCAGTACGTCGGCCAGCGGCCTGCCGCTGCCGGCCAAGGTGATCACTGCGCTGGCGCCGGCCTGCTCGGCGGCCAGGCTGGCGATCAGCGCGCCTTCGCTATGGCCGACCAGGATCAGCGGGCCGAAGCGCGGGTCGGCCTTGAGTTTGTGGCTCCAGGCGATCACATCGGCCACGTAGCGCTCCACGCTGAGGTCGCGCTCATCGGGCGTGGCCGGCTGGCTGGCAGCCACCCCACGTTTGTCGTAGCGCACGCTGGCGATATGCTCGTTGGCCAGCAGCAGCGCCAGCCGCTTGAGGTTGTCGATGCGGCCCGACGCCGGGTTGTTGCCGTCGCGGTCTGTGGGGCCGGAGCCAGCGATGATCAGCACCACCGGCGGCGGGGTGGCCTGTTGCGGCAGCAGCAGGCTGCCGTGCAGCACGCCTTGGCCAGTGTCCAGGTCGATCGGGCGTTGCAGCACAGTAGGGGCGGCGGCCTGGGCCAGGCCGGTGCACAGCAGGAAGAGCAAGGCGACGAGGCGCGACATCATGCGGTACTACATGGAAAGATGAAGGTTTGACACAGTGTTTGCGGGAAGGTTCTAGGGTGGTGTGTTGCAGGATCGGCCCCATCGCCGGCAAGCCAGCTCCTACAGGTCTACCACAGGCCCAGGCCTTGTAGATTACCTCTGGGAGCTGGCCTGCCGGCGATAGGGCCAGTACAGACAACCAATCCATCTGTATACTGCCGCTTTCGTCCATTTCAGGCAGAACTCGCGGAGCGTCCATGTCCGGTAATACCTACGGCAAGCTGTTCACTGTCACCACCGCTGGCGAAAGCCATGGCCCGGCGTTGGTCGCCATTGTCGATGGATGCCCACCGGGCCTGGAAATTTCCCTGGCCGACCTGCAGCACGACCTCGACCGGCGCAAGCCCGGCACCAGCCGGCACACCACCCAGCGCCAGGAAGCCGATGAGGTGGAAATCCTTTCCGGCGTGTTCGAAGGCCGCACCACCGGCTGCTCGATTGGCCTGTTGATCCGCAACACCGACCAGAAGTCCAAGGACTACTCGGCCATCAAGGACCTGTTCCGTCCGGCCCACGCCGACTACACCTACCACCACAAGTACGGCATCCGCGACTACCGCGGCGGTGGCCGCAGCTCGGCCCGCGAAACCGCCATGCGCGTGGCCGCCGGTGCCATCGCCAAGAAGTACCTGGCCACCCAGGGCATCACCGTTCGTGGCTACATGAGCCAGTTGGGCCCTATCGAAATCCCGTTCAAGACCTGGGAATCGGTGGAGCAGAACGCCTTCTTCAGCCCCGACCCGGACAAGGTGCCGGAGCTGGAGGCGTACATGGACCAACTGCGCCGTGACCAGGACTCGGTGGGTGCCAAGATCACCGTGGTGGCCGAGGGCGTGATGCCGGGCCTGGGCGAACCGATCTTCGACCGCCTGGACGCAGAACTGGCCCACGCGCTGATGAGCATCAACGCGGTCAAGGGCGTGGAAATCGGCGCCGGCTTCGCCAGCGTGGCCCAACGCGGCACCGAGCACCGTGACGAGCTCACCCCGGAAGGCTTCCTCAGCAACAACGCCGGCGGCATCCTGGGCGGCATTTCTTCGGGCCAGCCAATCGTTGCCCACCTGGCGCTGAAACCGACCTCCAGCATCACCACCCCGGGCCGCTCGATCGACGTCGACGGCAACCCGGTGGACGTCATCACCAAAGGCCGCCACGACCCGTGCGTGGGCATCCGCGCCACGCCGATCGCCGAGGCGATGATGGCCATCGCGCTGATGGACCACCTGCTGCGCCACCGCGCGCAGAATGCCGATGTGAAGGTAACCACCCCGGTGCTGGGCCAGCTCTGACCGTGTTGCTTGCGCCGGTCCGCTCTTTGCAGGAGCAGCCTTGTGCTGCGAAAGGGCCGGTGCAGCAAGCACACATCTCTATGGCGACACCGGCCCTTTCGCAGCACAAGGCTGCTTCTACAGGGTGGGTGCCGGTTCAGACGGTAAATCCATGCAACCCATCCCATACTGGCGCCTGTCCAGCTTCTACCTCTTTTACTTCGCCCTGCTAGGTTCCACCGCCCCCTTCCTGGCGCTGTACTTCGACCACCTGGGCTTCTCCCCGGCGCGCATCGGCGAGCTGGTGGCCATCCCCATGCTGATGCGCTGCATCGCCCCCAACCTGTGGGGCTGGCTGGGCGACCGTACCGGCCAGCGCTTGCTGATCGTGCGCCTGGGCGCGTTGTCTACCCTGGCCACCTTCGCCCTGATCTTCTTCGGCAAAAGCTACGCCTGGCTGGCGCTGGTGATGGCCCTGCACGCGTTCTTCTGGCATGCCGTGCTGCCGCAGTTCGAGGTCATTACCCTGGCCCACCTGCACGGGCAAACAGCGCGCTACAGCCAGGTGCGCCTGTGGGGCTCGATCGGCTTCATCCTGACGGTGGTTGGCCTGGGCCGCCTGTTCGAATGGCTGAGCCTGGACATCTACCCGGCAGCCCTGGTCACGATCATGGCCGGTATTGTCGCCGCCAGCCTGTGGGTGCCCAATGCCCAGCCGGTGGAGCAGGGCGAGCGCAGCGGGGCGGGTGGTTTTGTGCAGCAGCTGCGTGCCCCGGGGGTGATCGCGTTCTACGCCTGTGTGGCGCTGATGCAACTCAGCCACGGGCCGTACTACACCTTCCTTACCCTGCACCTGGAGCACCTGGGCTACAGCCGCAGTGCCATCGGCCTGCTGTGGGCGCTGGGGGTGGTGGCCGAGGTGCTGATGTTCATGGTCATGAGCCGGCTGTTCGCGCGCTTCAGTGTGCAACGCGTATTGCTGGTCAGCTTCCTGCTGGCGGCGCTGCGCTGGTTGTTGCTGGGCAATCTGGCCCATGAACCGGCCGTGCTGATCTTCGCCCAGCTGCTGCACGCGGCCACCTTCGGCTGCTTCCACGCTGCCAGCATCGCGTTCGTGCAAGCCAGTTTCGGCGCCCGCCAGCAGGGCCAAGGCCAGGCATTGTACGCGGCGCTGTCGGGCACTGGCGGCGCGCTGGGGGCATTGTATTCGGGCTACAGCTGGAAACTGCTGGGCCCCACCTTCACCTTTGGTATGGCCAGTGCCGCAGCCCTGGCTGCAGCCGTTATCATTGCCCTTTGTTCGCAACCGACCAGGACCCGCCCCTGATGAGCATTCTCAGCGTTTTCCACCCCGCCAGCCCGGAACTGCCGAGCAAGGTGCTGACCCACCACGAGGACATCGCCGCCACCCTGGCTGAACAGGGCGTGCGTTTTACCCACCGCGAGCATGGCCTGCGGGTGCGGCCCGGCACAGCACAAGACGAGGTGCTGGACGTATGCCGTGAGCATCTGGACCAGTTGATGACGGCACACGGCAGCAAGGCCTACGTGTTGTTGAACCGTGACGGTGAAGCCCCGGTGCAGGCCGATGTACGCGATGAGCATGTGCATGGCGCCGAAGAGGTGTTTGCCGTGGTCAGTGGACGTGCTCAGGTTGGCCTGCGGTTGGGGGGCTGGGTCTATTCGGTGCTGTGCGAGAAGGGTGACCAGCTAGTGGTGCCAGCGGGCACGCCTCGCTGGGTAGAGCTGGGCGATACGCCGTTTTGCCTGGCGCTGCGTCTGTATGGCAGCGAGCAAGGCGTGCAGGCGCAGTTTACCGGGGATGCGACTGCGCGAGCGTTTCTGGGGATTGACCAATTCTGATGGCCTTGCCGCCCTCTTCGCAGCACAAGGCTGCTCCTACAGGAGATCGCGTCCGGTCGGCGGTCGCGTTCACTTGTAGGAGCAGCCTTGTGCTGCGAAGAGGTCAGATCAGGCAACACAAAACTCAGCGGTAGGTCGGCAGGGCAAACCGTTGCTGGCTTTGCAGCATGCCAATCACCGGCAATTCACTGGCCTGTTCAGCCAAGTCACGGCGGATGGCGCTGATTGCCCAGGACAGCTGTTCGGCGCTGTGCAGTTGCCCATAGGTCAACACCCGGCGGGTCACCTTGCCATCCGTCGCGCGCAGGGTAAGCAACACCCCGCCATCAGGGCGCGCCTGGGTGTTCACTTGATAGGCCGAAAATACCGAGACGAACTTTTGCTGGATGAGGTCCATATCAACTCCTGGCTGTTATGTGGCAGACATGAGTTGATGGTTGCAGCGACCGTGCCAGAACTTGATTGTAAGAAAAACCCAGTAAATACAGGCACTTATGGGTTGTTTTCAGAGGCGGCACCGTGCAGGTTGCATGGTCGTGCATTTTGCACAGTGCATTTTGCACGGATCCGGCTTTACCTATCGGCCCTATAGAATCTGAACCTTTGACCGCAATGGCGTGCCTGACAAAGACTTGGGCAATCATTTATGCCAGGAGGTTCCCGATGTCCAGCCAAACCGCACCCGCCACCATGACCGATGACGAAACCGCTGCATTCGCAGAGCAGGTGTTCGAACGTGCCCGCCAGGGCGATGCCGAAATGCTTGGGCGCTTGCTCGCCAGCGGCCTGCCGGCCAACCTGCGCAACCACAAGGGTGACACGCTACTGATGCTGGCCAGCTACCACGGCCACCACGAGGCGGTGCGCCTGCTACTGGCGCAGGGCGCCGACCCGCTGATTGCCAACGACAACGGCCAGTTGCCCATTGCCGGTGCTGCATTCAAGGGGGACCTGGCGATGATCCGCCTGCTGCTGGAGCACGGCGTGCCGGTGGACGCCGCTGCGCAGGACGGGCGTACCGCGTTGATGCTGGCGGCCATGTTCAACCGCAGCGAAATCCTTGAATACCTGTTGGCCCAAGGCGCCGACCCGGCGCGCCAGGATGCCCGCGGCGCCACCGCGCTGATGGCGGCGCAAACCATGGGTGCGGTGGACGCTGCTGCACGCTTGCAAACGCTGGCCGGCTAACCGCAAGGGGGCATTTGCGGCTATCCTTGGCGACTTTTCACCCGTCGCAGGCCCCCTTTCATGAAAACTCAGTTGCTCGAATTCATCAGCCTCATTGGCGCCGGCTGCATGCGTGAGGCCGACATCGAGCGCATCGCCGACGAGGCCGCCCAGGCCTACGCCGACCCGGCCGCTTTCTTGGCAGCCAACCCGGACATCAACTACGACGACAGCTTCCCCATCCCCCTGGGCGAATGGGTGGTGCTGGGCAGCCTGCCGGACACGGTGGTGTTCCAGGCCGACAGCTACCAGGACCTGTTCCAGCAGATCAGCGACTCGTTCGACAACAGCGTGCCGTTTACCCTCAAGCCCAAGCAGCTGGCCCGCACCGAGCCACTCACCGCGCTCAACCGCATCCAGGTACAGATGGGCGCGTTGAACAAAGAAGCCGGTGGTTATGTGCTGTTGAACTTCAGCCAGCTGCTGGATGACGAGCTGCAGGTGGTGATGGTGGGCCAGAACGACCTGGCGCGGGTGCTAGAGCTGGGTGCCGAGCTGGGCATCAAGGTCGAGCCGGCCCTGGAAGCCCTGAAAGTCGCTGTACACGTTTGATTTCATCGTTTGTTTCTTCGCGGGCAAGCCCGCGAAGAGGCCGGCACTGGCAACCTCAAAACCTCAGCCCAGCGCGGTATCCAGAAACATCATCACCGCAAACCCACCCATCAAACCCAGGGTCGCCGCCGTCTGGTGCCCGTTACGGTGGGTTTCGGGGATCACCTCGTGGCTTACCACAAAGATCATCGCCCCCGCCGCCAGCCCCATGCTGATCGGGTAGGCGAGGGCAAAGCCGGTCGAAATCCCCAGCCCGATCACCGCCCCCAGCGGCTCCATCAGCCCGGACCCTATCGCGACCAGTGCGGCTTTCATGTTCGACAGCCCGGTGGCGCGCAGGGCCAGCGCGACGGCCAGCCCCTCAGGGATGTCCTGAATGGCGATGGCGCTGGTCAGTGGCAGCCCGATGTTCATGTCGCCATTGGCGAAGCTCACGCCAATGGCCATGCCTTCGGGCAGATTGTGCAGGGTGATCGCCAGCACGAACAACCACACCCGGCTGATGCGCTCCGCCTCAGGGCCGCACGGGCCGGTGCTTTCGTGCTCATGCGGGGTGAAACGGTCCAGGCCCAGCATCAGCAGCACGCCCAGGCCCATGCCCAGCACCACGGTAAAGGCCGCAGCGGGGCCGTTGCCGGTGATCTCGCGGGCGGCGTCCAGGCCCGGCAGAATCAGCGAAAACGAACTGGCGGCCAGCATCATGCCGGCGGCAAAACCAAGCATCACATCCTGGTTGCGGGCGCTGACGTCGCGCAGCACCACTGCCAGCACCGCACCCAGCGCGGTGGCGCCAAAGCCGGACAACCCACCCAGCACGGCCAGGTGCAGGTTATCGGCATGGTCGCCGTTCACCGCGTTCCAGAAACTGGCCGCCAGCAGTGCGACCACAGCCAGCAGGCTCAGGCCCAGGCCGGCACTGAGCCAGGGGGTGTTGGCTACCTGCTGGCGCCAGGCGTGCAGCAGTGACGATGGGGCGGCGCTTTGGCTGTGTGCGGGGGGCATGCGAACCTCGAATCAATTATTGCAGTCAGTCTACTCAGGGACCTGCGCCAACGGCCAAGGATTCCCTTCTATTGGTGCGATAGCTGGCTATGCTGTGCAGCAAAGCCTCTGGGCAAGGAGTTTAAGCATGGGGTCTACATTCAACAGCCTGGTCGGGCTGATCATTCTGGCGCTGGATATCTGGGCCATCCTCAATGTGATCAAGAGTGGCCGCGAGGTGGGTATCAAGGTGTTGTGGATCTTGTTGATCGCACTGCTGCCGGTGGTGGGGCTGGTGATCTGGGCGATTGCCGGGCCGCGGGGGAATGTGCGCATCTGAACCCTGCGAGGTGCTCATTGTGGAAGCGGCCGGTGTAACAGGTATAAGCGGTAATGGGGCCGTGACAAAATTTTCACATTGGTTTAAACAGAATCCGCACCCGCACAATGCTGCGTTGGTCTAGCACCAGCGCCTCTTCGCAAACCGCAATCCTAGGACCTTCCCATTCATGGCTAACACGGACGCCTTGAAGCAACAGGGCGCGCGAACGTCGTTTTCGCCGACCCTGAAATCCCATTTGGCCTACACGCTGCTCAGCGGCCTGGTGATCATGCTGATGCTCAGCCTGGTGCGCCTGGCGCTGCTGGTCTACAACAGCGACATGATCGGCGATACCCCTTATTCGACTGTCGCCGAAGGCTTCCTCAACGGCTTGCGCTTCGACCTGCGGGTGGTGGTGTACCTCAGCATCCCGCTGCTTCTGGCCATCCTCAGCCCCTGGGCCATGGCCCGGCGGGGCGTGTTTCGCTTCTGGCTGACCCTCACCTCGAGCGTGGTGATGTTCCTTGGCCTGATGGAAATGGACTTCTACCGCGAGTTCCACCAGCGCCTCAACGGCCTGGTGTTCCAGTACATCAAGGAAGACCCTAAAACCGTCATGAGCATGCTCTGGTACGGTTTCCCGGTGGTGCGCTACCTGCTGGCCTGGGCATTCGGCACCTGGCTGCTGAGCCTGCTGTTCAAAGGGATCGACCGCGCCACCCGTAGCGATGGCCTGCACCGCGTTGCCCCGTGGTACAAACGCGTGGCGGTGTTCATGGTGATTCTGCTGGTGGCCGTGGTCGCTGCCCGTGGCACCCTGCGTCAAGGCCCGCCAATGCGCTGGGGTGATGCCTTCACCACCGACTCCAACTTCGTCAACCAGCTGGGCCTGAACGGCACCCTGACCCTGATCGACGCTGCCAAGAGCCGCTTTGGCGAAGACCGCGCCAATATCTGGAAGCCGGTGCTGGAGCAAAACGTGGCCACGCAAAGCGTGCGCGAACAGCTGCTGACCCCCCACGACACCCTGGTCGATGCCGACGAGGCTGCCATCCGCCGCGACTTCGTGCCGCCGGCCGAGCGCACCCTGCCGATCAAGAACGTGGTGGTGATCCTGATGGAAAGCTTCGCCGGCCACTCGGTGGGCGCGCTGGGCAGCCCCAACAACATCACCCCGTACTTCGACAAGCTGGCCAAAGAAGGCCTGCTGTTCGACCGCTTCTTCTCCAACGGCACCCATACCCACCAGGGCATGTTCGCCACCATGGCCTGCTTCCCCAACCTGCCAGGCTTCGAATACCTGATGCAGACCCCGGAAGGTGGCCACAAGCTGTCTGGTTTGCCGGCACTGCTCAGCGCCCGTGATTACGACGACGTGTACGTCTACAACGGCGATTTTGCCTGGGATAACCAGTCCGGGTTCTTCGGCAACCAGGGCATGACCACCTTCATCGGCCGTAACGACTTCATCAACCCGGTGTTCTCCGACCCGACCTGGGGCGTGTCCGACCAGGACATGTTCGACCGCGGCAACGAGGAACTGGCCAAGCACGACGGCAAGAAGCCGATCTATGCGCTGCTGCAGACCCTGTCCAACCACACCCCGTACGCGCTGCCCAAAGACCTGCCGGTCGAGAAGGTCACCGGGCAAGGCCGCCTGGACGAGCACCTCACTGCCATGCGTTATTCGGACTGGGCGCTGGGCCAGTTCTTCGAGAAGGCGCGTAAAGAGCCTTACTTCAAGGAAACCCTGTTCGTCATCGTCGGCGACCATGGCTTTGGCAACCACCAGCAAGTCACCGAACTGGACCTGGGCCGTTTCAACGTGCCGCTGCTGCTGATTGCCCCGGGCATTCAGGAGAAGTTTGGTGCGGTGAACCACACCGTGGGTACCCAGGTCGACATCGTGCCGACCATCATGGGCCGCCTGGGTGGCGAGGCCCGCCACCAGTGCTGGGGCCGTGACCTGCTCAACCTGCCTGAGGGCGACCAGGGCGTGGGCATGATCAAGCCGTCGGGCAGCGAGCAGATCGTCGGCCTGGTGCAAGGCGACCGCATCCTGATCGAGTCCAAGGACATGACACCGCGCATGTACCGCTATCAGTTGGGCAGCGAGTTCAAGGCCGAACTGATCGAAAGCCCGGACCAGCCGGAAATGCTGAAAAAGCTGGAAGCGTATATCCAGACGGCGACCAAGAGCCTGCTGGATAACACGGCCGGTGTGGTACACGGCACACCGAAGTAAGGCTGCAAAAGGGGCCATTCGCGGGCTCGCCCGCTCCCACAGGTGCTGCACCGTGCTTTAGGCCGGTGGATTACCTTGTGGAAGCGGGCTTGCCGCGCGATGAGGCACCAACAGACTGAACATTCTCCCAGCCTCAAGGTCAGTTGATCAGGCATCACACCTTGGTGTCTCTGGATTGGGAGGACTTGTTCAATGAAAGAGTGGGAAGTCACTTTTGCCGATCAAAAAGGCGAACCGTCCACCATGATGCTGCGGGCTGAGCATCGTCCCAGCGAAGAGGAAGCTGCAAGGGCCATCCGTTCGCAGCTGTTCCCGGTGATGGACGAGCTGGACCTCAACGACTTCCAGGACCGCACCATTTCCCCGACCGCCCGCTGGCTCAAGGAGCACAGTGGGGTGACCATCACCAGCATCCACGAAGCGCCTTGACCCACACGTTTGCGTGGCGCCTGTTCAGGCGCTACGATGATGAAAGGTGCCCGCCTATTCTGCGGGTTGGCGCCGTTTCAATTCGCGTCTTGCATCAGCTCGGACTGTTCGGCCATTGATTGCCGGCAGGTGCGTAGTGCACGGAAAGTCTATCCATTGCTTTATTCAGGAGGACGATTCATGAGCAGCCAGAACGACGATATCAGCACCAACGTCCTGCGCCAGATGAAAGCAGGCGGTTTCGACTTCACCCAGATCCACCCCATCGAGTTCTATGCCGTATTCCCCGACGAAGCAGGGGCACGCCGTGCCGCCGGGCAGTTTCGTGGCGAATCGCTCAATGCCCAGGTGAAAGAGCTGGGTGACGGTGCCTGGCACCTGGAACTGAGCAAGGTCATGTACGCCACCTATGGCGGTATTGGCGACTTTGAAGAGACCTTTGAGCAACTGGTGACACCTTATGGGGGGGAGGTGGAAGGGTGGGGCGTCAAGCACGAACGGCAGACTGCCTGAAGGTATCCGTTGCCTTTTTCGCGGGGCTCCCAGAGATATCTCACAATGTTTAGCCCTGTGGTGATCCTGTGGGAGCGGGCAAGCCCGCGAAAAAGCACACGCTGCGCTTACGGTTTGCGCCCGGCCATATGCCCCAGATAGGCCAGCAACGCATCCAGTTCCTGTTCACTCAGCACACTTTCAGCAAAGCCTGGCATTTTCGCCTGTGGCCACTGCCGCAGGCTTTGCGGGTCGCGAATCAACTTGCGCAAATAACCTGGTTGAAAATACTCGGTCGGGTTGTGCGGCATATTCAAATCCGGCCCCATCTGCGCATCCCCGGCGCCGTTCAGGCGGTGGCACGCCATACAATTTTGCTGGAACAAGGCAAAACCCTGGCGTACGGAGCTGTCAGCTGGCAACTTCGGGTCGGGGAGCAATGCCGGGAACCGCGTCTCGACAGCCGCCAGTTTACGCAGGGTAGAAATCTGGAATGGCCACTGCTCCGGGCGGATGCCGCTGGCCCGGGGTTCAGTCCACACGAGATAGAACGGCCCCGCGCTGGGTTTGCCCTTGCTCAGTGCCGGCCACGGTTTGTTGGGGTCTTCCACGGCTAGCCAGGCCCGTGCCGGCCCTTGCTGCAGCAGCGGTGCGGCGGGCATCTCGGCGGCAAAGCCATCCAGTGCCACGGCTTGCAGGTGATCGCTTGGGCTCACGCCTACAAGCAGCGTGGCCAACGGCACCGCCCGATAGTGCATGGGGCGTTTGTAGGAAACATCCTGATCGACGCTGATATCCTGGGCCTGTGGGTGGCCGAGCAACTCGGCGCTGCTCCACTCGCGCGCGCTGGTGCCCAGTTCAAGGTGCAGTTGCGCCGCCGACAGCGGCAGGCTCAGGAACAACGCAAACAGGGCAAGGCAGTGGCGCATGGGCAATCTCCGACCATCAAGGCCGGCAGGTTACCTGTGCGCTGCCTGTTGGCGCCACCGCCGCTGTCAGCCGAACAAACGTGTCAGGTTCGGCAAGATCAACAGCAAAGTCGTGGCAAACAGAATGAGCCCAGCTTGGCGAATTTTTGATTGTCTGAACATGGCGGACCGCCTTCTTGTTGTTATTCCTGAATACCCGTTGGCTTCCTTGTCGCGCTTCGGGTCGATCACAGTGGCACCGCGTGGTGCCAGAACTGCCTGCCTCTTGAAAGTGGATATACAACCAACAGTAGGGGGTGTGTGATCCATGTTTGAGAACCCTTTGTTCTAATTGTCTGGTCCGTTGATTTCCATTCGCTATGAGGCCATGTGCCATCTGGCTGGCATGCTCTGGCTAGACAGTGGCGCAACTGCCAGGCACGTACCGACGAAATGTGACCGTTCGTCAGTGCAGCCTACTTGCTTGTACGTGCCTTTCGCGTCAGTCTCTACAGCAGATTCCCACCCATGTCGTTCAGGACTACCCCTATGTCGTTACGCATCTGCATCCTTGAAACCGATGTCCTGCGACCGGAGTTGACGGCGCAGTACCAGGGCTACGGCAGGATGTTCGAGCAGCTCTTCTCGCGTCAGCCGATCGCCGCCGAATTTCGTGTCTACAACGTGATGCACGGCGACTACCCCGCCGACAATGAAGTGTTTGATGCCTACCTTGTGACGGGCAGCAAGGCCGATTCGTTCGGTACCGATGCCTGGATCCAGACACTCAAGGCCTACTTGCTGAAGCTGTACGAGCGTGGCGAGAAGCTACTGGGTGTGTGTTTTGGTCATCAGTTGCTGGCATTGACCCTGGGCGGCAAGGCCGAGCGGGCAGAGAAGGGCTGGGGCGTGGGCATCCATCGCTACTCGCTGGCGGCCCATGCGCCGTGGATGGACCCGGAGGTGTCGGAGCTGACCTTGCTGATCAGCCACCAGGACCAGGTCACCGAATTGCCGGAAGGCGCCACGGTCATTGCTTCAAGCGATTTCTGCCCGAATGCGGCGTACCACATTCGTGACCAGGTGCTGTGCTTCCAGGGCCACCCGGAGTTCGTGCACGACTACTCCCGCGCGCTGCTGGATGCCCGCCAGGAGTATTTGGGGGATGAGGTGTACCACAAGGCCGTGGCCAGCCTGGCCAGCGAGCACCAGGGCGACCTGGTTGGGGAGTGGATGATGCGCTTTATCCAGCAGCCGGCGAGTAAAGATAACGCAGCGTGATGACCGGGGGCTGCGGCGCAGCCCATCGCGGCACAAGGCCGCTCCTACAGATTGATCGTGATACCTTGTGGGAGCGGCCTTGTCGCGATGGGTCGCAAAACGGCCCCGGCAATCTCAGAGCCAGCCAGACTTCTTGAAGCTGGCAAACAACCCCGTACACCCCAGCACGATCACCCCCAGTACCCCGAAATACCCATAGTGCCACCCCAGCTCCGGCATGTTCTGAAAGTTCATCCCGTAAATCCCGGCAATCGCCGTAGGGAACGCCAGGATCGCCGCCCAGGCCGCGAACTTGCGCTGCACGATGCTCTGCCGTGACGACTCCAGCAGCATGCCGATCTCGATGGTCTGGCTGGCGATGTCACGGATGCCGGCCAGGTCTTCCATCTGCCGCGTCACGTGGATCTGCACATCACGAAAGTACGGGCGCATGTTCTTGTCGATAAACGGGAAGCTCAGGCGCTGCAACTCCTCGCTCACTTCCACCATCGGCGCCACATAGCGGCGCAGGCGCAGGATGTCGCGACGCAGGCTGTGCAGGCGGCGGATGTCGTCTTCCTGCAAGGAACCGCCGAGCACGCTTTGTTCCAGCTCTTCGATCTCGCCATGAATGGCCTCGCTGACCGGCTGGTAGTTCTCGGTGACGAAGTCGAGCAGGGCGTACAGCACAAAGTCTTCACCGTGCTCCAGCAGCAGCGGCCGGGCCTCGCAGCGCTGGCGCACCAGGGCGTAGGACTTGGAGTGGCCATTTCGGCAGGTGATTATGTAGCCGTTGCCGGCAAAGATATGGGTTTCGATGAACTCCAGCTTGCCTTCGTGGCGCACTGGCGAATAGGTGACGATGAACAGCGCGTCGCCGAAGGTTTCCAGTTTGGGCCGGCTGTGCTTTTCCAGGGCGTCTTCGATGGCCAGTTCGTGCAGGTTGAACTGGCATTGCAGGTTGGCCAGCTCCTCGGCATTGGGCTCTTCCAGGCCGATCCACACAAAGTGCCCCGGCTTGCGCGCCCACTCGCTGCCTTCGTCGATGCTGATGTTGGTGACCTTTCTGCCGGCGCTGTACACCGCCGATGCCACGACTCGACCCATGGTTGCCCGCTTATTCCGGTTGAACACGGGGTACAGCTTGGGCCGTAGCCGGCCCAAGAGCAACCCGCTTCAGGCCAGCTCGTGTTCCATGCGGTCGATGCATTGCTGCATCTGCACCCGGCACTGCTCGATCAGCGCCGGAATGTCCTTTTGAGTCATGCCGGTGGTGGCAATGGGCGGCAGCGAGCGCACCACCACCGTGCGCTGGCGCCAGCTGTTCAGGTTCATGCGCGTGGCGTAGCGGCTGACGCACACCGGCACAATCGGCACACCTGCCTCGATGGCCATGTGGAACGCGCCTTTCTTGAAGGGCAGCAAGTGTTCGCCAGGGTTACGCGTGCCTTCGGGGAATACCCAGATCGAGGTGTCATCCTGCAGCACACGGGTGGTTTCCTGCAGCGCCTTGCGGGCCTGGTAGCTGTTCTTGCGGTCGATCAGCACGTTGCCGCCCAGCCAGAACAGCTGGCCGAACAGCGGCACCCAGCCCAGGCTCTTCTTGCCGATGGCCACGGTGCGTCGTGGCACCGCCTGGCCCACCACGAACAGGTCGTAGTTGGATTGGTGGTTGGCGATGATTACGCAACCGGGTGGCTGGTCCCACAGCGGGCCGACTTCGGCCTTGACCTTGATACGCATCAGCCAGGTGGCCGGCCGGCTGTAGAGGTGGGCGAATACCCGGCTGTTGTCGGGGTTGAAAGGGCGGCACAGGCCAATGACCAGGCCCACGACGCCAACCACAAGGAAATGCAGCGCCAGCAGAAGCATGCGCAAGGAATAAAGCATGGTACGACTCACACCAGACGGTCGCTGGAGTGTACGGGTGTGCACTGGTTCGGGCAAATTCAGGTGCTGCGCCCACTTTCCCTGTAGGAGCGTGAGCGCAGGGGTGAGTCGATTATCAGCCCATATGGTGCTGGTCCAGCTCGATCGCCTTGTCCAGCGCCTCCAGCAGGCCTTTGCGCACTTTCAGCTTGGTGTTCTTGTGCGCCAGCATGTTCAGCTTCTTCAATTCACGCGCCGCCGTCAGTGCCGCTTCTTGCAGTTGCTCAGCCGGCACCACCTTGTCGAGGAAGCCGGCATCAACCGCCGCGTGCGGGTCGAACACCTCGGCGTTGATCACCGACCGGTGGAAAGCTGAGCGGCGCAGGCGGTCGCGGGCCAGTTCGATACCGGCATGGTGCATGGTCATGCCGATCTGCACTTCGTTCAGGCACACCTTGTACGGGCCTTCGACGCCAATGCGGTAATCGGCCGACAGCAGCAGGAAGGCGCCTTTGGCCACGGCATTGCCCGGGCAGGCAACCACCACCGGGAACGGGTGCGACAGCAGGCGGCGGGCGAGGGTGGAGCCGGCAGTGACCAGGCTGATGGCCTCTTTCGGGCCGCTGGTCATCACCTTGAGGTCGTAACCACCCGACAGGATGCCTGGCTGCCCGGTGATGATCACCACTGCACGGTCTTCGATCGCGCGGTCGAGCGCGGCGTTGAAGGCGGTGATGACGTCTGGCGAGATGGCGTTGACCTTGCCGTTGTTCAGGGTCAGGGTGGCGATGCCGTCTTCGGCGTGGTAGGTAATCAGCTCGCTCATGGCAGAGTCCTTTTGTTGGCGTGGCGACGACGTTACCCAGCGCCAGAGGCCAGGTAAAGCAGCAAGGCTGACTGGTCGGTCAGTGTTCACCGCGGTCCAAATGCAAATACATGAAAAATTTGAAAAAAGTGCTTGCCAAAGGGAATGTCTTTCACTAAATTAGCGCACCTCGACGGGCCGCAAGGCTTGAAGAGAAACGGTGAAGTGTCCGAGTGGTCGAAGGAGCACGCCTGGAAAGTGTGTATACGAGAAATCGTATCAAGGGTTCAAATCCCTTCTTCACCGCCACATTCTACGAAGAGCCCCCGCGCTGAAAAGCACGGGGGCTTTTTGTTTTCAGGGCCATTGGGGCCGCTTTGCGGCCCATTCGCAGCGCAAGGCTGCTCCTACAGGAGGGCGCGAGCCCTGCAACTGGCGCAGTCCCTTGTAGGAGCAGCCTCGTGCTGCGAATGGGCTGCAAAGCAGCCCCAACAAACCTAGAAGCTGACGGAGGCCGACAGCCGAGCCGTGCGTGGCGCGCCCTGGAACAGGTAGTTATCCCCCAGGTAGTCCCCCACATCGCGCCAGTAACGCTTGTCGAACACGTTATCCACGGTCAGGCGCAGCACCGTGTCATACCCGCCAATGCGCGTACGGTACCGGCTCCCTACCTCGAACACGGTATACCCGCCAACCTCCACATTGCCCGCCTGGCTCGCATACTTGCTGGCGCTGTAACGCGCCCCGCCCAACAGTGCCAAGCCCGGTACCGGCAGCGAGTATTGCGCGTGCAGTGCTGCCCGGAACTTGGGCACGTTGATCGCCTGGTGCCCTTCATAGGCATCGGTACCGCTGTTTTTCACCCGCGCACGAATGGCTGCGGCGCTGGCCTGCACTTGCAGGTTCTGGCTCACCCAGCCGCTGGCGCCCAGCTCCAGGCCGGTGTTTTTCTGCTGGCCCTGCTGTACGTAGGTGAAGTTGCCAGCACCGTCTGGGCGTGCGTACTGGTAGGCCTGGCGGATCTGGAACAGCGCGGCGCTGAAGCTCACGCCTTGCCAGTCGTGCTTGAGGCCAAGTTCCAGTTGGTGCGAAGTCGTGGGCGCGAGGATTTCGGCGGCGTTGCTGGCAAACCAGGGTGCCGTGCCGCCGGCAGACAGGCCCTTGGCGTAGCTGGCGTATAGCGTGGTGTCTGGCTGCGGCTTGTAGATAAGTGCAGCATTGGGCAGTAACTCGTATTGGCGGGTATGGCGCCCGGCAACACCGTTCTCGTCCCAGGTCTTTTCATCCAGGCGCACTTCACGGGCGCCCAGCACGGTCTGCCACTGGTCGTTGAAGCTGATGCGGTCGCTGACGAACAAGCCGTACTGACGGCTGTCCAGTCGGCGTTCGCTGGCGCCGACGGGTTTGTCGGACGGCTCGAAGGCAGGGGCCCCGGTGTAGATGTTGCCGGTGCCAAGCCACTCGTTGTAGTACGGGCGCTGATCCAGCGTGCGTCGCTGCGCACTGGTGCCCATGGTCAGTTCATGCCCCACGCCCAGCGCATCGAACTGCCCGTTGAGCATGGCCTGTGCTTCATCGGTGCGGCGGGTGTCGTCGGGGCTGCGGAAGTCGTAGATGTCGTAGTCGCCATTGCTGCCAAAGAACGCGCCCTCGCTCGAACCCCAGGCAAAGGCGCTGTAATCGTCAATCACCACCTTGCTGCGCGAGGCACTCAAGGTGCCGGTCCAGGCCTCGTTGAAGCGGTACTCGAAGCGCCCGCCCAGGTTCAGCGAGTCGTTTTGCACGGGCTTTGCCCAATCCTGGTAAGCCAGGCGGTCGTCCGGGTCGATGCCGTGGGGCACTTCGGTGCCACCCAGCAGTTGGTAACCCGGCACCGAGCGCTGCTCGCGGTGCTGGTATTCGGCATCCAGCTGCAGGGTGGCATCTGGGCTGATCTGCCAGTCGAATGCCAGCGAAGCGAAGTCGCGTTTGCCATCTGCGTGGTCGACGTAGGACCGGATATCTTCATGGGCGAGGTTGGCGCGCAGGCCGAACTGTTTTTCGCTGCCAAACCAGCCGCCCAGGTCGGTGGCCAGGTAGCGTTCGCCTTGTTCGTTGGTCGACACCGTCACGCTGCGCACATCCTCGGCGCGCTTGGTTACGTAGTTGATCAGGCCGCCCGGCTCCGACACACCGCTTTGCAGCCCCGACAAGCCCTTTAGCAGCTCCACCTGCTGCTTGTTCTCCAAGGCCACGTTCTGCTCGCCGGCGATGGTCTGGCCGTTGATGCGGTAGCTGCTGGCGGCATTCAGCTCGAAGCCTCGGACGTTGAAGTTTTCGTAGTAGCCGATGGGGGCGTAGCTTTCGCCAACCGAGGCATCGCTTTGCAGCACTTCGCTGAGCTTGTGCACCTGGCGGTCTTCCAGCAGTTGCTGGCTGAACACGCTGATGGCGGCCGGGGTATCAAGCAAGGGCGCGGGCTGGAAGCTGCCCACCGCTGCCTGGCGAGCCTGGTAGCCGTCATTGGCATAGGTGTCGGACACCTGCAGTGGGGCCAGCACCACGCTGTCTTCGGCGAGCACATGGGGGCAATGCAGGGCCAGGCCCAGGCTGAGCAGGCTCAGGGGCAGGCGGGGGTGACACGGGGGCATGCGGGGCTCCTGGATGGGCACAGGCCATGAAAAAGGCGGCATCTTAGCAGCCGCCTTCAGCATAAAACGATCCAGGCCCCGCGATATTCAGCCCTGGTTGGCGGGGCGCTTGTGCTGGCGCCAGCTGTCATCGATCTTCGACCAGGTCTTGCCGTCGGTAATGGCCATGAGCTTGCGCCCATCCTTGAAGGTGGCCAGGAAGGTGGCTTCTTGCTCCTTGCCGCCTAGCCACAGCCCGGCAAGCAGCCCCACCGGCCCGGCCACCAGGGCCCCGGCGACGCCCCAGCCCAGGGCGCTGCCCAGGCTGCGGTTGGTTTCGAGGCTGGCCAGCCTGAGGTCGCTGATGCGGGACAGGGAAATCCGCTCACCCGGGGAAGGGCTACGCGGGGTCTTGAGTGTGAGCGATCCATTGCGATACTCGCCTTCACCTTGCAAGAAATCGCCGGATTGCACCGTGAGTCTTGTCATAACGTCGTCCTGTCGGGAAAGGGCATTGACCAGCGCCTAATGAGCGCTGCCCGGCCAGGCAAGTCAACGACCATGCGACGGAGGGTAGTGCGGTGCATTGTCGCCCACTGGGGTTACACGGTGGTTTTGCGGGCAGATACAAGCCACACCAGCAACGCCAGCCCGCCAATCACCAAGCCCGCCACCACAATGCCCATCCAGCCCTGGTGCTGGAACAATTGCGTGCCCAGCAACGACCCCAGCGCCCCGCCAATGAAGTAGCAGGTGATGTACCCGGCGTTCAGCCGCGTGCGTGCCTCGGGGCGCAGGGCGATCACCGCGTTCTGGTTGCTCACGTGCACCAGTTGCACCGCCAGGTCGAGCAACAGAACACCCAGCAGCAGGGCCAGCAACGAGTGCTCGGCAAAGCCCAGCGGCACCCACGACAGCAGCAACACCACCAGGCCCACGGTAGTACCCAGCGCGCCCTTGCCGCGGTCGGCCAGGCGCCCGGCCCAGTTGGCCGACAGCGCACCGGCCGCACCGGCCAGGCCGAACAGGCCGATCGCCGCATCCGAATAATGGTACGGGCCCTTGGTCAGCAGAAACGCCAGGGGCGTCCAGAACAGGGCGAACAGGCTGAACGCCAGCAGGCCGAGCAGCGAGCGCAGGCGCAGCACCGGTTCTTCAATAAACAGCCGGAACACCGAGCCTATCAGCGCCGGGTACTTCAGCCCGGCATGGCTGTGGTGCTGCGGCAGGTTGCGGTACAGCGCCACGGCGGTGATCGCCATCAGCACAGCGGCGAGCACGTAGATGCTGCGCCAGCCGCCCAGCTCGGCCATGAAGCCGGCAGCGGTACGTGCCAGCAGGATGCCCAGCAGCAGGCCGCTCATCAGCGTGCCGACTGCGCGCCCACGCTGATGCGGCTCGCTGAGGGCCGCAGCCATGGGCACGAGGATCTGCGCCACCACGGAGAACAACCCGGTCAGCGCCGTGCCGAGGAGCAGCCAAGGCAGGCTCGGCGCACAGGCACTGATCACCAGGCCCAGGGTAGCAATGGCGGTCATCACGGTGATCAGCCGGCGCTGCTCGAACAGGTCACCCAGTGGCGCCAGCAGCAACAGGCCGGCGCCATAGCTGAGCTGCGCGGCGATGACGATACTGCCGGCGCTGGCAGTGCTCAGGCCGAACTGCTGGGCGATGCTGTGCAGCAGCGGTTGGGCGTAGTAGTTGCTGGCCACGGCCAGGCCGGTGGCAGTGGCCATCAGCAGGATCATGGCGCGGCTGAGAGTGGGGGCGTTCATGGGGATCTCGTGGCGGGCAGTAGTCAAGCGGGGGAATTATCAAGAAGTATCAGGCATGACACCAATGTTTAGTTCTCAATCAACCATCCTGTTCTGGCCCCATCAAATCAAGCTGCAAACCCGCCATCGATCGTCAAACTTGCCCCGGTGATATACCCCGCCTCCGGCCCCGTCAGGTACGCCACAAAGCTGGCAATCTCTTCCGGCTCGCCATACCGCCCAATCGCCATCAACGGGATCAGGCTCTCGGCAAACTCGCCGCTGGCGGGGTTCATGTCGGTGTCCACCGGCCCCGGCTGTACGTTGTTCACGGTAATGCCCTGTGGCCCCAGGTCACGCGCCATGCCACGGGTCAGGCCAACCAGCGCCGACTTGCTCATGGCGTAAGGCGCTCCACCGGCAAAGGGCATGCGCTCGGCGTTGGTACTGCCGATATTGATGATGCGTCCGCCCGGGCCCATGTAGCGCGCTGCGGCCTGGCTGGCGACAAACACGCTGCGCACGTTTACCGCCAGCATGCGGTCGAAGTCGGCCAGGTCGAATTCGGTCACCGGTGCCACCGTCAGCACACCGGCGTTGTTGACCAGGATATCCAGCCTGCCGAAGGCCTTCACGGCGTCATCCACTGCCAGTTGCACGGCGGCTGCGTCGGCGCTGTCGGCCCGCAGGGCCAGGGCTTTGCCACCGTTTTCGGTAATTTCGCGGGCCAGTTCTTCTGCCGGGCCTGCGGAGCTGGCATAGGTGAAGGCCACCTGCGCACCTTCGCGGGCCAGGCGCCGCACGATGGCTGCGCCTATGCCGCGGGAACCGCCCTGAACCAGGGCCACTTTGCCTTCGAGTGAAAGTTGCTTGGACATGCTGATCTCCTGCTGGAAGCCAGGCCGAAATGCCTTGGATGGGCAAAGTATCGGCGCTTGATTACCTGCTGATAAGATGGCAATCACTATCAGCAGAGTAAACCTTTGGTTGCTAATCATGGCCATGGAATCGTTCAACGCGTTGGAATGCTTCATCCGCAGTGCCGAAGTTGGCAGTTTTGCCGAGGCTGCCAGGCGCCTGAGCATTACGCCCGCCGCCGTGGGCAAGCATGTGGCCCAGCTGGAGGCGCGCCTGGGCGTGCGGTTGTTCCAGCGTAGTACCCGCAAGCTGACCCTGACGGAGGCGGGGCAGCGTTTTCTTGGCGAGGTCGGCGACAGCTTCCGCACTATCCAGTACGCCGTGGCCAACCTGGCCAGCGCCGAAGGCCAGCCAGCCGGGCTGTTGCGGGTGAGCATGGGCACGGTGTTCGGGCGATTGTATGTGTTGCCTTTGCTGGGCGAGTTCTTGCGCCGCTACCCGGCCATTACCCCGGATTGGCATTTCGACAACCGCCAGGTCGACCTGATCGGCCAAGGCTTCGATGCAGCGATTGGCGGTGGTTTCGATCTGCCGCCGGGGGTGGTGGCGCGCAAGCTGACCCCGGCCCACCGGGTGCTGGTGGCAGCACCGGCCTACCTGGAGCGGCACGCACCGATCGACGACCCGCAGGTGCTGCAGCGGCACGATGGCATCCTGATCCGCTCACCGCAGACCGGGCGGGTTCGCTCGTGGCCGTTGACCAGCCGCTGGCAGGCGCAACAGCCGATGCAACTGCGCCAGGCGATGACCATGAGCGATTCGGACGCGGCTTGCGCGGTGGCCGAGCAGGGGCTGGGGATTGCCTTGGTGAGCCTGCCGTTTGCCGTCCCTTACTTGCAGGGTGGTCGGCTGCGGCGAGTGTTGCCGGACTGGTACGTGGATGACGGGCATATCAGCCTGTATTTTGCCGAGCACAAGCTGATGCCGGGCAAAACCCGGGCGTTTATCGATTTTGTGGTGGAGCAGTTTGCCGAACAGGGGTTGGCGGGGCGGTTCGATGCCTTGCAAACCCGTTAGCTGTGTATTGCCTGTAGTGGCCCTATCGCCGGCAAGCCAGCTCCCACAGGGGACCCCGCAGTATTCAGGCCTGTGGTAATCCTGTGGGAGCTGGCTTGCCGGCGATAGGGCCCGATCAGGCAATACCGGTAATGAACAATGCCTGCGCCCCCAGGCTCACCTGATCATCCACCCGCTTGCTCTTCAATTGCTGCCCCAGCGGTGAGCGCGGGGTGATCACGGTCACCAATTCATCCCCCTCGCCAATCTTCAACCCCGCCGCCTCAGGGCCGAGGAACAACCGGCGCTGCCCGCCAGCGTCATCTTCCAGGGTCACCAGGTTGCTGATCTGCACCCCGCGCGCAGGGTCATGGTCGCGCAGCAGCAATTGCTGGTAGATCAGCAGCGCCTGGCGGATTTCGGCGCTGCGGCGGGCCTGGCCGGTGGCCAGGTACGAAGCTTCCAGGCCCAGGGTGTCGTACTTGTTCTCGGCAATGTTCTCTTCGGCGGTGGCAGTTTCGTAGGCGCTTTGCGCCGCACGGGTCAGCACGTCGAGGTCATGCTCGAGGGTGGCGACGATCTGCGCCAGCAGGCGGGTCTTGTCCATGGTCAGTAGCAGAACTCCAGCACATTGGCCTGGCTTTTGTCGGTGGGGGCGGTACGGTTCTGCTGCATCCAGAACTGGCATTTGGGGCTGTTGAGGTTGCGCGGGTTGCCCTGGGCGGCCTCGGCGGCCTGTTGCAGTTCCTGTTTGCGCAGCATGTCCTTGTAGTGCTCGAACATCTCGGCCTGGGCGTCTTGTGCCGGGGCTGGCGCCGAGGGGGCGGCAGGCCGGTACACGCTGGGGGCCACGGCCTGGGCCAGCGGCTGCACCTGCTGTGGCCACAGTTGCAGCGCCAGCCACAGGCTTGCGGCAATGGCCACGGCGCCCAGCCACAGGCCAAAGGCAACGCATACAATCAACGGCAGCGGCTTGAGGGTGATTTTCAGTTCACGGTGGCGGGCCATGGCAGCCTCCTGGCAGGGTAGGTCGGGTGCATTGTCGCATGCGCTTGGGCATTTTTCCGTGCGGGTGCTTTTGTCGGCGACAATTTATCCGCAGAATTCGCGGTTTTTGCACCAGAACGGGAGGGGCGCATGAAAGCCACCTGGGACATTTTCTGCAGTGTCGTCGACAACTACGGCGATATCGGTGTGACCTGGCGCCTGGCCCGGCAACTGGTGGCTGAGCATGGCTTGGCGGTACGCCTGTGGGTAGACGACCTGCAAGCATTCACGCCCATGTGCCCAGGGGCGGATGCCAGCGCTGCGCAGCAGTGGCAGCACGGTGTGGATGTGCGTCAGTGGCCGGCGGCCTGGCTGCCGGTGGCACCGGCGGATGTGGTGATCGGTGCCTTCGCCTGCCAGTTGCCGGCGGCTTACGTAGAGGCAATGCGTGCCCGCGCCACGCCGCCGCTGTGGCTGAACCTTGAATACCTCAGCGCCGAGGACTGGGTGGAGGGCTGCCATGGCTTGCCTTCGCCGCAGCCCAACGGCCTGCGCAAGGTGTTTTTCTTCCCCGGCTTTACCGAGAAAACCGGCGGGCTGCTGCGCGAGGGCTGGCTGCTGGCGCGGCGCGACGCGTTCCAGCAATCGGCCGAGGCACGCCAGTCGTTTCTGCAGGGGCTTGGTGTAGAGCCCGAGCAGGGGGCATTGCTGCTCTCGCTGTTTGCCTACGAAAACCCGCAATTGGCCAGTTGGCTCGATGCCCTGGCCACAGGCGCGCAACCGTGCCACCTGCTGGTGCCCCAAGGGCGCATCGTCGCGGGGCTGAGCCAGTGGCTTGGCGAGGCGCCGCTGCCAGTGGGCAGCGTGCGCCAGCGCGGGGCGCTGACCGTGCAGGTGCTGCCTTTCGTCAGCCAGGACGACTTCGACCGGCTGTTGTGGAGTTGCGACTTCAACGCGGTGCGCGGCGAGGACTCGTTCTTGCGTGCGCAGTGGGCCGGGCAGCCGATGCTGTGGCACATCTATGTGCAGGACGAGAACGCCCACTGGGAAAAGCTCGAAGCGTTTCTGGCGCATTATCGACGCGGCCTGTCAGATGAAGCCGATGCCGCCCTGCTGGGCCTGTGGCGTGCCTGGAACATGGACCGTGACATGGGCCAGGCGTGGCAGGCAGCCCGCCAGCACTGGCCAGAACTGCAACAGCATGCCCGGCTGTGGGCGGTTCGACAGGCCGCTCAGCTGGACCTTGCCACAGCGCTAGTACACTTTTACCGAAATTCGCTATGATACGCGGCCTCGATTTTTATAAATCCATCCAGATTCGGATACTTCGTAATGAAAACTGGTAAAGAGCTGAAACCCGGTACCGTCCTGCGGATCGACAACGACCCGTGGCTGGTTCAAAAAGCTGAGTTCACCAAGTCGGGCCGTAACAGCGCGATCATGAAGACCAAGCTGAAAAACCTGCTGACCGGCTACAAGACCGAAACCGTATACGGTGCGGACGACAAGCTGGACGACGTGATCCTGGATCGCAAAGAAGCGACCCTGTCGTTCATCAGCGGTGACTCGTACACCTTCATGGACACCACCGACTACACCATGTACGAGCTGAACGCCGAGGACATCGAAGCCGTTCTGCCGTTCATCGAAGAAGGCATGGAAGACATCTGCGAAGCCGTGTTCTTCGAAGGCCGTCTGGTATCGGTTGAACTGCCGACCACCATCAGCCGTCAGGTTGTCTACACCGAGAACGCTGCTCGCGGCGACACCTCGGGCAAGGTCATGAAGCCTGCCAAACTGAAGAACGGTACCGAACTCCAGGTTGCCGACTTCATCAACATCGACGAGTGGATCGACATCGACACTCGCGAAGGTGGCGTGTACAAGGGCCGTTCCAAGAAGTAATCCTTCTTGCAATGAGCACAAAAAACCCGGCCTCGGCCGGGTTTTTTGTGCCTGTGTTTTCGCCAGTTCTCGATGCTTGCTCTGACGGGAGCAACTGTCTTGCACCATGACCCATGGCTAACTCAGCACCCTGTAGGAGCAGCCTTGTGCTGCGAAGAGGCCATTGCAGCCGAGATGATCTTTAGCCCTACCGGCCCCTTCGCAGCACAAGGCTGCTCCTACAGGGAATCGCGCAAACCGTCAGATTTACCGCCTTAGACGGTTACGTGCAGGCGCACATCCACGTTCCCGCGTGTGGCATTGGAGTAAGGGCACACCTGATGCGCTTTCTCCACCAGCCGTTCGGCATCGGCCTGGGCCAGGCCCGGCAGGCTGATGTGCAGGTCGATGTCCAGGCCGAAACCGCCCGGGATCTGGCCAATGCCCACCTTGGCGGTGATCGAGGCATCGGCCGGCAGGGCTTTTTTCTCTTGCCCGGCTACAAATTTGAGGGCGCCGATGAAGCACGCCGAGTAACCGGCGGCGAACAGTTGCTCGGGGTTGGTGCCGTCACCGCCAGCGCCGCCCAGTTCCTTGGGGGTGCTCAGGCTGACGACCAGCTTGCCGTCGCTGGACTTGGATTTGCCGTCGCGCCCACCGGTGGAGGTAGCTTCTGCGATGTACAGCGGAGTGACCTTTTGCATCTTGAGCCTCGCTAATGTGCTGTGCGCTCCCGGTTGAAGGAGGGCGCGGGTTGGTGTGGGATTTAAGTTAGCGCGCAATCAATTAGCGCGCAAGATAAATCGTCACCGCTCGTCCGAACGGCCATTGCACAGCATAGCTGTCAGAGGTTTTTCTGCAGGTTCTCGCGCAGGTTCAGCAGGTCGGCTTGCAGTTGCTGCAACTGCTCCAGGCTGCGCCCGCTGGCCTTGAGGATGCACGGCGGCACTGCTTTGGCTTGCTGTTGCAGGGCGCGGCCCTTGTCGGTCAGTTGCACCATCACCACCCGTTCGTCTTCCCGGCTGCGGTTACGCTGCAGCAGGCCTTCGCTTTCCAGGCGCTTGAGCAGCGGGGTGAGCGAGCCCGGGTCGGTCAGCAGGTGCTGGCTGATTTCGCCCACGGTCAGGTCGTCGCGCTCCCACAGCACCAGCATGGCCAGGTACTGCGGGTAGGTCAGGCCCAGGGCCTGCAGCAGCGGTTTGTAGACTTTGGTCATCAGCAACGAGGTGGAGTGCAGGGCGAAGCAGACCTGGTTGTCCAGCAGCAGCTCGTCACAGGAGGCTTGGGTGTCGGCGTTCATGCAGGTCCTTGAAATTGATCAATGGGGAATTCTGGCACGCTTGTTTTTAGTGCGCGCATTACTCGCGCAGTTCACTGCGCAAGGCCAGGTCCCAGGGTGGAATCGGGCTGAAGCGGCTCTTGAGGAATTCGAGCAGCAAACGGCTGCGAGAGTTCGTTTCATGTTCCAGGCGTAGCGCATAAATGCCGCTGGTCTCGGCTTCGGGCAGGCCGCCGTCGCAAAACAGCGGCACCAGCTCGCCCCGCAGCAGGTATTCGCTGATCAGCCAGGTGGGCAGGTGGGCAACACCTAAGCCGGCGAGGGCGCCGAACAGCAGGGTTTCGGCATTGTTGGCGGCCATGCGCATGCGCGCGGGGCGGTACAGGCGGGTTTGCCCGGCCACGGTGAAGCGCCAGGCGAACGGCGGTGCCAGGCCGTCCCAGTCCAGGCCGTCGTGCCCGGGTAGTTCGCTGGGGCATGTGGGCACACCGCGGCTGGCCAGGTAGGCCGGGCTGGCACAGGCGATGCGCACCATGTAGGCCAGTGGCGTGGCGACCAGCCGGGTGTCGGCCAAGGGGCCGGCGCGCAGCACCAGGTCGACCTCGCCCAAGTGGCTGCCATGCAGGTCGACGAAGCTGTCGATCAGGCGCAGTTGCACGTCCAGGCCTGGGTAGGCCACCAGGAAGTCGGCGATGGCCGGGGCCAGGTGGCGACGGCCGAACGCGGCGGGGGCGTCGATGCGGATCAGGCCTTCAGGGGCGTTGCTCAGCGATACCGCCTCGGCCCGGGCCAGGCGCAGCTCCTCGATGATTCGCCTGGCCCGCTCGGCAAAGGCATTGCCGGCGGGTGTGGCGCGCACCGCGTGGGTGCTACGGGTGAACAGGCGGCTGCCGACGGCATTTTCCAGGTTATCGATGCGTCGGGCCACCGCGGACGGGGTCAGCGGATGGCGCCGGGCGGCGGCGGAAAAACTGCCGGTCTCCAGCACATCGAGGAACAGGCTCAACTGGTCGGTGAGGGTATCGGGGCTCATGGCTGCCTTGTTTTGCGAAAAACGCACAGCCATTGTGCGCTGCTGTGCGTTTCCCCGCCAGCACCCAGCCGTTAGCATGCTCGCATTATCTGTACAGGCGAACGAGGCCCTGATGATCGAGTGGTTGTTGTATATCGTGCTGGGCGCTGCCCTGGGCACCATGGGGGGCTTGTTCGGCATTGGTGGCGGGCTGATCGCGATTCCCGCGCTGGGTGTGCTGTTTGGCCTGGACCAGCAGTTGGCGCAGGGTACGGCGTTGGTAATGGTGGTGCCGAACGTGCTGCTGGCGTTATGGCGCTATCACCAGCGCAACCGCATCGAATTGCGCCATGCCTTGCCGTTGTCGGCGTGCAGTTTCCTGTTCGCCTGGCTGGGGTCGATCTGGGCCGTGGGGCTGGATGCGCACTCCATGCGCCTGGGCTTTGTCGGCTTTCTGGTGGCCTTGGCGGTGTGGAATGTGGCGCGGATGTTCATGAAAGTGTCGCCGCCCAGTGCCGAGCTGCGTCATGCCTGGCCATGGCTGGGCGTGCTGGGCAGCTTTGCCGGCACCATGGGCGGCTTGTTCGGTGTGGGCGGGGCGGTGGTGGCCACGCCGATCCTGACCAGTGTGTTCGGTACCACCCAGGTGGTGGCGCAGGGGCTTTCGCTGGCGCTGGCTGCGCCGAGTACCTTGGTGACGTTGGTGACCTATGGGGTGCACCACAGTGTTGACTGGGGCGTGGGGATTCCGTTGGCGGTGGGGGGCTTGCTCAGCATCAGCTGGGGGGTGAAGCTGGCCCATGCGTTGCCGGAGAAGGTATTGCGGGCGATGTTCTGTGTGTTTTTGGTGGTGTGTGCGGTGATGCTGGGATTCGAGTTGTGAGATTTGGGGCCGCTTTGCGGCCCATCGCGACACAAGGCCGCTCCCACACGGTAATTACTTGAACCCTTCGATGATGTAACCGGCCATGCAGTCGGTAATTGGCGAAGGGTTCTGCGTACTGCGTACCAGCATCACATTGGCCACCGGCAGCTGCGGCAGGCCGTCCTGTTCACCCAGTATGCGGATGTTCCCGGTAATCAGGCTTTGCAGCTGCGCCGTCACGGCCAACCCTGCCGTGACAATGGCAAAGATCGCCGCCAGGCTGGGGCTGGTATAGGCAATGCGGTAGTCGATACCTTGTGCTTCCAGGGCATTGCAGGTCCAGGCCCGGCAGAAGCAGTCGGTATTGAACAGTGCCACGGGCATCGGCCGCTGTTCCTGCGGGCAAAAGCCTTCGGCGGCGGCCCATACCAGGCGCTCCTGGCGCAACAGTTGGCCAACCTCGTTGCCTGGCTCACGGGTGACAATGGTCAGGTCCAGATCCTGGCGTAGCATCAGCTGTTTGGACGAATCGCAATGCACCTCTACCTGCACCAGCGGGTAGGCTTGGGCAAAGCTCGACAAAATGGTCGGCAGAAAACGCATGGCATAGTCGTCGGGCGTGCCAATGCGCACCAGCCCGACCATGTGCGGCATGCGCAGGGTGTTGAACACCTCGCCATGCAGCTTGAGGATGCGTCGGGCATAGCCCAGCAGCACCTGGCCCTCGGCGGTCAGGCGTACCTGGCGGCCGTCGCGCTCGAACAGCTGGCGCTGCAGGATGTCCTCCTCCAGGCGCTTCATCTGCATGCTCACCGCCGACTGGGTGCGGTTGACCACTTCGCCGGCGCGGGTGAAACCGCCTTGCTCGGCAATGGCGACGAAGGTGCGCAAAACGTCCGCATCGAGGCTCTGGTACTGGGACATTGCATCAATCTCCGAGATGCATGGCATCAGAAACATTCGTTGGATTGATCTTAAGCCCGGCGCGAGACTGAGGCCATCCAACACGGAGGGCTTCACGATGAAAGGTCATGTCAGCAGCATCCAGCAACCTGCCTTTTCCCTGAACCACCTGTGGCATGCGGCCCTGCAACGCCCGGCGCGCTGGCTGCAGCTGTACCGCCAGCGCCAGGAGCTTGCCAGCCTCAGCGATGCAACCTTGCACGACCTGGGGTTGAGTCGGGCGGATATCCAGCAAGAGGCCGAGCGGCATTTCTGGGATGATCCGCTGAGGAAGTGAGTGTGGGCCGGGGCGCCTGGCCTCTCAAGGCATGCGCCCCAGCCTCACCGCCGTACCTGCTTCAACGTCTCGGCAATCAAAAACGCCAGCTCCAGCGACTGATCGGCATTCATCCGCGGGTCACAATGGGTGTGATACCGGTCAGACAACGCATCTTCGGTGATCGGCCGGGCGCCGCCGATGCATTCGGTGACGTTCTGCCCGGTCATCTCGATATGAATGCCGCCGGCATGGCTGCCCTCGGCCTGGTGCACCTGGAAGAACTGCTTCACCTCATCGAGGATTTGCGCAAAGTCGCGGGTCTTGTAGCCGCTGCTGGCCTTGATGGTGTTGCCGTGCATCGGGTCGGAGCTCCACAGCACCTTGCGCCCCTCGCGCTCGACGGTGCGGATCAGCCCCGGCAGGTGGTCGCCAACCTTGCTCGCGCCCATGCGCACGATCAGGTTCAGGCGCCCGGCGTCGTTGGCCGGGTTCAGCGTGTCGATCAGACGGATCAGCTCTTCGGGGTTCATGCTGGGGCCAACCTTGACCCCGATCGGGTTGTGCACCCCACGCAAAAACTCCACGTGGGCGCCGTCGAGCTGGCGGGTGCGGTCGCCGATCCACAGCATGTGCGCCGAGCAGTCGTAGTAGTCGCCGGTCAGGCTGTCCTGGCGCACGAAGGCTTCTTCATAGTTGAGCAGCAGCGCTTCGTGGGCGGTGAAGAAACTGGTTTCGCGCAGTTGCGGCGCGCTGTCCAGGCCGCAGGCACGCATGAATGCCAGGGTTTCGTCGATGCGGTTGGCCAGTTGGTGGTACTTGTCGGCCAGCGCCGAGTTGGCGATGAAGTCCAGGTTCCACTTGTGCACTTGGTGCAGGTCGGCAAACCCGCCCTGGGCGAAGGCGCGCAGCAGGTTGAGGCTGGCAGTGGACTGGTGGTAGGCCTGCAGCAGGCGCTCCGGGTCGGGGATGCGGCTTTTCGGGTCGAAGCCGATGCCGTTGACGATGTCGCCGCGGTAGGCGGGCAGGGTGATGTCGCCAATGGTTTCATCGCCCGAGGAGCGTGGTTTGGCAAACTGCCCGGCCATGCGGCCGACCTTGACCACCGGGCAGCCGGCAGCAAAGGTCATGACGATGGCCATCTGCAGCAGCACCTTGAAGGTGTCGCGGATTTTTGCCGCAGAGAACTCGGCGAAGCTCTCGGCGCAGTCGCCCCCTTGCAACAGGAAGGCGCGGCCTTCGGTAACCTCGGCAAACTGCCTGCGCAGTTCACGCGCCTCGCCCGCGAACACCAGCGGCGGGTAGCTGGCCAGGGTCTGTTCGACCTTCAGCAGGTGCGCGGCATCGGGGTAGGTCGGTTGCTGCTGGATCGGCAGTGCGCGCCAGCTGTCAGGGCTCCACGGTTGGTTCATCTCGGGCTCGGTCTTGTAGGTTATAGGCTATAGGCCATGGTAACAGTTGGCGCTGCGCTTGTTGCATCAAGGGCGTTGACGGACAATGCGCGTTTTTGCGCGGGTAGGTGGTCAGCATGACGGCGGAACGGGAAGAGCGGCTACTGGCACGGGTAGAGGACGCTTTTGGCGTCATCAGCGTGTATGAAGTAGACGACTACCGCTTTCTGGAATTCGGCGATGCCATCGAGCAGAGCTGCGTGTTCACGGCCGACCCCAGCTGGCTGGAGTACGACTACACCCGCGCCATGTTGGTGGGGGCGCTGTGCCATGAACAGCCGGAGAGCGCGTTGTTTCTCGGCCTGGGTGCCGGCACGCTGACCCAGGCGTGCATGAAGTTTCTGCCCCTTGAAGACATCGAGGCCATCGAACTGCGCCCGGACGTACCGCGCCTGGCCATGGAACACCTGGGCCTGGATGACGACCCTCGGTTGTACGTGCGCATCGGTGACGCCATTGAGTTGTTGCCCACGGCAGAAAAGGCTGACTTGTTGTTTGTCGACCTGTACACCGACCACGGGCCGGGCGTGGGGCACCTGGCGTGGAAGTTTCTGGAGAACTGCCAGCAGCAGTTGAACCCGGGCGGCTGGCTGGTGATCAACCAGTGGGCCACCGACGACGGCAGGCCGCTGGGCGCAGCGTTGTTGCGCGGGCTGTACCACCGGCATTACTGGGAGCTGCCGGTGAAGGAGGGCAATGTGATCTTGCTGGTGCCGGCGGACCTGGAGCAGGCGTTGGACCTGGAGGGGTTGCGGGCCCGGGCCGAAGCGCTGGCGCCGCAGCTGGGTTATAGCCTGGAAGGGTTGATCAAAGAGATTCGGCCAGCTACCTGAGAGGCTGGCGCGGTCCCTGTAGGAGCGGCCTTGTGCCGCGAATGGGGTGCGAAGCGCCCCCAAGAATTTCAGCTTCGCCGCATACGTTGCCGGGGCCGCTCTGCGGCCCTTTCGCGACACAAGGTCGCTCCTACAGGGAATTATCGATTCAGCGTGGATTGATTGATGGCCCGGTAATGGCCTTGCACCCTGAAAAAATTCCTCACGGCTTCCACTATTTCGGGTATAGTACGCGCCGGTCTTTTAGCGGGCCGCAAAATCAGGTGGTGCAAATCCTCCGAGTCCAGCTTCGGCTGCACGTCCGCTAGGCGGACCTTCCCACGTTTTCTTTTTCAATCGTTTTCGCAAATCCCCGCCGCCAAAGCTGCCTGGGTGACCTGACGGTCTTTCAAGGCATGTGCAGCTTTGGAGCATGGGTCTTTGCGGATGCACCTAGAGGCAGACCCATGACCCAGGAAACCGGCGGCTTCGCCGCTCTCGATCTTAATCCGAACATTGTTGCTGCTGTTGTGGCTACCGGCTACGAAGAGCCGTCCGCCATTCAGCAACAATCGATCCCGATCATCCTCGCCGGTCACGACATGATCGGCCAGGCGCAGACTGGCACCGGCAAGACCGCTGCCTTTGCCCTGCCGATCCTCAACAAGATCGATGTGAGCAAGCGCGAACCGCAAGCCCTGATCCTGGCGCCAACCCGTGAGTTGGCGCTGCAAGTTGCTACCGCTTTCGAAACCTACGCCAAGCAGATGCCGGGCGTGAACGTGGTTGCCGTATACGGTGGTGCCCCGATGGGCCCACAGCTGCGTGCAATCCGCAACGGCGCGCAAATCGTCGTGGCCACCCCAGGCCGTCTGTGCGACCACCTGCGTCGTGACGAAAAAGTCCTGTCCACCGTGCAGTACCTGGTACTGGACGAAGCCGACGAGATGCTTAAGCTGGGCTTCATGGATGACCTCGAAGTGATCTTCGACGCAATCCCGGCTACCCGTCAGACCGTACTGTTCTCCGCTACCCTGCCGTCGTCGATCCGCTCGATCGCCGAACGTCACCTGCGCGAGCCCAAGCATGTCAAGATCCAGACCAAGACCCAGACCGTTACCGCGATCGACCAGGCCCACCTGATGGTCCACGCCGACCAGAAGATCCCGGCTGTGCTGCGTCTGCTGGAAGTGGAAGAGTTCGACGCGCTGATCGCCTTCGTGCGTACCAAGCAAGCCACCCTGGACCTGGCCGCCGCGCTGGAAGCCAAAGGCTACAAGGCTGCTGCGCTGAACGGTGACATTGCCCAGAACCAGCGTGAGCGCGTGATCGACTCGCTCAAGGATGGCCGCCTGGACATCGTCGTCGCCACCGACGTCGCTGCCCGTGGTCTGGACGTACCGCGCATCACTCACGTGTTCAACGTTGACATGCCGTACGACCCGGAATCCTACGTGCACCGTATCGGCCGTACTGGCCGTGCCGGTCGCGAAGGCCGTGCGCTGCTGCTGGTCACCCCGCGTGAGCGCCGCATGCTGCAGGTGATCGAGCGTGTGACCGGGCAGAAAGTTGCCGAAGCCCGCCTGCCGAATGCCCAGGCCGTGCTGGATGCTCGCATCAAGAAGCTGACCTCGAGCCTGGCGCCGCTGGTAGCCGAAGCAGAAGCCACCCACGGCGAGCTGTTCGACCGCCTCACCACCGACCTGGGTTGCAGCGCGCGTGCCCTGGCTTCGGCCCTGCTGCGCAAAGCCACCAATGGCCAGGCGCTGGACCTGGCTGCGGTAGAGCGTGAGCAGCCGCTGGTGCCGGGCGTTGGTGCCCCGCGTGGTGAGCGCAGTGAGCGCCCTGACCGTGGCGAGCGTCCTGACCGTGGTGACCGCGAGCGCCGTGCGCCGCTGCCACTGGCCGAAGGCCGTGTACGCTGCCGTACCGCCCTGGGCGCTCGTGACGGTATCGCTGCCAAGAACCTGCTGGGCGCGATCCTCAACGAGGGTGGCCTGGCGCGTGACGCCATCGGCCGCATCCAGGTACGCGACAGCTTCAGCCTGGTCGAGCTGCCGGAAGATGGCCTCGAGAAGCTGCTGTCCAAGCTCAAGGACACCCGCGTGGCCGGCAAGCAGCTGAAGCTGCGCCGCTACCGCGAGGATTGATCCTGGCGCACTAAAAAAATCCCCGGCCTAGGTCGGGGATTTTTTTTGCCTGTGCAGGACCTGTGGGAGCGGGCAAGCCCGCGAAAAGGCCCTTCAGTCGAACTGATATATATCCATCCCCAGCGCCCCCAGGGTAAACCCCTGATGAACCACCCCAAACCTGCCCCCAGCCCCCAGGGCAAAGAACAGCGGCAGCAAATGCTCATCACTGGGGTGGTTACGCACGGCATGTGGCGCCTGCTTCCGGTAATCCAGCAATGCCGCCTGGTCATCTTCCTGCAGCCGCTCCACCACCCAATCCCTGAACGCCAGCGCCCACGGCTCGATCACATCCGGCCCTGCATGCCAGTCCAGTTCCCCAAGGTTATGGGTGATGCTGCCCGAACCTACCAGCAAGATGCCCTCGGCACGCAAGCTCGCCAGCGCCTGGCCCACCTTCACCTGCAGCGCCGGCCCCATGTGGCTGGGCAGGGAAACCTGCACAACGGGAATGCTTGCGTCCGGGTACATCAGCGACAGCGGTACCCAGGCGCCGTGGTCGAACGGTCGCTGAGCGTCCAGCCGGGCTGGCAGCCCCGCTGCCTTCAGCAACTCGCTGATCTGGCCTGCCAGGGCGGGCTCACCCGCCGCTGGGTACTGCACCGCGTACAAGGCCGGGGGAAAACCGTAGAAGTCGTGCCAGGTTTCTGGCTGTGCGCTGCTGGTCACCAGCAGCTCACGGCTCTCCCAGTGCGCCGACACCACCACGATGGCCTTGGGGCGTGGCAGGCTGTTGGCCAGCCCGGCCAAGGCCGGCCCGCTGGCACCGGGTTGCAGGGCGAGCATGGGGGAACCATGGGAGATGAACAGGCTGGGCAGCATGGCAAGGTCCTGAAGGTTAAGATGCACTCATCTTCGATCAGAAACTGATCGATAACCATCGCAAGTTTTACGCGATTTCTATCGGTTTACTCGATAAACAAGGAGCAACCATGGAGCCAGCGTTCTGGCACAAGCGGTGGGCCGACAACCAGATCGGCTTTCACCAGGGGCAGGTCAATTCGTACCTGCAGGCGCACTGGCCGGCACTGGGCCTGGCGCCTGGCAGCCGCGTGCTGGTGCCGCTGTGCGGCAAGAGCCTGGACTTGGCCTGGCTGGCCGGGCAGGGGTACCGCGTGTTGGGTGTGGAGCTGTCGCGGCGGGCGGTAGAGGATTTCTTCCGCGAGCACGGGCTTGAAGCCGAGGTGCAGCAGCGCGGGGACTTCGAAGTTTGGCGCAGTGGTGACGTGGAGCTGTGGTGTGGTGATTTCTTTGCGTTGCGTGCGCAGGATATCGGCGACTGCGTGGGGCTGTATGACCGGGCGGCGCTGATTGCGCTGCCGGCGCAAATGCGCGCGATGTACATGCAGGTGCTGACGGCTTTGCTGCCGGCGAATTGCCGGGGTTTGGTTGTGACCCTGGATTATGACCAGTCGCTGCTGCCTGGGCCGCCGTTTTCAGTCGGGGACCCAGAGCTGCGGCAGGGGTTTGCAGGGTGGCAGCTGCATGAGCTGGAGGCGGTAGAGGTGATTCAGGAGAGCCCCAAGTTTGTGCAGGCCGGGGTTTCCAGCCTGTTGGAGCGGGTTTACCGGCTTGGCCGGTAATACGAAAAAGGGCGACCGAAGTCGCCCTTTCTGTATTACCCGATGGATCAACCGCGACGGCTCAGGGCCTCGATACGGTCTTCCAGTGGCGGGTGGCTCATCAGCAGCCCGGCCAGGCCGTGCTTGAGGCCACCGTTGATGCCAAAGGCCTTCATGGTGTCGGGCATGTGCACCGGCAGGCCTTGCTCCACACGCAGGCGCTGCAGCGCGCCGATCATGGCCGAGGTGCCGGCCAGCTGTGCACCGGCTTCGTCGGCGCGGTACTCGCGGCGGCGCGAGAACCACATCACGATCATGCTGGCCAGGATGCCCAGGATCAGCTCGGCAACGATGGTCGCCACGTAGTAGGCAATGCCCTGGCCCTCTTCGTTCTTGAAGATGACCTTGTCGACGAAGTTGCCGATGATGCGTGCGAAGAACATCACGAAGGTGTTCACCACGCCTTGCACCAGCGCCAGGGTGACCATGTCGCCGTTGGCTACGTGGCCGATCTCGTGGGCCAGCACTGCCCGCACTTCATCGGGCGAGAAGCGCTCCAGCAGGCCCTGGGACACGGCTACCAGCGCGTCGTTGCGGTTCCAGCCGGTGGCGAAGGCGTTGGCCTCGTACGCCGGGAAGATACCTACCTCGGGCATTTTGATGCCCGCTTCACGGGACAGCTCTTCGACCGTTTGCAGCAGCCACTGCTCGTGGCGGGTGCGCGGCTGGCTGATGATCTGGGTGCCGGTGGTCATCTTCGCCATCCACTTGGAGATGAACAGCGAGACGAGGGAGCCGGCAAAGCCGAACACGGCGCAGAACACCAGCAGGCTGCTGAGGTTCAGGTCGACCCCGTTGGCGGCCATGAACCCGTTGAAACCGAACAGGCTCAAGGTAATGCTTGCAACCAGCACCACCGCAAGGTTGGTGGCCACAAACAACAGAATGCGCATCATGGTTGTTACGTTCTCCTGACGGATGAATTGTCGCTTACTGCGGGGTATATAAGGGGCCTGTCGCGTGGATTCAATCGTGCGACTATTTCAAACTGTGTACGGCGGAGTATGGCAGAGGATGGCGCGGGGGCAGTGGGATAGAGCATTGCAGGATGTAAGAAACACCCTGTGGGATTGCAAGGGGCTGCTGTGCAGCCCATTCGCAGCGCAAGGCTGCTCCTACAGGAGAACGCGTACACCTGTAGGAGCAGCCTTTTGCTGCGAAGAGGCCATCATTTACTGCGAATAAGTCCGCAGGAAATTGCCGATCCGGCCAATCGCCGCTTCCAGGTCATCCACTCGCGGCAAGGTCACCACGCGGAAGTGGTCCGGCCACGGCCAGTTGAACGCCGTACCTTGTACGATCAGCAGCTTTTCCGACAGCAGCAGGTCAAGGGCGAACTTTTCGTCGTTGAGAATCGGGCACACCTTCGGGTCGATCCGGGGGAACGCATACAGCGCACCCATCGGCTTCACACAGCTTACGCCCGGGATGTCGTTGAGCAGCTCGTAGGTACGGTTGCGTTGCTCAAGCAGGCGGCCTGGCGGCAGCACCAGGTCGTTGATGCTCTGGTAGCCGCCCAGTGCGGTCTGGATGGCATGCTGGGCCGGCACGTTGGCGCACAGGCGCATGTTGGCCAGCATGTCGATGCCTTCGATGTAGCTTAGCGCGTGGTGCTTGGGCCCGGAGATGATCAGCCAGCCGGAGCGGAAGCCCGCCACCCGGTACGACTTGGACAGGCCGTTGAAGGTCAGGCACAGCAGGTCGGGGGCCAGCGAGGCGGTGCTGATGTGCACGGCTTCGTCGTACAGGATCTTGTCGTAGATCTCGTCGGAGAACACCACCAGGTTGTGCTGGCGGGCCAGCTCCAGCATGCCCAGCAGCAGCTCCCTGGAGTACACTGCGCCGGTCGGGTTGTTCGGGTTGATGATCACCAGGGCCTTGGTGTTCGGGGTGATCTTGGCCTTGATGTCTTCAAGGTCGGGGAACCAGTCGGCCTGTTCATCGCACAGGTAGTGCACCGGCTTGCCGCCAGCCAGGCTCACTGCGGCAGTCCACAGCGGGTAGTCGGGGGCCGGGATCAGCACTTCGTCGCCGTTGTTCAGCAGCGCCTGCATCGACATGACGATCAGCTCGGACACACCGTTACCGAGGTAGATGTCCTCGATGGTGACGCCTTCGATTTCCTTTTGCTGGCAGTACTGCATCACCGCCTTGCGTGCGCTGAACAGGCCTTTGGAGTCGCTGTAGCCCTGGGCGGTAGGCAGGTTGCGGATCACATCCTGGAGGATTTCATCAGGCGCCTCGAAGCCAAACGGCGCCGGGTTGCCGATGTTCAGCTTGAGGATGCGGTGGCCTTCCTCTTCCAGGCGCTTGGCGTGCTTGAGCACTGGGCCGCGAATGTCGTAGCAGACATTGGCGAGCTTGTTCGATTTGCTGAACTGCATGATGGGATCCCGATATGAGAAAACGCGCTACGCCCCGCCGAAAGGTTTGAAACGGCAGGAAGCGGGTGCCAGACTGAACGCCTGGCACACGAAGCCAACTAATATACGTGCCACCCGCGCCCCGGAAAAGACGGTGCGGGGTGAAATTCAGCCTGCCGAGGTTTCCACATGCAAAAGATCGAGAAAACCCTGGAACAATGGCGGTCGATGCTCGACCCCGAGCAGTACCAGGTATGCCGCCTCAAAGGCACTGAGCGGCCGTTCAGCGGCAAGTACAACAGCGAGCGCCGCGACGGTATCTACCACTGCATCTGTTGCGGCGCGAAACTGTTCGATGCGCAGACCAAGTTCGATTCCGGCTGCGGCTGGCCAAGTTTCTACGCGCCGATCGAAGACAGCGCGATGATCGAGATCCGTGACACCTCCCACGGCATGATCCGCACCGAAGTCACCTGCGCCCGCTGCGACGCGCACCTGGGCCACGTGTTCCCCGATGGCCCGCCACCAACGGGCCTGCGCTACTGTATCAACTCGGTGTGCATCGACTTGCGCCCGCGTGACTGACCGGAGCCCGAACATGGCTGGATCGATGCTGGACATCCCCTGCGTGACCCTGGGCGGCGAGCACAAGAAGCTCGGCGACTTCCCGGGCAAGGCGTTGCTGGTGGTCAATACCGCCAGCCAATGCGGCTTTACCCCGCAGTACAAGGGCCTGGAACAACTGTGGCAGGCCTACCACGAGCGTGGCCTGGTGGTGCTGGGCTTCCCGTGCAACCAGTTCGGCAAGCAGGAACCGGGCGATGCGCGAGACATTGCGCAGTTCTGCGAGCGCAACTTCGGCGTGAGCTTCCCGCTGTTTCGCAAGGTCGAGGTCAACGGCCCGGGCGCCCACCCGCTGTTCGTCGAGCTCAAGCAGCGCGCACCGGGCATTCTGGGCAGCCAGAAGATCAAGTGGAACTTCACCAAGTTTCTGGTCGACCCGGCCAGCGGCCAGGTGACGCGTTATGCCCCCACTACCAAGCCACAGGCCCTGGAAGCAGACATCGAGCGCCTGCTCAGCCGTTGAGCGGCACCCAATGCTCAACCAGCGCCAGTAGCTCTTCGCGGCGGAACGGCTTGGCCAGGTAGTCGTTCATGCCCGCAGCCCGGCAGCGTTCGCGCTCCTCGGGCATGGCATTGGCGGTGAGCGCGACAATCGGCAGGTCGGGCCAGCGGCCGCTCTGGCGGATGCGCCGGCTGGCCTCGTAACCGTCCATCACCGGCATGTTGCAGTCCATCAGCACCAGGTCGAAGTCATCCAGTTCCAGCAGCTCCAGGGCCTCGGCGCCCTGGGTGGCCAGTTGCACCTGGCAGCCGAGCTTGGCCAGCATGCCCTTGGCCACCAGCTGGTTCACCGGGTTGTCTTCCACCAGCAGAATCCGCGCACGGCCTGCCTCAAGGGTGATGGCCGGGCTGGCCAGCGGGTGTTCGGGGTCAAAGCCTTGCAGGGTGCGACGCAGGGTCTGGTACAGGGCGTTGCGCGCCAGCGGCCGGGCCAGTTGATGGAGCGGGGCGAGGGCTGCCGATTGCTCGCTGGGCAGGAAGTTACCGTAAGCGGTCACCAGCAGGATGGGGGTTTTCAGCGTTTTGCGCAGGTCGAACAGGCGGTCGACATCGTCGGTAATCAGCAGGTCCATCGCCGTGGCGTCCAGCGTCGCGCTGCTGTCATGCCGCTGGTAGGCCAGGCCCCAGGTGGGCAGCAGGCCCTGCAACAGTTCGTTAAGGCCGCTGCCTGCAGCGCTCAGGGCGGCTACGCGCCCGTGCAGCGGTACCGGGGCGATGGCTTCGGTGTGCTCGGCCAGCGGCAGTTCGGCGCTGAAACAGCTGCCAAACCCCGCTTCGGAGCGAATGTGCAAATGGCCTTGCATGGCCTTGCACAGGTTGCGCGTCAGGGCCAGGCCCAGGCCCGTGCCGCCGTACTGGCGGGTGATGCCGGCGCCGGCCTGGGTGAATGGCTGGAAGATCCGCGCCTGGGCCTCTTCGGGTATGCCGATGCCGGTGTCGCGCACCTCCAGGCGCACCCCGCCGACGATGCTCACCAGGCGCACATCGACACGGCCAAAGCGGGTGAACTTCAACGCGTTGGACAGCAGGTTGCTGACGATCTGCCGCACCCGCGTGGGGTCACCAAGCACACTGCTGGGGAAGTCGCGGGCAATCAGGCAGGTCAGCTCCACGCTTTGCGCGGTGTTTTGCGAGAGCAGGTTGGCGGTGTCTTCCACCATCGAGCCCATGTCGAACGGGATGCGTTCCAGCTCCAGCTGGCCCGCATCGAACTTGGACAGGTCGAGGATATCGTTCAGCAGCTCCACCAGCACCTTGCCCGAGTCGTGGGCAATCGCCAGTTGCTGGCGCTGCTCGCTGGGTAGCGGGCTGTCCAGGGCCAGTGCGATCATGCCGAGCATGCCGTTGAGCGGGGTGCGGATTTCGTGGCTCATGTTGGCCAAAAAGGCAGCACGCGCCTGGGCCATGTCCAGTGCGCGGCGGCGCGCTTGTTCCAGCTCCTGGTTGGACAGGCTCAGGCTGCTGTTGCTGGCCTTCAGTTCATTGGTGCGTGCCGAGACGATGTCTTCCAGTTCGTTAAGGTACTGGGTAAGGCGGTTTTCCGCAGTGCGCCGCTGCTCGATTTCGGTGGCCATGCTGACGAACTGCTGGTTGGCGACTTTCACCAGCACGCCGATTTCGTCGTTTTCGTGGCCGTGTGGGCAGTCCAGGCGGGTTTGCCGGGGTTTGCGCGGGTCGCTGCCGCTGAGCGCGCCGATCACCGTGACCAGCGGTTTGGTCAGCATCATGTAGAACAGCGCCAGCAGGATGCCAGTCAGCACCAGGCTGCGGGCAAAACCGTTCAGCAGGGTGATGCCGGCGCGGTCGAGAAAGCGGCTGCCGAAGGCAAAGGTGTCGACGTCCAGGTACAGCGTGCCCAGGTATTCCTCCGGCATGTGCGTCAGGTACAGGCGTGCCTTGAACTGACGCTGCTCACCAAACAGGAAGTCGCTCAGCGGCCGGTAGCGGTCCTGCAGCCTGGGCCGCTCGACATCGGCCAGCACTGTTTCGTTGTTGTCGATCAGCCGTGCACGGATGACGGCCGGCGACTGCAACAGGCCGCGGGTCAGCTCCAGCGCCAGCTCCGAGTCGATGTTGTAGGCGATGCGCGAGGCCGGGTTGTGGCTGATTTGCAGCAACGCGTTCACTTCACGGTTGATGGACGCGTCTTCGCTGGCATAATCGATGCCGATCTGGATGAGACTGAGCAATGTTCCCAGGATGAAGCCGACCAGGACTGTCAGCCGGGCTTGCTTGTATGACAGGCGATTGGTGAACTTGATATCCATGAGTCCCGAGCCGGTTTTCACGTTCCTTGCGCTGCGCAAGCATAGCCGAATAGCCCCGGCTGCTGGCGGGTCTGTCTGTTCATTTCAGTTGATCGCCAAGCGGGGGCGCAGCGCGGCCCCAAAAAACTGAAATTGTTAGGAGTCGTCATGGACGCTCGCTTGATTGCTTTTCTGGACCGCGCCGAATCGGTACTGGCGCGCCTTGAGCCCTTGTTGCCCGCACAACGCCCGAACATCGACTGGGGCACCACCTTGGCCGCCCGCTGGCAGCGCGATGGCCGCAGCGGCTACCTGCTGCCGCTGGAAGTCAGCCTGGACATCCGCCTGAGCGACCTGATAGGCGTCGACAAACAGCGCGACCAGCTGGGCCGCAACACCCACCAGTTCATCAACGGCCTGCCAGCCAACCACGCGCTGCTGTGGGGCTCGCGCGGTACCGGCAAGTCGTCGCTGGTGCGCGCCTTGCTCGCCGAACATGCCAGCGCCGGCCTGCGCCTGATCGAAATCGAACGTGACCACCTGGCCGACCTGCCGCGGGTGGTCGAGCAGCTGCAGAAGCTGCCGCAACGCTTCATCCTGTTCTGCGACGACCTGTCGTTCGAAGCCGGGGAGGGCGATTACCGGGTGCTCAAGAGTGTGCTTGACGGCTCGCTGGAGCAGGCCCCGGACAACGTGCTGCTGTACGCCACCTCCAACCGCCGCCACCTGGTGCCCGAGAAGGAAAGCGACAACGAGAACTGGAAGCGTGTGGACGGCGAACTGCACCCCAGCGAAGCGGTGGAGGACAAGATTGCCCTGTCTGACCGTTTTGGCCTGTGGCTGTCGTTCTACCCGTTTACCCAGGATCACTTCCTGAATGTGGTTGAGCACTGGATCGGCCAGTTGGCAAAACCTGCCGGCCTTGCCTGGCAGCGCTCCGAAGAACTCGACATCCTCGCCGTGCGCTGGGCCACCGGCCGCGGTAACCGTAATGGCCGTTGTGCCTATCAGTTCGCCCGCTACTGGGTCGGGCTGCAATTGCTGGAGCAAAAGTAAATGATCGACCTCAATGCCAGTGGCGCCGGCCTGGACGGCTACAACCTGCTGGCGGCGCAAGTGCAGGCGCTGTTTGCCGACGAGCGTGATTTCATCGCCAACGCCGCGCAGTTTTCGGCGTTTCTGTACAACCAGGTGGACGACCTGAACTGGGCGGGGTTCTACCTCAACCGCAACGAAGAGCTGGTGCTGGGCCCGTTCCAGGGCCAGGTGGCGTGTGTTCGCATTCCGTTCAGTAAAGGTGTGTGCGGGGCCGCGGCGGCAACGCGGCAAACCCAGCGGGTAGAAGATGTACATGCATTCCCGGGCCACATTGCCTGTGACAGTGCCTCCAACAGCGAGCTGGTGATCCCGTTGGTGAAGGAGGGCAGGCTGATTGGTGTGCTGGACCTGGATAGCCCCAAGGTTGGGCGGTTCAGCGAGGCGGACCAGGTGGGGCTGGAGCGCTTGGCGGCGGTCTTCCTTGAGCTGACCGACTGCTGACTACTGTTCGAAGGCTTGCGCTATCCCTGTAGGAGCGGCCTTGTGCCGCGATGGGCCGCAAAGCGGCCCCGGCGATATCGGCGTTGGTGCATAAATGTGGGGCCGCTTTGCGGCCCATCGCGGCACAAGGCCGCTCCTACAAGGGCGCGGCGCAGGGCTTAGTCGTAGATCACCTTCTTCTTCCAGGTCTCTTCCTCATCGGTCTTGAGCCCGTCGGTCAATTCGTTGTGCTCGTCCTCCGCCGGTGCCATGCGGTCCAGCACCTGGGCATTGGCCCGGGCCAGCAACTTCTCCAGGTACGTCAGCTGCTCTTCATACACCTTGGGCTCGGGCTGCTTGCGCAGGTATTGCACGCCGCGCTCGAATGCCAGGCGCGCCTGGCCCGGCTGGTTCTTCTGCAGGGCCTGCTGGCCGAGGTTGTTGAAGAACTCGATATGCAGCAACACCAGTATGTGGCGGATTTCCTTGACCCAGTGCTTGGCCTCGGGCGTGGGCAGGAAGCCTTCCTGGGCCGCACGGGTTACCTGGTTGTGCATGGCTTCCAGCAAGAACCGTACGTCCTTGGCCTTGACCTCGGTGTGGATCGGGTTGGGCGGGTTGTTCACCGGGATCTTGTCGCCCAGGGCTATCAGCCCCTCCAGCTCGGCAATGCGCGCCTTGAGTTCGGCATTGTGCTTGTCCACCGCCAGCTGGCGCTGATTAAGGTTCAGTTCCAGGCGGGTCAGCAGCAGTTTAAGGGCCGGGGTCATGAACTGGCCGGGGAAGGTCTCGGTGATTTCGCCACAGCGGCGCAGGCGGTCGGCCAGTTCGACCCTCGTCCGGACGCGTTCGATCTTGCCGTTCTCGACCACATTGTTGAGGTAGCCGATCACGATCAGCAACGCGATGCCTGCCACGATGAGCAGTGTGATCAGAAGTGGTGTCACCGTTAATGCCTCATGAATAGGTTTGCATTATTGAGTGTAGGAGCGAGCTTGCTCGCGAGAGGCCCCGACAGCCATTCTCTTTTTCTATCGGCAAACTGTGCCATAACTGGATGCTGGCACATTAATGCTGACTTGACGCCAGAAAATCAACGGCAACCCCCCGGAGGCTTGCCGAAACAGCGCTGGGTGTGCCCGGAAGTCATTGATTTAAATAAATTTCTACAAAGGGGTTGACGCCTTCCCGAACCATCCATAGAATGCGCGCCACTTGCAGCGTAAAGCACACAGCGAAACGCAGCAGGGAGTGAAAGCAGGCAGTAATGCCAGCAGCGTGTCCCCTTCGTCTAGTGGCCTAGGACACCGCCCTTTCACGGCGGTAACAGGGGTTCGAGTCCCCTAGGGGACGCCAATGCGGGAATAGCTCAGTTGGTAGAGCACGACCTTGCCAAGGTCGGGGTCGCGAGTTCGAGTCTCGTTTCCCGCTCCAATTTCTCCGGCAACGCTTAACGGCGAGGCAGGAAAAGAAAGCCCAGGTTGAATCGTGAGGTTCAATATCTGGCGCACTGAAAAGTGTTGTGTGTCCCCTTCGTCTAGTGGCCTAGGACACCGCCCTTTCACGGCGGTAACAGGGGTTCGAGTCCCCTAGGGGACGCCAATGCGGGAATAGCTCAGTTGGTAGAGCACGACCTTGCCAAGGTCGGGGTCGCGAGTTCGAGTCTCGTTTCCCGCTCCAGTTTCTCCGGCAACGCTTGACGGCGGGGCAGGAAAAGAAAATCCAGGGTGAATCGTGAGGTTCAAGTCTGGTGCACTGAAAAGTGTTGTGTGTCCCCTTCGTCTAGTGGCCTAGGACACCGCCCTTTCACGGCGGTAACAGGGGTTCGAGTCCCCTAGGGGACGCCATTTGCGGGAATAGCTCAGTTGGTAGAGCACGACCTTGCCAAGGTCGGGGTCGCGAGTTCGAGTCTCGTTTCCCGCTCCAGTTTAAATACTGTGGCGTCTATGCGGTGCAGTGGTGGTGAAGGTCGTCAAGGCGCTTCACGCCGAAAGCGGTAAAGTTTCACAATGCGGGAATAGCTCAGTTGGTAGAGCACGACCTTGCCAAGGTCGGGGTCGCGAGTTCGAGTCTCGTTTCCCGCTCCAAAATCAAGATTTACAGCCTTCCACGGAAGGCTGTAGATCCTCGAAAATAGACGCTTCGGCGTCTTTTTTCGTTTCGGTCAAAGCCATCGGGATCAATTGTCATCCCGACATTTGGCTTCAACTGCAAAAAACGCCACTCTTTCGGGTGGCGTTTTTTTTGCATCGGGCTACGCCTTGTCTTCCAGTTGGGCTGCCGCATCGGGAAATTTCAACCAGCTCAGCTTATCGTCGAACGACACTTCAACCGACACCCGGAACTGATAGTCGATTGCCAGCCTCAACAGCTCGGTTTTCGTGACGGTACCCAGCACCATTACGCCCGTTTCGCTGGGTACAGGCAGCGCGGTGGCAATCGGCAGCCTGATTTCCCGAGTGACGTTGCCGCTTTCCACCCCGTCGATCCAGGCGTTGACGAATTGCGACGTATGCCGGAACGGCCAGCGTTCCAGGGTAAAGGTCGTGCTTTCGCCCAGTGTGCGCAGGTTCAGTGCGCGGTTGCGGATATCGCTGCACTGTACGATTGGCAGTCCTTCGATTTTCCGCACCGTGACATAGTGCGAAAGCGAGGGGGGCACGTCAGGCTTGTCGATTTGGTAATACAGTTCCACCCGGTCGTTCATGTGCGGCGGCACATATTGGCTGGGGATCAGGTATTCAAGTGCGCCTGGCGATATGGGCGTGTTGGTGGAGTAACCGCCGAGCGTCCCGGGTTGGCCCCAGAATACGGTGACAGTCTCATTCGGCCGGATTTCTGCCCCGTCGGGTATGACGAATGTGACGCCGTCGGATGCATTGCCAGGTTCCAGCGTGCTGGAGAATTCGCTGCCCTTCGCCTCCTTGATGTGTGGCGGTGGCAATTCGCGTGGTGCCAGGGAAAGGTCGGACTCCAACGCGACCGCTAGCGCACGCTGGGGCTGTGTGCCAGCGCGGTCCTGCACTTCATAACGCACGTAACGCGTGCCGTTGCCGGACTGGCGAATGAAAGCGCCCGGGAAGGTCAGCTCGAGCGGTTTGCTGGTGCCTAGCGGGCCCAGTGTTTCGATGTGCTCCTGAGTCAGTGTCATCATGTCGACCATTTCCTGCCCGGCGCCGTTTTCGCTGTAAAACCACTTCACGACATCGCCTGGCTCCGCACCAATGAACGAGGGGACTGTGCAGACGAGCTTGTCGCCGTTGGCCGCGAGGTAGTCCTCGGTGACACCTTCGCGAATAACGTAGTCGGGAAGCATCAATCGATCATCTGCGGGGAGCAGCGGCGGGGTCTTGTCGATGTAGATATCCAGTGGCCGTGAAGGCACATGGGTATCGTTGTGCAGCGTGACTGCGTAGTGCAGGCGGTGCGTGCCTTCAATAAGCCTGTCGACCGGTACCAAAATGAACAGCTCTTCAGGTTCGATAGGCTTGCTGAAGGTCTTCTTGTCGACCAGTACTTCATTCCAGTAGAGGAAAAGGTATTCCTCATCTATTTCCGGGTGCGAATTTGCCCACGGGTGAAACTCTACCCGCAGGGGGGAATAGGTTGCCCGGAACTCGACCGTGTTGGGTTTCCCCCCTTCAACATCGGGCACCACGCTTGGTACGGTTGGGGGGACAAGAGGGGCCGAGTCCAGTTCAGGGGTGGGAGTTCTGCGGTTACCGGAGCGCTTGTTCTGCGTCATCGTCCATCTCCATGTGTCACGCATGAATGCAAAAGGGAAGGCGCATTGGCCTTCCCACGTTTTTTCACCAGTTGTAACGGGCGCCGACGCTCACGCCCCATGGCTGTTCAAGCTTGCTGCCATGGCTGTAATCGAAGTCGGCGTGGGCCTGCCATTTTTCGCCCCAGGCGACCGCCACCCCTGCACCGATTTCAGCACGCGAACCGGCCAGGTTGCTGCTGAAGCGGTTGTCGTTGACTTTCACCTGGTTGTCGTTGACGAACTCATGAACTGCTGCCACCCGCAGGTAGGGTTGCACGCTACGGCCTGTGCCCGCACTGAAGGTGCGCCCGACCGAAGTGCCCACTTTGCCCAGCAGCGAGTGGGTACTGGTGCTGTTGGCGCGCATGCCGTTGTCCAGGCTGTAGTCCTTGCCCTGGACCACGAGCCCGGACAGTTGAGCGAACGGTTCGAGGAACCAGTCGTCGGCCAGGTTCAGATGACGTCCCACCTCCAGCGAAACGCCAGCACCCAGGTTGCTGTAGTCACCCTTTGCCTTGCTGCCGTCACTCAGGCGCACGTCGGCCCGGTTGTGGAAACGGTTGATGCGCGCCACGGTGTCGATGTAATAGCCGCTTTCGGGATCGAGCCAAGTGGCGTAGGCGCCGGCATGGTAGCTGTCGACGCTGGCCGAAGAGCCGCGGGCGAGGTTCAGGTCGGAATTGCTGTAGCCGGCCGTGATCCCGACCAGCCAGTTGCCGTCGCCAGCTGCCAGGGGCGCATCTGCGCCGATCGACAGGCCTTGTTGCTGTTGCTGGTACGCTGCGCCAGACGTCGCCGAGACATTGAATTGGTTACCGTAGCTGCGTACCCAGCCACCGGCCTTGCCAGGGTTGCGGCGCACGTCGCCCATGCGGCTACCCGGTAGCGGCCAGGCGCGAGCCCCTGATCGCTGGTCAACATGCTCAGCGACCAGGCACTCGCTGCTTGCGGTTGGCCAGGCACCTGGCGCAGGAAGCCGCTCTGGAACCCGGAGTCTGCCTG